>Ga0134123_10000001_pt1 | contig 447633 bp, 650 predicted proteins | sample KB303_FD_96460 | JGI IMG/M metagenome (GOLD analysis project Ga0134123, IMG submission 96460) | Terrestrial soil microbial communities without Nitrogen fertilizer from Kellogg Biological Station, Michigan, USA - KB3-0-3 | ecosystem: Environmental > Terrestrial > Soil > Unclassified ...
ACACATTTAGAACAGTTCCTGGTGAAATTTCAGAATCTCAGGTAGCTATTATTTATGATAGAATATTTTTATTTGGTGGTAGTGGCAGCAGTGTTATTTTTGCTAATGCCTCAGAATTAAAATATAAGTTTGGATCTGTGGCTGTTGCGAATTATGGAAATATAACTCGTACGCAATACAATAATACGATTAATAAATTAGATTTGTTCAAAACATTAGGATTTGCGCCATGGAAAACTTCGTACGGTTCTTGATATATTAAATGGAGAAGAAAATGAAATATGATCAATATGATGAAATAGAAATTTTTATTCAATTAAAAGAAGTAGATTTATATAAAAATGGAAAACTAGTTGCAATGGGTCTTCCATACATTTCTGATTCAAACCATAACTCTTCTTACAAAGAATATTACGAGGAATTATGTGGGGCTAAATTTCATGTTACTGTTGATAATCACACGATAAATCTAAAGAAAAAATGATATCAAGAAATTTAATTATCGAATGGCGTACAAGCATAGAACGTGCTTTAATGGTTAGGTTTCCTCCTAAAAATATGTATCTTGCAGAAGCTGCAGTTGAAATAATAAATGATCTTAAACAAATAGAAATACTAGGTCTTCAATCAGCCTCTCTACAGAAACAAATTGAAAACTTAAGAACCGCAAGAAATGAAATTTCTTCTCGTTTTCCTTTAGCTTCCAAGGAAGAAAAAGAACTTCTAAAAAAAGAGGTTTATGAATATAAAAATAGAATTCAAACTTTAGAAGAAGAATATACAAAAATTGAGACACAATGCCAACGGCATGAAAGTAGAATACCTAATATACCGGATGAGAATATCCCTTTATGGGAGAATATTTCTGATTTTGATATTAAATGTGTAAGGACTAATTTGAGATTTGTTAAAAGTCTGATTAACCAATTTAATCATTAAGAACTACTCACGTTATCGACATAATTAAAAATACAAATTTTAGCATAAATGAGTTTTTATGAGTTCCATTAAAGATAGTTTAGGAGATAGAATTAAATCATACGAGAATTCGTATAGAATTTCTCTGCCAATTAGAATGCCAATCATCGTTCGTGTTGATGGAAAAAGTTTTCACCAATACACCAAAGGGCTTAATAAACCAGTTGATGAAAGATTAGTAAATTGTATGAATGAAACGGCAAAATTTCTTTGCCAAAATATTCAAGGTTGTCAAATAGCATATGTACAGTCTGATGAAATTTCATTATTACTGAATAATTTTAAAACTCTAGAAACTCAATCATGGCATAATAACGTACTCCAAAAAATGGTAAGTGTATCTGCTGCTATGGCGTCTGCTAAATTTACTTCAATATCGAATAGTATTTTTGGCGCCACTAAGTTAGCTATGTTTGATAGTAGAATTTTTATTATCCCAAAAGAGGAAGTATGCAATTATTTTATTTGGAGGCAACAAGACGCTACTAGAAATTCCGTACAAATGTTAGCCAGATCTTTATATTCACATAAAGAATGTATAGATAAAAATAATTCTGATTTGCAAGAACTTTGTTTTCAAAAGGGAATTAATTGGAATAACTGTCCAGTTTCCCAAAAACGTGGACGATGTATTATAAAAAAACAAAATGTAAAAAGTGGTTTAAATCCAATTTCAGGTATAACACAAAAGGTTTTTCGTTCTGATTGGGCTGTAGATAATAATATTCCTATTTTTTCTCTAGATAGAAAATATATAGAGCAATATCTTAGTGGTTCTTAATATTAATAAATATGAAAGAATTTTTACTAAACTCATTGGCATTGGAATATCCAGATTTATGTTTAGATTGGCATCCAAGTAAAAATTTACCATTGACTACAAAAAATGTATCTTTTGGATCAGGTAAAAAAGTATGGTGGAAGTGTCATATTTGTAGTCATGAGTGGAAGGCTTATATTTCTAATAGAAGGAAACAGTATAAGAACCCAAATCAAAAAGGTACAGCCTGTCCTAATTGTGTAGGTAAAATATTTAATAAGAATAATTCTTTTGCAACACGTAATCCTGATTTAGTCAAAGAATGGCACCCAATTAAAAATTCTGTATCTCCAAATAATATTATTTCATCTGATAAAAATAAATATTGGTGGGTATGTTTTGTGTGCAAAAATGAATGGCAAGCCACCGCGAACAGTAGAGATCATGGTGCCGGCTGTCCTTTATGTGCAGAGTTTAAAAATAGAACATTAACTACTGCTAAAAAATGGAAGTCATTAAATCGAAACTTGATACTAAAACCTGATATATGAATAATATGCCAAAATGATAGTAAAATTTAAAGATCTTGCATTCATCTAGACATAAATTGTTAAATTATTATAGAAAATTATGACAATAAAATGTAGAAGTTGCAAACTTGCCCAAGACATATACCCATCATATTATACCGTATCTTGTGAAAAGATATCCATTAATTTTAATTGTTTGATGTGTGATTCAAAAAACAATGTAAGATATCATCCTCCTGACGATTTCTTTGCAGGAATAACATTTGAATGTGATGAATGTCATAATTATATTCAATATTATAATGATAACGAATCACCTTTGTATAAAGAAGAATTTTATATTGAAGATCTACTTATTATAAATGATCGGGACCATGATTGTACGTTTGTTTCTAATTGTACAAAATACATGTCACCTGTTGAAATTCCATTTATTGAATTTGTAAATAAAAGTTCTTTTCTTAAAAGAATTAAAAATGTTCTTGTATTTGCGTAATTTATAATAAAATGTTAATAAACAAAATACAATATTAAAAAAGTTAATATATCTGGTAGTTTAGCATTTATTTAATTTAGGAATCTTAATTATGTCACAACAACGCGTTAAAGAGCTTGAAGATAAAATTATTAAAGCTCGTCACGATTATTATAATAATCAACCAATAGTTTCAGATAAAATTTATGATGCCTGGGTTGATGAGCTTAAATTATTATCTCCAAATAGTTTAGCAGTAGTAACAGTGGGTTCACCAGTAATATCTAGTGAATGGAAAAAAGCAAAACATCAAATCCCTATGGGATCTTTAGATAAAGTAAATCTTCCAACTGAATTAGATAAATGGGCAAAAGATAATGCGTTAGGAGAAGCTTTATGGGTTGTAGAAAAATTGGATGGACTGAGTATTGAGCTCATTTATGAGCGTGGCAACTTAATACAAGCTATTACAAGAGGAGACGGTATTATTGGTGAAGATATTACTGCAAATGTTATTAAAATGAATGGAGTTTTTAGAGAGTTATATAATTTCTCTACAAATACTGCAAGTCATTTTAATGGATCTCTTCGTGGTGAAATTATTATGGCAAAGTCTATTCACCGGAAATATTTTGCTGATAAGGCTAATCCACGTAATGCTGCATCAGGGGTATCTAAAAGGCTTGATGGTATAGGAAGTGAACATCTAAGCATTCTGTTTTACCAAGTATTGGGAGATAAAGATTTTGCGACTGAAGAAGAGCAATTTTTCTGGTTAACCACACACAAGTTATTAACTCCAAATTTTTGGTTATTTTCTACCTCCGAAGAAGTTAATAAACATTGGAGAACTTATCAGGATGTTAAACGTAATAATTTGGATTATGATATCGATGGCTTAGTAATTAGAATTAATAATTTAGATGTGCAAGTCGCTTTAGGAGAAAAAGATTTAAGACCGAAAGGTGCGATGGCGTTTAAGTTTGATAATGAAGCGAGAGAAACTATTATTCGTGTTATCGAATGGCAAGTTGGAAATAGTGGAAGACTTACACCAGTAGCTACTATGGATCCAGTTTCTTTAGTTGGGGTATCTGTTAGCAGAGCAAGTTTATATAATTTAGCTTACGTACAATCACTGGCTATAGATGTAGGTGCTACAGTTTTAGTTTCGCGTGCTAACGATGTTATTCCTAGGGTGGAAGAGTTAATTAAAGGAACGGGAACAGTTGCAAAGCCGCCCGATAATTGTCCCGCCTGTAATCATAAGGTAGAAATAATTGGAGAAAATATTCAATGTCCAAATTCTTTGACTTGTCCAACACAAGTGGTAGGTAGAATTAAGAATTGGATTAAAGAGCTTAATTTATTGGAGTGGGGAGATACTCTTATTGAAAGATTAGTACAATCAGGTAAAGTAACAAAAGTATCTGATTTGTATAAATTATCAATAGATGATTTAGCATCTATTGAGAGAATGGGCAAAAAATCTGCTCAAAAATGTTATGATATCTTATGGCAATCTTCTGAGATACCTCTTGAAGTTTTTTTAGGTGCACTTAGTATACCTATGATTGGTAGTGCTACAATTAAATTAATTATGCAAGCAGGTTGTGATACACTAGAAAAATTTGGGCAATTACATGATTCTCATTTTGAACAAGTGCCTGGAGTTGGACCAATCAAAGCAAAATTTTTGGCGGATGGATTAAAAACCAACCAATCTCTTATTTTAGAATTATTAAACAATGGAGTTAAGATTAAGCCTATTGTTATTGGTGCGTTAACTAATAAATCTATTTGTTTTACTGGTTCGATGAATATCAAGAGACCAATCTTGGAGAAAATGGCAATAGATGCTGGCGCCAGTGTAAAAAATACAGTAGGCAAAGGTCTTACTTATTTAGTTATTGCAGATCCAAATAGCATGAGTACTAAAGCAGTAGTTGCTCGCAAGCTAGGTACTATTCTTTTATCAGAAAATGATTTTTTACGGATGGTTAAATGAAATTATCAGTTCTTAATTCACAAATTGATCCTTCTGTTAATTTTGTAGAACAACAATTGATAGGGTTTTTAGAGTCACGTTTTGTTAGAAAATGTGATGAATATTTTATTACCTATTTATCATCACAGACTGGATGTAATCGTGGCTGTACATTTTGCCATTTAACTGCTACTAATCAATTATCATTTATTGATTCTAGTCATAATGATTTTATGGCTCAGGCTATTCAAATATTTAAGCATTATCGTAATCAGAGAAATCCTGCTAAATATATGCACTATAATTTTATGGCAAGAGGTGAACCTCTTGCAAATAAAATTTTATTAGAATCTGGCGATGATCTTTTGTGTAAACTGGGACAAATTGCAAAAGATGAAGGATTACCAGCCAAATTTAACATATCGACCATTATGCCAGTATCATTAAAAACATCTTTAATAAAAGTGTTTAATTATACTAGTCCTACTATTTATTATTCTTTGTATTCTACAAATACTGAATGGCGTAAAAAATGGATGCCAGCAGCTATGGATGTTAATGATGCTTTATTAAGATTAAAAGAATATCAAGATTTTTCTAAAAAAATAGTTAAAATACATTTTCCCTTTATTGCTGGTGAAAATGATTCTATTGAAGACATAAATAATATGTGTGATATGATAGAAAAAACAAATCTTATTTGTGAGTTTAATTTAATAAGGTATAATCCAGCTTCATTAGATCAAGGCATTGAAAGCTCAATAGAAGTCCTTGAGCGAAATACAGCCATTTTGTCTGAGAGATTTAACACAAAAGTGCAGATTATTCCTCGTGTTGGATTTGATGTAAAAGCATCTTGTGGGATGTTTGTTTAGATAACATAAACCCAAAATAAGTAGTAGAATTTATGGATATAAGCAATAAAAATTGGAAATGTATTTTTTGTAATACAGAAAATAGCATACAAATGTATATCTCTAAATGCGATAACTGTGATGTTGAGTATTTTGTTACGCACATTGAGCCCACATGTGTTGAGTGGGAACTAAGATCTATTACTTATAATTTTTTTGATTCCAATTATATTCATTTAATTCTGGATATTGTTGGTAACAGAACTATTCTTTGGATTAAAACAAATATTTTTTTGGAAGCATATAAAATAGAAATTCCTTATGTTTTTCCATTGATGTCTCCGGAGAAAGCAATACTTTTAGCAAAGAAAATAGATGATATGAAAGTATTCTCTTAGATAGGATAATTTTAATTTCTCTGTAATTTACATTTATGAATGAATAATATGAATGGTCGTTTTCAATTTGGTTGGATTATTAGGATTCTTTCTAAAGATAAACAAGGTTTTCAGGTTGAACTTGCTAATCTTGGAAATGGTAAGCATATGATTGTAGTTACTGATACATTGTTTCCTCCTTCTAAAGATATTTATCGTCAAGCTGGATTTGGTCCATTTATTATAAAAGAAGGCGAATCACTTGATAAGACTATTGATATACTTAAAAGCGATCTTCTTAATAGACGACGAAATGTAGATTAGAAAGTTTTTATAATGGTATTATTTTTATGAAGAATAAGTATTTATGGTATACAGATACTCACTTAAATAAGGCAAATCCAATAACAAAGTACAAATTTATTTCTCATATTCGCCGTGAAAATCCAAAAGGTATTTTTATAACTGGTGATATTTCAAACGGAATTTTTACTCCTTTAGATTTGAGAATCCTAGCTACTTGGATAAAATGCCCAATATATTTTATATTAGGCAATCATGATTATCATTTCTCATCCTTTGATAATACGCATCAAAAAATCAGACAAATTTGTAAGGAACATTCAAACCTTGTTTGGTTGACTGAATCTGACACTATATCATTAAATGATGAAGTCGCTCTTATTGGAGTTGAAGGTTGGTATGATGCTAGTACTGGTAATACTTCTTACTTAAAGATTACTCCAGACTGGATTTTGATTAAAGATCTAAAAAAATTATCTAACATGAATGATAGAATTCAAGCTTTTCAACAGTTAGCTAACAAAAGCTCTCAGTTAATTGAAAATAAATTGCAAAGTGCGTTAGATCAAGGATACAAAACTATATATATTCTTACGCATATGCCACCTTGGAAAGAAGCGACACGTGATGTAGGAACTATATTAGAAAATTTTTGGATGCCTTATAATGTCAATTTGAGATTGGGTAAGGTTATTGAAAAAATTATGAAAGATAGAAACAACAGAAACGTCATTGTTCTAGCAGGTCATATTCATGATCAAATAAGTATGAGAATATCTAGAAATATTTTTTGTAATGTTAAAATAAATGGATTATTATCAGAACAAATATATGTATAAAGCTATAGACTAAGGATTTGTGGAATGATGAAACTTTGTCAAGGGGACGAAGGATCTCTTTAACCTTTAGGAAAGTCATTTTGAGTTAATATGCCTGCTTATGATGTTAAACTTACAATTAGTGAAGAATTATTGAATAAATGTACACAATTTGCAAAAGATTCAGTTAATACAAGTGCCGATAAATATGCTCGTCGTAATCAAAGTAATATATCTAAAATTATAGAAGATATTAGAAATGGTAAAATAGCTGAAGAAGTTGTATGGTCAACATTATCAAAAATATATCCCAATCTATCCCAACCAGATTTTAATATATATGATAAGAAAAATAAAAATTGGAATCCTGATTTAAGAGATCAATCCATTCCTTTAAAACTAGCAGTAAAATCTCAAGAAATAAAATCTGAAATAGCTTATGGCAGATCATGGGTTTTTCAGTATGGTAATGGAAAATTTGATTGTGATACTGGTGTTTTTGGCACAATAGACGATACTCATTATGTGTCTTTTGTTTCGTTAAATATTCCTAAACGTACAGCAGAAATACATGCTATTGTAAGAATAAAATGGTTGCATGAAAATAAATTATTCAAACCTATGAAAATGAAAAATTTACAAAATAATAAATTAGCTGTTTACTACGAAGATTTAATAAAATTGCCAAATCAACTATTATACCATTTATAAATTTTATTATATGAAAACTACATAAAATAATTGAATATCATATTTATGAAAAAGATAGTTAAAAAAGAAATTGTAACAATATGTAAGATTGAGAGCTTTTCAATAAAATTATGACAATTAGTCCTTTTAGGTATCCTGGAGCTAAAAATAAAATATTACCAATATTAATGGATTACATTGATAACATTTTAATTAATCAAGATCGTTTTATTGATTTGTTTGTTGGTGGAGGATCTGTTCTCTTAGAAGTAGCCCGAAAATATCCTAATATTAATCTTTATGCTAATGACAAAGATTATTGGATCTCTTCTTTTTGGAAAATTGTCGCAGGAGATGATAGTAAGAAGTTATCGGAATTGCTGTCTATGGTTGAGGTTGTGCCTACGCTGGAACAATTTTATAAATTACGTGAGACAACTTCTATAGATGATGTAGATTGTGCCTACCGTGCGATATTTTTTAACCGCACTACATTCTCTGGAATTTTTTATAGTGGACCAATTGGCGGTAAAGAGCAAAAAAGTAAATACACCATTGATTGTCGATACAATTCCAAAAAGCTTCAAGAGAAGATTTTGAATTGTCATAAATTATTAAATGGTCGTACTAAAGTTTCTAACTTAGATTTTTCTCAATATAAACAATTTATTAATACAAATTACCCAATTTATGCTGATCCGCCATATTATATCAAAGGTCATACATTATATATTCAATATATGAAAGCAGAAGAACATGAGAATCTTTCAAATCTTTTTAGATTGAAAAATAATTGGGTGTTATCTTATGATGATTGTCCTGAAGTTAGGAACTTGTATAAGAATAATACAATTATAGATCTATCAGCCCGTTATTGTATTAATGGAAAAAAAGATAATTGGGAATCTAAAAATGAACTAATAATATTACCATAAACAATTTAGGAGACAAAAAATAATGAATGGAAGTTTTTTTCGACTTGATGATTCATGGATAGGAAAAACAGTTTTATATGGTCATCAAATTACTAATAAGCCAGCACATTGCAAAACCTGTAATTGTACGAATTATCAATTAGAATTAATTCCTGCTACTATTATTGGATATCATAAGCCAATGAGTGAGGATTGGGGAGGTGTATATCAGGCTGATCTTCGTTTATCAAAAGAAATTTTAATTAATGGCTATAAGACAACGGAGTTAAAATATATTACTGAAGCTTGTTGGAAATCTAATGCTGCTTATAGTTGGGTTCATCCAGATTGTAAATAGATAATACTACTATGATTCTAACAAATAAGGATTGGGGAGTACTCTGCAAAGGTAAAAAGTTAAATGGCTTATATGCCGCTATTACTAATGATAAAAAGATCAAATTTTTTGATACAAGCCATTATGAAGTAGCTGGATCATTTTATAAGCCTCTTTGCTATCATTATCCTGGAATTTCACATTATCCTGGAGTAAAGTGTAATTGCTGTTGGAAAATGCGTCTGATAGATAATGTAGATAAGTTAAAAACGAAATATGAAATAAATTGGGAAAATGTCAATTTAGAAAACTTATTTTATTGGGAGGACAATAAAATAAGAGTAAAACGAGCTGCTTATTCTTTATTGGATAAAAGTATTATTGATATCCTTAAAAAACTTAAAAAGATGAAAGCATTTTTATAAGAATTCTCACAATAATAAAGAAAGTTAAAATATGAAGTATTTTTTTACTGAGATAAAAAAATTGTTAATAAAGAGTTTTATTATGTACAAATCTTCTAAAAGGTGGGACAAAATGTCAGAAGAAGAAAAAAATTTTACTGAAGCCAAAGATGTATATTATGAAGTTGCTGAAGAAGTAAATAATTCATTAAAAATGTTTTGTAATTACAAATATTTATGATAAATACTATAATATGTATATTTTCAATCTACGGTTTATCTTTTTTCATTAAAGAAACTGATGGTCCTTGGGGGATTATGAATTATATAAGAAATTTTCTTATAAAAGATGAATTTATAGGTGTTTTCTTTTATAAATTATTATCCTGTTATTATTGTGTTGGTTGTCATGCTGGCTATATTATATATTTACTTTATACTCCATATGAAAAATGGACTTTTAGTAATTTTATATTATGGACATTGGCGGGTGGCGCCATCAGTTTTATTTTAAATTTAATTGTAGAAAAATTAAGTGGAAATAATGAACAATAGTTGTGCCATACAAATATCCGATGATCAGACTTATGAATTTATTGATAGTATTAAATATAATAACAATGGAGTAAAAATTATAGCTTCTCCAGAATCGATGAACTATATTATAGAGACAGATAATTGGTATATTTATTGGTATGTTTCTCCCGATGATGAATTGCAAATTTTTAATAGACATGCTGATAGGTTTAAATGCATCTTGAGTTTTAAGAAAAAATTTGATATGTCATATTTTGCGGTATTAGATAGCAGCTATTTTAATGCCTTACCGTCACCCATCACAAATGTTTTTAAAAAACAAAATATTATCTATTCCTCTTCTGAATTAGTTGACAAGCAAGTTAGAAAATTATTAAATCTTAAAATATTCATATGATCAATATTATGTTGTATAACAATAATGGGGTACAAGTCATTGTAGATGAAAATTTAGATAATTCAAATTGTATTATAAGAACTGATACTTGGAGTATTTTTTATTTAGATGATGATACAATTCATATTTTCAATAAGAACAATGAATTAGTGCTGCAATTTGACATGAAATCTGATTCAGATTTAATAAAATATTTAGACATTAAAAATTTGGTTACTCTTGATAATGATAAGATAGTATACGCTTTTGATAAATTAATAAACAATAGGATTGAAAAAATTTTTCATCTTAAAGCATTTATATAATTATCATACTATTTCCCATCGTAGTACATATTTAATAAATCATATAAAAGATAATAGGACATAAATTATGAGTGATAAATTAGTTGCGTATTCTGCTGGGGCAGAGCCTCAGTTTCCTGCTAATTTTGATGTGGTAAAAAGAACTACGCTTAATTATACGGATATTGTAAATAATTCAAATAAATTTTATAATTTAGAAATTCAAGTTGCACCGAGTGGGGAATCTAGAATTTATACTAATTATGGTAGGGTTGGTGGCACGATCGCTAGAGAATATCGTATCTGTAAAAATCAAATTCATGCGGAATCCGAATCCGATAAAATTATTAAGTCCAAAGTAAAAAAAGGGTACGTAGAGGTTAAGTTAGTTAAAGCGGAGATTGGATCAGAGGTTGGAAAAGCAAAAATCGAGTCTTCAAAAATATCTCTAACTGATTTAGAAAAAGCTGGTATTAAAATACAAACTGATCAGAAGGATGAATCTATATTGCACCCAGAAGTTCAAAATTTAGTGAGAACTTGGTTCGGTGTAACTGCTGAATTCGTAGAATTAAACTTAGATACCAAAAAGTGTCCTTTGGGTCAGTTATCTATTGATCAGATTACAAAAGGTAAAAATATCTTAGAAGAGGCTCGCCAAATCGTACATTCTAAAAAACCAGATCAAATAGAGTTAAATAAATTAACAAATTTATATTATTCCAATATTCCGCACAATTTTGGATATACTAGGATTAATGCAGATGCTTTACGATTAGATGCCGATGATAAATTAGATAAAGCATTTGATATTTTGGACATTTTTAATGATGCTAAAAATGTCCAAAATGTTATGTCAAGGAAAAATTCTGTAGATTCTCAATACGTCACTCTTAATACTGATGTGGAGTGGCTCGATCCTAAATCTCCTACATGGCAATGGCTTGATGTGATGTTGCATAATACAAGAGCTAGTAACCATTCTTTCCTTGGTAAATTAAAAACTCATAAAATTTTTAAAATCAATCGAAAAGGTGAAGAAGAAAGATTCCTTAAGGTAGCAGAGAAAATTGCTAAAGAATGTGGTAAGCACAACCCTTCTGATGTGTATGCTAAATTAGTTCGTGAGAGACCAGATGTGTCCAAAGAGCTGCAAGACCTATATAAAAATGCTAATGTATGTCCTGGATGGCACGGTACGCGTCGAGCCAATATGATTGGTATCACAACCAAAGGACTATTAATTAGACCATCTGGTGTTACCCATGCTGGTTCCATGTACGGTGATGGCATCTATTGGGCAACAAATAGCACTAAATCAATCAATTACTGTGATGTCAAAGGTTCTTATTGGGCGCAAGGTAACAATAGAACTGCTTATTTATTTTTAGGTGATGTAGCATTTGGAAAACAAAAAATAGCTAGTGGTTCGCATTTTTATACCAATAAAAATATAGAACCTCATCATTCAGTTTTTGCTAAAGCTGGTAGTGCAGTTTATAATGATGAATTAATTACATATCATCCAACTGGTCCAAATCAACAACATTGGTTACGCTACATAGTAGAATTTGAAACACAAGTGAAATAATTTGGTGAATCCATGGAAAAAAAATATTGTTGGAAAATTAGTTAAAGTACATGTTGTTAAATATAAAAGTACGGATGAAGTTGCAGGTGTATTCCCCACAAGACAGCAAGCAAATTTTTATTTGAAAGATAATGCAGTTGATAAAGATTTAGAAATTCAATACTATGATGCTTTTCAATATGATGGCGATCCAAGGGTTTCACTTTTCGATCCAAAAGCCGTTCATTTTGTTTATCAATTACAAACAGAATATCATTCAGAAGAAATACATAGAGAATGGGAAATAAGAAAGATAGCCTTAAATAAATTAACTTCTGAAGAAAGAAGAATTTTAGGTGTATGAAACGATGAGAAAACCTATATATCGAGAAGCTTTACAGTATTTAAAAGAATCGGGCAGTCATTTTGCGAACGGTCCCGATAATGATATGGCTATAGAATTTGTAGAAACTTTGTATGATTTAGGTGCAAAACAAATAAATGTAGCATTATACGAAGATTTTTATGAAAATGAAGAAATATTTGATGCTGAATTGTTTTTATTTCTACCACCTACTATTTCTATTGAGGTCATGATGGAAATTGTATGTATGAGACCAGATGAAATATCTCAAGAAGAAGACGGATCAATTAGATTATGGTGGGACTAATAAAATGATTAAAATGGATCTTACTGAAGAAGAAAGAGAATTAATTCTCGCAAAAAGAGAAAAAGAAGGTTATTATAAACCAAAAAAGGTAGGTTTTTTAAAAGAAGATTTATGGTATCTTCACAAATCTTCTTCTGAATGGGCATTATTGATGAGATCATTTCTTTATTCAACCTCAGAAAAAGAAATGTTGATACAAGATATGAATAAATGTTTTGAATTTATGTTGCCTGCTGGCACTAAATTTTATTGTTATGTAGATAAAAATATTGAACATTGGCAGGGACCAGGACCAGATGATGTATTTGAGTCAATGACTACCAGTTGGGCTGAAAAATATCTAATAGATATAAAATCATATGATGAATGATTCAGATATTTTTAGATTATGCTAAATAAAAAAATTTACAATATAATTGATATTAGGATTTTATGAGTTTAGGAATTTGTTGTCAATATAAAGAATTAAGCGAAAAAGGTATTGTAAATTTATGTGATGAGAAACACTTACTTTTTGGACAATTTCAAAACGGTAAATATTCAAACATTAGAATTGAACAAACGTGGGAACATAATAGCATTAGTTTGTTAAATATTATAAAAAGAATTCATAATGAAAAAGTGAAAGTATTTAGAATTTCATGTGGTATTTTCCCACTGTATGATTGTGTCTCTCATTTACTTTACAATTCTCAATCCATAAAAGATGTATTAAAAGATATAGGTAGTTTTATAAAAACTTCTGGGATAAGACTGACTACTCATCCAGATCAGTTTGTAGTACTTTCTTCAAATAGACCAGAGGTAATAGCTAAGTCTAAAAATATATTGCAACATTATGGTTGGGTATTTGACCAGATAGGTTTAAATCAAAATCCTTTTAATCCTATTAATATTCATGGAGGTGTTAGGAACAATCATAACATTTTAATAGATTCTATTAAAACTTTACCAATAGAGGTAAAAAGTCGTTTGACATTAGAAAATGATGAGAGTTCTTACAATGTTTTAGATTTATATAAAATATATGAAGAAACTGGCGTTCCAATTTGTTGGGATTCCCATCATCATAGTTTTAATAACGCCTCACTATCTAATGAAGAGGCTTTAGATATAAGTAAAAATACATGGGACATAGTTAAACCAATAACACATTTATCTAATACAGACCCGTCCTTGCAAAAAGGTTCTTTTATAGAAAGGAGAAAACATTGTGATTATGTACACTATATTCCAGAGTGTCAGAGATTAGCTAACAATACTGATGAAATAGATATAGAAATGGAATTCAAAATGTCTAACCTAGCGGTGTTCAAAGCCATGCGCGACTTTGATTTAAAATTGTGAAATATATCATTAAATTTTCCTTCATGAAAGGATGCTGAAATGATAGAAGTAATTAGTGGGAATATTTTAGAATGCAAAGAAAGATATATTGCACATCAATGTAACTGTTTAACACAACATTCTGCCGGAACTGCTAAAAATATTTTTGATAAGTATCCTCATGCTAATACTTATAAATCAAGAAGCGAACCAAGTAAATTGTCCTCAATAGAGATATTAGGAGATGGTATTGATAACAGATTTATAATTAATATGTATGCCCAATATTATCCTGGCAAACCCAAATATCCAGAATCTAAATTAGATGGCACAATTGCGAGACAAAAATATTTTTATCAATGTTTATTACAGATATCTAAAATTCCTAATTTGGAAAGTATTGCGTTTCCTTATAAAATTGGTTGTAATTTAGGCGGTGGAGATTGGAATTATTATTATGGTGTATTAAATAATTTTGCTATTTTTGTTTATAATAAACATAATACAAAAGTTTTTTTATATAAAACTTTTTGATTTTTATATGAGATGTCGAGAAATAAACCCCAAAACATTGGCATCCTGCACATATTCGTCTTTGTGCAATAAGCGTGATGCTCGTCAACATATTGGAACAGATGGTTTGAGCTGGCGCACAGTTGGCATGGTTCCACATTGCACTTGTAATGGTCATGGATATAGTTCATTCGGAACAGGGCAACGTGTTGTGTGTCAATGTCATAGCGCCACAAAGTCCCATCAACCAAGTGCAGTAAAATAGTTAAAAATGAAAGTCAATCTATGCGTAAACCCTTAGAAATATTTTTTGATGAGGAAGGTAACCTATTAAATAGAGTTTATAATCCTATTTATCATAATAGTGGCTACCAGTATAAAAAAGAAGATAATTCTGTATTTTTTGATAAGTTAGAATATGTTGATTATATGTCTGCTGGTAAAGGCGGAGATTCTAAAATAATATTTAAATCTCTCAATTCTGGAAGAACATATTATATGTTTATTTCGGATTTTCATGATGTATTGGTCAATAAATTATTTGTTAATAATGTAATAGACAATAGATTCACTTTTTGTAAGAGGGGATCTTCACAAGGTATTAAAGTAATTAAGGAGAAAAATAATGAAGCAATTAGATGAGTTAGTATTGGAAACAATTCAAAATTTTGTAGAAAATGGTATGTTATTCACGGCTTTAGATGTGAGTAATTGTGTAAAGAACGCTTTACCTTTTGCCCGACATCGCGAAGTAAGAGATCTAGTACGTTCTTTTTTTCAAACAGAAATAGAACCTGCTGGCTATGCACGTACCCCAATTAATGTAATTTTAAGTGATGGATCTTCAGCTAATGCAATACTTTATCATCCACTAGCTGACTCATGGGATTTGGATGTCAAATATGACACGCAAAAAAGAACTCAATCTTCCGCTATCCCCACTAAGAATGGTGTGACTACTGTGATTACAACTCCAACACCGCCAGTTTCAACCCCACCTTCAAATAGAGATGTCTGGAATAATCTATTTCAATCACAAACATCCTTATTTCCAAACAGATAAATTATTATGTTTTTGTTTTATCCGAGCTGCTAGCCGTTGGCGGGATGTAATCTTCTTTTTCGTTTTGTAATCTATCTTCGATAGATGTCTCTGTTGGGGTGCTAGTTAATAAAAAGTTATGTGCAGAATTAATTAAGGCTATTAGTTTAGTTAAACTTTCCACACGAGCCTGGGTAAAACCTTTTCTAGGAATAAAATCTACCTCATTTTCTTTTAAAAATTGCTGTATATTATTATTCAAAGAAGTAATAGTAGATCGGAAAGATTTAGAAAAAACATAATTAACTATACGTTGCAAACTTTCATATGGATATTGATCATCAAATCTCTTAAAATAATCTAATAAATTATGGTAAAGAGTACTAAACTCTTTGAGTATGTAAGAATCAATTCCCTTAATTCTAATAGACATATATTCGCCGCTCATTTCATTTAACAAAGCTCGAAAATCTCTCTTAAATTGTTCAAAATACATATTTAATTTTTCTGCTTTCATTATTTGTTCATGATTAAACATAACAGTTTTTTTGGCAAACTTGTGTGCTAGTTCTACTATTTTTTTGTGTGACATATTTATACCTCTTAAAACCTACAAGTTTAATATGAAAATATTGAATACAATACAAGAATTATTATATTGTCCTTTATGCCAAAATTGTGGTGAAATATATGAAATTTCATCTGCCACTAAAAATTTTTTTATTAAATCATGGTATCAAAACAATAATAATTTAAAGATTTGCCTTGCGTATCGTTATTCAGATAACATACAAAATGATATAGAATTAGAAGTTTATATAAACGGCAAAGATAATACATTAAAATTTGATGAAACAAAAATTCAATCTTGTCAGGCATTTTTGGATGATGTTATATTAGATTGCTGCGTGTATTGCAAGAAATGTGATAATAATTATATTAATTGTACTATTACCATTAATAGTAAAAATAAAGAAATTATTTATCATTTATATAAAAGAAGAATATGTTTATTTGCAGAAGATAATGTTGAATATAGGATATCTTTACTATATTACCTAAAATCTATATTGATTTTAAGAAATGATGTTTTATCTGGACCGTTGAATAATAAAATCATTCAGCTTCCATTAATTGAATTGGATTTTTCTCGACCACGAATTGTAATTAATAAAATTAAAATATTATTATTATTTAGTTAATACAGGAATATATGGCAACGTTTTTCGAAGCACACCAAGTAAGAATGTTACTTAAAATGAAACTTTCTAGTTACTCTTGGTATAATTGGAGCGCAGTAGTTACTGAATATGATGGTTATTCTGTTTTGATAAATGTAAAAAAAATCAATAATGCTGTTAAAAAAATTATTGCACCTGTTGTTAATGGTGTAAGTATAAAACTGGAAATAGAATGAAATTCCCAATTTATGAATAATCTGTCTCAGAAGAATTATTAAATTGGATTAATAAATTAAGAGGTGATTTTTGAAAGTTGTAGCTATAAGTGATACTCATGAAAAACAAGACGAAATAACAATACCCGAATGTGATATTTTGATCCATAGTGGCGATATTACAAATAAAGGTTCGTTAACTGGTTTATATAAATTTTGTGCTTGGTTTAAAGAACAACCGGCTAAGCACAAAATTATTATTTATGGCAATCATGAATTAGGGTTTTCTTTTGGACCTAAGAGAGAAGAAGCGTTAAATACTCCAAAACAATTTGGTATTATATATCTTGAAAATAGTCAAGTTGTAATTGATGGATTAAAAATATATGGTTCACCCATTACCCCTTTTTTCTACAACTGGGAATGGAATGTTCATCGAGGTAAAGAAATAGCCAAGAAATGGGCACTAGTTCCTGATGATACTAATGTGTTAATTACTCATGGACCTCCATATGGGATTTTAGATCTTATAGATACTAATCATTATACTACAAGTGAGTCTAAATCATCACTTATCTTAGAGAGAGATTCTCATCAAGGCTGTGAAGAATTAAGGAAAAAAGTTGATCAATTAACTGATTTAAAACTTCATGTGTTTGGGCATTTACATTACCAGGGTGGTCAGCAATTAACATTAAATAATAAAATATTTGTCAACGCTGCAATTTGTAATGATAAGCACCAAGCAATACGTACACCTCAAGTGATTGAGATATAAATGACATGGGAGTGGTTGCATACACTGAGTGTATAGGATGTAGTCGTGCCGGACGAGCTTACACAGATACTAATTTTATATATGAATGTGATAATTGTAAAATATATCATATAAATAATAAGCTTAAGAAATCTATGCAACAGGTGTGGTGGATAAGATTTTTATACTGGCTTATTGATAAAAAACCAGTTACTTATAACAAGAATAACTGTGAAATACTTTTCAAAGAATTAAATGAAAATAATGCCGAATAAACAGGAGAATCACTGATGAACGTTAAACCTAAAGAGATTTTTGTTAATTTGCCAATTGCATTAACATTTAAAGATGATCACGAAATACCTACCTTTGCTGCTACTATTAATACTATTATTCATGGTAAAGTAAAAGTAAAATGTGAGACGGTTGGATCTATTAATGGACAATATGTAGGATTATTTTATCTTCAAAGAAATCATGAATATCAAGCAATAAGAGAGTCATTTCTTAATTTAATCGAATCTGAAGAAATAAAGTCTCCAACATGTCCACATCCTAATCCAATGACATTAGAGCAGATAGGAGACAATGACTTATTTTACTATCTTGAAACAGTAGGTAAAACTGATGAATGAGAATATAATATATACAATTTTATATTTTTGCTTGTGCTTGTGCTTTTTATTGTTTTTATTGTTTTACTTGCATTTTAAGGTTAAATCTAAATTGACTAGGTTACAAACATGTTTGAGTTTAATATTTCATGATTGGGATGCCACATTGGCTATGTGGCATCAGATAAATAAACAACAAGCGCTCTCTCAAGAGAAAGATGTTTCATCTTTATTTGAAGAAGTTTTGCGTAACATTTGTCTAAAAGACCGCAATGCAAGGTTGGAAGAAGTTAATAATATTTTATGAAATGCAGATTTTGTAATTCTGAAATGAAAACTACCTATTTTCATAGCGAGATAAATTCATGTAATAATCATAAAACAATAAAAGTCCGTTTTAAAACTAACAAGTATGGGGACAGGTGGATTGTTTCAAATAATAATTATAGGTTAGTTTATTGGAGTGATCGCACACTTCTACAAAAATATAATCCTAATGCAGATTCGCCTTTGAATACTTATGAATTAGTTAAGAAATTTGATTTTGAACCAAATTTTTCTCCAGAAGAATTTAACGAAAAACTTAAAACAATTTTGGTATTTTTATAAATAATTATGATTATTGCTTTCACATTAGGGTCAACTAAAAATTATAACGAATCTTTACTGGCAGATCGAGAAACCAAGAAATGCGGAAAATCCGAGGATTATGATGGTGGTTGGGTTTGGAAATCTGAGAAAGAAGCTATAGAATTTTTACATTCTAGCGATTTTCTTAAGGTTGATTGGGGAGATGGTAAAAGTCGCAACCCAAATAATTTTAGTGTATATGGCGTAATTATTAATAATTGGGAAAAAGATACTTATTGTAGCGACAAAGATAATCAATTTCACTTATTGATTGATGCTAAAATAATAACATTACAAGATAGAAATTCAATATGATTGTAGCATTTACTGGGCACAGACCTGATAAATTAGGGGGATATGATTTGCCCAATCCAATTTATATTAAAGTATGTCAAAATATTGCAGAACATCTTAAACTACTAAAGCCAGATAAAACTATCTCTGGTATGGCATTAGGAGTAGATCAGTGGGCAGCATATATATCTTACAAACTAAGAATTCCTTTTATCGCTGCCATTCCTTTTGAAGGTCAGCAAACTAGATGGCCAAGAAAATCACAAAATACCTATATTAAACTTCTTAATTTAGCTTCTGAAGTTGTAGTGGTGAGTCCTGGCGGATATTCTCCTGATAAAATGCAAATTCGAAATAAATGGATGGTAGATAATTGTGATAAATTAATTGCAGTTTGGGATGGTTCTGCGGGTGGTACAGGTAATTGTGTAAAATATGCTCAATCTAAAAAGAATACAAATGATATTTTATATATTAATCCTAGCTTGACAATTTGCCATGAGAATGTATAGTGTATATACAGGAATTTAAAATGACAAAATTAATAACAATATTATTAGTATTAAGCATCATGGGATGTCAATCTAGCAGACGTACCGAACAAAAAATGGAGATTATTGTCAAACTTGTATTAGTAGAAAATGAATGCGTAATTCCCATGAAATGCGCATTAGAAGAATGATCTTTGCACAGATCCTATTAATAATAGTATATGATCTGTGAATGGGCGTGTGGCGGAATGGCAGACGCACCGGCTTCAAACTCCGGCACCTAACTAAGTATGTGGGTTCAAATCCCTCCATGCCCACCATTTTATTATATTGGGTATTATGAATTTGCAAAAAAATTTGATTATTAGAGTTAAAAATTTTAATAGCATATGTAATGATGTTATTTTGATGAAGAGTTTAAGAAAATTAACTCTTCATCATTTTTCTGGAATGAACTATGAATTAAATAATTTTGAAAAACTTGCTAAAATTCGAAATGTAAAAGCACAAGTCTTAATGGCTTATTTAAATGACGAATTAGTCGGTTGGTCTCTTTTGTCCAAAGAGCCTAGTAATTTTTTATTTGGAAAATCTTTGAAGACTTATGATCCATCCTATGGTATGTTATTTCAAATCTATATTGCGCCACTACACCGACGAAAAGGTATTGGATCGGAGTTACTAAAGGTCGCGCGACGTAAAGCTAGTCCATATAGATTATGTTTTTGTCCTTGGAATAACGCAAGTACTAAGTTTTATAGCAATTTTAATTATCATTGGAATATAAGTTTATGATTAAGTTTTATTCAATACATGGTACATATGCGGGATTTTCTAATTTTTCTCATCACCCAATAACTTTAAAAAATAAGATTTGGAAAACCTCTGAACATTATTTTCAGGCGCAAAAATTTGCGGGAACTTTTTTAGAGTCAGCTGTAAGAAGATGTAAAGGAGCTAGTGATGCTGCTCGTATGGGTAGAGATAGAAATAATCCTTTGCGACGTGATTGGGAAAATGTAAAAGATAATGTAATGAGGAAAATAGTATTAGCTAAATTTTCTCAACATGAAGATTTGAAAAAATTATTGCTTTCTACTGGTAACGAACAATTGGTAGAGCATACAGAAAAAGACAAATATTGGGCAGACGGAGGAAATGGAAGCGGTAAAAATATGTTAGGAATTATTTTAATGGAAGTAAGAAGAGCCTTAAATTCTCCAGCAGAAATGCAAAAATATATAGATAAATTTAATCTGGAATCAGAATTATATTAATATCTTGATATAAGACTATAAATAATAGTCTTATATACCAATGTGGCGTAAACGGCTAGCCGCGGCAGTCTTAGAAGCTGTTGGGAGAAATCCCGTGTAGGTTCGAATCCTATCATTGGTACCAAAGAATCATGAAAGATTTATTAGAATCATTAATTCAAAAATCTGTTAGAGATATTCAAATTCAAGAAGATAGAAGAATTACTCGATTGCTTAATAAGACAATAGGTAATGTAAAAATGGAAGTAAGTATACATCAATGGTCTTTAGGTTATGTGCTTATTGGATCTGAACATAATGATTTATTTGCGGTAGAACTAGGTAATGATATTAATGAATGTTATAGAAATTTTTATAATAGATGGTCCAAATTACCAGGTCCCTATGAAATAGAAGAGCGTAAAAATTTTCAAATAGTTGATAAGGTGATTTCATCCATGGAATCTGGAGTTATGAATGCATCTTTAAAAATAAATTATAAAAGTCATCCTTTTAGTACACCTATTAGATATTTGGTCTGGGAAACTTTATTAAACACTGCACCTGGTGAAACTATTTCTTATAAAGAAATTGCTAATAAAATTGGAAATCCTAAGGCTGTTCGCGCTATAGGTTCAGCATGTCGAGCCAATCCATTTGCTATTATTATTCCCTGTCATAGAGTAATAAAGAGTGATGGAACATCTGGTGAATATCGTTGGGGTATAGATCTTAAAAGAAAATTGTTAGATAAGGAAAAGTCAATCTAAAATATGTTAAATAAACAATTAATAGCAGAAGGCGGTATTGTTGAGTTTGATCCGTCTTTTTTAGTTTTAGATGAAGCAAATGCTCTTCTTTTTTATTTAAAAAATAATGTGAATTGGGAACAAAAATACTACTACAATTATAGAAATAAAAGTAATTATCCGCAACCTAGATTAACTGCTTGGTACGCAGACAGTCCTGATATGCAGTATAGTTATTCTGGTGTTACACAAAAGGTTCAACCATGGGATAATGAATTATTGAATTTAAAAAATAAAATTCAATTAATAACTAAATCGGACTATAATAGCGTCTTGTTAAATTTTTATCGCAATGGTAATGATTCGGTAGGTTTACATGCCGATGATGAAAAGGAATTAGGAAATAACGCTAACATTGCATCTGTCTCATTAGGAGCAACACGAAAATTTCAGTTAGTTCAGTATAAAGGTAGTTTACCATATGGCAATTACGAATATGTTTGTGTCATGGTTCATTACTAGTGATGAGTGGTACTACACAACATTATTGGAAACATTCAGTTCTTAAAGAGCCATCTGTAATAAACGGTAGAATAAACTTAACTTTCAGAAGATTCTTAAAATAAATTGTTAGAGGAGAGTCTGGATATAATACTAATAAAAATAAATAATATAATAAAGTTGAGCCAACATGGTGGAATGGCATACACACAGGTCTAAGAAGCCTGCACCGTAAGGTTTGAGGGTTCAAATCCCTCTGTTGGCACCAGAGAGGTATAATGCTAAAATCAATAGAAAAATTTACATAAAATTTGTTATGGTTCCATCGTCTACTGGCTAGGACATTTGGTTCTCAACCAAAGAAAGACGGATCGTAACCGTCTGGAATCACCATATGAAACTAAAGATTATATCTGATGGTACTAATGAAGGAACAAAATTAATTGATGAGGATACAGGAGAAATGTTTCACGGTATCAGTAAATTAAATTGGCAAGCAAATACAGATGATACTTTAACAAAAGTTAATGTAGAATTTTTCAATGTTCCAGTAGAAATAGTTACTCAAGCTAAAATCGAGTTGATGGATTATACAGAGGATTACACAGACTTACAATTGTCGAAAAATTTTGATAAAAATATTAAAATAACCTCTAAGAGTCATGACGGGAAAGCCATACCTACAACTTCTGTAAAAGTTTACGATATGGATACTAATGAAATTATTGGGGCTGTTCAAAGTATTAAATGGGAAGCTACTCCTAAAAAATGTGAGGCAGAAATTGTTAAAATAAAAATTGATAATAGAAACTAGTAAATTTGTTAATGTATTAATGCGCCTATAGTCTAGCGGATAAGGCACTCGACTACGAATCGAGGGATGAAAATCATGGTGGGTTCGACTCCTACTGGGCGTGCTAAAAAAACTTATATGAATTCATATAAGTTTTTTTTTATTTGGAACAAAATTATGAGTCAACAAGAAAATATAAATAAATTACTCGAGATGCTAAAAGCTAGGCTTAATTCGAAAGGAAAAGCTAAATCAACTGATTCTTTCGGAAATGTAGTATATGTAGATTGTGATATTTTTTCTGATGATATTTTAGAATGCTTTCTTGACTTATCATTATCAGAATTTAATATGATTCCTATATTTTCATCTTTCAATTTTGAAAACGATAGTTTCGTAAAAACTTTTTCTGCAATTTTGGTGAAAGGTGCCACCTTGTATGCCTTAGCTTCTAAAGCTTTAATAGAAAGAGGCAGAGAATTCTGCTTCACTGATAAAGGTGTGGACTTTAACCAGCCCTCAATATCTGAGCTAATGCAGAGTCAATTTGCTGCTGAACTTACTGATCATTTTGAAAAACTGAAATTAATCAAATTATCAATTGGAGATTTTAAGTCAGCACAAGAACTAAAAAATATTGCTATATGTTGGGATCAATGAGTGTCGCATTCGATAAAAATAAAAAACCTCGTGTCGTTCATTGTAAAAAAGAAAGTTTCGATGTCTATATTGGTCGACCCTCTCGCTTCGGAAATCCTTTCTCCCATCTACCCAACACTCTCGCACACTACAAAGTTTCTTCAAGGGAGCAGGCGATTGAGTATTATCGAAATTATATTATGAATACGCCGTGGTTGATAAAAGCTGCTAAGGAAGAACTAAAAGGTAAAATTCTTGGTTGTTGGTGCCGTCCCGATTTTCCATGTCATGGAGACATATTACTTGAAATAGCAAATTCGGAAATTGATTAAACGATCAATTAATTTTAATAAAATTATTATGAGGATAAATATAAATGCCCAAACCAAAATCCATAACTGAGGTGGATATTGATCGCTGGTTACAAAATATTAATAAAGATGATTATGTGTCTCCGTTATTGAAAATTTATCCATCTATGAAAGAAGTTTGTTTAGCTGGATTGTGGTTATGCGAAGAGTTAAAGAAACTTGGATGTCCAAATGTTTTAATTTGTCGAATACAATGGACTGCAGGAAAACTTTCAGTAGGTAAGGATGCTTGGGATGTACACCAAGATATTCTTGAAGATTACAAAAATAAAAAATTGGTTATTGAAGAAGATAAGAGCGAAATAGAAAATTAATTAGAAAGTATTGACCTTTTAATATTACTATTTATAATAAAGGCACTGTACTAAAGTATAAGGAATAATAATGGCTAACACTACAACACAACAAATGGCTGCTTCGGATTTTAATCTTGAAAGATTACACACTAAAGATTTAGCAGATCATGTTGCCGCATCTATTCATATTGGTGGCAACATTGCAATTTTCGGTCGTAGAGGTACTGGTAAGACAGAAATTTCTAAACAAGAAATTAAAAAAGCTGGCTTACATGAAGTTTATATAAATCTTTCTGTTTTAGAAAGAGTAGATATGGGGGGTTATCCAAATATCATGGCAGCAGCCGCTCATAAGAAGTTTGTGGATTTTTTGCTTCCTCAATTCTATCAACCTATGTTAGATGGAAAAAAGAATGTAGTTGCTTTACTTGATGAAGTAGATAAAGCTGATCCAAGTTTGTGGGCGCCTTTACTTGAGTTTACGCAATTCAGATCAGTTAACGGCAACCCTTTGCCTAATTTACAAGGTATCATTATGACTGGTAACTTGATCTCTGAAGGTGGCGCTAGACCTAGTTTACCTCTTTTGGATAGAGCTGAAAAATACCTAGTGGAAGCGGACGCAGCTTCTTGGCTAGAATGGGCAGGTAAATCTGGACACATTCATCCATCTATTACTGCATATATTACAGACCATCCAAAGGATTTATTTGGAGCAATTGATCCTGAAGATAGATACGCTGATCCGTCTCCACGTGGATGGCATAGAGCTTCAGAAATTCTGCATAAAGGAGAGCAAAAAAGCTGGTCTCCGTCTCTTCTTAATAAAAAGGTTTGTGGTTGTGTGGGTAAAGATGCTGGTATTAAATATAGTAACTACTATGAACATTATCAGCAATTGTTACCGATGGTAGAAGATATTTATCAAGGCAAAGATGTTTCACATAGATACAATGTCTTAGAGCCAACTAAGAAATTGGTAGCATGTATGATTACTTGTGCAAGGTTAGCTACCCAGCTAGATCAGTCCAAAGATAACATTGCGCCTGATTCGGCAAAAAATGTTGGAAAATTTTTGCAAAAAGTATCATATGAAAATGTTTTAGTGGCTGTAAGAAGTCAAATCCAAATTGACAGATTAGTTAAGTTTAGTTTAGATGAACATCCTGATTGGGAACAAGTTTTAAGCAAAATCAATAAACAAGTAGATGAAGGTTAAGCTTATTCTCCTACAGATATATAAAGGTTATTGGAGATCATAGCATGAAATTTACCAAGATAATTGGAAAAATTAACGACAAATTAGTAACCCATGCAGAGGATAAACTTTCTCAAGTATTCCTAGAATTGGGTACTAGATATAACAATGAGCATATAGGAACGGGTATGGGGGGAGATCCATTAATTTTTGGATTAATGTATCCAGTAGAACATGTGTGTACACTTAATATCCCTACTGCTGCTACAGATGGTAAAAGATATTACTGGAATCCAAAATTCATAATCAAGCAATCTAGGATTGGATTACGTATTATTTGCGGACATGAAGCCTGGCACGCATTATATATGCATCCACAACGTAGGGGGTCTAGACTTCCCAAATTATGGAATATTGCAGTTGATTATATTGTTAATGGTACTGTAATGGAGGATTTTAGGGCTAGAAAGATGAACCCTTCAGAAATGTTTACTAAACATTTAGGAAAGTTCATGACATTAAAACAATATGCGGAAATGCTTAAAGATCCATTTACTACAATGAAAGGATTTGAAGATTTAAATCCTACCGAACAAAATACTTCTGAACCAGAAGTGAAATTACCGGGACCATGTGAAGATCGCGAATTAACTCCTGAAGAACAGAAAGCATTAGAGAATAAGGAAAAACTATCTAAATTTTATTATGCTGATCCTGATCTTGAAGAAGAGATGAAAAGTCCAGAAAAAATTTACGATTTTCTTTATAATCTTTTGCCTAAATGCCCGAAATGTGGTAGTATTGGTATCTATAAATTACCTAATAAAGATAAACCAAAAGATGGTTCATCTAAAGAAAAAGATAAATCTGAAAAACATCAACATAATAATGATGGTTCACCTTGTGATTGTCCCAATCCTGAAAATGATTCGGGAGATCAAGGATGTTGTGGAGGTGGTGTTGATATTTTTGGTTTAGGTGGTACTGTAGACGATCATATGGATACCGAAGAGAGCCAAGAGAAATTAGCCAAGAGAATTTCTGATGCTATGGAAGCTGCCAAAAAAATGGCTGGATATGTGCCTGCGGCTTTAGAAGATGAACTTGGTAAATTGACTGCTCCTAAAGTGACTTGGCAGGATATTATCAGAACTCGTTTATTAAAAGCAAGAGCTGGTAATGGAAGAAATGACTGGACTAAATTTAAAAGCCGACCAATGTTTAGCGGTGTATTAGTTCCTAAAAGAAGAAATTATTTTGCTCATTTTGGTTGTTTATTAGATACTAGTGGTTCTATGAGTAAAGATGATATGGCATTTGGGTTATCGCAACTATGCGCATTGGATGAGCGTTCAGAAGGAACAATCGTGCCAGCAGATGCCACGGTTTATTTTGATAAAGCCACTAAAATTAAAAAAGCTAATGCAGAAGAATTAAGTAAGGTAAAAGTAGTTGGAAGGGGTGGTACGTGTTTTTCATCCTTCTTTGATGATTATGAAAAAAATATAGGACATTGCGATTTTTTAATTATGATTACAGATGGTTATCTTCTCGATCAAGATATTGCAAATATGAAGAATCCAGGAATAGATGTAATATGGTTAGTAACAGCAGCATCTTCTTTTAAAGCTCCTTTTGGAAGAGTTTTTGATCTTAGAGGTTAAATATAATGATTGCCTACCAATATTTGTATGTTTAGTTGCTTATACTTATTGGTAGGTAATTATATTTATTACACAACAAAAAAATATCTAATAAAATAATTAGATACACAAAATGTGAAGAGATATTTTAAAATCTTTGTATTTAATAGAAATACCAAGAAACGAGAATATCTATTAAAAATGTATAAAATATAGAGGAATAATGATTTCATTTGAGTTCGAAACTAATAGTGAGGAAATAAATAATCAATTAATCTATAGTATTGGACCAATATCCAAGTTAGTTGATAAATTTGGTCAATTATTTGAAACCACAGTAAAAAATAAGATTGATACAATCGATCCACTTTCAAAAATAGAAATGATTTTTTTAGATAAAAATTATTTAATTATGACTACTGCGACTGTTTTAGCAAAAGAATTGATAATTAATCATCGTTGGGAAGTAATTGATAGGGCAATAGCACTTGCATGTAAAAATTATAATTTAAATAAATATGACATTAAAAATGTAAAAATTATTATTCCACAATTAGGTGATTCGTGAAAATTAACGAGATTCGTCCTAATATTGAGAGTTCTGATGAATTAGATGAACAATTTTTCTCAATCCAAGATCAGGGAATGATTTTTGATATTTTGAGAAATAAAATGTATTCTAATCCCATATTAGCAATTTGTAGGGAAATAACTTGTAATGCTAGAGATGCTCATCGTGAAAACAAAATTAGCGATACACCTATTCATATTTATCTTCCTAACAATGTGGAACCTTTCTATAAAGTTAAGGATTTTGGACCTGGTATTAGTCCAGACAGGATGTCTAATATATTTATTAAATATACTGCAAGTACAAAACGTGATGATGATATACAGACAGGCGGATTTGGGTTAGGTGCTAAAACTCCCTTTTCTTATAGTGATACATTTACTGTCATTACTATATTTAATGGTATTAAATATAATTATGTTTGTTTTATTGATGAGACGAAAGTAGGTAAACTAGCTCTTCTATCGGAAGAAAAAACTGACCAATGTAATGGGACAGAAATTGTGATCCCAGTTAAACAAACAGACTTTAGATTATTTAGCGAATATACAGAACAAAGTACTCGTCATTGGAGTATTAAGCCGATTATAAAAGGTAACACTTTAAAATGGCAAGAGATTTGTAAAGTTATTGATGGCGATGATTGGTGTGTAGCAGTAGCCAATAACTGGCATCGTGGTATTAAATTAATAATAGATAGTATTGAATATCCTTTAGAATTAGAGGCATTAAAGAAATATGCTGATATTAAATTAATTGATTCAATTAAAGGTAATTTATATTTATATTTCAATATTGGTGAACTGAGTCTTTCAGCCAGCCGTGAACAAGTTTATTTGGATAAAATAACACAGGAAAAGATAAAACTTAAACTGACAAAAGTATCTAACGATATCAAACAAAAAATTGATACTAAGATAAATTCATTACCAAATTTATGGTTAGCCAATATTTATTACAATAAAGAATTGTTACAGTCTTTTAATTCTTTAAACTTTCTAGGTGATTTAAGATGGCAGGGTATATTATTAACTAGTCGATATATTACAGTAAATTGCCCAATTTTTAGGTTTAATAAAGGTAAATTCTCTAGACTTAATGGTAATGATCCGAACAAATTAACAAGATCATTGGCTCATTCTTTATCTTTTGAAGAAAATTCAATGTTATTTGTTAACGACTTACCATTAAAAGAACCTACCATACGTCATGTGAAAAAAGCATTTGATGACAATCCTGCTCTAACATCTGTTCAAGTAGTATGTCCAACACCAACTGTTAGCCTTTCTGAGTTAAATAAAACTTTTCATATAAATCATATGATGCCTGAAGTTTTATCTTCTATTACAAAAACATCTGCTAGAAAATATACATCTTCTACTTCGCGACTAATTGTATTTAAACTTGATATAAGTTCTGGCTTTTTTCATCAAGTTAGTTATGCATCTATTTCAAATGATAATAAAAAGAAAATTTTATGTTTGTTAACAAAAGATACATCTCATCCTCTTGGGCGACAGGTATTACTAAATAATAAGAAAACTCTTTCATCATCATCTCTAAAAGCGCTCTCTAACAAATTTGATTCATATTCTTTCTATGGCATTGATGAATCTACTTCTTTTGATAGAGTAGAAGAGGATTTCGTGGATTTCAAAGATGTAAATGAGTTCATTGAAACAAATATTATATCGAATAATTCAATTAATTATCTTGAAATCAAATATGCTAATTCTTATACGTATCATTTAGACGATAAGTTATTACAGCACTATGATGCATTTAGTAAATTGATCGAGAATCACGATAGTATTTTTATGAGAAGATTAAATTTACATAATAAAATGAAAAATATGTGTAATAGTAATTTAGGATTATTAATGATTTATGAATCTATTCATGGGGAAATTTCAAAAAATGATTTACAAAAATTCATTGTGGATAATCCTAATTTAGATTTAAATAAAATAAATAATTTATACGAGAGAAAATATCCTCTCTTATGTCAATTAAATGCTTATAATTATGCACAAATTATAACTCCTATAGCGCAGTATGTAAATTTAATAGATAATACTTAAGGAAATCATGTTAAAGAAAGTAAATTGGTTAATTACAGATTATAATATTACAGTTAATTACGAAGGACAGACACATATAGTTAATAGGCAAGATACACTGGCAGATCGTTTAATAGATGCTATTAAAAATGGAAAATTTGATGATATTCCATACTTAGTGTCAACGTCTAAAAGAATAAAAGATTTTTCATGTGGTAAATTTCAGGTTCTGGATGGTGAGATTTTTATAGAAGATTTTCGTGCCCCATCAGCATTGGGTCATAAAATATTACAGTTTGCTAATGAAGGACTTCCTTATGAACCTTTAATTAAATTTACAAAAAATTTACAGAATAATCCTTCGTTTAGAGCTGTTAATGAATTATATCAATTTTTGGAAAAAAATGATCATCCTATTACAGAAAATGGATGTTTCATTGCTTATAAAAGAGTGAACAAAAATTTTAAAGATATTTATACAAGAACATTTGATAATTCAATTGGTAAAACTGTCAGTATGCCAAGAAATCAGGTGAACGAAGATCCAAATGTAACTTGCAGCTATGGCTTACATGTAGCAAATTGGGATTATGCGCACAATAGATATAGTCACGCTTCAGATGATATCATGTTAGAAGTAGAAGTTAACCCAGCCAATGTAGTGGCTGTACCTACAGATTATAATCAATCTAAAATAAGAGTTTCTGAATATAAAGTATTGGCTGTAGTTGATCAAGAGCATTCTTCAAATGTAGTTTTACGAATGGTCAATCATTCAAATACAAGTAATTTACCAGGTGATTTGGACACATGTGTTTGGTGTGAAGATGCTGAATGTTTTGGCGAATGCTTATGTGATGAATATCCTTGGGAGGATGAGTTAGTATGAATATAGCAATTCTGGGTGCGGCATGGGGCGACGAAGGTAAGGGTCATATTACTCATAATTTTTCTAAAAATTATGATTGGGTAGTACGATTTAATGGAGGCGCTAATGCTGGTCACACTATTTATCGAGATGATATCAAATATGTGCATAATTTACTACCATCATTTGATTGGCGATATTCACGACCTAAAGCATATCTGGGAAGTGGAATGGTAATTGATTTACAGCAATTAGTAATAGAAATATCTTTATTGTCTAAGTCCTCATCTCTATTTCCTCAAAGAGTATACGTTGATCATGATGCTTTTGTGGTGTTACCTGAATATAAAGAAGAAGACAAATTATCCAATTCTCATATTGGATCAACCAATAAAGGAATTGGTCCAGCTTATAAATCAAAGATTGGTAGAACTGGTGTAAGAATTATAGATATTATTAATTCAAGTACTTCCAGTAAATATGCTTCTCAATTTAAGGCTCTAAACGATCTACGTGATTTTGGTATCAATTTCGTCTCTCTTCTATCCATGAAATCACAATTAATAAATTCAGATATTTTATATGAAGGCGCTCAAGGTGTGATGTTAGATATTAACCATGGTATTTATCCTTATGTTAGCTGTAGTGAATCTACTGTGGCTGGAATTTATTCGGCTGGTTTTTATTTCGCCCCACCAAAAAAAGTATATGGTGTTGCTAAAACATACACTACTAAAGTAGGCGAAGGTCCATTTCCTACTGAAATATTTGGTGATGCTGCCGAAGACTTACGTAAGAGAGGTAATGAGTATGGTGCGGTAACTGGTAGACCAAGAAAAGTTGGTTGGATTGATTTGCCTGCTTTAAATTACGCATGCCAAAAAGGTGGTATCGATAGCTTAATATTAACTAAATTTGATATTTTAGATGGTATGGATCGAATTAATATGTGTATAGCCTACGACAAACCTCCCATGTCTCCTATTGATTTTTTTGGTACAAAACCACAATATATTTCAGTACCAGGATGGAAAAATACCAAGGACAAAAGTTATTTAGCTGAATTTATTAATATAGTTAAAAAATCTACAAATTGTCCGGTAGAATTTATTTCTTGTGGGACAAAGGAATCAGATATAATTAGATACTAATATGATCACTAATTTTTTCTTTATCATTAGATATGTAAATTTACTTCGCTAAAAATATTATAAGAGATTAAAAATTATGAGACACCATGTTCTCGATACTATTGTGAAAAATAGTCCGCATATGAAATGGATTTCAGATCGAACCGTATTATTGGTGCGTCATGGATCGCATGCATATGGCACTAATACTATTTCTAGCGATGAAGATTTTAAAGGTATCGCCATTCCTACTAAAGAATACTTTTTTGGAACTACAAAACACTTTGAACAAGCAGAGCTAAAAGCTCCAGACCCAGATGCTGTAATCTATGATATAAGAAAATTCTTCTCATTAGCCTCAGAGTGTAATCCAAATATCATTGAAGTGCTGCACACAGATGCTAGTGATCATTTTATTGTAGATCCTATAGGACAAGTAATTTTAGAACATAAGAATGATTTTTTGTCTAAAAAAATCAAATATACATTCTTGGGGTATTCGGTTGCTCAATTAAAAAGAATCAAAACCCATAGGAAATGGATTATATCACCACCAACTGTTATGCCTACTCGTGTTGCATTAGGATTACCAGAGCAGACTTTGATCCCACAAGATCAATTGATGGCGGCACAAGCCGAAATCCAAAAAGAATTGGACAGGTTTCAGTTTGATTTTTTGGATGATTTATCAGAATCGTCAAAGATAGAAATTCGTTCTATTATGGCAGAAATGCTGTCAGAATTAAAAATTACCACACAAGACCATTGGATGGCAGCAGCCAGAAAAATTGGATTGAGTGATAATTTTATACAAATTATGCAGAAAGAACGTGCTTATAGTTCTGCTAAAAAAGAATGGGATCAGTATCAAAATTGGAAGAAAACTCGCAATCCAGCCAGAGCTATTTTAGAAGAAAAATTCGGATACGATACTAAACATGCTTATCATTTAGTAAGATTAATTCGTATGTGCAGAGAAATTTTAACCACTGGAAAAGTTATCGTAAAAAGACCAGATTGGGAAGAGTTATTAGAAATACGCAATGGGGCTTGGACTTGTGATCAAGTAATAGAATTTGCTGAACAAGAAAAAAATTTACTTAATATATTATATATTCAATCTAATATTTTGCCTAAGTCTCCAGATAAAGATAAATTAGATCAATTGTGTATTCAATTGGTAGACAAGTCTTTATCAAAATATTCTTGGTATAATGTGAAAAAGTATATTAACCGCTTAAACAGTTAAGAAAGATAAACATATGTCAAAACCATTTGATTCTAAAGTATTAGTCATTGATGTAGAAAGTACATGCTGGGAACCACCTGAGTATCAACCACGAGATCAAATTTCAGAAATAATTGAAATTGGTATTGCAGTTGTAGATATTAAAACATTAGAAATATCAGATAATACTTCAATTTTAGTAAGACCTCAAAACTCTAAAATAAGCGACTTTTGTACCAAATTAACAACTCTTACTCAAGAACAAGTAGATCGGGGCGTTACTTTTCAAGAAGCTTGTTCAATATTAAGAAAAGATTATCATTCCGCTGATAGAACTTTTATTAGTTGGGGTGATTATGATAGGAAAATGTTTGAGAAGAATTGTAGAGACTACAATATTAAATATTTATTTGGTCCTAGACATCATAATTTAAAAAATGCATTTACTTTACTACATGGGCTGGATCGTGAATTAGGTATGGATGTAGCACTTAAATTTTTGAACTTTAAGTTGGAAGGAACACATCATCGAGGTATAGATGATGCTAAAAATATTGCTGCTATATTTATTAGTACGTTAAAACAATTTAGAAGTTAAAACGGTATGTGTTATTACGAAACTTCTAAGTATGGTTGTGAGGCTAGTTTTTATTTAAATAAAGGATTATATGGTTCATGGCGTTTATGTAAAAAGCAGACCTAAAGGTAAGTGGCACTTAGTAATACTTACTATGTCTCCAGAAGTAGCTTCAACCAATAAGAATGCAATTATGAGTCAGGCTAAGATAGAAGAAAATGATAAAATACAAGCATGTATCCAATCATTCGAGTCTTCTTTTTATATTCCAGAAGTACTATCTGAAGTAACAGAACAGAAACTAATGTATAATTAAAATTGCTTTTCCTGTAAATTTTATGTTATATAGTTTTATGTATATATTAAGGACCAGATGACAAACTCATTAAATTTACAGGAAATTGATCAAGAACAAGCACTTAATCTAAGCAAGTTTTTTATTAGGTCGCAACAAAACATTTTTCTTTTTGGTCGACGTGGAGTCGGAAAACAGTTATGTTTAGAAACAGAGATACCAACTCCCACAGGTTTTATTAAATTAAAAGATCTTAAAGAAGGAGATCAATTATTTGATGAAAAAGGTAATATATGTAATATAACAAAATTACATCCTATTAATTTATCTCCAGAAAGTTATAGAATAACATTTGATGATGGAACTATAGTGGACGCTTGTGCCGATCATTTATGGTTAACATGGGATAAGCGAGCCAGAAAAAATAAAAATTCTATACCGTATGTTAGAAGCACTAAAGAGATTCTTAATTCTTTAAGAATTAATAAAAACAAAAAGGCGAATCATTCCATACCTTGCTGTGAACCAATAAAATATTATTATTCTAGTTTACCAATAAATCCTTATGTGCTAGGGTGTTGGTTGGGTGATGGACAATCAAATACTGGCTCTATTGAATGTGCTGATTTGCAAATTTTAGAAGAAATTATAAAAGCTGGTTATTCAGTACATAAAACAAAACACAATCAAAGTAATAAGTCAAAGTCATTTAATTATAGAATAGGCGAGTTAATAAAAACAAAAAATTCAAAAATTGGTTTATTAAAAAAACAATTACAAGAATTGCATTTGTTAAAAAATAAACATATACCTGACAAATATATGACCGCCTCATATGAACAAAGATTATCTTTACTTCAAGGATTACTTGACACCAAGGGTTGTTGTTTAAAAAATGGTCGTATTGAATATTCATCATCTTTACCTAAATTAGCTTATCAAGTTAAAGATTTAATATCTAGTTTAGGTATTAAATGTTCATTCTATTGCAATGAAAGTTGGTTAAATGGCAAAAAATGCAAAAATAGATATACAATATCTTTTATCACAAAAAAACCAATATTTAAATTACAAAAAAAACTGATAAATCTCAAGAAAAGTAAATATCAAGATAAAAGAAATACGCATAGATATATCATAAATATTGAAAGTATTAATCCTATCCCTATGAGATGTATCACTGTTGATAGCTCATCTCGTTTATTTTTAATAACGAGAAGTTATATACCAACTCATAATACACATATCGCAATACAAGCTGCTCAAGAGTGTAATTATAAAGTAAATTATATTAACTTGAGTGTTATTGAAAGACCAGATTTGGCGGGATATCCTGATATTAATTCGCCCGGTGATGTAATAAATTTTAAATCACCTTTTTTTTTACCACAATTAAATAGTAATTCTGTTTCAGATAGTATCATATTATTTGATGAAGTAGATAAAGCTCCACCAGAAGTAACAGCACCATTGTTAGAGATTTTACAGTTTAAAAAAATAAATGGGAAATCTATAAATGTAGTTGCATGTATTTTAACTGGTAACCTTGTTAATGAAAAAGCATATTCTAATTCTATAAATACTGCTCTCTTAGATAGAGGTGCTAAATATATACTATCGTTTAATTTCGAAAAATGGATTGATTGGGCGAAGAACAATAATGTTCATGATTTAATCTTAGGTTTCTTGAGAAGTAATCCTGAATTTGCTTGTGGAAATATTGAAGATTCTTGCTATGCTTCTCCATCTCCTAGAGGATGGACATTAGCATCGGATGCTTTGATTAAAGCAAAAGATCTAAAAATTGTCGATATCGATACTGTCACACAAATTATTTCTGGATTTATAGGTAACGAAGGTGGGCTGAGATTTAGAATTTGGTACGAACATTATCGTAAATTTGAGCCGATAGTACATTCTTTAATAGATTCTGGAACTCTTACTATAGATTTTGCATCCTTATCTCCAACAGAAAAAGTAGTATTTGTAATTACTGCCTGTTATTATGCAAAACAAAAAATGTTTTTAGAATCAATAAAAGGTAAGAATAAATTTTTACCACTGGAAAACCTTTGTAAATTCTTAATTAACAGCAAAGTAGATTATGAAGTTCAGGTAATGGGACTATATAATTCTTTTGATTTTGCTATTATAGCAAAAAATAAATTATATGAGTGTAAGCAATTTTTTGAATTATTCACTAAAATAAGTGAAAACATTACTATCAAAAAATAAATTGAGAATGTATGAAAAAACTAATATTAATAATGATTTCTTTATTATCTTATGGTTGTATGAAAAGTGATTGGGATAATGGTACCGATCAAAATGGTTTATGTCAAATACCCAATACATGGCATTATTGTAGTTATACTCTTATTTCTAATTGTGGATGTGGTGAGTGGAGAGGTGCTAGTTATTTATGTGCACCAAATGTACAGGCAGCTATAGTTCTGCTTGGAAATGAATCTTCACTAATGGGTGAGGGTTTTGGTACTTCGCCATTAAATATAAATTGTACAAATACAGGATATATCGGTCATCAACCTAAATATAAACCTCAAAATGAAGGGGATCAAAATCCGTACCCTGATCCCTTACCAGATTTTAACCCATCTAACACATGTCAGTGTGAATGAAATGTCTAAAATAAAAGAAATAGAAGAATTTTTAAATAGAGAAAGTTCTATTTTGGAGCGTGGGAAAAGATATAAAGAAGATGTAGGTATTTTATTAGGCATGATTAATTATTTAAAAGTTCATATCAGTTATATGAAACCTATTCCTACTTCCTCAGTTTCTACAGAAATTTCCTTAAAACTACTTCAAGAAATTAGAGCTTTAATTCATGAATATGATAAACTACCAATGGTATGTGAAAAAGGAAAGTAAAATTTAAATATGTCTGTTACAATGGTTTGTGGGTATCCAGCTTCTGGTAAAAGCACGGTAACAAAAAGTTTGGCACATAATGGTGCCATTGTTCTAAATAGAGATACAGAAGGAGGTACAATTGCTGATTTACTTCCTAAATTAGAAGAGCATCTTAAAAATAAGAAAGATATAGTATTAGATAATCTATTCCCAACAATAGAAAAGAGAAAACCTTTTATTGATTTGTGTAAAAAGTATAATACAGGTATTATATGTGAATTTGTAGATACTTCTATTGAAGATGCTCAATTTAATTTCATTCAAAGAATGATTTCAATTTCTGGAAAATTTCTTTCTCCAGAAGAAATTAAGAAAAGTAAACATCCTAATATTTTTCCGCCAACAGTTTTTTTTAAATATAAAAAAGAATTTCAAAAACCTACCCTAGAAGAAGGTTTTGATAAAATTGATATAATAAAATTCACTCGTGTAGATGATACATCTTTTAATAACAAAGCTCTAATACTTGATTATGATGGTACTCTTCGTGAATGCGTTGGCGGTAATGATAAATTTCCGATTGACGTTTCTCACATTAAAATTAAAGATAAATGCAAAGATATTTTATTATCTTACAGAGATAATGGATATATTTTACTTGGTGTTAGTAATCAAAGTGGTGTACATAAAGGCGAGCTAACACACGATAAATGTATACAATTATTCGACCATACCAATCAACAATTAGGATTAAATATTGAGTATAAATTTTGTCCTCATCAATCTACACCCATTTCTTGCTATTGCAGAAAACCTATGATTGGCTTGGGTGTTGAATTTATAGTAAAATATAAATTGGATAGAAAAAAATGTATTATGGTTGGTGATATGACAACTGATGAAACATTTGCTACGCGATGTGGATTTCAGTATGTAGATCAAGCTGATTTTTTTAAGTAAGGATAAATTATGGATAATTTTAAGAAATCTTATAGCTATAAAGAAAGTGATGAGTCGTTGGAGCCTGCTAGATTAGACTTAACAAAAGAATATGGCTTGCTAAGCTATTACGACAATAAATTCTATGGTCACAAAAATGGAGCAACCAATATATATTCTTTTATATCTAGTGCTTTAGATAGTGGACAATGGGCGCTTCTTGACTTAGAATATACTCAAAAATTGATTAATGAACATTTTAAATATCTTTTCCTAAAAAAGAGATACTCGGAAGTTTTAATAGAATCTAAAAATGCTCTTCTTTATGATCATGAAGGGTTTTATCTAGGCGAGTTTAAATTCGAATCATTAAGTGAAGTGAAAAGAGCTTTAGCAAATAAATCTTTTATTTAATCAGTGTTTAGATATCTAGAATAGATTTGTTAAATTACATTTATTAGAAGAAATAATACTGTAAATAGGTTATGTGATGTTAAAAGTTATTCTAACAGTTGGAATTCCTGGTTCTGGTAAATCAACATGGGCTAAATCTGAAATAGCAAAAGATCCTGCTAATTGGGTTAGGATTAATAATGATGATTTACGAGCTATGATGAATGGTTCTGTCTGGTCTTCTGATTATGAAAAAATAATTACTGATGTACGCACTTATTTAATTCGTGATGCCTTGAAAAGAAATAAGAATGTTATTATTGATAATCTTAATCTCAATAAGCGACATTTTAATGACGTTTGTAACATTGCTAAATCTCTTAACAAGAATATTCAAATTTTTGAAAAAGAATTTTATATTGAACTTGAAGAAGCAATTACCAGAGACTCTAAAAGACAGGATAAAGCTTGTGTAGGAGCAGATGTCATTAAGAAATGGTGGAAAGATTCAGGCGGAAAGCAATTTAAATTCTTTAAGCCACGCGTACAAATTTTCACACAAGGATCATTAACACAATCATTACATATTACTAGTCCAGTCTTTGACTCAAAGCTGCCAACAGCCATATTATGTGATTTGGATGGCACTTTAGCTCTTCTTAATGGTAGAAATCCTTATGATGCTTCTGATTGTGATCTGAAGGATTTACCTAATATACCAGTTATAGAAACAGTATTAGCTCATTATAAAGCTGGCAAAAAAATAATTTTTTGTTCTGGTCGTGAAGATAAATATAGTGAAGAAACTATTAGATTTATCGAAAAATACTTACAAGATATAGATATAGATGGTAAAATTTGCAAACCAGAATACCAACTTTTTATGCGAAAAACTGGCGATTTCAGAAAAGATGCTCTTATTAAAGAAGAGATTTATGAATCTGAAATTAAGAATAAATACAATGTATTGTTGGTTTTGGATGATCGTACAAGTGTTGTAAATCTGTGGCGCAACCTAGGATTAGTTTGTTTTCAAGTAGCACCAGGTGATTTTTAAAATCCTATCAATAATTTGTCATGGATGACATAATAAGAAGGTTATCATCCATGACAAATGAACTAGAAAAAACATTTTGCTGTTACATGCTACAGGAATAAAAAATAGAGAAATTGCACGTCAACTTAATGTTCATCATAATACCGTATCTTATTGGTTAAACAAGAATAGTCTACGAGCAAATTATTTTGGTCAATCAATTGATATTATTGATGATGAATTTGCTCGTTGCAGAAAATGTTTTTTAATAAAATCATTAAAAGAATTTCAATTTGGGCGCAAAGGAAAAAAATACGAATATAGATTTTCATATTGTAATGAATGTCGCAAAAAACAGGTGTATTTAAATCTTAATGGAAATATAGAAAAATTTCTTATTGATCGATTTAATAGACTTAAACAAAGGGCAAAAAAATTAAATATTCAGTGTGCTATTTCACAAAATGAGTTTGTTAAGCAGTACCATAATCAAAACGATCTATGTTTTTTTACTAATATTAAACTTATTTGTGAAGTAGGATCTAGATTACATCGTGATTCTTTATCAATTGATAAATTAATTCCAGAAAATGGATATTGTACTGGTAATGTAGTGTTTACGACCCATAGAATAAATACATGCAAATGTGATCTCTCGTTAGAAGAAATCAAGCAATGGATGCCTACATGGTATAAAAAGATTTTTTCCTTTTTAGAAAAGAATAAAATGGATAAATTATAAATAATTGAAGTAAATGAATCTGCGGCAACTATAATTTTTATCCTTGCATTTATTGATATTATTTCTACTATAAAATGGTTATGTAAAAATAAACCACCCGATATTTAAACTGAGGAAAAATAAATAAGAAATTGCATGTATGTATTTGTAAAGGTAGAACCTAAGACACGTAATCATCATCTTTTAATTTGCCCATTAAGTCCGTGGTCAGTGCGTAGAAGATATAGAAAGAGTAAAAATGAGTTGGACAGGTACTAAATTTTATTGTATAAGATGCGGCTCCCATCTTGAAGAGGAACCGCTTCCAAACGAGCCTTTTTACAAGTGGGATTTTGATAATGAACAAGAATTCCAAAGCTATCTGTCTTCTGAAGATTATAGGTATAGTACTTGGTATCACCATAATTTTGGAGAATCAAATACTTATCATTGTACCAATAATGAATGTCCATGTAAAGAATATAATTCAATAGTATTGTTTCATCCTATAGGCAATATTGGTACTCGGGCGGGCGAATCTTTGGCTTTTGGCATTCAGTCTAAAGTTGTAGATAATATTTTTTGCTTTATGTGCGGTAGCATTATCAATAAGGACAAAATGTGTTGTATGGGCAAGAAATGTTGTTATACTTTTGATCATTGTTTAAATATTATTACTGTTCCAAAAATAGCTTTCGGAATAGGATTCATTAAATGAAAGCGTGTATTTAGATGTTATTAGTTCAAGAATATTTACTAAATCATAGTTTTGGAGAGCTTGCAAAAAATTTTGGAGTATATGCATCCTTTTCTGCCTCCGGTCATAAATGGTCACTCAATTATGATCAGCTAGAATCTAAAGAAACAGATCCTTTAGCTCAAGAATGCCGTGGATTGATTTTATCAACTATCAATGCCACTAATTTAATACTACATGCTACTATTAAAAATGATAAAGTATGTTATGATGATATTATCCCTGGTGAAACGGTTGTATTAGCTTGTCCGTTTTTTAGGTTTTTCAATTTTGGAATGGCATCGGCAGCTAATATTGATTTTATGGATAGTGAAACTGTTATCCAAACAAAATATGATGGTTCTTTAATTATTGTTTATTTTGATCCATTTAAAAATTCTTGGTGTATTGCTACTAGAAGCTCGCCAGATGCTGACATATTAATGGATAATGGAATTTACACTTTTAGAACTTTATTCGAAAAAGCTGTTTTGGATAAATTCGAATGTTCATTTTCTGACATCACAGGTAGTTTTAATAAAAATAAAACGTATTGTTTTGAATTAATGACTCCTTATAATAGAATTGTCGTAGATTATAAAAATAATGATGTAATTTTATTAGGAGTGAGGGATAATTCTTCTTTACAAGAAGAAGAGCCTTGGCGACATCTTTCAAATGAAGATGATTTTCATATTGTTGCAAAAGAATACAAATTTAATAAATTAGAAGATATTATTAATTATATTAATTCTCAAGATCCCTCTGAGATGGAAGGGGTCGTAGTAAGAGATAAATATTTTAATAGAGTCAAAATTAAAAGTGCAGCTTATGTTTTGGCTCATAAAATGAAAGACCATATCTCATCTTCTCCTAGAAATTGTTTAGAAGCTATTTTATTAGAGACTGATGATGATATGGTAGCACTATTACCTAATGAGGTGGCTAATAATTTATTAGAAATGAAAGAAAAAGTCAAAAAATTAATTATCGACTATGATAATTATTACCAAATTTTGCTAAATTGTGCTAATGCTATTAATAAAGGAGATAAGAAGACGTTTGCGTTAATGTTAGTAAAAAATAGTACATTTTTATGGACTGCTCCATTTTTCCAAATGTTTGATGGTAAAGCGTTCTCTATGAAGGATTTCATTTCTAAAAATAAGAAAAACGGAACTTGGTCAAACTCTTTTTTAGATAAAATATTAGAAATTTTAAAATCTCAAAAAACTTGATATAAAATATGTCAAGGTGACATATAATTTAAAACAATTATGGAGGATCATATGTTATCATTATGGAAACAATTTGACTTTAATCAATTAGTAAATGATTTATTCAAAGAACCATTTTTTGACTCTTACTTACAGCCTGGTATAGATCATCGAAAATCTGATGATGGTACGTTTATTTCAACAATAGATTTGCCTGGAGTATCAGAAGAAGATGTATCAGTAGAAGTGGCTGAGGGATGCGTTAGAATTAAAGGTACAAAAAAAACTAAAAACTCTTCATATTGTGTCTTGAAGTCTTTTTCGTTGCCTCAAGAATGCGATACAGATAAACTACAGGCGCATCTTAAAGATGGTCTATTAACTTTAACTATGCCTAGCAAAGCATTGCCACCAGCTAGCGAGGTTAAAAGAATTCCTATCAATACTAGTAAGTAATTATAAAAAGGTTAAATAAGCCGGATACATTAATGTATCCGGCTTATTTATTTAAAGTATTTTCAAAAAGTGCTATAAATTAATATATCTAGTATCGATATATAAATGAGTATGAACAAATACTTATTTGAAAATGATTATAGCACGGATTCTTTAAGATGGATAAAAAGATGCGAAGAGAAGAAAATAAAATTTTCTCACTTGATTTCCAATCTAAATGAATTAGAAAATTTTCAGAATGAAATAATTGCCGAGAGCGATTCTGCATTAGCTTATTTTTTTGCATTAGAATTTCCATATAAAATATACAAAATGCAAAAAATTATACTAGATAATAAGGATCCTAAGTATGCGCTGCTGTTCGCACAGAATATAAATGGATGCGATGTAAAAGCGCTACAACAACTGGTGATTGAATCTAAAAAAACTAAATATATTTGTAAATTTGCCTGTTTTGTTAAACTAGCAGATAAAAAGGTTTTAGAATCTATCATCGTGAAATCTAAGAATGTTCAATATGCTCATATGTGGTTGAAACATGTTAGAAACCCCAATGTAAATAAATTTAAAAGTATTATCATTGCTTCTAAAAAACCTAGGTACTTATTTGAGCTAGCAAAACATTTAAAAAATCCGAATGAAGTTGCATTGATTGAGAATTTAATTATAGAATCTAAGTCGTTTACATATATGAAGTTATTTGCTGAAAAAATAAAATTATCTGATATTGACAAGTTAGAACAGGCTGTATTAAATTTTGGCACTGTTGAACAAATAAAAAAGTTTGCTAGCAGTGTAAAAAATTCAAAAATGAGACAATTTTTGTTAGTATCGTAAGGATTGCATGAATAAAAAAGTTCTAGATTATAGATTTTGTGCCTTAGAAAAAGAGATAGAAAAACAATCCAATTTGTTACAGGAAATGCTGATAGTGCTGCAAAAATATCCAGATGCGGAATTGGCATTTGCAAATTATGCACCAGAGGGCACTCCTGGGGTCTTCTCAGCATCCTCTATAAAAAACGAAGATAATTTATTCTTAAAATTTTGGGGAAATTGGTATGAATTACAGTTTCAGTTTTATACAGAGATTGTTTGTAACTCTTCAAATATAACAGTATATGGTAAACCTATTAATTTAAATTTATGGCAAGTACCTCACTCTATATACATAATAAAAAACCCATGTATTGTTTGGAATAATATCGATAAAATTTTACAAGATTTAGAATATGATGAAAAATACTTGAAAGTCATCTATGCTGAATTAATTCTTTCAATGTCAAAAAAAGCGGAGATAAGAAATCCTTTCATTAATGATAAGTTAAATATAACAATTTCCAATAAAGAAGACTTACCTAAATATATAATTAATTATTTACCATTTATTTAATATCAGCTATGAAGAAAACCAATATTACCGATTACATTAATGGCTATACAGACATATTAAATACTTTGAGTTTTTGCCAGAAATTATTTCCAGATGCAGAAGCCACAATTGATAAAAGTAAAATTACTATATATTCTAAACAAGTAAACTTAACTACTAGTAATCTTCATTTTGAGAAAAGAGAATTATTGGGTACGTATTCAAGCGGTGTTGAGTGTAAATTTATACACGAAGCGTCTCCTTTTGAATCTTTTATTTTAGAAGAAAAAAATGTGATTGTTTACGGCACGCCTCTTATACCATTATTTATACATTCAGAAGAATGCCAACACTTATATTTCTTAAATTATCTAGATATAATTAGTAAGTATTATACGAATAATAAAATTCTTATTAACAAATGTAATTCTTATATTATTGAATTTATTAGTAAAATTATATACGAAAATAAATCGATTAATACAACATATTTACCAGAACATCTTAGAAAATTACTTATTTTCATGTGAGATTTAATTATGGATTCGGTTAAATACAATAGAACTTTTCATTTGCCATGGAGCAAAGGTGCAACCAACGATGATAAAATATCTACAAATATTTTTAAATTAATTGGGGTACCAATTATAATTACAGAAAAAATGGACGGTAGCAATACTTCATTAGAAAAAGAAGGATGTTTTGCGCGCACTCATTCTGGTTCTCCCTCTCATCCTTCCTTCGATGGATTAAAATCACTGCATGCATCTTTAAGTTGGAAAATTCCAAACGGAATTCAATTATTTGGAGAATGGTGCTTTGCGGTACACTCCATTAAATACGAAAAATTGCCGAACTATTTTTTGTTATTTAATGTACGAGATTTAGTTACCATGAAATGGTTAAGTTGGGATGAAGTAGAATTATGGGCAGAAGAAATTGGCGTATTCACTGTACCTGTTTTATTTGCGGGAATTGTTTCGTCAGAGAAAGAATTGAAAGAAATTATTGAATTATTAATGATAGAACCGTCTATTTATGGAGATATAAGAGAAGGTGTAGTTGTTAGAGTTCAAGATTCTTTTGATGACAAAGATTTTTCTTCTAATGTTATGAAATTTGTACGAGCAAATCACGTACAAACCACAGAGCATTGGAAAAATCAAGCAATCGTCAAGAACCAATTGTCTAAATAAGTTAGATTATTGGTACCCCTGAATATCTGTGAATATCAAGATATTGAATAACGAGGGGAATAACGAAGGATGTTATATGAGTATGCGTAGATTTCACTTCGAAAGATTGGAAGATGCGTCGGGTATAAGTGGTTGCGGTAAAGTAGCAGAAGGTGTTATATTTTCCAATGGCAAGGTTGTTTTAGAATGGTTAAGTAATCATGCCAGCACTAACCTGTATGATAGTATTGATGACGTTGAATATATTCATGGGCATCAAGGAAGAACTAAAATTGTTTTTGACGACCCGGAAGATAAGAAAGGTGGCAATTGATTTATACTAACATACAATTAACTCAGTTGGTTCATAATTCTCCAAAAGAACTATATAAAATATTAATTAACCCCAATACCGATGTAAAAATATTGGTAATTGGGGTTGAACTTTTATGTGGAGAAATTTCGGACGAATCATTAGTATTACCTATATTAAGAATATTACTAAAACACGTCAATGCATTAGTGCGCGAAAGTGCTATGATTGGTGTGACAGATTTTTATAAAAACAAAAAACCACCGTATGACCTTTTTGAAAGGTTAAAATTTATATCAACTACTGATCCATCGCCAAATTTGAGATTTTATGCTAAAGACATATTAGAGAATATGATGTCTTAACATATATAATCTGTGAAAAATTGTTCGATTTTTATCTATCTCGCTATATTAATAATTTAATCAGGTATTCCAGTGTTGTTATAATATATTTATGAGAAGGTAAGATATGAGAATATTTGGTAATCAGTCTGCAATTATTGAAATTTTAAGATTGTTAGACAAAAATTTCAATAACCCATGGGGATGCCATAAATGCAAAAATTTATCATTTGAGGATCAAGAGAATGAAAATGATTGTAATAGTATGATTTGCGATCGTTTTAATAAAAAATTGGAAAAAATTTGTGGTACATATAATTACTTGTTAGAAATAGAATATGATGGTGAAAATATAAAATACACTAAAATTCTTTATAAAGATTATCCTAATAGTAATATCTTAAGTGGCACTGTAAGATGATTAATATTTCTTTTGATATGGAAACCGCCGATCCAGATGATGTGTTCACTTTATGTATACTATCAAATCATCCGAAGGTTAGTTTAAAATCAGTTACTGTAACTCCTGGATCTATGTACCAAATTGGTTTAGTTAAGTATATACTTAAAAAACTTGGTAAAAATGTACCTGTAGGTTCGAAAAACATAAATCATAATAAACAATGTGTATCTGAATTTCACTATAATTGGCTAGGAAACATTGGTCCAACTGATTCAGATGGTAAAGGCGATGAAATATTATATGATGTTATATGTAAATATCCAGATGTAACTATTGTATGTGGAGCATCTTTAGGTAACATTGCTCAACTTCTAGATAAAAATGTTATTATAAATAAATTGGTTGTACAAGGTGGTTTTGCGGGTGATAATGTTATGCCTCCCGAATTAGTTTTAGAAAAGTTTAAAGGCAGACTTACATGCCCTACATTCAACCTTAATGGGGATGTTAAAGCGGCGCTTAAAATACTAGCTTCAGATAAAATCAAAGAAAAACTTTTTGTATCTAAAAATGTGTGTAATGCTGTTATTTATGATCAAGCAATGCATGAATTTATGCAACCATATAAAAACAATAATATAGGACTTACTATGTTAGTTGATGGTATGTCTTTTTATCTTGATAAGAAACCAAATGGTAAAGTTTTCCACGATCCATTAGCAGCTTGTGTCGCAATAGATAAGAATATTTGTAAGTTTGAAACTGTAGAATTATATAGAGAAAAGGGAGAGTGGGGATCAAGATACTCTAGTAATTCTAATGCTTCCATATATATTCAAGTGGATATGGATAGATTCAAAAAAACTATAATAGGGCAATAAATGAAATTACTAAAATGTAAATTTTGTGCTGGAGAAATAGATATCATTGGCAACGAAAAAGCTATAAGTAAAAAAATCAAATGTCGTAAGTGTGGATTTACTAATATGGATGAACAAAAATTTCCAGAAATACTAGTAATTAGGAAAAGGAAATTTGATAATGCCTAAAATCTCACATTCTATTGTAGAGTCATTAGATATTTTTAATAAAAAAATAGAAGATATAGAATATAATATTGCTAAATGTCTATTTATACAATCTAAATTTCCTGATGCTAAAGTTTCTTTAATTAAAAATGCTAAGAATGAAGATATTTTGAAATTTTCGTCTAAACTTGTCAATAATGATTATTCAAAATATGAATTTAAAAAATCTAGTTACTCTTTAACTATTAAAGTATATACAGAATTAGAATTTTTACATAATAACAAAAATGAAGTTATAAGGATTAATTCATCACCCGAAACTTGCAGATTAGCTCGTACTGGTTGGTCTCATAAAACACGCAAGGGCATTATTAAATTTTCTAGATTCTCTTTTAATATGAAAAAAAATAATTTTAAAGACGATATATTTAATAATTGTCGTTCACAAATAATGCAATTTATCCAGGCACATGCTGGATATGATTTAGATACCAGACATTTAGAGCCAAGATTAAAAAAACTTTTGTTGTTTACATAACATAGATTTATGATTGCTGATTTGTTAAAATATAACATAGAATTAAGACCAACAGTTTTGACAATTGATATAGCAGTAAATTTATACTATAAAAATATATTTGTAGGTACTTATTGGTACTATAGTAAAGATATTTGTACCAATATCACTGGTATACAACAAAATGTATCTATAAATGATTTTATTAAAATAATAAAACTTAAAGCTTTTTGTTGAGTTAGCAAATGCCCAAAATATTAAATAGAGATAATGAAATTAAAAAACTAGAAAATAATCTTACTTTGGTTAAATTAGTAAAAGAACATTTTTCTAACTATCAATTAAAATTACATAATGAAAATTATGTGTTTGTAGACAAATCAGTCAACAAATTATTTAATTCGTTTTCCATATTGGAAACTTCTTTTAATATTTTACCACCTAGACTAAGATTAGAAGTAACATATAATATTCCTTTAGCAAACTCCACTAAATTTATTAAAGTAGAGAGTACTCCCAAATCTTGTAAATTATTAGATGTATTGACAAAAAATAATAATCCTTTATTGTCTCCTGATATAATACTACGATATCATAAACCAATATTTAAATCAACAGACAAAGAATTGCAACATACTTTAATGACTAGTTGCAATTTACAAATTATCAAAATAATAAAAAACTATCCGCACGCAAAATTAGATTTATCATCTTTTCCTAATACTATTAAAAAATTATTGGCATTTATATGATGTATATATTAAAATAATGTGGTATATCATTATAGTAATAGATTTTTTGGAGTAAATTATGCACTATTTATCTAGTTGTTCGATCGTAAAAGATGAGTTTCCGTATATTTTAGAATTCTACAAAATACATAAACATTTAGGAGTAGAGTTTTTTTTATTTTTTGATCGTTCTACTGAGGGACCACCATTACAAAATTTGTTTAAAAACTTTGTAGATGTAGAGGTAATTAATTTTCCCGAGCCCAATCGTCATGCTCATGCCTGGAGAGACGGGGTTAAATATTTTAAAGGCAAATCACGTTGGGTACAATTTATTGATATTGATCAAGTAACTGTTCCATTAAAAACTAATGATATAAAAATTATGTTACAAAATTATGAACCATTTTCAGCTTTAGGATTAAATTGGCATAGTTTTGGTTCTAATAATAGAGAAGTTGAACCACAAAATACTGTTTCGACATATGAAGTTTATACAAAAAGAGCTATAGGAGATACTCCCATAAATTCTCACATACAGTCTATTGTACAGGTAGAAATGGCTGAATCAGAAATTTGGAGAGATCCACATCATCCTATATTAAAATCTGGTAATCACCAAGTAAATGAACATAAACAAACTTTTTTTGGACCATTCAATAAACCAATTACTCAAGACGTTGGTTTTATAGCTCATTATTATACGCGCAGTAGAGAATATTGGTCTAAAAAAATCTCGAAAATGAGAGCTGATACTGGGACATCTGGAGGTTCATTGTTAGATTTTGACCATCATCAATCCTATATGAATACGGTAGAAGATTTAACAGTAAAAAATATCTGGGAATCTTGTACAGATAAATGATATTTATAGCACATAGAGGAAATACTGCGGGTCCTAGTACTCAAGAAAACAATCCATCATATATTTTAACAGCCTTAGCTATGGGTTTTAATGTAGAAATTGATGTATGGTTTGTTGATGGTAAATTTGTCTTGGGACATGATAGCCCTCAATATGAAATACAAAAATCATTTTTAGTAAATCCATATTTCTGGCATCATGCTAAAAATATAGATGCTCTTTTTCAATTAAATAGATTACATCCCAATTATTTAATAAATTGTTTTTTTCATGATTCCGACGAATGCGTGATAACTTCTGGTGGATGGCTTTGGACTTATCCTGGTAAACAATTAACTACTGACTCTATAGCGGTGATGCCAGAAAGAATAAAAGAACAATATAATTTATCTCAGGCATATGGAATATGTTCTGATTACGTAATAGAATATTCTAATAATTTAAACTTTAAATTATCATAGTTTTTGACTAGGCATATAGTGGTCTTTATACTAGAACTCCGTATAATATAGGACAGCGAGATGATAAAATTAATAGTATTTGATTATGATGGTGTTATTGCAGATTGTAAAGAAATACATTATGAATCTTTAAATAAAGCTTTAGCTCTAATAAGTACAGAATTTATTATTTCAAAAGAAGATCACATTTCAATTTATGATGGCTTATCAACTAAGAAAAAGCTTAGCCTATTAATTAATAATAAAAATTTATCCGCAGATTCTGCCCATACAGTGTATAAAAACAAACAAAATTTCACCCTAGAAATGATAGAAAAATATCTATCATATGACGGTAGATTAGTAGAATTGTTGTCAAGACTAAAAAAAGAAAATTTCCTAATTTACGTAGCCTCTAATGCCATTAAAGAAACTGTTAATCTAGGATTATCTAGATTGGGAGTTTTGGAATTATTTGATAAAATATATTCTAATCAGGATGTAAAAAACCAAAAACCTCATCCTGAAATATATTTAAAATGCATGATAGAGGCAGGTGTAAAGCCAAGCGAAACTCTAGTTGTAGAAGATTCCAAGCATGGAAGAGAGGCGGCTATTGAAGCTGGAGCTTACGTATGTGGTGTTGATAATCCATTAGATGTAACCTATGAGAAAATAAAAAAATCTGTTGATAACATAAAACCATCTCAAATTAAGTGGGCTGGAAGAGACACAACAATACTTGTGCCAATGGCTGGGCAAGGATCTAGGTTTCAAAAAGAAGGATATAAGTTACCTAAACCATTAATAGATGTGGGTGGCAAGCCGATGATCCAAAGAGTGGTAGAAAATCTTAATATTGATGGTAATTATATTTTTGTTGTGCAAAAAGAACATTATGAATTATATAATTTAGGAATCCTTCTATCTTTAATTGCACCGAATTGTAAAATTATTCAATCTCAGAATTTAACAGAAGGGGCAGCTTGTACTACTCTGTTAGCCAAAGAATTCATTAATAATAATGATCATCTATTAATAGCCAATTCAGATCAATTTGTAGAATGGGATTCTAATGATTTTATGTATTATATGCTAGCTAATCAATTAGATGGTGGAATTTTATCATTTAAAGCCTATGATAGTAAGTGGAGTTTTGTTAAAAAAAATGATTTGGGTTTCGTTACACAAGTAGCCGAAAAACAAATTATTAGTGATACTGCCACTGTGGGTATTTATTATTTTAATCGTGGTCAAGAGTATGTACAGTATGCTGAGCAAATGATTTCTCAAGATATTAGAGTTAATAATGAATTCTATGTATGCCCTGTATATAATGAATATATAAGAGCTGGAAAAAAAATTAAAACTCAAGATTGTAAATCTATGTGGGGTTTGGGAACCCCCAATGATTTAAAGTATTTTTTGAGTAACTATAAAGGTTGAAATGTTTGATGGAAGATATTTAGATTGGAATCAAAAACGTATCAAAGGAATCTTAGATTTCTATGGTCATAAATTTATGTATTCCAAAAAGATTTTGGACTTAGGGTGTGGTCATGCAGACATTAGTGGAGTGTTTTATAGATTGGGCGCTGATATTACAGCCGTAGATGCTCGTCAAGAACATCTAAAGATAGCGAGTAAAAAATATCCTGGCATTAAAACAGTCAAAGCTGATTTAGATAGAGGTTGGCCATTTCACGGTAAGTCATTTGATTTAATTTTAGATCTAGATTTATTATGTCATTTGTCTGATTATGAAACTCATCTAAGAAATGTTTGCCATAGTACTAATTATTTAATATTAGAAACATCAGTCTGTGATTCTAGCGATCCAAATAAAGTAGTTATTATAAATGAAAATAAATCTATCTATGATTTGTCTGTAAACGGAGTAAGTTGTCGACCTAGTGCTGTGGCTATAGAAAGGGTTTTAACAGAATGTGGTATGACTTTCAAAAGGCAAGATAACGCTAGATTCAATTGTAATTCTTATGTATATGATTGGGAAGAAAAAAATAACCAAGACTGTAATATCAATAAAAGAAGAATATGGTTTGCTACAAAAAACAATATCCCAATACGTTTTTCGACACCACTAAAATTTGAACCACCACCATTTGTTAGTAGCGGTGGAATACCAGTATTACAAGATACACAAATCCCAGTAGTACCGCCTTCACCTATACCTTTAATAGGTCAATTAAATTATGTCAGTGGTCCAAAAATAAAAACTGCCTTATGTGTTTCTGGTCATTTAAGAACTTTTGAAGAAAATTTCAACAGTGTAAAAGAAAATATACTTTCTAGATTAGATTGTGATATTTTTATTCATACATGGGACACAGTAGGTCTTAATTATAGACCAACAGATTTTCCTTTAAAGAATCTTCAAATAGACAAAGCTTTAGAAAAAATCATACAATTATATAATCCAAAAAAAATTATTGTGGAGCCTACTAAGATATTTAACACAACTCAAATAATGCACAAAAAACTCATAGATCACAGGGATATTCCTGGTATATTATCTATGTTTTATAAAATTGAAGCATGTAATGAGTTAAAAAAACAATACGAAATTGAAAATGATTTTATGTATGATTGTGTTATTAGATTTCGATCAGATTTAAATATGGAATCTCATTTGCCAATTGATAAAAACACTAACCTAAACTATTTATATTTTCCTACGTATGGTAATTTTGGTGGTCTATGTGATCAAATTGCATATAGTAATTCAAAGAATATGGATTTATATTCATCGTTATATTCGCATATTAATAAATATATGGAAGAGGGTGTCCCAATGCATCCAGAAAGACTTCTCAAATATCATATTGATAGCCAAGGACTTCCACATTCAAAAGTTCACATGAAATATACAATTAGAAGATCAAATGGACTAATTCAAAATAATCAACTTCTAGAAAGAGCCTTAGGATTTATCAGATGAAAATTGCTATATGTATCTCAGGACATCTTAGAAAATTCGAAGAAACATATCCATCATTATATTTTTATTTGTTGAAAAATTATAATTGCGATATTTTTATTCATACCTGGGATGCATTGGGTTATGCTTGTCAATATAAAAGTGATTCTACCTTAGAAGTAACTGATAATAAGATTAGTCAAATAAACAATTTATATAAGCCAAAAAAAATAATTGTTGAATCATCCTATTTTATAGAAGAATTAAAAAAAGAAGCGGATATTTATGCGCCTCATTTAAAAGATTGTCCAAAACATGCAGGTCATATGGCAAGTATGTTTTATAAAATATATGCCTGTAACGAATTGAGAAAAAGTTTTGAAAGAGAAAATGGTATAAAATATGATTTAGTAGTTAGATGTAGATCTGATTTACTATTTAATAATAGCATAGTAATGCCAACATATAATATACAAAATAAAATATTAATGCCTAGCTCACTATCTAATGATCATTGGTATACTGATCAATTTGCTGTTGCAAATTCAGATAGTATGGATTTATATGCTGGAGCATATTTTGATTTGCCAAATTATTTTTCATTTGGCTTGGAATACTATCCAGAAAAATTTTTAAAATGGTCTTTGGATAAAAAAAAATTACAAATAGAATGGTGTCAGGCTAGTTTCACTATTTTGAGGTAAAAATTCATTGTAGTCTATTAGTGGAACTACTATAAAGTCAATTATTGCTGATTTTCGTAAAAAACAAATGAAAGACAAATAATTTTATGGATTGTTTAATTTGTAAATCAGAAAATTTCGTTATAGAATATAAAAATATACATAAAATTAGAATGGCATATGACGAATATCATTTTCTCTATAAAAACGATTGGTATGTTTTAGAAAAAAATGCTAAATTAACTCTCTTTAAAAGAAGAAAAAATATCCAACCTGGCGAGCCTATATATTCATTTATTGCTCAAATTAAACATATACCGATATTATCTAATGATGATGCCTGTCAAATAATTCATAAACTTATGAATCTAGTAATTTTTTCGTAATTAACTATATGGTTAATAAATTAAGATTGCGCATCTTTGAAAAATTAGCTCAAGCCAACCCTCCAGAAAATTTACCTACTACCCAAACTGCACAAACAAAAACAGTGAGCGGCTCACCTCCTTCTTTCATGGCGACAGATTATTATCCAATTACTTTAGCATTTTCACCTAGAAACACACCTATCATTAATGTTTTAAGTAATTTATTGAATCAAGCTTTATATTATTCTAGTGATGGTAAAATTCATTTACCTTGGATGCGTTCGGTGAATTTTAATTTTGATACATCGAATATCCCATCAGTTGATTTAAAAAATTTAATGGAGTTTTCCAAACAAATATACAATCAAATTTATACATCTAATGGTAAATTTGATAATAGGCAATTAACTGCTCAAGAAATATTTAATAGAATAAATCCATTAAAATATAGCCAATACATTAATAATTTATCTTCTACTAATCCAGCCGGTCAATTAGCATCTAAAATTGGCGGCAATATTAAAAATTTTATTAATAATTATCTTTTACAGATAAAATAATTAAGATATATCAAAGACATGTCATATACAAAACTCAAAGATCGTATTGAATCGTATCATAAAGTAAGTGACTATCATCTATTAAATCGTGTACCTATTATCATTTGTATTAATGGTCGCGGATTCTCCAAGCTAACATCTTTGTTAGATAAACCTTTTTGTGAAAAATTTTCTGCCAGCATGCTATCTACTATGCTAAAACTTTGCTCAGAAATTGAAGGATCTTTATTTGGTTATCACTTTAACGATGAGATTATAATTGTTTCTCGTAATGATCAGAATGTAGATACAGCACCATGGTATGATAATAAATTACAGAAAATATGCTCTATTACTGCCTCTATCGCTACATTACATTTTAATAATGTGTCATCTGGTTTAAATTTAATGGGAGATGGAGTATTTACTTCACAAGTGTTTGTAGTACCTACATTGGCAGAAGCAATAAATACACTTATACATAAGCAGCAACAAAATTTTCATATTTCTATTCATTCCGCTTGTTTTTACGAACTAATAAAAACTCACAATAAAAATTCTATTAAAGAAATGTTAAGTGGTTTAAGTATAGATGAAAAAATAGATCTTCTGCAACAAGAATGTAATATAGATTTTAATGGATATCCCATCTCTTTTCGCCGCGGTGCGGCTGGGTATAAAATTCCAAAAGTTATTGGAGATATTATGAAAAATAAATGGACTATCAATGATGAGCTTCCAATTTTTGCCAAAGATCAATCATTTTTATCAAATATATTTAAAAATGGGGCAGATATTTTTAGAAAAGATAGTTTTTAATACAAATTTAATGGATAGCAATTTCGCTCCCATCCGTCACGAATCCTTGTTTTAAGATATATAATGTAAAGAAGCAGAAAGATATAAAGAAGGAAAAAGTTATTAATAAATATGTATATATGTTATGCCGAATTCGTATAGTGGCAATACCCAGCCCTTGTAACGCTGTGACGCATTAGGGTTCGATCCCCGCATTCGGCTCCATACATGCTCTTTTAGTATAGTGGTATTACATCATCTTGGTACGATGATAACTCGGGTTCAATCCCCGGAAAGAGCTCCACAATTGCTGATTTAGTTTAATTATAAAAACATCTCTCTCGTAAAGAGAAAACATCGGGGAAGTACCGATATTCAGCTCCAATTATTAAGGTAAACATATTATGAATAATAAAATTGTGGATGTTTTAAATAAAAGTAAAGTTTTAGCATCAAAATTTGATTTATCCAAAGTTAATCTTCCTGATTTAGATAAAGAAGAAATAATTACTTGTCTGAATAGAGTATTAGATCATATGCTTGCTAATTCATCTGTGATAGAAATGGAAGTAACACAAGATATAGAAGACGCTATACAAACAATAAATGAATTGTATGAAAAATTAAATTAAGTATGGGCTGCTCCCGGTTTCGACGGGGTATCAGAAAGATTAGAATGCAGGTCAAGAATGATTGTTTCTTGTAAAAAATCAATCAACGTATAAATGCAAACGATAACGCATTTGTTCCAATGGCACAAGCTGCTTAATTGGATGTCTTGAGATGAGATAGTTTTGGTAATCAAAAAGGCATTATTTACAAAAGCTAGTTTATATTTTGGTCGCGGAATTATGAATAAAATAAACAGCGAATAGTTCGTGGAACGATATCTACAATTGTTGTTGGTTACAATCTTAATCAAACAAACCTGTAACGAGTTTTAATAGTTCATGCCGCGGAAAAGGGTTCGACTCCCTTGCGGTCCACCATAAAATCCGATGCGATTCACAAGATTAAAAAGATAGTGAACATTAATGAATTATAATTATGCCTGTAATATATAAACATGTATTTGATAATTCTGACGACTGTATTAAGGCATCTTGTAGTTATGCAAATAAAAATAAGGAAAAATGTGAATTTATTATTAATAGTAAAGAATGGCGAGATTATTTGTTTAAAATAGTATTCAAGCCATCTAATACCTCTTTTGTATTTAAACAACGTTTTTTACATAAAAATGATGGTCTTGGTCCGCTTTACTTTCTAATTATTGAAAACTATAAATCTATTGACGAATTTGTAAATAATCATTCTAAATTAGTAACTTTCTTATAAGAAAAGGATAGTATAACCCTATCCTTTTCTTATAAGATTTATTAAGTATCTGGATCCGAAATTATTAATTCTTTTCTAATTTCATTGAGCGTACTTCTGTCTTTAAGGTAAGAAATAGATATTATTCCTTGACTAATCATATCTGATAGATCTTCTAATAGTAAGTATCTTTTATCTTCTATTAATTTTATTCTTTTTTCTACAAAAGTTTCAAAAACTAATGCTTTCATTCCGTCTTTTTCTTGAAAATCCATGGTATACCTCCAAGTAATTTTTGTAGTATATTACATCCAGAATTATCCGTAGTTTGAATTTGATCATTCTTAGACTCATCTGTGGCATGAACTACCACTGCTGGAATTTCTTTTTCTACTGTTAACACGGATTCTTTTTCAGCAATAACTAAACTTTCCATTACTTTCTCAAAAGTGTCATCTTTCATAAAATTGTTAAAATAACTAGCAAGCGCTTTTGCATAGTCTATTTCGGAAGCGGTATAGTAATTAGATAATTTTAATAAATGAGCGAAGTCAATTGGACTTCCTGCCTCTACAGCTACCCAAGCTTTTTTATATCTCTTGTTCTTTAAAAAATCTAAATGAAAAGATACGCCATCAGCTAGTGTCGGAAATGACCTAAACCATGTAGCTTTATGGGGTGGTTGGAAAATAACTTTCTTACCTTCTAATATTTCCCAAACATTTGATAGCATCATATATTGAATGTTTTCATTTTCTAAAACATTGGTATTTTGAATGTATTTAACATTACCAATATTATTATTCCACATAGAAGTAGTTGATCCAGTTTCGAGAGCGTTTTGTGACCACAAAACGGCTATAGATTTTTTACGAGGCATTGTTCCAAATTGTTTTTGCCAGCCCTGTATAAATCCTTTAATAATTTCAAATTTTGTGTAAGAAGTTCTAACTGTTGGTACTAATTGAGCCATAACGTGACCTCCTGCAAGATATAGATGATAATGCATACGTTATTTAACAAAGAGAGTAATTTATGAGATCATTATTCTTTACTTGTATTAAAAAATATATAAATTATATTCCAAGATGTTTAATATGTAATAAAGAAATGCAATTATACATCCAGGGAACTGAAAGAAAAACTTTTTGGAGATTTGATTGTGTTTACATCAAAACCTGTATATCTGATAATTTATTAATTTCTAAAAGCAAAAAATATCCTTTAATAATAGATATTAATGATAACCGGATATTAACAGGTAATGAAATTATTTCGGCTATTGATATTAAAGAGTATAGCGTAGTCTATTTAAATAAAACATGCAGTACTTGTAAATTCATAATAGAAGCGTCATATGTTCATCCGCCGCTTAATATAACTAATTCTATTAATGAATCTTCACCTCCTCTGTGTAGAGAAGATGGTTATTTTCCAACAGTATTCTTGGATCAAGAAGAATTATGTTATACCAGAAATCGTGGCAAAAATATTTCTATTAAAAGACAGCATTATTCACAACTAGCTAGGACTTCTCTTACTGTTGACGGTAAGAGTGTAAAATGTTTCGATTTGGACTTATCAAAATTTAATAATTTAAATCATCTAAATTCTAGAATTTCTACACTATTAACATTTCAATAGTTTGATATAGTAAGACTAGGAGAAAATTATGTCATAGATTAAATATGGTGATAAATTGTATATCGTTACGCGTGCTGATATAATACCTGGATATCAAGCCGTGCAAGGAATTCATGCGGCAATTCAATTTGCTACCGAATATCCCGAAATTAATAAAGAATGGTTTGAGAAATCTAACTATCTTGGCTTTCTATCAGTGAATAACGAGCTTGAACTTTTCAAATTAATTGAAAATGCTTCCAAACAGAATATTAAATTCTCCATTTTTAGAGAACCAGATATAAATAATCAAATTACAGCTATTGCTTTAGCTCCAGGTTCTAGTACAAAAAAACTTTGTAATAAAATTCCTTTAGCTTTAAAATTAGGATAAATATGAATTTTAGCTCTTCACCATTAAAAATTAGATTAGCAGATTAGCGTGAATGGGATATTGCGGCTTATGAGTTGGGCGTATGCTTAGGATTATGGATGGATTTTGGAGCCCCTCACGGAGAAGATCCATGGCATGGTTTAAAGCATATTTTTTGAACTGATAATTCAGTAGGCAATTCTCTTCATAATATATTGATCCACTTAGTAGATTGTGGTATTTTACAAGAAAAAGACGATAAGGAATATTTTAGATGGAATTCAAATTTTGATCCAGATAAAATATAAATCTAATTCTCCTGTAGCTCAGCGGTTAGAGTATCCGTCCCTAAAACGGTAATGCGTGGGTTCGAATCCCTCCAGGGGAGCTAATTATTTTATATCTAAAATGGGGAATTTAAATTGAAACATTTACACTTATATGATAGAGATTACATAAATTCTTCTTTAGATCTAGAAGAAGAAATTATTAAATTAAAAAAAGAACGCAATGCTGTTATTTTAGCACATTATTATCAAGATTCTGAAATTCAAGATATTGCAGATTTTATCGGAGACTCATTACAATTATCACAAGAAGCTGTAAAAACTCAAGCTGATATAATTTGTTTTGCTGGAGTTCATTTTATGGCTGAAACAGCAAAAATTCTCAATTCTAACAAAATTGTTGTTCTTCCTGATTTAGAAGCTGGCTGCTCATTAGCTGATGGTTGTCCTGCCGATAAGTTTGCGGCATGGAAAAGTTTATATCCTAATTCAATTGTCATTAGCTATATAAATTGTTCTGCAGAAGTAAAATCTTTGTCTGATTACATTTGTACTTCATCAAATGCAGAAAAAATTGTCAGATCAATTCCGGCGGATAAAACGATTTTATTTGCCCCTGATAAAAATCTTGGTGCATTTATTCAAAAACGGCTGGATAGACCTATGATTTTGTGGCAAGGAAGTTGCATTGTTCATGAAACTTTTAGTGAAAGAAAATTAATTTCTCTTAAAGAGCGTTACCCTCAGGCATTAATTTTGGCACATCCGGAATGCGAAGAAGCTATTTTAAGAATGGCAGATTACGTCGGATCTACTACTGGTATTCTTAATTTTGCCATTAACCATAATAATACAGAATTTATTATTGCAACTGAATCTGGTATTTTGCATCAAATGCAAAAAGCAGCTCCTCATAAAATATTTATTCCGGCACCACCAGAAACTAACTGTGCGTGTAATGAATGTCCTTTTATGAAGAAAAATACTTTGGAAAAAGTTTACTTATCATTGAAAAATTTACAACCACAGATACACTTGTCAACTGAATTAATGGATAAAGCTCGAGTTTCAATTAATAGAATGCTAGATTTAAGTAAGTAAATAAATTAACAGATATATAGTTTGTATATGACAAGACTAGAAATACAAACCAAAATAAAAATGCTGCGTGAAGAACTAGAATCCAGACACAGATATGGATCAATAAAAATTGCTAATGAGGATGGCACACCAGTTTCTGTGGAAAAAATTCAAAATGAATTATATCGACTTATTTATAAATTGAGTAAATTTGAATAAAATAATTTTATCGATAGAATTAGTACCCTCTAGTTCATGGCTTAATAATGTAAGAAATATTTTATCCCAAACACAATGGGATATTATAAAAAATATTGTTTACTCAAAAGCCTATTACATTTGTGAAATTTGTGGAGGAGTGGGTCCCAAGCATCCAGTTGAGTGTCATGAAATATGGAAATATAATGATAAGAAATTAACTCAACACCTTGAAGGAATGGTTGCTTTATGTCCCAATTGTCATATGGTAAAACATATAGGTTTGGCTCGCATTCGAGGCGATGAGGATAAGGCGATAGCTCATTTAATGAAAGTGAATAATTGGACGTATAAAAAAAGTATTAAATATATTCAAAAATGTTTTGATATTTGGCGCAAACGCTCTAGTAAAAAGTGGAAGTTAAGTATTTCTCATTTAAAAGAATACGGAATAGACATAGAAAAATAAATGCCTAATAACACAGAAAATTTTATTATTTTTGTTTGTGATAAATTGCCTAATTATTCTTTTGAAGAAATTAGAGAGTTAATGTTAAAACATTTTATCATTACAGAAGAAGAAATATATTTGAGTATACATGCTGCAATTCTTCTTCTTAAAGAAAGAGTAGAATCTAATCTACGATTAAAAAATAAAAAGCCTCCGTTTGGAAGAAATAATTAAATATGAATTGCCCTGCCTGTTTATCTATTATGTATAATAAAGATGAAATACATAAAATTTCACCTACTAAAAATAGAATGAATCTTCATTGTTGGAACTATAAAAATTGTTCATCAAGAAGTCATAATGAAAACGATTATTATGGTCCATACATGCAAGTCATCACAAATGATCCAGATCCTTGGGAATGTGTTAAGTATGGTTTTATCATTATAAAAAATAATAGGCGCATACTACTTGAAGGTGATTTTGGATATAATTTTACAGTGTCCAAAATTTTTGATAAAGAAACCAAAAATTGGAAAGAAATAAAAAAAATTAGATTCGTTCAATTGTCTACAGGTAATGATATGCATATTCAAGCAATTAATTTATCTAATAAGTTGACAAAGCTTATTCCTTTTATATAAAATCTCCTTGTAGTTCAGAGGAAGAACGCAAAACTCCTAAGTTTGATGTCGTAGGTTCGATTCCTACCAAGGAGGCAAATAGATGTTATATTGATAGTTATGAAAATAACATCGGGTATTATTCTGGCAGGAGGAACGGGATCTAGATTAGCGCCATTGAATACGTTGTTCAATAAACATTTAGTTCCTGTTTACAATAAGTTTATTATAGATTATCCATTACAGACACTTAAACAGTTAGGAGTTAAAAATCTTACCGTAGTATTAGGTGGTTCGCATTTTAGTCAAATAGTGTCACATATTAAAGATGGTTATCACTTAAATATGACAATAAATTATGTTTATCAAGATAAACCTGTAGGTATAGCTCAAGCTATTAACTTATGTGAAAGATTTGTTTCTCAAGATAAAAGATTTGTCACACTTCTTGGCGATAATATTTTTGAAAATCCAATACAATTAGTCAACAATAGCTATCCATCACAAATTATTTTACATAAACACCCAAATTTGAATAGATTTGGGGTAGCCTCAATAGAAAATAATAAAATCACAAAAATAGAAGAAAAGCCATTGGCGCTAGATGCTAGGTTGGATAACTACGCTATCACCGGATGTTATATATTTGATAGGCAATTTTTTAAATTCTTTGAGAACATTGTGCCTAGCGCCAGAGGTGAATATGAGATAACAGATATTATAAGATTGTATAATCAAAATAATGATTTGGGTTTCTCAGTTACTAATGGCATGTGGAGTGATGCTGGAACACATGAATCCATAAATTTCGTTAATAACTTTTTCTACCAAAAATACCACCATAATAGTTAAATTATTTAAAATCATGATATAATAGTGCTGTTATCAAACACTTTATATTGGTGATTTAATTTTATGAAAATTTTAACTATTGGTAATGGATTTATTGCTCATCATTTACCTTATCCTATTTTAGAAGTAAAAATACAATACAATGATTATAGTATTGATCGTTTGTTTGAAGTATATAAACCAGATGTATTAATTAATTGTATTGGTAAAACTGGCGTACCCAATGTAGATTGGTGTGAATCTAATAAAGAAATTACTGCTACCACTAATACTGCACTTCCAATCTTATTGGCTGAAAAATGCAGCAAAAAATCAGTACATCTAATAAATATAGGTTCTGGATGTATTTATTTCGGAAAATCCTCTAATATTTATCTTGGTTCGAGTCGAATAGAACATTCAGCTTCTGATATTGGTTGGAAAGAGAATGATTTTGCTAATCCAAAATCATTCTATTCTAGAACCAAATACGCTTGTGATTTAGTTTTAGAGGATATGCCTCATGTAACTACTTTAAGAATTCGAATGCCTATATCAGAAAAAAATCATCCTAGAAATCTAATTAATAAATTAATAGGATATAAACAAATTATTGATATCCCTAATTCAGTTACTTTTATCAAAGATTTACAGAACTGCGTACAATGGTGTATTGAAAATAATAAAAGCGGTATTTTTCATGTTACTAATCCACAACCTTTAAGTGCAGTTCAAATTATGATGGAGTACAAAAAGTATGTTCCAGAACATACTTTTGAAGTTATTACCGAGCAACAATTAGATAATTTAACTATTGCAAAAAGATCTAATTGTATATTAAATACGGATAAGTTAAGAGAAGCTGGGTTCGAAATGACACCATCACATGATGCACTTTCCTATTGTATGGCTAAATATATTTTAAATAAAAATTTTTAATTTGGAGAATAATTATGTCTAATAAAAATGTTACTATCGATTTGAAATCTAGAAAAGATGTTGACGGTCAAGTCTTTTATGTTGGTAAAATTAAAGCTCCTGTTTTAATTGATTGTTCAATGGGCGCTGTATTTTTGGTTTTTGTGGCTGATAAAGGTGAAGAACAATTACAAATTGCTTTAATGGATAATAAAGAATTAGATGAATAATGTCTTTTCATTTTGAAGATCTGTGGGAGCTGTGCGAAAAGTTACACCCAACCTCTTATCATACAACTTCAGTTCAATCAACTATAGATGAATTATTAATAAAAATTAATTTATACAAGGCAGTTGATCAAAAATTAGAATTAAGTGAAGATGAGAGAGGGAAAATAAAATCTCGATTATATGGTGAAATTTTATTTTCCCTCACTAATTTGTCAGTAATAGACAATATTAATGTTTTTGAGTGTTTAGTGAATTCTTATAATTATCGTATAGATAAATAAAAACAATTTAAACTGGAACTTCTACTACATTATAAGCGATGCCAGGTAATACATTTTGTTGTTGTAATGTAGTTACTACTTTTTGTATAGTTCTAAATGCATAATCGCTACTTTTACCAGGAACAAACTGTACCTTAACAGTATTTGAACTAGTACCAGGCGCTACTTCTAACCTTCTCACTAAACTTTTAACTTGTTGTGGAAGGGCATTGCTGATAGCTTCTGCTTCTTTTTTTGTAGTAATTTGTGGGTTTAAAGAAGCGGGTGGTAAAGCATCGCCTAACGATTGAGCGATTTTTGTGATTATTTGTTGTTGTTGCGCAACTACTTTAACCAATTTGCTGATAATTTCTTTATCTTTTGACATTTGTTATCCCTTTTAATATAGTGCCGTTACATTTATCCATGAATAAATATCTAATAAATTCAAAAATATATGTTTTTATTAGTATTGCTATAAATAAAATTTTAGTGTAAATGTATATACCGCTCTTTAATTTTTTTATGATATTTTGTGTATTTATATAAAATACTGAAAGTAACTCTCGACAAAAAGTTGGGGACTATATAATAGGGGAAGTAGTTATATTAGAGTACGTAGGTATGTTATGAAAAAAGCAAAAATAGTGAATAATTATAAGTTTAAAAACATGTCTTATAGTGATATGGTGATGTTTTTAAATAAAGAATTACCTATTAATATTAAATATAATGAAGAATTGATTAATAGAATTCATTGTAAATATCCTATACTAAGTAAGTCACAAATTAGTATGATAGTTAAACTAGTTTTCCAAAGTATTAGGGATTTTTTGGTTTTGGGTAAAATTTTGAATTTTAATAAATTATTTTTTGATACTAAATTACATTTCTTTGACTATCGCAGAAAAGGTCGTATATTAAAAGCGTTGAAAGTAAAAATTTCAACGCCTCCGCCAATAAGGAATTTATAATGGATGACGATATAAACGAACTAAGTTTTTCTTTTGATATCAAGAAAATGAAAGAGAAATTACCACAGTTCTCTTCCGTTAAATTATGTGAAATGATAGTATGTGATAGATATTTTAATATGGGTCAAAATATTTCTATCCATTGCATGGAAGAATTATCGTTGCGTCGACAAAAAGGTGATCTTTTTGATTTTGAATCCTATATAGATAATAGCTACAAAGAATTACCTTATTTAAATCTTGATACAACCGATTTAAGATCAATATTAAATCAAATTATTAAAAAAAATGAATCACCAATTAACAGAGCAAATAGTTAAACATATTTTTTCTAACTTAGGTATAATAAAACCAGCTGTACCATTCAATGACAGATTTCAGAAACTTGTAACTAACACATTCCTTTTAAATAAAAAAATTTCATTTGAAATGGAAGATGGATCTATAGTTAGTAATAATTTATGGGGTTGTCAATTAAAGATTGACAACCAAGAGCTAAAAATCATTGTGGGAGATGTTTCAAGGGATGTATCTGTTACAGAATATTGTTTAGTGGTTCATTTGCAAGATTATCCAATGTACGGAATATATTATATTGTTGATGCAACTGATACACAGTCTTTAATTGGTTATTCTGTAAATGGACAGCAATGGTTAGAATGTAATACTTATTTGCAAGCTACTTTTTTAGCTGCTATGGAACAAATTAAAGAACATTTTGCTTTACCTCAACAATGTTCTTTATATGAAGTTGAATATTCAGCTTTACTTACATTTTTAGATTTTCATTCTACAATTTTTGAGAATAATGTTTATGAAAGGTAAGAAAATAGATAATGAATTCTTAAGTGAATTCATTTCAAATTGTATTAAAAAGGGTCTTTTTTCTTCAGAGGAAATAGTAGGTTTAGCACAATCAAAAATAACTGATATTGATCTTAAGATAAGAGAAGTAGAAAGCTTAAAACTTTTAAGATCTAAATTACTGGATGTAATTACTGCATTTAAAAAAACGAATAAAGATAAAAAAGATGATAATGAGTTACTCTCTTTTTATAAAATACAAAACGCACAGATATCTAAATTAATTTGTGATAATGTAAAAAATAAATTAAATATCATTAATATGATTTATGATACTAAACAGTTTTCTACTACAGATATTATATTTTGTATTAAACAGTTATTAGAAAATAAAATAATTCTAAAAACTGAGGGTAATTATTTTATAGAAGGTGAAATGTTTGAACAATATTATTCTTTTTTGTTAAAAAGTAACAATTAATGTATGAAAAGTTTACCAAATAGTATTACTAAAAGAATTTTATGGAGATATGTAAATAAGAAAATAAACAGAACTATACATCATTATCATGTGTTCAGTGTTATAACTATTCTATTTGATGAAATATTAAATGATTTAAAACTTGGTAAGGAACTGAAGATTTTTAATTTTGGAAGATTAGTTATAAAAGAGTTACCGTCACGTAAATATTATAACATTCATGATAAAACTATAAGAATATCCAATTCTCATAAGATTTTAAGATTTATATTATCTTCAAAATTAAGAAAAGAATTAAAGAAACAATTAGATGTGGATCTTTTTTTTGAAAGATGAATTTGAGTGAAAAAAAATCAAGAGTTATATGTGTGTAGTAGTATTTATAATAACGAAATATTATCAAAGATTATTCCCGCTTCTTCCAAAAAAGAAGCGGGAATAATCTTTGATAATAAATTTAAAATACAAGCCCAAGAAATTCTAGGACCCTTCCTTGATGTTAAAAAGAAAGTGTTAGAAACCACAAAAATTTTGAAGTTTTCTGACAATAAAATTCATAAAGCATTTTATAATGATTGGTTAGTTAATGCTTTTTATCTATTGGAGCCTGCTGACCATGCATATCTAGTTTTTATAAAAAGAATAGATGGTATCAAAAATAATCAACCGCCTAAAGGGACAATTATAGTACCAATACACAATTTGAGGTTTATACAAGATGAATAAAAAATTTTTACAACAAATGAAAGATAACCTAGTAAAACAAAAGCAAGAGTTATTAATCAGATCGAAAAACTTACCAGATATAGATATTGAAGGTGATGAAACAGACGAGGTACAAGCGAATTTATTGATTGAAGTGGCAAATCAATTATCTGCTCGTGACATTAGTAAGATATATTTAATCGACGGTGCTTTAAAAAGAATAGAAAATAATACCTATGGATTATGTGAGGAATGTGATGATCATATTCCAGAAAAAAGATTATTAGCTAATCCATATTTTTTAACTTGTGTGATATGCGCTGAACAGAGAGAGGCTGAAGAAAAACAAAGGAAGAGGTATTGATTTGAATACTATTGTTACGGAAGCTACTGAACATGGCGAAATGCCTATCGATATTTATCAAAAATTGTCTAATGATAGAATATTATTTATATGTGATGTAATAGATGATAAATTAGCTACTGATATAGTTGCTACCCTCTTATTAAAAGATCTAGAAGATTCTGAGAAAAAAATAACCCTTTTTATAAATTCTGAGGGAGGTGATATAAGGAATGTTCTTATGATTTATGATATGATGTGCTTAATACAAGCCCCCATAGAAACGGTATGTATTGGTGCAGCTATGGATGAAGCTGCAATAATATTACTTGCTGGTACACAGGGTATGAGATTAGCTACTCCCAATTCGATAATATCTATAAGTCAATTAGTTCATGATTGGACAAGTTATTCTGATCTAACAGATGCAAAGAAAATTCTTGATCGATCTATGCAAGATAACAAAAAAATGATGGATATAATTGCTAAAAGTGTTGGTAAAACATTAAAACAGGTCATTGAGGATTTTAATAGGCGAGTTTTTATGAATTGTAACCAAGCAGTTAAATATGGCTTAATTGATAAGGTGGTTGTTTTTAACAAATGAAAACAAAAATGAAAGATCACGATGATCAAGATAACTTGGATAATATTCCAATTTTTCCGGGTTATGTAGAGACTTACATTAAACTAGCAAAAGATAGAATCATTTTCTTAAACGAAGATGTGACAAAGCAAGCTGCTGCTAATTTATCAGCTCTTTTGTTATATTATGATAATGAAAATTCTGATGAAAGTATTAGTATTTACATTCATTGTAGTGGGGGAGATGCTGCGGGATTAGTAAATATTTATGATGTTATGCAAATGATAAAATCACCTATCAAAACTATATGTATTGGCAAGTGTTATTCTGCGGGTGCTATAATTTTGGCTGCTGGAAACGTTGGTGAAAGGTATGCATTTAAACATTCTAAGATTATGATACATGGCGTTCAGGCAGGTTTTCCAATTTTAGGTCATGATATAACGAACTCAAAAAGCTATTATGATTTTCTAAAGGATAGTAATGATAAGATAATGAAGATATTAAGTGATCATACTGGACATTCCTTAGAAAAAATTAAGCAAGATTGTTTAAGAGATGTTTGGTTAGACGCTAAACAGGCATTAGATTATGGTTTAATTGACGAAATATTATGAATAATTTATCTTTAGTATCTTTCGTTGGAGTAGATCTTCGAACAAATTTTGAAGATCTATTATCTTTTCATAACAAAAATATAAAATATGAATTTGGTGTTTTATATTCCGACTCTAAAAATGGATTATATCAAAGATACCCTGACTATAAGTTTTCAGAGAGATTCTTAAGGTGGTGTCAAAATAATAAAGTTAATTCTTCTTTGCATCTATGCGGGACATCTATAGATAAATTCTTAAATGAAGAAGATATTATTATGAATTTATGTTTAATTGCTGATCGCATACAATTAAACATAAATATAAAAAAATATGATAATTTTGATATATTAAGCGATAATATACTAAAGATTAGTAAAAAGAATAATTATAGTATTATTTTACAAGATAATCAAACAAAAAAAAGAGTTTAATAAGCTTTTTTTGTCAAAGATAGATCAGGATTTTCCTTTATCATTATTATACGATTCTTCTGGTGGTTTTGGCAGGCAGATTAGTAAAGTATCTGCACCAGATAATAAGTTTTTCACTGGTTATGCTGGCGGAATTAACCCATCCAATGTGCAGAAGATAATTTCATTAATAGATATGAGTAATATTAATAATAAACCATATTATATTGATATGGAATCTGGAATAAGAATTGATAATATATTTTCTATTTCAGAATGTAATAAGATAAAAGCTTTAATTGAGGCTCGAATCTAAAACTAACAATAGCAATAATCACCTATTATTGTATGATTAAAGTTGCCGGCAAACCGTCTTCAGATCCTATTCAAGAAAAACTGAGACAAAGCAAAAAAATTTGGAATAAGCAAGTCTCAGAATTTGCTGATGATCTTTTTCGTATCAAAGATACTATGAATGGTAAGCCTTCTAAATTTCATCCGGAAAAATCTTCAATTAAAGATCCTATTCCTGGAGATCCTGTAACTATTATTGGAGTTTTGGTAAGTGATTTTCAAGATATAGCTCAAAAAGGAAATGATATTATAAGACAACAACTTGAATATTCTAAGACAAGAAAAAGGAAACAACCTAAACAGTCTTTAGCGCCAATGCCAACATCACCTAATAATAGTCCCTCTACAATAGATCTGAGTAAGCAATTAACAGCAACAGCAGATATGTATCAGTTGATCGCTCTAGGATCAAATCCATTAACTAGATTTTTTGCTCGTTTACTTAATCCATCTTTTGGAACCAGCCATAAAGCAAGGACTAGAAAATACAGAATGTCTTTGTTAAAATCTGCTGTAGAGATATTTAAAGATTTAGTCGATTTGGAAGCATTTATAGTAAAATCCTCTCCAGAAAGCATTTTTAATGCCAGCAAACTTCTTTCGAAAATAGAAGGTAACTGGAATTTTTTTAAGACTGGATTAAATACTTATAAAGAGACAATGACACAAGATATAGTTAATACAACTCCTATTGAAGATAAACTTAATGTGCGGACTGTTCCAAATGATAATATTACAATTACAGAGCCATCTAATAGTTACTCTTCATCACAGATAAATTCTATAATAGAAGATTATAAAAAATACAGTAACAATTTTACAGATATTAATTTAAAAAATCTTTTTTCTTTAATAGGAAAATTCTTAAGTGTTCCTATCGAGAATAAAAATAAAAAATCTTTGATAAGTTCCGAATTACAAAGTGAATATAATAAAGTATTAAGTATTCTGAATATTAAATATAATACTAATGGTTCATCATTTAAAGAAGTTTGGGAAACTAAACAAGCGAAGGCGCAATTTCATACTGATCAATTAGAAGCGGTAGCAGATCGTTCAATCGAAAGATGGTTAGGTAAAATTAAACATCAGTTAGGTCCATCGAATAAAACATCTGCTTATAGGCTAGATATTTATAAGGCTGCTAATAAAGCTAGAGACTTAATAGATAAGATTATGGATTCTTTAGAAAAGGAAATGAATACTTCCCAGTTAGAAGGACTTGCTAATCAAATAACTGCTGAGTTTAAAATTATGGAAAGATTGATAAGGGAATTAGAATCCACTTTACGTGGTAAGAATTTTGATAAGTCTTTCATGGACCTCTTAGAAAGTGGTAAAATAACTAATTTTGACCCTGAGTTAACTTCTGAGCAGCGGGGCAACCTTCAAAAAATGATTGAAAGAAGAAGGGTAAGAGAACTAACGGATTTTTACCAAAATAGGAAATAAGTATGAGAGAAGGCTATTTATATATAGATAGTAATATTTTTCCAACTTATTTGGCAATATCAAGTCAAGAACAACAACAAGGGTTAATGCATGTCGATTGGCCACCGCCGGTAATGGCATTTGTATATGCTGCTCCACAAGTTAATAAATTTTGGATGAAAAACACTCCAAGTCCTTTGGATATTGTATTTTGTTGTAGTGGAGAAATAGTAGATATTTGTAAAGGGGAGCCATATTGTACTTCAACAATTGGAAATAAATATAGTGATTTAGTTATTGAGTTACCATACGGTACGATTTCTAAATTAGGAATTGTAGAAAAACATAAGGCAGGTATTATAACACCTAAAGCTAATGAATTGCGACAGATATTTGGACAGTTAAAATTATAACATAACCTCTCCCATCGAAGAAAGTGGTTGGGGAAAGTGTATGAACAATCAACATATTCATGATTTTAATAAGATCCTTCGTAACTTTAATATTAAAGCTACTTGTGTAAACTATAAAGCTATAGATAATTACTTTTTCTATGATTTAAAATTATCTCCTCAAACTAAAGTTCGAGATATCCAAAGATATAATGATGAAATTTCTTTATCATTAAAGTCACCTAATAAATCAAATATTAAAATTCTTCATCAAGAAGGTATTGTGAGGTTAGAGTTTGCCGCACCTCGCACACACGTATTAAAATTATTTGATTATTTTACAAATAATAATGTGCCTAAGGGAGAACTAATGTGTCTTCTTGGTCAATCACTTGATGGTAACAAAATGTGGATGGATTTAGCACAAAATCCACACATGATCATTTCTGGGACTACCGGATCTGGTAAAAGCACCTTGTTACATAATATCATTGCAAATTTATTCAACTACAGTAAAGTTAAACTTTATTTAGTTGATCCAAAAAATGTAGAATTTATCGAATATGATAAAAAAATTAAAAATGATGTGAATGTTTCATATACTTACCATGATGCTTTGCTTGTTTTAGACTCATTACTAGAAACGATGGAGTATCGATATTCATTGTTACATAGTAATCGAAAGGAAGAATTCCCTCCTATCGTTTTAATTATTGATGAATTTTCAGATTTAATTATGCAGGATGTGAATAATGAATTTTATGAAAAACTTTGTCGACTCGCTCAGAAATGTAGAGCTGCAAAAATTCATATTATTCTTTCAACACAAAGACCTTCTGTAAATATTATTAATGGAACAATTAAAGCTAATTTTCCTGCTCGTATTGCGTGTAGAGTTGCAAGTCATGTAGATTCAAAAGTAGTATTGGATGCTACAGGTGCTGAAAATCTAATGGGCAAAGGCGATGCTTTGGTTAAGGATAATTATAGATCTATGGAAAGATTTCAAATAGCATATACTGACTCTTCAGAAGTGTGTACATATTTTGGTGAATAATGAAAGAAAATAATTTATTGAATATTGATGAATTAATAGCTCTATTTATGGAAGAGCATAAGCAAGGTATTATTACTTTACATAAAACTTATTTTAGTAATAATGAATTATCAATTGAAAAATTAATTTCCGAACTAATCGTGGAACTTAGAACTGGCTGCGTTGATTTTCTTAACAAAGAATATCCGCAGTCAGAGCTAGGTTCTTATTTATTTTATATAGCTAACGAATTCTGTAAGAAAAAATCAATACCAATTATTAAGAAAAAATCAGAATACATATGTCCAGGCTGTATGTTTTTGAACAAACATACAGGCTTGTTAGCAAGTAACAATGGTATATTTATTTGCAAAAAATGCGAATTAGGTCTGGAAAAATCTATAGATCGTAAAGATATTTTGTTGTATAAAACATTTTTTATTCACAATAAGCAAGGATATCGATGTGATAATTGTTCAAGATTTATTCCACATCCGTTAGATAATAATACGGTTATTTCATGTCCTTATTATGATTGTATGTTTGTGGGAAGCTGGGATAAATTAAAAAGAATGCATCACCCAGTTGCTGCAGATAAAAATGATGGTGTTGAAACAATTAAATTAGTAGAAAAATTAGAACCTATAACACCAGAGAAAATTGATAAAACATTACAAGATCAGATATGTCATTTAAAAAATATTATTAATTCACAAATAGATAGTGTGGCATATTCTAGTTCTGAATTTACTATAAAAAATAAACTTTGTTGCTATCGAGCATTTTTAAATTTGCTCGATAAATTCCCTATGGGAATGGTAAATTATTTGCTGCATAATAGTAGAAGTGGAGGTTTTCAACAAAAGATATTTCAAGAGTATATAAATATTTTAGAAAAATCTCTTCCTTATTCTTTTAAGAAAAATAATAAAATTTATAAGATTGAATCTTTGCTGGACGAACAATTATCATTGTTCGACGGCATAAGTGTATTTGAAGGGGTCGTTTCACCAAAACTAGAAGTGAAAAATAATACTAGCGAGTTTTACATTGGTGGACGAAAAGCCTCTTACGCTAAGCCTTATTATATTGGTAAAATCTTATCAATCTCTGATAAGAAGACTAAAGAGTCTTTAATGAATAATATTGAAGAATATGGGTTTTTTAAAATTAAATTAAAAAATGTATCTCCTGGTATAGAGGTGATCGTAAGTCATTTGAGAATACCGCCTCATTATCAAATGGGCGGTATGGTATATGTTAATAGATTAAGAAAAAATATAATTGAACAAGCTCGTTCAGAATTTTAGTTATATGCAAAATTTGGCAAAAGTGAATTTATCTAGTTCTTTTTTTATTCGTGCTAGATGCAGTAGATGTGGACAAAAACCATTGTATTATTTTTATTCAAGAAATCCAGTTCTATGGTATGATCCAAATAAGAGTAAAAATATTTTTGATTTAATAAAACGTCACTATAAAAGGTTTTCTGTAGATGAATTTATTATAAATCATATTAGAGACGCAGCAAAGATAGGTTATTATAATCATTCTGTTAATTATAAAGGATATAAACCAAAATTACATAGAACTAGGGGTGTAAACCCGGTTTTTGATTTTGTTGAGTTTCTTACTTGTAATTGTGGATATAGTATTTGGTCTTTCGCTGAAAAATCTATTGCTAATAGAAAAGAAATTAATAATAGAAAAGCAAGATATAATTTTTAATGTTAACTACGATAATTTTTTATTTTAACAGCTCTTGAAATACTGAAAAATGATGTTATCTTAGAATAGATAGAATAAAATAATTTATATTTTTGCTTGATAAATTTTGGGAATAACCATGAAAACATTAATAATAGTCGAATCTCCTTCCAAAGGAGAAAGTATACAAAATTATCTTGGTAAAGATTTTATTGTAATGGCAAGTAAAGGTCACATTACTGATCTTGCAAAAGGTGGAAGGCATAATTTAGGAGTGGATATTGAGGATAATTTTAAACCACGATATGTATTAATGGAAGACAAAGTTCAAACATTGAATCAACTGATTAATGCGGCAAAAAAAGTTGATCAAATTTTTGTAGCTTCTGATCCTGATAGAGAGGGAGAAGCTATTGCATGGCATCTTGCGCAAAGATTAGAAGGGGTAGGTAAACCGATTAAGAGAATGGTTTTTAATGAAATAAAAAAAGATAAACTACTAAAGGCAGTTAAAGATGTGCGTGATATTAATATGGACCTTTTTCATGCGCAAGAAGCTCGCCGAATATTAGATAGAATTGTTGGTTTCATGGCTTCGCCGTTTCTAATGAATTTTTTTGGTCCAAAGCTTTCAGCAGGACGCGTACAATCTGTTGTAACAAAAATGGTTATTGATCGTGAAAGAGAAATAGAAGCTTTTGTACCAGAAGATTTTTGGACGATACAAGTAATATTATCTAAAGATAACAAAAATGGTTTTAGTACTAAATATTCTGGAAAATTACTAGATGCTAAAAATGCTGAATTGATGCGAGATAAATTAGCATCCGCTAGTGATTATGTGGTATCTGATGTTATTGCGGAAGAAGAGAAAAAAGGACCTGTTGCACCATTGGTAACCTCTAGTTTACAGCGCTTAATGTCTAGACAATATGGGTTTTCGGCTGATAGAACTATGAAAGCTGCTCAATCGCTATACGAATCTGGCTACTGCACTTATATTAGAACTGATTCTGTAAGAATAGGTGATGAGGCTTTAGCAGAAGTCCGACAATGGTTAACAGATAATAAATATGTAATTCCTAAAAAACCAAATTCTTATAAGAATAAGGATGCGGCACAAGATGCCCATGAATGCATTAGACCATCTAATCTAACATTAATTCCAAATAATAATATGTCAATAATTGATCCTGACGAAAAATTAGTTTATGAGTCTATCTGGAAATATTTTATTGCTAGTCAAATGATGCCAGCAGTATATAATACTTTAAAAATTACTGCTCATGTAAAAGACGATAAAAAAGCAGAAGTTAAAGCATCTGGTAAAGCATTAAAAATAAGTGGATATTTAGATATTTTGGGAGTTGTAGATGATAGTAAAATCGATATTCCTAACCTAGACAAAGGTGATCCACTTAAACTTTTTGGTAAAATTCCAGTTAGGATGGAGAAAAAACAGACACAACCACCTCCAAGGTTTTCAGAGGATAAATTAATTAAAGAATTAGATATTAGAAATATTGGTAGACCAGCTACTTACGCAGATTTATTGAGCAAAATTTGTAATAGGAATTACGTCGAAAAGAAAGGCAGCGTTTTCCATGCTACAGATCTAGGCAAACAAATTACTGATGTGCTGTCTGGTTATTTTGCATTTATGAATTATGATTATACTGCTAAAATGGAAAAATTGTTAGACGAAATTGAATGCGGTAAAATTAATCATACCGATATGTTAAAAAACTTTTATCCAGAATTTAAATCAGAATTAGATAAAGCATACCTTGGATATGGTGGCACATTGTGTGATAAATGTGGCAGTGCAATGGTAACAAGAACCGTTAAAATTTCTGGTAATAAATTTCTTGCCTGCTCTGCTTATCCAAGATGCAATAATACTAAGAATATGGAGAAAAATGAAAAGTAAAAGATTATCACATTTTGACCTGGAAGTTAGAAATGGTCTTTGTAATATAGATATAATTCAACACTCTGATACTAAAGAGATGGTCTCTGAAGATATTGTAGATGATACAGATGCAAATTCTTTGCAAGTATGGTGGGAAATAGTATTCGAAACTTGTCAGTATGAAACTGGTGCTGATTTTTCCAATAAAAGTTCATTTGTAATCTATAAATTAGATGATCTTAATAGATTATCAGAAGCTTTCCAGAAAGCTATTAAGGAAACTCGTAACAGATGAGAAATAACAAAAAAAGTACAAAAACAGAGTGTATTGATTCAAAATTTTTTGAATCTCAAGAACATCTTTCTAGAGAAATATTAGATAAGATGAAGCCTCGGATTGAATCTGTGGGAGCTGACAGACCCACTGCTAATTTCATTGACTTAATGAATTGGGTAATGCATTCTTTTTCTTCCTATATGAAAGATCAAGAAAATTTAAATAAATATGTTAATAACAGAATTATCATTGATGGTCAGTTTTTAACTTTTTGTAAAGAAACTGGAGTAGATGTTAGTTGCTTATACAAAGATTCTATCATTTCTTGGAAGACTGATCACGACTTTGAAAAATTTTTTATGCAAGGCATTTTTTTAATTAAATCAAAAAATGTGGAATTTTTACATGCCGCCTTGTTTCATAAAGGCAATCAGCATGAAGATGAAGTGAGTTTTTTTGTTGTTGTTTCAAATAATAATTATAATGAATATGTAAAACTAAGAAATTCTTTTGATAATTGGGTTTTAAAAAGAGACAGAAGTAATCTTAATATACGAGTAATAGATGGAGAAGATATACCATATACTAAAGATTACAACTGGGATAGTTTATTTTTGCCCAGTGATATTAAAAAAGAGTTACAAAGTTTGGTTGAAAATTTTTTATCCTCTAAAGAATTTTATGAAAGTAATAAGATTCCATGGAAAAGAGGAGTATTGTTATACGGTAAACCTGGTAATGGAAAAACTTCTATTATTAGAACTATAATATCTATGTATAATTTTAAACCTGTTACTATTGTGCCAGGAGGCAACGATGAGGCAGTTAGAGAAGCTTTTTCATATGCTGAAGAACAAAGTCCATCATTATTGTATTTTGAAGATTCAGATTCTATGTTAGATAAAAATGTCGATACTTCTTCTTTTTTAAATTTAATGGATGGTATTTCAGCTAAAAACGGTTTATTAGTTATTGCTACTGCTAATGATGTGAAGAAACTAAAACCCAGTATTACAGATCGTCCTTCTAGATTCGATAGAAAATTTGAAATTCCTCTTCCAAATCAAGAAATGGCGTATATATATCTTAAGAGATGGTTTGGTTCTCTATTGACTAACAGTAAATGTAAAGAACTGTCTAAGTATGCAGAAAAATCAGAATTTTCTTACGCATACTTAAAAGAGCTTTATATTTCTGCTATGTTTGAAGCTTTAGCTCATAATCGTAAATCTCCAACAGAAAAAGATATAGAAAACTCTTTAAATCGTCTCATCAAAGATAAAAATATTATTAACGGTAATAAAATAATAAGTACTGATAAGTATTTTAAATGAAAGTTAAAATAGGTTAGTTTACAATTATGTCTCAAAATGATACGTTAAACAAAATGAAGAAAACTTTTAAACAGGCAGTAAAAGGAGGTGAAACCGCAAGCCACGACTCAAAAAATAATGAAGCTGTATTAGCTCAACCATTAGAAGTCAGAGTCTATAATAATAATTTTGATAGAGCACTACGAGCATTTAGAGCATTGGTGCAAAAAGAACGAATACTATCAACATATAAAGAAAAACAAACTTACGAAAAACCTTCTCAAAGAAAAAGAAGAAAACGTAATGAAATGAAAAGAAAACTCTTGGAAAACTCTGATAAACAAAGAGTGTACAAAAAGAGTGAAATTATAGAATAATTAGGAAAAAGATCATGTCTAACAGAAGCGTTAAAATATTCAGAAATTCCGACAGGGATAAACCTGAGGTACATAAAAATTATGTACCTCAATACCAAACAATGGGTATTGAGCCAGAAGAATTCAAAAGTGCTATGATATCAGGTGTTACTTCATCAAAAGTAAGTACTGAAATACCATTAACTAATCCACGAGCTAAAAGATCAGCTGTTAGACAACCTTATGCAAAAGTGATTCCTTCCCCGGTCGGAAGGGGAAGAGGTCCTGTGCCTAATGTTGGAAATAATATGGAGCATACTTGGTCTTCTGTAAATGGTGAAATCATAGACGATTTGTCAGAAGAGTCAATTGATGATCAAAAAAAAATGATTGACAATAATGATTTCGTAACTTCTAATGCATTAGGAATTAATGATTCTTCAGAGTCTGAGTACTCTGAGGAGTATATAAAATCTTATATGACACAAAAAGATTTGCAAGAAGTAATTGAAGAAAAAGATACATCAAGCTTACTTGATGTCCAAGAAGATGAATATGTTTTGTTAATTAAAGGAATACTTTGTGAGATAGGTTCTTTTGATTTTATTCAAAATGAAGTAAAAAAAATAGTATTTTCAGAACACGAACTGTATAGAGAAAATACTATTTCTGTAGATGATTTAATAGTTTTGAAAAGAATAAAAATAAAGATAGGTGTGTTTTTAGAATAAGGAGTTATCTTGGAAAAAGAACCTAGAAAAGCTTCTGAAATTCTTTTAGAATTAGAAGCTAAGATTGATGTGTTAACTAGTATAGTAAGAACACAGGATCTTAATATTAAAATTTTATCTAATAAAGTTAATTCATTATTGGAATTAGAAAAATCAGATAAAGTCACATCATCTTCTATTAAAATTGAAGCAGTTGACACTATTCCGTCTAAAATAAATTCAGAGTTTTTGGAAAGACAAGTGTTAATAAATCCTAATTCACAATTACCCCAGGAACAAGAGCCTAAAGGTTTTAGGAGAACCTCCAGACCAGAAACTTATGCTGGTGATAACAGTTATCTAAAATCACCAGTGGTAAGTAATTCTAGAATTTCAGAAGACTTTACTAAACTACAAGAACCGGAAGTAGTAGTTCCTAAGGAGGCAATGAATTTTACGGAAGTGCCAGTGCCTCTTAAAAAAGATAAATTGTCGTCATCTACAACTATAGTGCCAGTCGTACAGAGAATTGTAGATAAAAACGGTAAATCAGTATTTTTAGCAGATGTAGAAATATTACTTATGGAGAATAAGCAGTCTATTTCTAAAACTAGAACTAATGGTGCGGGCAAATGGATGGCTTCTTTACCAATAGGACAATACAGAATTTTTGTTCGTAAAAGAGAATCAATAAATAAAGAAAAATTAGAAGTGATGCAAGATATTCAAGTGGATGGAACACAGTCGCCATTAGAATTGAAAACAATGATTATTAAATCTTGATTAACTTTGAGATATTGACATATATGCTTCTTTGGAGAAAAATATATGTCATCACAATTTCAAATTATAGTTGCCGATCCGCCTTGGGATTTTAATGATCTTTTAAAAATGTCAGATGTTGCACGAGGATCTAAATCTAATTATCTCACCATGTCAATGTCAGACATTCAACATTTACCTATAAATAAATATGCAGATCCAAACGGTGCTATTCTAGCATTATGGGTTCCGTCTTCTTTATTACAAGAAGGTTTGAATGTTCTATCAGCATGGGGATTTACACATAAACAAACTTATGTATGGGTAAAAACAAAAATAAATCCATTTGTACACATTACTAAAGAATTTTTTAATAACATAAAAAAAATTTTAGATAAGAATAGTGCGTTGAGCCCTCGTGCTATAATTTGTATAAAAAATGCATTGTGTAAAACATACTCACTGGATAATATTTTATCTTTTGGCATGGGTCGTTTATTTAGGCAAACTCATGAAATTTGTTTAATCGGAGTGAACAACAATAAAATATATAAAAAATTAAATAATAGATCACAAAGATCTGTATCATTTGCAGAAAATTTAAAACATTCTGCAAAGCCAGAATGTTTACAAAACTCTTTGGAATTAATGTTTCCAGATTCAAATAAATTAGAATTATTTGCCAGAAGAATCAAACCTAATTGGGTTTGTTTAGGTAATGAAGTATGTAATGGAGAAGATATTACAGTCTCTCTCGCTAAATTATAAATAATGTTAATTAGAGGATTATTGTGTAGTTATGTCTAAAAAAACACTTTTATTAAATGCAAGTTATGAAGTGCTTTCCTTTATTCCAGAACGAAAAGTTTTTAAACTATTATTCTCTCCTAAAGATAAAGTAGAGGTAATTTCTTCCTGGGATGATGAAATTGTTTGGAGTAATGGTAGAGTGAAGCATCCTTCTATTTTAAGATTAAAAAACCATGTTAAAAGAAATTATTTTAACTCTAATTTTAGTCGTAAAGCGCTTATTAAAAGAGATAGAAGCACTTGTCAATATTGCGGTAAAAAATTAACCGCCTCTCAAATAACTATAGATCATGTTTTACCAAGGGCTCAAAGAGGTATTACATCGTTTATCAATTGTGTGGTCTGTTGTCAAATTTGTAATAATAAAAAAGCAGATAGGACACCAGAGCAAGCATCTATGATTTTATTAAAAAAACCAACACATCCGTCTTTTTCCGCACATCATTATCTTGCAGACCCTCAAGAGTTTTGGCATAAAGACTGGGATGATTTCTTGGGCTCATCTTAATAAGGAAAAAGTGGCAATATATACATATTGCCACTTTTTCATTCAATAATTATGAATACTATATAGTTTCCTTATGATATATAGGATGGCACTATGACACAACAGGTAAGTTACAACTGTATAGTTTGCGCTAAAGAATTTGATAACACTGATGAGTTGCATTCTGTAGCTTTGTCTAAAATTAATGTAACTAAATTTAAAATTTGCCAATCCTGTTTAAATATATCTGATCCATCAGATGATTATTTACAAGTTCGTAAAATAGTAAATTCTTATGCGGAAACTACAGAAGCAAAACATTATTTTGAAGCAGTCAAAGAAATAATTGATTCTATCAAGAAATGATTATAATATTTTTTTTATCTTTGTATCTTATTTTGTGATAATAGTGACACCTTCAATATAATAGAATATTAATATGATCTGTGCAAATTGCTCTAAACTAGCGTCTTTGAACACCAGTAAATCGTGTCTAAAATGTGGTAATAGTATATTTAATAATCTATCTGTAATATGTAATAAATGTTCGGATGTTGACAAGCAATGTGTCGTGTGCTTAAAAAGAATGTTACCTACTAATAAATTAAGCAAAGGCTGTGGATGTGGTGGGAAATAAAATATGATTATTAAAAATGATGAAGAGTTACTAAGAATTAAATGTGATAATGTAACTGAAGATGAAGTTGGATCACTTATTGAATTGTTAGAAAATGAATTAAATGCAGCTAATAGGCTGGGTGTGGAAGGTATAGGATTATCAGCTATTCAAGTGGGTGTGCGTAAGAATATTGCTATTGTTAGATTAAAAGATATATCTTTTAACTTAGTAAATTGCACAATCAATCAAGCTTATGATCCTGCTATTTTTAGACAAGAAGGATGTTTATCATTTCCTGGACGAGTAGAAGATACTATAAGATTCCAAGAAATTCACGTTGTTGATAATTTAGTGTATCCTCACAATTTTATAGCTACTGGTCTATTATCTGTAATATGCCAACACGAAATTGATCATTTGAATGGTGCATTATTTATGGATCGTGTGAATAGTATAAATACAGTTTCAAGAAAAAAAAATAAGCTTGGACCAAATGATCTTTGTATTTGTGGCAAAGTAGATCCACGTACTAAACATCCTAAAAAATTTAAAAAATGTTGCGGTAAATAGTGAATTTATATAATTTATTTAATATAAATCTTCCGGTATGTTTTTATTGTTCATCTAAATGTATTTCTCGAGGTCACAATATATTTTGTTGTGAGATATGTAAACATGAATATTTAAAAAATGATGTTTGTTTTGTGATGCAATGTAAAGATATTTTTATTACACATTCTCCGTTCGTGCCTTATCATTTTTCTATAGCATATAAAGAGTGGGATACTAAAAATGATTTTTCTGTACAGATAGAAATTCCATCATTTGATATAACTAAAATGGATGAAGAAAAACTTTATAATAAAATAAAATTATATATAACGTTTACTTGAGGGCGTATGGATAAAAAACAAGCAAAAGAATTAACTAATGATGTATTGATTGCTGATGTTCTAATTAGATTGAAAGCGATAGAGACTTTATTAATTGCAAAAAATATTTGTACCGAAGAAGAGTTAAAAAAGCAAATAAAGAGTGTAACAGAATTAATAACTCTTTCTATTTTGCAAAAATCAAATGTATCGGGTGATTTAAATAAAATTATTCAAGAATTGTGATAAATGTACTATTTAACTCAAGAATGTGATTTAATTATAAGTGATAAAGTGCAAGTTTTGTATTTTTATGCAACATGGATGCCACATCATAACAAGATGTTATCAATGATAGATAAAATGGAGCAAAAATATAAAAATGTAGAATTTATTGCAATTGATGTCGATTTTTTCAAAAATTTATGCAAACGTTTTGAAGTAGAATCTATTCCAATAGTTATTATATTAAACAACGGAAAAGCCATTAAAAGGATTGAAGGGTTAGTATTAACGAGTGCATTTAAAAATGCATTTGCTGATATATTTAAATTATAGGAGATGATAATGAATAAAAAAAATAAAGAACATCAATCTAAAAACAATCCACCAGCTTTGAGATCAGAATCAGAAAAAATATGGAATGAAATTAAAAACTTAAAACTAGAAATGTTTACTTTGCCTAATCAATTTGTATATATGTATTACAAACCAATTACTATTGATCCTGCTAAATTACATTTAACTGCTTTAACTTCAGCTACTTCAGTTTTACCTGCATTAGAAAATGCATTATATCCTCAATATCAAGTTGAGCAAGTTGATAGATTTATTCTTGTTACTCTAGCACCAGTAAAAAAATGAGGAATTATGCCATTTGATGAAGAAGATGAAAAACCATCGAATTATCCTCCAAAGGTAGCTTTAAAAAAAGTTAGCACCCAAAAATCTATTTTTGAGACTCAACCTAGAAAACCTTCTGCGGAAGAATTTGAAAAAAAAGTACAACAAGTTCAAGATAGAGCATTTAGTTATAAAACTAAGGCTGCCGAATTAGCTTTGCAATTTAATAAAGCAATGACTGATCGTACTCTTAAATCTAATAAAACTGTTTTTTCTATTGAGATTGAACAAGATTTGCTTGCGAAAATGATTCAATTAGCCATCGAAATAAATGCTGACCCTATAGAACAAGAAGGAATGGGATCATTAAGTTGGATTACTTTATTATTAAAAACTTGTTTTACGCAAAGGGATAGAATAAATTTTCTAGAATATTCTTTATCGCAAATTGATAAAAAAATGGAATCAATAATTATTCGAGAGATTAATAAATCTCTTGACAAGAAAAAGAACAATGAATAAGTTATGGTAACTAAGGAATTATTATTATTTCTCATTTCCGAGGAAAAAGAAAATTTTAGTAGGTATTCACAGTTATGTACAAATTATCAAATTTCTCTGGACCCGTTAGCAGTAGCCAAACATCAGGGTATTATGGAGATTCTACAGAAACTTCTACAGGAAAAAAATTCTACCAGGACTTGATAAGAAAAGCAGATTCAGTACCAATAACTAGATTATTTAAACATTATAATTTACGAATTAATGATCAAAATAGAAAAATAATATGTCCTTTTCCTACTCATAAAAGTGGAAGAGAAAGTTCGCCTTCTTTTTATTTTTATCCACAAACTAATAGTTTTTGGTGTTTTGGATGTAAAATAGGAACAAGATGCTGCGATTTAATTGCTAATATGGAGAATATTTCCAGAACTAAAGCAGCATTTAAAATATTAGAGTTGTTTAAATCTGATGTAGATGATGATGCTGTTTTGATTGATAGAGATAACTTTTCTGAAAAGTTATCTCTAATGTTGAGTTTTTCTGAGCATGTTAGAAACTTTATACATTATAATAATGATGAAAAATCTTTATTATTCATCGACCATGTGTGTGAGGTTTATGATACGGTAAATGCAAAGCATCATTTGAGTAATGATGCTTTGCAATCTGTAATAAGTCAATTAAAAGAAAAGATAGATTCTTATACATTATATGTCTAATATCATTATACTTGGAGATCCACATTTAGGAAAAAGCTTATCTCAGGGCAGAGTTGGCATTGGGTCTAACTTAAATAGTCGTATTGTAGATCAGCTTAATCTTCTTGATTGGACCTTGGATCAAGCAATAGATTTATCTATAGATCATATAGTAATAACAGGAGATATTTTCGAAGATCCTAGACCACCTCCTTCATTAATTACTTTATTCATTTCTTGGTTAAAAAAATGCCAAGCTAATTCTGTGCATGTTCATTTAATTTTGGGCAACCATGATATACTGCGCAGTGGTTTTATTTACTCCTCTCCATTAGATATTATTAGTGAGGTAGAATTAGAAAATGTTGATGTGTATAAAAATATTAATACAATCACTATTGATACAACTGCTATAACTTTAATGCCGTTTCGAGATCGAAAAGCCCTAGGAGCATCAACAAATAGTAATGCTCTTTCTTTACTAAAAGAATATTTAGTATATGAATTAGCTAGTATGCCTATTACTTATAAAAAAGTTTTAATAGGACATTTAGCTATCGAAGGCTCTATTCCTATTGGTGATGAAATTGATGATATAAGTAATGAATTATTTTGCCCATTAGATATGTTTAATGGTTATGATTACGTTTGGATGGGGCATGTGCATAAGCCCCAAATTATGAAAAAACAGAAACCATATATTGCACATATTGGTAGTATGGATATTTCTAATTTTGCCGAAATCGATCACAGTAAACATATAATTATACTTAATTGTTCTTCAAATCAAGAATTTATAACAAAAAAGTTACCGACTAGACCATTAAAAAAAATATCTATTGTAATTCCCAAATTTGTTGAAGATACTACTAAGTACGCTATTCAATGTATTAAAGATATGAATAAAGATTTGAACAAATCTACAATAAGAGTGGAAATTGCACTAGAAAGCCCTGAACTACAATCAATTGACAAATCTGCAATAGAAAAATACTTAATTAATCAAGGCGTTTTTAATATTACTGGTATCTCGGAATCTAAAAAAGCTATTTTGATAAAAAAAGATAATTATAATACTCTGGATACCAAAATAGATGTACCATCCGCCATTAAAAAATATAGTTCCATTTATGTAGAAGAAAATCAAAGGTCTGATTTTATCAACTTAGCTATGGAAATTTATAATTCTTATAAGGTTGAATTAAAAGAATGAAACCATCAAAATTATATATTGAAAATTTCATGTGCCACGAAAAAAGTTATATTGATTTCGCGGAATTTAATTCCGCGCTCATTGTAGGAAAGATAGAGAATAATGAAAATTATTCTAATGGTGTTGGTAAAACATCTATATTTAAGGCAATTGAATATGTATTGTTTAATCAAGCAGACATTAATTTAGAAAAAATTATAAGAGATGATACTAATTTTTGTAGAGTAGTATTTGATTTTTTTGTAGGAGATCAAGAATATCGTATTTCTCGTAAAAGAACAAAAAAAGGTGTTACTGATCTAACTTTATTGCACAAAAATACGATTATTGGTGATGTATCAGAAGTTTATCATACTAATTATGATGAAACGTATGAGCCATTAAGTAATGAAAAATATTGGAAAGATATTTCTGGTAGAAGATCCGCTGATACAGAAAAAGAGTTAGAAAAATTAATAAAGATTAATTTTAAATCCTTTAGAAGTACAGTGCATTTTTTACAAAATGATTTTTCAGGACTTACTACTTCTACTCCAGAAAAAAGAAAAGCTTTATTTAAGGACGCTTTAAATTTAATTATTTATTCTAAATTAGAAAAAATAGCAAAAGACAAAGCTAATGTGATATCCAAAGATTTAGAAAAACATAAAATATTAATAGATTCTTTAGGTGATGTTAAAACAGATATTAACAAATTACAACAGCAATGTTTGTTACTAGAAGAACAATTGGATCATAATAATAAATTGTTAATTGATCCAACTAATCAACTAAATGTAATAAACAACAATTTATCAAATTTAAATTCTTCTTATAAAGATCTAGAAAATAAATATAATATTTTATTAGAGAAAGAAAAATCAATTTTATCTGATAAAGTAAGAATAGAAAATTCTATTACAGAATATCAAAACAAAAAAACAATAGCCATCAAAACGGCAAAAAATATTGTTGATGACATCAAAAATTCCAAAGAAACACTTAAATCATTAAGTGAAATTGATCTAAACCAAATAGAGATCTTAAATGATAAAATAAATGAACTTAAACAAAAGATAACTTATTACAACATCATTATACAGAACAATATCGTAGAATTTGAAGAATTAAAAATACCCGTTCCTGACGAAAGTATCTGTAAACATTGTCGCCAATATATGACAGATGAGCATAAGAAAATCTGTAAGTCCAAGATCATTCAAGATATGGATAAATGTCAGCAGAATATCTCTATGGCAAAAAAAGAAATATCTATTTTTAGTAACGAAGTAAATATTCTACAACAAAAGTTAAGTGCTTTGATTCGATGTAAACAACAAATAGAAGATATAAATAATAAGATTTTATCAAAAAATATAGATTTGCAAAACAAAAAGAATATTCATAATGAATATTCGTTATTAGTAAATAAATTTACAGAAGATCTCAAAATAAAAGAAAGTGAATATTCATTATTAAAAAGTGAATTATCTAATTCTTCTTTATTAGAAGCTAAATTTATTCAGGAATCTATTAATGTTCAAAACCAAAATATGGTTAAAGTACAATCATGTATAGCTTCTATAAATAAAGAAATAGCGCATTTAAATGCATCCAAGGCTGTAGCGCTATATACTATAGATGAAAAAACAAAAGATTTATTAAAAATAGATTTTCTAAGGAATAAAATTCAAGAGCTAGAAAAAAAATATAGTATATATCCACAAGTTCTGCAAGCTTTTTCCTCTACTGGAATACCAAATCTAATAATTCAAAATGTACTCGATGATTTACAAGCAAAAGCTAATACATTATTATCGCAATTAAAACCTGGTTTACAGTTATCTTTTCTTATAGAAAAAGTAAAAGGAGATGGCACTGAAGCAGATACTTTAGATATTCATTATAATGTAAATGGAAAGGAAAGATATTATGAGCAGTTATCTGGTGCCATGAAGTTAGCGGTAACTTTTAGTTTAAAGCTTGGATTATCTTTTCTTTTGCAGGAAATGGTAGGTACTGATATTAAGTTCTTATTATTAGATGAAATAGATCAATCACTGGATAAAGCAAGTGTAGATGCATTTGCAGATATTGTGAAATTTTTTCAGAAAGACTTCACGATATTAATCATTACTCATAATGATAGATTAAAAGATAAATTTTCACATGCTATATTAGTGGAACAAGATGTCAATATGATATCTAGAGCTAAGGTAGTCAGTAATTGGTAAAACAAAAGGTAAATTATGAATACAGAAGAATTTGAAGCAGCGGTACGCGCAGAATGTAATACTCTTGCTGATATGTTGGTAGAAAAAAATCGTGCTTATGGCAATAGCGCTTTATCGCCTGTACGTATTTTTTCAAAATCTCCTATTGAAGAACAAATCCTTGTGCGTATAGATGATAAATTATCTCGTTTAGCACGAGGAAACAACGCTGGTGAAGATGTAATATTTGATCTCTTAGGATATTTAATTTTGTTACGCATCGCTCGACAATCTAAAAAGCTATAAAATAGTATCGTTATTTTGACATTTAATAAAATGATAACAAATCATGTTATCTTAAAATAATTGAATGTGTAATACAAAATGACTGTTATTAATTTAACCATTACTGAATCGACCGAACAAGTAATTGCGGATATACCAAAAACAATTACTATCACTTCTAATATTCCTGCTTCCATTTTTTATACATTAGATGGAACTATTCCTACCTTATTTTCCAATATTTATACTGAAGCCATTTTTTTACCAATTAATAAATTATCTGTTACATTAAGTATATTTGCAAGTAATGGAGTAGATTCATCACCTATTATTACAGAGGTATATGTAACAAATGTATTAGATAATGCTAGGTTGGCACATTCTGCAACAGATGTCCAACCTAATGTTAGTATTCCGGATTTGTATCCATTTGGAACAAATCCGCAACAACCAGTTGGGCATTATTTGAACCCAGGTGATGCTGGGGTAAATGTTAATGATCCTTCTTTACCTGTTGTTGCTTCAGGATTCGATGCTGATGGCAATCCTAGTGTTTTTACTAATCAAGATTTTACAACAGAAAATTATAATATAGTATATTCAAATAGAGATGCTATTGGGCAACCAAATGTAGGAATTTTGCCAGCTCCTGTTAAAATACAAAATGCAGTGCCGGAACCAGAAGCTAGTGAACAATTTACTACTTTATTTGATCCAAGAGCGTTTGTAATTTTTCAGGATTTTTCTAAAGAAAATCCTGAAGATCCTATACACATAAATAGACAATTCTTTACTTTAGAAAACCATGAAAAAACTCGTGATGGAAATGCATTTTTCACTAGTGGTTTAGATGCACCTGCTGTTAGTGGTTCATTTTTAAGATCACATTATAATCCCAGGGATAATACTATTACTTATTATTATTTAGATACCTGGAGTAATAGATGGATTATTTCCAAAACACCATATCAGCCAACAGGAAGTTTTGATGGTAATTTATCTGCTATGGCATTCGCGAGAAACGGTGGTGCAGGAATAGTATTTGAATGGTTGCCTTTTACTAGAAGAGTATTATTTTAAGTATTTAATATGAAACAAAAAAGTGGACAAGAAATATTTTATACTGATATCAATGTTATGATAACATCTATTAAACAATTTACGCAAGATAATTGTGCATATGTAGAAATTCACGATGATCTAAAAAGATTATATTATGGTTGGTTTTGTCCAAAAACTAATACATATTTTTATATGCAAGCTTCTCATTTTAGAAATCAAAGAAAAGGTCTCGCCCTACCTTTTGATTCATATTTAAAAAGAAAAATAGCTAGTATACCATTGAGTAATTGTAAAAATGATAAAGAATATAATTCTCTTAAAGAAAAACTTAATAAATTGAAAGCATTTTGGTGACGTTTAGTATGATTAATTATTTACCGTGGAAAAAAATAAACGAAATACTTTATGAAAAAAGGTGTATAGATAATAGTCATACATCAAGTATTAAGTTGAGATATCATTGTAATGGTTATGGTTGGGTCCCAGAATTTTATAATAAATTAATGGGAGATCTGTATATACAGTATAATCCAGATTATTATATATCTATTATTGATATACATTATGTAACACAATATATAGACAATTTTATAAATAGATACAATAATTTATTAGTATTTATGTGAGTTATATATACTATAACACTATAAATATGAAAAGACGTGTAATATGTCTAATGAATTACGATTATCTGTTAGTAAAACAAAGACATTCTTAGATTGCAAGGCAAAATATAAATATTCATATATTGAAAAATTGCCTAAAAAAGATTGGGAATTTCATACATTTGGTAAATTTTGTCACAAGGTGTTGGAAGATTTTCATAATGCATATATTAATGGCTCATCAGAGCCATATAATATAGTAATGTCAAAAGCATTTAAAGATTCATTGAATGAATATAAATCTGTTATGACAACAGAAATGAGGCGAGATTGTTGGAAAATTATTGATCAATACTTAAAAATTGTAAGTAGTGATAAAAAAAATAATTTATCTGCCAATGTTATTGCTTGCGAAAAAAATTTCGAATTTTTAGTAGGCGGTAAAGTTATTTTAAATGGTATGATTGACAGGATACAAATTGATGACGATAATGTAATACATGTTTGTGATTATAAAACAGTCAAAAATAAAAAATATTTAAAAAATGATTTTTTCCAATTATTAACATACGCATATGTTATAATTTCTGAAGACCCTTCAATTGAAAAAGTTCGCGCCTCATATATTTTGCTTAGACATGATTTTGAATATATTACTACTGAATTTACTGTTCCAGAAATTTTGAAGATTCAAGATAAGTATCTTGAATATGCTAATCAGATTTTAAAAGAAAAAGAATATGCTCCCAATCCAACTGCTTTGTGTAATTTTTGTGATTATTTGAATATGTGTCCAGAAGGTAAAGCAAAGTCTTATGGGCAGAATATTTATGGAGAGGTAACGTATGGGTAACAATTACTATTTTACATACGAAACTAATCAGTATAAAATATATTACATGTACGAAGCACCTACTCCACATAGATTAGATGGACCCGCAATTGAATACGCAAATGGCACAAAAGTGTGGTGTTATAAGGGAAAAATTATATCCTGTTCTTCACAAGAACAATTTGAAAAATATTTAAAAATGAAAATTTTTTGGTAAAAAGGAACGAAAATAATTATGAAATACAGTGAAATTGCTCATTTAAAGAAAAAAATGATGACTATGTTAGAAAATGCCGTTGATCAATGTTTAAATCAATTACAAGCTAATGAGCATGTCCAAGCAGCTAAAGCACAAATTAAAGCTAATGAAGAAGGTCACGCTGGAACAACTGATATTGTAGATTTACAACCAGGTTATTTTGATGCTGCGTTAGCTTTAGATTTCCCAAAGGGCTACGGTACGAATGGTGAGGGATTTGTTATTGTTTGCAATCCTGTCATTACATTAAAAGATGTGTATAGAAAGATGGATGCGCAAAATTATAGTCATAAAATAATGAGTGATAAATTGCGTCAAGCAAAAGAAAACAAGTAACATTTATTTTTTTCTAAGAAAATTTAAGACCTTTAAATAGTAACAAAATATCTTAGAGGGTACGAATAAATCAGATATAAAGGAAAATAATATGGAGATAAATGTAAAAGAATTAGAGCCATGTAAGTTAAGCATTCAGTACATCGCGGATGCCGGAGAAATTCTTGAAAAACGTGCGCAAATTTTACAAGTCTTTAAGAAAGCTCCTGTTCCTGGATTTAGACCAGGGAAAGGAACTTTAGATGCAATTAAGATTCATTACAAAAATCAAATTGAAGAATCTTTGAAACGCGGTTTAGCAGAAGATGCTTATCATAATACTATTTTTGAGAAAAAATTAAGACCTCATGGAGCGCCATTTTTTAAGTCTCTGATGATAGCTGATGGAAAATTTACTTGTGATTTTGATTTACATGTTAAACCTGATTTTGAATTGGCTCCTTATAAAGAATTAGAAATACCAAAACCTCACGAAGATTTTTCTTCAGTAGAATTCAGTGAGAAAATATTACAAGAATTAAGACGTAAATTTGGAGATGCTTATCCATATACAGAAAATGATTTTGTGCAAGATAGTGATAATGTAATTATTGATTATCAAGGTACTGTGGACGGTGTAAAAATAGATAATTTGTCGGCACAGGGAGAAATGCTAACTGTAGGTCGTAGTCAATTACTAAACTTTGATGATAATTTATTAGGCATGGTTTTAGGAGAGACAAGAGAATTTGATGTTAAAGTGCCAGAGAATGGTTTACCATCTTTAGCTGGTAAACTAGTTCATTTTAAAGTTACTCTTAATATGGGTTCTAAAACTGAATTATGCGCACTTGATGACTCCTTAGCTGTAAAAATGGGAAAAAAAGATTTCTCCGAACTAAAAGAATTTGTACATGCAGCTGCTATGAGCAGAACTTCTAACAGTTCCAAACTAGCATTAAATGAAGCCATAACAAACAGATTAGTGAATGATAACAAATTTGCGGTTCCCAATTGGTTGAGCTTATCTGAAGCGCGTTATTTAGCACATAACTCAAAGATGGATTGGGAAACTATGAATGATGTCGATAAAGAAAAATATTTGCAAATGGCGGAAAGTAATGTTAAATTATCTCTAATTTTAGATAGAATTAGAGATTTAGAGCCAGAAGCACAAATAACTGATCAAGAAGTTTTCGATATTGTTAAACAAAATTTAACTAAAATGAATAATCAAAAATCTATTGATGATACTATAAAAGAAATGAATAGAACTGGCTATCTGCAAATTCTATTTTCTAGAATTAAAGATGAGTTTGTGTTAGATTTTATAACCAAAAGCGTTAAAGTAATTGAATAAGGAATAATATAATGAACAAACAACATGTAGATCAAAATAATGATGTGGTGGCATTTCCAGAAAAATGGGCGAAAGTTCTTAAAGAATTGCCTGAATTTAAAGAAATTGCTGATGCTGCAAGCGCAGATGAGTTAAAAAAGATAATACTTACTTCTGAGGGAAATGTATATGTTATTGAGCAAGAGAAAGAAGCAGATGTTAAGTTGAATGCTGCTAAAGAATTGGTAAAAGAACACTCTGCTCCTTATAGAGATGCAGCAAAAGTACAAATGGCAAAAATAAAATACGCTTTATTTCTTTTAGAGGGTAAAGGGGTTGAATTAGGAAATAAGGAAACTGAATGATTTAAAAAATGAAAGTTAAAAAGTTTACTGTTCAAGCCTGTTGTGGAAGAATATCAATTATATTTAAAACTGATCAACCTATATCTAAACATCATTTAGTAAAGTTGGTCAGTTTTGGATTCAAAGAGCATAGTCATTTTACCCAAGCTGGTATATTATATGTCGATAATTCAGATTTTATAATAACAGGACCTATAGGTTCTGATCGACTGCAAGTAAAATGTAAGATTGCAGACTGTAACCAAAAAACCAATGATCTAGAGATACTACTTCAACAACTAGGGTAACTATGGTTAATAATGGTGCTGGATCTATTGAAGACATCAGAAAAAAAGTCACTTATACACATGAGTTAATATCTACTGCTTATCATGAGGCTGGACATACAATATATGGTTTACTGCATTGTATGAAAGTTAATATGGTACATATTTTTGAAAATAAAAAATCAAAAAGAGTATGTGGTTTTACCCATTTTAATTATCCTGTAGCCAGTGACGTAGATGATCCGGAATTATCTCAAAAATTAATGAAGGCTGAAATTTGTCTTAATTACGCAGGTTTAGCTGCTGAAAAATATCATTTTAAGAATGTTTCAGGATCTGATAGATTTCCAGGATATTGGAAAAATGGATCGTCTAGCGATACTATGGCTGCGGCTGCTTTAATAAAACAATATGATTTAGTCCCTCCAGGAAAGAAAAGACATTTTTTTAAAAATAAATTAATTAAAGAAACTGAGAAACAATTACAACAACATTGGGATGTTGTTGTAATTGTTTCTCATGCTTTATTCCGAAAAAAAAGATTATATTTTTCTGATTTAAAAAGTTTATTAACGAAGAAATCTGCAAATAAAGAATTTTGGAAAGAGCAATTTAAGCGTATTGATTATATTTTTAAAAATGGATATGACCTTGACGAGAAAAATTTAAAATTTATATTGATGCAATGATATATTAGAGTTGAAATACTCATAGGGTGTAGGCACACCAGAGAGGCTTTAACATGTTACGTATTATTGAGACATTTAATCATTTACCACAAAGTTTTTATGTTGATTCAGGTTCTAAATTTGAACCTGGTCAGATTGGTTCTCTTAAAATTAAGAACGGTAAAACTATAGTTACTATTTGTGATGGAATAAATCCAATTGGCATATTAGACGATATAAAAAACGATTTTTATCGTGTACCAATCTACAATAAACAATTAGTCGTTCCAGTCTCTAATTATAGAATAGAAAATTATTTAATGATTTTATCAGAAGATCTTAAATTTGAATTAGATCATACAAATATTATACATGGATCTTTTAAGAGCTCTATACCAGTCATTCTGGACTCAAAAAAAGGAGTAATAACTATACCCCGTGGTACACAATTAGATGATTACTATTTTAAATCAAAAGGCATTTTGGCTGTTATTTTTAATATTAATTATGCTTTTAAGATAAAAGCAAAAAGTTTTGATGATTCCACTATATCAACAGAGCAAGCTACCGTTTGGAATAAATTATTAATAGCAGATACAAATATGTTTGATACAGCTGTTGAATATCGTAAATATGATAATTTATATGCAGATAACGGTTTGCTTACTACAAAAAAGCTAACCTATGAAGCAGAGTGTATAGGGTTTGTATTAGATATTCCTACTAATGATAATCCGCTACTACGATTTTTATTTGATCCAAATAATCAAATAAAAATAGGGGGCAAAAATGGATAAAAGTAGCGCGACAAATGTAAATTAGAAAAGTTTTTTAAAGAGTTTAATGTTAGTCGTAAATTGTATTCCCTGATATACATACGTAATCTATATAATATAAATTATAGCGCTTTATAATAAATAAGACAGATATGTAATTTCAAAATACTTTAAGTAATAAGGTAATGTTTATGATAGAGTTTGTGTCTTTGCATAATCAAACGTATTTTTCTATTTTAGATTCTTTAATTTCTCCTAAAGATCTCTTTTTAAGAGCAAAAGAGTTAGGACAATCTGCTATAGCAATAACGGATCATGGTACTTTGGCATCAGCATGGGATGCATTAAAAGCTTCTAAAGAAACTGGTGTCAAATTAATTATTGGGTGTGAATGTTATTTTCAAAATGATTCTCAAAACACTGAAGATAAATTTAGACATATTGTACTTATAGCCAAAAACGCCATTGGATATAGAAATTTACTAACGATAAATAAGAAAGGTTTTGACCAAGGGGTTTTTCTAGGTAAAAGAGTCTATTCTGTAGTAGATTGGAAACTGTTGAAACAATATTCTGATGGATTGATCTGTTTAACTGCTTGCGGTAACGGTATTGTTTCTCAGCTTCTAACAAATGGTAAATTTGAAGAGGCTGAAGAAACATTGTTGAAATTGAAAGATATTTTTGGTTCTAATTTAGGAATTGAAATTCAGCCCAATAACATGGATCGTGGCTCTAATTTTTATAGTGATAAAATAGACCAAAAATTTTTAAATCGCAGACTAATAGATTTAGGAAAAAAATATGACATCAAGATTGTAGCTGCATGTAACGCACACTATTTGAAAAAAGAAGATCATGCAATGCATGATATATTTCTAGCCATTGGCTCTCATCAGCCAGTCTATTCTAATTTTAGATTAAAATATACAGTACCTGAATTTTATCTCAAATCTGGAGAAGAGATTAAGAATTTTTTCTCTAGGAATTTTGGAGAAGAATTTGCTGAACAGATTTGTAAAAATAGTATATATTTTTCCTCTTTATGTGAGTATCCTGATTGGATAGATCCTAAATTTTCTAATCCTTCTGGAAAAGAGTTACCAATTTTTCCAGTAAAAGATGAAAAAGATTATTTAGATTTTTGTCAATGGGTGTCATGTCAGCCAGAGGAAATAAGAAAATTAGAAGAAGATAAATTATTTCTTCGTTATAGATGTTTGATAAAATTTAACTCAAAAGTAAAAAATATTAATAATGAACAACGTATTCTGTATGACAGCCGTATAGCCGAAGAGTTAGATGTATTGGAATACCATGGATTTTCTAGCTATATGTTAATTGTGGCTGATTATATTGATTGGGCAAGAAATAATAATATTGCGGTAGGAGAGGGTCGTGGTTCGGTAGGTGGATCTTTGATTGCATATTTATTAGGTATTCATCAAGCAGATCCAATTAAATATAATTTAATTTTTGCTAGATTTCATAATAAGGAGAAATCTAGTTTTCCAGATATTGATACTGATTTTGCTCCATCTGGACGCGCTTTAGTACAAGAGTATTTAAAGAAAAAGTATGGAGAAGATAATGTGGCACATGTTTCTAATGTAAATACTATCACTCCAAAAGTTTATGTAAGAGATATCGCTAGAGCTTGCGAATTAGGTGGCTCACGTGAAGATGCGATCAAAATTGGAAATGATGTAGCAGACTGTATTCCGGCTGATATTCATTCTATTGAGGATGCTTTGGTGAAGGTGCCTTTGTTTGCAGAATATTGTAAAAAATATTCTGAGTTTGTCAAATACAAAGATATTTGCGGAAAATACCGAGCATGGTCTACTCATGCTGGTGGTATTATTATTTCTGCTAGACCTTTAACCGGACTAGTACCATTAAGAAAAGATAAAGATGGAGCTTTAGCTATTGAATATGATAAAGATAAAGCTGAAGAAAATGGTCTCGTAAAAATGGATACTTTAGGATTATCTACTTTAGATATTATTGGTCAAACTATTAAATTAATTAAAGAATCTGGGAAACCATTACCTCCTGAACCGCTTAATTATGAGGAATATGATAAATCAACTTATGATTTAGTATCTGAAGGAGATACATTTTGTGTATTTCAGTTAGGTACTAGTGGCGGGACCATTGATCTATGCCGTAGAATTAAACCAAAATCAGTTAATGATATTAGTTATGTTAATTCTTTAGCTAGACCATCTGCGCGAGATATGCGCACGGATTTTATTGCTACCAAAGATGGTAAAAAGCCATTCTCATTATTGCATCCTAATTTAGGAAGAGCTTTTAATAACACATACGGATTTGGTCTATATGAAGAATCCTTGATGTATTTAGCACAAGATGTCGCTGGTTGGAGTTTGCATTCTGCAGATCGTCTACGTAAATTAACCAAAGAAAAAGGTAAAAATCCTAAAAAAGCACAGCAATGGAGAAATGAATTCATTAATGATGCAACAAAAAATTCGATAGATGAAGAAATAGCAAAAAAAATCTGGGATGAAGTAGTAGATAAATTTCAAGGTTACGGTTTTAATATGTCACATAGCATATTGTATTCTATGACCAGTTATAAAACTGCTTATTTAAAAGCCCATTACCCAGTAGAATTTTTGATGGCTAACTTAATGGCAGAGGTAAAATCTAATACCCCGGATGCCAAAGCAAATATCGAAAAAATAAAGAAAGAGTTAAGGGAGCACAAAGTCAAGTTAATGCCGCCAGATATTAATAATTCTCAACTAAGTTATACTATTTCTAAAGATAATAAGTTATTAACTGGATTGGATGCCTTGAAATTCGTAGGCGAAGATGCTATAAAAGATATAATTGAAAAAAGACCTTTTAAAAGTTTTTTTGATTTTATGGTTAGAGTTGATTCAAGAAAAGTGCGAGCAAATGCAATACAAGCTTTGGCTGCTGCAGGTAGTATGGATATTTTTGGTATCCCCAGAAAATTAGTGTACTTATATTGTTCTGATTACAGAAAAAAATTACAGGTTTGGTTAAAAAAGCATGATGTTTCCAAAGAAGAATTCATATACCCTTGGCCACAAGAATTGGAATGGAAAATACATGAATTATATGCTTTAGAACAATATTATTTAGGAGAATCATTTGTTTGTAAACCAGCAGATGCATATGGTAAATTTTTTAAAGAAGACCATAAAACTATTAATGATATTAAACGATCTAAAGATAGGACTAAAATATTTCCTATTAAAGCTATAGTAAGGAGCTTTTTTGAATTTAAAGTTAAAAAAGAAACTAGTAAATATTATGGCCAATCCATGATAAAAGCCATAATTGAGGATATGAATGGAGAACAGTGTTCTTGTACTATTTTTCCAGATAGATGGAAGACGATACAAAACCGATTAAAAGAAGTACATAGTAAAGCGGTATTTGACACTGGTTTAGCTCTTAGTTTTGCTGGAAATACAAATAACTATGAAGATGACATTGGTATAATCTTAGAAGACTTATTCAATGTGGCTCTCATTCCATCATTGCCAAATGATCTAAAAGCTAAAAAAATTAATTTAAAAGAATTAAAGGCAAAAATTGTAAAAGAAGAAAATAGTATATCTTCCAATAAAGATTCTCTATTAGAAGAAATTGAGGACTCCCTTATAAATGATGGCTTGTTAGATTTGGATGTGGAATTTGAAAATGATGATTAAAAATTCTATTTAATAGAGAATTCCTTAAACAAGAGCGCTCGGTTCACCAGAACCGAGCGCTCTTTCTTTATGAGACAATTGAGAGGTTTTATTTAAATAAAACCTCTCAATGATATATAAGATATTAATCAATAATAAAAAACAATATAAAAAGTAGTAAATAAGAAAAATGATATAAATGATATTATATGTATATGCATAACAAGGAATAAGATTATGAAACTTTCAGATTGGGCAAAAAAACAGGGTATCTCTTATTTAACTGCTTATAGGTGGTTTAAGGATGGTAGATTACCTATTAAGGCGTATCAATCTGATTCGGGCACTATAATAGTGCAAGATGAATCTGAAAACTTGGAGAATCCTATGTTGGGTTGTATGACTAGTAATCAATCAAATGATATCATGTCTCTTTTTTTAAAAAAAACTGTAGAGTTTAGTAAAAATAATGCTACAGTTGAAGATTTTGCAGCTTACATATTATCTAATTTCTCTCTTAAATTGAACAATTCAGTGGACCATCCTAGATATTCAAGGAATAAGCCTAAATCTGAAGAAATTCAAAAGCATTTTCAACAATTTTTAAAACCTAAAGGCGAAAAGCCTAAACCTAATATGTTGATTACTGATGGAGAAACATTTGATAAATTAGCAGAACAATCTGACACATTAGCTAGTCAAGAACTTGAAGAGCAACTTGGTAAATTATCAGATAATTTACCAAGTGTAAGTATAGTTCCAGAAGTACAGGATTTATTGAAAGATTTCACCGCTGTTTTTGCTGCCAGCCCAAGTAATAGTTTAAATTTTAACAGCTCTATTAAATCTTATAACAGTACGAATGCCGAAGGAATTATTAATCGAAATGAACTAACTCCACAAACAACTAACTATACCGATTCAATTAATAATGCCTCCGGCAGCTCGTCAAATATTTTTAATACACAATCTGTATTAACACCCTCATCTGTTACAGTAACTGGGGCTTTTAAACCAACTCAAAAAGAATTAGAGTCAGTTGGTAAAACAATGGAACAAGTATTAGTTAAATCTAAAAGAGGAAGAAAAACTTCCAAAATTAAAAAATAAACTTGGAGATTTTATGAATGAAAATTTAGAAGATGTAACAATTTCGGTTGATGATAATGGTTTTGCCGAATTAACTAAAGTATATGAAAATACTGATGCGAAGATAGAAGAGAATTCTCAGGCAACAATCTCTTCCCATGAAGATATTAATAAAATTGAAGAATATCCAACAATAATAAATGATTTACCCTCAGAAGAAGTAATATATGTACTATGTCCCAAAGAATTTCAAAATTTCAATGATGAAATGAAAGAAAAAAAATTAGCTATTAATAAAAATCATTTAAATGAAAATTCTCAAGCACATTTTAAAAAGTTTATCAAAGCAGAAGGAGGTAAATCAGATTATACTTTTTCAAGAGCTGGTTTAGGAGGTACAATGAGTACAGGTCGCACTCATAAATCTAGCGTAACCAATATTTTATGTGAGAAGGAGGCGGCAATAAAATGCAAGGAAGCTATTGATAATATCAATAAAATCTCTCAAAAAATTTTGCAAGAGTTTGAGTATAGTATGTCGCATACACCAGTAGAGAAAAATTTAAGCGATAAATTATCAGCTGCTCTAGACACTTTTAAAGAGAAAGCGGTAAGTGCTAAAAGAAATATTTTCTTCTCTATAGTTAATCGTGCACAAAAAATGTTAAATATTAAATAATTAAAAGGTAATATGAAATGTATATCTTGTGAAATGGAAATAAATCCAAAATGGAAACATGCTATTGATATTAATGTATGTCCATTTTGCGGTCAAGGAATCATGGAAGAACAATTAAAAAATCTTTTTTCTTCTTTGTGCGATACTATGGAACAGTTATCTGAATACCCTGATCAACTTGACGATTGGATGTTGTCAAATCATAATTATATAAGAACAGATTCAGAAAATTTGTATTCTCATATTCCTCAACATCTTATAAATAAAATTGAAGAAAATGCCTTGGAAAAATTGCAAAATACAGAGATTGCTAAAAAAGCAATTGAAAATGTAGAAGACTTTGAAAAAAGAAAAAATAAAAAATTTAAAGTGAAAGTATCTACAGAAACTGGTGAAGAAGAAGTTACGGCAGAAAAAATTCAATCAGAAGAAAAGACTAATGAATTTTATAAAAGAGCCGAAGCAGTTAAACCAAATATTGAAGGCTTCAAAAGTTTGTCAGAAAAGACTCAACATCTTAAAGCGATGGCGCAACAAATTAGAAGAGAAGGCGCGACCGTAGTTAATCAATCTGGTGCGAGCAGTTTAATTAGCCCAGAAATGATGGAAATGGCAGACCCTGAAGCAGTGGCAGAAATGCAATCTATGATTTCTGGAGGTGAAATAATTAATTCAGCCTTACCAGACTCTGATATAGGAGGAGATGATGACATTCCTTCAGTAGTATTAGCGATGGCAAACAGAGCTCAAGGCAGTGATAAAAATAGTCAAGCCGATCTAGCTAAATTACAGCAGTTACAGAATAAAGTATCTGGTTCTAGGCAAAAATTCTTATCTGGTGCCGGAGGTTTCTCTAGAATATAAGGTTTAAAATTGATGGCTTTTAAAATTATAGATAATAAAAAAGTAGAAATGACTCAAGATGAGTGGTTAATGTATGAGAAGATTGTAAAATCATATAATACCTTAACCAATAAGGGAGAAGATTTATTTGTAGATTTGTTTGAAGTTGATCAAAATGGAATAATTATTTTTCTTAAACCTCCATCTAAAAGGCAAACCTCTTTTGAGATTTTTTTATTTTTGATGGCGTTAATGCAACATCAACATTTACGATTAATGCACGCTCAAATTGACGACTTATGCTCTCAAATTAAAGAAAAAATAAAGAAGTAAATTGTGTATTTATAAAGGAAGATGATTTATGACTCAGCAAGTAAAACTTGGTGATTTTTTAGGTTTTGATTTAGAAGAAAATTTTATGAATTTCGATTTAACTGAGATTCAGCAAGTTTTAGAAAAATTGCAGGATACTGAGGCTATAGATTTAGCTCATGCAGAACTATTACAACAACAGGCATTGCGTGGCGCTGATATTATTACAGAATATTTAGGCAAAGTAGTAAAAACAGTAGGGTATTTAGAAGCTAAAGTAAATAGTACAAAAAATAAAGTATCATTAGATTATCAAGCACCTGATGGAGCCCGAACTACAGCAGACATGAAAAAATGGGCAGGCGAGTCTTCCACAGAAGTTGAAAATGTACAAATAAAATTAGCAAAAGCAAAAGCAAGTAAAATTGTATTAGAAAAAAAGTATGACATTCTAATAAGGAGCCATCATCACTACAAAGATATTGCCGCTGGATTGCGTAGAAGTATTTTGGGTTATGTTCCAATTAGTAGAGAAAAAATTCCTGAAGGATATGAATAATCTAAAGAAAATATTTTTTAAAGAAGATTTATCAAGAAATAATAAATTAAATGATTAATTAAAAAAGTATAGGAGTTATAATGTCGAATAAATTAGATGCATTTTTTAAAAGTTTTGCTGATTCAGAAGAGCAATTAGATTTTAGAATGGCTCATGAGACTGTGGGTCAGAAAATTCCAGCAATCCAAACTGGTTCGTTAGTATTAGATGATGCATTATCATCTGGTGGACTACCTAAAGGAAGATTAATACAATATTATGGACCCCCTGGAAGTGGTAAAACTCTTATGGCAATGATAGCTATTAAAGAAGCACAGAAAGAGGATCCGAGTGCTCAACAAGTTTTTATTGATGCTGAGCAAACTTTTTCCCCAATTTGGGCTGAAACTTTAGGTCTTGATACTACAAGAATTATTATTATTGATGGTGATACTGCTGTTAATGGACGTAAATGTTTTGAAATGGTATTAGGTGTTCCAAAAGAAGACGCAAAAACACATATTTTAAAAGGTAAATCTAAAGATGGTTTATTAGATAAAATTGCATCTGGAGAATTTAATATTAATTTAATAGTATTAGATTCATTAGGATCAATAATACCTCCTGGAGAAGATGTATCCGCAGTGGGAAAAATGAACATGGCTTTATTGGCAAGATTTTTAACTACAACATTTCGCAAATTGTCTTTAGAAGTTAGCAAAACAAATGTTCCATTTATTATTATTAATCATAAAAAAGCTAATATGGATCCCTATGGTGTTGATCATACATTCTCTGGAGGTAATACATATGCACATTTCTTAAGTGCAAATGTTTATTTTGAGCCAGTTAATCGTGCGGATGCGCGTATTCTAGATGATAAAGAAAATAAGATTGGGCAAACAATCAGAGCAACTATAGAAAAGTCCAAGTTTGGACCTTGGCCACGCAAGTGTGAATTCAAAGTAGATTTTAGCATAGGTGTTATAGATAGATTTGAGGAAATTGCACAATTATCTTTAGATTATGAAGTAGTAACCAAACCAACTGCTGTGACACATGAATATGGTGAAAAAAAATGGGTCGGTTTTAATAAGTTTTGTGAAGCCATTAAAGATGATTTAGATTTATCTTTAGAATTAGAAAATAAAATAACTGAAGCTCGTGATATGAAATGGGAAAAGAAACGTCAAGAACAAGAGGCGTTAAAAATTAAATTAGATCAAGAGCCATCTGAGGATGAATCAGAAGGAAAAAAAAGAGGCAGAAAGGCTAAAGTATAATGTCTAGCGATATAGCAATAGCAGTTACAGGTCTACCAAATGCAATGTCAACGTCAAAAAAGCCATCTTATTTAATAATTTTAGAAGATAATAATACAAAAAGTAAAGTTGTTAAAAAATTTATTACGCTTGATAAGCCAGAACTTTTGCAGGGTTTTGTTCAAGCAAAGGGTTTTTTTTCTGAAGCACCTGAAGAAGAAATAATTAAAAATTTTTCTGAACTCTTGACTTCTACTTCTAAGGATTTAATATTAGAAGTGTTAATACCGTGGCATAAAATTTCTTATATGAGAAGTTTAATTTTTAAACAAAAATGATATTTACTAATCAAGCGCTAAATAATGTAAAATTTTTAAATGAACTTGTGTTAATTGGGGAGGACTTTGATGCTGAAAACCACGTAATTGAATTTTTAAATATTATTGATTTCTCTAGCAAAATAACAACACTCAAAAAATTGATTCTAGATATGGAAGTACAAATAGTTAGGTGGGATCTGGCAGCCACAGATTTATTTTTCAATTCAGATCTGTATCAATATGTTATTGATACATTAGGAAAAGATTTGTATAGAAAGAATGGTTCCATTTACTTATGGGACATCCAGTTACATTTTTTAGACGATTTCATATCTGATAGAATCCTATGCTTGAATAGATATTTAGAGAACCTTGAAACATTGAAGACCAGATATATTTCTGTTGCAAAAATAGATACAAAAATTGTAAAAAGATTATTAGATTTAAAAGCATTTTGGTAAGGAAAGTGAGAGTAATAAAATGACATTACATAGTAAGACAAATTTAGTTGATAATGTGGTTCTAGAAGGCGTACTTAAATCATTGGAAGATAATCAAAAATCTCAATGGCAAGGTACAATGACTGAACTTAATTCAACTTTAAATAAAATATTTAATAGAAATCAAACAAAAATAAATAATTTACCTCGATCGCCAAGTGCACTTCGAGTGGTTATAAATAGAATAACAAATAGGCTACGTGCTAGAGGAGTTTCGGTTAAATTTGGAAGAACCAATGATCGCACTCGTACTCGTTATGTAAAATTTGCTTAAATAAAATAGTGAAATTAATATAGATCAAGTGAGTTTAAATAGAAAAAGTACATTGTACAAAAAAAATAACATTAGGAGATCAAAATGACAACATTTGGTGAAATATCATACAATGATGAAGTATATGGTGATAGAAAAATTAATAATTCTAAAGATCTTTTCTTAAGATTAGATGAAGGCGATAATGAATTGAGATTGTTGACAAATCCTTTTCAATATTTAGTACACAAAATTAAAAAAGATCCAACAAATCCTAAGGATTTTGGACAAAAGGTACCTTGTTCGGCAATTCATGGAAGTTGTCCAGCGTGTGCTGGTGATAAAGCCAAACCCCGTTGGTTGTATGGTGTAATAGTCCGTAAAACTGGTACATATAAAATTTTTGATGTATCATTTGCTGTATTTTCTCAAATAAGAAAACTAGCCAAGAATCCTCGTTGGGGAGATCCTACTAAATATGATATTAATATTGTAGTAGATAAAAATGGAGGCGCAACTGGATATTATTCAGTGCAACCTATTCCTAAAGAACCATTATCTGGCGAAGATCAAAGAACCAAAGATAATGCTGATTTGGATGATCTAAAACGTAGGGTAACTCCACCTACTGCTGATGTAGTTCAAAAAAGACTTGACAAGATTTTTGGAGATGTATCCTTTAATGATGTGTCTGCTCAAGTAGCATCATCTACAAAAAAAGAAAATAATATTAGAAAAACCATCTCACCTAACAAAACACAAGCTGTAAGTATGTCGGATGATGAAAATGTGGATGAATTTCCAGATTATGACGGTCAATCTTAAATAAAAAAATAAGCATTTTATACTTAAGGGATCTTGGCTGAATCAGCCAAGATCCCTTTTTTATTATTTTTCTCTCTATATTAGATTATAAAAAATAATATTTACATAAAATTCTATCCATATCCCTTCATTTCATTCAAATATAAAATAACTTACCACGCTTAGATCGTATTGTTACAAAAAGGATATGTTAAAGCTAATATAGAAGTTATATCTTATAGAGCTAATAGGATAAAAAATAATGCTAACCTTTTCTAATTATAAAGCATTGTTTCATTCTTAAGAATATGGAGATAAAATGAAAACGGTGCTTGGTTTTGATGTATCTAGTTCCACAATTGGCTGGTGTGTTTTAGAAATTAGTGATGAGAGTATTATAAAATATACTGATTCTGGATATTTTAAGCCCGTTAAAAAAGGATCTATAATTGATCGCTTGGTCGATACTAGAAAAAAAATACAAGATATTATCTATAAATATAAACCAGATTATATTGGTATTGAAGATTTAATAAAATTTATGCCTAAGAGCACTGCTACAACTGTAGTAATGTTAACAACTTTTAATCGTATGGTATGTCTAACTTCTTATGATTATTTAACTAGTAATCCAGGTTTATTTAATGTTATGAGTATTAGGCACGGATTAAAAATCTCTAAAATAATTCCAAAAAAAGAAGATATGCCAGAACTTGTGTCTAAACATCTAGGAATTATTTTTCCCTATGAGAGAGTATTAAAAGGCAAGAAAAATGGTACAATAAAAATAGAAAATTATGATAGGGCAGATGGCATGGCAGTGGCTTTATATTATGCATTTTTGTTAACGGGAAAAATTAAGCACAAGGGCAAGAATAAATGAATCTATCAGAAGCGTATTCAATTTTAGAATTATCACCCAATTCTTCAGCGGATGAAGTTAAAAAAAAGTACAGAGAATTTACAAAAAAATATCATCCAGATATTAATAAAGAAGAAAATTCTGAGGATAGGTTTAAGAAAATTAATGAGGCTTATAACTGTATAAATAATGGGAAAAATTCGGACGCTGATTCATTTACTGGTTTTCATAACCCTTTTGTGAATAAGACTACCTTCCAAGCTGAAAATATCCAACTATATACGACAATTTCTTTTAAAGAATCTGTTTTAGGGTGTCAAAAAGAACTATGTTTTAGTAGGAATAGTAAATGCACGAATTGTAATGGTAATGGTTTTATTCGTATAAATAATGGATGTGATAGATGTCATGGCAAAGGACAAATTGTTGGTAAACAAGGTAACATGATATTTACACGAACATGTGATAAATGTATGGGACAGAACAATTCTTCTCAGTGTAATATATGTTTAGGCACAGGACATGTAAATATGCAGGTGTCAATTAATGTAAATATTCCTGGAGGTGTTGTCAGTGGTAATATTTTAAGACTAAGTGGTTTCGGAAACTATATAGGTAGTTTTATAAATATGGACCAATATACTGAAGCACACCTACATATAACAGTGATTATGGATGAAGGTTTAACTTTAGAAAATAATGACGTTATATCCAGGATAAATATTACTTTATTGGAGGCGTTACAAGGATCGCAAAAAACTGTAAAAACTATTCTTGGAGATTACATAATCTCCATACCCCCTTTATCTAAAAACAAAGAAGAAATTAACATACCAAATTTAGGTGTTAATGGAATGGGTAATCAAAAAGTTATATTAGATGTATCATATCCATCTAATATACAAGATGTAATTAATGTGTTATCTAATGATGAGGAGTTATTTCCGTGCCATTCTCAATGAGTTGTACTAACAAAGGTTGCGGTAAAACACAAGAACCTTATATTAATATTAAAGATGATAAAGTATATTGTTCTATCTGTGATAGAGAAATATCTAATATTAGTTATTTCGCTAAAGTACAGATGAAAAATTTGAAACAATTTAAACAGAAAATTCCTATACCATTTTCTGTTAAATGCAATAAATGTAATAAAGAAGATCGACCTAAATTGATTAAAGATAATTTAGTATGTACAGGATGTAATAATCCGTTAGATAATTTATCTTTGCCTTTTAAAAATATGTTAAAACAAAAATTAAAAAATCCATTATCTCAAGATATTACAGAAGAAGAATAATGTTTATGAAAGGTTTAATTCTTTATGTACAGTAAAATTATAGAATCGTGTCAATTTTTGTTACATAATTATCCAGCAGCTCAAGAATGTAAATATTATTTAGATTCTAGATTATCTTTACAAAGTCAGCATAAATTCCAATTTGGATATTTTCCAAATTTATCTAATTTATCTGCTTTGGTATCTTTAATCGGAGAAGATATACTTAAAGAGAATAAAATGTTTTATTCTAAAGAAATTAAAGATTCTTTATACCCTAGAACAATAAATTTTTCATATTTTGATGATTATCCTTTAATAATGCCCTTCAAGGATGCTTATGGAAATATAATTGCTATTGTAGGTAGGTCTTTATTGTCTGATGCGGAAAGAAAAAATAAAAATATATCTAAATATAAAAACACTGTATTTACTAAAGGTAATTATTTGTTTGGTATATTTGAAAACAAACAATCTATTATAAAAAATAATATAGTATATATAGTAGAAGGACAGTTTGATGTTATTAAAGCATACGAAAAAGGAATGTATAATGTAGTCGGTTTAGGAAGTTCTAATATGACTGCTTATCAATTTTCTGTTATCAGCAGATACACAAATAATATAGTACTTTTATTAGATAATGATGAAGCTGGAGAAAAAGGCAGGAAACGTATCATGGATAAATTTAGCCAATACGCTAATATTCAAAATTTCTATTTACCAGACAATTATAAGGATATGGATGAATTTTTATCTACAAATAGTTATGAAGATTTATCTTTTATTATTAAGAGTTAAAGGAAATATTTATGCCACCTATTGTTGATTCTATAGAAGACATTGAAATACATAAAAAACACATTGATAACGATCAGTCAGAAACTTGTGATTTATGTTGGATGGAAATTCCTTTTACAAAAATAGAACTTTTTATCATTAGCGAAAATTTAGATGAAGGACATTGTTATGAATGGTGAGTTTAATTTAAATGATAGCCAAGGGTTATTTTTAGAATTAGTATCTGGATGTAAATTAATGAAACTAATTGGTGGGGTTTGGTGTACTTCTAATAAAAAATCTCACGAAATAGCAGAAAAATTAATTTCCAAAGGATGGTTGATTGAAACTACGACCAAATATTTTAGTATTTCAGGAAATGATAGAAGTTTTGAGTTAACTGAAAAAGGTATGGAAAAAACTATAGGTATACAGGTTTCTGAAATTGAACCAATAATAGACAGTAGCATATAATTATAATAGTGATAGTATTATTGAAGAAAAACAAGATGTAAAATTTAATAAATTTCTTAGTAGAAGCGAATTATCTAGACAATACAATTGTGGGAAGACAACAATAAGAGATATTTTAATAAGACATGATGTTAAAATATTAAGGAGTTAATTTATGGTTGAAAAAAGAACTAATCGATCAGATCGCTACCAGTGGGTACTTTTGGAGACAGTTTGTTCAAATGATATGATGGAAGCGTTTTCCAACGAAGAAAGTATTTATAACAGATTAAATCCCTTTCAATATAGTGAAGATTTAATGAATTTAGAAGATCAATTAAAAAAAGAATTTTGGCGAGTTGTAGAAACTTTATTAACTCCTAGACAAAAAGAGGTAATTAAACTATATGCAGATGGCTATACACAAATGGAAATAGCTAAAATGTTAAATGTTAATCAGAGTTCAATTACTAAATCTTTAAATGGAAATGTTGATTATAAAAATGGAAAAAAAATATATGGCGGAGCTCGTAAGAAGATTAGAAAGATAATAGAAAATGACGATAAAATTAAAGAGATCTTGAAAAAAATGGATGAGGTTCGTGAATCAAGATGGTAAAAATACACTAATATAAATAATTTAATCAGAATACTAAAATGTAAAGCTTTTTGGTAATGACTACTAATAAAGTATAGAATTTATCAATATTTCTTTATCTATGATAGGTATATTGTATTTACTGGAGACGTAATGTCAAAATTTTCAATAGATTACTCAAGGTTAGAAAATAAAATTTACAAAAAAGCTTATAGACTTAAGGATGTAAAAGATCAGCTTGAAACGGTTGCTTTTGATGTAGTAAGATTTAAAGACGGTGATAAGGGTGCGGATCTATGGCAAGTTCAAAGTTCTGATGATGGAGATTACATAGTGTCTTTATACCAACAGGACGAGGAAAAAACGGCTGCTTTATGGGATGTAACAATAAGTAAAGTAGCAGGTGATTTACAAATTTCCTATAAAGGAGATCCGTTAGTAAAGATTACTTCTTCTAAATTGGGTATACCTAGTGAACAATTGATTAAAGTAAAAGATTACTTACCAGCTAGACTAGCAGAGAACAAAAAATTGGTCAAATCCTTATTAAATGAATTGCCAAATGCTGTTAAACAAGCTGTATTAAATAAATATCCAGAGTTGGTCTAATAACATATAGGATGCTAAATGAGTCTCGAAAAAATTCAGCAATTAGTAAGTTCTCTAGCTAAATCACTAGATGATAATGAAAAATTAGCTACCCCCATTCTAGCAGCTAAATTAGCTAAGTATGTGGATGTTTACCCATATGATCAAACACTTGGTTCTATGTCAAGAGTTATTGAAAAAATGGCATCTAATAATACAATTTTTATTAAAAGATCAGATTTTAAATCATTATATAATAAATTGTATACAAGAAATACAAAAATAGCTGAGCTTTTTCAAGATGAACTTGGTATTGCTAATAACGAAGAATCTAATATCAAGACTTATGAAAGAGATGATGCTGCGCAAATAAATCCATATCAAGTAGCCGATCCTATTTTATCCAACGCTCTAAATAGTATATTTGATGGCTCTCCAGTGAAAATGTATTCACAGTCATTAGCTAATCAAGCATTAAAATCTGTCACATCTACTTTAGATGCATGGAATTTAAAACCCTCTTCATTATTGATAAATGATGGTAATGATAAATTTTTAATGATTAAAGCCGATTATGAAACGCCTAAGGGTGTAACAAGTTTTTACGTACCTATAGAAATACATAATAATAAGATATCTGAAGCCTCTGTTTTTATGGGTAATTCAGGTCCGCAGGATTTAAATTATACTAATATAAAATCTTATATTACTTCTAATGCAGGCAGTAAACTAAAAGCTACTGGAACTACTATATTAGGACTATTAACAAATGCATATTCTGAAGGTAGAGAAATAAGCAATGCAGAATTGGCACTGACTAAATTAAATGCCACCAGGCAAAGTCAATCAGAATTTTTCCAGAATCAAATAGTAGGACAGAAAATAGCAGAGGCATCTACGGTAGATGTAAAAATTCCAAAATATATAATTCCTGAAATGGATAAAAACCATTTTGAGACAACCCTTAATTCCCCCGTTGGTATTGCTTCTTTTCAGTTTGGCGACGAAAAAGTAAAAATTGGCAGAGAACATATTGTAAGAGAATTAACATCTTATGGACATAAAAATGTGCAAGTAAAGGTTAATGGAAATGATGATAATACCATTTTTTATGCAGTAGCTTTAGATGCAGGAAGAGTAGGTTTTGTTGTACCCATGAAATTGTTTGAAGGAAAATTATCTAAACCCTCAGTATTGTTATGTAATGGAACTATATTTTCTTTTAGTAAAGAAGGCGTAAATCAATTATATGTTAATAATCAATCTGATTTTAAGGTAGCAGCAGCAGCTTCTCCATTATATAATCTTAAACCAAGTGATTTAATTAATAATATTAAGTTAGCATTACAAAGCGGCAATCACGAAAAAGCTGAAGATGCTTTAAATGTATTAGCAAATTCTGGTGATAATAAAGCGTATGCCATTGGTTTTCAAGCATTTATACAAGGATTATCATTTAATAAGAATGCTTCTAATAACAAGACTAAAACCTGTGAAATGATAGTTAAGAATGCATCTAGCGAACATCCAATTTGCGCCCATACAGGATTACCAGTTCATAAAACTTATATAGATAAAGATGGTAATTGTAGACCGTTATACAGAAAAGGTATGGAAGAGGGATATGAGGGAGCTACCTTCATGAATCATAAGATATTTGGATAAAATATGAGAATATTAAGGTTAGCTGAATTACTTGTTTTAAAACATGCAGATACATCTCCCCAACAACTAGAAACCAGTCTTCGTAAAGACATTCATGTTTTGTGGGACTATCCAAATAAAATTTACAATATATTAAGAGCTTGTGCCGAGTCACATCCTAAAAATCCTAAAAGCCCACATCAAGTTAAAGCTGTGGAAGGTTTTAAATTTTGTCAAGAACTATTAGTAATGATAGATTATTTACAATCTAATGTAGATACTATTCCATTAGGTCAAATAAGAGAAATTTTAAATAAAATAGTACTTCTTATTAAAAATAACATTAATTTAAAATTTAATGCTAATGGAAAACCAGATGAAGAGGGGGAAAAGGCATCAGTACAATTTCCACATGTTTCTGAATTAATTTTCGAAATGATACCTGTTACCACTAAACATACTAGAACATTGCGAGACCAACAATTTAATAAAGTTAAAACTGGTTTTTCGAGAATTCTCAGTCTTTCTCTCAGTATGTTAGAAAAAATTTCAAAGTTAGAAATGTTGGTACCTGAAAAATTTCAATATGCAAATGTTACTGATATTGATATTGATCAAGAGCTTCCAAGTAGATTTACACCAAATAGAACTACACTATCGGTATATGATATAATAGATTTCATTAGGCAACATGGGTTAGAATATGGTATATCTACTACAGAAGATTGGGCAACAGTATTTAGAGATGACCCGCAATTAAAAGAAGATATAACTACTGTTATTAATGCTATTAACAGAGGACATTATCCTAGTGGTTCTGCTGACATTAAAATGGAAATAGCCAGAATTCTAAAAGAACATGAAGAAAGAAAATAAAAATTTTTAAGTAATGAGGGAATATGAGAATTTCAGAAATGTTACAAGCCATTGCGTCATGGCTAGAAAGTCCAGATAATGAAGCATTACTTTTAGCAGAATATGATGAGGATTGTTTAAAAGTGGTAGCAGAATCTTGTGTAGAGGCTGCTGCTGCTTTAAAAAAAGCAGCGTATAAGGTTGAAACAATTGAGCCCGCCGAACAGTCTCATATAACCTCTGAATCACTTCAAGGATTAGCTCAAATAGCAAATGCATTTGATACTTCTGGAGATATAAATTTAAAAAAACAAGCTTCTGTTATAGATGAATTATTGTTAACCATTGCTGCGCCACCTAATGCTCAAGCGTCTCGTAAAGATCTAGAAGATAACAGGATCGAAGAGTTAAAGAAAAAATATGAAAATCCACGTAAAGAGTTAGAAAAAACCAATAAAATTGCAGACTCTGAAAAAGGTATTGAAAAAAGCAAAATGACTAAACAATATTCTATTTTGGAAGCTCCTTTGAGCTCAAGATATTGCCCAGATCATGCTGGTGCGCAAATTGCTCGTATAGGCGAGCATCTATGGCAATGCGAACTAGACAAAAAAATCTATAATTTTGAAACTGGATTCGAATTAAATAATGGAACAAAAGTTCCGGGCGGTGATGTTTCTCAACAAACACAGGGATTAAATGTTCCTTCACATACTATCTTCGATACTAGAGAAGGTAGATTAGGAAATAATTAACCATGAGAATCAACCATGAACAAGAATGCTTTAAAAAAAATATTGGACCATCCAGATAAAGATGAAATTATATCTAAATTAGTTATTGGTATTCCGTCTAAAAGTATACATGATTGGTTAGAATCTAAATATACCAATATAAATGAGGCAAAATTTGTTATTGCGGAAAAGTCCATTAAATCTTTTAAAGATAATTATTTAGATCTTTATAGCATCATTCAGGAAGATTTAATAAAAACCAAATCAGCATTAATAAATAATACTCAAGATAATCTGCAACTTTCTATTCAAAATCTGCCAACATATAAAAATATTATTTTAAAATCTGCCGAAGAAGAGTTAGATATTAGGCAAGTTATTAAAAGAATGGTTGTGGGATTAGAAACACGTTTCTCACAAGTATTCGATGAAATACAAGAAGATCCGCGAAATATTAATACTAGAGTGGATAGATTAGTAATTGAATATGCGGAAGTTATAAGTAATTTATTAGATAAGTGTCATAAATTTACAGAGCAGCCAGCAAATCAAGTAATTCAACATAATGTTACTTTACAAGTAGTAGATCAGCATATTTCTGTATTTCATGATGTGATTAAAGAAGTTTTGTCACAAATGGATTTAGAAACTTCTTTATATTTTATGGAAGTTTTTAATGAAAAAATGGCTAAATTAAAAGCTCCTGATAAAGATATGCCTATTAGTTCAGAAATCAGATTAGCAGAAGCTAAATTACTTAATGAAACAATTAACAAAAAAATCAATGAGTGAATTTTATGACAAGTACTAAACACAAACCAGAATTAAAACCTGATATACCATATTCTGAAATTGTACATAGTACTCGTGTACCAGTAGAAGATGAAATCTTAAAAGATCCTGATGTTGCTGGAAAAATTGATAAATTATTAAATTTTTTTAATGAAACAGGAATAAGGTATGGGGATTTTGATATTGATCCTGAGCAGGATCCACTAAAAGGGCTGAGAAGAACTGACACTTATAATAAAAAAGCTTATCCTAACACAGATTATTATGTACATATTCCTGGACAGCATAACACTGAGAAATGGTTACAAGCAGTTAAAGAAGTTTATTATAAAGAAAGAAATGGATCTAATCGTGTATTAGCTATTAGACAGGCTACTAATGGTTGGAATCCTATGGAAACTTATGATTTTTTGAATTGGTTAAGATATTATGAAGGTGCTACACATTTAAAATATAAGTTTGCTCAATTATGGTATGAAAACGGAGCTCCTGGATATTTTCTTCATGTTAAACCAGATGCCAAAAAAGAAGAGCCTTCTGTTGAAGGAAAAGATATTGATATGGCACGAGACGCTATTTCTAACGAAATGTCTTCATCAGAAAAAAAACACATAATAGAGAAACAGAGAAACAAAATTGTTGGAAGGCTAGATTCTGCAGAAAAATTACTAAGGACACGTGATGGTCAAGTTTTTGCAGGAAAAGAATTTGAAACATTATTGGAAGCTATTTATCAATTAAAGAAAAAGCTACAAATGGTAAACAAAATTAGCACTTCTACAAAAATATATGATGATATGATTGTAAGAGAAGCTAATATTTTATCCAAAAAAGGTTTTGTTAAAGCGGGAAATTTATTGTTATCATTATCACAAGCTAATAATCCTCCTCCTGAAGGTTTGGGTAACACTGTTAACAAATCACAAATATCGTTAACTCCAGTATCACCAGTACCCCCGCAACAGGGCGCTGGTTCGGCAGGCGGCTTACCTTCTATGGGACCAGGTATACCTCAAACTCTGCCAGAAAATTCATCTAGTGAACTGCCGCCAAAAGGAATAAGTGAATTCTTAGAGAATTTAGATGTTGGGTCAAAAGATAATAATTCTTCAGATACATTGGAGATACAAGATACTTTAGATATTAATGACCTTGAAGAAGAAGTTCTCGTTACCCATGCACAAGATGTTAAACCACCTACTGTGCCAATAAACACTCCTTCTAATAAAACAGATAAAATAGATAAGCCATTGGAAATCAAACAAAATTCACCAGAAGTAAATGGTGACAAATTATCTCCACAAAATAGAGATTTTGATAACATGATTGATTCTCTTTTTTCACACATCAGTATTAATGATATTGTAGCGAAATTAGAAGATATTTCTAAAATATATAAAACTAGAGAAATACCGAGACAATTATCTATCATAGATATGATGTTAGATAGTAAAGGGTTAGCGGCATATTTCCCTTCATTGTCGGAAGCCATTAATAAAGCGCTAGAATCTAATAACTATATCTCTACCCGCATAGATGATATTTTAGCTAAACTAACTGGTGGTATAGAAGGTAGAGATCTTGATTTGAAGGGTGAAATGACCCCAAAAACAAATTCTCCAGAAATTGAAAATCTGAAACAAAATTTGAAATTACAAGAAGACAAAGAAAAGGCTAGAAAGAAATTAAGAAAAGAGCAATCAGATCAAGAATTAGATTTATCTAATTCGCCTAAGGAAACTCCTGAAATAGATATTGAAGAAGATCTAAGTCGACCTCTCCCTTCTAAAGAACAAACTGCTAGTCCTCCAGCCGCTCCTGTCGCTAAACCAACACCAGTTACTAAATAATATATGAAACTTCGTGAATTACTTTTTCAAATGAAAGAAGTACAAAAGAAAGCAGATACTTCTGAACCTTATATTTGTGGTGGTACACCTAGAGATAAGTATTTGAAAAGATTAGATAATATTTCTGATTTAGATATTACCACTGGAGATAAATCTGTAGACTATCTATCTCAGATGTTTGCAGAAGAATTAAAGAAAAAATATAATGTGGACAGAAAATCTATGGAAGATGGACATAGTACTATTTTTATTGGTAACTTAAAAATAGATTTTTCATCAAATTTTAATGTACCTAATATAGATAAGATTTTGTTTAAGAAAGGTATTAATAAACCTACTGAAATGCAGAAAGAAATGTTTAGTAGAGATTTTACTTGCAATGCATTGTTACTATCACTAGATTTAGTTAATATTATTGATCCAACACATAAAGGATTTATTGACATCAAGGAAAAAAAAATTAAAACATGCTTAAGTCCAGACATTACTTTAACTACAAATAGAAATAGGGTAGTAAGAGCTGTATATTTGGCTTCTAAATTAGGTTTTGATATTGATAGTTCAATAATAGATTATGTACGAAAAAATCCAAATACTGTAAGAATAGCTACAGAAAAATCATTAACAGATAAATTAAATGAAGCTTTTAAAAGAGATGGTGATCGTGCTAGTTATTTTCTTACCAAAATGGAGTTATGGAATTACGTACCTATTACAGAAATAATGTATCCATTTTATAATGTACATACCAAAGGTAAATCAAATGTCACAAAATAAAAAAGCATATTTCCAAGGCACTGAAGAGCCAACGCCAAAAAAGAAAAAATATAAATCAGAAAAAGCCATATTAGTACAACCTCGCTTTAAGGAACCATTTTATAGTAATTATGATTTATATGATACAGAGGGTCTAGATGGAAATACAAAATTAGGTCCAGGTGCTGGATGGCATAGCATGCATAAATATAAGAGTATCAAAGAATTTAGGGACGCAAAAAGAAAGCGTATGCAAGATAAATACAAAGCTGACGATTTTTGGATTGAAGATACAGCTTCTAACAGGAATCAGCGTATTGAAAAAATGAAAATAAGAGCCGAAATTGTTAAAAGTTTAATTAAGATAGCTATAGATTTTCCTATAGATGATCAAATAAATTCGGGCTCTATTACAGGTGATTCTGGATGCTATACTGACGGAGCACAACTAGGCGGTGAATTAGATGAATATTTAATGAAAAATGATTTTGAAGAAAAATCGCCAGATCAATTAAATTTTGGTAGAGATTATATTGAAGATCAGTACCCTAATTCCAAATTAAACAAATTACAAGAAAAATATATTCAACCAACAGAGCCGTCTCTATATGGCTTGCCAGACGGCGTAGATATAAAAGAAGATTTAAATATAGCTGGTATAGAACAATCACAGTATGGAGTAACAGATTTTGGAAATACATTTTACAACGAAATATAAGTCTAACTAGCTATTATTACATATAAATGTATATCAATTAATAATGACTCTTAAGAAGGTATTTAAAATATGTCTCTAAAATCAATGGCTCAAGAATTAATAGTAATAGATCCTACTTCATTTAATCATGAAGCGCCACCACAAGATTCTGTAATTCCTATTGTTCCATTAGAAGTATCTACTTTTAACGATTCTCCTAATGAAGAACTACAAGTATCTGATAGTGGAGACATAGTAATTGAGTTAGGAGACTTACCAGGTGCCCCTCCAGGGACCACAGATCCTAAAGAAGAGGAAGAATCTGTTTTAGAAGTAACAGATGAATCTGCAGCTAGTGATGAAGAGGACGCAAAAAAATCTAAGAAAAATGAAAAATGGGATTGGGAATCCCATGGACCACATGGTTTTATTGCGTGGATTAAAACAAGAATTGATGACGTGCCGAAACATTCAGGATATGATTCGGCAGGTCTTGAAAGAGCCATGTCTTACATGGAAAGGCTAGATAATGAAATTTCTAGAGCTATGAGAATGGATTTAGATGGTGAATTAGATGCTAATAAAATAGAAGAAGTAAGATCAAAAATAGATGAAGGATTATCTAGTTTACATGCTAGGTTAGACAAAGTTAAAAAAAGTACTAAAGCTCGTCGCAAGAAAAAATCTGATTACACAGAAGAAGGTATAATTAAGGAAGGGCAAAAGATAACAGGTGTACAAGGTGTTTTTGTTACCGTACCTTTATTGATTTCTGGAATTGGAAGAATATGTATAAATAGTATGGTATCTGCTGGTCATGACATTGAAGATGTTTATGCAGAACAGGTAAAAAAATGGGGATTGAATGATAGAGAAAAAGCAGAAGTAAGATGGTTTTTATATGATTTAGGATACCCTATGCGTGGAGATAGAGGCTACATGCCAGAAGAAGATATAGATACTTCATCATCAAATAATTTCGATTGGGCAGCCAATTATAAAGGATAAGTTATGTCAAAATATACAAGATACCAATCCACTATATCACGCCATTCAGATGCATATATAGATGAAGATAATTGGATTAATAAACTAGAAAAATCTTTGAAAAAAGATGCTGTGCAGCCAAAAAGAGTAGATCAATCTATATTTGAACAAATTACTACTATTATGAATGGTAAATCTAAATATACTTCAGTCCAAGCAGCAGTAGATGATATGAAAAATAGAAGTGGATTGACAGCTTACCTAGATAAAATAAATAAAATTTCTAATGACGAAAAACACAATAATAAAAAAATAGCATCAGATGACAATAAAGTTATAGATAAAAAAATAACAATGATTCCTATTGTTTTTTCAAAATGTCCTAAAATACAGCAAACGGCAGCCAACCATATAAAAACTACCAGAGGTAACTTGCCTGTACCTGCTATTATCGAGAAAATAAAATCAATTCATCATAATGATGTTTCTGATGCTAACGATTGGGAAGACGATAAATTAATTAAACAAATTAGTAGAATGAATTTAGAAGAAAAAAGTAAAAATGGGATTACTGAGCAAGATTATAATAATTTAGGTATGGCTGATGATAGTAATGATATGGAAATTGATCCATCAAATACCGACGCCTTTCATGCTTTAAACCCTGTTAAATTATAATTTCTGATATATTTTTTAATAGAGATATTTTGTTATAATTACAGTTAAAACATAAAACTTGAAATTTCAGATTATGAGGAAATTTATTTTTAATTAGCCATCTATAAAATTTTATTCCATTTTTGCATTTGATTGGTGTGTTGTTGATATCACTATATAATGTTAATTTTTCTATTTTGTCTTCTTGGCACTCCACACACTGTCCACCATAATTATCTATAACCTTTTTTTTATCTCTGAAGGCATATTTATCTTTATAAATTTTATTTTTACTACAATTATGGCACAATACTTGATATCCATCTTTTATGATCGGATTATTATAAAGCCACTCATAAACATTATTTATTTTTTTATCATGATTATTATATACTATAGTTAATTTGTAATAATCATCTTCGTGGCATTTAACACAACTATTACCATAAGAGAAAATAACAGCACTTTTTCTAAAATGATATCTTGCTGCTTGTTTTCTATTATAATTTATATCTGTTTTATGATATTGTCTACTATATTGTTTAAAACATGTGGTACAAATATAATTACTCCTTTTATGTAAATATTTTAACCAGTTGTTTTCAGTAAGCATAATACCACATTTGATACAACATTTTAGACTAGATTTTTTCTGTGACTTCATATCAAGGCATATATCATTATTCTTACTATGAATGATGATAAAAAATTATTTGAAAGATTAAAAAACGATTTATTAAATATTGATCCTGTAAGTTGGACAGAGAGATATCTTACGTTAGATGGAAAACCATTTCGTTTAACAGGAAATGGTTTTAAGCCTTTTGCAGATATTTATAGATATATTGGAATTAAAGCATTAGAACCAAACGCTATGCCAATTATCCTAGTTAAGGGTCGTCAGGTTGGAGCAACTACTATGGCAAGTGCATTAGAAATGTACTTCATGGGATCTGGTATATTCGGTAATGGTGAAAAACCTCCAATTAGAATTATTCATGCTTTTCCACAATTAGAATTAGCAGCAGCTTATTCTAAAACAAAATTAAATCAAATGATTTCCTCTTCTTTACCATTGCCTGGAGAAGATAATAAAAAAAATAATAAAACTAAATCATATATGCAATCACTGTTAGACCAAACAAGTGCCACCAATGATTCTTTACATTTTAAACAATTTATTGGAGGAAACCATATTTGGGTAGAATCTACTGGACTAGATGCTGATCGAATCATGGGACGTACGGCTGATGTTATTTTTTTTGACGAAGTTCAAAAAACAACAAGTCAGGCTATTGGGAATGCATTAAAAATTTTAACAACTTCTAAATACGGAAAAATAAATAAAGGCGTTCAAGTGTATTTTGGAACTCCACGTCGAAAAGGATCTGATTATCATAAGATGTGGCAAAGCTCTACTCAACAATATTTTTACCTTGGTTGTGAAAAATGTAACAAGCATTTTCCATTGTATACCCCTGGAACTGATGAATGGGAAAATATTTGGATTCATGGGTACATAGTTAAATGTACGCATTGTGGGTATGAGCAAGATAAAAGGCAAGCAGCAGAAAGAGGAAAATGGGTTGCATTAAAATCAGAAGCAAATGATGATTGTAAAATGGTAGGTTTTCATATTAATCAATTATATATGCCTACATTTACAAAAGAAGATTTAATTAATGAAAAACCAGGTAATCATCCTATTAACACTGAACGAGTCTATAAAAATGAAGTTTTGGGAGAGTTTTATCAAGGAGATGCCTCTCCAATTACACCAGAAGAGATTAGAGAATTATGTGGAGAACCAGGGAGAAAATTTAGAGCCAGAATTGAACCTAGTAAAGAACAAATAATAGTACTAGGTATAGATTATGGTGCTAGAGCAGATTTAGAACAATTAGCTAATCCAGACAAAGTAAAATTATCAGGTCAATCGTATAGCACCGCTGTTGTTTTAATGGCAACTGGTCCAAACTTGTTATCTATTGAATTTGCTACAAAATTCAAACGTAATGATATGGAAAGTAAAAAAGGTTTGATTGATCAGATTATGAGACAATATAGTATACAGTTAGCAATAGGAGATATTGGTTTTTCACAAGATTTTTCGACTATGTTACATACTTCATATGGAGACAGGTACTTAGTTTCCAGAGCTCATAATAAGGTAAATGGATATGTTAAATTTTCTGCTGATGCTTACCCAAAAGAGATAGTTTTTGAAAGAGATCATTATATCGGTGAGTTGTATGAACAAATGAAAAAAGGAAATATAAAATTTCCTTTTGGAGATTATGAAAAATTAGCTTGGTTAATAGAACATTGTGCTAGTATGGAAATTAAACCATCCATGTCTAAATATGGGGATCATAGTATTCACTATGTAAAAGGCGGTACACCTAATGATGGTTTCATGGCTTTATTAAACGCTTACTTAGCTTATAAATTCGTTATAACTAAAGGTTTTACTAGTAATAATCCATTATTGCAACAACAAGTTTTTAAAGAAGTGAATAAACCATTAGCACTTACTGGATATATAAGCCGTAAATTTTAATTCAATGATATATTATTTCTTGAGTATAGGGTATAGTTATTGAATTAATGAGGCTGCATGGCTATAAATAAATCTACAAAAAAATGGGTTGGACCATCCAATTCAGAACAGTTTTTACAAAAAAGATCTACTGTTCCACAAGTAAGTGCCCTAATGGCTCAAGGTATTTCGAGTGTTAGAAGAGATATTTTATCTGAAGAAGTCGATCAAGGATTTTTTAGAGACGGATCTGGTCCTTCTAATAAACAGAATGATTTAACACATAATTCTCATGTCACCGCATCAGTAGGTGTAAAAAAATACGCACAAGTATTAAGTGGAGGTGGTAATTATCGTGGTGGTAATGGAGATACTGTTAAACAAACGCCAGAAGTATATTCTCCACTGTGGCTTAATAGTAACTTAAACCTTCCTAGAGATAGAGCAACTATTAATGCATGGTGTCGTAGTTTTTATGCTTTAAATCCCTTCGTACATAACGCAATTAATTTACATAGTACATATCCAATTAGTAAACTAAATATTAAATGTTCGAATAAAGATATTGAAAAATTCTTCAATGATATGAGTGAAGAAATAGATTTAATGAATATTTGCGTACAAATAGCTCAAGAATATTGGTTACTAGGTGAAGCATTTGTATATTCTGAATTAGATGAAAGTAAAGGCAAATGGAGTAGGTTATTGATTCAAAATCCTGATCATATGCTTGTTAAACGTACTGTAGTGACCACTGACCCTATAATTATGTTGCGTCCAGATGAAAATTTAAAAAACATTGTATTTTCTAATAAACCAACAGACATTGAACAACGTAAACAACTAAATCAATATATTATAGATTCTGTTAAACGTGGAGAAAATATCACACTAGATAATTTTCATGTATCTCATTTAGCAAGAAGAATTAGCCCGTATGAAATAAGAGGCACTGGTCTTCCTGTTTGTATATTTAGACAATTAATGTTATTTGATAAGTTAAGAGAATCTAAATATGCACAGGCTGATAATATGATTAATCCATTAACTCTAGTAAAAATTGGCACAGATGGACCTGAAGGCTTACATCCAACATTTGGTGATTTAGAAGCATGGAGAAATATTTTTGAAGAAGCACAATATGATAAAGATTTTAAAATCTTTACACACGCTGGTATTGATGTGCAGAGAGTGGGGTATGGTCAAGGCATATATGATATCTCTGGAGATATCACTCAAATAATTAAAGAAATTTATGTTGGCTTACAAGTTCCGCCAGTATTGATGGATGGTGGTGCAGATACAACTTATGCTAATGGTGGTGTGGCGCTTGATGTATTAAGACAACGATACATGCAGTTCCGTAATATGATGTCTGCTTGGTTGAAAAGACAAATATTTGCTCCAATATCAAAAATTCAGGGATTTTATGATTATTCTGGTGGAGAAAAACAACTTATAGTACCAGAGATTGACTGGAATCATATGTCATTATTTGATGCTGGTGATTATATTAATACTTTAGTTACTCTTACACAAGGTCAAGATGATCAAAAACGTGCTTCTTTACACACATTGTATCGTTCTATGGGTCTTGAATTTGAAGATGAAAATAGAAAAATACGTAAAGAAGCAATTCAAAATGCAATTGTAAAAAAAGAAAAAATGGCTTTAGAAGCATTAGATTTAAATTCACTAAGAGCTTTAGATGAAGAAGAGGAAATTCCTCAAGCACAAACTCAACAGCCAGGAACAGAAAACGCAGTACCGGGTCAAATGCCTTCTCCTACTAGTATGCCTGGATTAGATTTAGGTGCACCTCCTGGTATGTCAGCTTCTCCAATGCCTTCAGGACCAGCATCAGGACCTACTGATTCTGCACCTCCTCCTGTTCCCGCATAACTAATAAAGAATAAATAAACTAAGTACCTTTTACGTGTATGTATAATCTTGTATTGTTTTACAGATTATATATAGATAAAGGGTTTTTACTATGCAGAAAACTGCTCAAAAAAGAAGTCTTCTTAATAAACTAAAAGAAATGACAGATGTTGGCGGAATTGCCACTGAAAAATATTTCAATCCAGAATTCAAAGAAATTATGGATCAATTACGCAACGTAGATGATGGTGCTAGAGCTATTGCGGCAGGTGAACAGGTAGGAGAGGCATCTGCGCCAGCAGACGCAATTAGTTTGAAAGATCTTTTAAAATCTGTTAAATCAAATATAAACAGACGTGAATATATGAAATCTGTAGCTGATTTAGGAAGATTTCATAGAAAAATGTTTGATATTACACACTTGATATCTCTTTTTAATTCTAATGTAGATAAAATTCATGAGAGATTTTTATTTCAAGACTTAGATGAAGATAGTAAAAAACATTTACAGTATTTTAAAAGCAAATGGTCTAGTGCAAACATACATCAACCATATTTTATTAAAGAAGCTAATATACTAGATTTTTTTACTAATATAGCTACTGAGAGAGGTAGAGCACTTTCATCTTGGGAAAAAAGATATCCTAATAGGATAAAAAAATTAAAAACTGATGTAACTACTATATTAGAAGCTTCTGAAAAAAATTTAAATATATTATTGTCAGTTTTAAAAGATATGGCTAAAGCTAGAGCTTCTAGGAATCCAGACAGCTATATTGCATCTGCTAGTAAAATTACTAGCAATTTTAAAAATTATGATGATATGTTCAAAAAATTCTATGATGAACATGTTAAAGGATTTTTAGAAAAACAAGAATTCTTTGCGCCTACTAAAACAGATACCTCAGAAAAAACAGAAGATTTGTCAAAAAAAGATATTCAAGTAGAAACAAAAAATACTACCAATAATAATGTGCCCTTAATAAATCCTACAAATATTATCAAACCAATAATACCTTCATTACCACCCATACCACAATTTCCCGGTCGTTCTACTTCAGTTTCAGAAACTGCTAAAAATTTAACAGTAAATCCAAATGATTTTTCAAAAACAATAGAGGAGGGTGCCCCACAATTTGAAGAAGATAAATTTGATGAAACAGCTACTATTCCAAATAGTAAAGTAGCTCCAGCACATCAGAAATTTATGAATTCTTTAGTCTCAATAAGTGAAGAATCGCCTATTTTATTATCAGCCCATATAAATAGATACGCAAAGGCTATTCTTCCTAGAGATCCAGAAACCGCAATAAAACTATTTAAATTAGTTAAATCTATTAAGGATTAATATGGGTGCCAGAGTTAAACGTGTTAAAACAAATGTATCTACAGAGCAAATAACGCAAGCTGTTATTAATGCATGGGTAGAATTATTTCATGTTGTACCCTCTAAAGAACAAATAGCAATGGTTTTAGCTCAAAATGCATTAGAAACTGGTCATAGAAAAAGTATGTGGAATTATAATATTGGTAATATTACGACAGATGGTAAAGGCGGATATGACTTTTTTGATGATTTACCAACAGACGAACAAGTGAAACCTGGTGTATGGAAGAAAATGAGTCTTAAATATAGAGCATATCCTTCTTTAAAAGAAGGTATGCAAGATTATTTAAAATTTATAAGTGGAAAAAAATATGCCAATGCTTGGCAGCATATACTACATCCTAATCCAGCAGCTTTTTCTAAAGCCTTAAAACAGTCTGGTTATTACACAGCAAATGAGGCTCCATACACAAAAACTTTAACAAAATTATATAATCAATATTCGAAATCTAAGATTGATAAAATACAACCTGTTTTCGATAAAAATGTTATACCCCATAATGATAACCAATTAAATCACATTTTAGATGATTATTTACAAATGGTAGCAGCTTCCGAAAAAAATAATAAAAAAATATACAAAAAACTATTACCATTTAATAATATATTAGTAAAAATAAATTCTATCGATTATAATAATTCTATAGAATTTGCCAGGATATTATGTTCGGCACTAGAAGAAGAATTAATGGCAACTGCATATACACATACAGATGGTAACTCTATAGAAATAGAATGTGTTATTCCTGGTCCTGCACAAGATTGTCTATATGCTACGATGCAACTAACTAGTTCAGTAGCAGATGCTTTTAGAGTTGCCACTAAAAAAATTGGTAGTATAGATGTAACTACTCAGTGTACGCTAAACAAAAAATCTTCTTATAAACAAATAGGATTCAAATCTGCTGAATGTCAACATAGAAAATTTTTAATGAAATTTATTTGAGGTAATAATGGTAACAGAAATAGAAATTCAAGATTTAGTGCAAAAATTTGGAGGGGCTGAAAAAACATTTGCTGAATTTTTAGGAGAATTATTTAAAGATAAATTCATAGAAATTTATTTCGGAGAATCATATGAAGAAGTAAGCACAGAACAAGTCTCTACTTCTTATCCAGCCGTTTTTTGTGGAAAAGTAATAGCAGCTTATAAAACATGCTTGATTGTTAATGGGGCATATGTAAATAATAAAAAAATGCAGATTGGCAACATAATTTTTATAAACGAAAGTGCTATTAAAGCTGTAACAGAGATTGACGGTAAAGGCATTTTAGAAGAGTTATTATTAAGAAGCAAAGAATCTTTAAATGTAAAAACAAATTTTATAAATAAATAATAACATGTATAACCTAGATCAAATTACGAAGATGGCGTATATGTATGAAAATGTATGCTTATCTTTTACTAAAGAAAGTCGTATTGTAAAATTACCTAACGATAAGTACCGTGTACTTTCTGAAAAAGGTAAAAATCTAGGTACTTCTAATTCAAAAGCCGAGGCTAAAACAAGATTAAAACAAATAGAATATTTTAAGCATAAAGATGATAATAAGGCAGAAGATAGTCAACATTTAGACTTAACTAAAACAGATGAATTTTCTTACTCAGCTATTATGCGATGTTTAAGACAACAAGCTTCAAAAGAACAAGTGGTGGATTTTTTGAAACTCTTTAAGAAAGAGTTTGATAGAGCTGTGAAAAATAAGTTACAAAGACCAGAAAAAATAGCTCTACAAAATTCTTTAATAAAATTAAACAAGATTCATCCAATAAAAATAAATAGAAAATTAGTTAAAACAGCGGCTATTAGTGAATTAGGAGATCCTATATGGGTTGGAAAATATCTAGCGGATATTATTAGATTTAGTTTAAATAGAATATCTGCTGACAAACGTCCTCTGGCATTGAATAGATTAAGAAATAAAATTTATAATATGAATGAAAATGAGATTGGATCCAAGAATATGCCAGCCACCTCTTCTATGGGGCAATCCATTACTTTCGTCAAACATGTGCTATTTAATCATGATCCACAATATGTACGAGCTGTGTTAAATAACATAACTAGGAATTTGGTATGATTCAAAAGCTACAAAAAGTTACTAACGGTTTATATCGAGGTGGCGCCCCAACTCCTAAAGATGTGCTATGGCTCAAAGAGAATTTACATATTAATAAAATAATAAGTTTAGATCAAATGGCAGGTACTAAAATTAATCGTGTATGTGAGATGTTACATATACAACATATTAATTTACCTATTGATAGCTCTCGCCAATCATTATTAAATGTGCTACAACATGATTTAAAAAAATTATTATTAAACAATGGACCTACTTATATCCATTGTCAAGCAGGCAAAGATCGCACAGGTTTAATTATCGCTTTATTCAAATGTAAATATATGAATGTTGATCCAGAAGTATCTATCAAAGAAGCTAAATCTTTAGGTTTTGGAATTGGAATTGATCCTCGTATTACTCAATTATATGAAAAGATAATTAGAAAATGCAAACCATCTAGAGATATAAATAATTCAGATATAGTCTCTAATGAAAGAGAATATAAAAACGATAACCAGGATTCTTTCTTAGAAACAACGTATCAAGGATCTTTTTCAACATATTTAGATACCACTATACAAAATTCTATGGATGATGCATATAATTATATGAACGTACAAGTCTATGAGCCAATAAAAATGCATCAATCTAAGAATAATATACCGCAAGTAGGAATATTTAATAACGATGCTGGAGTAAAAGGTTTTGGTCCTACTGAAAATTATGGTGGGTTTTTTTATGATTAAAAAATCTTATTCAGTTCAAATGACATATGATGTGTCAGATTCAGAGAAGCTACAAGCAGAGCGCGCCTTATTATGTTTTAATCATGTATTAAAATTATTGGACATTGCTTCTAATCATTTAGATATTATGAAAACGCCATTCAAAAATAATCCAGAGATGTCTCCCGAAGAAGTAATGAAAGCTCGTGCGGCTATTAGAAGATTTAGGGATAAATCTATTGAAAATTTTAATGAATTTAAAATAGCTTCTTTTAAGTGTGTGAATGTAATGCAAATTTTTTCATCAGATACTCAAACACTAAAATTAATGAAATCATTTATTTCTTCTATTGATGACTTAGAAGTAAAAGTCAATGATTTTGCAGACTTATTTAATGATTTGGAAGATAAAGATTTTCCAAAAAATGTTATTACTTGTATTGAAGGTATTCAAAAGCAATGTGAAGAGATTGACGAAATAGTAGATGAAAGAGTGAAATCACATATTCAATCTAATATCTTAGCTAAAAATTGGGTAGATACAGTTAGTGATGATTTGCAGATGAGAGTGCAAAAAAAAACTCCGTTAATACTAGATCTTTTTAATAAAAGACAAGATCAACTAAATAACATAATAAAAGAGAAATCACAATTAGGTAATTAAATTGGTAATAATATCATATACGGATAGGACCATACTATATTTTAGTAAATTGTAGTAATAATTCCCTATAATAATTGATACTTATTGTGATTCTCTCAAATGGAGAGTATATAATGTTTATAAAACATGGTGATGGAAAAATAATGACTGTTATTGACGAAGAAGAATTAACTGATAAACAAAAAAAAGCAGTTGATGATTTATCTAAAAAATTAGTAAAACAATCTTATAATGATCGGGCTGATTCTTCAACAGAGAAGAATTCAGGGAGATAATATAATATGACATTTATTAAATTAGGTGAATTTATTGAAATTAACAGAGTAGAAAATACTGAATCTTGTATTCCTGCCGTTAGTGCTGAAGTATTAGAAAATTTTAAAAAAATTGCAATGAACTTAAAAAAAGTTGCTCCAAGAGCAGAAGATTTTTTATATTTTTCTGCAGTTATGATGCACGCCGCTGAAGCTTCTGGACTTAATGATGATGGCACGCCTAAATTAAATTCTAAAGGTGAAGAAGTTCAAGTTGGCTGGGATAAAAAAAATGGTACTTGGCGATGGACAACTAACGATCCTAATATTAGACCATATAAAAATTCTAATGGTGATATTTTTCCAGAGGAAGAATTAGTTAAAGCATATAAAAAATGGATACATAAGCCTTTATGTGTTGATCACAAATCTAGTTCAGTTGATCATACAAGAGGATTTATTGTTGATACATACTATGATAGGAATTTAAAAAGAGTTATTGCGTTATGCGCTTTAGATAAAGCTAATTATCCAGATTTAGCAAGAAAAATTTCAACAGGAATGCAAACTTGCGTATCTATGGGAACTGCTGTAGGACGAGCTATTTGTACAGAAGAAGGTTGTCATCGTGTAGCTCGTGCTGAATCAGATTTTTGTGAGCACATGAAGCGTAAGACATGCTATGGTGAAATTAACATTGATTTAAATCCTATTGAATTATCAATTGTTGTTAATGGCGCTGATCCAAAAGCAAATATTAAGCACATTATCGCTTCTGCTCATACACTTAATAGTTATATTGAAACTAAACAAAAAGAACTTAATAAATTAGCAGAACAAGAATTTATAGCTAATTTAACATTCAATAATGATAGTGATAGTAATAATACAATAACTAATATTAGTGTTAGGTCTGGTTCTTTGGATAGTTTTAAAAAAGATTTAGAAAAAGCTATTGATGATTATCAATCATTAAATTCTTCAATACAAGAAGAAAATATTAATTTAGATACTAATGATCTTGCATTTAATCAATCATCTGGCACTGTTGCGATGGACGAATCTCAAATTTCTAACACTGATTCTGGATTAGCACCACCTCATGCAAGATATGCATCACAAAAGATATTAGATGCAAATTCTATTAAAGAATTACGTGAAATAACAGCCACCATTGAATATAAATTAAATTATATGAAAGATAGTTTAAATAAGTTAGCAAATTCTATAAATATACACGAGGAAATCATGCCTTCAAAAGAAATAAATAAAAAGGGTTATTACCTAGGAACGGAAGAGCCCACCCCTGGTCAGCCTAAATATCCAGTAGATAAAGGTCACATGACTTATGAAGAGGATAAGCATTTACATGGTCAAAAACCATTTCCTGACACGGGTCCAATAGATGGAATGCATCCTGGTGTAGAAAGCGCAGGCGTTTCTGAATTAGAACGTAAAAAAATGTTAGCTCGTGCTGAGGCAGAAGAAAGAGCAATCCGCCGCCAAGCAATAGTTAATCTTGCTAAACAAGCTTTAGAAGATAAAAAAGCACAAGCTTTAGAAGATAAAAAAGCTTATTACGGTAATGGAGATGAAAAAAATCCTGGCTTCCCAACTCCCGGCAAACCTAAATATCCAGTAGATAAAGGTCACATGACTTATGAAGAGGATAAGCATTTACATGGTCAAAAACCATTTCCAGGTGTTGGCGCAGTAGATGGATTACATCCAAGTCCAGAATCAGCTGAAGTATCTGATGAGTTAAAACGTAAAGAATTACTGCATAGAGCAAATACACTACATGGTAGATTTGTAAGAGCAGCTAAGAATGATGGTACTAGAGACTTAGATAATAGTGCTTGGGAAATCCGCTTAGGTGATAAGTTATTGTTAACTGCATCTGTAAAAGATCTTTCTGGTGGACGATCAGAAATGATGTATGATAGTATCAATACTGCTGAATTTGGGCAAAGACTACTAGAAAAAGTAAAAGTATATGGAGCTGACAGAGTGCGTTCCTTGGTAAAAAGTGGTCAAGAAACACCGGCGCCTGCTGCACCTCCGGCTGATGCTGCTCCAGCCGTTCCGCCAGAAACAACACCTCCAACTGAAACTCCTACCCCTAATGGAGAAGATACTGGTAAAAGTGGAGATCCAAAAGAATCAGCCATAGAATTATCTGAGAAAGTTAGAGATGTAAGTTCAGATTTAGTTGAAGCTGTAAGAGCTTTAACTGGTGAACAAGCCGAAATGGGTGCTGATATGGGTGCAGCACCTGAGATGGCAGCCACAGCTTCTGATTTCAATACCGAACACATGAATGCTTTAAGAGGTGAACTTAATGAATCTCTTACAAGTGCTATGAAAGAAGTTATTGCAGAACTTAATGACCACCAACAAGAATTAGACATGATAGTTGGTATGTATGATAAGGGCGCAGTAGTTGCTTCAAATGAAGATTTTATTAATACTATTGTAAATGACGCTTTTAATGAAGCTAAAACTGCAGTTGCCAATGGTTTCAGATTAATGACTGCCTTTGTTAAATACGCTCGTGGCACCAAAGCCATTGTCAAACGTGCAGAAATAGAAGCAGAGCTACAGGCATTAGCAGAGGGAGGAGATACTTCGATGAATTCAGAGATTGGTAGTGATGAAGATTTAATGAATCTTATACAAGATACAAATTCAGATTTAAATTCTGTCCAAGAATTAATGTTTGAGGACACAGATGATGATACAGGTACTGATTTAGAAGGTGGAGATGATTCATTAGAGTCTTTAGAAGAACAGTCGCTTGAGTTACCTGAAGAAGAACTTACAAATAGTGAAGATCCTCTTGATTTAGAATCTTTACCTACTGATGATAATGATTTAATGGCAAAACCAGAAGAATTAAAAGATCTACAAGTTAAACCAGGTACTACTGTTCAAATAACAGCAAACTTGCAAACAAAACAAGGACGCGCTGTCCTTCGTGCCAAATTAGCGGCAGATGCTTTAGGTAAACCAGATGACGGTCAACTTCAAGACATGTCGAAAGCTAAGTTTAGTGATATGCTAGATGAAGCAGATAGTTTAACCAATGGACAAATTAAAGGATTAGACACTAAGCCTTCAGATAATATGGCTTATGTAGAAACTTTACCAGAAGTTAATAAAGCCATGATGGATCTAGCCAAGGCTCCACCAAAAGTACGTAAAGAGGCGGAAGCAATTCACAGATTAGTCAGCGAAGGCAAACTTGATCCATCAGATTTAGAAGCTTTAGTGGCAGAAGGTCTGGATAAAGATGCTGTGTCATACTATAAAAAATATTATGGACAAACTGATGGAGGTAGTGAATTTGCAAGTGAGTTAGTTAAAGAGCATGTAAAAGCTCAATTAGAGGATGAGTTAAATAAATATAGAATTAAATTAGCTAGGGCTTATGAAGTAGCATATGATATGGTTGAACGCGGATTATGTCATAATGATAAAATAGCTATCTCTTCACAAGTAGATGAGATTATGAAATTTAACGATGATAGTTTTGATACTCTTAAAAGAGTTGTCGCAAGACATGCTCCTATATTACGTAAAGAAGCTGGACGTATGCCACAAGTTGGAATAATTGGATCTGGTGAAAGTAACACATCAGTAACCCCAGAAGACGATTGGTCGCTATTATCAGCAGCATTTGCTAAGACTTCTACAAGGATGTTTTAAGTTATAAAGGAAACAAAATGAGAAATAAAAGTGTATCAGATTTTGTCGCTGCCTCTATGGATGCAGTATTAAAGAGTGCGACACACCAATCTATGTTTAACAACACATATAAATTTGCATCACAGCAATGTGAAAAATGTCATAAAACTATGGAAGAATGTTCATGTGATAGTAATAGCGCAGATGATAATGATGTGAAAAAGAATTCAGATTCATCTAGTGATAGTAGCTCTAGTGATTCTAGCAGTGCTTTTGATGGCATACTAGATACAAATGACGTATCAGATAAAGAAGAAGATTGCACTGAAGAAATGGAATCATCTGCTCTTGATGTAGCAATAGATAGTTTACTTACAGCGTCCGCTGCTCTCGATCGTGCAGGATTAGAAAGAGGATCTTCTCTCAGTTTGAAACTAGCATCATTGGTAGTAGAAGCTAAGAAAAAAGAAGATAGCAAAAAGAAAGATTCTAAAAAAAGTAACAGTGATTCTAAAAAGAAAAGCGATTCTAATGATGCTAGAGCCAAGAAAAAGAAAGAAGAAGATATGAAGAAAAAGAAGGAAGAAGCGGCAAAAGCTAAGAAATTAAAAGATTCTAATGACGCTAGAGCCAAGAAAAAGAAAGAAGAAGATTCTAAAAAATCTTCCTCAAGATCATCTTCATCGTCCTCTAGTTCCAGCTCTAGTAAAAGACCTAATCCATTTCTAAAAAAAAGTAAATAGTACTAGTTAAAAATATTGTTAAGTTTTTATAATGGATAAATTATATGTTTAAAATTAGCAGCTCCGAAGAAGAACTTTATCGTTCTATGCAAAATAAAATGTGTTCTAACCAATTAGAAAATAAATACAGTTTTGATAAAATTTCTAGAGCTGCTGATTATCTAAATTCTGCTGCTTCAATTTTTGATCAAGCTGGAATGAAAAAAGAAGCAGCAGAAATAACTGAAGTATTATCAGATTTAGCTAAACAAATATCTTCTAAGTAAGGCAATAATGATTAAAAAAAGTGTATTTGAAAATGAGTTAATTACTGGTATGCACAATCAGTTACTGAAGCAAGCCAAGCATCAAGATGATGAGCATCTTGAAAAGGCGGCAGATTATATTAATTCAGCAATTGAAATTTTTGAAGATATGGGTATGTATAAGCATGCTGATAAATTATTATATATATTAACCAAAATTGCCACTCATGATACTAAGGTTAAAAAATTGCCCTCCGAAGAAGCCTTAAAAGAAGAGGGAGCATCATATAATGATTTTGGTGCCATGAAATATAGTACATATGCTAAGGCTAAAGTTAATAATGCGCTTAGAAGATTAGGGTATACTGATAGAGAAATTAAAGAGCTAATTGGTGACCATAATTTTATTTCTTTCGAGGAACAAGAAAAATTACTAGACATGCCGCCATCATTTAAAGTCAGATTGCAGAATATCAGAGAAAATGTAAGAGCTTCTCATTTATCAGATCGTCATACAAAAGGATTAACATCTGAAAAAATGATATCAAATTTAAAAGACCATGGTACAGTCTTCAATTTATCTGATGATGGTAAAATAGGAGATTTAGATATTGGTGAAGATACATTAGAAGTATCTGATAATACTATTACTGAAATTCAAGATTTTGAAGATGAAATAGATTAATATAATTGTTATATAAGTATGAGAGTTTATAATATTGATTAACAAGGATGTCTCATGCTTAGATTAGTACAAGTTGGAAACACATTACCTGGTAGTTTTATCGTCGATCCTTCGGCAGAATTTCAACCTGGACAAATTGCTGAATTAACTGTTTTAGGAAACCAAGTAATGGTAACAGTGAGTAATGGAACTGCACCACTTGGCATCATTGATGATATTAAAACTAGAGCATTTACTAATGTATCTTGGAACGAGGAAGTACGAGTTCCTGCAGTTGGTGTACCTGGACCTAACAATGTTTTAGTAACTCCTATTGATATTAAAGCTGAATTAAGAAGACCTAATATAATACGTTCTAGTTTTTCTTCTACTATTAAAGCAGAATTAAATCCCGTTAATGGTGTTATTACTTTTTTAGCAGGTACACCTCTTAACATCGATTTAATAGGTGCGGGTCAACCTAATGGCATTAAAGCTATTGTTAATTACACATATCAAGTAGCAAATATCCCAGGTGATGATAGTACACAAGGATCTGGTAGAGTTACTGTATGGTTTAATAGAATGTTTTTTCAAACCGATCAATATGAGACTAATCAACAATATCCTGTCAAAGCTAATTTATATGTTAGTGAAGTTGGATTTTTAACTACTAGAAGACCTAGTACTATACATCCCGCAGTTGCTATGGTAACTGCACCACCTACTCCAATTAATCCCATGATAGAATGTCTTTGGTACTAGAGGTAAAAGTTGATATATATAGTAGTGTGGAGAAATTATGCACTATTTATATAAAATTACAAATGTTATTAACAACAAAGTTTACATAGGACAAACTAATAGTCCAAATTATAGGTGGTATCAGCATTGTTCTTACGCAAAAAAGAAAACAAACACAAACAATATATACATTATGCCATGGCAAAATATGGTGTTGAAAATTTTACATTTACAATAATTGCGTCTTGTATTGTAAATGATCAAATTGATATTGATAATATAGAAAATATTATAATTAATCAATACAATAGCAGAAATAAAGAATTTGGTTATAATTTAAGAGTTGGCGGTAGTCGCGGTTTTCATTCTGAAAAAACAAAACAAAAAATAAGACAAGCTACTTTAAAATAAATCGCAGAAAAAGGTCATCCTGCTTTAGGTCATAAATGGACACAAGAACAAAAAGATAAATTAAGTATTGCTTTAAAATCTTTAGATAAAGAAAAAATATATACTTCTGAAGTTAGACAGCATATGTCAGAGGCTCATCTTGGTCATCAAGATTCCAAGGAAACCAAAGAAAATAAATCAGAAAGTGCCAAGCGAGTATGGGTGCAAAGAATTGATTATTCTGAAATAAAATGTCAAGCAACAAATTGCTCCATTACGGGGAAGGCAAAATATAAAATTGTTGATAACATTAGATATTGTAATAAACATGGCTTAAGAATGTTACGTCATGGAAAATTAGAAAGATTAAAATGAAGTTTATAAATGTTTGAGATGTGATTCACTAATATCTCTGGCTGAGTGGAATAAAATTTATAGATTTTCTATTATCACACAATATATTTTATTAATTAGTTATACTGCATATATTTTCATATAATATAGATTATACTATATATTTGAGGCTTACCTATGACTTTTAAGCATATAAAATTTGAAGATTCCTCTACAATGCGTTCTTTAGAAAAAGTAGCGCGAGATAAAGGTTGGATTAGTAACACACCAATATCTAAAATTGCCTCTATAAGTAAAGTTGATTTATCAATCTCAACTAATTTAACAGAAAATATTATGAAACTATGTGCGGGATTGAGATCATCCGGATTAGATAAATATGCAAATGAAGTTGAGTCAAAATTCATGAATTATAAAAAAGCTCAAACTTTGTATGAAACATCAAAAGAAGTTGGTGAGGATCTAATTGATAACGCTCATCCTAAAGGATCTCATAAGTTAAGTGGTATTGAAGGTGATAATATTATTGAAACTATTATTGATCAACATCTTGCAACTATTAAATTAACAGAAAAAAAACCAACTGGTAAACTATCTTCTCAAGATATTTTGCGATCAGTTAAAATAGTACTTTCACAAGCTGCTAGCAACCCTACTATTGTACAAGCTCTTACTTCAGCGTTAAATGCCATGAAGACTATATTCAGTCTTCATAGCGAGCAATCTTTTTTAACACGTCCAATTGCATGGGGCGAAGATACATTGATAGAAAATATTAATTATGCTTTAAACAATACACATGATGTAAATGTACTAGAGAGAATTTATCCTAAAATTAAATTAGGTGTAGACAATTTTTATCTTGCCTACAAACCAGGTACTGTTATTGGAGGTTCTAGCGCAGAAGTGTGGGCAGGTATGTTACCACTGTTTAATAAAGTATATGCTGCATTAACTACTATAAAACAAACAATGGAAAATTCAAATAGTAAGATTCAACCAAAAACTTCAGTAGATGTATTAACTCAATGGTTACATAATGCTAATTCTACCTTAAAAGGTTTTCAAGCTAAGATAAGTACAGATCCAGATCTAACTGAAAGTGAGAAACAAGAAGCTAGCACTTGGATAGTTAAAAAGATGAATAATGTCGCTAATGTAGAATCTCAGTTTCAATCTATGGACGATGACGAGAAAATACAAAATGCTGAATTACTATTATCTAATTTAAAAAAAATAACAACTCCTAGTTTCGGACAATTTAAAAAAGCATGGATAGATTAAAAGGGTTTATGTCTGATAAATTAAATTTAATTAAAAAATACGCACAACAAACTGAAGATATACCTATTCCAACTAGAAAATCTCCTAAAACTAAACAAGTCTCACAACAGAATGTAGATTCCAATATACCAGTAGCAAAAAAAATGGGACCAACTATTAAGGAACGTCTTCAAAATATAGTACCAGGATTTGCTTCCAAAAAAAATGCGCCAGGTAACTCTGCGCAGCAAATGGCAGATGCTATTAGTGCAGTTAAAGAAATGCAAACTGCAATGCAAAACTTAGCACAAACAGTAATTACAGATGCGGAGTCTGGCACTATGGCATATAAACCAAAAGATGCCACTCAACCAGGAGCTAGTGATGAAGTAAAAACATCTAAAAAAAGTTTTAATGATTTTATTGCTGAGCAATATTTAGGTGGTTTAGACGAAGATAAGAAAGGTGTAGAATGGACCAAAGATACGCATGTAGTAACTTTACCAGGCAAGCAAAAAACACAAACAGACATTTATGAATTAGATGTTGTTATGGATACTTTGCGTAGAGTAGGTGCAAGTACTAAAGAATTTACAGTAGACGGTAAATGGGATTTTAGAACAGATAATGCATTAAGAAATATAATGGGTTTTGCTTATGCTTTATTACAATTAGAAGGTGATTTTGGACTAGAAAATAATATTTATACTTTTGATCACTGGAAAAATTTTAATAAAGCTTTATCTGAGTATAAAATAGAAAATGGAATAGTAAAACTTTCAGCGGCACATAAAATAACAAGAGCCAACGCTATCACTAAACATTTGAGAGCAATTAGTAAATTATATAATCATTTTAGACAACAAGTATTGGCTAGACCAGAATTTAGACCCACTATAGAAGGAAAAAGACCTTTTGATAGGTATACGACACAAGGTTCTAATAAAAATGTTTTAACAGCACCAGAGGAACAAATGTCAAAATCAGATGCTATCAAAATTCCGCTTAACACACCTTATTCTGCGCCTAATTTACCTAATAAAAAATTAGATTATATTCCAATTAAAGCACTACTTAATAGAAGCGAGTACATAAAATGGATGGTTAATTACGCTGGTAATACAGAAGTTGCTGCTATGGATATTTTCAATAAAATTATAAAACCTAAAATTGAATTAATGTGAAGGATACTATGTCTTTTTTATATGATTTATATAATGAGTCTATGAATGATTTTCTTTTTAAAAAAACTGCTCAAAACATACCACCTATATCTCCTAATGAAGTTGCTAAAAAATTAGTTAGTAGACTAGAAAGAGAAATATCGGGTATACCAGAATCATTAAATATTTCTTCTGAAAATTCTAGTTCTGTTGATTTAGGAGTTAATCAATTACAAAATTTAGGAAAATTACTTCAGTTCATGTCAGCTAATAAAATAAAAGTTGATAATATAAGAGTAGTATTTCCAGAGGCTGAAGCTAGTTCTTTACCAGAAGAAGAAAGACATAAACTATCTCCTGTTAGTGTCAATATGTCTAGAGATGCTGTTAGTAGAAAATGGAACACTGCCGATTTTTACACAAATCTTCCTTTATTAATAAAATATGTTACTTATCTACAAAATAAAGCTCAGGAATTAAAAAGAAATGGGGATGTCCAGGGCAGAATATTAGAAGTAATGATTGGTAAATTAATAGATTCTGTAAATAATATCAAACCTGATTCTGGACTTTCTAGATCTCCTAAATCTAAACCAGATTTGCCTAATGAAATGCCGCAAGAAACAGTGGTAGATAATTTCGGAACAAAAATTTTCGACATTAATAATCCATATACTGATAAAGGACCACTAGTTCTAACTGGTAAAGATTTATTTAGCAAAGAATCTTTAAATGCTTGGATGAAACAGGCTCCAGAAGCACAAATTTTAGATGGACAATCATCAATAAAATTTACGGATCCTTCAGCGAATCATTGTAATATAATTAATGTGTTACACAAACGTGCTTCTAATTTAGTTAGAATTTCTTCTTCACCAGAAGATACAAAAAAATATAATTTTTATTTGAATAAGATAACCCAATTAGGACCCGCATTTACAGATCCTCAAGGGAAAGCTTGTAGTATTGGAGGGTCAACTTCACCTTCAGCAGGTCTATATAATAAACATAATTTTTTGGGACAGCCGGGGGGAGATGGTACTGGTGGTACTGGCATTTCTACACAAATTCTAGAACAACTTGTTCAAAGCCTTCCTCTTGATCCGCAAGATATAGATTTTAATCGTATTAGAAACTTTTTTAATTTATATACTAGAGTAACATCTAGTGATAATGCACAATCTGCTATTACTTCTATGGGAACCGCTTTATATGCTATGACCACTGTTTCTGGATTAACACTAACAGGAAACCAACAAAATTTTAGGATAACTAGAAACGTACAAGAATTAATTACATGGTTAAAATCACCTGCCGGTAATAATGCTCTTCAATTTTTATATGCATTACAGCAAATTATAACAGAGACTGGTAAAGTATTAAGAATGTTCTATAATGAATTTGTTAGAACTACTTATTCTGGAGATAGACAAACTTTAAATAGTGAGCAAAAAGCTTTAGTAGAGTCACAGATTCTGGGAGCTAATTCTATTTACTCGCAAAACCTTAGAGATATACAATCTTTAATAGCAAATTTTAAAAATACTGTGAGTACACAAAAATGAAGCGAAACTGTAATAGTGAAATAGATTTTTATGTAGATAGTATTATAGTAGAAACTATTTTAAGAGATGAAAAAATAACTAAATATGCTGATACGACTAGTAGCGGATTAGTATTATCATTAATTGATAAAGTTAAAAATTATGTAAGTAATCATATTGATCCTGACGATAAGTCTGGCAGTCTTATTAGCATATTAGGACCTGGTGCTATATCAGTTGCTTTTAGCGCCATGGGACTGAGTTGGTTAGGCACGTTAATTGGTTTAGCTATGAGAGTATTTAATATTAATGTAAAAGACATTATCAGTTCTATTTGGGACAAACTTAAATCTGCGATAGCTGGAGATAAACCAGTATCTTCCGCACAAGTAGATTCTTTTGTTCAAAGTGCGATACAAGAACATTCTCAGCCAGCTACACAAGAAGAAGCAGAAAAAGCTGCAAAAAATATGGAAAGCAAATCATTTTCAAAACTTGTTAGAGATGCACAATTTGTTAAGTTAGCTATGATAAATTATGAAAATGATTCTTTTAGAAAAGAAGCTGGATTTTTTGAAATGTTCAGTAGCAGAAAATCTAAAACTGTTTCGATTTTAACAAGAGTGCTTAGTTGGATTTTTAAGATTGCTCTAGCATCTGCTGGGCTCATGGTAGCAGGAGATGTTGTAAACAAATTTGTAGGTAGACCTAATGCCATTGATAATACTATTCAAAAAGGTAAGCCTATTGAACAACCCATAGTTCCCGCTAATATATCTAAACAAAAAAAATTTTTAGTTAAACCTACCTATAATGCTAACGAAAAATACAACACCAGAGATTCTAATTGGATAGAAAGAATATCTAATGATCCATCTTCTATTGAAAACATGTTAATATCTTTTGTTAAAGAAGTATATGAAGGATTAAACGGCAAAGAGAATATTATTAAAAGCTCACCAGCTTTTCAAATGGTTAAAAATAGAATTATTTGGTATAATCATACTAGTCCTAATTCACCTATGATATGGATTCCAAAATATTTTTCTTCCAAAAAACAAATTGTCGATTATTTCATTGATGATGTAGCAGAAAGGGCATAATAAAATTGTGCATATGCTGACATATCTTTGTAATTTTGCCTGTGAGATAATCAATGAATAAACGTAGAAGCGATGTTTTAGATAATTTCTTTAAAATAGCACAAGAACAAGGTTTAATTTCAAATAAAAATACAACAGAAAAAACTAAACGAAAATTAGAAAAAACACACCGAGCTGATTCGTTAAGTGCCAAAGATATTGAAGAACTTTATGGAATCAAACCAGAAATGTCTAAAGGTAATCAATATACAAGAAATATTATTGAAGACGCTCATCCTACATCATATATCGCTGCTCCTTCATATGATAAACTAAATGGTTTAGTGGAAAACGAAAATGAAAGACAAGATATTACATTACATATTTTAAATAAAGTTCCTAATGGACATCTGACTGGTCATAAATATGCTGCAAAAGATTTAATATTATCACTAGTAAGAGTGGGTAATGATTTAGATCATAAAAATAATGATCGATTACGAATATTAGCAGATACTTGTTTGCTACAAGTTAGCCAACCAATGAAAAAAAATGCAGCTGCCGTATTGATAGCAATTCCGGTATTACTTGGATCCTTATATCTGCAACAACATTTATCATTCGTTAATGAAGGGTTTGAAAAAAATCATCAAAAAATAATTGCTGAAATAGACGATTTATTACAATCTAGTTCTTCGTGGGGAATAGGATATGATTATAAATCAGATTTCAAAAATATGGTGCAAGATTTTAAAACTAAACTAATGAATTTTTATACACTATATAAAAAAATAGAACCTATAATTACTGATTTAGAAAAACCAAGAACAGCAAAAGATTTAATAGAATTATCAAAACAACCACAAACAGATACAGTGGTAAAAGCTTACGGTGCCCTTAAATCCGCAGCAGACAATATGTTACCTTATATTATTACTATTGAAAAAAACTTTGCTTCAGAAACTTATAAAACTAGACAAATAGAAGATAAAGGATTTATGTCTTCTCTAGTTGATAATCTACAAGTTTTTCATGGAGGAAAAGGACTAGTAGCTGATGATTTTGAGGATATTGTAAGAGCTATTGATCCATACAAAAAATCTATAAATGATTTAGTTAATATATTAAAAAATGCTGAATCTATTGAGAAATCAGCACAGCAGAAAATACAGGAAGCATCTGCATCAGAAACAAATACTCCTAATGAATTTGATTCTACAACTCAAAAAGTTGAACCAACAATGGAAAAATCAGATGTTGATCAACAAGTGGAAGATTTAGAAAAAGATCTTGCCGGTGGACTATTATAACAAAATAAATTATTATTACTACAATTTGTTAATAATATATCAATAACAAAATATGTTATTGATTTAGTAAGTTAAGATGTAAGTATAGCGTGCCGAATTGTAAATTTATACGGCATTAAAAGATTATAGGAAAATGAAATGGCTTTAAAATTATTACAACCAGGCGTACAACCTTTAGGTCAGTATGATGGTCTCGATACAGAATTTTTAACATTAAAAGGTGGAGAAATTGTTAGTTTCACTTCAGTTCCTGTTTCTGGATCTGATAAAGCGGCTAGAGACGTACTTGATGGATATGTAAATCCAGGTTCTGTTCAAAAAAGAGTAGCAGTAACCAGAAACGTTCCCACTACAAAAAGACCTCTTATGTTATCTGATGATGGTATTACTGGATATGGAACTTTATTTGGTTCCATAATTGGTGGTAGTTTAGGTGGACAAGTAGTTGGAGTTACTATAGGACCACACACTTCTTTAGGTTCAGGTAAAGTAACATTATGGGAAAAACCTGGTATCTATGCTGTATCTTTAGATGCATGTGATACATCATCTACTGATGGATTACAGCCTACTAATACAACTTTAGATACAGGAGCGGCATTAACTTGGGTTCCAGCTAGTACTTCTGGGGGTCGGCTAACTCCAGTTGGTAGTGCAGCGGCTGCTGGTAACACAGTGGTTGTGGGTCGCTTTATTGATTTTGAAAGTAATGGTTCTCTTGTTACTACTCCAAGTAGTTTAGTAGCGGCACTTAATGCACCAGATGGCACATTAGGGGGAGCACTTCCAAAACAATTTGCTTTTGCTACTTTCTATTTTAATCCTCCATCTGCTTAATTAATTTATATTCTAGCCGAGGGGCTGGAATAATTCTCTTCGGGGAAACCCCTCAACTTTTAATAATGTTTAGCTGGTAAAACTGGCAAAAATTCCATTTAGGAGAAAATTTATATGAATATGTTCAATAATCAAAACACAATGAACGCCTCCTCTTTAAAAGATATGTTGCAACAACTAGTAAAATATGCAGCAGTTTTAGAAGAGAATCAACCAGCCAATATGGGTCTAGCTGGTCAAGTTTCATTAAGTGATGATAAAAGAGATGAGTTAATTTCACGTGCTATTGTTACTCAAGATGGTAAAATTGCTTTAGCACAAGCTATGGCAAATCCAATTAGAAGAAACTTAGATTATCATGGTATTGCACGACGTGCACTTGTTGTAGATCCTTTACCTCAAGCAGCTACACCAAGTTACGATAGAGATATTGATGTCGCAGCTGTTGTTATTTCATCCAATGGTACTGGACCAGAATCTAGGGTGTTTGGTGATAGAGTAGTTGTTCCTACATTTGAAATATATGCAAATCCTACTGTTAGAATTTCTGAAGTAAGACGTCGTAGATTTAATGTTATTGATAGAGCTGTACAAAAAGCCCGTCAAGAAATTATGGCTCAAGAAGATGCAAATATCTTTGCAGCTATGGATGCCGCTGCTTCAGTAGAAAATACTTTAACTGATATTGCAGATGCAGGTCTTCTAAAAAGAGATCTTGTAGAAATAAAACAACAAATTGATCGTTGGGATTTAGTAACCACTAAATATTTTATGAATATCAATGAATTCACTGATATGCTAAAATGGGGTTCCGGTGGTGGTCAAGGTGTTGGCGGTGGAGATTTTGATCCTGTGACTATGAGAGAAGTATTACAAACTGGTTTATATGCTCATATTTGGGGTACAGATATTATGGTAAGTAAAATTGTACCACCAGGCACAATTTATGGAGCAGCAGATCCTGAATTCGTGGGAGTAATGCCAATTAGACAAGATATCGAAGTTCTTCCTGCAGACGAACCAAAACAACTAAAACTTGGTTGGGTAGTTTCAGAAGAAATTGGAATCGGAATTGTAAATCCAAGAGGCGTCGCTGCCGGTAGAAAGAGTGTTGTTCTAGGCGCTTAATTAAAGTATATACACTTGCACATTAAAAAAACTAAAAGGCATATTTTTATATGCCTTTTTTTAATTTCTAACAAATAAAATACTATTAATATAATATGTTAAGTATACATCTTTAATGGATTAAATAAATAATATGAATATTTTTGCTACTGGAATAAGTGACAATGTTTTATTTGTTGTAAAGAATGTTACAATTTCACCAAAAAAAATAATTAAAGTATTTAATACTCCAATGTATCCTGGTACTACATTAGATGTTATGCAAATTCCTGGTATTTCTGAAGAAGATATTAGAACATCTTTGATTAAGGGTGATTTAAAAAATAAATTGAAGACAGGTCAATTACAAGTTGTATCATCTACGGTAGCTTTTCCGGAATCTGATACAGCTTTTATTAAGGAACTAGGTATAATGGGCTTATCTAATAATATTATCAATCCCGATGTTATTGCTGATATTTCTACTCAGGGAGATGGTTTGCCGGATGGAACGGTAAAATTTACCTCTCCTCCCCGTGCCGCTATGTGGACTTTAAATAAAAATATTGATTCATCTAAGGCTGATGGTATTAAATATATAGCTGCCCGAGGTGGAGGAGTATGGATCAGAAATATGGCTAATGGCTCACCAGGTGCTAATTTACAAGATACCTGGTATGTAAATTTTGATACAGGCAATAATAATGCAGATGGTTTAACTCCATCCACTGCTGTTAAAAATGTAGATGAAATACAAGCTAGGTGGGGTAACCAAATCATTGATGGATATTTTACTCCATCTGTATTTATTCATATCTCTGGAAATGATTCAAAGCCACATACTTTTTCTCCATGTATGTCAAATTTCGTATTAATATATTTCAAAGGTACTAGAATAAATACTCCAGGATTATCCGGAACATTAACAACCTACCAAAATTGGAATGGTAATACTAAAACTCAATGTGAATTTTCTTGGTCATCTTTAATAGGAACATGGACACCTGGTCAATTTTTATCTTTGCCTTCATTAGGAAATGTCAGTGTAGTCGTTGGTAGAGATATTGGTTCAAAAACAGCAGTTTCTTGTGATGCAGTAGATTTAGATAATATTGCTTCTGTAGATGGTGCTGCTGTTACATTTCAAGGATATAGTTTTAATAAATTAAATGGAAAAATCTCTTTATCACCATCTGGAGAAGGTACTTTGATCTTTCAAGATATTCAACTTGGCGACCCTGATAATATAGATTTACATTGGGTTAATATTACGGGTACAAATGGTGGTGGCGGACAAGTTTTATTTATTGGCTGTAGTATTTATGGAGTAGATAATTATAATGATACGTTAGCTGCTGCGGTGGGATGTTACATTGTGGGATGGCGTAATTATGGCAGAGATTTAATGCTAGGTAATATACATGATTCTGTAGGTGGCGCTATTTACAGAGTTCATGAACAAGGATTTTCTGATATCATTTCTAATGTTCTGTTATTGGGTGTACCATCTATAGATCCTTCTGGAGCACTTCTTATCGAATCTAATTGTTCTTGCTATAATGCATTTCAAGGTTGGTTAGTAAAAGGAGAAATAGAAATTGACGGATCTTTTTGGGTAAAAAATGCAAACATAAATGGGAGCGTATTACAAGTAACAGCCGGGGCAAAAGTAACATACACAGATGCTGCTAAAATTGGAAGTACTGGTACATCACCTACTAATCGTTATGTCGTTCCAGGTGCTAGTTCTAATACACTACCTTTAGTATCACCTAATAGTCTTTGTGGAATTATCAAATTAATTTAATATTGGAGTTTTATGCGTGATGAAAAAGCTAAAAATGATTTGCGTCGTATTGCTGAGATTTTAAAAGAAGAAAAAATTAGAAGAGAAAAAGAAATTATAAAAGATTCATCCAGTAAAAAAGAAGGATCTAAACAAAAAAAACAATAATTTAATGAACTCATTTTTTAACATATTAAAAATAGCTAAAAAGTTTGATAGTAAAAATTCGAACAAAAATCAATATATTTATCATATAAAAAATAAATCATTTAGAGGTAAATACATTTATCCACTTTCAGAATTAAAAGAAATATATCCAGATATTTACAAAAAAGAAATTAAAAAATACGAAACAAGAAAACAACATCCTAAAATAAAAATAGACATTATCAATACAACTTGGGAAGATTGTGTTAATTTTTCTACTCTTAATCCAATTAAAATATTTCAATTAGAAGAATTATTAGGTACTCCAGGCTATAAAAATATTAAAGATATTGACGTATTTAGATTCAACATTAAAGATTTAAAAAATTTTGATATGTGTTTATACGACGATAGTAAATCTCCTAAAAATGATGAGGCTTACAAAAAAATTAATCCAAATACTTATAAAGAAACTCAATTTATACCAAATGAGACAACTAAATATTTTATTAAAAGCAAAGATAATCAAGAATATCCATTACTTTTTGGATACATTACTCATCTATTAGTAAAAGGTAAGGTGCCAGTAAGTAAAGCAGATATAATTAATTTTGAAGATTAATTTGATATTTGTAAAATAAAATAAATATCACTTATTATTAAAGTATATAATAAACACTATCTTATAATTTGAGGTGCTAATTATGTCTGGATTTGGAATACCTGGAACTGTTGGTGGCGGAGGGGGTGGTGGAGGAGGCGGAGATGCTTCGTCCGCAAATCAATTAACCCAAATTAATTTAGCCAATAGTACTAATAATTTACTAAATGCTGGTTTGCCATCATCTCTAGGAGTAGGTGGTGGATTAAAAATTGATGGATCAGGTTCCGCATTACCAATATCTGGAACTATTACTGCTAACATTGGTTCATCTGGCTCCCTAGCCCTTGATAGTTCAATTACATCATTATCACAAAAATTTAGTTCTTTGGGTCAGAAAACTTCAATTAATTCTACACCAGTTGTATTAGCATCTGATCAGTCTATTATTGCTATATCTGCTGTATCTTTACCTTTGCCTACTGGAGCGGCTACAGCTACCCTACAAAATACAGGTATCAATTTATTAACTTCTCTTGATACTAAAGCTCCAACTTTAATTGGCGGAAGATTACCTGTGGATGGCTCTGGAGTTACTCAACCAATTTCTGGTTCAGTCACTGCTAATATTGGATCAACCAATGGCTTAGCTTTAGATTCTAGTATTACATCATTAAACAATAAATTTGCAACTTTGGGTCAAAAATTATCTACTGGATCTACTCCTGTTGTAATAGCATCTGATCAATCCGCTATTCCTATTTCTGGAAATATATCAATTTCAAATTTTCCATCTACACAAAATATTTCAGGAACTGTGACTGCTAATATAGGTACTACTAATGGAATAGCTTTAGATACAACACTGTTATCATTGTCTGCTAAATTTAATTCTTTAGGTCAGAAAACTTCAGCTAATTCAAGTCCAGTAGTAATTGCTTCTGATCAGTCATCAATATCCGTAAATGCAAGTAGTCTTCCACTTCCAACTGGAGCATCTACTTCGGCTCTTCAATCTTCTACCAATTCTTTACTTACTTCTATTGATAATAAAATAACTACAGTTAATACTGGGGCTGTAGTAGTAACTTCTTCTACTTTACCAACTGGAGCTTCAACTTCATCCCTACAAACCACAGGAAATAATTCTTTATCTTCTATTGATACTAAAGTTCCTGCTTTAGTATCAGGTCGTGTACCAGTAGATGGTAGTGCTGTAGTTCAACCAGTTTCTGGTAACGTTGCAATTTCTAATTTTCCAGCTTCGCAGCCAGTAACTTTTTCTGGTTCTTTACCAGCTGGAACTAATCAGATTGGTCATGTTATTACTGATATTGGTTCTACTGTTGCTGTAAGTAATTTTCCTGCTACACAGCCTATTTCAGGCACAGTTACTGCTAACATTGGTACAACTAATGGTTTAGCATTAGACACTTCAGTAAATAATATTAACTCTAAATTAGGTTCTTTGGGTCAAAAAAATTCTGCCGGCTCAGCACCAGTAGTAATTGCTTCTGATCAGTCTACTCTACCTATCTCTGCTAGCTCGTTACCTTTGCCAACAGGTGCCGCTACTTCAGCTTTGCAAACCAGCGGCAATGCTTCTTTAACATCAATTGCATCTTCTGTAACATCTTTAGATAACAAATCACCTATTTTAATTTCTGGTAGAATACCAGTAGATGGAAGCGGAGTCACACAACCTATTTCAGGAACTATCACTGCCAATATTGGTACTACTAACGGTCTGGCATTGGATACTACTTTAGCTAAACTTAGTGTTTCTCAAGGTGTGGCTTTAGGTGCAAATACTCAAACTTTGATTGGAGGATCTGTAACCACTGCGGCTCCTACTTATATTACTGGTAATATCAATCCATTATCTTTAACTACCGCAGGAGCGCTAAGAGTAGACAATAGTGGTAACACACAACCAGTGGCTGGTACGATTACTGCTAATATAGGTACCACTAATGGATTAGCCTTAGATTCTACATTATCCTCTTTGAATTCTAAATTTAATACTTTAGGACAGAAGACATCTGCTAATTCTACTCCAGTTGTTATTTCTTCTGATCAATCTTCTTTGTCTGTTACAGTAGGTAATTTTCCAGCTACACAAGCTATTTCAGCAATTTCATTACCATTGCCGACAAATGCAGCCACTTCTGCTTTACAAACCACGGCAAATAATTCATTATCATCTATTGATGGAAAAATTATTGCTGTTAATACAGGTGCAGTAACTGTTTCTTCTTCTGTTTTACCTACTGGAGCATCTACTGCTACTTTACAAACTTCAGGAAATGCATCTCTAACATCTATTGACTCTAAAACAGCTGCTTTAGTATCTGGAAGAGTTCCAGTTGATGGATCTGCGGTAATACAACCTATTTCTGGCACTATAACAGCTAATATTGGGACTACTAATGGATTAGCATTAGATTCTAATTTAACGAGCTTAAGAAATCAGATCCCTACTACTTTAGGACAAAAAACTTCTGCTAACTCTTTGGCAGTAGTTATTGCATCAGATCAATCTGTTGTATCTATTACCGGATCTGTGAACGCAGCTGCTCCAGTTTGGAATCGTACTGCTACTGGATCTATTACTGCTACATCTACAGGCACTATTAAAAATAGTGCTGGCAGATTAAGAACAATAAGAATCTTATATAGTGGAGGTGGAACTAATTATTTTCAAATACATGATAAATTAACCGCTACTGCTTTCAGTAATGCAACTTTGGTTGGATTTGGATATGAAATTTCAAATACATTAGATTCCTTATTATTAGATTTTTCTGAGGAATTAGTAATGTCAGTCGGTATTTGCTGGGGCATCTCTTCGACTCAAGGGACATACACTGCTGCAGCTCAAAATGCAATTGTTTTTGCGGAATTCATTTAAAAATAGGAGTTATAATATGCAGATATCTTATGGCAGACCAGCCCAAGAATTATACGTTTTTTTTGGTGCTAATACTATTGGTAATAATACTACTGTTCGTTTTCTGATGCCTGGGTATGTAGGTACTTTAGCTCCTACAACTCCCAAAGGTCTTAGAATAACAGATTCAAGAAGAATTAATAGAATTTCTGTTTATGCTAACACAGCTGGCACAGGAACAGGATCATATACTTTTACCTTGGTTAAAATTGTTGCTGGTGTTGCTAATGCGACCAGCCTATTACTTACTATTTTATCTACAGCTTCCTCAGGCACTGCAATTGGATCTGTTGATTTAGTAGAAGGAGATATTATTGGGATACAAATCACTCCTACTGGTACTATTTCTAGTGGGAATGATTATTTTGTTTCATTAGGATCAACAGATAAATAAGGAAATTATACATGCCTACATATAGATATAAAACCATTGGTGTAACACAATCACAAATTCAAAATATTCTATCAGTTGGAACAACTGTTTCAGTCAGCTCAACTATGCCAGAATCTTTTCAAGATGTAACTATTAATGATAGTAATGAATTAAGTAATCTAACAGATTATATGTCATCTGTAGGTTATTCTTTTTCAGAAAGTAGTCCGGAAGTTTCAGCAGCCAAATCTATTTTACAAATTCAATCTAATAGATTAACTTCAAATTTAGCTACCATTAATGTTGGTGCGGGTTTCGTTGATGTACTTTCATTAGATATTAAGTCTAAAGGAAATTCTGCTTTTGGTATTGTTGCTTCTCTTAGTGCGACAGTTTTAGTAGGTGGTTCTATAAGAATAACTATTAATGGTGGTACTTTTTCTAACCAAGTATTAATGGGTCAAGCATTACCAGTTCTTGGTGGAGGAGGAGCTTCATTTACTGTGCCTTTGATCATCCCGTCATCTACATCATATACTACTTACACGGTAAAACTTCAAGCACAAGCTATTGGTTTATTAGCTTCTGTTAGTGTGGATGCTGCTACAAATCCAGGATCTTCTGGAGCCACCTTAGTAGTTTTTGAATACGCATAATTAAATCATACCTGGTAGAGTACCGTACTCTACCAGGTTTTCTGATATTAAAATAATATAGATATTTTGTGTGGCTATGGAATAATTTAGTATAGTATCAATATAATAGAAACTCTTAAGAGGATAAAATATACTATTAAAATTTACTTTTATGCTAACTAATAAATTTCCTAACATAGGTAAAATAACTCGTGGAAGAGATTTTAATTTTCATCAAAAGATGATTGTAACTGCTAGCGATTTTGGTAGTAATTCCATTGATGGTTATCAACCAGACATGATTATTACTTTTTCCACGCAAGGCGTAATGTTTTTTAATGAATCTGGTGCTGGGGTAGTAGAATATAGTTTTAATGGAACCACTGTACATGGCGAGTTAGATCCTACTTTACCTAGTAGAGCTTTATCTTTTGATAATAGAGTCATTTCTTTAATTTGGTTTAGAATTAAACCTGGTAGTTTTGGTCCTGTAGTAGTAAGAGTGGATGCGTGGGCAATCAGATAGGCTATCGTGAAAAACAAGCAAAAATTAATTAAAGATAAATGCGAAATAGAAGATTGTAATGTAAATACACCACAAGCCTTACATCTTCATCATATCATAGAAAAAACAGAAATTAATACTACAAATCATATTTATAATTTGGCTATTATTTGCGCTACTCATCATGCCTATGTACATTGTGGTAGATTAAAAATTATTGGAGTTTATCCATCTACTAAGTTGCCAAATAAAAGAGTTTTGATATATGAATTAGATGGCAAGAAGAATTTAAATATTGACGTTCCCTACACAAATTTCAAAAATAAATCATTTAAAATACAAGGTAAGAAATGATGAGCTACAAGATTGATGCAAGCGATCCAAATAATTTAAGTGATAAAATCTTATCAGAACGAGAAACCAGACGTCGTTTATTAACACATGCAAGGTTATTAGGTTTTGAAAAAGATATGTTGTTGTTATTTTTAAAATATGATAAATTGCTTAGGAATTGTAGTAATGAAAAAGAGAGATTAGATATCTCTAAATTAGGAGCAGTAGAGACATATAGATTACTTGGTGGGGGTGGTGAATTGTATATTGATGGAAAATTAATTATGAAGGAAGATTAAAATGAATGATAAATTTAATGGTGAAGTATTATGGTTTGATCCTAAACGTGGATATGGTTTTATTGGTTGGGAACAGCTAGGTTTACAACAAAAAGACTTGTTCGTGCATTTTTCTGATGTTTTATGTGAAGGTTTTAAAACTCTTTATAAAGGTCAAAAAGTAACCTTTGGAGTAGGTGTTAATAAACATGGCACTCCAAAGGCTACTGAAGTAAAAACACTGTAATTATTTAGGAGGATCTGGTGGACTATTTGGTCCTAAAGATACTTCTAGTTCCTCAGTTGTAATCATTGTATATAAAGTATGTAAGCTTATATACTCCTCTTTATCAATAGTAGTTAATTTTTTCTCTAATGCATTTCTCAATTGTAAATAAGTTAACATATGGATCCTTTAATTATATTGTTATATGTGTTAGAATTAACTACTGCTATAGTAGCTATTCGTCAACATTTTAAATGGACAGCGTGCTTTTTATCTTTTTCCTTTTTATTAGATATTATCAATTTATTAATAACCCAGTACAACAATCATTATTCCAGCAAACCATATGCTGGAATTAATTTTTTATTGTGGATTATTAGTATGGCATGTTATTTAGGTATTTGTAACTTACTTTGTTTCATTACTAGTATCGTTTATAAAAACAAAAAATGGGCTTGTATCAATATTTTTGTTTATTTTATATCTATTTTTTATTTAACTATATATTATTTATCATTATCTGATATTGTAACCTCAAAACTTATAAATATATATTATATTATATTTATGTTTATTAATAGTTTAATATTAATTAGTAAAATTAAAGCAGGTTTTGGCATGGATAAATTTGTTTTGTTATTATGCTCTATTGGTGGACTAACAGAATTTCTAATTATTCAACAATATTCTTTTTCCAAATATTATCTATTAAATATTAGTAATGCTATTTTTTATCTGATGGTGATTGCGATAATATGGATGCACGGGAAGTTAAATCGTTTAATTCCTGTATAAGAGTAATTGATTTATTTTGTACTTGTATTGATATTTTAGTTAGTTCAATTAATTTTATTTCTTCTTCTTTTAATTGATGTCTAATTATTTTATTACGGTAGAACAAATATTTCATTTCTGCAACTAAATAAAAAAAAAGGCAACCCGCAATTAATAAGATAGATATAGTAATATACAGAAAAAAAATTCCTAATTTATATATTAGGTTTAGCAGGATTAGATAAAACATCTTTTTTGGCTCCTGCTGTCTTTAAATCAAACTCATTAGTATATAACCGTCTTGCTTCAAGCGTAAAATTAGGATTGCTTTTATCTCTTTCTTTGTTAAGCACTAATGTTAGTTGATCAATTTTATTATTTCTTATCTCTTCTCTAATTTCTTCCATTTCCTGATCTATTTTACTAGTTAATCTTGCTTCAACCATAAATAAACCTTCTTTAAAAGAAACTATTGCTTCAGATACTCTTTCTAAAGCTCGAGATGAGTTTTCATATAAACTAAAATATCTTTCATTTATTTTGATTAGTTCGTCTGTTTTGCGATCTAGTGCTACATTACGGGCATCAAAATAAATTTTAATTCCATTTATTAACGCGTCTCGTTTAAACCAAAAAACCAAAAGCACAAATGTTAATACTAGCGCTAAAGAATGATTAATAGCTGCTTGTAAAATAGAGTCAAAACTAATGATTATATCTTGATTTGGCATTCTATTATTATCCTTTTTTAATAAGTGGCTGTGTATCCATTTCTGCTAATTCTGCGTTTTCAGAAGCAAAATCTACATCACTTAAATTAAGTTCTTCATATTTTTCATTCTTAATTATGTATATAGATTTCTCTCTTGATGGAATCATATTTTCACGCTTGAATGGTACATTATTTGTTGTATTATTTATTTCAGGATTAACTTTCCTTATAAATATTTTATTACGTTTTTTAAACAAAGATCCTTGAGAAGCTGATTGTATTAACTGATTTTTAGTAAAAGAATAATGCTTATCGTCTAATAAATTAACAGAAGAGAATGCTCTAATAGTTAAGTTAAGATCTGACAAGCTGACATTCATATTAGAAATATTAGTGACCCAAAAAGATTCTTTGTATTTCATTATGTTTATAATGTGTATATATTCATAATTTTTAGTTGATATTAAGATATTATCATATAGTGAATTAAATATGCAAATACTTTCTTATTTCCCAGGACAAAAAGTAGTTATTTTTTTGGAAACTGTGAACAATAATAATGTTCGTACTGATAGTGTAACTTTACCAATAGTTGATAGAGTCATTTTTCCAGGATTAACTTTAGCTTCAGGATATCCTCAGACTATGACACAATTAGACATAGGTTTATATTACTATCAGTTTATCTTACCATCTGGGGCTTCTTCTGTAGGAAATTATTTGATAGATGTTTCATTTGTTAATCCGGTCAATGGATTTAGTAATAATGAAATATATCAAATTATAGTTAATGCGCCTTTTGGTAATTTTGGCACAACAATAGGATAATTATGTTAATTAAAGCTAGAGGAGAATTAATTGATGTTACTGATCAGGTAAATCTAACAGTACAATTTAAAGACACTTCTGGTGTGGCAATTGATACTGATTCATTTCCACAAATATCTATTATTCAGCCAAGTGGTTTAGTTGCTTTAGCTCCTACTTCTGCTGGTGTCAGTAAAATCGCACCAGGGAAATATTCCTTCATTTACACTGTTCCTATAAACGGTCCTTATGGAGTTTTTAATGATATATGGACTGGGTTTATTAATGGTTTTAGGATAGAGGCTACTTTTTCTTTTGTAGTCGCGCATACACAGTTGCCAGCTATAAATACTGATGGATATGTACATTTGGGCGATGATCCAGGTTTTAACTATTCACAATGTGCTACAAAAAATATTGATAAATTAATCAAGGCTCTTAGAGCAAGATTAAATAGTGCTGGAAAAGCTAAATCAACTGATTCTTTCGGAAATGTAGTATATGTAGATTGTGATATTTTTTCTATAGATATGTTAGTAACTTTTTTAGCCACAGCTCTTTGGGATTTTAATCAGGTTCCATTTTTTACTTTTTTTACTTTTGATGATGATGGTTTTGTTGAACAATTTGGTGAAATCTTAGTAGAAGGTGCTACTTTATATTCATTATCCTCTAAGGCTTTGATAGAAAGAGGTAGAGAATTTCAATTCACTGATAATGGATTAAATTTTAATCCACCTACAATAAGTGAATTAATGAGCACTCAATACAGTACTCTTCTCAGTCATTATTGGGAAAAATTAAAATATATTAAAAATAGTTTAAGACCAGCGCCTAGAGGTTTAGGAGTATTTAGTATGACAAGTGCTATAAATCCTGCTTTTGCTCGACTTAGACATCTTAGAGCTCGTAGATTAATATAATTATTATGAATGTTGAACTTTAAGAATTAAAGTTTGAACTAAATCAGGATTAGTATCTATACCTCCCCATGGATTTAATATCTTAGCTAATGGAGTAATATTTTGGTGTGTGATTTTTTTCCATTTATCCTCAAAATAAGGTATTTTTAGTTCCTCAAAAATAATTGGACATTTTTTTAAATTCCATTGATCAATTTTATTAGTTAAATTTGAGTTTAAATTTCCTATATGTTTATAGCTATAACCATTATGAAACTCTCCCATTAATTTACAAATAATATGTACTGATAAATTAGATACATTAATATCTAATAAAATACTTAATCTATAGAAATATTGTTTTTCTGTTATTGATTTTATTATAGGAATCTTATATAATTCTTCTATTGTATTAAAATAGTTTATGTGACGATTATATTCTTCAGTTATTAACTTATATTTTTTTGATAATAAATTACAGCCACATGATGTAACAAGATTATCACGTAATTTATAAGTTGCGGTAATTATATTTTTTCCACAATCACATTGACACATCCAATATTTTCTGCCCTTAGAATAATCGGGTCCGATAACAAATAAATTTCCAAATCTTTTTCCAATAAGATTTGGAGAATGATTACATCCACATGAAGTACTGTTACCAGTTCTTAAAGAATTTGAAGTAATAATTTTTTGTATACCACATTCACATTGACATAGCCATTGTGTTTTTCCACATTTATTTTTATTTTGCTGATTAATAACTTGCCAAAATCCAAATCTTTGATTAGTTAAATCTATAAATTTCCCCATTTTAACCCCTTTATATGTTGAAATAAGTTTGAGTTTAAACTCAAACTTATTTCAACAACTATTCAAATTGCTATAGATATAAAAATTACACAGGTATTACTGGAGCAACACCTCTAGCAAAATAAGCAGCCAATTGAGCTTCAGCTTTTGTAGCTTTATCACGTAAACGATCTGTTTCTATTCTATTAATAATATCTCTTGTATGAGAATTTTCAACTTGAATTTTTTCTTTTAGATCATTATAACGATCTGAAACTTCTTTAGATAATTGTGCAGCAAGTTTTTCTGACAATAATGTTTGATCTTTAAATTGTAATAAGTTTTGCATTTGGTTAGTGTATGCGGTTTTCTCAGTTTCTGCATGTAATTTTAGTGTAAGAATTGCTTGATCTTTAAAAGCAAGAGCATTATCTCTAAAACCTTCAAATGATAATATTTGTATTTCTTTGCGCGCATCTTGAATTTTGTTTCCTAAATCATCAAATTTTTCACAGTTATTCATTAATATTTCTCTAAAATTTGATGCTAACATTTCTCTAGTTCTAGTTTCTGCTTTTAAATTTTCTAATTCTGAATCTTTTATTTCTTGAACAATTTTTGCTTTAGTTTTTTCAGTTATGAATTGAGATTCTTTAACATCTTCAATAGTTTTAATAAACCTATCAGCAGATGATCTATCTAATCTTGCTTCAGCATCTTTAATATCTTTAATAGTATGCATGAATCTATTACTTGATGCTCTATCTAATTCTGCTTCAGAATCTTTTATTGTTTTTACAATATCAGCATACTGTAAACCGCCTGATCTTTCTAAATCTGCTTGTGCATCTTTTACGGTACATAATACATCAGCCTCAGCATCTTTAATAGTACATACTACATTGCCATACCTAGTACCTTCGTTATTACTTAAATCAGTAATAGCTGATAATACATGTTCAGAAGGACTATATCTATTACAGTCTTCTTTTGTTGCAATAATAGTTTTTACACTCACACTTTTTTCTTTATTATTTGTGCCATCTTCTGCTACCACTGTATTATTTCCTGTTGGAATAAGTTCTACTACCATTTTATTCTCCTTCTTTATATTGGTAAATTATTTTGAATTACCAAATAACTGATTAAATAGTAAAAGAATAGCAGAAAGTCGCATGTACATACATCACTTTTAAATCACATTATAGAGTGGTATCAAGCTAACAATGAATATACCATCAGTTAAATATAATTATAATATGTCGTTATTTTACTATAAAAGTATGTCTAAAAATAAAAAACTACCATTATCACAAGTGAAAAAATTACCTTATCAGTCTCTTAATCGCATGTTAAAAAAATTAAGAGAATTCTTAAAAAATGATGAAGTAGTAAAAAAGATGTTTAAAGAATATGAAGTGGATATTGCAGAAATAGATTATATTCCCATGAAGTTTGGTAATCTTGATGTATCCGCGAAAACAGATCACGGAGTGATAATTTATAATTATAGATTGTTAACGGATGGAGATTTTTTTAAAGATTTTTCTTATGGTGTACATGAGATGACGCACTGGTTACAGCAAACAACTGGAACAAAACCAACACAAAGTTCTGATGATGGTAATTATTTAGATAATCCATATGAACAAGAAGGTTTTCAAAATCAAGTAAATTATATTGCACAGCATTTCGGGGATGATGAAGCTGAAGAATATGTAGATCAATTATTAGAACATCATGAAGTAGAGGACAAAGAAGAAAAAGAAGATAAAAAAGAAACGTTAATGGCTAAAGTATAATTTACTCACATATAAATAACTACTTCCCCTATTATATAGTCCCCAACTTTTTGTCGAGAGTCTTTGGATAATCAAATCAATAAAAAAGAATAATAATATGCCATACTATTTAAATCCAATTAGAGCGGGTCTAGATGCAGTATCATCTTTGGGTGACGGATATAGTATAAACATAAGATGGTTCCAAGCTTATCCCAGCATCAAAACAAATAAAATAGCTTATCATATATATTTTTCTACTGCAAAAGAAAATGTATTTTCAGAAGGGATTAAATATGTTTCTATAGATGATTCATTAGAAGCAAATATTATAGATTTAACTCCTGGTCAAGAATATTTTTTTAGTGTACGTCCAGTTGAATATAATTTTAACATGTTTAATTTGAATTTGCTTCCTATTGCTTATGATAATATTAGAGTTTATCCTATTAGTATGCTTAGACAAAACATTTCAGAAACAGATTTAGTAATTCCTTTATTAGATGTAATAGGATTTCCTAATACTGGCGTAATAAAAATTGGTGTAGAACTAATACAATATTCCTCAATAGATAACTTGAATAACAATTTATTATTAACAAATTTAAATCAACGTGGTCTATTTAAGAGTAAGATAAGTTTACATACTTCAAATGGTTTTGATGGATACAAGTTAAGAGATCCAATAGTTACATTATTTACGGAAGAAGAATCTAATTTATTTGATAGAATTTTTGTCTGTCAGTGTCGTTTTGAATATCCAAACTATGCTTTTACTATTGTAGACGGATATCATCAAGTTACTAAAGATTTACTGTCAACTGATTTAGAAGCTTCTGATGCTGCTAACACTAATTTTCCTTCATATGATTATGCCGGATATCACCGCACAGATCCCGTTCAACTTTTAAATGGTACATGTGTAGGTAGTTATATTGGTGGTGAAATGGGCTGCATAGACGGCTATGGTAATTATAATATATTAAGAGGGCTTAATTTACAAGATCAGAATACGCAAAGACAAGAAATGGAATTGTCTGTTACCGGTAGACCTGCTGTATTAATAAGAAGAGTTCAAACAGGTATTACTTGTGCATGTTATTTAGCTTCCAGTGAGTACCCCGATGATCGTTGCCCTCTTTGTTATGGTACCAAGTTTGTATTTGGATATGAACAATATTTTAATCCAAAAAGATCAGATGGTAGAATCATGGTTCGTCCAGGACCCACAGATGAAAATACAAAAATGTATGAAGCAGGACTAGAATCTGAATTTCCATTAAGTTTATGGACATTAACAGTCCCAACAATTAAAACTAGAGATATAATAATTTTATTTGATTTAGCGGGAAATGAAGAATTTAGATATGAAGTTATTACAGTAACTCGAAATAATACTATTTTAGGTCAACAAGGTGGACAATTACTTAAGGTCATGAGAATAAGAAAATTTGACCCAGCTTATCAGATTAGAGTGTTTAGAGATACTTCTATGTTTCCTTCAAAATTATCTACTAGTATTAGTTTTGTACCTGGAATACCACCTCATTTACATGAGATTGTAATCAACGAAAAAATTATTTCTATAACTCAAATAAATGAGACTACAGCTCTTAGTCAGGGTCATAATCACCCTATTGTAAATGGAAAAATAATGGAAGTATTAGGACATACTCATCAAATTATTCTTATTTGATTATTAATATTTCTATATTATGAGTACAACCAATTAGATTATTTTTAAATATAATTCTATAGTTAAGATAATAAGATCACATAAATGATACAAATTCATGAAATTGATATGAGGAACGATGAGTAATTTTCCGATTGATTATGACGATGATACAACTTTACCACCTATTAATGATAATATTCAGGATTTAGGGGGCGAAGCTATAAATTCACTTCGAGATGCTGTATTTAATATTGAACAGTATTTAGGTATTGGAGGGGCTGGCACAACTGATTCTATATCTGCTAGAATTGGTATATCATTGAATCCTGACGGAGATATAAAACCATCTGCTATTGCAGGTTTAGGTTTAGTTACTTTACCAATAACTAATGATCAAATTTCTAACACAGCTGAAATACCAGAATCTAAATTGAAATTAGATCATAGAACACAAGATTTATTTAATTATACACAAGATTTAATTAATGATATTAATTTATCTTTAGGTTGGATTTCCTTAACTGGTATAAAATTAGAGCCACATTTAATTGGCGCACTCTATAGACATACTTTAAGACAAATTAATGTAAGTGACAATCCAATTCAATATTTAAAAAATAAATTCAATGTCTTGAGAGATAATCATGACGGTTATACATTAATCAACAGTATAAATAATGAATTACTAACACATCAATTTACTGATGGCTCTATAATTGATAATATACAACCTATAATTACATTTAGTGGATTAAGTTATCCATCTAATTATGGACATACGGCTAGTGGTATTTTTTTAAATACTTCTAGATTCACAGTTATTCCTCAAACTGCTGAAGACTTGCAGCAATTAGCAGAATTTATAGATAGTTCAAGTATTTTCACTTTTGGTGGTAGAATTCAAAATTTATATACGAATGGAATTTCTAGAAGCTCCAGATCAGTAAATCTATTAACAGATGGATATGGTTCTAATATTATTCCACCTACTCATGTTATTACTTATTTGCTGAATACGGGTGGTGCAAGCGCACCTTTTGATGATATTAATACTGGTGATGATATTATAGAATTCTTGCCACCTGCTGATCAAATGATATCTAATTCATTCGACGAGAAATTTGCTTTGGTAAAAATTGGAGATATAATTAGAGTTAATTATGGAACAGTAGAAGCTCAATATATAATTAAAGAAAAAAAATATATTCAAAACTCTGGTAATAAAAAATATATAATCAGAATATCTGGTAAAAATTTATTTTACTCTACAAATGCTTCTGCTAGAATAGACAAATCTCTTTTTAATAATAACAAGTATGGTGTGTTATCCGTTGCAGCAGCAAACAATACTTTTTCTGAAATACCAAGTTTAATTATTGGTCAACCACGTGGGGCGCAATGTTTAGGAGCGGGTTTTAATCCAAATCAATTAGATAATTCTCATTATCTGCTTTATTTAGTTTTATATCCTACTGGTAATCCAATTGAAGGATATACGATATTACCAGGTATTGATGTAACAGGTAATGAAGGAACTACGCCAGGACAATATACATTAAATAAAATAGTAGAATCAACAAATAATGCATTTAGAAAAGCTGGATATAATTATAGATTCATTGCATTTTCATATAATGGTGAATTTGGAATTATGTTAGCAGATCCATACAACAATGTTGGTTTTTCTATTATAAGTGCGTTAATGGATAGTGTAGGATTTTACGATAAAACATTAACACTTGCTACTTTTCCTAATAATGTAATCGATGTTTTTACATCGATTACAGGATCAGGTCCAGTTGATGCTTTAGGTTTTGGACCACAACATGCTAATGTAGCTAGTCCACCATTTTTGTCATCCTATCCATCTGCCGAAACTTCTCAAGTTCCTACTAAAATATTTTTACCTTTGAGAAGAAATAACTACTATGTTGATGGTATTGAAAAAGAAAGACTTATATTAGAATTTGAACAAATACCAGACAAATATGGAGATGGTTATTGGACAGCCATTGTTTCTAATAAACAAATTTTTCCAGGACCTTCTGGCAGAGTAGAGATTACATATAGCATTCCTATAGATTTATCTCAGACTAATTTAAAAATTGGTAAAACTATAGTAGTACAACCATTAAATAATATTTCCCAAGCAGGATTAATTAATTATGGTCGCTTTATAATAAAAGGAATTAATATTATTGGATGCTCACCAAATGCTCATACGGAAATTACTGTGTATGATGCTATTCATGCCACAGCTATTTCCCCCTCTGTCTCTTTAAATATTGGAAGTGCAGTAGCTTTATATTTTAATGCTGATTCTGTATCTTTTAATAAAGAATCAGCTACAGATGAAGATATATTAAATGTTTTTAAAAGACATTTTGAAGTTTATACTGATCCGTTAGGTAATACTTTTACCCATGAAAGGGGCAGAATTAATATTAGCAATTCTGATAAAATTGTAAATGGTGTTGTTTTACATACAGGCTCTGAAATAAGTAAACTTAGTATTATAAAAATATCTAACAAGTTAAGAGGATATCAATTTGGTAGTATAAATAAAATAACTTTAAACATTATAAGTTATGATATTAACACCGAATTATTTTCTGGCAGATTAGCTTACTATGATGGCATTAGTTATCAAAAAATGGGACCTATAATTAATGGTAAAAAAGGAGAAATTACTAGATTCTATGATGAAACTAATATAGATTATATTGATATAATTTTCGATTTTGAAGATACAGTATCAAGTTTTAATAATTCTAATATTGATTTTCAATTATTTCCAACTTTATCATTAAACGAAGAAATTATGTTGATTGCTAGTTGTCAATTTAATGATATTTCAAAATTGATTAATTATGTAAAAGATGAAAGACAATTTGGTAATACTAGTGAGAAAGATTTAAGTTCTTCTGCGCTTAATTTTGTTTCTTTGCCGGAAAAATTGTTACACAGTAATGGAGTAGTTAATGGTTTTGATATATCAGATGGCTATAATTTAGTTGGTAATCAAATTTATCTATCTGGAGGTACAGTATTAGTAAATGGTAAATTTATACAAAAAAATAATGATACTGTTTCCATGCCTGTAGTTAAAGAAATATTTGGAGCCACTTTATTTGACATTGAGTGGGCAGTTTGTATAAACGATAGAGGTGAGTATCAAACTATACCATTATTGGATTTCGATCCTTCAATAAATAATCCAACAGATATTTTTAGAAGATTTGTAGTTCATAATCCATTAATTGGAAATAATTATTCATTGGATGCTGTTACATTTTCAGATTTAGTTGGTAAAAGAAAAGACTTAACTGTTTTATATATTGTTTTAACAGTAGTTGATCATACAGTAGATCCTGCTACCATTACATTATTCATTAGAGATGCAAGAAAATATTTAGTTGATGGAGAGTCTAATGATCCTTTAATTTTAACTTCAGATAATTCACAAGGTAATTTTAAATCTTTTGAGTCATTATCAACCTGGTTGAACAAAAATACTTCTTATAATACACACGTTCTAATCAGAGGTGAAATAGATTTATTTTCTATACAGTCATTACATTTTGCTAATAAGAAAAAGCAGATAACTTTTGAAGGAGACGGCGGGACGATTAATATCCATTCTAGTATCGGATTTTTTATAAACTCTTATGTTAAATTTAAAAATATTAATTTTGTATATAAACATACACCTACACCAGCCCTTACTTCAAGTGATTTTGTAAATACTGGACAAGGTTTAATATATATTGTGCCAGATGTAGACTTAATTATAAAAGATATCACAATTGAAGATTGTATATTTTCTGTAGAAAATATAAGCGGAGAAAAATATCCATATATTAATGTCGACATTAAAGATGCATCGGCTAAAATTAATAATGTTATTATTAAAAATAACCAATTTAAAGTACAAAAAAATAATGATTTCAGTTCTGCAATTGCTATTGTGAATACAGATACAGATGTAAGTGGTAATATAAATAAAGCATGTGTAATACAAAATTTGTTGATAGATAATAATATATTGGATAGTGAACAGAGTATTATATTAACTACAGCCAAAAATACTAATACTGGCTTTTTTGAATTACCTGGTATTGCATGTATTAATTGCAAAATTTCCAATAATTTATGCGGGGCTATTGGCGTACTAACTACATTAGTTTTAGGAGCTGATGGTTATTCTGAATTTAATAATGAATTATGTATTGATCATAATTCTTGTAAATATATAGCAAACCTTGATGAAAAAGGAAAATTTATTGAAGTTTATAATATAAATACAAATACTGTAAATATACAAGGAATTATTGGACCTACTACAATTGCTAATAATAATTGTTCTTTTATACATCATGGTTTTATAAATGCTAATAACAGTAATTTAAGAATTACAAAAAATAATTTGTGTTCTAATATAACAGAATTGACAGCACATGGTTTGGATTATTTAAGTAATTTTAACTATCCTTTTAATAATAAAAGATATGCTATATATGTAAGCTCTCCGTTTAATTTTAATAAAAATATGAATGTTTTTATAACTGAAAATATAACTTATGGTATAGAGACATTAATCAATTTAGCAACAAATAATGCAAATACTGTATATGAATCTTATATACGATCAAATACTTCAAGTATTATTAGTAATAATACCTTAAGTGGAATAGCGCCTGCTATTAATATTTCTGATTTTGAATATTCTGGAATAATTTTTGATGGATACAATGGTATTATCACTCATAATTCTATAAATACAAATAGCATTGCCATTTACTCATATTTAACAACTAGATTTAATTTATCTGTCATAAAAACTTTTGTACAAGCAACTGATAATTTTTTTGATACTCCTTCTGCTGATAATATTACAACACAAGTAGGAAAGGATAGTTCTGGTAATCCATTATCACAATATTGGTTATTTGAAAGAAATATTAATCAAACAGAAAGTGCATCTATAAGAGCACAAACTGGTTTACATTCCTATGGAGGTACTCTATTCCCAGTTGGTGGCAGATACACTATAATTGGTAATACTCAACCTGGCTTAGAAGTAACGGTAACAAATAATAATTCAATTGCCGATGACAATATTCGAATTCTTTATACAGCGGCTAATTCTAATTTAGTATATTATCAATGGTGTGTTAAATTAAGAGATGTTTTACCAGATAATGTATTGGTATTAAGTGTAAATACTAGTACTAGATGTTCTGTACAAGCATCAAATATCAGTTCAGCCTGCAGATTTGTATTTTTCAAAAAAGACGTCTTAGTACATGAACAGACTGTAAATTTCTCTTCGCCATACATACCTAATACCTCATCTACTGTACCTCTTTTAAATTTTGCATTAACTCTTGATCGCAATTTAGAAAATACTGTCATTAATGATTTAACATATCTTGTTGAGGCTGCTATTGGTCACACTGATCCAGCAGCGTTAGTAATAGAAAATATAGATATAACCTATCGTTGGTAAATATGAGTTCCAATAATTTTTTTAAATCTGATTTATTTCCAATACATAATGTTATACAAGCATCTATGCTTGTATATCCAAAAGAAATTATTATTTCTACTTTAAGAGATTTTTTTTCTAAAGATAGTTATTATCATTATTCTAAAGATCAATGGGGATACGCTAATACTACAGATCATACAGATTTACCACCAGGAGCAGATTTACCTTCAGGTCCAGGAGCTCAACCTTTATTAAGTAATACATTAAATTTAAGTACACGTGTATTTATTGGTGAAAACTATAGGTATGATGGTATTTATTATCCAGCTATTTTAGTAAAAAGTGGAGGCAGTAGATATGTTCCTATTTCGATAAATAGGGACCAGGGTGGTATTCAATATGAAAGTATTATTTTTGAAGATGGCTATGGGAATCAGAGTGTTGTCAACAGACCTAAAACGCTTATCACTGCTGGAGCCTGGGAAGGGTCTATAATTATTGACGTGTTAACTAGAAGCTTACGATCGCGAGATGACTTGGTAGAATTAATAGCAATGTGTTTTACAGAAATTAATTTCGATACTCTAGTAGATATTGGAGTAGTTATTAAACCAATTAATATTGGAGCATCTTCCGAAACTGATGATAGAAATGATAAGTTATTTAGGCAAAGTTTAACATTAGATATAAGAACGGAATGGAGAAGAGAAATTCCAATTGAAAATATTATTGATACTATTCTTTTCACTGTTGAATTTGTAAATTTATCTAAACCAGATAATCCAGTAGCTGCCAATTTGACTATAAATACAGAAACTAGTATAACAGATATGTTATTAAATATATAATTTAATTGTAAATTAACAAAATTATTAATATATCTTACCGAATAGGAATATTAATACATTTTAATGATAATCGTAAAAGTATATTGTATGAGGATTCAATTATCTTGAGCAACTCTACAAAAACAAAAATTCTTAGAGGAGAAAAATAATGGCAAATCAACCTGGAGGAGCTGGTCTATTACCAGGAGTTACATCGGTTACTGACGTAATTAGTCGTGGAGTAGCAATTCCTGGAGGTTCCCGTATTGCAGCTATGATTGGTGAAGGTTCAACAGATGAAGTAATCATTTCACAAGCTAATGGCAAAGGCGCAGATGGTTTAAATGTATCTTATTCATCTACTTCAGGAGCTGATGGCAGGCATTTTCAATTGTCTAATTTTCCATTAATATCTAATAGAACTACATTATTTAAAAATGGTGTTCCACTTGTAGGTCTAGAATCATTAATTGATTCTAATCCATTTAATAATAAATATGATTATAGAATTGATATTTCTACTGGAAGAATAGAATTACAGACAGCTCACTTGGTTGATCAGGGCGGGGCTTTTTATGTCCCATTATCTACTAATATAGGCTTAGGAACTTTGAATACATTAATCTTACAGGATGCAAATGCTCCTCCAGAAACTTGGACTATTAGATGTGTATCTGTACAAAGAAATGTTTTGAATCAACCTATCGCTGGGACCGCGAAATTTCTAGCCTTTGGTTCCGTATCTGGTGCCAAACTTGATGCAAATGGAAACCCAATTGTATGGGCTGCTAACAATCAAGTTATAACAAATGGTATAATAAGTTTTTCTATTCAAGAAACACAAGTAATGTCCGTAGTGGTGTCTTCTTTTAGAGAAGGAGATGCTTTTACAATAAAAGTAGCTAGTGGAGTTTTAGTAAGAAGTGATTCTTTAACAGCAAATTATATACCATCATTATTTTTGAATGATCCTATTTTAACACAAGGTTTAGGTGATGTAGTAAACAGACATGGATTTCCAAGTCTAACTAACAATTTATCACTTGGCGCACAGTTAGCTTATGCTAACAATGCTCCTAATTTAATTACTGTTCAAGCTGCTCCCGCCATGCCAAGAAGATTATCTTTTATATTGGAAAATGGCGTTAATTCACTATCTACAAATGACGATGATTTTATTTTTCCGTTGCCTTTAGGAATAACTCCAGATTTCAATTCTAATATTCATTTTTTTATTAAGAATAATGCGACTAATGTAGAGACACAGGTTCTTCCAAATAAATTAGATTATTATTTATTAGATACAGCGGGACACCCAACGACGCATCAATTTATTATTGATAACACGCCCGCACCTGCTGGTTTTTCATATTTTTACACAGTTAAACAAAGCTTAGCAACTATATCTACTGGAGAAGATGGATACATTGGAAGAGACTTAGCATTTACCACTAAAGGTGTTTTCGGAGCTCCATCAGTAACATTTGATTCAACATACATTGGAAAAAAATTAAAAATCATTGACTCTTCTAATAAAGCTAATGGCGGAATATATACTGTCAATGCTGTAAGTGCAGGTCAATTATATGTAACACATGATACATTTACCGATTTTACTAATGAGTCTCCCGTTACTTTTGAAATTATTGATGTATCAACAAACTTGCCATTAGCTGGAGGATCTGCTACTGATGGCAATCTTATATCTTTGATTGCTACGGCAACTGCCACTCTAAATAGTAGCACTACTACAGGTGTAGATTTTGGAGCTATTAATAATTTGCTAACTCGTCGATTGCAAATCAATGGTTCTATTATTAACGATGGCTTATACGATATTATTGGCTATGACAATTTGACTAACACTATTACTATTCAAAAGACCATAGTAAATGAAAGTAATATGAGATATGAAGTATTAGATGCTGATGATGTAAGTAATTATATTGTAATTAACAGAAATGTTGTTCCAACTGGATTCGCTTTAAGAGTGACAATAATTGATAATAAAGAAGCTTCGTTTTATGATGCTGGATGGATCAATGCGCTAACATCTCTAGAAACTGTAGAGTGTGATATTCTTGTTCCTTTGCCAAAACAAACTACTTCCATAATTTTTCAAAATGCACTATCTCACTGTAAAGCAATGAGTAATATTCGTAATAAAAAAGAAAGAATATTATTTATTGGTGCAATAAATGGTTTGAAACCTGAAAATTTAACGGGAATTAAACCTGCTGCCGTAGAAGATATTGGTATACTAGAAGGAATTCAGGGAGAAACTATTACTGATATTTTAGCTGGAAACATAGAAGATTTATCAAATTATTCTGTACCAGATGCTTTTGGCAATACATTCAGATGTGTATATTTCTATCCAGATCAAATTGTAGTACAAGCAGGTTCTGATAATGTTTTAATAGATGGATTCTATATTGCTGCAGCTGCGGCAGGATATGAATCAGCTGATGTAAGAATTGAAAATCCACTGACTAACAAAGTCTTAACTGGTTTCACAATTCTTAGAAATAAACAATTCTCTACTTCAATTTTAGAACAACTAGCAGCAGCTGGAATTACAACATTACAACCAGTAGCTGGTGGTGGCAGAGTTATTTGGGGCTTAACTACTTCACAAAGTGGCTTTATAGAAGAACAAGAAATTTCTATAGTATTCATAAGAGATAGAGTTGCTAAAACATTAAGAGCAGGATTTATAGGATTTATTGGTCAACCACAAACCAAAGACACGGGCGCAATTCTAAATACACGCGCAGTAATATTATTGAACTCTTTGGTATCTCAAGGTCTTATTACAACTTATAAAGATTTAAGTGTGATACAAGATGATGTAGATCCAACACAATGGAATATTTCAGTAAGAGTTCAACCAACATATCCAGTAAACTTTATTTTTATTAAAGTAAATCTTGGTCAACTATAATTAGGGAGATATAAATGGCTACCGCACCAAATACTCAGTCTACGTTAACATTACCAAATGGTGTAAATAAGACAAGTACAGCATTATCGACTAATATAATCATTTTAGTTAACAACACTGCCGTAGGTGCTGTTCAATCAATGGCTATATCAGAAAAAAGACAAATTAAAATGATAGATGAAGTAGGAACTGATGGTCATGTAGACTCTGTTCCAGTTTCTTCAACTAATATTACTGGAACTTGTCAGAGAATTAGATTTGACAGGTTAAGAATAACTGAAGCTTTTAGTAGAGGTTTCTTGCATGCTGCTGCTCAAGTTTATCCTTTTGATATTGTTATTTTAGATAAACAAAAAAGAGATCAAGGAAGTCAAATATCTACGGTAATAAAAAATGTATGGATATCTGGATTAGATTATACGTTTCAAGCCAATGATTGGATAATTACAGACTCTATGCAATGGGAAGCAGAAACTATATTTAGCGTTCTGAATGGCGGTTCGTCACCAATTGCTGGTGGAGTTCCTGCCGCTGTAGGTGGTGAAAGAGGTATTCCACATATGGGTGCTGGTCCTAATGGTATTGTTAATATTACAAGTGGAGATGGTATTGTTAACATTGAACAATTGGTTGATACTGGCTCTGCTGGTCGAAGAGGTTCTCTAGATGCTGCTGGATTGATTGATATTGGATCGGCAGGAGACTTATTCTAAGAATAATAGCTAAAGTAAACTACAATTAAAAATATCCTACAATTGATATATTCCAATTGTAGGATATTTTTATATAAGGAGTTATAAATGCCTAGTTTTGAGAGCCCTTTAGGAAATAAAAAATTTGGAACTACTTCACCTTTGAGAGAGTTGGATATTCCAGATGAAACTGAGTTTAACCAAGACAATATAGTAAACCCAATAATGAGAAGAAAAGCTGCTATGCCAATCTTAGACGATCAGGCTATGCAAAATTTTCAGAATAGATTGCAAGAGAAAGATCCAGCAGAAATAGAAAGAGAATTTAGAGAGGCAAGAAGAGTCAAAGTCTCTGGTAAAGAAAGATTAAATGAAGGAGCAAAAAGAAGATTAGAAATGCTTCTTAACATGACTCGCACAACACATGAAGTAAATATTGGTGAAAATATTTTTGTGCTACAAACCATACCTTCAAAATCTATGAGAGAAGCAATTATGGTAGCTTCTGAATATGATGGAACCGTGCAAGCTCCTTTTGAAGCAAGAAGGCAGTTTCTAGCACGTTCTATAGTACAAATTGCTGGGGTAGAATTTGGTCAGTTCGTCGGCTCAGATTCCTTACAATCTAAATTATCTTTCATTGATGAATTAGATGAACCTTTACTAAATACACTATATGGTGAGTATTTAAAAATGTCTGAAATAGCTAAAAATAAATACTCGGTTAAAAATAACATAGAGGCAAAGGAGATTGTTGAAGATTTAAAAAAATAATATATGAATCGGATCATCGATTCATATGGTTTTTATGTAAAGAAATTTACAAAACTACTCCTGATGATTTAAGGATAATGAATATGGATCCGGTTCAAAAAATGTGGATGTACGAACATTGGCTTGCTGACCAAAATGAGCAGGCTGAATTATTTAAAAATCATGCTTATTTATTAGGTTCATTTTGGAATCCAGAAGCAGTGAAACAATTAGTAGGTGAGGGAAATGTACACACTTCAACAGATGAAGAATTCGAAGAATCCACAAAGATGGTCAAGCAAATAAATGAACAATTAGCTCAAAGTAATCCTCTTAAGTTAAAAAGAAGAAAACGCCGTTCATCATAAGGAATAATTAATGCCAGATAATGTACCTACAACAACAGAACTAGCAGCCACCGCAGATGCTGCTACCAAAACAGCACAAGCCTTAGATGCATTATCTATATCTTCTGCCCAATCTGGTGATAGTTTAAATAATTTAGGAGAATTCACTAGTAATACTAAAAACGCTTTTAATGCATTTAATACTACTTTGTCTGCCTATGGTGTATCACTTAATAATTCCATGGCATTAACAGAAAAACAAACTACTCAATTTGGATTGTTAAGTGCTGCTGTATTAGGAGCTAGAACTTCTTTTAATACTTTACATAATATTGATGTAGGTGGTTTAAATACATTTGTTGATCAGATAGGATATCTAACAGAGACATTTACGGATGCGAAAAGTGGAATTGGTCAATTAGTAAATTTTGCTCAACAAGCTTTTGGAAGAATGGTCCCACAAACTATAATTTCACAAGGCTTAAGTGCTGTCAAAAATTTTGTGATAAATTTGGCTCAAAGTGCTGATAATGCTTTAAGATTACAGAATGCGTATATTCAATTATCTGCTAGAACAGGTAATTTATCAGAAGTATATGCAGCAGCGGGTCCCAATCTTGAAAATTTAAATACGTTATTAGAAAAACAAACTGCACTTGTTGCAAATGCAATAAAAACTACCGGACTAGGACCAGAAGTTGTGCAAAGTTATTATGCACAATTAGGAACAATACCTAAAGCATTGGAAGCAACAGTGACTAGTAGTGATAGTGCTTCAGAAACAATTAGTTTACTTACTGCTAGTATTAAAATAGCAAGTGGTACAGGACGCAATTATGTTGATATCATAGAAGACATGAAAGTTGCATTTAAGGATTATAATTTGACTGGTGAAGAAGCCTTGAAATTTACTTCTCGTATGACTGAAATTAGTAATAAATTTGGCACTAACCTTGATGTAGTAAGAGATTCTTTAAGAGGCACTGCTGGTGTTTTCAAAATGTTTGGCAATGAAGCTGAAGCATCATCTAGAATATTGAATAATTATGTTGGAGCATTACAATCAACTGGGTTAAGTGGTGATGCTGCAGTAGAAGTAGTTACTGATATGACACGTGCTATAGGGAATTTAGGTATAGCCCAAAAGGCATTTCTGTCTGCTCAAACTGGTGGTCCAGGTGGTTTAATGGGAGCATTCCAAATAGAAAAAATGATGCGTGAAGGTAAGATAGATGAAGTATTTGAAAAAGTAAGAACACAAATGCAAAAGCAATTTGGACAAATAGTTACTCTAGATGATGCCTCATCAAATCCAGCAGCAGCAGCTCAAATGACCAAACAAATGATGATTTTAAGACAGGGACCATTAGGGCAATTTGCAAAATCTGATCAAGAAGCTATAAGGATATTAGAAGGTTTTAAAAATAGACAAGAAAGAAAAACAGTCACTGATCTTTCTAGTAGAATTGTACAAGACAATATGAGTAAAGGTACTCTACTACAAGAAAAATCATATACAGAACTAAGTAGAATACGTGGTATTTTAGAAGGAGCGAGAGGTGTGGCTGATATTAGTAATTTAGGGTTTATGCAAAAAAGTTTAACAGCTGGTATGGGTATAGAAGGTCAATTATCAGAAGCACAAAGAAAATCTAAGGATAACTTATCTTTATTTATGACTAGTAGTGGTGTTGCTGGCGGCGCTACAGCACAGGATTATGCCAGAGATATTAAAACTAGAGCGCCAATTGCAGATGCAGGTAAAAGAGCCGCCTCTTCTATTACAGAATTTTATAAATTATTTGGTGATATTCCAGAAAGTATGAAAGCGCCTTTGGACGCCTTAACACAAGCAATGGAATCTGGTAAAATCATTAACAAATCTACCGAATTACAGTTAAAAGAAGATGTAGAAAAAATAAAAACAGACTCCAAAAAATTACCAGGAGATTATGCATCCTCAAGATCTGTAGGTGCTGCAGTAAGTCGAGCTACTAATATATCTAGTTTGCAAAGAATTAATTTAGCTCCCTCTAATTCTTTTGTGACCCCAAGTAATGGAAATAACTTAGAAAAACTAGGTGATATTAATGTACATGTTACAGGATATTGTATAAAATGTAAACAAGAAATTGAGGGCGGACAACAAGCTGCTGCTGTAAATCCAGCAGGCGTAAGAAATTATTAAGGACCAATTGTTATGGCAATAGATGATATTACTACAATTATTAAAGATATAAATTCTGTACAAAATGCATTAAATGGCGATTCGTTGTTAAGTGAAGATCAAGTTCAGCAATTTAAATCGGATGGTTTTTTATTGCCCGCTACCTTCTCCGCTGACGGGACTGGTTTACCTTCAAATAAAATTACTTCATATAGAGATGGACAGCTCAGAAGAAATATTATAACATGGTTTGTTCCACAATTTGGTATAATAAGAATGTATGTAAATCCAAACTCTATTAGTTATAATCATAAAAAATTAATTAATAAAGATAGAACCAAAGGAGGATATACTTTACAATATTGGGGGGAAGAATTAGACACCATTAATATTTCTGGTACTACTGGTGCTGCTGGTATTGAAGGAATTAATGTATTATACGAAATATATAGAGCTGAACAATATGCGTTTGATGGTTCAGCATTAACTTTGTCTGCTAATAATACTTCAACTTCTTTATCTAGTACTTTTTCTAATGTAGGTCAATCTATAGGTGGATCTGTAGGAGGGGTAATAGGAAACGTTATTGGAAGTGTTTTAGGTATAGATCCTATAAATAGTAATTTAGCTGTACAAAATATTCCATCACTAGCTCAACTAGCATTTACTGTTGAAATGTATTATAATGGTTGGGTATATAGAGGATATTTTGATAATATGACCATAAATGAAAAAGCTGATAATTTTCTAATGGAATATCAAATAACATTTATAGCCACACAAAGAAGAGGTTATAGAATCAATTATTTTCCTTGGGCAAAAAGTGCAACTAATGGTCCAAGTCAATACAATTCTCCACAATCATTTTCAGGCAATGTAAATTCAGGATTTTAAATGAGTTTTTTAGGTAATTTAGCAGGACAAATAGATAGTCAATTTTTAACTGGTGAAAACAACAATCATGTTTTGGACTCCATAGTAGGTGGGCAAAATATTAAATATGGATCCTTAGGAGATTTTGCGTCTAAGTTTGATCAGTCTGCACAACGTAAATATGTAGAAGAAGGTTATTTAAGGAGAGATCCTTATAATGTGGATCCAAAACAATTCGAAGTTTTATTCCAAGAACCCAATGCTAGCATTTTAATTAAAAAAAGAATGTTTTCATCCATAGCTGAAAATTTCAGACCAGACTTCATGGATCAGGATGAAAAATTATATTATAGAGCTATGAAATTTCTATTTCAAAATAAATGTAGAGTAATAGCTGCATTGGAAAAATTATCTAAAATACAGAAAGTAACTTCTAGTATTGGTACAATTAGTGATCAATTAATTCCTATTATTGCCACCTTATCAGATGTCATCAATAACAATTCTGGAAATTTTTTTAGCTCGCTTAGTGGTGGTGGATTGGGCGGAACTACAGATGCTAGTCAATTAGCAAAAGTCATGGATAAAGTAAGAAGATTATATGGATTTAATAATGGCAACAATGTTACTACATGGATAACTGATAGTACTAATTTATTTCAGTCTCAATTTGGTCAGGGTACGGGTGTTATAGAAATTACTAATTTTATGAATTTAAATACCAACGTCTCTGTAGAGGGTATTAAAAACCCTGGATCATTTAGTGTATCCATCAGTGACCCGTATGAATCTATGTTAATAACAGATTGGGATATAGAAAAAGCTATCAGTGATGCTACTAATATGTTTTTCAATCACGGTATTTTTCAATTTGGAAAACAAGAAATAGAACAATCAATTAATGATTTGCAAAATAAATTAAATACAATGAGATCATTACGAGGTGTAAGCAGTATATCTTTTAATATAAGTCCTGATACATTATTAGGAAAAAGAGTAACGGCTATTATAGATCGTATAGGTATAGAATTAATTTTTGATTATAATTCTGGTTTTGGTGGTTTAGGTAATAGTGTAGAAGTAGGAGTAGATTATTTACAAGGAGGCGCTATTGCGGGTGTAGATGGATTGAGTACTAAATTTGGAATTACAAATAATAATGTTAAGCAACTAATTCCTGATACAGAATTATCAGTTTTTAGAAATTTAGTTTCTTCTATTTATACTAAAATTCAATTAGATGCTAATTCTAAGAACTCTTTTCAAATTGCTAATAAAAATACCAACTACGCTAGAAAAAAAATGAGATTTAACTTCTCCGGACATTTAATTATTGAATCTATGGATGTGATTCATGTATACATTAATAGTAAAAGCAGATTTGATAACAAATTACTCTCTGGCTTGCAAACTATGTTCACTGGTGTAGGTGTCTTGCAAAATTTAAACAATACCGTAACAAATTTAAATAATGCAGTAGGTGCATTATTTAATCCGTCTAGTAATATTAATTTGCAGGCTGAAAAATCTGCTTTTGTTGGCGAAGATTTTCCTAACTATTTATGGTTATCACTAAGAGGACAATTTATAAATGAGAAAGAAGGAACACACGTTTTTGCTGGCTTGGTAGATAATGCTACTGATTCATGGTCTGATGGAAAATTCACAGTTGATGTTAGGGGTCGAGATAATACTGCTTATTTTGATCAAGGCAAAGTTAATTTTAAACCTGGAGTTGATTCTTTTAATGGCGCTATTTTTGATCCTCTGACGCCATTTAAATCCAATTTTGATACTATCACTAGTAATGCTAAAGATGATAGACCACAATTGTTAGATGAAAATATAGCAATCCTTGGTACTTCTCAAGATAAAAAAGGTTTATTAAAATCTAAAGCCGGACCTAATGCAGGACAGAAAATAACTAGTGATTCTTTTTTTCAAGGAATATTAGTCGATCCCAATACCGGAAATGTAAGCAAAGAAGTTTTCGCTCCTGATGGATTAGTGTATAAATGGAAAGAAGGCATTGGAGTATTTGTACAATTTGGTAATTCATTAGATTTAAATGATCCAAATAAAGTTGGTAATCCAAATATTGCTAAAGAACCCTTCGCTGGTCAAGATATAATGAATGTTATTTCATTACTAATAACTGGTCAACCATATAATTACGCTAATTATTGGAAAGCTGCATCTAACATAGATGGCATTGGAAGAGACTTGCAAAGTCAACAAGATGCCGCTTATTCATATACCGCTTCCTTAAAAAATGATTTGGTTAAAAACAACACATTATGGGGTAATTTTATTCCGTTCAAGAATTTAGTAATTGATGAACAGAGCTTTGCTCTCGCTATGCAGTCACAGTTTAGAATAATTCAAAAGAATAGAGAATTAGATGCTAAGATACAAAAATTAGCAGATTTAAATAGAGAGGCATCTTTGTTTGGGGCGGTGACCGCATTTTCAAATATTAACAATGGATTTAATCCTCAATTATTAGAAGTAAGAGCACAATTAAATAGTCTAGAAGAATCAATTCAAAATGATATTAATAGTATCCAAAAAGAAGATTCTGATTTTAATCAATTAGCTGCTGCGTCTGGACCAGACGCCACATTTGATTTTTCTAACACAGACAATTCTAACAAAATTAATATATCTTCTTCTGATCCAAATATTAGAAGAGAGCTTAGAAGGAAACTTAATTTCTTAACTAGACGTATGTCATATAATATTAGATCAAATGAAGATAAGAATTTATTTATAGTAGATGATTTTTATGATAAAGATTATGACATTTTAGCATACGAACAATCATTAACTGATGGTATTAGATTATATAATAGTGAGTTTACATCTATTAGAGAAAAAATAATCAATACCTCTGACTTATTAAACTTAGAAGTTTTTGCAGACACTCAGGGACACATAAGAGTGCGTCCACCTCAATATAATAGAATGCCAAGTTCCGTTTTTTATAGAATGATGTATCTGAAACAAGCTTATGGAATTCAGATTTTTCCTGAATTTTTATCAGATTTATTTGGCAATCAAATAGATACCCTAAGAAAAAGAATAGAGATATTAGAAGACTTGGTAAGGCTGGACTGTGCCATTCTTAATCATACTACTGATGACGATGCTACTAAATTTATTTTATCTGGAGGCATAACTGATGGTACAGGCGCTTCATTTAGTTTTATTTCTGATGATAGCGGGCTTATAACAGATATCAATCAATTAATAAATTCTTCCAAAGAAAATCCAGACACTTCTGTACAAGACTTTATCTCTTTGTTAGAAGGACAAGTAAAATCTACTAAAAATGTATTTAGCAATTCTCAAAAATATTCTGAAATAGTTAAACAGCTAATGGCACAAGGATTGGGCTTACAAGGATACTCAGTACAAGATATTTTTACGCCTAGCAATGATACATATATTCAAAAACTAATAAATAGAATTCAAACAAAATCAGGTCAAAGAATAGATAAAAGAGATTATATATCTAATAATACAGATGGATTAAAAGATGTTGTTGTGCCACTTGCACAAACTATAGATGTTTTTAAAGTAACCAAAGAATTACAGGAAAAATTACAGGAAAGACAAAAAGTAATTAAATTATTTTATTCAGCTATAAAAAATACCACAGAATTTAAATCTTTAGACGAACAAAGTGATGTTACAGGTAATCAATTATTAGCTCCTGGAATCTTCGGAAATTCTAATGTACCAGAAATTTATGAACATATGATTGAAGATGAAACATATGATGATTATGGTCCAGGTTCTGGAGCTAGGTTTATAATTAAAAGATCACAAATAAGAAATATACAAGTTACCATAAATCCCCCAGATTTTACTATGGTAGAAGTACAAGGAGTACTAAATCCTTTTGCTCCTAATGCATTACCAGAAGGTTTAAATTCTTTTCCAGATAATGGAAATGGATTAGTTACTGCTGTAGCAGTAGATTATGATTCATGGAGAAACTATGGATTCAAAAACGCTTCTACAATTAGAGTGCCATTTTTAAGTGATCCTAATTCGCAGTGTGCGCCTTATGCTAGTATGATTTTAAGTAGAAATAGAAAAAATATTATAAGAGCAACGGTTACCATATCTGGGAACGAATTTATGCAACCAGGAGAAGTAGTTTATTTACAGGATAGACAATTATTATTTTATGTCTCGTCTGTTAAACATAATTTTGGATTTGGAAGTGGTTTTACTACTACATTAGATTTATCTTATGGACATTCCCCTGGAGAATACATACCAACTACAATGGATGTCATTGGAAAAATGATTTATAATAATAAAGATGTAGCCGGCTATACCATACAAAGACAAAGTAATTCTGGGAATGAAAATAATTTAGGAGTTATTATTAAAGATACAAATGGGAATGCATCTTTATCATTAGATAATGCTAAAACTCCCCCTAATTCTTTTAGCACATTTAATAGTCAAACTTTAAATAATATATTATATACAGCTGCTTATACAATTAATTCTAATAACACTAAAGGTAATAATATTATTGCCAATGTAGAATTAAGAATATATCATGATAATTCTAGTACTTTGAATAATGATTTAAACAAATTTGCCGACGAGATTAGAAACATTTTGACGGACCAAAGAAATTCTCCTGATAATCCAGTAAATAATCAAAAATTTCCAAAAGAAAATGTAAAAATAGTTATTGTTAATTTAGATAGTGAAATAGATAGAAGATCGCCGTCTCAAAAAGCTATTGATGCTGCACGCAATCAGATAGCTCTCAATAGCACAACTTCTGATTTATCTTTTGGTTCAGATACTACTACTCCAACTGCGGGAGTCGATAAAATTAGAAAATCTTTATTTAGTTATATAGTTGATTGTTGGTTAATTTTTCAACAAGTAGATGCCAATATTTCTACCTCCGAAAATAGTAGTGGGTCCTAAATCATGGTTAATAATCATATATTTGATGAACAAGTAGGTCTTTTAAAAACAGGGGCTATTGTTGGATATGACTCTGCCAAAGGTGTACTTAAAGTTAGATTAAATAACGTTATTTCTATTAAAGGACAAGCACAACCTATAGATGTCCCAGCTCCTCATTCTTTATTTTATAACAATGGATTATTCATTGGTAGTTACCCAGTTTCTGGCACCCCTATTGTTGTAGGTCAAGGTAGTGGTGGTCAATATTATTTTGTGTCATTCTTGGCTGAAAATTTACCAGAGGTGCCAGAATTACATATCGGTGAGTTGCTAATTAAAACAAACACTAATACACAGATATCACTTAATTTAAATAATGATATTAGTATTGGATCATCTGATAACAAAATACATATAAATACAAAATCTAATTTAATTACTACCAATTTTTATAATGAAAATCATTTTACACAAGCTAGCAGAAAAATTGAAGGTTTAGTTAAAAGAGATTTAAAGATTAATTCTAATTTTGATCAGGAATCAAAATTAGAAAATGATACGTATGATTCTAGGTTTTATCTTATTGGATTAGATCCTACGGTAAGTCCAAATCCAATAATAACAGGTTCTGGTAAAAATCCTCCATTAGTAGAACAAAGAGAATTAATTTATGAATTTCAATATTCATCAGAAGTTAATGATGATCTATCAGAATCGACTCTATATGGAAATACTAAACCGCCTGCTACTTCTTTTACTTTCCCGAATCGTAGAAAAAGTAGATCGGATACATTGAGTTTAACTTTAGCTGCCCCAAATTATTTAATGGAAACCATTAAAGGCACTGTGGTAGATATTTTCGGTAACATTCTAGATATAAATAGAACTCCTTTATCTGTAGGCAAAGATCAAAATACTTTACGAGCTACTACAAGTATAGACAAAGTTAAATCATATCAATTAATAAAAGAATTAGAAAGGAAAAGTATAGCATTTCATTTTGAATTGAATGCTAGAAAAGATTTAACTGGTTTAGATGGTAAGATATCCCTGCCAGATATTAATTCTAACGCTGATTATGCACGAAATAGAAGTCGTTTTTTCTTTGATATTGACAAAGAAGGTGTGTTTAAATTAAATGGTCCCGCTTCCAGTGAAAAAGGTAATATACCATTACTAACAAGATATGAAAATTATTCTACTTTTGGAACAGAAGATAATAATAATCCTAACAAACTAATTTTTAGAGATGATAATTTAGACATATTTCAAGACTCTTTTGCAGCCCCAAATTTTAATATTAGTAATGGTTTATTTTCTGAGAATAAAGGCTCGATAAATTTAGATAATAATGGTGCGAACGGCGCTCCTTTAGATAGAATAACTAATGCTCATATAAAACACGGCACTGCTTATCATGATATTTTAGCAACTTGTTATGCTCATCAAAAATCAGATTTTTTAAAGTATGTTGGTGATGATCAAAATCCAGTTTTCAGTAAAAATGCAATTGATAAAATTCCAGTTATCAATCATATTGCTAAGGAAACAATCACAATTAGTGGTGATAATGCAAATGCTGGAGGACGTAGTGGCTCTGTGAGTTTTGATGGCTCTATAGATTTTAATATAGGTGCTAATACTTCTGATAGACATTCATTATGGATTGATACTGCTGGTGCAGTAGTTGCTAATGTAGGACGAGATATTAATAACATGAGCGCCGCATTATCTATGAATGGAGATACGTTTGTGCAAGTTGGTGGTATAGGAGTATCTACTGATAGTAGATTTACAAAACAGAATAATGGTCATATTGGTGCAGTTTTAGATATTAGGGTGTTTAATTCTGGATTAAGAGTAACTATGATAAGAATAGATGATGAAGGGATAAAAATTTTAACACCAGGTAATTTATCGATTCATGCTGGACAAAACATGCGCATATCAGCGGATGCTGATATCACTATGGAATGTGAAACATTAACTGTACAAGGTAGAATGGTTTTGAAAGAGTTCGGAGGATCTATATGATTAAATTAAATAATACTATTTATAATAAAATGCAATTGCAGTCTGAAGAGGCTAAAGAGCAAGGTCTATTGAAATTGGCTGAATCAGTTAAAAATGCTATAGGTGATTCATATAATATGGATCATAAATTAGAGTATTCATCTGAAGATTTAGATAAACAAATACATCGATATCTATGGAAGATTGCTACTACTTTAACAGCATTTCATAATTTAGAAAGTATAGATATAGAGAAAGTTGATAAAACTTTAATTTCTTGGGCAGATAAAATAGTAAATGATTTAGAAAAAACATTACAAATACCAAATACAATAAAAGGTCCTTTGGAACCTAAGTTACCGGGTGAAGAATAAGTTGATATATAACAAATTACCAATATGTCACCCTGTAGCCCTAGCGATGTTTCTATAAATGTTCCAGATGGTCCAACCGGTCCTTCTATACCAGGTTTTGGAAATCCTTCTTCCATTAACTTACCGAATATAAATCCTTTTCCAGAAGGTTTTCCGGAAGATTTGTTGAATTTATTAGATACATTACAATTATTAATTCCTCCTGGAGCTTTAAAACCCGCATTGAACCTTAATTTTGGTAAAGATGTATTTGATGCTATTATGAAGTTATTGGATCAGTTTTTACCATTCCTAATGATGTATAAATTTTTCTTACCCGTATTAAATATTATTATTTGTATTATAGAAGTAATTTGCGCTATTGCAAATCCTTTCAAATTAATTCCAGCAATTATTAAGCTATTTAAAGAATGCATACCAGCATTCTTATCACTATTTCCTGTATTCGCATTAGTGATTATGGTTATTTCATTATTGCTATTATTATTGGCATTAGTTGAATATATAGTGTCACAAATTTTAAAGTTTATCAATACAATATTAAAAAATATTGCTATGCTAACTAATGCATTCCAAGAGGCTAATGCTAATTCTGTATTAGCAATAGCAAAAAAGATAGGTGCTTTGTTATGCGTTTTTCAAAATTTATTTGTTTTATTGGCTGTATTCGGAATAATTATTCAAGTAATAAAAGACATTTTAGCTATAGCTTTTGCTATACCTCCCTGTGATGATAATGGTGATTGTTGTACTCCAGACGTGTGTCCAGCTTTTATTAAATCATCCCCATATACTAGTGTCACAGGTACTTTGCAATATCTAAATGGGGTAGGAGTAAGTACAAATGTAGAGATACCGCTGCCACCTCCAGCTAACCCTATTTTTCTTACTTATCCTATTAGAACTGAGAGTTGGCAACTATATGATGTAAATCAAACTATTATTCAACAATTTATTAATATCATTAATGCTTTTGATGTGCCTACTTCCACTGACAATTCACCTCCTTTTTTTAAACCAATATTTTTTCCAACTGATAGTGTATATTCTAAAAATACTTCTCCCAAACAAGCTGCATATACTGTGGATTTAAGAGTTTTTTATAATCCTCAGGAATGGGGGCGTGCAGGCGTACCACGTTTTATAAGGTTTAAAGATTGTATAGTGACTTCAATTCCATCTCTAAATCTAAATAAATATGATAATTCTACTTCTTCTACATCTACTGGTGTTCTAAATTTGGCTGGTGGTAGAGGATATGAAGATGATGGCATACAAGAAATTCATGGTTATGAAATAGATGCTATTACTAGTATTTCTAGTCAAGCAACCTTAGAAAATTTTCTACATAAACCAGATGTTAATTCAACTGCTCCAGTTTTTTTGCCAAGTGATGGATATTCTTTTAATAATATTGAATACACCTTCAAACCTAATATGTCGGTTCTTTTATCAAAAGAACTAGTAACTGCGGGATGCATGCCAGACTTGTCTTTTGCTAAAAATTTCATTAATAATGCATTAGCAGGAGATGTGGCATTAAAAACACAATCATTAAAAAACATAATCAATAGCGTTAATTTTCCAAATCCTGATGCCGCACAGCAATGCTTATCAACAGCTTTATCTGCATTAAGAGTTAACTTGACGGCACAAGGAGTATCAGAATTTCAAACTACTGCTACATTATGTTTACAAAAATTAAAGGATGATACTATGACAGCACTTTCAACTTTAATTGGATTAGGATTTGATCCATGCAAATCAACATTTACAATAAGTCCAGCAGTACAATTTACTAGTAAACCAATTGTCATCAATGTAAATTTAAATGAAAATAATAATATTTCTTTAACAAATAATATTCCCATAGAAGTAGCTGATAGTTTGGCACAAAAAATTAAAGGACATGTCACGTTCGGAAATATATCAAATTTCACTTATGATGGATACCAGGCATTCACCGCAACTCTCACAAGTACAAATACTGGTAAAGGTCAGATAATGATTTCTTTTGATAATAATATATTTTGTAATAATAATATAGATACATTGAGTCATACATTACAAACATTAGATTATCAATTTGTTTATACTCCTAACCAAGGCTCTACAGTACCAGTAGGAGATCAATCTGACGGCACTCAACCAAGAAGAGATAATAATGACTTAGCAAATACAGGTCATAATGAAGGTTATAATGGTTGATCAAATACCTAATCAAGCTAATTATCAAGATGCACAAAATTTTGATATTGATATTGATAAAATATATAATGATTTTATCTTAGCTATTGATAGAGTTAGAAGCTATACTAACTGTTCTGCTATTAGTAATCAAAGTGCTATAAATATTTTTCAATCAGGAGATTTAACTTTATCTAAATTAAAATCTCAAGGTTTTATCAGTTTAAAACCACAGGAAAGTAGATGTCACGCTTTTTTTAGAATTATAGGATTTCCAGTGGTATCGAATGCTTATAAAATATATAATCCTGGGCATGATATAATTTATGATAGTTCCAGGACCATTGGTGCTGCGGTTAGTTCTGCTAAACTAAGTATTGCTGGAAACCCTATTGCTAAATTTAGAGAGTTATCATTACAAAGAGAAAATTATGTATCTAGTATATTAAACACATTTAATTTAACAAGAACAATAGATGCATCTGTGTTAGCATTATCATCTGGTTTTAAAATAAGACAATTTGCCACACCATTAATTAATAATTCAGAAGCTTTTGATATGGAAACTAAAAATCAACAATATAAAATAGATTTAAGTAGTTTAGTAGGACTAAATGAAAAAAAATTAACTGAATATGTTGATATTTTTGGTAATTTACCAACTAAATTACAATCACAAAGAACACATATTATAAAACCTTTTATAGTGGATCCAGTAATAGATTTTACAGTTAACGACGCAACAAAATTGATTAGCGTACCATTTGTACAAAATAAAATTCAATTAATGGTAAAAGACAATGTATTCGTTAATAGACCTATTATAGAACAAGTGATTAGGGATAGATTTACTGTAATTAACCAGCAGTCTAGCGTAGGCACAGCAGATAAATCAGTTATAGATTATATAAAAAGTATTCCAGCTATTCAAAATGAGGCTATTATAAATAGTATTAGCAGTGGAGATGTTTATAAATTAGGAGAGCAAACCCAGTTCGTTAAATTCATTAATATCATTAGGGCTATGGTATCAAAATTAGTAGAATCTCAGTTAATAATTTTTTCCGCACAATCTAAATACTATTGGGTTCCTGTGCCATCATTATCAGGACCAGAAGATGGATGTAGTACTCAAGGAGTATTTTTATCCACTAAAGTACCTAGTGATTTTATTACTACACGAGATCAAGCAATTATAGAAGCCAAAATTAGAACAACTATTAATCAAGTAAATGCTCAAACATCGAATATACAAGGAGTGCCAGATGTAGGCGGCTTTTCTTTTGATAGTTTTAAAACTACTTTTGGTCCTGACACTAGCAATGCTTTAGGAGATATTGGTACACAATCTTTAAAAGAATTAACTAAAAAAAGATCTAGTGAATTACAGAAGGCTAATGATGCTTTAAGAAGCATAGAGATAATTATGGGAGAGTTTAGTGGCTTAGGATTGTGTGACATAATTGCAATTATGGGCGCCTTATATATTATGCCTAAGCAAGATTTATTGGGATTTTTGGATGATGATGCTGTAAAAAGAATGAATATATCCCTAAAATTAAATGAATCTAAAACAGATATTCAAACAACTATGAAATCTTTTACTAGTTCTGTAAAAGATTATTATAATTTAATGGATAAAATATACCAAGATCAATCACAAAATAATGGATTGTAAACTCCTTATTGATAATTTATCTATAATTGCGCATTAAGAAGAGAGTTACATATATGTCATTTGATCTTAAAATAAAAAATAAAGATTTAGTTATTATTAATGGTGCTTTACAAACAGTAGTGGATAGTGAAAAACTAATACAAGACATATTAAAAATGTGTTTAACTACTACTGGATCTAACGTATATCAACCGTGGTATGGATCTTTTCTATCACGAACAATTGTTGGAAATCCTCTTCATACATCTATATTAGTACAAGTTGCTAAATCACAGTTAAATACTGCATTGGATAATTTGAAAAATCTACAAAATGCACAAGTACAATCATTTCAAAGAGTTAGCGCTGACGAACAAATTAATGCTATTATAGATATATCTATAATAAGAAATCAAATTGATCCTAGGTTATTTGATGTACGTATTCAAGCTACAACCAAGGGATTAAAACCTATTACTACAGCATTTAGGGTTTCTTCAATATAAAATTGCTGAAGGATAACACATGGTTACAATACGTCACGCAAATGAAATTATTCAAAGTTTAGTAGATTTTTTTAGACTAGCACAACCTGATCTAGATACTAAACCGGGTACAGTTGCTAGAGATTTATTTATTGAAGCTCCCTCTAGTCAATTGGCTATATTATATGATGAATTAGCCAGTATTTCAAGTAAACAATCTTTGAGATTGGTTATCGGATCTGATTTAGATAAGTTAGCTAAAAATTTTGGTATTGTTAGAAAACAATCTACTCCTGCTGTTGGGACAGTGTTATTAACATTTTCAGCCATTAATTCTCCTATCAATATAAATAAAGGAGATACTATAATTGCCACTAATGGAATATCTTATTCTATTACAGCTGGTGTGTCTGTTTCTCCTAGTAATTCTAATTTCTATAAATCTTTAGCAAGTAAATTCAGAGATCAATTGGATACGATTGGTATAAGTGATGAATTCGCGGTGCAAGTCACTGTGATTGCTGTATCAGCTGGCTCTGCTGGAAATATAGGTACTTTTTCTTTATCACGCACTACTATACCAGGTGTCTCAAATGTTACTAATATAAATTCTTTTTCTGGGGGAACAGATCAAGAAAGTGATGCTTCTTTTAGAAATCGCGTCTTAGCTTCATTTAGTGGATCTAGTGTTGGCACGGCTTTAGGTTACTTAAATATTGCGTTAAGTACAACAGGAGTAGCTGATGCTTATGTGGCGTCTCCTGGAGATGTATTAATGACCAGAGATGGTACTACTGTAAAAATTAATACAGATGGTTCCAGAACTGTTATTTCAGAAGGTTCAGGTGGTAAAGTTGATATTATTGTACTAGGAAATAATCTAATAGAAAATAAAGATAGTTTTATTTATAGAGATAAAAGTAATAACAATGATCCAACTAATGTAAAAAATAATATTGTTTTAGGACAAATTGTAGGAGATGAGAATAAAACAATTAATAGGAAACGCATAGACAATATTAAAAATGGTACGCTACCAGCCCAACCAGTTAATTCTATTTTAGAAGTCACAGGATCTATTAGTGGATCCAATTTTATACCTAAATCAACAGATACCTTAGGCAGAGTATCAGGTAATTATGAATTAATTAAAGACAATGGAGTGTACGGAGGTAGTCCATGGGGATTTGATACATTTAAATGGGTTTCTAATAAGATATCATTATTTAATGAAGATCGAATTAAAGGTCAATTTAATGGACAAGATGCAGTTACTTTTACCGACGTATTAGAAATACCTAAAATACAACAAAGTATCTCGATTACTAACGAGAACAGTATAGTAACTAATGATAGATCCATTATACAACTTTTACATACTCCCTCTATTAATGTAACTAGAGTGTTTAATGTTCACACCGGTGAAAGATATATTATAACAAATCAAAACTTAGATGGATCTAGCACATTTAATAATACAGGAAGAATACAAATTTCTGGAAACACATTACCTTCACCAAGTGATCAATTGCAAGTTGATTATAATTGGATAGTAAATTATGATCAATATGCAGATTATGATGGTTTATCCAATACTATAAATGCAAGACCGGTCACTGATAGTATCGATTGGGGATTTGCATCTATTGTAAATAATGAAAATATATTATTTACAAAGGATATTTCTAATGGATTTTTTTCTGGTATTTCGTCGCATCCGATTAGCGTAGTTTTATCAGCTAAATCATTTGTAGAAGTTAATGGAATAGTAAAAAAAGTTAATTCAGGTATATTTGTTAATAGATTATCTGTAACAATAAATAATTTGTTCAAACCTACCACATCGATTGATGAAGTTACTTGGAAAAATAATAATACAGAATTGTATATAACCGCACAAAATAATGGTAGTTTTAGTAACAATACAGTTGTGTCTGGAATTAATATATTGTATAATACTATTATTATATTACCAAGTGATACAGTAGCAATTGATGGAGATAAAGTATCTGTCATCTTAAATAGCTTTGATGTTTTTCATGGAATAGATATTAATGGAAGTAGTACTAACACACAGATTACTATACCAAGCTCTCTTTTAACTACACTTGCAAATGCAATTATGTTAAGAGTAACTTATATTGCTAATATTTCTGATTTATTTTCTTTGTCTACTACGTCATTACCTAGTAGTAGAGTAGGTAATGGTTTTATACCTAACACAAATATTGGATTTAATAATTTTAGTCAAGTAAATATTTCAAGAAGAGAACATCAAATTGTACAAAAAAACAATAGTAACCAACTATATATTGATTTAAATTCTTCTGCCGTAGATTTTTCTTTAACTACATCACAAGTAGTTTCTATAGTTAGGTTGTCTGATAATCTAGAGCTTTGGAATTCGGATAATATTGGGAATATTATTGTTAGTAACACAGGAAACTACCAAATAGTTTTAAATGGTGTTAATACTCCTAGTACGGGAGATAGGGTTTTAATCATATATTACACATACGATATTCGTAGATTTCAACCTTTTAGTTATTCCAATAGTTTAATTAAAAATAAAATAAATACCTTACAAGTTGATCCAAATACAAATAGATTAGCGATACCACTAAATAATTTTGTTTCACAATCCAACATTGCATTTAGTATAGTAGAGCCGAATACTGATATTGTTTTATTTAATGCTACAGATGGTAATTTAACAGATAATAATACTAATGCATTATTAACAAGCGCTAGTATTAATTTTGCCACATTAACTGATTTATTAAATAAAAAGATTAAAATTACTGGGTCGTCTGGTAATTTTAATAATGGCGTATATGATATTATTAATTATAATACTACAACAAATACATTAACCATCACTAATATTTTAGATAAAATAACTACTGATCAAATTTGTGTGATAAGAATTTCTGATGGACAAGAAATATGGAATTATGGAGGTATTATAGATAACGGTAATAATAAAATATTATTACCTACTAGTAATTTTGCGCATGCCGGTGATAAAGTGTATGTTCTATTATTCAATTTTAATGTACTAAGAAAAGCAGCTACTAAAATATCTGGTACTATCGTAGATCAAGTTGTTAATACAGGAGTATTAACAATAAATGGTACAACTTTATTTAAAGCAGAAGATGTAATTTTTACAGTTACTAATACTGGTCTAAAATTAAATATCACTGAAGCAGTTAGAAAAGTTCTTGGTATTTCTTCTGCAATTTCCATACCTAATAACATAAAAATTGTTAGAGTTACTAAAATGGAAAAAGTAGTAACAGTCAGCGCAAGTAATGATGAAGTACTACAAGTGTTAACAGTGTATGATTTAAAAAATGCGATAGTGCAAAATAATTTATTATATCCAAATGAATTATTAGCAAATCCTACATTATCAAACTTAGATATTATATTGCCTAGTACCACAAATAATATGTTGAATAATAATACACATAATTTACCTACTTTAGGTGATAAAATTAAAATAACTTTTTATTATATTATTGAAAATGATTCGGAAAATTTGTCATATACCAGAAATGGCACACTATATACTAATAAAAAATTCGCTTTTATCAATAAAACTTATATATCTAGCGGTTTCAAATCTTCTCAATCTACTAAATTTACCGCTACCTCTTTTACTCAGCCTAGTTTGGGATCTCGATATAAAACATTCTATGATTATTTAGCTCCAAAACCAAACGAAAGAATCGTGGTTCGTTATAACTATAATAAAATAATCTCCGATGTTACTTTTAATTTAGAAAATACAAGACCCATTAATGCAGATGTTATTGCTCGTGAAGCAAAACAAGTGCTTATAGATTTAACTATGAATGTAGTAATAAACGAAACTGCACAATCGTCTACAACAACAATTTTGCAAAACTTACGAGATCAATTAATTTCTGCCATGACTACTACTAAATTAGGAGATATAGTTGATACATTTAGTTTGATTAATGTGGCTCAAGCTGTAAAAGGTATCGCTCGTGCTAGAATACTTTATTTTAATAAGAGTGGCAAATTAGGGCAAGTATTAAATGTTCAAGCCCAACAAGACGAATATCTAACACCTAATAATGTGATTATTAATACAGAGACCAGATAAATCATGCAAAATTTAAGAATCATTAATGTACAAGTAAACAATAGTTCAAATATTGATGTTATTTTTACAGACAACTTAACTAGTAATCTTACAACATCAAATGTAGTTATTATAACAGATACGCCAGACGTACCTTCTTCTGAGGTGTTAGAAATAAAAGTAATAGGTAATACGCTAAGCATTATTTGTCAACCATTAACTCCATTAGCCGCTTATTTTGTTAAATTTGAATCTACAACTTTACACCCATTTATTTCTTTAAATGGAGAAGCTAAAATATCTGAAGATGGCGTTTCAAATAAATATTTAATACTTGGACCATTAGCTCCAGATAATGCTGTCAAAAATTATTTTCTTTCTTATTTTAAAGATAATGTTTATGATATTAACGATGATAATGCTCTTGTCACAAAATATATAAACTCTTTATCTATAGCTTTATCTAGAGCCTTATATGATATTGGTCAATTGAAAAATGAAAATTATCTTTCTTTTACTGTTACTGATGAACAAAAAACAAGAGGTGAAGGACCATTTGATAGATTAAATGAAGAGGGAGCATATGATATCATTAGAGTAGGCAGAAATGTAAGTACTGCTAATGCAAAAATGATATTTTCTATAGATAATTTTCCTACTTTCCCGATTACCTTACAACAACAGAGTAATATAGAATATTTAAAGACTAATTCTATAGACGAGGCGGGTTATTTTAACATCAATAATCTAATTTTAAATTTAAATACTTCTCCCATAACAAAAATTAAAAGTATCATTTTTACGTTAACTACTAACAATCCAATTTACGTATATGATATAGAAAAATTAGGTTATCAGATAAGAAATTCTAGATATGATCAAGAGTTCGCTTTTGATTATATTTTGTTAAATGATAATCAGGTGAAAATTAGTGATAAAATTTTAGAGGATGCTAATTTTTCTTTAAATAATATTTTTAACATAGAAGTTAATTATGAATCAAAGGATTTAGGTAGAATTATAGAGGATAATAGTTTAACAATAACAACTGTAAAAACCTCTATTCGAGAAGTGTTACCCCCAATAATTAATATTTTTAATCTAAAGCACGCTCCTATTGTAGATGTTAATGGTAATACTAATCAACTTAATGGTATAATTTTTACCGACCCTAATACCACTACTGGGTCTAAACATCCGGCTTTTATAACAGAATTACCATTTCGATTAAATGGATTACCTTTTAGTCCTGGACAATATAGTATAGATTATTCTACTGGAACTGTTTATGTGTATGGTGCTGATTTGTCTAATGATGGTACAGGTCCTTTTCCACCATTAGCTACTTATAATTATTTGTTAGTATATAAACAAGAACAAGACTACATTTTTGATTCAGATTTATCTGATTTAGTTGCTTTACCTCATGGTAATTTAATTTCCTCACAAGGTAATATTAGTTTTAATTATGAAGAAGTTTTAATTCCGGGCACAGATTATATAGCAGGTTTACATAGAGAAGCTTTGGCAGAAAGAATTAATAATAATCTAGTAGCTGCAAATACTATTAAAACATTACATTCACCTATTACAAATGTTTTTAGAATTTATAATGAAACCTCGGGTGAAATTTATACTCTAGATAGATGGAATAATAATAAAATATATTTTAGATACAATAATCCACCTGCCGTAAAACAAATAACTAATGAAAGAGTAACGTTTAATTCGGTTATAAATGAGTTATTATTTATTAATACTTATTTTGTAAATTCTAATAACATTAATATTATTAAAATATTGCTTAAAAATAATTCCATAATCTCTAGCACAGAAGACAGTTTGGCGACTTCTTTTAATAGTAGTTTAAGATTTGCAAATACTAATATTTTCCTTAATGAAAAATGGTTTGATAGGCAGTCCGAAGAAACATTTAATACGAATAGACTATTTAATATAGGTGAATACATGGTGGATTACATAAATGGTATTATATATTGTGCCGTTACTGATCCACAAAATTTTAACATTGGTACAGCGTCATATAAAAATAAAGCTATTACTACATTATTCCCACATCTTATTAGCGTAGAAGATATTTATTATCAAACTGATATTCTAGGTAAAAGAAATAAAAAATTTTCTTATTTATCATTTGGTGATAAGACAATAGTTCCAGATATTTTAGATTTTGCAGATGAGTTATCATTAAACAACAATGCTGTTTCAATTTATCAAGTGAATAATAATACCGTAGGTGTTTTTGTTGATAATGTGGTGTTTGTTCCTGGCGTTACTAATCAAATTAAATTTGTTCGTGGTATATTTGAATATAATGATTTACTTTATAATACTCATCCATTAAATTTTGCCAATTTCAGTTTGAGTGATGGCTTTGATATTCATATTAGCCCAATATCAGGGCAAGTATTTGAAAATGTACAATTTGATGGAATGAATTATTATGTTTTGATTAATCAAAACATAACATATTTATCAAGTAGTATAACATATACTTTTAATATTACTAGATTATCTGATTCGATAACACTTTGGGATACTGCTGGTATAATTATTCCAGGTAATCCAACTAAATTAATTTTATCTGGTATAGGTTCTCCTATAGAAGGAGATTTAGTCAGTATTAATTTTTCGTTTAATATAAATAATCTATCACGAGTAGTAGTAGATTATAATAAAGGAGAATATTATATTGATTACACATACATAGCGGATGAAATTATCATTAGTTATGAATATGGAGATAATGTAATAGATTTTAGGCAAAACAAAAATCTGCCTGCTAATACTTCTTATTATGTGACTTACAAAGCGGGAGCACTAAGAGATGCTTTGTTGAGAAATTTTGGTACATTAGTTGATATACCTGAATTATCTAATTTTGATATCGATTTTGACCGAGAAAGATATCGTGATGCTTTGACAGCCGCTTTAACATCTTTTATACAAGGACCAACCTTATCAGCTATTAAAAATATTGGAAAAACTATTTCTCATATTACACCAGAAGTTATAGAGTCTGTTTTTCAAAATTGGTCATTAGGAAATACTTTATTAAGTCAGGAACAAATTAAGACTACTGGTAATTTTCAATTGCTACCAGCCAAATTTGATAACGGAGTATTAATTAATTCACCTGATCAAATTATAAAATTTCCTATTAATTCTAATGTTAGATTTGAAGAAGGTACGTTTGAAACTTGGATAAATCCGTTGTGGAACGGTTTAGATAATGATGCTACACTAGTTTTCAATATATTACAAGATGGATATGTCATAGATCCTAGTAAAGTATTTATTGGGATAGCAGAGTATCATCCTATCATAAATAATGGTATATTTTCTATTTCTAAATTAACTAACGTATCGGGTATTCCAAACAAAAACAAAGATGGAATTTTTATATATTATGACCAAGATATTTCTGGAAATTTTCAAAGATGGTATGTAGAAATAATAGATGGATATGTGGCTGCTGATAGTTCTAATTATAAAATCAAAATTACATCTACAGGTGGTTTTTATGATACAAAGAGTTTGAATACGCCAAAACCATCCAATCTTAATATTTTTACAGGAACCAGCAGTATTAATTTAAGCATCAACGGAACAGCACCTATAGATGAAGGAATTACGTTTGTTTCTGATGTGGATCATTACATTTTGGACACCGGGCAAGAAAAAAATAAAAATAGACTATCTATTTATAAGGATATTAGTGGTTATCTTAATTTTAGAGTATACGATAATAATAGAGTACCTTATACATTGAGTGCAGATATTTCTGGATGGAAGGCTGGTGATTTACACCATATGGCTACCTCATGGAAATTAAACACTATAAATAATAGAGACGAGATGCATTTATTTATAGATGGTTTTGAAGTGCCCAATATTATTAAGTATGGACAAAAATTGAAACCTTACTTACATGAGAAATTTAGGACAGTTGATCCTGAAGAAATTATTGGTTTAGTTGATAGAGATATATTATCATCTACTGATCTGCAAACCACTACTGGTAGCGTAGCCGTCACTTCTAGCATTAATTTTAGTACATATAACATTTTTGTAGGTGACACAATTCATATAGATGAAATAGGTTTTGCTAATCCTGGATATACTATTTTATCTATTAATGGGCAAAATTTGATCTTATCTGCTCCTATGCCGCAGACATTAAGCAACGGTAGATTCTCTATTAATAGAACCCAATTTACGGTAATTTCAAATATTGATGTTTCGCCCAATATTTCAGTGTCTACTATACATGCATTGATATCTGGTACAGATATCAATGCATTAGCTGGATCTAACTTAGTAACTTCCTCAAGCATAAATTTTTCTACCTTAAATGTACAACCAGGTTATACAATAAGAATTGATAATTTACTTTTAAGGACAGTCTATACTATTTTGCAAGTAATAGGTAATTCACTCATCATTGATGATACATTGCCTGTTAATATTACAAACACAGATTTTAAAATATATAGTCATGTAGAAAATGAAATTCCGGGTATTCGCGCTTTGTATCCAGCATATCATATTTCTAAAGATACTAATTTTAATAACGTATTAACGATTTCGGACAAAGCAGTAGCAGGAGATTTAATACTCATCAGGACTTTAGGATTAAATCATAGAAAAATAAAAAAAGAGTATTATGTATGGAGTGATAATACGGAAAATATATTAATGACTAATTTGCCAGCTCCTATTTCATTAGATGAGGTAAGAATTACCAAAATAATTTTGCCCAAAACCTCTATTGACCTAACTAATTCAACACTATTAGGTGGCATTCTAACATCAAATAATTTAGTAACCGCCCAACCATCATCATTACAAGGTGGAAGAAGTTTAAGCATAACTCTAAGTGGGACTAATGTAGATTTTTCGACTCCAGTACAGGTACTAATAAATGGTATTAGTGAGACTGGTCTTACTAATGAAACCATTATATTTAATGAATATGGTACATTAGATTTTATAAATTTGTACTCGTTAGTTAATTATATTAATATTATTGTAAAACCTATTAATATTAATAGGGCGGCAGCTGTGGTAACTGTAAAAGAAAAATATTCTATTACACATCCAGAATCTGATGGATATTATCCTATTGTTAGAGTTAGTTATCCAATAGCATATGGATATACTCTTTATCAAAGTGGAGTAAATACAGTAACAGATGATAATAATTTGTTTAGTAATTTAGATATTAATAATTATTTGTTAATTACTACACCAGAAAATGTAGTTGGATTTTATAAAATTATTGGAGTATCCAGTGACAGAAAAACTTTGCTTGTAGATGCATCACTCGGACCTTTTACCAATGGTACGTATCAAATTTTGAATGTTAGTACATATAGAAGTGGTTTACAGAACGGTTTTTTTACATTTGAAAATAGTGTTCTATTTGGTCAACCATACTTTTTAAATAAAGGGTTTTATGAATTTGAATATTTTACTTATACCAAGATTAAATTAGATCCAATGAATACAAAGGTATTTTTAGGAACGGATTTTCAAGGAACACATCAATTATATGGTATAATGGATCAAGTAAAAATATATTCAACTATGTTAACAGATACACGTACTGGTGAAAATATTCCTAATAATCAAAGATCTATCACTAAAGATTTTAATTCTTTAAAATCTTTAAAAAAAGATAACAATACCCTTATGTTAATCGATTTCAATAAATTTCCATTTATTAATTCAGCAGATTTTTATACCTCTTTGGGTTCAATTAAAAAACATTTTAACTCTTCTGTAGTAGTCAATGAAAATTTTGAGAATAGTTTAGTATTATTAGATGATCCAATTATTTTATCTAATGATGGTATTTTAGATGCTAGAAAAGAAGGCACCATAGAATTTTGGATGAACCCATTATTTGATACCTATAATGATCCTAATAAAAGATTTTATTTTGATGCATTTGGAGCAATTGAAGAAGAAGCAATTAGTACAGATAATGTTTCTGTAAAATTATCCAATTCTGCTAGTACTATTTTAAGTGTTAAGTTAAAAAGCGGAGATTCGCGTATAGATTATTTTGCAGGTGGAAGAATAGAGATTGATACTCAAAATGCCATATCAGAAGAAGGTATTAGTTTAACTAATAACTCTATAATTGTTTCAAAACCAGCCTTGCAAATAATTAGTGTAAAAATAATTGGCGATCTAACTAATACGGATTATTTTACTAATGGTAGTATTAGTACTGATATGAAAACTATATATTTAGGTAAGTTATTACCAGCAAATAACTTACCTTTATCTATTGTATATCAAACAACAGAAAATAATAACCGTACTATTAACACTCAAATCATAAGATTAAATAAAAAATTACCTTATCAAAAATCACATGTACTAGTAAATTATATACCTAAAGGTATGCAAGGAGACCGTATAGCTATTTTTAAAGATGAAGTCGGACATATAAATTTTGCTCTTACTGCATCTCATAAAGATTATATTATAAGAGCACCGATATTTTGGTCCAAAAACACTTGGCATAGAATTAAAGCTAGTTATAAAGTTAATAGTAAAAATAATACTGATGAAATGAGACTATTTTTAGATGGTTATCAGTATAATAATATTTTAGTTGGCAGTAATATTATTTTTGGTAATTTACCTATCATTGTAGGTGAAGTTACGCTAGGTGATGGTTATGGATCTTTGGGAAATGTCAGATTTAAAGATTCCATTAATGAGTTATTTATAGGAACACAATATAATAAAGAGTTTCCTATCTTTGCTTTACTAGATAATTTAAGAATTAGTAGTAATGCTAGACCTATTTATGCGCCTTATGGCGAACCAATTGACGTTAATTATACTTCTAATCTAGATATGGTGTTTCCAGTAACAGAAGATTTATTTACAACTTATCTCTTAAATTCCGATATTATTTCTGTTATAAATGATGATTTTGCTGTATTAAAAAATAGAGAAACAGGTCTATTCGATTTTTCTGTTAATATAATTGATTCTTTGGGTATAGTTAGTAATAGTATAAAGTCTAGAGAGGCTTTAGAAAAATTGATAAAAGTTCTCAAACCTGCTAACTCTAGGGTATTTATACAGTATATTAAATGAGAAAATGATGACAAAAAGAAATCCCGTATCTGCTCTACAAAATATTTGGTTTGATTCTCAACAAGTTGATGATACTGATTTAACTTTGGAACAAGATTATAATAATATTATCAATTCTGGCGTGATCAACAATCATATAGGTTCTGGCGCATTATCAGAAGTGTTAGAGCAAAATGTTTTATTTGACTCTACGCTTATAACAGGTTTTTTGGATGGTGCCATAATACAAACGCAGCAACAACCTGCTGATAAAAATTTTGGCAATCAATTAGAAATAGAATTATCACAATCTACAGTTGCTGGTAAGAAAGCTATTAAGATATGCGTTATTGGTTTAGATTTTCAAAGTAATTTAATATATGAAACATTTTATTTTAAAACTAATGAAATTCAAATTAGTTATAGACATTTTACAAATATATTACTTATATTATTTAATGATTTCATTGGAGACTCATCATTATCATTAAATTTAGGTGGTAGAATATTTATTAGAGAAGCTCAACCATTAACTTTGTCAAGAAACCCTATCATGGTGGCACAAAATGTACAGCCTAACCTGTTTTTTAGAGATTTCTTTCTAGAAGGTTTTATATCTTTACAAAACCTTTTGACAAATGCATTACCTTTATATAATATAGATAGTTTAAACATATTTACGACACCACTGGATAATAAAATACTTTTAAGTAATGATGTTACTACCCAAATAGGACAAAAATTTACAGCAACCACTAATAATATACAAAAAGTTACTTTTTTATTATCAGTCCAAAATACTGAGACCGGCAATGAGACAGATTTAGTATGGAATGGTGATTTGGTAATTAGTATTTATCCTTTACAATCTACTGTAGATTGCTCTTCTGATATCGCGCCTAATTTAGCTATAGATTTTTCTCCATCTAATATTCCAGTGGGACAGATCAGTGTAAATTATGCTACGTTACAAGCAGCTGGTATTATATTAGACTCAGTTCCGCAGCCCGTAGATTTTGTTTTTAGTAATAGTCCTATAGCCTCTGGTAATGTGTTAACTGTGGGAAACTATTATGCTGTTACCATAAAAAGATCAGGATCTGCTAATAAATGTAACATTTTAATTGCAGTAGGATCTAACAGAACTATTGATTCTAGAATAACCACTTTCACTGGAACTTTATGGGTAGATATACCAGAACAAGACTTATGGTTTGAAATATGGACAGATTCTGCTAAAATATCTGATGGTCAAGCTTATGAAAATGGTTATGGAATAATCTTACCTAAAATTAAAGAAAATATTAATACTTCATCCAATATTGATTACTGCTTAACTAATTTGCAATTTACAGGGAATGAAGTATTTCGCGCAGTAGTTGCAGCCGTAACTGAAGAATCTGTTGCTATTCCAGATCAACGTACCGGGAATCCAATTTTGTCCAGACAGCAATTGATTCCTGATATTAAATTATTAAATACTATAGATATTACTAATTTAGAAAAGGCTTCTGAACCATTAATTATTGGTGCTATTGCAGATAAGAATAGAAAATTTTTTGATTCTATTTCTTCAATTATAAATTGTAAATTATATAGTGCCGCTATGGTACATGACGAATTAATAATTAAAATAGTGGATGATCCAACTGATACAATCAGATTCGACACATCTGTTAATAGTTTAATTACTAATCTATTAAATGGTGATCTAGCTGATGCACAGATATACCCTAATTCTAATAATACGAATGTTTTTTTTAGAATTGCTTCAGCAAAATTAGCTTCATCAATTTTAGGCGATGTTAATGGTGATGGTATTATAGATGTTGAAGATCTAGATCTATTAAATACTTATCTAGATTATAATTTAAATATTGGATTACCTGTTAATACTTCAATAACCACAGATGGTTATACAACTATTTTTACTAATGGTTATACTACTTATACACTTCCATTTAGTAATTTGTTTGGTATCAATTTTCAATTGGTAGATGTTATCAATGGAACTGTTGTTGCTAGTGGGAATGATGGTGTGTTGGTTGCTAATCCAGTAAATAATAGGTTAGCTCAATTCACTAGTGCTAGTGTCGCTTTTAACGTTATTGTTGGGCTAAGTTCTTTTAAACTTATTATTTTATCTCCACTTAATCAAGAGAATCATGGTGGATTTGAAATAGTTTCTATTGATTCTTTAACTGATGTTATCACCATAAGAAAAATTTTCTTAACTGGTGATGTTATCATGGAAATGTTAAGAGCAGATATTGATGGAGATTTTCATGTTACTTATAATGATGGATATTTGTTACAAAATTATATAGATAGAGCTGAATTGAGTTTTTCGCCTGTTAATACATATCCTGGTCCAGCTACTAATCCATTTACTAAAATTGGAACTAGGTTTAATACAATAAGATTAAGATTAGAAAAATTTGTTGATAGAAATGATGATTATTCGCCAGTTATTTTAGATAGGGCTAGCGTTGTACATACTTCTCCTGATATTTTTATGTCAGATGGATATTTTGAAGAACATAATTTTTATGCGGGACCTGTTTCAGTATCTATACAAAAACAGTTAACTTGGGATGAGTCACTTATTGTTTCAAATAGCAAGTCTAGATTAGTTCCTACAATTTTTACTAATATATTTGGTTCTAATGAAAAGAGTTGTCAGATAAATGGGGTAAATATTAATATTTATGGATCAAAACCAGATTTTGATCCAGGTCGTGTTGATGTATTTGTTCCAGATAATCTGATCATAGGAAAAGGTGGTGAATTACACAGACCAGATGGTAATTTTTACAAAGTAGATTTTGAAGTAGGTACTATAGTACTAGAAATACCTGATGGCTTATTTGGTTCTGAAAGAACTATCAATATCCTAGATGATTTTATAGCTGATTATACTGGGGACGGAAGAACTCGTTTGGGTTTTCCATCTATGAAGTTCGCAGACTGCTCATTAGTGACAGCAGACGCTCTGACAAAAGATCAATTAAGATTTTCTGTTGCTGTACAATCATTTTCTCCTAATACGAATGGATTTGGAGACGGATACAATGATTCATTTGTTGATGGTAAAATAGGAGTAGCGATAGATTACCAAACAGGTTTACTTACACTTAATTTTACTAATTTGTTTCAAGATGCTGTACTGCAAACTCTTAGCACAAAAATACAGATTCATGTATTCTTAAAAAAAGGTGGATTTAATAATCAAACATTATTTGTTGATGCTGTAAAAATGCAAAATATGTTAAAATTAATTAGCGTTTTCAGTGGAGCGGTTGATGGCGGACCTTCTGCTTTGGTTGATCTACAAAGTGATGTGACGGGCATTTTACCTATTATACATGGTGGGACAGGATTGAATGGTGTAGGCGCATTTGGAACAGTATTAACTAGTAACGGTAGTGGTTTAAGTTATCAATTTGTGTCAGACATGGGAAACGTAATAGCTTTTTCTACCGGAATAGCGGATGCAGATAAAGTACCTAAAACTGATGGATATGGATTTTTAGATCCTAGTTTTATGTATAAAAATCCTGTATATATTTATGGTACGGCGGGTGTATTTTCTAATGATAGTGCTACTCCTGCTATTATCGGAGCTTTTCCATTTAGATTCGACAAATATATTTTACAAAGTTTACAGAGTATAAAATTAGAAGTAATTCTAGAAACTACAAATACTATAAATACCGCTCGAATACAATTATTTAATACAACAACAAATACTTATATAAATATTAATGGTGTTAGTCCGATATTAGCGACTACTAGTAATTCTCCAACATTATTAACTTCAAGTGACATTAAAAATTTATTATCAGAAGGGGCTTCAGATTTTATTTATGAGATTCATTTAAGTTTATCTCCTTCTAGTGCTCTAGAAACAGCTATTTGTAAAATGGCTAGAATAGTATTGACATATGCTAATCCGTTAGTCACACCCCCTCTTGCGCATAGTTCAAATTTTGTGCCTTTCTTACCTTCACCAATTTCAGTATGATTATTTTAAATATGAAAATAAAAGTATTATGAAAATGACTTTTCGAAGGCGTCAAATTTACTGATTTTTACATGACGATATAGATACCATCATGAAAATATGTTGGTTCGGATTTTTATCAAGAAATCACTCTTGGAGTATTGTAGCACAGAATATTTCTAGAGAATTAATTAGAATGGGACATCAAGTAGATTTATTTTCTACTAATGGTATAGAACATTTTCCAGAAGATTTGAAACCTTATCTTAAAGGTTTTATTGAGGAAAATTTACAGGTTGATAATACTAATTATATAAAATTAATAGGATCAAAACTAGACAAGAATTATGATATGCAGCTATCATATACTGCATTGAAAAATTTTCCTCATTATTTTATTAGAGGGTCTTTAAATAGGTTTGGCATTTGGAATTATGAGACTACTGTCTTGCCTAAAACTTTTGCTAAACAACATAAATATGTAGATAAATTATTACCTTCTTCTAATTTTTCTAAAAATATTTTTATGAATAATGGTATTCCTGAAGAAAAACAAATGGTAGTTCCTCATGGTATACATCTTGAAAAGTTTTTAAAGACAGAAAGATTTCCATTAAAAAGTAAGAAAAAATATAAGATACTAGCTAATATTGCACAACCACATCTAAGAAAAAATATTCCTGCATTATTAAAAACTTTTGGGAAAGCATTTACCAAGGATGATGATGTATGTTTAGTTTTAAAAATTTCTAAGAGAAATACTGGTTCTGCTTTTGAGGTTAATTTTGACCAATTATATAAGGAATTTAAAAGTAATTTCAGAAATCATGGTGACATTGAAATTATAGATAAGTTCATTATTGATATTGAATCTTTATATAATGCATGTGATGTTGTAATCACAATGGCACATAGTGAATGTTTCTGGATGCCTGGTATAGAAGGTTTTGCAGCTAATAAAATTGTTATTGCGCCAAGATATGGTGGACAATTAGACTACATGAATGATAGTAATTCTATTTTAATTGGTGGAAAAGAAATTCGTGCAGATATGAAAATGCAGTATTGGGAACCTTCTCCATATGCTAAAGTATTTGATCCAGATATAAATGAATGTGTACATAAGTTAAAAGATGTTATATCTAATTATGATGATTATCTGAAAAAATTCAGCCCTAAAATGCAAGAGATATTACCTCACTATACCTGGACTAATGTCTCAAAAAAAATAATAAGTTTTTGTAAATAAATAATATGAATATACCATATACTTCAGTAAGACAAAATATAGTAGTTTTGCCGGCTGATGCGCCCATAAACTCGATAGGCATTCACGATTGGAATATTATTAATGCTCACGGTAAATTTCTTCATAAAAGTAGACGCTTGATTCTTGGATGGACAATGAAAGAAAATATAGGAGTAGGTGTAGCAAACATTAAAGGTATTAAAAAATTCACATTAATTAATAAGTCAAGAAAATAACTCTGGAAAAATAATGAATAAAATATTAAGTATTGTTATACCAGTTTTTAATAAATATAACTTTACTAAATCTTGTTTAAATGATTTAGTAAAGTTACCATCTGATCACGAAATAATTATTATTGATAATGGTAGTTCTGATGAAACTCAATCATCATTAGAATTTTCTAAAGAGATAACCTATCATAGAAATAAATATAATCAGGGTTTTGCTAAAGCTTGTAACATTGGATATTCTATATCTCAGTCATCTAATGTGCTATTTTTAAATAACGACATTAGAGTTAAATCTAATCATAGTGCTTGGACACAAATACTAATAGATCATTGCAACACATCACTAGTAGGTCCCACCATGGGGCAACTAGATAACGAATTTAATTTTATTCAAGAAGCTAATCATATATTACCTGGTAAATCTTATATGTCAGGTTGGTGCGTGGCTTCATCTAAAGAAATTTGGAAAAAACTAGAAATTCCTTGTGGACCTTTATCATTAAATGATTATACTGTACATCAAATTTTTTCTGAGGAATTTGGTTTAGCCTATTTTGAAGATACGGATTTAGGATTCAGAGCTAGAAAATTAAATATTCCAATGAAAGTAGTACAAATCCCTGTAGTACATTTTGGACAACAGACTAGTAAACAATTGAATACCAGACAATTATATAAAACGGCTAGAGAAATTTTTGTTAAAAAATGGAAAAATACTAAATGATAACTGCCAATAATTTATATATAAGAGATGGTTATTTTGTATTTTTGCCATGGAATAGAAACAATATTAGTAAATCTTGGAGTCGAAATATAACCTCATCTGGACATATTCCAATAGATCAAATAGTAGTAGTACCTCCTACTGCAGTTAATGTCAATGGTTTTTCTAAAACATTCAATACTATGGGAGTGGTTAGATTTCCGTATTCTCCTAAATTAAAATATATCGAATACTTCTATAAAAATTTTTATGCTTTACAATACCAATGTTGGACAGAAAAGCATGTTGAGAACATAAAAAATCTTTTAGATATGATAATAGTTAGATTTGAGAAGTTAATGATTTTTACTTAAATTTATATAATTGCCTTGCTATATTTTACATCATTCTAGCCAATTGACAAACTGCGTAAGTATGTCTAAATTACCAGAAGCTAATTTTATAGAAAGGATGTGTCCCATTCCTGAAGGTGTCGAGGTGCGCATTAGCGCAGAATTAATTAAGCCATTGGTTATTAATAAAATAGTTGATAAAATTTATGTGGGTAATAACAGTAGATATGTTAATAACCCACCAGAAGGATATAACGAATTTAATAAATGTATTAAAAAAATAGAAGATATTGGAAGCACAAAAAGTCATGTGAAAATTTCAGATATAAAAACAAAGGGAAAATTTACATATTGGACTTTTAATAATAATTGGTATATGTTCTCTACATTTGGAATGACAGGGCAATGGTCACCTAATGAGGGAAAGCATGTTTGTTTTTGTTTTAGATTATATGATGAGAAGAATGATATATTTAATTATATATATTTCAATGATCCTAGACATTTTGGAACTATCAGATTTGTGTATTCTGATAAAGAATTAAAAAATAAACTTAATGAACTAGGTTGGGATCCGCTTAGTAGTTCTGGATTGAATGATGCTTGGTTAAATTGGATTCATAGCGAATTAATGAAATTAAATAAACCTATTGGACAAGCTCTTTTAGACCAAACTATTTTTGCAGGAGTAGGAAACTATATAAGAGCAGAAGCTTTATATCTTGCTAAACTATCTCCCTGGAGAATTTCTAATACCTTATCTAAAAATGAAATAAAACACTTATCACAAGCCATCATAGATGTAATGCAAGAATCTTATAAACATCAAGGAGCTACCTTATTAACATATAAAGATTCGTATGGTAATGAAGGAAAGTATTCCTCTTGTTTTAAAGTTTATGGTAGGCATACTGATACATTAGGTAATACAATAAAAACAGAATTGACTCCTGAAGGAAGAACTATTCATTGGTGCCCTAATATTCAAAAATAAAAATTGTAGAGGAAATATAATGAATAAATATATCGGTTTGATTTTATTATCTTTGTCTTGTAGTTGTTCATCATCTAGTCATGATAGGGCAATTATTTCTGCCAATGAAATTCATGAAATAGCAATTTCAGAGGCTAGAATTATTAATACATATTGTGTTTCAAAATACGAATCATCTAAAACTAAAGAAGATATTGTAGCTGTCGACAAAATTTGTTTACCGGCACAAAAATCTTATCATGCTGTTAAATCAGCTTGGGAAACTTTAGTATTAGTTATTAAAAATCCTGAGCAAAATAATGTTTCACAAATAGAAAAATCGGTACTAAATTTGTCTAGGTCTTTATTAGAGTTAGAGCAAATAACAGATGAAATGAGATAACATGAAGCCTGCAGAAATTATAACACTATTAACATTCCTTGATGAACTTTTTAATTTAGGAGGAAAATTAATTATCGCTGCTATTCAAAAAAATCCAGAATTGCAAGTTGAACCTTTGCCAGAATTGCAAATTGATTTAGCTAGAGCACAGGCTATCGCAAAGATAGAAAAATAATTGTGGGTAGCTAACATCAATATAATAAAAAAGAATAATTGAAAGGACATAATTTTAAATGAGTCATGTTTGGATATTTACATTAACATGGAATGGCATCGACAAACTATCTAAACTTAAAGAGTCTTTGATTCCGGCTTTGCAAGGAATAAATTATACTTGGTTGATTAAAGATAATGCTTCTAAAGATGATACTGTAGAAAAAGCTTTACAATGGGGAGATAAAGTTAAAATTATTCCTTATAAAAACAATTTACAGAATTTTTCAGCTGGTATGAATTACCTATTTAATGAAGCTTCACCGGCAGATAAAGATTTAATAATATTACTCAACAATGACATCATTGTTAATGATAAAAAATCCATTAAGAATATGATAGATTTAATGATGGCAGATGATGATGTTGGTGTTGTAGGAGCAAGATTGTTATATACAGAAACAGATCGATTACAGCATGCAGGCGTAGTATTTTCTAATAGATTCAAATTACCGTTACATTTTAGATTGAATGAACAAACAGATAAAAATGCTGAAAAAAATAGAATTTTTCAAGTAGTTACTGGCGCAATATTGTTGACCAAAGCTGAATATTTTAAAAATGTTTGTACCAGTAACATTTCTGGAATAAATGGTATGGATGAAAATTATCATTGGGCATTTGATGATGTGGATTTGTGTTTATCTATTCATCACAATATGAAAAAGAAGATTGTATATTGCGGTAATACTAATATTTTTCATGAAGAAAGTGCGACTTTAAAAAAGAATCCTACTAATAAATTATTTTTGCCACACAATACCGGTTATTTAAAACAAAAATGGGAAAAAAGATATGTATTAGATCAAGATACATATATAAAAGATGCAAAATATAATCTTTATTAAGAGAAAATATGAATAAGAAAAAAGTATTGATAACAGGTTCTTGTGGATTTATATTTGGAAATTTTATTAGAAAAGCCATTTATGAAAAACAACCATATCAATTTGTAAGTTTGGATAGAGTGACCGCTAATGCTGTTAATTCAATGTATTGGAATAAAAATCATGTTTTCCATATAGCTGATATAAGGGACCAACATACTATAGACGTAATTTTTCAATTTGAAAAACCAGATATTGTTATTCATGGAGCTGCAGAAACTTTTGTTGATTATTCTTTAGAAGATCCTAATTCTTTTATTACATCTAATGTTTTAGGGACGCAAGTTATTATAAACGCTTGCCTTAAACATAAAGTAGAAAAATTAATTTATATATCTACTGATGAAGTATATGGACAATTAACAGATGAGTCATCTAAGTCTTGGACAGAATCTTCTGCATTAAATCCAAGAAATCCATATGCTGCTGCCAAAGCTGCGGGAGAGTTATTAGTGAAAGCAGCGTCTGATTCTCATGGATTAATTTATAACATTACTAGAAGCTCAAATAATTATGGACCTCGCCAGACACCAGAAAAATTAATTCCAAAGGTTATAAAATGCATTTTGCATAACGAAAAAATACCTGTCTATGGTCAAGGCTTGCAGATCAGAGATTGGACACATGTATTTGACAATTGTGCAGCTATATTAACTATCTTAAATAAAGGTGAATCTAATCAGATATATAATATTTCTGCTAATCAGGAATTTTCAAATATCGAAGTTGTGCAGAAAATATGTAACTATATGTCTCGGGGACACGAACTTATTACATTTATTCAAGACCCACGAAAATCACATGATTTTAGATATAGTATAAATTGTGATAAGATAAGGACACTAGGGTGGGAGCCAAAAATAAAATTTAAAGATGGTGTAGGAGACCAATGTATATTATGGTATTTAAACAATCAATGGTGGTTTAAATAATTAAATATTCATAAGATATAATAATAGTGAGTAATATTTATGTCATTGAAATATGCCTTAGATTTGTTAAAAGCAGCACATAGTATTATCGAGATAAAAGACGGACCTTTTAGTAAAGGTAAACACGCCTTGACACTCGAAAAAGACTATTTAATGTTAAGTATTAATACGGGTTTGGAATTTAAAAATTTTATTCTTGATGATAGGGATTTGAATAAAGACCCTCAAGATCTTATTTTAGAGATATTGGGATATTTAGAAACATATCCTACACTAGATTTAAAAGGAATGAATTAAATGCCAGTAATACATTCAATACAACACGATAAACCAGAGGAAGTGATTGACGATATGAGTGACAATAAAGATAAATTAATTAATGAAACAAATAATGAAGAATTGAATAAAAAAGAACAAGAAAAATTAGCAGCTCTAAAAGCAAAAAATCAAGCAAAACAACAAGAAAATCAAACAAAACAGGAGAGTAAATTGGCATCCAAAATTGTTGCAAAAAAAGAGAGAAGTCTGTCACTAGGCGTTTTAGGATCTGGGCAGGCAGGATCTAGAATTGCTGAGGCATTTTATAAACTTGGTTACGACACTATAGTAGTTAATACAGCAATGCAAGATTTAAAATTTATTGATATTCCAGATTCTAATAAATTGTTACTTGAATACGGTTTGGGAGGCGCAGCTAAAGAAATTGAAATTGGTAGATCTGCCGCTGAAGCTCATCGTGGAGAAGTTTTGCAATTAGTTAATGATAAATTATCTAATTCTCAAGTCAATGTATTATGTTTAAGTTTAGGTGGTGGATCCGGAGCAGGATCCTGTGAAACTTTAGTAGATCTTTTATCAGAACTAGGTAAACCTTTAATAGTAATTACAGTATTACCAATGGATACTGAAGATGCACAAACTAAAAGTAATGCACTAGAAACTTTATCTAAATTAGCTAGGTTAACTCAAAATAAAAAAGTTAACAATTTGATTGTCGTAGATAATGCAAAAATTGAAGCCATATATCATCATATTAATCAAGTAGATTTTTATAACGTAGCCAACAAGGCTATTGTAGATCCAATTGATGTTTTTAATACATTATCTTCTATGCCTTCCTCTACTAAAGCATTAGATCCTATGGAGTGGTCTAAATTATTTATAGATGGTGAGGGTCTTAGTGTATATGGAGAATTTTCAGTCGATAATTATCAAGAAGACACTGCTATAGCAGAAGCAGTTATTAACAATCTTGCCGGAAATCTGTTAGCAGAAGGTTTTGATCTAAAACAATCAAAATATGTAGGTTTTATTATCGCCGCAAATAAAGAAGTTTGGTCCAAAATTCCAGCTTCTAGTGTTAATTATGCTAGTAGTATGATTAATGATTTATGTGGAAATCCAAAAGGCGTGTTTAAGGGTATGTATATCATAGATTCTCCGGAAAATAATGTGAAAGTATTTTCGATGTTTTCTGGTCTAGGTTTGCCTACGGTAAGAGTTGAACAGCTAAAAGCTGAAACTAAAGAATTGCAGAGTAAGGTAAAGAATAAGGATGAATCAAGAAACTTAACCTTACAATTAGACACTGGAACAAATGAAACGGTATCAGCCGCTCAAAAAATTAAAGAAAAGATCGCTCAAAAATCTTCGGCTTTTGGCAAATTAATGGGCGGGGTTGTAGATAGGAGAAAATAATGACACAAACATTTAGTAATTATCTAGATTCGGTAGTAGGGCAGGATTTTAATTTTTGGCTCAATAGCCCAGTCCTCAATGGCAGATATGAAGTGCCAGGTAAGATATTGCTTTCAGAAGATGATTATATAGTAGTATTAGTAGATTCAAATATAAAAATGTATATCAAAAAAAATGCCATATCAGCTTTAACATATCTTTAATAGAGGTAAAAGATGACAATCCTCACTATAGGAGATATAGTTACTTCATTAATTAATAAAGAAGTGGTAGTGTTTGGAAATAACACTATTCGAATTCGAGGCATACTTATAGATTTTAATGGCTATGTTTTACATGTACAAAATAATAAAAAAAACTATTACATAAAAATTGAAAGTTTAGATGCTATAAAAACTGCAGAAGAGGTGAAAATTATTAGTCAGTAATTATGGATTTTATAAAAGGTATATTACAGATATATATGATTTATGCCTTTTAATACAAAAATCACGATATTAAACAACAAAAAATGCCAGATTATTTCGGACGATGTAGCTATGTTAAAAAAGCTACATCGTCATTTATCATTTAAGATTGCTGGCGCTGAGTATTCCGCAGCTTATCAAAATGGTTGGAGCGGTATTACCTACTTACTAAGTAAAAATGGAAAATTTGATTTGGGATTATTAGAGAAAGTCAAAATATTTCTAGATAAATCTTTTATTAGTTATTCTATAGAAGATACAAGAAAACCTAAAATTATAAACGAAGAATTAGATATTTCTAATAATTTGAAAAAATACGATTTAATTCCAAGAGAACATCAATTACGAATTAAAGAAATTACATCAACTTATGATCGTGGTATTATAAGAGCGGCTACTGGAGCAGGTAAGACTTTATGCGCTGCTCTTATAACTGCAAAAATAAATAAGCCTACAATCATTTATGTAATTGGATTAGATTTGCTGGATCAGTTTTATAAATTATTCAGTAAACTTTTTGATGAGGAAATTGGGTATATTGGTAACGGTGTTTGTAACCCTGCTAGGATTACTATTGCATCTATTTGGACTATTGGTAGAGCGTTAAATTTAGATAAAAATACTATTACTGATGATGAAATAGAACTGTCAGAAAAAGATATAGATGAAAATAATAGCGCTAAAATCATCAGTTTATTAAAACAAACTAAGCTACATATTTTTGATGAAAGTCATGTTGTAACAACAAGTACAATCACTGAAATATATAAAAACATAGATCCAGAATACATTTACGGATTCAGTGGAACTCCATTTAGAGATGATGGTTCTGATTTACAGATTAATGGCATTTTAGGCGAACAAATTATTAATGTACCTGCTTCGGAATTAATAGAAAAAGGTCTGTTAGCTAAACCTATTATAAAGTTTGTTACAGTACCCAAGATGTTAACCTTAGGTACACAATACTTATCAGTATACAAAGATTACATAGTTGAAAATGAAGTGCGTAATGATATTATAATTAATAATATTAAAGACTTGCTAAAAAAGAAATATACTCCACTTGTTTTATTTAAACAAATCAAACATGGTAATATCATTTTTGAAAAAATGGTAGCACAAGGTATTAAATGTGGAATGTTGTATGGTAATGATTCTTTAGAAAAAAGGAATGAAGTAAAATATATGCTTTTATCCAAAGAGATAGAAGTAATATTAGCGAGTACTATTTTTGATTTAGGTTTAGATTTACCAGAATTAAGTGGTTTAGTTTTGTGTGGTGGTGGCAAAAGTAGTATCAGAGCCTTGCAAAGAATCGGTAGAGTACTACGCATGATTCCAGGCAAAAAAATCGCCGCAGTTGTAGACTTTTATGATCAAGCTAAGTTTCTTAAAAAACATTCACATATAAGACAGAAAGTATATGAATCTGAGCCGGGATTTAAAATTATTAAATCTAAAGAAATGAAATAAATTTGACATAGTTAATGTACATGATTATACTATAACATATTTAAGCATTTTAAAAATGAAAAATAAAATTATTAAGACATCATATACTATGGGTGCTAGTGTATTTATAATTAAAGTGTTTCCAGAACTTGAGATAATACAACTCCCTGATATATATGCTAATTCTTCAGATATAACACATAGATTATATAGTAAAAACATAAATTTCTTCTTTCTAACAACATTATCAAAACAAGAATTACAACGAGCTTTCTATTCGTTTAATAGTAATATGTTGGCATTGAAATTTCCTAGTTCTTATTTGATTATGCCTCTTAATATGATAGATTTATTAGAAATTCTTAAAGAGATAGAGAGATTAAAAAATTTGAAAGCATTTTGGTAAATTTATGATTAATAAAAACTCAGAATTAACGGGCGGAGAATTATATGATCCGCCTAATGAATATTACAGAAATTTCTTTAAAAAATTCGAAGAAATTGAAACATTAGAAGTACATAAATGGAAGCCTGTTCATATCTTATCTTACTTCTGTAAGAAGTATAAAGATCATTATAATGTTAATTATCAATTCAAGTTTAATACCTCATCGCCATCAAAATGTTTTGAAATTTTTCAGATAAAAAAATTGGCAATGCATTTAACAGCCAGTCCTGTTTTGTTGAAAGAATATATAGATTGGATATTTATTGATAAAATAATAAAAGCAAAAAGAAAATTTACATCCATTTCTTTTATAACTAATGAAACAACAGTCAAAGAATATAAATTTAATGTTTTATTATCAGATAAGAAAAATGCTAATATTAACAGGTCAACTTTGTTATCCAATGAATATAAAACAGTATTTGCCCAACTAAACTTCCCAGCTAATACATATGGTGATTTGGCTTTTATATCACAAATGCCTGATATGCCTATTGAATTAGTTAAAGCATTTACAATGCTAGAAAGCATGGGATTTGATAAAAATATATTAAAAAAAATAGTATGATGTTATTTAAAGTTGATAAAAAGATGATGGATGATTTTAATGGAATATCACCCAATAAATTGTTAGATATAATAGGGATTCCATGGACTATGATGTCTGCTGAACCCAACTCAATTGAAAAGGATATCATTTCAATACTGAAATTTCAATATAACCATCTGATAATAGTAAAGGGAGGACAAATCCAATATGCTAAAACAACATCAATAGATTTTAGTAGAGAGATCGAAACAGATAAGTTAGTAGGTTTCTATATCGACAATTATGATTTGAACCAAACGAACTATTTGTGTTGCATTGTTTTATCATACATAAATGATTATGACGAATTAATCAAAACAATGATACGACACGCAAATATGAAAGCATTTTTATGAGAATTATGAAAAATTATTTTAATAATTTGATAAATTTAATATTAAAAAATGAGCCTATTGATATTGAAATTAAGCATGTTAAAAAAGCCTTGAAGAGATATAAAAATGAACTAATTGATATAGAAATAAGCTGGGACAATTCTGATCAAATTTGTTGTATCGATTGCATGTTCCCGGAAAGAGTTGATTTATTAAAAAAGATTGAGCGAGTTGAATTTCAATTAAATCGTTTGATTTATAAAAAAAATAAGCGTAAACAAAATCTATGAATCAGTATATAGAGTTGGAAACTTCTAATATTTTTTTGGGAATTGAACATAAAATAGATATGGCTTTAATTAAAGAAGGATGCCGTATTTTTAATATACCATATATAGGTGGCGGAATATTTTTCGTACCACAAGAAAAATTATCCTCCATTATTGTATCTACAATTGATCTACAAATTAAAAATATCTCAAACACTAAAGATGAGATAGATGCTTTTAAGCAACAAATAGAAAAACAACTTTATGGTAGAGATCATCTTATTATATATACTAGACTTAATAAGTATCACCCAAGATATGTATATTATAATGCTGTTGCTATCGCCTCTTCCAACGTTAATGACTTCAAAAAAGTAATGAGAATTCACAAAATGAAAGCGTTTTTATGATACCACAAAAAGGACAACATATTAAATGTATAATGCGAAATAACTTGATTATTGATGGAATTGTTGAATCTTGGTCTGGTGCTCAATCCGTATTACGATCTATAGATAATACTGGATTCTCTATCATTCAACATACCGATCAAGATATAGTAGCAATAAAAATAATTATAAAGGATTCGGTAAAAATAAAAAATGAGTTAGAAGAAAAATTTGAAGAAGTCCATCAACTGCCTAGTAGTAATGAATTAAGAATTAAAAATATGGCAGAGTTGAAAACTATGATGGCAGAACAAGAAAAACAAATTATTTCAGAAAAAATTAAAAACCATCATATTAAAGATATTAAAAGGGTAATATATGAGCAACCTAGATTTTTCCAGAAGTCGCGCACTAAATAACATTCCACAAAAAAAATTGGAAGAGAAATTATCCTCTATTATTGCATCTACGAATGATCTACAAATTAAAAATATAAAATTAATTGCTATTAATAGGTATGCAGAAAGTAATATTCCAATAGAGTATTGGGATTTGAAAATGGAAAAAGATTTTCATGGTGATTTGAGATTATTAAATAAGTATAAAGAATATATAAATGACTTAAAAAAATCTTATATTGAAGGAGTTTCCATTTGTTTTGCTGGTGCACATGGACTGGGCAAAACAATGACTGTTTCTTGTATTTTAAAAAAAGCCTGTAATAAAAATTTTAGTTGTTTATACACCACCCTAAGTGATATTGTAACTGTATTAACTCAATCTTCTGGAGAAGACAAATATTTATCCAAGAGAGAATTATCTTTAGTTGATTTTTTGGTAATTGATGAATTTGATTCTAGGTTTATGTCTTCTGACAATGCGGCTGATCTATATGCTAGAAGTTTAGAGGGAGTATTTAGAACACGAAGTCAAAACAAGTTACCTACATTAATGTGTACTAATAGTCCTAATATCATAGAGTCTTTTAATGGATCATTAAAGGTATCTCTTGATAGTTTGATGAAAGGTTATTTAAAGACTTTTCCCGTGTTTGGAGAGGATTTTAGAAAGAAAAAAATATGAGTTATAATTTAGATTTAGTTATATTGAAAACTTTAATTAGCAATAAAAAATATGCTTTAGATTTTGCTAATGAATGTGATACTAAATTATTTGCACCAGAAGTATGGAATTTTGCCAACATAGTTGTTGGCTATGTTAGAACTTATAAAGATATTCCAACTATAAGAGTTATAGTTGAAAAATTAAATAAAGGTAATAATGATAAGTTAATTGAAAGCATTAATAAAACTTGGGAACAACTAGATGGTATCGAATACAACGACAAAGAATATAAACATGACTTAGAAAAAATAAAGAAAAGATTTGCAGAAAAGCAAATTACATCGATAAAAGAAAAATTATCTTGTATAGAGTCTGGGTCCGACATTGATGTTAATAAAACTGTAATTGAACTACAAAAAACAGTTCAATCTATTAAAAGTTTAAATCAAACCAAAGCTTACGAAAGGAAAACTTTAAAAGAAGCCGTTCCAATTTTTAGGGATGAATATAATGCAAAAATGGATGATCCTCATTTTGATAGGGGTGTCAAAACTGGTTACTCATATTTTGACAATGTAACTGATGGTTTAAGACCTGGAGAATTAATTCTTATTGGAGGTGAATCTGGTGGCGGTAAGTCTATGTTGCTAATGAACATGGCAGTTCAGTTGTGGATGCAAGAGAATTCTATCTATACGGAAGAAAACCAATTTACCTCTGGACATGGTGTATTGTATTTTTCATTAGAAATGCCATTCAAACCGTGCTTGAATCGTGTTTTATCTAGGATGTCTAATACTCCATCTAAATTAATTAGAAACGCTAAACTAAATCCAGAAGAAGCTATTAAATTAAAAAAAGCATTAAAATTTATCACTAAGTATCCTCACCAATTTGAAATAGTAGATATTCCTAGAGGTGCTACTATGGAAAGTTTAGAATTGATATATGAGGATGCCAAAGCTAATTATGATCCCAAGATTGTAGTAATTGATTATCTCGGATTGATGGATTATTCTGGCTCAGAAATGGACGATTGGTTAAAACTTGGTAAGATAGCAGAAAGGATTCATGAATTTGCTAGGGTGCATAATCTTATTGTTTTAAGTGCTGTTCAGTTAAACCGTTCTAAAGGTGGAAAAGAGATAGAAGATAAAATTGGACTGCATAGAATTGGTCGATCAGCCTTGATAATGCAAAATGCAAACATTGCCATCCAAATAGAAACTCGAGGCAATGAAAAGCAGTATCCGGATATGTATTATCATCTAATCAAAAATCGAGACGGTGAATTAGGCAAAGGAAAATTAATAAAAAATTTAGCATGCGGCACATTACTAGATGATAAAATTGAAGAGGATAATACAGAATTTTACGATAGAGATCCAGATGATATTTCAGAAAAATTAGATTTATTAGATATATAAAAATTACCAAATTAAAAACATATTGGCAAAAATATGAAATCAGATGAAGAAGTTATTGCTGAAGCAAGCAGAATAGAATACGAAGAAAAAACTGGTAAGTTGTTTATTGTTTTTGAGGTGATTAATGAAAAATTAAAACAAGACATCAAAAAAAATTGGACAAAAGATATTGAATATAAAATAATAGACAAATGTTTAGTTTTAAATTTAAATGAAGATGAATGAAAACATATTTGACAATATTAAAGCAATTTGCGCTAATTATCCTAATATTTCTCTATCCATTCAAGATTGGTGCTCTATAATGAAAGATAAAAATTCTCTTTGGAAAATGGTAGATATAGTAACAACCAAAGATCTTCTAATGAATGGAAACTATGGTATTTTATTTGGATGTAGAATAATTGTTAGCAGGGTTATTCCAGAGGGAAATTTTAGAGTATCAATGAAAATAGATCCTATTAATCCAAGCAAGAAATTAGAAGATTGGTCTCCACAAATGAATCTAAAAATCAATTTACATGATATAGAAAGATATCTAAAATTAGTAGCATTTTGGTGAAAAATGAATACGACTGTCAATGAATTACCACATTTTATAAATGATAAGTTACATAGGCAAGATGGTCCAGCTCTAGTAAATTATCTTTGTCGCAAGGGAGTAAATTATTGGTTTTTTAATGGACTGATAATACCAAACTGTTCAACACAGGAATATTTTAATAAAGCAATTAAGTTATTAGTTTTCTTGTAAAATAACTTAATTAATACCACAAATAAATTTAACAATAAGGGAAAACAATGCCTACATATTTATATAAATGTCCGATCCATAATGAATTTGAAGAAGAACACTCAATAAAAATTAAACTAGATTTTTGTCCTAAGTGCAAAGAAGAAGGTAAGGATGAGATTAAAATCGAAAGATTAATTAATTGTATGACAATAGGAGTAGTAGAACTTACAGGACAAGATTTAGTAAATAAAATTAAACAAGACGCCAAAAATTTGAAAGAAGATGCATCAAAAAACGAGAAGATTTATGCTAATCTGTTAGGAGAGGACAAATATCAAAATCTTCAATCGCAAATGGATCGAAGGAAGTATAACCGTAAATAACTATTGTAAAAAATATATATTTTTTACTTCTATAAAACAAAAAAAATCTGGCAATTGACATTCCAAAAAAAGAATTTAACTTATCTCTACAGTAGTTAATATCTTAATAAAAATTTTGGAGATGCTTATTATGCCCACATACTTATATAAATGTGAAAAACATAGTGAATTTGAATATGAACATTCAATAAAAGAAAAAATAGAATTTTGCCCTAAATGTAAAGAAGAAGGGCAAACAAAGGAAGTAACTAGATTAATTTGCCCTGGTATTGGATTTATTTTAAGTGGTTCGGGTTGGGCTAAGGATAATTATAGTTAAACTAACTGTATCAATAATTAAGTATAACAATACTTCCATTTCATAGCGAGAATTTACTAATGTTAACAGAACAAGAAGCGCAAGATTTGATGATTAAATTAATTGATCTTAGATCAAAATCCGATAATCCAAACAATTTAAATGAATTAAAAAAACATGAACAGGTTTGTATTGAAAAGTTTAAATATCTAGTGACAATGAAAACTGGTCGATATAAAGCTTTTAGTAATTATGATGATTTAAATCAAGAAGGTTTTGAGGCTTTAATTAAGGCTATGAATAATTATAACCCTAAGAGAGGCTCTTTTTTTTGGTGGGCACATAAATATATCGACACGCGAATTTCTAGAAGTGCTAATTTACATACTACCATTAGATATCCTTTAAAGGTTGCAAAAAATAACACGCCACATAAAGAGACAATAATGCCAACTCTAATTGAAGAAAGACATTGCCCAGATAAAGAATTGGAAAATTCTCAATTAGATCATGCAATACAGGGTGTGTTTACACTATTAACCACTGAACAAAAACAAGTAATTAATTTAGCATATGGTTTTGATGGAGATAAACCAATGTCTATCAATAAGATATGTAAAAAATTAAACATGTCTCGATTAAACTGTATTAAAACTATTAACAATGCTCTTTCATTAATGAAAGAGAATATTAAAATATAATAATTACAAATAAGGTTTTCGTAGGTTAATATGAGTTTATTTACGCCGAGACCCACTTATGCACCTTTTGAGTATCCGAAGGCTTATAATTACTGGGAACTACAACAGCAATCCCACTGGTTGCATACAGAAATTTCCATGGCATCAGATATCAATGATTGGAAATTGAATCTTAATGAAACTGAAAAAAATGTTATTGGGCATATCTTAAAAGGTTTTACACAATCTGAAGTTTTTATACAAGAGTATTGGGGGCAAATGGTTGGGAAGTGGTTTAAGAAGCCAGAAATTCAGATGATGGCAGCCACCTTTTCTGCTTTTGAATCTATACATGCAGTATCTTACGCATACCTCAACCAATCTCTAGGATTAGAAGATTTTGATTCATTTCTTCATGAACCTACAGCAAAAGCAAAAATTGATAGATTAATTAATACAAAAGGTAAATCGAAAGAAGAAATTGCTAAGAGTTTAGCAATATTTTCTGCTTTTAATGAAGGAGTAAATCTTTTTTCTTCATTTGCGGTGTTATTGAATTTTTCTAGATTCAACAAATTAAAAGGGGTTGGGCAAATAATAGCTTTTTCTATCAAAGATGAATCTTTACATTCTGAAGCAGGTTGCTGGTTATTTAGAGTTCTAGTGGAAGAGTTTCCAGAAATTTTTAATGATATTTTAAAAAAAGAAATTTATGATGCCGCTCGATTAACAGTTGAGCTTGAAGATAATTTTATCAATAAAGCTTTTGAACTAGGACCAATAGAAGGTATTGACTCTCATGATTTAAAGACTTTTATTAGATTTAGAGCAAATACTAAGTTAAATGATTTAGGTTTGAAAAAAATCTGGAAGAATTTAGATAAACAAGCACTCGAAAGAATGTCATGGTTTGACATTATGAGTGCGGGTGTTTCACACGCAGACTTTTTTGCATCGAGAGTTTCTGATTATGCTAAAGGTGCAATAGACTTTTCTAATATTTGGGATGACAATACCGATGAGTAAATTGGACGAACTTAAAAGTAATAATGATGCACCAGAGTGGATGAACGAAGAAGGATTTAAGACGTTAAATTCTGGTTATCTATTAAATAATGAAACACCACGTGAAATGTATATACGTATATCTAAAGCTGCTGCTAGTTATTATTTAGATAGTGAAGAATATGAAAAGAAGTTTTTTCATATTCTTTGGAAAAACTGGCTATGTCCAGCCTCGCCTATATTAAGTAATTTAGGTACTAACAGAGGTTTGCCTATCTCTTGTAATACAATTCATGTAGATGACAGCCTAGATTCTATTTTTATGAAAAATTACGAATTTGCCACACTATCTAAAAATGGTGCAGGTGTAGGTATTTACTTTGGAGATATTAGAGGTCGTGGAGTGCCTATTAAAGGCAATGGATATTCTGAAGGTATTATTCCTTGGGCTAGGGTATTTGACATAACAACTCTATCAGTTAATCAAGGATCTACTAGACGTGGAGCCTCCGCTATTTATCTACCTATTGACCATCCAGATATTCAAGAATTTATTAATATAAGAAGACCTACTGGAGATGTTAACCGTAGATGTTTAAATATCAATCATGGCGTCTGCATCAGCGATTCATGGATGAAAACCATGCTTAAAGGAGATAAAGAAAAAAGAAAATTATGGACAGAAATATTAAAAGCTAGGGTAGAAACTGGCGAACCTTATATGTTTTTTACAGATAATGTAAATGTAAATAATCCAGAATGTTATATAAAAAATGGTTTAACTGTCAAGAGCTCTAATATTTGCAGTGAAATAGCATTATATACAGATCCGGACCATAGTTTTGTATGCTGTTTATCTTCTTTAAATTTAGTTCGTTGGCATGAATGGAAAAACACAGATACTGTTAATCTAGCCGTGAGGTTCTTAGATGCTGTATTATCAGAATATATTGAAAAAGCTGGCGTAATGAAAGGTATGGAAGCTTCTAGAAGATCGGCTTTAAAAGGTAGAGCCATCGGTATTGGTGTATTAGGTTGGCATTCTTTTCTTCAAGAAGAAAAAATATCTTTTGATAGCTTTGATGCTATGAATTTAAATGCTGAAATTTTTAAGACAATAAATAAAAAAGCCAATGAAGAAACTGCCATTCTAGCGCAAGAATTAGGAGAACCAGAATGGTGTAGAGGTTTTAACAGACGTAATACACATTTGATTGCTATTGCGCCTACAGTAAGTAATTCAACTATTTCTGGCGGTTATAGTGCTGGTATAGAACCAATTTCAGCTAATGTATTCTCTCAAAAATCTGCTAAAGGTACCTTTATACGCAAAAATACTGTATTAGAAAAATTATTAAAAGATAAAGAACAAAACACTCCAGAAGTATGGAAATCTATAAATGAACAAAATGGAAGTGTACAACATTTAGATTGTTTAAGTAAAGAAGAGAAAGAAATATTCTTAACAGCCAGAGAAATAAACCAACATACAATAGTTAAGCTAGCCGTTCAAAGGCAGAAATGGGTTGATCAAGCACAATCTGTTAATTTATTTTTTGCTACGAACTCATTGCCCAAATATATTCATGATGTACATGTTCAAGCATGGAAAAATGGATTAAAAACATTATATTATTTGCGTAGCGATGGAGTAATAAAAAGTGATTTGGCTTTTAGAAATAAAGATGAATGCAAAGCTTGTGAAGGTTAATTTTCTTACGAATGTATCAGATCAAATATCTAAAAATATTTTTTAATGTGAGTATTATATAAATGCAAGGAACAATTCTTCTCAATTACAATGAGAATATACATAAAGTAGAAGAAGAAGAAAAAAATAGATTTCTGAAGGGATTGCTTGACCAAATGGGTATTCCTATTAGTGAATTTTGGTCAGATGATCAACCATTATCAATAGATCAAAAAATAAAATTAAGGAATTTGCTCATTACTTATTCTATTCAAGTTATAGATGATTTAGATGGACATTTGACGATATATGTCGAAGGTGAATTAGTAGGAGAATGGAAAAAATCTACTTATAAATTGAAAAGAGATTTAAGCCAAATTGATCCAAAAAAGCAATTGTATTTAGAGATGGAAATTAATTGTTGGTCTTTATTTGAAGACTCAGGAACAGGAAATTATGATTTATAAATCGATAACTGAAGCCAGTAAAATATTAGCCATTGCTGGCACTAATATTTCCAAGGTATGTAAAGGTAAAAAAACAGCTGGTGGATATTTTTGGAAATACAATGAGGTAAAATTAGATGCGTAAAACTTATATTCTTGATACATCAGTCTTAATTCAAGATCCTGGGGCTTATAAATATTTTAATCATAGTGATGTAGTAATCCCAATTGCTGTCATAACTGAATTAGATAAATTAAAAAAGCAACTCAATGAAGTAGGTAAAAATGCTAGAGTAGCAATAAGATTATTGGATGAGATATCTAATATTGGGGATATTAGTACAGGTATATTATTAGAAAATGATATTCTTTTAAAAATTGACGCATCTTATTATGATTTGAACAATCCTATTTTTCTAGGATTCGGTGATCATAATTATGGCGATACACAAATCTTAGCTTGCATGTATATTACTTGGAAAGAACATCCATATAATGATGTAATTTTGGTAAGTAATGATTTTAATTTAAGATTAAAAGTCAAAGGTAGAGGCATGAGTGCCCAGGCTCACGAGAATGTGAAGTATTCATTAAATGAATTATATACTGGCATGCAAACTATTGTAAACGAAGAAGCAGGATATCAACTACAGCAACATAATTATATTGATCCAGTTACGTTTGGATTTGATTTGAAACCTAATGAATGTGTATTATTCCAAAATGATTCTGGCGATGGCATTGCAATGGGTCGTCAAATTAATTATAATAAGATTAAGTTATTAAAAAAACATTTTCCTTGGGGTGTATCTAGTAGGAATAAAGAACAATCTTTTGCTATTGATTTATTAATGGATAAGAATATAGATCTTGTAACCTTAATTGGAAGAGCGGGCACAGGAAAAAGTTTAATAGTATTAGCTAGTGCTCTCGAATTAGTTTTAAATAGAAAAGAATACAGTAAATTTATTATATATAGACCAATCCAACCTGTTGGAAATGATATAGGTTATTTACCTGGGACAATGGAAGAAAAATTAGCACCATGGTTTCAAGCTATTATGGACAATTTCGAATTTCTATTTTCTTCAAAAAATGGTAATACTGATTGGAAAAGAAATCTGGAAATGTATCAAAAAAAAGGTTCCATAGAAATGGAAGCCATTACATACATTCGTGGTAGAAGTATTCCTAATTCAATAATTTTAATAGATGAGTGTCAGAATTTATCCAAAGAGGATGTAAAGACTATATTGACGCGTGCAGGAGAAGGTACAAAAATAATTTTAACAGGTGATATAGAGCAAATCGACAATTCTTCATTAGATGCAACCAGTAATGGTTTAGCTCATGTAATTGAAAAGTTTAAAGATTCCGAACTAGCTGGACATGTGACATTTATTCAAGGTGAAAGAAGTAAATTAGCATCTAAAGCTGCTGATATTTTATGAAAGGTATATTATGAGTTTAGAAAAAAATAATGAGCCTGTAGAAGTAGAAACAAAACCAAAATTACAAGAAGTAGATAGATTAGTGTTAGAGGTGGCTAAAGCAAATAAAAAAACTGCTTTAGCTTATGCAGAAAAAGCTTTGGCTCAAAATGAAACTGCTGAATTGGCATATAAATATGTTGTTATACAATTATATATGAAATATAATCTAACAGAAGCTGATGCTATTAATGAATTTGGAGAAATCATTAAAAATGGCGCTTTATTAAAAGGTCAACAATAAATGGATTTAAAAGAATTAACAGATTTAATTGCTGTTAGACAATATGTTATTAATACAACAGGTAACATGAGCATAGATAGAGCAACAGTTAATGAACTTAATGGCATACTTATCTTACTAGATAAAAAAATAATTAGTATTTTGAAAGATACTGAATTTAAAAATTACATAGGGTATCAAAATGTCAAGCAAGCAATACAAGATGTAGCTCGCATAACTAATATAAAATCTGGATTAAAAAAGTAATTTTTGTTTAAGGTATATTCAAAATGAGATTATCGTCAAACGAAGCATTTGCTTCAAATAATTTTATTACTCTAAAAAACCAAGATTGGTTAGAAAAACAAAGAGTTGCTGGTAGAGTAGTTGCTGATGTTCTTTCGTTATTAGAAGCACAGGTAAAGAATAACACTAATTTATCATTAAATGAATTAAATAAAATTGCTGAAGAATTTATTTTGGATAATAGATGCCAACTTACATTTAAAGGATACAAAGGTTTTCCAGCTGGAGTCTGTATTTCTGTTAATAAACAATTGGTACATGGAATACCGTCTGATTATCATTTACAATCAGGGGATATAGTTAGTTTTGATTTAGGAGCTACTTTTGAAGGAGCAATTGCTGATGCAGCTATAACATGTATATATGGAAAACCTAAATCAGATATGCATATTATGTTAATAGAAGCTACTAAAGATTGTTTAATGAATGGCATTAATACTATCAAGATTGGTAAAAAATTAGGATGTATTGGAGATGCTATTAGTAAATGTAATAAGAAATATGGTTTTGGATTAATAACTAAATATGGTGGTCATGGTTTAGATTGGAATAAACCCCACGCCCCACCATTTGTAGAAAATAAATCAAGTAGTGAGCAGGGTATAAGAATTCAATCCGGATTAACTATTGCTATAGAACCAATGTTGATAATAGGTGACACTTATACTTATGTAGACAAAGATGGTTGGACAGTTTATGGTTCTGGTATTAGTGCTCATTTCGAACATTCAATTTTTATTCATGAAAACAAAGTAGAGATACTTACACAAAGGAATTGTGACATCTACTAATTTAGTATTTATTTCAAAAAATACCAATAAAGGTATAAAGCTCTTTAGATGTCTATATTGTAATGATAATATAAAAGCTCATTTTTTATCAGAAACTAGATGTTATTTTTACTGTAAAATCTGTAAATGTCAGTTCATAAACCAACACGATATTTTAGTTGAAATAGATATTAAAACAAAAATTAATAGCAAATTTTATACTGTGAAATTAGATCTAGCAAAGAATCGAACTAATTTAGTTTCAGGTCACATAATATATTCATGTGATGAGTGTGTATTGGTTACCCCTCAAAATATAAACAATAAAATACGCATGTGGTTATTAATGCAGTAAAATGGAGAATAGAATGAAAAAATACTTATCAATGTTAATATTTTTATTTATTGGGTGTACGACTAGCGAAACAAACGTAAATGCACCTAATGATGAAGATGCTGGGTCTGTGCCTCCATGTATTTCTGATATTGTAGAATGTCAACCACATCAATGTGGTGAGATACTAGATAACTGTGGAAATATTTTCAACTGTTATTGTGATTCGTTAAAATATGATAGAGAATGTGGTTCACAAGGTTTTGATCTTAATGGAGAGATAGTATCTATGGATAAAAATGTCTGTGGATTTGGATGTTTTTCTTTACCGTTAAATAGTGAAGATATTAATTGTGAAGATTTAATTTTTCCTAATAGTTCTCATGCTGATAATATTTACAAATGGTGGTGTCCAGATGATAAAAGTGGACATGTGTTTAGTCCCAACAATTACACTTCTAAATCTGGAACTTCTTGTAGCAGTGATGGTACCATCACTAGTCATTTTGGGTTACTGGGCAATGTTTTTTGCTGTAACAACAAATAAAATATATGTGTAATAAAAATGATAACCAACAACATCAAAATAATATATTGATAAATGAAGAATTATCTAAACATTCATGGAGAACTATAAGGAAATTTGAAGAATTATTTCCGTGTTTAAATCCATTACATATTATTGAAGTGCAGAATAAAGAGTATCTTGATGAACAAAAAATTATTTCTTTAAAAATGAAGCTAGCTAAGAATCAAGGAACAGAATATAAAAAAATTCCTGAAACATTTACGACAGAACATATTCGTTACGAATCTGTCGAAGAATTTTGGCAAAGATGGAATCGTTTCAAAAAAGTAAAATCATTTATATAAAAATAAGATGTTGTATTGCTTACTATTACACGCATATTTTTTAAATATATTACAAAATTAAAGTTTTTATGAAAATACAATTTGATGATAAATCTTATATAGAATGTCGTAAGTTAAATGACAAAATAATTGTTATAGTTTCAGCCAAAGATTACAATAATCCGCTAAAAAAAATTACTAACTCTGTAGAATTAAATATTGAAGAATTCAGAAAATTAATTTCAGATGTCCAGACGTAAGTTATTTTTACATAATGACGAGCTAATTAATCAAAAAGCTGAAGAAAGAGCGGAAGAACTATGGAATAAATTAATTATTGATTATCCTTTAAAAGAATCTTCTTTATTAAATAATCTGTTTAAAAATATTAAACATATTACATATGCTTATATTGCTGGATTTACAGATTTCCACAAAAAATTTGATGAAAATTTTTGTATAACTGCTATTCATAAAACACAAAATAGCTGGGCAGCCTCATTAGATATTAATCAATGTTTGAATAAAAGAAGCTGGCTATTAAATAATGCATGTAATAATAAGTGGCGCAGTAAATTTACTATTTATTATATTGATCATCAGTTTGATATAGATTATCCATGTCCTCATGGTGATGATTATAAGGATGTATATTTAATGTTTTTTACTGAAGACGAAAAACAAACCGCTCAAATGTTAGAAAAATTTAATAGATTAAAGGCATTTGTATGAAGATTTATTTTATTGGGTCACATTCAACAGGAAAAACTACATGTGCAAGATACGTTTCTGAGACGTATAAAATACCTATGATTACTGAAGTGGCACGCATGATTTTATCAGAAAAAGAATTACATTTAGATTCTTTGCGTACTAATTTGGATATAGTAGATGACTATCAATCAAAAATATTTAATAGACAGATTGAACAAGAAAGTAAATATAATAGTTTTGTATCTGATAGAAGTTTTGATTGTCTGGCTTATGCTGCGCAGCATGCTAGAATTTTGCCATCTCTCTTAAAATCAGCTGAGTTAAAAAATTATATAGATAATTTAAAATCATATGACTCTTTCATTTTTTTTATTAGACCATCGAAGGCAACTTTAAAAGATGATGGCATAAGAGAGAATTTAACCTGGGAGGGTATAATTTCTATAGATGCTCAAGTTAAATTCTTATGTGAAATGTTTGAATTAAGATATTTTCAAATTAACACTGATAATATGCAAGAAAGAGTTAAATTAGTAAATTCAGTATTATCACTATATAGAATATAATCTCTACTAAACTTATGACATTCTCTTGAATATAATGAGAGGGATTGCATGACTAATATTTTAAAACCTGGCTATCTTAGGTGGGATGGTTTAAAATTCGTTTTAGACCCTGACATAGAAGTAACGGGGGCAGTAGGACCACAAGGTGCTCCAGGTCCGATCGGACCTGGACTTGGTATAGTAGGAGCTAACGAACAACCAGTTTGGTATATTGATTCTATTAATGGGGATAATGATAGAGATGGAGCAACACCCAATACTTCTATTAACTCTATCGCTGAGTTTACCAAAAGAATTGGAGCACAAGTTATAAATTCAGGGGTGACTGTAAATATCTTACAATCAGACGCGTCATTTTGGGATATAGATATCAATGTTGGAATCACTGGAGTGGTTACTTTTGTAGGACAAAAAAACATAGTAATTTCTAGTACGCTTAGCGTAGTAAACGTTTGGAATCCCAACACTCAAACTATTGGTTCTTATCAATTATCTGGTAATCCCGACATTTCTACTTTTTGCAAAAATTCTTTTATACAAACTGTAGGAGGAAATAAATTTAGTCCTATTGGTAAGAGCCTTGGGGCGGGTGCATTTAATGGTGTATGGAGAGATACAGGAGATAATTCTACAGAACCATCAGTGTCTGATGCCATAGAAATTTATCAAATTAATTCGGTAAATTTAATAAATATTTCAGCTCAAGGTTCTGGTACAATAAATTTTGTAAATATAGAAATAGATCAATTATTGAATAGAGGTCTAACTAATATTTCATTGCGTGGTTGTAAAATAAATGTTTTAACTAATTTCTCCACACCTAATTCTCTATTTATTTCTAGTTCTCATGTGGGCAGTTTAACTCTGGCAAATACTATTGGAGATTGTTTTCTCAGTGGTAACGTAGTTTTACAATCAAGTATTTTTTATAGATTTACTGCTTTTGGTTTTGGCAATATTACTATAGTAGGACCAGTAATTATTCAAAATACCACCTTAAATCTTGACGGCAACACAAATGCTTTTAGTTTTAGTGGTCCTGTTAGTTTATGTATAACACCTTTTGGAATGCTTGCAATAAATGATTATGATGATACTGGAATTGGTATTGAAATAGGCGCCAATAGTTTATTACGTGTTGAGTCGTATTTATTTATAGTTGCTGATAATGCAGAAAATACTGGTATACATATCAAATCTGGTGGTTATTTATTTTTTAAATCTGGATTCTTGCCTGTTGTTGCTGCAGTACAACCTTCCGCACCGTGGAACATAGGTGGTATTTCAAAAACGCAATTAGATATTGCTCTTGGTAATGGTTTCGTAAACTCTACTAATTTGGCTTGTGTAGCCATAGAAGCATAAATATGACAATACAATATTACATGAGAGCGTTCAAAACAACTGTTCCAACTGGTTATGTTGATTGGATAGTTAATGATCAACCAGACAATACTGGTATTTATTCTGGATATCCAATAAATTCTTTAATTAATATTATTGTAACTAAAACAGTCTCATCTAAAATAGAAAATTTTCTCAAAGCACAAAATCCCTCAGACGGGTATTTTTTTCATATTAATAGTTATGATTGGTTACACCCTAACGCTCCTATTACAATACCCACAAAAAATACAGGTATCGCTATCGTGCGAGGTTCAGTAGATGGAATCACGCCTAGAGATTACGCGACTATTTTATGGAATGAAAATACTCAACAATGGAAATTTGCGTACAATATAAATGGAGACGGATATACTATTGGAAATTCTTTACCTATAGCAGTAGGAGATTTGCAACTTGATGGATACATAACCATAGGTAATAACTCAGCACAATCTGGTATTATTAGAATACCCAACCAAAATTTTATTAATTCTAGAAATGTTTTAAATAATGCTGATATTACACTTATTGGTACAGATAACTTAAATAGAGTCCAAATAGGTTCTCTTTCATCGACCATTCATATACTTAATAATTTAACCAGTGATGGTTATATTGTTATAGGAAATAATCCTTCGCAATCTGGTTTATTAAGAACAAGTAGTTCTACCACTATTATCACATCTAGAAATTCAAGCAATAGTGCTGATTTAACGTTATTATCTACGGATGCTTCTAATAGAATTTTGTTAGGAAGTACATCGCTAGCGGGACATATTTTTAATACATCTAGTTCATCATTATATGATTTTCAAATTAATTCTTCCTCTCAACTTCAAATTGGATCTCAATTTATTAGATATGGTGTTAATCCGGCTACAACAGGTTTTTTACGAGCACCTAATAATTCAATTGGGGCAGCAGCTAGAAATGCTGCTAATAATGATGATGTACTTATTTGGTCTGTAGATAATTTTGATATCTTACAGCTAGGAACAAACAACAATAGAGTTTCCATAAATGCAAATAATATATCATTGATGTCTGCTATTGGATCATTTGCCAATGGTAATAAGGTTATATTTATAATCAATGCTACTAGTATTCCTGACACTTTTCCTAGTGGAGGAGGTGTTTTATATGTAGATAATGGGGCACTAAAATATGTAGGATCTAATGGTACAATTACTACTATTGCTAGTGCATGATATAAGGACAAAAAATTATGGCAGGTATCGTATTAATTAATGATATTGTAGAAGGTTCGATATTAAGTAGCGCCAGTTCAACTGATATATTATTATATGATACCGCAGTTGGACTAAGAGGTAATGTACTAAACAGTGCTACCTTTTCCATGACATCTACTATAGTAGGTTATGATAGTATTAACAAATTAGGTGCTGGTGGAAGGATAACTAGTTTTTTTAGAATTAATGAAGGAATAGTGCAAATAGGAGCTACTCACATAGATGTTCCTGTAACAGCAGATCTATTAGTTCCTTCTGTTACTTTTTCACATGTTATATCTAGCTTATCTGTAATTCTAAGAGTTTCTGGTTCTGAAGGCGGACAAACAGTATTATGGCGCGGCAGATCAGAAATTACTGTTATAAAATCTTAATGAAATTATGTTAAATAACATAATGCCATTTTTACTATAAATAATATGAAAACAAATATAATTTTTAAATTAGCCGATAAATTTATATATAAATTACAAAAACATGCACAAAGCAGTGAGGTAGACAATTCATCAGTGATTTTAGCAGTTAGACCAACTGTTAATAGTATATTAACAAAAATAAATTTTAATTCACTTATATCCAAGACTTTGCAAGATGTAGTAAACAAAATAAGTGAAGCAAATCAAGAAATACACGGAGATATAAAAATAGATATTTTTGTAACTAATGCAACTGGCGGAATTGGAAAATGGCGAATTGATCATGCTACCAGTGGTTTAAAATTTACTGGATCTTTGGTAAATGACAAAACTGTAGGACCAGTTTTTAAACAACTTATCTCTAAAGCAAATAGTTTAATTTTCCCATCCTTGGAAAAAGAGTTTAATAGAATATCACAAGTTGATAAACAAGGTTGGGCGGGCGACAAAATTACAAATCATGAGACCAATATTAATGAAGTTAATTTAAATGTTTGAGTAATCAAATTTTCTAGTGAATTTATACGTCTATTGATATAATACGATTGTCTAGTCATTAGGATACACATGAATATTTTTGATGTTGGAATTATTGGCGCAGGAGTTGCAGGTGCTTTTGCTACCTTAAAAATAGCTAAAGATTACAAAAATATAAAAACTATAGTCTTTGACGTAGGGCGTCCGCCAATGAAAAGAAGAAGACAATTAGAAGGTTGGTTAGGATGTTTACCAAATAGTGATGGCAAATTATATGCAAACGATATTAATAAAGTATCTGCAATAGTAGGTAACAAAAAAGGTAAATCTTCTAATACTTGGTTCAATAATATTATATCTAATGTTAATGATTTTAGCATTATAAAAGATAAATCTCCATCAACATCTATGGATAAAAAATTGAGGAAAATTGGATATGATATTTCTTTAAATGATTATATTCAAATATATCCTAAAGATATACATGCTTTATCTAAATATATGGCAGAAGCTATAGAATATTGTGATAACATAAATTTTAGTTTTGATAACGAAGTAAAAAATGTTTTTAAACAAAAAAACATTTTCATAGTAGTAACAGAAAAAGAAGAATATAAGTGTAAAAATATTATAATTGCGACTGGTAGAAGTGGATGGCGTTGGACACAAGAGTTATATTCTAAATTAGGAATTATAAAAGATAATAGTGTATCAAAATATGGAATAAGAATAGAATTAAATACATCTTATATGAAGGATTTTAATAAATCTAACTGCACTTTAACAAAAAATGACATTGAAATTGGTCCATTTAATTGGTTTGGTACTGTAATACCTGAAGATCATATAGATTTAGCTATTTCTTCTTTTAGATCAAATGAAAATAGATGGAAAACTGATAAAGTTTCCTTTACATTATTTGGTAATAGAATATTTCCTAATAAGGGTTTTGAACAAACAGACAGAATTGGTAAACTAACTTTTGTTTTAGCTAATGATAGAATTATTAAAGAAAAAGTATCAATGATTTTAAATAACAAAAGTAAAATATCTATTATTCCGGAATATGATTGGATGAAAGCAGTTCTAACTGAATTATCTATAGCAGTACCAGAAATTACTACTAAAGCGTATTTTCATGTACCTACAATTTTACCTAGCATCCCTAAAATAATTATTAAACCTAATCTAGAAACAGAAGTAGATGGCATGTTTGTTGTAGGAGAAAGTGCAGGAATTAATGGTATATTATCAGCAGCTACTATGGGAATTATTGCAGCTGATAATATATGTAAATAAGGAATGTAAATGAAAACTACTGCTAGTCACACCACCTCAGAACAATCATCAAACTCGGAAGATTTTAAAGATCAGAATCTTAAATATAGTTTAAGTAAATTTGAATATGATTTATATCATGACGAAGATAATAAATTAGAAAAAATAATAAGAGTAAAAAGATTTGCTAACTCTAAAGAAGAAAAATGGAAAATATTTGAAGATAATAAAATTATTTTAACTGTTGAGGGTTCTAAATTAAATAATAAAGAAAAAGAATTTTTAAGAACACCAGAGGGAGTTAATTTTTTAATTTTACAATACAAAAATGGAATCGAATCTTTTAGTATCATAAAAAACGAAATAAAGAAAAAACTAAAATAATATGCGTCTTGACTTTCATATTATCATGTTTATTATATAAGATAATAAATGAGGTAATTATAATGGAATATATAATATATTTAGCTGATACAGAGACCACAGGGTTAGATAGCCATAATAATGATATTATTGAATTATCATTTTATAGGTTGAATGATGGTATACAAAAAACCTGGTTTCTAAAACCACTAAACTATTCTACAATTGATTCTGCTGCATTGAGAGTAAATGGTCATAAATTAGAAGATTTGAGATTAGAAACAAAATATGGAAAAGAAACATATCAAGATCCTTCAAAAGTTATTGTAGAAGTAGAGAACTGGATTGCTGAAGATGGATTGCCAACGGATAATCGTGTTCTTTGTGGGCATAATGTACATTTTGATAAAAATATGTTAGAACAGTTATGGATAAAATGTGAATCTGCAGATTCTTACCCTCTAAGTAAAAAACGTACTTTGGATACTATGCAAATAGAATTTTTTCTAGATTGGTGCAAAGGTTCCATGGCAGAAGGATATAGCTTAGCCAATTTAGTTAAAAAGTATGGTGTAAAGAATGAAAAAGCACATTCTGCCGCTGCTGACACTAAAGCTACTAAAGAAGTTTTTGAGAGGCAGGTAGAAATATTTAGAAAAATTTTAAATGCTTAAAATTTTATATGCAGCTAATAATAGTTATGATGCGAGAATCTCTTTACAGAGGTTTTTGTTTTATGTCAAAGATAAACCTTATACTATTAAAATAGCTGCATATAAAAAATCTAGCCCTCCAGTGAATATTGATTGGACTTTAGATTCTTTATTAAACATTTATAATCCTAACCATGTTTCTTTAGAAGACAATGATAATCTATTAACATATTATGAGCAAATAAAATATTATTCTCCAGACCTTATAATTAGTGATTTAGAATATTTTACTTCTTACATAGCTAACTTACTAAATGTTAATTTATGGCAATGCAGCCCTTTATTAATCAACTATGCCATTAATAAAGAAGAAAAATATAATTTGGGTTTATTTAAAAAATATTCATATCTCCTCAATAGAAACCCAACTATAAACCAAAGAAATATTAACATTATTGATAACTCCAATAAAAATTTTATCTATTCCCATTTTGGAGATTTATCACACCCCCCAACAATAAAAAAAAATTATGAATGGATTAGACCATATCATAAAATTGGCAAGGTTTCTAAACCTTGCCAACATAATATCGTTGTTGGTTCCCTAAACAATAATAAAGATATTTTTTCTTTTCTAAAAAATAATTCTGACTGCATAAATTTTAGCCATTTTTTAGGAGAAAAATATGATAATATAAGTATAAAAAATTATGATAATCAAGAAGAATATTTTTGTAATTTACGTAATTGCAGACTATTTGTGTGTGAGGGACAAATAAATTTTCTTGCTGATGCTTTCTATAACAAAAAATATACTGTAGTTGTATTAAATTTTAATAATTTAGATGGCATAATTAATAGTGCTTTTTCAGAAAAGTTTAAGTTATCAGTTTGTATTTATGACAAAAATAAAAATTTAGATTTAATAGAAATTCCAAAGATAGATTATCAATATAATAATAAAATACATTATCTTCATGAAAAAATAGAAACACTAATATAAACTTGATATATCTAGAATTGTCAGATCAATTAACAAGGATTATCATGAATAAACAGGAAGAAAAATTAGATAATAGATTTAAACCTCAAGGCAAGATGAAAATAATTAAAGGTAGTATCTTAGCTCCTGAAAATGCCGGATTGAGATTCGTACTATCAGTAAATAATATGTTAGGAAAAACTGATGGTTCATGGTTAAAGATCTTTGATAAGAAGTGGAAGAAAGTTAGAGAAGAAACAAAAGGCTGGTATAATACTAGAACTGGAGCTTACAAACTAGGTGCTGTTAATACTACAGCTGTACAAAGTGATACCTGGGTAATTCATCTCTTGTGCCAAGATGAAAAAATGAATACTGATTTAAAAAGTCTTGGAGATTGTTTAAAAAAAGTGTGTAATATGGCTAAATATGAAAAAGCTACTGTGCACGTTTCTAGTCTAATTACTGAAAGTATACCAGAATTAACTGAATTAGTAGCGCAACACTTAGTATCTAATGGTGTAAGTGTATATTTTTACGATGAACCTAAATAAAATATTTACGAATAATTAAATAATAGAATCCAATTCAGGAAATTTCCTGAATTGGATTCTTTTTTTAATAGGTTATAATTGGATATTCAAATATGAATTTAGATAATTTATTAAACGATGCTATTAAAAATCTATTTGGCATAAACCCTTCCTTATCTGTAAAAAAAGTCAATCCAAAGAACTTATTAAATACTTCCATAAATGAACATGGCGAGGGAACTAGTTCTTTCGGTAGTAAAGTATTATCTAAAGCTAGGTCAGACATAGGAGTACATGAAGACTTAGGTAAGAATGATGGTAAAAGAATAAGAGAGTATTTTAAATATTTTAAAATGGGTGGAGGACAGGATTGGTGTGCGGCGGCAGTATCTGCATGGTTAATAGAAGCTGGCGGCGGACCAATTTCTGGAGCTGTTGGTGCCAGAAATGTTGGCGCTCAATTTGCACAAGCAGGAAGGTGGGTAGCAAGAGATAAAATATCTGCAAATCACATGATTCCAGGTAATATAGTCGTCTGGAGTCGAGGAGGTCCGGATTCTTGGAAAGGTCATATAGGTGTTATAGAATCTTTTGATGGTCGTAATTCTTTCACATCTATCGAAGGAAACTCTGGACCACGCTCTGATGCAGTGGTTGTAAATACTCATTCCATTAAAGACGCTAATTTATTAGGAGTAGGAATATTGTCTGATTATGTTCCAAGCTTTTCTAAAAAAAGTTTTGATAAAATTGATAAAATGGCGAATATATATTACCAAAAAGCTTTTAAACTTATTAATTTTTGACAATGATTTGTAAATTCTGTATGACAGCGTTTTCCTTTAATTTTAGGTTGAACACACAATCCTATAGATAGTAAATCATTTCTATTATATATCTTCAAATATTTTTTAAAAACAAAAATATTGAAAGGTTCGTTACCATAAGTTACAACAGCAGTCTCTAGTAATGGATTTAATTGTTCTTTAATATGATCAATATAATATTCTTTAGAAATAACCCAACTAGGACAATGATAAACATTTATTTGATGTCCACAGGTAACAATACCTGTCCCAAAACTACAAAGTGTAATATTATTTGATGTTACTATATTATTTAAATGTATCTCTGTCCATTGTTTAGTTTGTCCATCATACATTGAATTTTCACGTATATATGGAAATTCAGGATTACTACAAAGAGTTAGAATACCATTTCTATTATAAAAAGAAAAATCTTGATAATTTTTAGCTACTGTTTCATATACCTTCATAAATTTTCTCTTTCGTCCAACCAAAAGCTGATAAGGATAAATTGAATTTTTCAGTTTCATACACTTTTTGTAACATGTTTTTAGCTATTTTACGAACTTCTAATTGGGCATGTGTGCTATTCCTTAGTCCTTGAAAATGCATAAAAGATCGAAAATTAAACATAATATCTGCTGTTAGTTGATTAGCATATGGAAGATAAAATCTAGCACTCTCTTTAGCACGTTTTTTAGAAATACCAGAATTAATAAGCCTACTTAAACATTCATGATATTTTTTTAAAGATTCTTCGCAATGATGAATCAATAGTAATTGCTCATCTTTTTCCCAATCAGAAGGTATATAATATTTATCATCTTTTAATTCTTTATATCTTGGTGATTCAGAATTAAAAGAAACTCCAATCCTGTGTTTTAGAATATGTATATGTGTAGCCATATCTGTTGTAATTAAAAAATGCAAACTAGATTTTTCAAAAGGTGTATGATGACCCTCTTCTCCCAACATATTTAATAATTTATCTACTCTATTTCTTTTTTCCTCATTTATTTCTCTTTTAGTTGATGTCCATGCAGATAGCGCGTGCGTTTCATCTGATCCGTAAAAACCTACTAATTCTATTTTATTTTCATGTTTCATTGTTATTTCCTTAATAATTATTTTATGATTACATCATGAGGGTGTGACTCACGTAGTCCCGATGTAGTAATTTTAATAAATACTGGATTATCTTTGAGTTTCATTACATGATTTACCCCTTGATATGAACATCCAGATTGTATTCCTTCTAACATTTTAGTAAGAATATTTTTAAAACTACCTTTGGAGGGAACTATAGCCGCTACTCCTTCTATATGATTTGCTTTATGAGTAGAACTTCCTACATATTCTTTGTATGATCTTCCGTCGATAGTTAAAATTTCTCCTGGTGTCTCTTCGCAGCCGGCAAATACATTACCAACCATAACCATATCAGATAAACATAAAGCTTTTACAGTATCACCCGCATTTTTAATACCACCATCAGATATTATTAATCTTTGTTTGGAAGAGTGATGAGAAGATGCTTCTATTTTTTTTAGAGATTGACTAGCTTCCATTAAAGCTGATAACTGAGGTACTCCGTTACCAGTTTCTATTCTTGTTGTACATAAAGATCCTGGTCCTACACCTACTTTAACAATATCTGCCCCAGCTGCCCATAAACTATAGGCACCATTATAAGTTGCCACGTTCCCAGCAATTAATAATACATGTGGATACATATTTGAAATATATTCACACATGTCTATACATAATTTTGAATGACCATGAGCCACATCAATGCATAATATTTTAGCACCTCGTGCTACTAAATAATCTACTTCCAAATTATCTTCACTTTTTACACCCACAGAAAAACCTAGAAAAGACCAAACACTTTCATTAAATTCCTCTTGCAATTTATGCAAAATATTTAATTGCTCATCTACAGATATAAACCTATGCAATAAACCTAATCCACCAGAAAGGTAGACAGCTCTTGCCATTTGATATCCTATAATGGTTTTCATATTAGCAGGAATTATAGGATGCTTCATTGTTTTATTTAATTTATCAATTTTCACTGATAAATCTATTAATGAACGAGTTTTAATTTCTGAATATCGAGGCTCCAATAAAACATCATCAAATGTTAATCCATCTTTAATCATTTCTAGTTTCTCCATATTTAAGCATAGTTATAGAATATAATACTGCATGACTTACATTTAAACATATAAATATAAAATTAAATGTCAAGTGATTAATATAAGATAAAATTATCAAGGGGAATTTATGGATATCAAATCTTGGATAAACTCTTTACCAAATAACCCATGTTTAGAAAGAGATCGGGCAATTTTAAAAGCGGTGGAAAATAATATAATAAGTTATAAATGGGTATCCATAACATCTAAAATCAAAAATCATACTGCTATTTTTCAAGTATGTGATGATGCTATTCGTGTGGAAATAGAAGATGGAACTAGGTTTAGGTTTCAGGTATCAGCTACTTTAGCACAACAATGTGCGGATGCGATGGATGCTTCTTTTATTACGGCTAAGATTAGTGATTTATCTTATCAACAAGCAGAAATAATTGTAGATGCATCTATATTATATCCTACTCCAGACATGGTTACAATCAACAGATCTAAAGATTGGAACAGGATGGTAGAAAAAAAACGTGCTGGCAGAATAGGTTTATTTAGAGATTGTGGTAAATCATGGATACTCAGCAACAGATTATCGACTACTAATGGTGCTATTAATTATGGATTCTACGATCATACTGCTCCTTATGTAGGACCAGGAGGATTAAATATGTGGCAAACTGTTGGTACTAGGCATGATAGGTTACATACTGATTATAGTCAAACTTTGCTTTTAATGAATAAAAAATGTCAAGTAGATGGAAAATCTACGAATGTAGTTGAAGTAATGAAAAATCCAGAATTAGCTTCTCTTTTAAGTTATGAAGGCGTATTACACCACACTAGACAACCAGGAGTTTAAATATGAGTTTTAAAGATGAATTTCTAAGAACTCCTTCAGGTCCAATAAGGGAAGCTTTGATTTATCAGGCGGCTATTAAGCAGGGTCCACCTAAAAATTTAGTACCAGTTACTGTGCCTGGACCTAACGGAACTAAAATAACTTATAAAGTTATGGCTGATTATATGATGATTGATGGTATAAGAGTTCCTATGACACCTTTAACTGCACAAAAAATAGCTAATTATTTTGGCATGTCATTACCAACAGATAAAATGTCTAAACAGATTTATAATGCTGCTGATACGAAAGTCAGAGCCGCCCCACTTTCGGGAAGCGGTTACGTTAGTCCATTAACTGGAAAAAAATATTCACCTCAGGAAGTAGTGAAGAATAGAATAGGCGAATCGGATGCCGCTGTTTATTATAGCAAATTAACTGATGAAGCAATAGCTAAATCAAAAGGTGATAACAAGCCTGTTCTTATTGGGGGTCATGGGAAAGAAATTACTGAACCAACATCTAGCGCCAGTGTAAATGATGTTAGTTTTGGAGGATGGCAAGGGGCACAAGGCGATGCATTACAGCCATATACTTATGCTCATAAGGGACAAGCTGCTGCGCATACAGAATATGCATTAAACACACGATTAATAGATGGAAATGTAACGATAACCTTACCAAATGGAAAAACCATATCTACTACCATGGATAAATTAAGATCTAATCCAAATCTATCTAGCGCAATAGCTAACACTACTGTGGTAAGGCAATATGGTTCTAAAAACAAAGAGTCGCCATCTACTACTAAAATAGAACAAAAAATGACGACTCATCCTGTTAAGCAAATAACAGAAAACTACAATCCTAATAAACCACAATCGGGCAGATTAACTCTACTGCAAAGAATTGATAGTTTGCTGAATCAATTTGGAAAATAAATTGATTACCAAAAAGTCTTCATTTTTAGCATCCTTACAAATTCATCTTCTCGGTAGCCTTTATTATCAAAAGATATCAAATATTCCGTTAGATTATTTGATGTTGTTATGAAGAATATGGTTAACTTAGGGGTCTTAAAAGTAAAAGATTTTACACTTCCCACTTCATGAATACTTTTTATATTACTTTCGGATAAATCACCAATGAATTTTTTTATGTCTGTATGAATGTCATTAATTTCCATCTATATTTTATGTCTGTATGTTATGCGTCCCTGAGATGTATCATATTCTGACACTTCAACAGTTACCTTATCACCTATTAAAATCTTTACTGAATTAACCCTTATTTTACCACTCAGGGTGCAAAGCACAATTAAGGAATCATTAACTTTAACTTTAAATTTTCCTTTGTTAGCATCTACTACTTCGCCTTGTAATTCTAATCTATCTCTGTTAGACATATTTTTTGTCTTCTAATCCTTTTGAAATAAAAATTGAAAAATCAACATCATGCCGCTTTTTCAAAATGTTTAAAAAATTCTCTGTAAGAGGTAGACAACATATCCACTCAGTTACCGAGTTGCAAGGTGTCATAAAATTTTCTTTATTTGATAATTCATGAAAATATTTAATATTTAAATAATTATAGATGCGTTTTAACCTTTTTAATCCTAAAAGTAAAGGAGAGTTGTTGTTCCATTTAGAATCATCATATATATAAGATCTTAAATAATTATCCACACCCAAAAAAGTTACCATAATATACGTTTTTTTTGTATCTTCATTAATTCCAATAATAAAATGTGCTATTTTGCTAAAACTAAGTATCTTATCTATAGATAATCCAAAATACAAATCAGTTGATGTAAGTATGCCATTATTACGTATTTTTAAATCATTATATATAATTTTAATTCTCTTATTTTTTACAATATTTAATGAATTACCAAATTCATCAAACCATTCTTTATATAATTTAAGATTATATTTTTTTCTTTGTTCACCAAATAATTCTAAGGGTTTTAATCTACAAGATTTAATAATAAAAACTAGTTCTGGTATCTCAGTAAAAGCAGCTGCCAAAACTATTGCTTTGTGTATTTGTAAATAAAATTTTTCTAGAGATGGTGTTTTCATTTAATCATCTAATAAAGACAAATCTAATCCCTCATAATCATTTTCAGATGAAGATATAGTATGTACTGCGGTTTTTATAAAAGGTAAATAATCTATACCTTTTTCTTCTACCAAGTTTCTATGTAGTAAATAACAATTTCTGCTATCAACTTTAGCATTATGCGCTTCTGATATTTTTTTTACACCAACAATATCACAAGCGGCGTGTAAATTAACCTTTGGTTTTATTATTCCATTTTTTTTTGCATATTCTTTGGTAAGAGAAATAGTGTCTAGCCATAAATGTGCTGGAAAAATATTATTTTCACTTTCCCATAAAGCATGTAAAAACCTTCTATCAAAAGCAGCGTTGTGCGCAACTATTACTCTGTGCGCAGATGTCACCCCATCTTCTGCAAAGAATTTATTACATTCCGATACTACAACAGATTTATCATAACCTTTATCTAAATCAGCTAATGTTTTTTTTGTAATAGTTAAAGCGTCGAAACTAGCACGCTCTGGATAAATACATTTTATACATCTATGTAATTGTACACGATCTTTTACTCTGATTATTCCTATTTCTGTCATTTCATGGAAATTAACTTTTAATCCTGTTGTTTCTGTATCAATTACATAATATTGGAGCCCTAACATATTTTCACCAAAATGCTTTCATCTTTTTTATTTTTTCTATTAGTAGTTTCATTTCATCCAAATGGCTTGTTATTTTACGTTTATCCTCCATTTCTTCTATTATCGAAAGATCTGAATTTTTTAATTGTTCTATAAGAATACAAAATTCTTGATAATCCTCAATTATATTCGTAATGTCATTGGGTGTTCCTACAACTAATTTTTTCTTAGCCATCTCATGAAATGACACTACAACATTTAGTATATGTTTATACGGATTCTTGATTATTTTTGTCTTTTTTGTCATTTAAACATTTTCTCTTTTATAAACAAAGGTAGCATATTTTTTTTGTTAAAATATTCTAGTGTTTTTTGAGGAACATATTGTAAACCACTAATAATTTTTCTACAATTTATAGATCCACACTTACATTCCATTTGCCATTCGTCTAAGTTATCAGTTGAACTAGTAGAATAATCAAAAGTGATTTCTGTATTTTCTAGAATTACATACAGAGAATAAAGTATAGCTCTATTTCCAACTATATGTAGATAACAATTAGGATCACAACTATGATTAATTTCATCATCTATTCCGCCAGAGGGACCAATAAATAAGTTTGGAGCTACCTGTAACATAGCTGGATGTTGCGGTAAATTTTCCCCATTAAACAAATCTCCAGTTATTTCCATTATAGGAATGTTAGAGGGTATTTTTATTGTCGTAAACACTCCCTTTCCGATCTTGTTTGGAATAACTTTTAAATACTGATTATACATTTACCAAAATGCTTTCATATTAAAAAAAGAACTGATTTCCTTGCCTACAAAAATTGCACCATCTTTTTCTATAGAAATTAAATTATTTTTTTCAAAATTAAACATAATGCCACCACTTGTTATAGCAAGGGTATTTTTTTGTTTATTTTCTGCTATATCAAAATCAGAATCACATAAATTGACATATTTTATTAACTCACTCAATATCATATCAAATTCCTAAAAAACTTAATCATATTACTTCCTGCATCATAAACTGTAATTTTTAGTTCTTTACGACCAATTAAACGATGTCTTACTCCATTAGGAGATTGATTTTTGATTAAAGTCGTAGCTTGTTGAGGATCTTCTGCTAGAACACGATAAGTTAAAGTAGCCGGTAACAGACACTCTATTTTTACATCATAATAGAATTTAGGTTTTTGTTCGGGATTGTTCATAAACATATTTATATCAATGATCTATAAGATCATAGAATCTACTAAGAAATAATATTTCACATCTGCTGGAGATAATGGAGATATTTTGAAAGGGGTCGGCTCTTTATTAAACCAATCAGTTCTTTTACAATTTAAGATATCTCTTCCTTCAGTGGCTAACAATAACTTATCAGCCAATTTAACTGACTCTGGTTCTTCCTTGGGAAGGGAAAATCTAATACAAATTGCCGCCATTAATTTAGCTTCAACTTCTCTATAATTTTCAAATTTACCTGAATATTTTAATGGTCTACTGAAATCACTAATGTAAGCTTCACCTGCGTCATGCAACAATCCCCATAAACGATCTTTCCAATCACACAGATAACTTACTAAAACAGAGTGCTGAGCTACACTATAAAATTCTTTCACATGCCCATTAAATCGACACTGCATAGATAGTGCCCTTGCTATATCTTGTATAACAATAGTTTCAGGTTTAGGATTTAACGGAGTAAATCTTTGTCCAGAATAAGTCTGAATCCACGGCTCGTTAGGATCAAAAACACCTGAGCTGAACTCGTATTTATTGATTTTATCAAGTTGATCTTTATTTTTTAATTCTGGATGTTCAGCGAAAAATTTCTCTATGACTAATTTTTCTTCTTCAGAGATTAGAGGTAGAAGATTGATATTCGACTTCTTATCCATTACTTCAATATTGGTTATTCCGCGATACTCTATTGTATTCATTTATTTATTCTTTCTTTCCTTCCTATTATTTCTCATCGGTAGATCCAAAACCACCTTTTCTAAACGATTCCCTTTTTCTACATAAATCATCAAAATCCTCATTTGATATTTTATTGATATTCATCTCTATTCTTTTAAAGGGAATTATTTGGGCTATTGGTTCTCCAAATCTTATCGTCAATATATTTTTCCGCCAGTATCTTTGGCACGGTAAACCAATCGGATCATAATCCGTAGCCATTTTCTCTTCTTCCTCGGGTAGATATTGTCCAGCAATTAATAATTCATTATTATAATGTTCGTCTATAATTCCTATTAGATTATGTATATACTTTTTTGCAAAGGTTGAGCTTCTAGGATGCAGTTGAAACCACCAATGTTTTTCAGGAAACACTCTAAATCCTAGAGGTATTCTAAAATATTGTTTCGGTTGTAAAACAATATCTTTTCTATCAGTAGGTGCTGCTTTTACATCCCACCCTGTAGAATAAGGCTCTCCTTTTTGTGGTAAGAATAGATCGCCCGTGTCCTTCAAATCTTCTCTGATAGCAAACTTAAAAATTGGAATATTATCCATGTATCTCTCCATATCTGAAAAAAATTTTAATCATAAAGTCAAAATTGTCAAGGGTATAAAATATCATATAGTTTATGAAAATACCTTCTGCAATTATTTTTATTAACGCCGATTTATCAGATATTACTAAAAATAACTTAAAAACTCAACTAGATATTACTGAAATTATGAATGATGTAGAATTTGATGCCCGAGTAAGAGCAGATCCAAACTACCCAATTTTTGTTCATTTAAATAATCAAAGAATACTAGTTATTCGTCAGACTTTGCGGGATTATACAAATCGACAACTTGCGGATGTCGTATTATTTGTCAAGCAAGGTCTAGCTACAGTTTTACAAAATAATTTTGGACCGCCCACACTCTCCTTACCTATAGATCGTATAAATATTTTTAATTTATTGGAAGGTATTAAAAATATTTATAGAACATTTATTTGTCGTAAATGTAAATGCTGCTGTAGGTGTTGTTGCTTTAAGCACTTACCAGTCCAATTACAACAAATGTTAATTAATCCATTTGATGCTAGTGGGGTACATGACGCTAATTGTGACAATGAATATAATAATATAGATTTTATAAATAGGAAATAATGTTATAATATAACATCATAATAATAGAACAGTGTATTTATACAAGAAGGTAATTAGCAATGACTGATACAAAATCTTTACTCAAAAAAGCAGAAGTATTCGAAAGGTTAGCAATCTATGGTAGTAGAAGAGCATTTCTTAATTCCATAGCGCAAAATTCTGATATGCCTAATCAACAATTTAGTAATGCTAGGAAATACTTGCAAATGGCTAAAGATACCGTAAGAGACGACGTATTATCTCAACTTAATGGTAATATATCTTCTGCATTTTCCTCTGTACAATCAGCCCCATCAGACATACCAGCATTAGAGAAACAATTTAATACTTTAAATTCTATTAGAAATGCAATATATAGAAAAAGTAAAGATGATATTTCGGGAACTTCCAATCAAGTTGCTTTGACTATGGGAAAATATTTAGGTCTAGTTTCTGATTTACTCAAATCACTAAAAGAATCAAATTTAGAAGAGAATTTGTTGAATTCTTCAGTACAACCAGAACCACCTACTGAGGATGTTAAATCTGATGCCTGGCTGGGTAAAACACCTAGCAAAATTGACCCTAAAGTTCAATCTTCATTAAATGAATTATTAGGAATTAAGCTCAAAACTGACGGATGGATAGGCGCACAAACAGCCGCCGCTTTACAAATGTATAAAAATAAATATAATAATACCAAACATGTATTTGACCCTTCTTTATATCAAGATGTCATCAATAGTGCCAATGATAAAAAATCTGGATTAATTAGAAATACGCCTTTCTAATTAAATAAAATATATTTAAGTAACTCTCGACAAAAAGTTGGGGACTATATAATAGGGGAAGTAGTTACTATAATATATAAGAAATAATTTCTTATATAAATGCAGTCAATTTTCTTATTGCTTGTAACCATCTGACGATATCTATTAAGACGTCTATAGTAATAGAATTTCCATATTTGAATTGATTAAAATATGAATTCCAATTACATTTACTAAATCTAGAATCTTTAGTAGAATCTAATTTATAAAGCATTTTACAATTTCCTCCAGCTTGTGTATGTGTTTTTTCTTCATAGATACACATGTTCATTTTTAAATCGGACATGTCCGATTTAGTATAATCTGACTTGGTGATTTTAATCAAAAAATCACCAACTTTGATTGTGTTAGATTTTAGAATGAAATCTTTTATCTTGTCTTTTTTGACGTCTGTTAAATCAACCATACCTTTATCTTTTGATTTAATTTTCTGTTTAATTTCAGATTCTGCTGGAATCCATGTCTCTTGATATACATCATCCGATGATGTATCATGATACTGTTGATCGACTAGACTCTTAATTAAATTATAGTATTCTTCAGTAGTAAAAGATGTAGATCGTTTTATCATAATATATTAAATATAACTTAGTATTAATAACTTGGTATTATTGCTATGAATTTGATAAAAATAGTTAGAATGGCTGATTTATATTATGTATTAGCTACTAATAAATCAGAAAAACTTCCAGAGAATAGTAACTCTTTATCTATTATATTAAAAAATATAGAAAATTTAGATACCTACCAAGCCAGAAAAAAATATGCAGAAAAAAATTTAAAACATTTATCTTCAGGATCATCAAGGATTGTATACGAATCACCAGAAGGTACCATAATTAAAATAGCAAAAAATGATAAGGGTATTGCACAAAATGAAGCAGAGTCTAACCCACAAATGAAATCTGATTTCTTAAATAAAATTATTAAACACGCCAAAAATTTTTCATGGATCGAGACTTTTTATTTGGATAAAATAACAGAAGAAGATTTTAAGGATATGACTAAGTTGAAATTTTCGGATTTTGGCGATTCAATTAGTTATGGTTTGCGAGAAGTATCAAAATCTTCTTCAAAAGATAAACCTAAAAATTTTGATGAGGTCTGCAAATCAAAAATCTACAAAGAAATGAAAAGAATTGGTGAAAAGTTTAAATTGATGCCTGGAGATATAGCTAGAATATCTTCTTGGGGCACTAAAAATAATAAACCAATTTTAATAGATGCTGGATTAACAAAAGATATTTTTGATAAATTTTATGAAGATTAAGATTTTTGCGATTATGGGTGATTGTGCATAATATATCAAAATTTAATAAACTTATTGACTTTATGAAGATCAATACAAATTGTGTATTTTGTGGTAATAAAACACCCTTTCTTTTTAAAGAATATATGCACGAAAATGATGAACATCTTACTTATAAGTTAGATAAAGATAATAATGTAAATCTACAAATTAGTCAATCTACTTTAAGAAATTTACAAGCTGAAAAATCTGCTTTTGTTGGCGAAGATTTTCCTAATTATTTTGTGAATTGTAATTCACAAAATAATAGTTACTCGATCAGTTTACGCACAGATCCTATGAAAACTTGTCCGTTATTTTTTAGTGATTCTGGAACTATTGCTCCTTTTGAATTTGATTTTTTAAGATTTGAAATAATAAAAAATCAAAATGATTCTACTATTATTGTGATTAATAATTATTTTCATAGAAAAACTTTTTTAATTGACATATCCACAAGCGAGACTCATTCTTCCATGAGACGCAGTGATTTTGTTGAGTTACCATTAATAGATTTTGATTTTACTAATAAAGAAAAAATATCACAAAAAATTAAAACTTTAATCACATTTTTATAATGTTTTATAAAATACAAGACTTACTAGAGTATAAAAAATATTGTTCTATTTGTGATTACCCACTTTTGGCTATATTAAAAGATCGTAGTAGTGGAATACCAAATATAAATGTGAAGTTAAACAAAAATATATTCAAATTCAGATTACAATATACTTCAGCAAGTGATTACTTAAATGAAATTTGCATTTTAAATGTAGATACTAATGAGTTAAGCATTCTCAACAAGGATAATGATTTATTAATCATACCGGTGGTAGAAAGAATTTTTGGATATGCTTGTGTGGCAGTAGAACTGCATTGCGTAAATAATAAATGCAAATATAATTATTACGTATGTACCACTTTCTTAAAACCAATTGCAAATAAGGATATTATAATTATTAATCCAATTCTTATTGATATAGATTGCTATAATATCTCACATTTTTGGATTCAAAATGATTATTTAAATAAAATTACTAATATTTTTTCTACCTCTAAGCCGCAAAATAAACCCATTTCGGTTCCTTTATTGGAAATCGACCCCAATAACAAAAATAAAATTTTTAATAGAATTAAAACGATTGTTAATTTTTCTTGAAAAGAAAGATACCTGTCATGCAAGATTTTTTATTGTCTAATAAAGTATGTCCTATTTGTCAGAATCCATTAACCTTATTCATGAAATGGTCTAGCCATGATCTGGTTATTAATAAACTTTTTAAAGGATATGAAACAAAAGATAATACATATCAATTTAAAGAATACATTGCAGCTGCGCCAATTGCGGAAAATAATTTTCATTCTTCAGATGAAATGTTGAGAAATGTGAAAGTTCTGATGATTCTAAAATTTATTAATAATGAATGCAATTTTCAATTTAATTCTCTAATAGCAGAGAAAATGGCTAAAGAACAGGAAGAATTATTTTTTTATTATATATGTAATCCTGCCGGTATTAAACCAGATAATATGATTAATATTTATGAAGCGTGTTATTATAGAGCCACTCCTCTTATGAAATTTATTGAGGGAGATTCTAGTTTATTGAAAATAAAACAATTAGACGAAAAATATAATGTCATTAATAGTTTAGAGTCTTTTACTATAAAAGACGAAACTACTGATTCTGAATTAAAAAAGATATATATAGTTTATTTAAATTATCTTGATGAAAAACTTTCTTTTTATTACTACACGGCTACTGCTGAACAAGAAGCGTCAGAACATTATAATCCTAATATTTTTGTGGGTGAAATTCCTATTCCCAAAAATGGATTAAATCTTGATTTAAACGCCAGAGATAAATTAATTTCTAGAATGGATTCTTGGATTCTTATGTCATAATAGACACTATTACCCATCCAGCATAGAAACCTAGAAAATTGACATCTTTCTATCGGAATAAAAAAAAATTTATATGCAAACAATAAATCAACTATTAGAATCTTGTAAAAATAAATTGGTATTTCTGCAAAATATGATACCTATCACGCAAAATCAAAATAGGTTAAAAGAAATAGATGATTTGGTAAGTAATAGTAATATCTGGGCTTCTCCTAAAGAAGCCGCTTCTCTAATGAAAGAACGTCAAAAAGTTTCTGACATATTAAAGAAATTGTCTTCTTATCAAGATCAGATTAATTTTTACATAGAGTGTCAACAGTATATGCCAGAAGAATTAATAAAAATTTCTTCACAGGTAGAAGATTTGCATAAAGATATTTCTTTGTTTGAATTTAAACAGATGATGAATGATCCTATAGATGATAGTCCAGCTATTCTTACTATTAATGCTGGTGCTGGCGGATTAGAAGCTGCCAATTGGACCAGTATGTTATTGCGTATGTATTCTAGATATGCAGATTCAAATAAGTTTAAACTAGAAATGCTAGATATGAAACCCTCAGAAGAACATGCAAGTATTTGTACTGACTGTGTTTCTATAAGAGTGGAAGGTCCGTACGCATATGGATTTTTAAAAGGTGAGGCGGGAGTTCATAGATTAATAAGAAATTCTCCGTTCAATTCAGGAGATGCTAGGCATACTTCTTTTGCTGCCGTGGCTGTTTTACCAGATATTGAAGACAAATTATCAATTGATATTCAAATAAATGAGAAAGATATAGAAATTACTACTATGCGCGCCTCTGGTGCAGGTGGACAAAATGTTAATAAAGTAGAAAGTGCTGTTAGATTAAAACACATTCCAACAGGAATTGTAATTAATTCTCGTTCTGAAAGAGATCAGCATACCAATAGAAAAATAGCTATGAAGATTCTGAAAGCAAAACTTTATGAAATAGAAATGCAAAAACAGAATAAAGAGAAAGAAAAATATTTCTCCAGCATGCAAGATAATTCTTTTGGTCATCAAATAAGGTCTTATATTTTATTTCCAACTCAGATGGTCAAAGATCATCGAACAAATTTTGAAGTAAGAGATGCGGAAAAAGTCTTAGATGGAGATATTGAAGAATTCATTATGGCTTATTTACATTCTTAATCAAAATGATAAGTAATTTTACCATCAAAGATTTTATTAATTATAATAATCCATGTTTTTGCTGCGGAAATTCAGTTTCACTAAAAATGTTTTCTAGCGCAGATGAAATTATGGGCAGTGGAATAGTCCTAATTCCTGCCGTATATCAAAATGCACTAGAAGTGGATTTGGAAATTACCTATCTTTCAACTTTAAAATTAAAAATTTATCCAAAAACTAATAAATTTATTTCTTCGAGTCATGATAGCTTGACAAAATACTTACAAGGACGTAAACTGTCTTTGATAAGCAGATGTGATGGTTGTAGTACATTCGTTAAAAGTTTGAGTTTGGAATTTAATTTGGATAGAGAATTTATAAAACCTCTTTCTATTGAAGAAGAAATGTTGTTTTTATACGATAAAGATTTTTTATTTAGGGTTAGATCTTTATTTAAAAATAATTACAGCGAATTGCTTATTATTAAATATAAAAAACCTTCCGAAACGTTCAAATTAACAATGCCTCTTCAGCCAAGAAGTAAATTTAAAAATACACAACAGCTTCTAAAAAAAATAAAAACTTTAATGCTTTTCTCTTAAATACATTGCTTATCATAATGGTGTCCTTGCAGAAGGAATAAATTATGAATAGTTCACACAATTGTCCGATTTGTAAAACTCTTATGATGGAAGATAAATATACTTTTCCAATCCCAGAATCAACTGATTTGATCTGTCGTCAAGATAATCATTTTTTTGTAAAAAGAATTAGCCCAGTTACCAATCAAGTTTCGGAATTGAAAATTAAACTTCAGTGCGGAGAAGAAGAGCTGTATCTTAAAATAAATTATAATAGAAATTACACTGATGTATGGGCGACCGCAAATAATTCAAAACATATTAGAATTCCATATATCTTGATGTCAGATTTTGAAGATTTTAATAAAATTAAACATAAAATAAAAACTTGCCTTCTTTTTTCTTAATTATGCAAATGCCAATTAAATGCCCAATCTGTTCCGGACCCATGAATAATGATTTTCTTCCATCTTCCGGCGGAAAAGAATATCTAAGGAAGTGTTGCGAAGTAAAACTAAATCATAAAATTATTTATACTTCTTCCATAAATCATGATGAGGTGCAGCAGTTTGATCTAATATTATCACTTGATAAGTTATCAGTAGCAAGATTTGTTTGGTCACCAAATCATAAAATACTTAATGTATATAAAAATAACACTCATACAACCAATATTCCATATTTTGAACCGCAATTAAATAACTTAAAAGCTCTAAAAGACAAGTTAAAATTGTATTTATTATTCTTATAGCTGATGTTATATGAAATGCCATGAAAGAGTTTTCCTATTGCCCAATTTGTGCGAATAAATTAAAAAGCCGACTGTTTAAGGATAACATTAAACTTCTTTCTTGCCAGGAAGGAGTGGCACATTACATTTCTTTTAAATTGCAAGACCAACAAATGTCAAACATGACATTATACTTAGATAATTATTCGTACTTGGAAATGGATTTTTTAAAACAAATATCTACCTATTACTATGATCCTTTAAATGGGATGGCTAAGCTGGTGATTCCTAAAATTATAGAACCGGATTTTCCGCAACTCAAAAATTTAAAAGAAAAACTATTAAAGTATGTGTTGTTTACATAATCTTTTGGTAATTTACCAGTCTCTTGCATCTGTTGTTTTTATATGAAATGTGTGTTTTGTGATAATGATTGTGTCATACAAGCCAGAAGTAATTCCGCTTGTGAAAAGTATATGAAATTTGCGATGTTTTATCCTATTTGTAAAATATGTCAAATATCCTATAAAGTCAACTGGTCAAAAAGAGAATATATATCTGCGATTGTTTTTATGATCAAAGATCAAGAAACTTGTCCAACTATTGTTACTAATCATCTGATTATAGACGTACAAGAAAATTCTACCAAACTATTCGGTCGTGCCAATTTTGATAAACCTATTATTGATCTTTCTTATGCGATGGACATTCATCCAAATAATTTGTATGAACGTTTAACAAAATTAAAGAAATTAATTTTATTCTCATAATATGAATTGTTATTACTGTAAACAAAATATTGATGTTATGTCATTGTGGTCTTATAGTAAAAATACTGTATTTTGTGAAAAATGTAAAGCTTATCAGAGTTATCACCAAGGATATTTATATAATATTTGTTTTATGTTCGATGAAAATAAATCAGTCTCTGATCAGTCTACGAAAAAAGGTTACTGGATCGTAATCAATGTTGTGAGAAATCAATTCTCATTAGAGTTAAATAACTCAATAATTATTAAGGATCTGCCCGAAGCTGATAAAATCACTCCTGCTAATGTACAAGAAACACTGTATAGACTATTGAGGTTAAAAGCGTATCTTTAAGTTAGAGAGTGTGAGGTGTGTTATTAAAAGATAATGCTATAAGATGCTTAAATAAAGATTAAGAGATAAAAATCGATTATTGGAGATATGGTTGGTAATTTGAGAAGGTTTGAGGGTGAGTAGAAGCTGAGATATGATAATACTGAGAGTAAAATGCAGTTAAATTATTACTTAACCCTCATTTGGGGGGCAAGGATCGTGCCCGCTCGACCCATCGCCAACCTTTCCATCGCTCACTGTATTGCCCTGTGGCGCGTTCTGTCTCTAAGACCTTACCCATCCTTTATATGATGTATAATAATAAATTTATCTTGTAGATAATGATCTTATTATTAATCATCTCCCATCATTGATCATATTAATAATTAATTATGCAAACCAGACCCGTTATCGTGGTTTCCATTCAAACTAGCCTCAGATCATTCGAGATTCGGGCTTATCATGGGTCACCCATCGGCAAAAAGCGTTCGGCAGTCGATGCTATGCAAGCCGCACAACGTGGTAAGACCGTGGTGTGGAGCAATGACGGGCGGGAACCCATCACCTTCAATGCCAGAGGCTAGGGATATGGATCCTGTCATCATGATTCTGGTTTGGATCGGCGGGGCTTTCGGCTTTCAAGAGCGTTGGCACTGGAAGGGAACCGTAGGGTATCTGATTACTACGATGGTCTTGCAGTTCATCATCAGTTACTCACCCATCATCTAATGGTCTCTGAGAGATATCATGGAACTCCTTCTCACCAGCGTCCTGTTCATTGTCTGCTGTTTCATTGGCAAAGGCAAAGGAGTTGCAGCATACCTGATTGGTACAGTGGCTATCATAGTGATGAGCAATCACCAAGCTGATATGTTGCAACTGTATAACAACCATCAGTTGCCGTTGCTTATCGGGGCTTCCATCATTCCCATCATCTCTATTATGATTAGCCGGTGGTGGGGACTATTCTTCTATCTGTTCGCTTCTATAGCAGTCACGGCTCTTGTCATAGCTACTGTCGTGGTCTAATGAAGAGGGGGACTAGCGCCCCCTCTGTTGTTAGAGTTGTGACTTGGTACATCACTTGCAGATTGCATATTCAATGCCAAGTGATGTAGATGATTGTTAGAGACCCATCAAGTAATCAATCTGAAATTAACTATGCTCCTCATCTCGATCCTCTCCTTGGTTCTGTCAATCACCTCGATCTTCGTGGGTGGTGGCAAAGGAATTGCTATGTGGGTGATTGGCACGATTGCCTTAATCATCGCTGGCAACTTTCTGGGGAATGTGATTCAGATGTACAGCAATCATCAGGGACCCATCCTCCTGGCAACTGCGGGGATTCAGGTAGTGGCGATTCTCATCTCGCGGTGGTGGGGTTTGGTTTTTTACTTCGTTGCTTCGGTGGGTCTTACCCTGGTTCTTTTCCTCGGTGCCCTGGCTACCATGACGGTTGGTTGATAGACCCATCTACTTGTTGCTCGGAGAGATAGCAATGCTAACCATCTTTTGGCTGATTGGTCTGCTTTACTGTTGCATTAAGTCCGGTTCGGAAGGAGTAGCTTTTTACCTGCTGGCAACCTTCCTGTTTTTTCTTCTGTTAGGTCGTGTCAATTACAGCTTGCATAGTGGGTTCTAACCAATCTGTTGTATGCTGGTAGTCCTGGATCCTCCTAAAATAAGGATCCAGGACTTACCTGTCATCTATTCTTGTTGGCATATCAATTGCAATATACAGTATCTATACCAAGGTGCAAAAAAGACTACTGCAAACCCATCCATTATTGATCTTGCTCTAAGTTATGAAGAACCTCTTTTGGTACGGTGTGGTCTTCGTGGGCGGTTTGTTCGTTGGGACGCAGTACATCTCTCCCATCCTGCCGCAGTTGAATCATACTGTGACGGCGATTTCGGATGGCGCCAGTAGCGTCAAGTCGTCTCTTCCCAAGGTCAAGTAAGTCCTGCGCCGACTCTTACATTACGATAAGCGACAATGAAGACCATCTTTCTGACTTTGACTCTGGTTGTTGGTGGAATGTATGTGGGCGTCAAGTATGTGGCACCTATTGTGCCGCAAGCTCACATTCCGACGGCGGTAGAGTTCAAGGATGCTTTGCATAAGCTGCATCAGGAAGTCTCTTGTCCGGTCGGACCCAATCAGAGTAAGTGTCGCAAGATGTAACCCATCACGATCGAAAGGATACTCAATATCATGAATTATTCTCCGCAGAAGCGTGCTGCCCGTACTCGTGAGCTGAACCGGCTGATTGACGCGCAGCTCAAAGATGACGACGCTCGACCCGCCCGCGTCAAGCGTCTTCGGGCTCCCATCGACGACACCGATCTGCTGCCTGATCTCTACCGCTCTCCACGCGGTCGGCGTAAGCAGAAGCCGCACCATACCCACGACTGAACCAACTATGCCTGGCACCTTTTAGGTTGCCAGGCATTATTATTTAAACTAGTTGTTTGGCATATGAGTTGCAATTAGCACAAGCTGTACCAAGGGCAAATTTAATAAGCCTGCACTTATGGCACGGAAGTTGTAATTAGCATAAGCTGTTCCAAGTCTTATGGCACGCTAGTTGCTAACTACAAGTCTTGTACCAAGCTCTGTGATGTCTTAGAAGACACCCATCAATTACTATGATGTTGCTTAGACACCGGTTGACGCTAAGCAAAGCGCGAAACCGAAGCGGTGGCGAATAGCTGCTGCGCCCCTTACGGTGGTTTCTCTCTCCCATCCCGTAAAGGGGTGATCCAATAAGAGAGACAGATTCCAGCAACCAAAAGGAGCGCATCATGAATTCTCGCACCGACCACAACTCTCTTCTCGCCGCTCTCGATTCCAGTGCTCTCAACTTCGTGACCGCCGCCTACGGTGCACCGGCGGCTCCCATCAAGCCGACCTTCTCGATCGTCAGCAACGTCAGCGCTTCGGATCTCCGAACGCCCAAGGCTCCCAAGACGGGCACCAAAGAAGTGATCCACACTGTCAAGCCGTGCAAGCTGCCCTCGCAAGGCACCCTCGACGCGGCGAGCTTCCTGGTTGCCACACGGCAGGCTGGCAAGAGACCGGCGACGTACATCCAAGATACCACCGATCTGGAGACGGGCGAGTTTCATGCCGCTGGTTCTCCGCGACTGTCGGATAACGGCAGTCCCATTCTGGTTCACGATCCCAAGGTGCAGGTCGCTGATGAAGCCGCCAACATCGCTGCTTTCTGCGGTTACGATCTCTCGCTGCCCCACGGCACTCAGCTTGATAACGCGGTCAGGATCGCTCGAAGCACGCTGCAATCGCGGCACGATCATCGCGGCAACGGGCAATCCTCCAAGCCAGCGGCTGGCGATTGGTCTCGCGATTCTACTCACTTCACCTATGGCGCAAAGCGCCATGCGGTCACGGTAACGCATCACATCGCGGCACAGCAGATCACCCCGGGTGCCGCCCATCGTTCGCCAGAGGCGCATCAGAATAGGTGGAGCATCGCTGGTTACGTGGCTGGGCGTCCCAATGCCCTTGCCAAGCTGGTCTCTGACCTGGAGGGGCGTGAGCGTCTGGCGGTGAGCGACAAGATCACGTTCGTCAACCTGCGCGAGCACGTGATGAAGAATGAGCTTGACGCCTATACCAAGCGTCTCGCCGCCGAGTTTCCTTCGACCGTCGCCTTGCGCGAGACGCTCAATGAGAATGGCGACGTGGTGGGATACGAGAAGGTCGAGATCAAGAATCCCATCGCCGCGTCTCTGCATGGGCTTCCGTGGAGGAGCGAGAAGCTGATCAACGCTCTTGCCAGTCTTCAAGCTCTGGCGGAAGCCCGTCTGGAAGCGATTCGCGCCGACAAGACAGGCGTGGATGTGGATGTGGAAACGGCTTACCAAACGGTTGCCCGTATCGCCGAGGAAGAGGCGACCGCTCCCATCCGTCAGGGAGAAGAGATCGAGATCGAGAGCATCAATGTCAAGGGCATGCCTGCCAAGATGAGCCGTTATCAGGTGCGCTTGGCGGAAGCTAGCCGGCTTGCCAATCTCTCGAATCTCGCCGCCGAAGGTGACGCCATCTCTCAGCAAGAGTGCTTCGAGATCGTCTGCTCCCGTACGCGTCAGTCCCTGTCACAGCGTGGCGCGCCCACGATTGAGGAAGAGCTGACTCTCCTCAACTCTCTTCCCAAGGGATGAGAAACTCTGAGATTTGGGAGAGGGGCTCGGTCCCTCTCCCATCTCTTCTTAAGATTCGATGTTATCGAAGATAATTGAAACAGCACAGGTTCCTGCCAAAGACGCGCATGCGTATATCAGAGCCTATGACTGTTGCAATTCTCTTCAATAGAATTGAGTTTAGGAGAACCATGAAACAGTTTAAGAGAAACATGAAACAGTTTAAGCTGTATTGGTTGTCTGGTAAGATCGAGGCTGACGCTTGTCGAAGAGCGGGCGTTGGTGGTTCATCACTTGCCGCACTTGATTACTCCTATAAGGAGTTAAAGGCTGAAGTCAAAGCCTTGACCAACCAAGAGCTTGCTGATCTCTGTCGGAGCTTCGCAGACATCTGGTCTGATAATATCGAAGATGACAGGCAACCGGTTCTTGCGCAACTCTCTGAGTATGCAAAGACGGATGTGAGTCTGCACGCCAGGTTGGTTGCTATGATCTCGCTGTATATCTTCGGTCGGTCGCAATCGACTGTGGCGGTAGAAGAATTCCTGGACAATATCTATCAACCAGAAGGTTGACCCATCCATGCGTCAATGGCTACGTGATCGTTATCGTCGGAGAGACCTGACCATCAAGCTGCGACGTAAGGAGTCAGGTCTTCGTCGGTTTCGAATCAAAGATGATCGGTATGCAATACCGCGAGAGCGGTGGCAACAGGAGCCCATCTGATGTCAAGTGGTTTTAATTGCTACCTCAGTCAGGTCAAGTTGACCGTGGATGGCTACGAGCATGGACCGTGTGGCAAACATTGGGGCGTGGGTAAGCCACTGTACAAGATGGATATCAAGATGGCAGACTTCTGGAAGACCGCCCATCTGCGCGCGGATGATCGTGAGGATGCCAAAAAGAAAGTGCTAAAGCAGTATCCTAAAGCGCTGTTCTTCATCTGATACCCATCTCTGTGTCTAAGTGAGGTCAAAGCATCATGGCAAAGCCGGTGTGGCAGCAGAGGTTGCAGGACAAGCTGAATAGTAACCCGCTGTGTTTCGTCGGAGACACGCATCTGGTCAAGCACGTCTCTTGTCTCAAACAGGGTGAGAGCAAAGGAAAAAAGGTTACTCTGAGATTGGCGGTTAACTTCAGCTTCAATACCTGTGCGGAATGTAAGGTCTCGGTCAGGTAACGACGTGTGTCTGTAGGTGCGGAAGCGAGAACGCTTGGAAGGAACACCCGAAGGATTCGGTGGTAATTGCGTCCAGTTGGTAAGATACAGATCGGTTAAGTTCCGAGTCTGACACTGGGTCTATCACTCTGCTTCAGCAATAGAGTTGTACCTAATAAGCTAATCCAATTATCAAACCCATCTGGGTTGGTTGGAACGCGAGCTTGGGTTGAGCTGAAAAAAGAGATAGCAATCTGTTAACGCGATTGATGATGGTCCAATCGACAGGTCATACCGCTGTAAGATCGGAAGTTTTGCGGCGGACATTGGAGAGTTTGAGTCTCTCCCATCAATCTCCCACTGACAGAATGAAACGCGGTTTTAATATTCTCCGGTAACCCCGGATAGGTGTGGGGTCTGTGACAGCACCGAGGGAGCCCCATAGTTCTGTACAGTGACGTGTGAACGCACACGTCACCCTCATCCAAGCGTTTTCCCTTCCGCATCTAGAAACAACTCTAGCAACTCTTATCCGAGGCTGGCATCATGTCAAAAGTTTCTGGTTTCGTTAACGTTGTCAGGGGTTACGTAGGCATCCTGTCTAAATTCGTCAGAAACTCATTGTTTCATGAATGCTCCAGCGTCGAGATGCTGAAAGAACGCCTGTCTCGCGGCAATTGGTGCCTTGCCCAGGCTTTCTACTGGCAGGATCTTTGTTTCATCAACCAAGTCGACGGTGGCGATGAATGGCTCGTCATCAAGGGCGATCTCGTGTTCGAGAGTTTGACTGTCGAGCCGATGATCGCTAGCGGTCGCTTCGACGACTTCCTTCGAAGGGTGATGACGGCGAGTCGTGAACAACTTCTAACGCTTCAATACTAGATCTAAAGAGAACCCATCGACCAACCATTAATAGAGACCTTAGTAAAGGTAAAGAATAGCTATGAGTTCCTATCAGGTCCTGGCGAGATTGGAATTGCCAGGCGTAAAGGATGATAATATCTCCTGTACTGTTTCCACGTTGGAAACAGGTCTTTCGAACGTAATGTCAGTAGTGCAGATCGGAGAAAAAGTTTGGCGAGAGATACATCCTCGTGCGCCTGAAGATGTGTGTGGGTTTCTGGACATGATGAAGAAATGTATCAAACGTGCCCATCACGATCTAGGAATGGCAAAAAAGGAACTTCAATTTCTCAATCTTGATCCCAATCAGGAGTAAAAAGACAGAAGCTAGTCCAGCGTGCAAAGAAGAGAGACGGTGCGTACGCACCGTCTCTCTTCTTTGTTTTTAATTGGTTGGTATGAAGATTGCAAATTGCAAAGTCTAAGCCAATCTATCGGAGACCCATCAACCAAACCTACCTTTGCGTGAAGGAAAGGAATTGATTTTCATGACTCTGAGACTGGATCAGTTTTATAAAGATTGTCTGGCTCGTTACATGCAAACAGGCGAGCGATATGGGCAAGCTGCCTTTAACCATTTGCTAGAGGTGCGCCCATCACTGGCAGAACAAGTTCGAGGAACAGAATGCGATCCCTTCCATTGCACTCGACAGGCTGATACCTCTGTTGCTCCGGCGGGGATGCGAAAGGTCTGGGATAACTTCGTGGAATTCCTTTCCCAGCACTGGGATGATTCCGCTTAAACGTTAAGTCTTGTTTATCCTTCATCCCATCTCTCACAAGAGAAGATAGAGAGTAGCATCTATGAAGACCGTCAAAGAGATTCTGATTGAGGCTTCCAATCTTCTTTCTGAGGATACATGGTATCAGGGATCTTTTTTCAATACACGATGGCAGGAAGATACAGAGTGTACTGTGCTATGCTATTGCGCGCATGGCGCGGTTCAGGCTGTTGGTAATGAAAAAGTAGCTGAGATCTTGTCATCACCCATATGTATCGAGATTGCTGTGACCAGTGATGCACAGGATGTCGCGGGCGACACCCGAGCCCGTGACGCTTGGCGTCTGGGCGCCCAAAACACGCTTTTTGGGCTGTCTGTACAAGACAACTGGAATTCCAGACCGTTCTTCTGTAACGATCCAACAATGGCAGCTCACTACGTTTTGGGTATGGTGGGCTTGACTTCTGTCTTTAACGATCTTGGTTCAACTACTTTTCAGATGATCAAGCAGAAGTTTACGCTGGCTATCGAGACCGCCAAACGGCTCGACATCTAATAAAAAAGGAACGGCACCCCGCCGTTCCTTTTGAAAGTTCTGGCACTGACATTGCAGATTGCATTTAATATACCAACAGCGATTAACACTGATAAGCACCCATCAGTTAATAAGATCTTCTACAACTATGGCTCGCATGAATATCAACGGTCTGACCTTCAATGACTGGCTGTCTGCCGCAGGATGCTCTTCGGATAAAGGCAAAGGAATCATCACTCTGATGTTGATCTCTGCCTGGCAAGGTGGGGAAGATCCGTGTGAGTGGAAGCAAGATAGCTAAGCTTTCCCATCCTACAGCATAAGGACAGATATCTATCATGAAAGTCTATATTCTCGCGGGCGCCAGTGGCAGCGGTAAGAGTCATCTAGCTTCGAAGATATGGGCTAGCCATCCAAAGGTGCTGGTATGTAGCGCCGACGACTACCTCTATGATAGCCATGGCACTTATGTGTGGGGCGCGGATAAGCTCGCCGCTGCACACAACGAATGTCTGAAGAAGTTCATTGCTGCTGTTCAAGAAGAAGTGCCTGTGGTGGTGGTGGATAATACCAATACCACCATAGCAGAGATCGCGCCTTACTACAGCATTGCAGCCGCCTACGGCGCTGAGGTTGAGCTTGTCATCCTCTTCTGCAATCCAGAAAAAGCCGTCAACCGTAACAAGCATAATACGCCGGCACCGGTAGTAACTGCCCAGATAAAGCGCCTCGGATGTCAAGAGCTTCCTTCGTTCTGGAAGTGTTCTATTCAAGTGATGTGCACAGATTGAACCACTGAGGCGAGGGGAGCATCCCCTCGCCTTTTTTGCTGAATGGCGCAGTGATTGCTAGTTGCAAAGTAGATGCCATCAACCATCCAGGTAATAAACTAATAAACCCATCGATTAATAAGAGATCCAATATCTGAGAGGTGCAACGATGTTTCAGATCACGGGCGAGCATGGTCATGTGGATGGCGATGACGAATTTTATCTGATGCAGTTGCGTGATACCCATCAGCTCCAAGAGCTTCTCCACGGAGCCTGCGATGATGATGTGGAAAGCAAGTGCCCTTATATCGGTCTTCTGCCGCAAGAGAGCGAGAAAGAAAACGGGTCTCCCATCAATTGGGGCATCAGTTTCCGGCACGAGACTGATGCCGAGATCGATGAACAGATTCGATATGCAATGCTTTTAGTCTCAGTGTGAGCTGAAGCAGAGCATCAACCCATCAAGCCATAGAAGAGAAAGTTGGTATGGAAAACATCGGACCTGTTGCATCTTACACCGAAGGGCTGCGAGCCATCAAGTTCCTCGCCAGGCTGTCGAGGTTGCCAATCATCTTCTTTGGGTTGGATCCCAGTCCTCACAGCAATCAGCTTTGGCTGACCTATAATAAACGTCGCCACGAAGAGCTGTTTCGAGAGGGCTCGGTTGGCATGGGGATGGGTTCTCATGAATTGGCTGGCGCCTTGGATGCCTGGCGATGTCTTAATCGCACCCATCAGCGACGCAAAATCTCTAACCCAAGAGCTGTAAAGCCTCGGACTTTTAATGACGTGAAGTTATCGTTCCAATATGATGAGGAAAAAACATGAGTTCATCTCCCATCAGCAGCGAGGTCCCGACCTCGCGAGAGTTGACCTATCAGCAAGTACAGCAGCAGTTTCCGGAAGCTTGGGAAGAGCTTCCCAAATCTTATCAAGCAGATAGCTGTCTGACCTTTTACTTGCAGGACCATGAGTTGTCGGCGGACCATGACCTGCACGCGGAAACGTATGTGTGGCTTCCCACCCAGTCTTTCTGGACTCTCGTTAACAGACGGCATCGATAATCACAACTTCACAGTCTCTTATTCCTGAGGAAGGCTCAATACAAGGATGTGACATCTATGGAGCCCATCGTCATTGAAGTGTCTGAGGAACCTGGACTAACGGGGCTTCAAGAGATTGTACGACGTATCAAGAGTCTCATCAATCCGGATCCTTGGGCGGAGTCAGCACCCATCATTCTGCGTGGTACGGCAAAAACTCTGGCGCTGGTTAAACTGCTGCGACTGAATCAAGTACAGGGGATTCAGATGGAGGTGATATCTTCTGCCTCACCTCCAGATCCCATCATGAATACCTAAGTAGACATCATGAAAAAACTAGTCAGACTGACTATCATCTATCTGCATCACAAGTCATCTGCTGTGGTAACGGCGGATGTGCAAACCAAGGATGGTTGGGATACTCTGACAGTACCAGACCATATCATGAATGACATGGCAACTGAGTTGGGTTGCCCATCTGGAACTTACTTCACCTATATTATTAGCGAGGATCTTTGCGCCTCGTTTGATGATTCTGGTGTCTTCAGATCATGTCATGATTCTGATCAGAGCTGTTGGCGCAAGTGCCTCTGAGGCGTGGTAGAAAACCATAACCCATCCGCAAACTTCAGACATTATGTAGTTGGTGTGAGGTCAATCAAGATGAAGAATCAGCCGCTGCCGATCGATGCCTTCTTGCCTGTTATTCTCGAAAGCGTTTCTTCTAATCCAGTCACGATCATTGTTGCCGAAACTGGCGCTGGGAAAAGCACGCGGGTTCCGCGTGCCTTGCTGGAAGCTGGCAAAAAAGTAGTGGTCACCCAACCGCGTCGTCTGGCTGCCGAATTGGTGGCTGAAAGAGTGGCGGCAGAGCACGGGTCTCCCATCGGTTCTTCTGTGGGATACAGGTTGGGCGGCGGGGTGCGAGTTGATAACTCCAAGACTCGATGTTTGTTCATCACAGAGGGTCTGGCTCTGGTGCGTGAGCTGATGTCTTCTCAGGACTCCCATCACTCCTATGATGTGCTGGTGCTCGACGAAGTGCACGAATGGCACGAAGACATGGAGATTCTGGTTGCCTGGTGCCGGCGCGCTCTGGCAAGCAATGCGAAGTTTCGGTTGGTGCTGATGAGTGCCACCCTGGAAGCGCACAAGCTTTCTGAATACTTCGACGGAGCACCCATCATCAATGTTCCTGGTCGTATTTTTCCCGTGACGGTACAGGAACCCGAGGCGATGATTGAGGGCGATCAGAACCTGTGGAATCCCATCGTGCGCGACGTGACGCGATTGGTACAGCAAGGACGCAATGTCTTGGTCTTCGTTCCCGGCAAGCCCGAGATCTCTCAAGTCTGTGAAATGCTCAAGTTTACTGGGGCGAACGTTTTCCCTCTGCACGGCGAATTGGATAAAACAGAACGGCAGAAGTGTTTTGCCAGCTACTCCCATCCCAAGGTGATCGTCTCGACCAACGTATCACAGACTAGCATCACCATCGATGATATTGATGCAGTGGTGGATTCCGGTCTGGAGCGACGGGTGGAAGTGGTCAATGGTGTAGAGGGTCTGCGGCTGCGGTTGATCTCCAAAGCAGATTCTGCCCAGCGCCGCGGGCGCGCCGGTCGTTGTCGGGCAGGTATCTATATCGATCACAGCGATAACGCTTTTCGCACCATGCCCGGCGTGGGTTTTCGAGAAGAGTTTCCCATCCCCGAGATCTCTCGCGTCTTGCTTGACCGTGCGGTTCTTCGTCTGGCAATGGCGGATCTGGATCTGGAAGCTCTGGATCTGTTTCATGGTGTTTCTACATCTGAGGTGCATCTTGCCAAGGAAGTGCTTCGTGCGCTGGGTTGCCTGGGTGAGGGAATCCAGGTCACAGAGATTGGGCGACGCGTCTATCAGCTTCCCATCGGCGTTCGCTCTGCGCGGATGCTGATAGAGGCTGAGAAGCGAGGATGCCTGAGTGAGGTGATGACCATTGCCGCCATCATCGAAAGCGGCGGAATCGTTGACAATAAAAACATCAACGAAGCAACTGGCATTCCCATCTGGCGCAATTTGGGCAGTGATAGCACCAGCGATCATCTGACCATGCTGAGAATCTTTCAGCATGCCACGGCAGGAAAGACCCCGTGGCGACAGCTTGGTTTGCACGGCAAAGGAATGTCGCAAGCCATAGAGACGCGCAAGGCATTGGAGTCCGCCAGCAAGAGAATCCTTGCCAGCGATTCCCATCGCAAAGGTACAACGGAAGATATCATTAAGAGCGTTTTGAGCGGCTTGGTTGATCAATTCCGAGCACGAACCACCAATCGTTGGGGAGAGTACACCTACGGCACTGACTGCCGGAAGCTCGGACAGACCTCCAGCGTTGTTGCCAGCGCCCATCAGTTTGTGGTAGGCATGCCTTTTGATATCTCTACCAAGAAGGGTGGGATCTTGGGTCTGCTGCAATTCGCTTCTGGAGTGAAGGTAGAGTGGGTGTTGGAGCTTGCTCCACATCTCTTCAAGGTACAGCGCGAAGCGCCGAAGTACGATCCGAATCTGGATCAGGTTGCTCGCACTACTACTGTTAAGTTCAGGGATCGCGTGGTGGCTAGCTTTGCCGATCCTTGCAATGAAGGAGATACTCTGGCGCAATATCTCTCGGAAGTTGTCAGTTTCAGCGATGCCTATGGCTATGGTTTTTATAGTTTGCCCGAGGCGTACCGCCGTGCTCTTCGAACTTTGCAGGGTCGTCCACGTCAGGTAGTACACACCCATCTCCGAAGTGTTTTGAGTGGGGTAGGTCGCCTGGCGAATGTAACGCCTTCTAGTTTGATGATGCAATGAGCAAAAAGGAAAGAGTGATATGACGCATAAGATAACTCAGATTCTCATTGATTCCAAGGGCATCCTTTCCCCTGACAATTGGAGACAAGGCTCTTACTTCAAAGCTGAATCCGATTCTCTTTGCATGTGCGCTCACGGCGCTGTGCAAGTCTTTGCAAACGAGCGAGTCTTTAGCATTGTCGCGCCGTTTCTGAAACAGTCTTCTACCCATCACTCATCGCCGTCGACAGTGGAACGAGCGGTGTTGATGGCAGAGGCGGCATCCGCAGCGGATAGTCCTGGAAAGGCGGCGTCGATGGCATGTGGCACCGCAAAGACGCCGATTGATGCGGCATCGTTGGCAGCGACGGCGGCATCACGGGTAGAGGCGTCACTGGCGGCGCGACGTGGGGCGGCGTCGGCGGTAGGAGCGGTGGACAGCGCCGTCGCTGCGGCGGCTTCCGTGGCGGTTACAGAAGCGTTGGCTTCAGCGGCGGGTTATGAGGCGGATGATGTTGGCGCCGCTGATGTGGCGTTTGCAGGAATTAAAGCATCGCACATGGGAGCGACGGCAGCATCAGAGGGTGCGCAGCATGCTGAAGATGCAGCAGTTACACCTACGAACGCCAGCACTGACGCCTTTACAATGGCGTGGAATACCCGTTCTTCGTGGGTGAAAGGTAATCTAGAGGCTCACTATATCCTTGGAATGGTTGGTCTGACCACATCTTTTAATGATTCTGCCAAGAGTCTGCAAGAGGTGCTGGTCAAGTTTGACGAAGCCATTGCTTTGAGCAAGGTTCTTCTGCCTGAGTAAAGGATTGTTGCCTATAAGCTCGTTACCCATCAGGGTCGCGAGCTTGTGGCATTGATCGGATAGCTGAGGCTTCCGGGATTCGATAGATTAGTAAGGGAGATCGTAGGTGGTGGTGTCCTACTGTTGCAATCATCAGCAAAACGTTGAAGGTGGCAATATAGGGAAGAATACATATCCTGACCGTTTGAATTACTCTATCGGAGTCGCTGTGGGTGAGGGCGTCTTAAATACTTACCCATCATGTGGGGACCCAATGTTAGGTTGGATCTGATGGATGCGTTGGTTGGGGCTGCCCATCAATTCTATCAAAAGGTTGGCTTAGAAGCAGCCATCCTCTAAGGAGTGCCGCCGTAGAAAGGAGCTGCCCGCCGAAAGGCTAACCCATCACTACCGCTATAAAGAGGTGATGGAGTACGGGGAGCAACGGTTAAAAAATACCTCCACAAATCAATAGATGAATCTAAAAGTAGTTTATTGAGGAATAGTGGTTGCGGATTCTGTGTAGCTTTGGCGTAACAGCACATTGATAGAGTTTTCTCTTAGGTTTTGGTATGTGTACCTTTTTAATCACTGCTAGGTATTATGCAACCTATATAAAAGCATAACCCTGTTTGCTAAATTGCCTGTCTGACGCATTACGGGGTATAACTGACTGTGCCGACAACTACCCATCGTTAGAGTCCACCTTTGTCAATGAAGCGTGGTTAAGGGTAGAGCATTGACGCAAGGGCGAATGGCGAAACTGGTAGACGCAGTGGTTTCAAAAACCGCCGAGGTAAAATCTCGTGGGGGTTCGATTCCCCCTTTGCCCACCATGGGATTACTTTGTAATTCCCATCTGTCGAGCAGTGGCGGAAACGGATAGACGCTAAGGCAGTATGGCTGAGCTTAGTGATGATAAACTATCACTAAGCATGCTGGTTCAAGTCCAGCCCTCGACACCGATAGATTCCAATCATGGGAAATAAATGAAAATTTCAGAAAAACTGATTGAAGCAAAATCATATTTAACTGAGGAGACATGGCTACAAGGTCGACTTTTTCTCATTGAATTTGACAGTGGTAATATTCGTTTATGTGCTCATGCCTCTTGCGCTGTTGCAAGTAATGAAGCGATAAAAGCGCACTATGATAAAGCATGTGCGATAGTGGCTGCAAAGCAATATGCCTATGCTGACATCAGCAAAGCTACCGAACTAGGTGAGCTAACTTTGCTGATTGTTGCGTCTGATAAAGGAAACCAGTTAGCCAAAGATGGTGTTATGGTGGCTTGGAAAAACCGCCCATCATGGCTTAATGAAAATAATCAGGTAAGTTACGTAGCAGGCATGGCGGGACTAACCATCGATTACAATGACACACATAGTTTACCAGAAGTTCTAGCCAAGTTTGATGAAGCTATTGCTGTAGCGCAATCTCTGGGCATCTAGCCTTTTCTCAAAGGAAAAATATTATGTCATGGATCAGGTCATTTCGTTCCCATCGAGAAGCTTGTGACATGAGGGATGTGCTCACGAAGCATGGTTTTGGAAAACGAGAAGATTTCGATGTTGTGACATCCAAGACTGCTTCAAGACTTTTTGATCTCAGTTATAATCACACCGCTTTTATGGTGCGCCCATGCAACAAGGAAACACAAGATCTCAATAGCAAGTACCTTTTGCTAGCAGTGCAAGCCAGTAACTTCTTGCATGGCTGGATTGCCTGCACCAACACCAAGAAGCCGCGCCCGAAGGTATCGTAACTGCAAGGTTGGAGGAGGGGTTCCCTCCTCCAACCTTTGCTATATGGCTTATGGTACAACTTTTGCATTATGCACAATGAATGCCAACATAAAAGTTTATAGGGTTTGCACTTCCCATCAGCTTTTGTTTGGTGATATTGATCGAGGAGTGCCAGAGAATTATGTGTGAGTTTCAAGTTGCTCTAACGTTATCCCAGATTGACTCCCCAAACGATGATCGTCAGATCATCGCTGCATTGGTCAAAGCCGGGCGTTTCGTCATAGTAGCTGAATTTCCACGATACTGTCATCTGACCGATGCTCTTATTGGAAGCGGAAAGATGATGGTCTCCGATCATGCAACTCGCGAAGAAGCGCTAGCAGCAATGCCTGCTGACGAGGAAGAGTTGTATCATTATGTACTTCCCAAACCTCAGGCGAATAACGTCAAGGTGGTAAACGAGGAAAAACAATCATCCGTGGAAGATGAGATTCCTTTCTAAAGACCCATCAAGATGAACATACGCAAAAGAAAGACCTGAATATGAATGTAGGTTTGTCCTACCGCGGCGCCGTCATCCTGGATATGCTTAAAGCGAAAAACGGCAAGGTGCTTTCCCATCGTGCCATTGGACGGCGGCTTTGGAAAACCGATGCTCCTGCATCGTGGACTACCATGATTGCAATTGAGATTGGCAAGCTGCGACGGATTGATTCCAATCTGCGTCGTCAGATTGTCAATGTACATGGCAAGGGTTACATGTTTGGATGCACTGTGCTCCACAAGTAACCCATCAATCACAGATACATCACATAGACAGCAGTAACCAACATCAAGAAAAGGGAGACCTGAATATGAAGACCTACAGCAATCGTGACGGCAAGGTGACTGAGACCCGTGAGAGCGCCATGCGAAGGATCAGCACGGGCGACACGACCGCAAACGATCTTTCCCATCCGAATCAGCATGTCCGTCGAGCGGCGTGGCTGGCGAGCGACGCTCAGTTGCCGGAAGAGCCTGTCGCGCTGAAGCATCTGTTCGCTTCGCTGTGCCCTGGGGCTTTCAACAGGGTTTGCGCTCTCAAGAACGAAGGCGTTTCGCATGAGCCTCAGGAGGGAACCGATATCCCCATCAGTCTGATCTACTACAACGCGGCGGGAAGTTCCAAGCTCGCGGCGGCGTTCGTGGAGAAGCTTCCCATCTTCTTCGATCAGATCTAAAAATATGACGATGTGAGGCGTGGGAACTGAAAGATAGTAGTCAGGCACAATGACAGGTCATAAGGAAGAATTAAAATTCTTCCTTATGACGCTTAGTGCCATGCGCTTATTCTGACCCTGTAATGACTACCATTGGAGCGCAGCGCCTTACATCACGATTTAATCCCATCTTTTGAGATGGCTTGAGCAAGGGTTAAAGGTGACCTATGATTCTCGTGTCAAACATTAGACAAGATCTTAATAACAGTGGGCTTAACAGCCAATTGTCAGATGCTGATCTTCTGGGTGTATACGAAAAACTGTTTGCCAAAGGATATGATTATCACAATCATATTCTTTATATCCTTGCAGAGCTTCGTGGTACATCTCAACGCGAATTGCAAGAGACAATAGACTGGTGTGGTCCTGGTAGCTCCGAGGATATGGCATACTTTGACAAGGTATGTCCGTAAACCTCATCAAGCAATAAGCACCAAGAGATTGTCATGCCACATCAAAAAAGGATCCCAGGGATCCCATCGGATATATAAACCTATACGATACTTGCGAAATGCAGAAAGAAAAGGTTTAACATTATGTTCTTCACGTGATGTGAGCGCTAAACTCTGTCAATGGGCTTGGATTTAGCTTTATAGGTAGCTCTCAGTAAAAAGTGAGCTTAGGATACAAGCTACGTCTGGTAAGATTGACAGAGACTCTAAGAGGGCGGCGCTAACATAAAAAGCCCTGCTAGTTTGTATCACCCATCAAATTAGGAGAATACCTAGGAGAATATCAGCCATCAATACGATGGCGCTAATCTCGGATTACCCTCTCACTTGGCGGCTGTAATTTGGGGGTTCGAATCCCTCTGTGCTTTAGGCATAGCTCAATCGGTAAGAGCAATCGCTTTTAAGCGATCATTACAGTGTACCTTGTGAGTAAGGCGAAACTATTAGCTCTCCTATCAAAGCTCCCATCCAAACACAGGATAAATCAATCCAAGTGCAATTCCTGTTTCCTGTTTTTTTGGAACCGTAAAAACGGTATGATTTACTCCTGACATAATTGTACGCCCGATTCACTAACTAGGGCTATAGATACCATAGGGATAACTTAACGCTCTCCCATCAGATCGTAGCGTTACACGGGATGCAAGAGGCTTGCTGGGCGGACAAGGATCCATCCGCAATATTGAAGATGCTGAGCATGCCATATATCACCAGGGTTTCCGGCTCAATGGGTTTGGAAACACTTTGATAGATGCAGATCATGACTGAATACTCATTCAATAAAACCACCTAACACTTGCTATAACACCCATCATATAAGGCGGGTTAGATAAAGCTGAGGAAACCGTTGGGAAGTTGAGTTTTGATCGAGACCTTATGATGATTGCGCCTCGCGCATGAGGGTTGGTAGGATACCCATCTATCTACCAAGGCAATGTAGATCAAGACAACCGATATACCACGTCTTGAAGAACGTGGATCGCCAACGGAGCATTAGGGCTACGCTCAGCGCCCGCCTAATGTTTAACTTGTGGTTAGTGTATAGTTAACAAGAGACCCTTGTATTGTACCCATCAATCTTGTTGATTATGTACTGTTCACAAGCTCATTGAAAAGTTATCATATCGAGGTGATATCATGACGCGCGAAGCACCCAAAGGTTTTGAGATCATTGTGGCTCCTGTCTGTGGCAGTGAGGAGAATGGCTGGAGAATCTGCGGAAACGATAAATTGCGTCAGGTTGTTCTTGATCCCATCAGCGCGGAGGCTCTGGCACTCTCAGAGCGTGGTTCTGGGTTGGTGGTCATTTTGCGCCCGCAGTTCAATGAGCCTCATCTGGGCAAATATGCTTTCCGGGAGTATCGCAGTTTTGATGGTGGTCTGTTTGAGGAGATTCATTTTACCCTCGGCGCCAACACTTCCAAGCAGAAGCGATTGGACAATGAGATCGTTCTTCCTTCGCCGCCCATCTCTTAACACCTCTCATGGTGTGTAATGGTCTTGAAAGGTCATCATGCATTGTTACGATCCTTACAACGTATCACATGTGATTGCTTACTTTGGTTACGAACAAGTTTTTTGCCGCGTTGGCAATTACGATGATGCTGAAGTTCATGGGAACAAGATAGACCGTACCTTCACCCAAGGTCTTGAGAATCATCTTGCCCATCGAGTAGGGATACACCCCGAAAACAAGCAGGGCTTTTTGTGGGTTGATAACAGTAAAAAAATCCATTACGGGATGTTCTATGATTGTGACTTTGTGCACATCGAATGGCACACCCATCGTGTATTCAAAGAGTCGGTGCCTAACAACTTCTCCCGCGGCAAATTCATGGTACAAGCCGCTTATCTAGAATATCTGCGGTTTCCCAATCATGGATCCACCATTCGAGTCACGCAGTACGTTGATGGTCCTAGAGACTTTATTAGGACTTCCAACAGATTCCATAATGAAACGCCCATCGGTGCTGTTCGTTTTGTAGTAGGTGTTGACAATTCTTTTTGGAAGCTGACTAACTGCGGCGACCAAGGTCTCACAACTACACGAATTAACATTCAGACACAAGGATACTAAGATGACTGAGAGAGTGAAGCTGTGGCGTCGACGAGATTTGATGTCAAGTAAACGCTTGGCGTCGTCATTGCTGACCGGATTGATGAGCAATACATCTGAGGCATGGAAGAATCCCATCAAGCTGGTTGAGATGTGCTATGCTATCTCTGATGAGTTCGTTCGTCAGTCCAACCGTCGTGGAGAAGGAACGGGGAAAAAGCGTCGCAAACGCTGATTAAACCTGGCGTTATCATTGTTCCCATCTTTAATGGAGAGTTTCATGGCTAAGGATCTGTTTATCGCAGCGGTATTTCTCTTGTGGGGCGGCGTCTATTTTGCAACGCCAAAGACGTATTATAATCCTCTCGTGGGATATTATACCGGACGATACACCAATGCCGCGTGGCTATGTTTCTTTGCGTCACTGGTGTGTGTCTGTGTGGGTCTAAGTGTGCTTCACTAATTCCCATCTCTAACATGTGGGAAGATAAAACATGAGCAAAGATTTTCCCATTCCGGTGGTGGTGCTTCGCAAAGAGTTTTCACAGATACGCGGGCGCTCACATGCGGCAACCCGTCAGGAATTTCTGCAAGCTTGTCAAGCATATCTTAAAGAATACAAGCTACCTGAGACTCCTGACAATTGGGTACATGCTGCGAAGACGTGTCGTATTCACTGTCGTCGATGTGATGGCACGGGAATGTTTATTACTGGCATGAGCAATGGTCAGCCCATCGGACCTGGTGGACCTTGTTATCGATGTAACGGCAAGGGTTGGCAGAATGATGCGGATGCTCGGCGCAACTTTGGTGCTGATATGCATCAAAAAGTAATTCTCTAACAGACCATCGGAAAAAGGAGATGTCATGTTCCTTGAGGAAAATCACGAGTATCTCCAAGTAAGTCGAGCGCTGAGCGAATTGGTAGCTGCCCTGACCCATCTGGACATTGCTATCCTGTGTAGTGACGCCACTTTGACAGATGCTCGCGCAGCAGTCGTCAAAGGAAAACGGCAGCTTGAATTGCGAAAGGCAGAGATTCTGGCAAACCATTATCAATTGTTGGAGAAACATGGTATGCTGTGACAGATAGCATTGTCCTGAAGCCCACTGCTAAAGAAGAGCATCAGGCAAAAAGGCGATCTAAAAAAGAACGTAAGGGAAAATCTTAACGTTTCCCATCCACCGCACACTAAATAAGGCTCATATGATCAATCAGATTGTTGAACAGTTTCTCATTGCTGCTTGTATCGCTACCATTGAGGCATCGGATCGTCTGACTGAGGAGTTTAACAACGCTATGAAAAACAGCATCGCCAGCAATGGCTGGGGGATGTTTTCTCCTCCGGATATGGGCAAGATGCATGCCATGGCGGCGCTGGACTATAATGAAAAGCGATGGGTGCCGATGCTGAGCCTCATCGAATGCTAGCCCATCAGAAGGATTCTATACTATGAATATGAAGTGCGCTCCTGATAATCCCAATGCTGTCTTTTTTGTTATCGATGGATTGCGTTGCATAGGCTCCAACCATCGTTGTCGGATGCCCATCATTGAGGATGATGCAATCTGGTGCGGAAGTACCACGGCTCCAGATATGGATAGCTTGTACTATACAGATTTTGATGACGAAGAGGATGATCCTGTGGACCACACCTAGGACCTTCTGGCGTTAACTGTTAAGACTTGAAAGTGGCGGGTAGCACAACGCTCCCGCCACTTTTTTGTTTTATTATGAATTGGTATAGTATTTGCAATATACATTAACCATGCCAATTCTATCTCCCATCGTTTTTCCTACATCAGTAAGGTAAGACCTAACAAGACATTTAAGAGGGTCAAGAAAAATGAGATTCAGGGAGATTGGTAATTTGGGGGTTGCTGTCTTGATTGCCGAAGATGTCCCATCGCTCAAGATGGATCAGACAGCTTGGCTTTATGCCATAGGCTGTGTGTCAGCTATCTTCAGTGGTATTACCATGCTTTCCACCATTGTTTTTTAACCCATCATCGATAAGTTTAAACAACTGTTATGAATACAAGTATCAACATCCTTCATGTTTCGATGATTTTGGTGGGCTTGTTGTCTCTGTTGGTTCCCATCCTGTCATGAGTCCAGTCGAAGGTTACCGTTATTTAACGGATGCAGAACTATTGGGATCTTTAATTCCTTGGGGACACAACTTTTCTCCCTCTGTTTCTCACGCGGTGTTAAAAGCACCATGGGAATTGCTAGATGGTGAACAGTTAGGAACTCAGGTGTTAGTCCCATCAGGTCATTATCTGTTGCAGCGTATGCCCAATCCTTTTGGCTACGCCGCTCATTGGTATGTGCTGGCTGGAACATCGGTTGGCATGACATGCTCTGCTTGGGCGCAATGGGTGAATGGCGGTATTGATAAGCACGGCAAACCCATCAATTGGGGAGTTCGCGAGATTATTCTTTATGTAGGTGGAAAGAAATTTCCTCCTCTTAATATAGAAGTAGCTCGCAAAAAAAGGATGGTTCCTGTGGCTGACAGTCGACCGCCTAGCAGAAAAATCCCATCCATGCTTGAAGTTCCTCTGTTGGAGCAGCATGAGCTTGATGCTCTAGCTGCTTGTCGGAGTGAGCAACAGTGGATTGATGTGTGTTTTCAGGTTACCAGCAAGCGCGGCGGAGCCTTCCCATCTGATTGGCATGCTCGCGTTATGTGTGGTCTGAAGCAAAAAGTTTTCAAGCGCTGGGAGTAGTCGTGAAAATCTGCCTCAATCAATTTGAACATAATCGTCAGTTGCGTGATCGTGCCGTTCTTTGTCAACCCACCCATCAGTTGACCAATTGGTGGGAGGATGAGATTGATAATGTGCAGGAACTGATCCCCATTATCTGCGACTCCATTGACAAGTCTGGTGAAGTCGTGACCATTGTTGCCCTGAGAGATTCTGGACTGCACTCTAGGAGCTTGGTGGAGATCAAGCACTTTGTTCAATGGTGTGTAGGTGTATCATAAGCTGATCCTATAACTGGATTAAATGTTATGACTAACAGAGAAATGCTTACCTTCATATCAAGTGATGTAAAACAAGCTTTCAAAGATGCTGAGCATGCCTTGAACCAGTGTCCTGAAAAATCATATTCTGCGGCTTCTACTGCTTTGTTTTTCGGTGTTTCTATAGGGACGGGTATCATCATCCCACCCTCATCCGAAAATGATCTTGAAATGGAAGCTTTCAGAAAAATGTGCATTTACTACACAGTAGTGTTGAGTAAGGAATAGTAAAAGATGGCATACTCGATATATGTATACAGCAAGCGCCCATCCAATTCATTTTGGAAGTGCCCCAAGTGTGGCAAGACCATGCGAGCGCATAGCGCTTATCATCTCAAGAGCTGTAAAGGTTCTTTCTAGAAAATTCCCATCATGAATAAAACGCTGCAAAACTTACATCCTAATGCCAGTCGGCATATGATACGTCCAGCGCGGGTGTTGTTGAACTTTATCCATCCCGATATCACGGTACGCACTCATTGTCAGGGTGAAGAGTTTTTGTTTGATTGTGCAGCCACACATACTGTGTATGCCAAAATCATTATTGGTTGCCACCATTATCATCTTCACTTTTCAGCCTACGGTAAGAAACCAAAATTTGAATTGGAACTTTCCCGTGGCAGACTGGACGACAGCAATCTTATCAAGTTAGCTGACGCTTTGAATGCTTTGGCTGCTCTGGGAAGAGTTATGAGTCTAGCCGTTAACCCATCAGAGGAATAATGATTACAGAGAAAGAGTTGACTGAACTTGTAGAAAAGGTTCGAAGAACCGAGAGGATCTGTTGTGTGGCTAGAGATACTCGACATGATCTTGATTGGGATCTTTGGAAGTATGCTAATCAAGAGGAGGGAAAATTCCTTCAGTCTCTCAAAGATAAACTGAAGCCCATCGGTCAGTAAAGACAATTAAATGTACAAAGACTCAGAATTGAACTTCATTTTGATGAAGATGTATTTGAGCCATGTCAGAACTGGGTCACCCATCCCAGAAAGTTTCTTGTATCTGGGAGAGATGTTCACCATCAAGGTTTGTCGCGCTAATAATATCGTTGGCAATCCCATCAGTATGTTGTCTGCTTTCAATCAAGAGACCGAAGCTTATCAATCACAGATAACTTTCTGGGATAGACAATGGAAATATAAGTCACGTTCCTGATTCTTTATTAGTCCTCTTAGCTCAGTCGGATAGAGCAATGGGTTTCTAACCCATCGGTCGGGAGTTCGAATCTCTCAGGGGACGCCGCAAGACGATGTATCCCATCAATTTATTGATTAGGTGTTATACCATGGAAGTTCGTGAGTTAAGGAAGTTTCTCAATTGGTGTGCGGAACATAATATCGCTCTGGTCAAGGTGAACGCTATCAACGTGGCACCACCAGAAGAAGTGGCATATCTGTTGCCTGACCAAGTGAGTGCTTTGTGCGGACAATTCAATAATCGTCCCATCCAACCTTATCGTCACGGGTGACAAGATGATCAATCAAGCCTTTGACCGACTTGCCCAGGAAGTTCGCGATAACGATCGCCAGACTTTTACTTTCTCGGAAGCTCAAGGCTGGGCAGAAGAGTTAGGATATAGCGCTGAACGCCCATCTGAGGTTATCAAAGCTCTCAAGTCACGAGGACTACAGATGGTAGAGAGGCATCCGCCCAAGACTTTTCGTACGTTAAACAGCAATCCACATGATCGTTGGATTGTTTCCAAGACACATGGTGGCGGCGGCGGCTCTAGTATTACTGGAATGGCTGGCTATGAAGGATAATCATTGTGGCGATGAATGTCATGGTTGGTCCGCCGTGTGGTGTGCCGGATGTGGATCGGTTGCGCCATGCGCCCGAAACGATTGCCCATCCTGTCATGACGTGCTACAGGAAACCCAGGCGCGACGAGAAGAAATGAAAAGTTTCGGTGGTTCAAGGGTTTTCGCTTCGCGACCTTTACGTCTCCAAAAGCGCCTTTAACCCATCACCTTACAATAAACATTTACCTCAGATCGAAGAACCAAGTGATGAAAAAGACCCTTTCTCAGCGCAACCGTTTTATTTCTCCCAAAGCTGCACAGCAAGCCCTTCGTCGCCGTTTGCCGGCTTTGATGAAGAAGCTGAATGCTATGATAAGGAATGGTAGACGATGGTTTGGGTCGAACATCGACTTTGAACCTCCTTTCATGCCATTGGTTCATAAAGCTTTGATCAACGCTGGCTGGGAAGTGTCCGAAGAAAAAATTGGCATGGGACATACATTGAGTTTCCGCGCCAAGAATGAAAAAGATATCATCAGGTTCTAATAAGAGCCGCTGCACCATCATCAATTGTATTAAATAAGGATACCATGATCGAACAGATGATTCGTCAAGCGATTGAAGATGAAAAAGATTATCTGCTTCGCATTGCTCGCCTTAACAAGCTGCGGATGTTTTTGGATGCGCTAGAGAATGAGGCACAACGAATCAAGAAAATCGATCTTCCGTTATGGTATGTACAAGAGAATCGAAGCTATTACGGATATCATACGCATAACGGTGGCATCGAAAGCGGATCTTGGTTGATGATTCGTCAGGATGTAGATCCTGAGATCCTAGAGTGGGTCAACGATTGTTGCAATAGTTGCCGGTATCTTGTTTCTGGATCTGAGGGATGGAAAGGTTCGCATCCCATCTATCACGGATTCTGTGATAAGATGGTTGAAATTGGTAACAAGGTAACGCCATCCAAGCTTTATTATAAGGCAACTAATCTTCGTTATAGCAGCCAAAGCATTCGCGAAGGCTTAGTCAAGCGACTGGGAAGTCATACGTGGACACAGTGTCCACGCGATGTCAATGATCTGCCCATTTATCGCTGAGGAATTTCTGTTACGTCTTTGAGGAGCGTGGGATTACCCCACGCTCCTCAAAGTTATTGTTTAATTGGCACTAGCATTGCAATATGCGAAGAGTATGCCAGTTATTTTCCCATCATCATAATGATCTCTGATAACTTACTATATGGCGCTATCAAAAGCGTTCCTCACTAAGCGTTGCCTATCTTTGCGCTGGTGAATGTTATAAGGTCGGAACAATCCATCATGTTTTCTATCTGTGGAGCCGATTGCACATCGGACGGTCGAATCGCGGGTCTAGAACCACGACTAAGAGCTGAAAAAGGCGAAAGCGGCGGTCAGCCAACCCATCCGTTGGAGGCATTGAAGCAGAGGAGAATGATTGGTGGTTTATTTCGTTAAATGTCGAATCTAGTTGGCAGAGGATATGCGGATGCACTTTAATTCGAGCTAGGCACATGCTCAATTGAAGTGGGAGGGGTTCGATTCCCATCCTGAAATATCATCGGTGCAAAGAGTATGCTTAACTAGGTGCCATTCAACATTTAACGAAACAAGCTACCCATCAAAAACTAGACGTAATGAATAACCATGAATAAGAAAAAAGAGATTGAATTGCTTCTTGGGTGGCTGGCTAACATTCCGATGCGAACGCGACATGTTGTAGCTTGTTACAACGTGGATCTATATAAGCAGCTCCTTCAGATTGAAAGTCAATGCTTGACTTTGGCGGCTGGAATCACCGGCTCCCATCTTATTCCCAATGGTGTTCATCTACTGATGAGCGTCGAAGACCTTGCGAATGTGTTGAGGCGCAATCCAGAATTCGCCGACAACTGCGCTGCGGCTTTAGTAATGACACGTAGTCTTCCCATCCAGACTGACAACTCGGAAAAGTAAAGGACACTACATCACATGGCATACACCGTTTTTTATGATATGCTTGGTTTGGTGATGGTGCGGATTGAGAATACTTTGGGTGCAGAAAACGAAATGATCTTCGTTGCTCAAAGCGGACGACGCTTTCGTTTCTGGCATGAAAACGATTGCTGCGAGAATGTTCAGATCGAAGAGATTGTTGGTGATCTTAATGATCTGATTGGTACTCCCATCCTGATGGCAGAAGAAGTGAGCAATGAAGATGCTCCAGTTTATAACGGAAGCGAAAGTTATACTTGGACCTTCTATAAGTTCGCCACTGTTAAAGGTAACGTAACAGTGCGCTGGTTGGGAGAGTCAAGCGGTTATTACTCCGAAAGCGTGAGCTATGAGGAGATGGCGCCCGAGTCTTTCTTCGAAGAAGAGATAGCTCCCGAGACACATCGTAATAGTCAACCCATCAATCCTTTCGAGGAAGCTTAATACGTCTCGGTCAGCTCTCACATCCGCGATTAATTTTCCTCTTGATGTGAGCCCATCATGAATACCTGGGAAGAACAAATTAGTGTTGGACAATGGCGCTGGCATGCCAATCAAGAAAGCCTAGCATTCTTAGTAGAAAAATGCGATACTATGTTTTGCGTGATCTGCTATCATGGCGGCAATCCAATTGGAGAGTATTGGTATAATGCCTTTGATCTTCAAAGAATTTATCCTCAACCCATCAGCTCTGATCAGATTGCCAAAGCGCTGACATCATGTAAAGACTAGCAAGTTAATAAAGCTTTTCCCATCAACGTCAAAACATCAATAACGGTAGCTAAGAGATAACAAGGGAGCAGAAAAAACCATGAATACTGGAAGCAAGGTTGCGGTTGTTGCGGGTCGTCATCGTCGGGCACTGGAGGGTTATGCGGGCACGGTGGATACCGTAGTTCGAGAGAGCGGTAAGGTTTGCGCTACCTTCGTCGATGGTCATGGCGAAGATGCCAAGCGCGTTTCGTTGCTCTTTGGTTTTGGTGAGCTCAGCGAGCTTGGTCTCAAGAAGTAATTCAAAACCCATCAGCGTTCACAGTTTCGGTTAAACCACAAGATTAACGATAGAACATCGAGGTTTATTATGAGCATTGATTCCAGCAAGTCGGCACCGGTTACTCGTTACGTTTCCAAGGGCTATTTGAGGTTCGATGTCTTCGTCACCCATCGTGACCAGGGCACGGTGCAGTACACCATGGGGAATGACGATACGGTCTACGAGAAGAGTCCGGAGGCATTCGATACCTGCTATGGTGTTCCTGGCAAGCGCTGACCCATCATGAAACAGATTCTATTAGGTTTCGGAGTTGGATGCATAGCCACCGCGATGTTTCTTGTTCTCGCAGCGACTGTGTATATACTTCTCAAGTAGAACCCAACGCTCGGCGGCAACTGGTGCTTTGGCACTGGTGCCGCCAATGGGCGTTGCAAGAAGACGGTTTTTAGATGTCCCATCGGACATCAAGATAACTAAGAGAAGCGACGCAATCAAGCGTTAAACGATACTAAGGAGACACGACAATGAAGGTTGACAATATCTCGGTGATCAAGGCTGCTGACGGTACTATCGACTTCGATGCCCTGAAGGTGCAGTTCGATGCGAAGTACACCGCTGAATACGAGAACGCGCTGACGGCGTTTCTCAAGAAGGTCGAGGAAGCGGATGCTGAGTTCAAGAAGGTTCTTAACGGCGACCCCGAGGCTATTTTCAGCAATGCCGCGGAGTGGTTCTTCGATACTTACGGTGCTGCGGCTCCCAAGCACAGCAAGCTGTCGATTGTGGAGATGACCGTTGGTAATCTGGTCACGACGGGCAAGATCAAGATGACCGACATGAAGGTGGTGAAGGAGCACTTCGCGGAGTGGCTGACCGAGAATACCGACAAGCCCGGCGCGGGGGCGCGCTTCACGCAGAATTCCAAGCAGGGACGCGATGCTGGTCTGTATCGCACTCGCAAGAACCCTGAGATTGTCTGATAGGGACTGATGCAAGATGTCCGGGGCTTCTTTCAGAAGCCCCGGACATCTTTGCTTTCCCATCAGACAATCAGAAAGACTATTCACATGAAGTATTTTGTTCTTATATTAACTGGAGGTTTGTTCTTTCTTGCATGTTCCTTAGTGTGGCATTACTGTTCTGAATGGTGGCACGCCTTGCTTGCGTGCGTGTTTCTGTTTTTCTTTTCATTCTTCTCTATACTAAGTGGTATGGTTATACAGGATGATTGACCCATCACTTATTCTTTTGGCTATCTTTAAGAGAGGAGTAGATTATGACAAATGAATGGGGAATGGTTCCAGTCTTCAATCGACACAATATGCAAATTGGCGAGTCTCTGTACGAAGGAGATATCATCATGGTTCCGCGCGATAACAGTTATCGCGTTTTCAAATATGAGATTACTGGATCTTATGTAGAGACTTCGCATCAAATCATCGGTCTTGATTTGAAGGACGATTAAGATAGATTCTCACGAATGGGCGCGTATGCGCCCATGATATTTATATTTATTGATTGGCATCATCATTGCATTTTGCATATGCTATACCAAATCTGTGATGAATCAACCCATCACACAATGAGTTGATAATAGATCAGGAGATTTGAGTCATGAGAAAATTTTTATGTTGGCTTGGTTTCCATGACTGGATCTGGAATGCTTCGATTTTTGTTCCTAACAAGGGAATGTATCACCTTGCCGAATGTTCTGGTTGTAAGAAAAACAACACAGTCAGAAAATCTAGAATGGTGTTGAAGTAACCCATCTTCGAAAAACGTAGATTTATGAAAGTTCCTCGACGTTTTTATCCACAAGTAACTGCTCTTCTCGCCTATCTTCGAAAAATGCAAGTCTTGGAAACAATAGCCAATTCATTGCATAGCAAGTTGGAGGATGATTCCGCCACTGATGCGGATCGATCCCATCTGTTGGAAGTTTTGGATGAGATGCAAGGTGCTGTGGCTACCTATGAGGAACATTTAGCTCAGGGACCACTTTTAACTTGCATAGCCAAAACTCAGATTGCTATGTTAAGAAAACTTTCTGAGAGCAATCAACCCATCACTAATAAAAAATATCAGAAAAATAGATAGCTAATACAATGTTCATCGTTCAACCAACCCATCAAGTTCATAGGCAGATGCAAGATCGTGCAGTAGCTTTTCAGCATGCACGCCAAGTGAGCTACCTTTATCCCATCCAAGTGATAGTGGTTGATGAAGGTGATGAGAAGTACGGACCGGCTTCAATAGCAAGGTTCTTGAACGGCAAACAAACTTTTCCCATCTGAGGTTCAGCAATTATGAATTCTTTTGAGCGCAATCTTCGACGCACCGATCCCATCGCAGCTAGCCTTCTTGATGATGTGTTTGGCATTAGCGACCAAGAGAGTGCTCGATTGTTCCGAGAGGCTAACACTCAGAAGCAAGGAAAATTTCCTAGACTGGTGATGAACGGACATTTCACTATTGATAGTCAAGAAGCTGCTCCATATCTGGAGCGAGCTGCCGAGATGGCAGGGGAATTTAATCTGCCCATCCACTTGCAAGATCCGCGAGAGTACACGATACACATCGTTTATCCATAACGGAAGAACTTTCCATCGAGGTGTCACATGTCTCAAGTTGTTTCTAGATCCCTGGCACCAGATGCACCCAAGGATTCATATTTTCCCAATAATCCGCAAGCTGATCATGCCCCTGGGTGTTTGGTAAATCAATCAACATATAGTTGTTCATGTGGTTTAACCTCCCATCAGCTTGATACAGGATGTTTCGTTTTATACGATCCTTACAGCATGTATCGAGCCAATCATCTTCCCAAGATTCAGAAATATCAACCCATCACAGACATGGAAGGTTTTTTGGCTGGATTGAGAATCAAGAGCCGAGAGTTCGATATGGAGAGCTTCCGTCGAGAGGAAGAAAAATAACCTTCATGTCCAAAGTTGAAAATAATTCCAACCCTCAGTTAATTGAGGGTTGGTGGGATCGGCAATCTCGTCTATATGGTTCTGATCAGTCAAAATGGTGGGCACACATGCCCATCCACGAACGCGTAGAGATGGTAGCAGATATTATTAAGAGTGGTGCCATCCCTCTTTACACTGCTGTGGGAGCTAATACTCTGTATCTCCGTGGTGCTCCCATCCATGAAGTAATTGACTGCATCATCATTCTGTTGCTGAATGACAAAGACCCACAGATACTTAAATGGTTTGAAGATTTACAGTCAAGCTATTCCAGTCGTCTGTTGGTTTTGGAACTTGGCTGGCGTGGCTGGTTGAAAACTCTATCTGTCATCTAACCCATCAAAAGAATAAATATGGATAAGAAAACGATAGAAGATTTCATCGAAGCTTTCGCTTGGTTCGGATCGAATACCGATAAGATTGTAGCCCATCTGAAAACAGATAATGGTGCTATCAAAGCTGTAGCGAATTGGTTTACCCGAGCTTATTCCAACCCTCAGAGTTTCACCATGGTAAACGGTTTCATAGTTTCATCCACGGTGATTCGTCGGATCTATTGTTGGAACCCCATCAATCCTGAGAAATTGTCAGAAGCCCGGGATGCCATCCAAAACTTGTTTCCATCGTTGTATCAGTAATAACCCATCTCTGCAAAGAAGGAATCACATACGTTATGCTCTTCAAGATTACTCCGGTTGTTTGTGCCCTGACTTTTCTCATTGTTCTGTCCGGTTGCGGCACCCGTGAGGTGCAGCCTCAGTTCCCTTCGCCCGATCCTCGGACGGTGGATCGGCTTGAGACGGACGCAGTGGAAGCCAACAAGAAGCTGGCGAATGCTTATTGGGATAGCAGCAAGGCATGGGCAGAGATGCAGTATCTTCGTGCCAAGGCGTCTTACTGTCAGCCTTAACCCATCCCGAACTTTTACAACCCCAGAAGAGGCTTCAGATGAAGCTCTGCTGAAAAGCAAAAGGTTATAGATAATATACACCTCTTCTGTAATTCTTAGGTTCGGTGTTCCGTAAGCGTGTGCGTGAGTCGGTAGGACGCATAAGTTTCCCTGTTAAAAACACCTCTTTCTTATCTCTCATTGTACTCCGAGTTTTTATAAACCACCAATAATTCTGAAGGAGACTACACACCATGGCGAAAGATCCCAAGAGGAGCGACGATACCAGCACCGGCGTCAAGAGCATCAGTCGCTCGGCAATGAATGCCGCCAAGAGAGCAGCAGCCAAGGCGAAACAGAATCCCATCCTTCGAGGAGGAGTCTGCTCGTCCTGCGGACAGAAGTCCACGTCATGCAGCACCAATACCGCACACATGGGATGCCTGGGTTACTTCGCCGGTCCGTCAATGACAACCAACAAAACCTTTGATGATCCTCTTTTTGATGCTCTGGCGCAGCATGATTCGCTAAGCTATGATGGCACCATTCTCCGACAGCCCATCGAGGGGACCTGGATCAACGAGAGTGTTCTTCAGCAGCGTCGCGCTGAACGTCGGCAGGAAGCTCTTCTGCGCGCCAGTAAGCGAGTGATCCTGACCTCTGTTTTTGAGAAGTGTCAAGGCGAGGATGAGAACGGCGCCTATGAGTTTGACAAGTGTGTGCGCGTCAACGTGACTAATGGTCTGGGCGAAGCGGTGTCGTGGCTGGATGGCGCATGGCGCACCGAAGTTGAGCAGCAGGAATATGCCGCTCAGAAAGAAGCCAAGCTGCGTGCCAGCATTATTGAGGTGGCTTCTCCAGAAGAAGATCAACTTTTGTCGGGTCTCAGTGATCTCCCGGAATGTCCGGATGATTCTTACGAGAAGCTCCTTCTGCAACCTCAGGTTGATATCATTATCGCTGCGTGCTAGCATTATGAAGGTTGATTTATTTATCAACCCTGAAAACGTTAACTAAAGAAATCAACTGATCATTATCTGGTTGTTGATGGGGATCTAAAATAAAGATCCCCATCAACACACACACGGACGCAAAGATATGAATTTCGATCAAATGTCAATTCGTATTGCTGCTAAGATTGAGAATCCTGCGCATTGGATGTTGGAGCTTCGTCGTATCGCTACTGAGCTTCGTCTTGATGTGCGTCGGTGTCTTCCTTTGGCGCCTGAATCTTTGCAAATCGCTTGCCGGGCGCTGCTTGATGAGGCAGGCAAACAGAGACGTACGCCTGCGGAAATCCTTCGCGCTGTTGATTAAAGGAATCATGGGGCGGCTTCTCAGAAGCCGCCCCATTTTTATTTCTTGTTTAAGAACGGCACAGATTTTGCATAGTGCATAATACATGCCGCATTTTTCCCATCCAGAATCAAACATAACTAAAAGTATGGATAACACTACAGTTCATATTATCAATTGGTCTATCATGCGCTTTGTGGGACCAGGATATGATCCCATTGTATTGCATGGTGATTTTTGCGGACATCCGAGTCTTGATCGTGGCACGCCTAGTTCTTTTTTATCATTCGATAAGAAAAATTTGCTTGGCAAAAGTATAAGCGGAAAAGTCTATATTTTGGAAGCTTGTTCTTTTCGTCCGACTGGGTTTGCGCGCACGCTGGAAGATGCGTGTGATTGGATCGAGCAGAATTGGGTGAGAAAAAAATAAAATAATTTACCGCCCATCTATCAGATTTATTTTTCTAATATGAAGGATACTTATGATTACTCTGGCAAGATTTGATGTTTCTGAAATCCTCCCTCTAATAGGAGCAGGACAGGAGCCCATCATGCTCAAAGGTCATAGGGTTAAAGTTGGATCCACTAGATTAGAGTGTCTCAAAAGAAATCAGAAATGTGTTTCTTGTCATCGGGTTGGTACTGTCTTTCTTTTGCAGAGTCACCGTGGAGAAACACCACATCTAAATCTTTTCCATGTGATGGCAGATAAAGAGCCAGAAAACTGGAACTTAGTTGCATGGAAATCAATGTGGAAAAATTTGATGACTCAAGATCATATCATTCCTAAATGGTCTGGAGGATCTGATAGTATTGATAATTTACAGACTATGTGTTCGTCGTGTAACCATAAAAAAGGTGGTAGCACTCCAGAAGATCCTAGTCGGGATCCAAATTGCGCGACGCGAAAAAAGAAAAAAAGAAAGTAAAAGACAAGAATCTATCTCTATTGTCTTTTACGATCGGGTGCATGTATGAGAGTGTCTGTTATCTGATGCGCAATTATTTTAACACAATAGAAAATGAACGGTTAACATATGTCAAATTATTGGCTGATCTTTATAGTAACTTGGCTATTTACCTCTAGTGCATTACATCTTGTTACCTGGTTTATAGCGCAAGCTAAAATGAGGAATAAGATCAGTGATGCCTGGCTGGATGGCTGTATTGCCGCGCATAAAAGTGTATCTGTCTGTCCTTTTGAGCAAGGAACCGTGCAATCTATTTGGTGGCATCGTGGGTTCAAGCATATCAACCTTTTAGGGCAGTAGAGTAATGGGAGCTGATGGCGGTGTCTGTTGGGTTGCATTGCACGATGCTTCTCAATATAAAAGAGTAACCCATCTCTTAATGCCTTTCTATTTTCTTACCGAATATGGAAATGCTAATTGGCAAGAAGAAGCTAACGATGTTTTTCGTGATGCCAATGATTTTGGTCCCCCGAAGTATTTGGTAGGTACTTATGGTTCTTTTCAGGACTTTAGTATCTATGAGGACTTGCAAGAAATTCTGCAATCAGAAGACCAAATTTGTCTTGATCCATCTCTGACATTTACAGAATTAGTAGATGATTTAGTTTGTAGACCTCTAATGTGCTATGAAGAGGGTTCAACTAAAGGTAGTAGATGGCAATACGTCTTGGAGGGAATCTTTGGAAAGAACCTATTATACTATTATGATGTCAATGGTCAACACCCTTCCTTATTAGAAGCTATGTTATGGGAGGCAGTTCATTCTACATATTATGTATATGGTCGAGCCAAAGCGATTGATAAATTATTTCCAATCGCTGACATGCGCGTGTGTGATTGGGTGGATGAATTAAAATCTTTGCTTGATTATAAACATGTCTTGCATGAAGAAACATGGACATAACTGGTCCAATTATTTGATTGATAAATTAAGCTCTGGATTGATTCTGCAATTATAGAGTAAAGATGTGGTTCCAAAATCTTTCTGATACCGAAGAAGCTGGGTGGTTTCCTGAAACACATGCACACCCAGATAAGTTTGGAGATCTGTGGGCAATGACGCCTACATATAAACTTCAGAAATCATCTGGGCAAAAAGACATTGTTCTATTGTCTACTGGTGGTTTTACTCCTCTTCATGATGGTCATATTTGCATGATGGAAGCCGCAAAGATTCACATGGAATCTCAAGGCTTTCGTGTGCGTGGAGGATATATTTCTCCAGGTCATGATGATTATGTAGTTCAACATAAAGGCGTACGCATCTACGCGCCTGAACGTTTAGTGTATGCTAATAACAAGTTAAAGGATCATCCTTGGTTAATGGTTGATCCTTGGGAAGCTATTGGTTGTTCTTGTAGTGTTAATTTTACGACAGTCATTGATCATTTGGAAAAATTTCTTAACTGTCGTGTTTGTTTTGTTGTAGGATCGGATAACGCCAGATTTTCTTTGGCTTTCCAAGAGCATGGACTTTTGTGTATTGTACCTCGTTCGGCAGAAGTTTTACCTAATCCTAAATACCGAACTCGATCGTACATGCATAAGTCGCAAAATGTTTTTATTGCTAACAATGAGCCAATTATAGGTAGCAGTACAGACACGCGCAGAGAGATGAGTTTTGGTAACTTGCAAGAAAAAAAGAAATTAATTCTGCGTGTAGATGCCGATTCAGAGTCATATCTGAGTCGGTTACTTGCTATTCTAGTAGATTATTATGCTGAAATAAGTATTGTTAGAGTAGCTGAGCAAGAACTACCACATGGTATAGCTAATCTAGTTAGTTTAGATCAGATGATGGTATCATCTTTCGGTAACTTGGGTATCTCTAGAAACTATGCCGAAGGTGGCTACATCAAACTAGGATATATTAATCGTCCTGGTACTTCTGCTTTAGGGCAGCAAATAAAGTTTTTTACCAATCAATCCGTTTCTCTTTTTGATGATGATGTGGTGACTGGTAGCACGATGCGTAAAGTAAGCGCTTTACTTAAAGAAGTAAATTGTAAAGTGGTCTCGTATCATGCTTTGTCTTTTACTGATGAAGGTATGTATGAGATTTTAGATAGCAGAGATTTCCTTCCGATTTCCGAAGGTGGTTTAGTGGTACGTGGGATGAGAGTGCCATACATTTATCCATACGTGTGTCCACACGCACGTGCGTCCATATTATCTAATCAGGCTGTTGAATTTTCTGATCGTATTTATAAAGAATTCTGGAGCTAATAGAATGTAGATATGCTCAAGGAAAAATATCTAATTTTATACTATTTTAACATGATTATTGGTTCAGATAACGATTTGTTTGATTCAAATGATTCATTGAGTAAATCTCTTGTACTTTCATGGATTAAATATTTGGAAGACAAGAGTTATGATATATTATCTAAGCATTACCCCAAAGATGAAGCGCAGGTTGAGGTAACTAACGGTTCGCAAAACTTTATAGGAAAAATTGTTCGTTATCCCAAATCTTTAGGAGAATCAACAGGATGTCTATTTGTAATCGATAGAGAGTATGGCGGCGGTTCTTGGGTGCCGTACCTATGTATTACTGAAATAAATGGATAATTAATATGATTATTTCTAAACTCTTAAAAGATAAGATGCATAATAGAGGTGTACCTGGTTGGTTTATTCATGAAATATTTGATCGTAATTATCATATTAACGATGGAGAATTGTTGTCTTGGACATTGATTCCATTGCTAGATCAAATGCCCATCTTATCATCTCATAAAGATAGATATGGAGTTAAGGCGGCTGAGCAAGCAAGAGTATTAACAGATGCGGCGATGCAAATATCTTTGCAGTGTTTTCAAATCACACCTGGTTTTAAAAAGCTTAGTGATGAATTTAAGAATTATCTTAATGAATCTTCAACTTGGCATCTTCAATCTTTTTTTAGTGGAATTAGATTGAAGTATAATCACACTAAGTTGAAAAGTGTCATTGAAGCTAGCTTTTGGTCTAGTCACGATTATGGTGTTAAGATAAATGATTGGGGATTTAACCCAATGAATCAAGCTGCACATGCAGCGCATGTTTTTACACAATCCGCTACTATTCTTGATAGTGAATTTGTTTGGTCAGAAGCTGCGAAACTCTTACAGAAGATTAGTAAAAACAATGAAGATTCCTGAACATAGGCGTTGTATTCATGATCGTAATAAAAACCAAATTGGATATGTTTGGTATAGTGGTCCAGTAATTTCTATTGAAGGAAAATTGTACCATTGTTCAGATTATGATGATGGTTATTTTGAAGTAGTTCCCATCATTGTAGAAGGTGGGATCCATTATTGTCTTGGCGATTCTCGAATGAGTGATTAAAAAAAATATAATGAGTAAATCAAAAGGTAAGCAACAGGTAAATATTACTATTCTTTACGGTCTGCCTGGTAGTGGAAAATCCTTTTATAGTCAACGAAACAAAGAGACTAGAGTTGACTTTGATGCTATCATTAAGTCACATGGACCAAATAAATTTGCTGTTTTAAAAGAGCTTAATAGGCAAACAGAAATAAAATTATCAAGAAATTATTACTACACTAGAAACCATGCCGTAACTATTGATGGTTTGGTTACTACCAATCAACAGCTTCGAGATTTGATCGATTCCTTTACCAGTTACTTCCAACAATATCAGATCATTTTTAGGTTAGTATATTGGAATGAAGACCGAGAAGCTTGTCTTCATAACGATAAAAACCGTCGTACAATTTCTGCGGCAGCGGCAATTAAATCTATGCCGTATGAAAAACCGCATTTTGATTCTTTTCCTGAACTATCCCAGAAAAGAATTCAACCTATGAAGGTAGTGAAAAAGCATAATGCTATTTCATGGATCTCCCATCTGTTAAGAGAGTTGGATTATGATCCTATTCAGATCGAAACTATTACTGACACTATGCAATTGGAATCTAAAAGCTGGTGTTTGGGCGGAGAATGTTGCACTTGGGATGATCAATCTTCTGTAGTAGAAGCACAGGCTCCGCGGCAGTTCGAGGAGCTTGATAGGCTGCTTGTATATATTAATCCTGAGATTACAGCTATAGATTTTAGACAGATAAAGGATATCTGTTGTAGTCTATTTCATTTTTCCGAATCAGATTATTATGGCGGCAGCACCGATAATGCCAGACATGTATGTGATCTAAAACAGTTATATGAATGTTTACTAAATCTTCAATTCATAAATGAATGAGATACTATAATCATATGCTTTTTAATCCTAGTGATTATCTGGTACAGAAAATTTCTTTGCTAGAAGACTATTTCATTCAATTCGGAATTGATGCAGTAGTTTTTGGAATGTCTGGTGGTGTAGATTCAGCAGTAGTTGCTGGAATTCTCAAGCGTTGTCAATCACTCAAACGAGTGATTGCAGTGGCTGCACCCATCTCTTCTAAGGGAGCTACTAATCAAGATGTGGCGGCAAATCGAGCGGTCAAACAATGTGAGGCTTTTGACCTTGAAGTATGGAAGCTTGATCTTACCCCCGCTCAGTTTTGTTATGAAGGCATCATGAGATGTTCCCCATCTAATGCAGAGGGTGAGAGAAGAGTATGGGCAGACGGACAGATCCTTTCAATTGCTCGAACTCCTTTGTTTTATGGTGTGGCTGCGCATCTGCAAGCTGAAGGATATCGGGCTGTGGTTTCTGGCACCACGAATCGTTCCGAGGGATCATATATTGGATTCTACGGTAAAGGTTCAGACGGTATGAATGACATCCAACCTATCTCAGATATGTGGAAGTCTCAGGTCTTTGCACTAGCCAATCATCTGGGAGTGATTCCTGAAATTATCAATGAGAAACCGCGTGGAGATGTTTGGGATTCTCGTTGTGATGAAGAGATGATTGGCGCCACTTATCCTCAGATAGAAGCTTATCTAGAAGCTAAATGTCTTAGTTTTTCAATGAACCCATTTTCGCCCGCAGCCACGTCTTACCAAAAAATGGTTGGTGCTGAAGCGATAGAAAAACTTCATAGCATCAATCGTCATAAATATCTAGTCGGGTCCCCTGCTATTCATTTTGATATTCTTGATCGCCATATACCGGGTGGATGGTCTGAAATGAATAGTTATACCCATGTCCTTGGAAGACGTTATGTCTAAAGGTAGAAGGTAAATGAAGCTAAATATAGCTGACTTACGTTATTATTCGATTGCTAATAGAACGCAAATCCAAGCACAGGAAAGATGTGCTTGTTACTATTGTATTAAAATCTATCAATCAAATCTGATTGTAGAGTGGCATTTGGAAAAACGTGGTCAATATAAAGGGGAAGAAACAGCTATTTGTCCTTTCTGTGGAATTGATTCAGTGATTCAATTCGAGCATTCTTTCCATGAAGAAATTGATATTTCTTTTCTGAAGTCCGCCAGAGATTATTGGTTTCATAACAATAGCTCTAAATGATTTTGGATTCAAAATACAATAACTAAAAGTAATAAAATTATGCTTAATCTTGGATTCAAAGGTTCTGTGCCTGGCGCTTGGCGTGTCCCAGAAAACTTCAAACTAACAGCACATTGTTGCAGTGGATTGTCAAAGTCAATCCTTCCCAATCTTGCCTTATACATTCCAGACGCCTTATCAAAGAAGGATTGTGATCTTCTTATAAAACTATTTCGCAAACAAAAAACTGCTCCTGTAGCAGTATCAGGATACCAAACTGCTGATCCAAATGAAATTGGCAGTGTGCGTGCGACAGGTTGGGGACCAGAGCTGAGTGCACAATTGTGGGAGAAACTGTGTGCAGCATGCAGCGCATTTGGTGTTGCACTTGGCAGTGAGTATGGTCCTGTTTCAGTAAATCAATTTACACCCACTGACTGGTACGCTATCCCAGGCAAACGCAAAGAGCATACTAGATGGATAGAATCCGGAATTTCTCCAGTGCTTAGGTTTATGGAATACAGACATGGGGGACGTCATAATACCCATTATGATATGGGATTTGATTATGAAGCTCATAATCCAAACGATCATCGACGCACTCTTATGTCTGTGGTATGGTATTTGAATGAAGAACCTCATTCAGGAGGTTGTACTAGATTTATTGAAGACGGTCAATCCCATCTACCGATTTGGAATAGAAAGCTAGATGATTGGGAGCGTTCTGCTAGTGAAGATGAAGTATTAGCTACGCAACAGCCGCATCGTGGGGGTGCTTTGATTTTTTGGCACCGAATGGCTCATGATGTGCAAGAATTTACTGGTAATTCTCGCATCATTATCCGTGGTGATATTGAATTCACTGCGCTGAACTAAGTTAACCCCTCACTTTTATTTAGTGAATAAAATATGGATCCCATCATAGAACACATTTTGTTATCTTATACAAGTACCGGATTGGCTTTCTTTATAATTAGAGAGATGTTTATCTATCTTGATGGTGGTCGATAACCTTTTATAAGGATCATAACTCTATGAGTTACATTGCAATTATCAATCCCTCCAGTTGCATGGTAGTTACATTGGGACAAGGCACTCAAATCATTGATGCCAATCCTTCATTCTTTTTGCTTGATCTTATCAGACGTGGTTATGATATTGCTGTTATTTCTTCTTCAAATAAATTTTCTGATGTTGAGAAGTGTTGGCTTGATTTGATTCCGAGCGAAAATATCTTCCTGCCCATTGGTGAGAATGAAGAGTGTTTTGGGGTTTATAATTCCTCTGTTATTGCCGCTTGGGCGGCGGCTTTTAAGAAGTTTGGATTGAAACCACCCATCGATCAAACTCGTTGGACCAACTATAAGAGAGCTGCTCAAGAACAAGGAGTAGTAACGGATCCATCGGATCTACTTCCACAGGATAATTCTTAATCTTTTAACGCATAAAATTACAGGATCATAGTGATCCGACAGCTTGGGCGGGTGAATATTTACAATGAAAATATCTTACGAGTCCACAGCGGCTGCTATTTTTCTCCTTGAAGTAAAAATGGTTGTTGCTCATTTAGCTAGCGATTATATTTCGGAGCTAGAAAATAGATGCAGCTATCTTTCAATATTAGAAGGATGTGGCTGGACAGAGCAACAATTTGATCAAGAAACACTACGTCGTGTGGATGCAGGATGGAAATTTCTTCGTCCATCACCTCGTGGTAATCATCCAATGCATGCGTTGATGCCTGTCTCCCTTAACGGGATGGCGGGCATTCCGCCTTTAAGCATTTAAGGGGCATTAAATAGCATACATGATATGTTTAATGTACAGATCAAGAATCTCAATACTGAAACATGGATGTATGAAAATGTTGCCGTAATATCTTTTTTACTTTCTATATGGTGGCTGACTGGTCATCAAGCAGTTGAACTTATTGGTAGTGCAGCAGTGTTTTTTGGTTTTTGTTGCTCGTCAATTAGTGACCGTATGGTTGAGAGAGAAGCAGCCAGAACCAAACCTTTAGTACATTGTTATAGAATGTATTGGTGGTTCTTTTGGGCAAAAGAATGCAGTTTTGCTATCTATTTTGCCCTGCATGGCGCATGGAGCGCTATTGCTGGATGTATAGTGTTTGGTTTATACCCACTATGGCGTAAATACTGGCGTTACATTCACCCTTTGCGGCTTTCTAAAAGTAAGTCTTAATAGAAGACACGCGCCTAAAATTTAATAGGCGCGCACTTTGCAGAACCGCAATCTTACCAAAGGCTAGCGATTTTGCAAGTTTTCTTATGAATTGGTATATATTTTGCATAGTGCAATTAGTATGCCACATCTTTCCCATCACCTAATTGATTAGGACTTCCGAACATCTGAAAGAAAATTGATTATGGAAAGATCACTCACTAAAATTGTATATAATAGTTGTTTTGGTATATTCGGACTATCTCAAACTGCGATTGAAAAACTAGAACAACTGGGGGCGGGTAAAATTGGTATTGATTTTGATGAGCATTTTTGCAATCTGCCACGACATCATGCGCTTCTAGTACAAGTTGTAGAGGAGCTTGGTACTCAAGCTAGTAGTTATTATTCTGATTTAGTAATTGCTAAGATCGAAGGCAATAGATACATTATTGATTCGTATGATGGATGCGAATGTGTACAAGTCCCATCAAGTATCGAATGGGTACAGGACCCATCGAGTATCGAATGGGTGATTATAGACTAGAGTTTGGAGAAGTGATCGCAGTTACGAGATCCTAAGACGTAGCCTCAGAAATATCTCACTGTCGGATAGCTGGCAACGCAAGTTGTTGTAGGTCGCAGATTCATGATAGGCTTTGATGTTTTAGCTCCAATTCATAGATATTAAACGTAATTTTGCTTGCACATTAATCAACTAAGTTACTTAGCTCTGAAGCGCAATCTTCTAACATTCATGTGGAATGTGAAAAGGCTTAGATACCGATGTTGAATTACGTTTGATATTTATGCCGAAGTGGTGGAATGGCAGACACAGCGGACTCAAAATCCGCCGCCCATAAGGGCATGAGGGTTCAAGTCCCTCCTTCGGTACTAATCAATTTTAGGAGATGGTATATGTCTAAAGGTAAAAAATCAAAATCCATTACTATTCTATACGGTTTGCCAGGAAGTGGTAAATCTACATACGCCAAGGATACTGGTATTTCTGTAGTAGATGCTGATGAAATTGGACATAAATTCTTTGCATCTACAAATGAGAGATTTGCGTACTTAGCTAGCAAAGTAGAGTATGTATTGACCTCTAAATATACAGACTCTGTTATTATTGATGGATTATTTACCACCAATGAACAGTTGAGAAGGATTATAGATTCTCTTTCTTTTCTTTCGGAAAAATGGCAAATCACATTTAAATTGGTTTACTGGGTCGAGGATCGAGCAGCGTGTCTTGTTAATGATCAAGGAAGGAGAGCAAAAAGTTCCGCTATTTCAATTAATAATCTTCCTTTTGAAAAGCCTGATCCTTCAGTAGTTCCTGAGTTTTTCGTTAGCAAAAATAGAATTAAAGAAATGCAAGTAGTGCAAAGATCTCCTGCTCAAATTTGGGCGAAATCACTTGATCTTGATTCAAATAAAATGGAATTAAGATCTGAAAGTTGGTCTTTAGGAGGAACATCCGGCAATTGTTGGGACAATGAGTTGAGAAGAATCAGTCCAAGTTCGCCACTAGAATTTGTGGAGTTCGACGAGCTATTGCAAAAGGTTTGTCCTAACCTTTCTTATTTGCAATATAAAGAGATCAATAGATCTTGTTGCAGACTTGATGAACACGAATCAACTGATTATTATAGTGGTTCGGAAACAATTGTCCAACATGTGTGCGATATAAATGCATTATATAATAAACTTTCTAACTTAGGGATTATTTAATAAGATCTCCGAAATAGAAAATCAAATGTTTGATAGCAGGGGCGCCGCTCCCATCGTAGATGTTTGGATGACGTAGATGAAGTCATTGTAGTAAAATATATTGTCAAAATGACTAATTCTTTGAATGGCATATTACAACTTATCAACTACATGCGATAAGAATTATGTAATGTGGACCGGAGCAGAGAAAAGAGAACAGGACAATCTTCTAATTCTTTGGGTCGACACCACGTGCCCTTAGAAAATTTAGTGCGAGCTTTAAGCGATCGGCAAACGTGGTTATTTTTAGTTGAAGATGCTCAGGGAAGCTTATATGTCCTAATGCTATGATACCTAGCGCTGGAAGAGTGATGTGACTTGCATAGGAGAGACTATGCTTAATAACTACAATTAAATATTTTTGTTTCAGAGAAAATAATATGTCACCAGAGTTGGTTCGACCAAATCTTGAAGTATGGGTACATAGTCATTATCGGATGCCACAACGTGGCACATTAACAACTGGTCATATCATGACTAGTAAAGAGAAACCATATTCTTGGCTGACTGTCAATATCAATGGTCATTGTAGTGATTATGAGATCGGAAGAATTACTATTTATGGTAATAACCACGATCTAGCGTATTATTACCATAATGGTAAAAAGTTGTTTTATGAACATCAAGCAGCACATTTAGTGCCAGGAATCATGTATGATTGCGTATGATCCTCATTATGACAGACTATTTAGGGATAATGAACATATTTATCCCAAATTAGAATGTGATAAATATATTTATAGCAGTGATGGATCCCCTAACGGTGACTCATCAATTTGGTATGTACATGATTGTCAGACTTTCGACTATCTTTGTGATTCTTATTGTGATGACTCTGGTGAGCTAATTCTTCGTCCAGAATGGCAGAACAAGCGTAAGGCAGAGTTAAAAGAACTATATATTCCTGGATACTGGTCTTATCCTGATATTTATACTCTATCTATAGTTGTATTTACTTCGCTTGAAGCAATTACTAGTTGGTTTGAGAAGATAGATTATACTAGGATGCCAAGTGTAATTTCTGATCCTAAAGGTCAAAAATATAAACTTTACTGTCGTAAGATTGTAACTGCTGAGAGAATAGTTTAAATTATGTTAGAAAAAGTTTTCTTTAAAAAAGATTTTAGGATCTTCAGTCATAAAGATGAATTTATTTTTCATCCTGGTGTTAATCTATTAGTAGGTGATCAAGGCACTGGTAAAAGTACATTGTTTTATTTACTGGCTGGTAATCGTCAATTTTCAAATGTAATTCAATATACTACTACAGCCAATAGCAGTGTTCCCATCAGATTCTTTGACTTTGAGAAACATAATCCTCGCTCATCCAGCGCATTATATACTGAAAATGAGGATAAGCTCAACGCTCAATTAGGTTTGATGTTCTCCTCTCATGGTCAAGGTGTAAATGCTATTATCAAGGCAGCAACCCAATTCAAAGCACCAATGGTGCTAATGATGGATGAACCTGATATGGCTTTATCCCCACGTTCCGCTAAGAAATTGGTAGAAACTTTCCAATTACTTTCACAGAAAGGAATTCAGATTATTGCCGCAGTACATAATCCCATCGTCATTGAATCCGTAGATCAGGTGTTATCTCTGGAACATAAGAAATGGATGTCTTCTAGAGAGTTCTTAACTCAACATTTAAAATGACAATGATGTAGAGATTATAAATTAAACAATTTGGGAGCATAGCTCAATGGTTAGAGCAACCGCCTTATAAGCGGTTTACCGGCTGATTACCGGAAGCGTGGGGGTTCAAGTCCCTCTGCTCCTACTAAGACCCATCGGCTTACATCTTTAGGTGAATAATTATGGATACAGGAACTATATCATATCATCCTGATAATATAGGCGGAAAGCTTATTATTAGCGTTATGTCAAATGGTAAACTTGCAATAGATGTAAAATCACATGGATATAATCTTTACATGTTTACTTTTGATTTGGAGTCAGCCAAGAATTTGAGAGATGCTCTTTGTTCTGCCATTGAACAAATGGCAATTAACATAAATTTTCCGTCAGATTCATAATCATCTTCCTGCTATCTTTTTATAAGAGCAAAGTGATTGTTGAGAGTAGACTTTCCATGAAAATAAAAGAGATGATTCGATTGGCTGCGGACTTTGCCAAGTCCGGCGATCCGAAAAGAAGTTATTTTCTGGGTGCTATTGGAGTACGTAGTGATGGTGTAGTCGTTATGGCACGCAATGATATGATTCAAACACCAGAACCCTCTGCTCATGCGGAAGCAAGATTGGTCCGTAAACTTGGCAAGGATGCTTCTATGGTAGTGGTGGTGCGTGTTATGAAGGGTAGCGGACAGCTTGCCATGGCAAAGCCGTGTAAACACTGCCGCACGGCTCTGAAAAATTATAGAGTGAAGAAAGTATATTTTACTGCCGATAATGGCAAGTTGTCTGTATTTGAAATGTGAGTAGGGAAAACACAATGCTGATTGCTAAAATTGGTTCCGATTTTCAAATCACACTTGACGAATCAGAAGCTCCTGCTTTGAAGAGAGCACTGAAGATCTATCACGCACAATGTGTTGCCTGTGCTGGTAAACGCACTGCTAGACCTTCTCAAGGTCTTATGCAGATGCAAAATGATCTGAGTGTTATTAATGAATTGCTAGACGGAATTGATACTTTTCTCTCATGTGACGGAGTAAACACTACTTATGATCAATAGGTTTACATAGCCTAAAAAGTTGACATAAAAGAGCTTGAAGTTGAATGATGAATAGAGTCTCATCAATTAATTCAAGATGATTCCCATCACCCTATAGCCAAAGGTATAATCATGGCATACCAACGACGAAATAATGGTTACCGTGGCAATAACAAAGGCTATAAAGCCGTTACAACTTCTTCAAAACCGAAGCCTCGTTTGTCCCGTCCTTCTGAATATCAGATTGCTATTTTTGAGGCAGTAACGAAAGCTGCCGAACAAGTTATTAATAACTTTCGTTCGGGTATTAAAACTGTCATTGGTATTCATGTGGATGCGCTGGCAGGATGTGGAAAGACCTCCACGACAGTAGAAAAAGATTACTATCTGCCTGCTGAATTGCGACAAGACGCGGTTAGTGTAGCTTTTAATAGCGATATTGCATCTGTTTTGAAAGAAAGAGTTGCTGATGGTGTAGAATCAAAGACCATTCACGCTCTGGGGCGAGCTGCTTTGGTTCGTGCTTTTCCAAGGTTGAATTCTTACTCAGCACTAGATACCAGGAAGTATGATGGTTATCTTAATGCTGAGCTAGGCAACTGGGAGCCGCGCACTATGGTTGCACGAGAAAATGTCATAAAAATGATTGATCGGGCTCGTGATTACATGGCATGGACCGCTGAAGCTATGGATCCGTTGTTCGATCAATATGATATGGACTCAGGTCATTTGACTAGGGATGAGTTTTTGCGTCTGGCTCAAAAAGTTTTGGTCGCTGGTTTGCAAGATACTAATCGCATGGATTATGGCGATATGATTGCTATGCCACTTTACCATAACCTTGAGCTGCGACGATATTCTCTTCTATCTGTGGACGAATATCAGGATCTCTGCCCATCACAGCATGAATTGTTGGATAGGAGTATTAGACCTGGTGGACTGTTTGTTTCCGTAGGAGATGAGAATCAAGCCATTTATATGTGGCGTGGCGCTGATTGCGACTCTATTGCTCACGGAGTGGCTAGATACAATTCTACTCGTTATCTTCTTCCAAGAACCTACCGATGTGGGAAAGCTATTGTAGCTTCTGCGCAGGAATTTGTTCCTGCTTTGGAGTGTCCATCTAACGCCCATGAAGGCGAAGTAAGAGAAATGGCTATCGATAAATTGGTTGATGAAGCGCAACCTGGCGATGCCATTCTTTCGCGTCTTAATGCGCCTCTGGTTAAATTGTGTTTTGCTTTAATTCGCGCCGGCATTCCCGCCAATATCCAAGGGCGAGATGTCTCGGATAGGCTTAAATTTATGATTAAGCGAAGTGAAGCAAAAACCATTGATGCTTTGCTGGCGTGGATCGAGAAATGGCGAGAAACTGAAGTTGCTAGGCTGACACGTCAACACAAGCCAATTGAGACAGCCAATGATTATGCAGAGTGTCTTTCAACTCTTTGTGAAGGTAGATTTGAGATTGTTGAAGTAATACAGGCAATTGATGATCTATTTCCCAAGAATATGCCAGAGCGTATTGTCATTCTTTCTTCTGTACATCGTGCAAAAGGAAAAGAGTGGAAGAGAGTTTTTGTACTCGAAGATACATTTTTTCTGAAGAATGGTAATCCACGGGAGGAAGTTAATCTGGCGTATGTAGCTCGCACTCGTGCGATGAATATGTTAATTAAAGTGAAGAGTCGCTAACACTAAATATATGGGGGAGGATTCATGCCTCCCCCATATAGGTATCTATATGAAGCAAAATAAATCTCCTGGAATTATTGAAAATAGCTTTCGTCCTAGTGATGAAGAAATAGCCTCTATACGGACAGAGATATCTGACAGTATTATTAACGCAGAAAGAGTACGTCTTTTTGGTATTGTCTGGGATTCAAATTCTAATTGCTGGATGAACTTATGTCATTCTGAAATTAAATCTAATGTAGAATACTTTATAGATGATGCGAAGCGTCGCGCTAATATACTACTTAGCAGAATGGCATTACCATCACAGCCTTTAATCTCGCTACTTAAACAAGCTGATTTGCTAGAAGCTGAAGCCATCTCTCTTGATGATAGGTCAACTAAGTTACGTAAACTCGCTAATGGTCTACGTAAATGTGCCAACGATGATACAATAAAACAGCACAACGAACCCATCCATAATTTACGTACCCAGGTTGACGAGATTGCCGTAGCCCACCAAGAGCGACTCTATAAGGTGCAGGAGTTCTGCACCATTCCCCGGACGATCACTGAGATTGCCGACGCGCTCTTCGGCGCGAATGAGGGGTATGGAAAGATGCCTGCCTACGCGTTGGCAGGTGCCCACATTGAGTACCTTCATGCTCAAGGCAAGATCCGTATCGATAATTTGAATGATGTTGAAAAAGGGCGAGCGTTAGCGATTCGCTATAAGAAGAGTTAGGTTCTACACAATTGCCGTACGTATGTATGGACATGCGAGTATTTGTTTACCCATCTTCATCAGTGATTTAGAGCCAGTTAAAGAAAGAAGGCTAGCATGAGTGATCTCAACAATATTATTGAACGTGTTCATCGCCTTTTGTCATTATCGAAAAGTTCTAATGCTAATGAGGCAGCAGCGGCAGCGGCAGTTGCCAACCGGCTAATTGATACTTATCGTTTATCAGAAGCTGATCTTGAATGTCGTCGTGAGGCGACGGAACCGATTGAGGAAGATACTGATTACGTCTATCAATCTGGTAGGATTAATCCATGGAAGGTTGAGTTAGTCTCTGTTCTGGTTGGTCATTATGGTCTAAGCTTCTGGAACGATGTTGATTTTAGTTCTGGTCGCAAAGTAACTCGCTATAAGATGTTAGGTCGTAAATCTGACATTACTATTGCAAAATATATGTTCGCTTGGTTATCCACTGAATGTCAACGTTTGTGTGATATGGAAGCTAAAGGCAAAGGACATATTTTTGCCGGATCTTATTGTCTTGGTTTTGTACAAGGAATTGCAGCACAATTAAAGAACAGTCGAGCTGAAGCGCAAAAAGATGCCACTAGTTCATCCATTGTTAAAATTGATGCTAGAGGTGTAGAGGCAGAACGGTTGATGTACAGATTGCATCCAAATCTTCGAATGTCTTATAGTCGTTCTAATATGAGATATGATAGTGATGCCTTGATTGCGGGGAAAAACAAAGGTAAATCTATGCATTTAGGTGCTTCTTTTGGTACAGGCGGAACTCGCTTGCTATCACGATAGTAATAAGATACTAGCGCCGGAATGAATAATGTCGAGAATCCTTCGACGATAAAATAACGGGGCTTAATAAGATTCATTCCTGGCGCACGTACTTGAAAGTTACGGTTATATATGGCTACACAACTACCTCAACAATTTGATTGGTTGAAAATCCACCTTGGATTTTATGATAGATTAGAACTATCTCATACTGCATCTAAGCAGAAACTGTGGGAAGAATTGTTAGGTGACGCCTTAGATAGATATGTAGTACAATCGGTAGGCTTCATGAAGACTCCCATCCCTCAAAAATACTTACCTAAGGATAGGCAGAATGTATAAACATGCTTGGTTTAGCAAATTGCATGAACCATGGATTGGTTCATGGGAGGTTGATACAATAGATCAACGTGTTGTTCGTGCCACATATATGACTGATGTCTATAGTGCTACATATATTTTTCATGACAAAGTATATTTAGGACTAGTGAAGTATGATTCGCGAAGAGACTTTTCAATGAAAAGCTCATTCAATCCAACTTCATCTGTTATTCCTACTCCAGGAATAAACTTATGTTATAAGTGCGGACACGAAATAAAACTTCGAGAACTTTTTTTTAGTACCTACATCGGTTGTTGGTGCTAAATTTTTGCGATTTAACAATTTAAAATCAATTTGGAAAGAAAAAATGCGAGAGGATAAGGTTCCCAGTTCTTACAGAACTCCACTGAAGGGTCATCGAAATTTTGATCACGACGAGGATTCTGGTCGTCAAGCGGAAAAGATTCGCCGTCAGCGACCACATAGCTCGGAACAATATGATAAGAAACCACGACGACCAAATCGTCATGGCAAACCTTTGTGGTGAAAGACTCAAAAATGCGCGACTTATTTACTCCGGGCACGGTGTTTGTTTTGGGCGTTCTAATTCTATATTTTGGTGCACATATTGCACTTCAATATATAGCAACCCATCCAGAATATCCAGGGCAGTTACCTTGTAAATGTGAGTCTAAGTGAATCTCCAATAGATTTTGTTCTCCCGCCTTTAATGCTGGATCCACAAGTAAAGCATTATTGTTTCGTCTAAGTTGCTCCACGCAACATCCATCATTGTCAATGATGTGCGACGTGACATAAAAATATGACAGAGATTTTCCACCCAATTGCTTTTGCTTTGGGCAAAGAGGATATTATTTAGTATTTAATCCATGAATTATGCGAGGTTGAAATTGGTTTCTTCCTGAGTATAAACTCTGCTTGAAGAGATTTATCTTAACGTAAACCTACCAATTCCTCTAGTTCCAGAGAATGGATTTGATAACGCATAACTAGGAATGATAAAAATAATAAATAGTTTCGGCATTTGTTCAATATAGCAATTAAAAGCAACACTCGGCTCTGGATACTTCAGACATCTAAGTCATATTTTTAAGACTTCTTGCACTGAACTCGCGCAGGTCTAAATAAACCTCTCATGGTGATACAGAATCACTTCTGCAACCGGAAATGGGTTTAGCCTGGGTCAATCTGTTCATGATGACAGATACATAGTAGATAGCCAAAGTGATAGGCTAACTCTGACAAAGATAGCATGGTAGACCCATTTATCTACGTCGGAGTCTTGTCTTACTACAGTAATGTTCAGAATTTTATTCTGAATTAGGGGCGCGAGCTTTTGAAGTAGATGACCTAAGTGCATGTTTTTTTGATGACCAGTACAATTTTTAGAGGATGAATTATGTTACCCGAAGAAATAATGTCTGCTGTTAGGAGAGACAATAAATTCAAAGTAGTAGACATGGAAATTCGACGACGGTTTGAATCGAAACGAGATGAAGTGATAGCTGCATTTTCAGCTCTTTCAGATCTCGATAAGCAGATGGCTGTCGCTTATCTAATAAAACTGTTAGGCTCCAAGCTGTAAAGATAAGGAAAATTGTACATGAGTCTTCCTAAGATTACACATGTCGCTATCAGGTTTAGGGGTAAGATTTATTCTCTACCTGCTCCCAATAGGCATCATCATGTGATTGCTGATATTGTACGACAAACAGGTGTAAATTGTGTAGATTCCTATGGAGAAAACCAAGGTTTCTTAGACGAGCACGGAAATTATTTGAACAGGCATCAAGCATTAATAAATGCCTTAGATAATAAACAAGTAAAAAATGTAAAAGAGATTCGTATGAATCTTCTTTTCTCAGAAGACGTTTGGTGAATGGCTATATTGATGCAGATCATATAGATAAAAAAACCGTGTGACGAATACCTGCGGTGCCATTCATGGGAGTTGTAATGCTCAATGGTAGAGCTACCAATAGAAGCTTGGTGGTTGAAGGTTCAACTCCTTCTGACTCCCCTAACCTTATCTAGAAAGAATCTATATATGATTTTCAATGATTTTAGAAATCTTCATGTTGGAAATGTAGTACGCGAAAAATTATCTGGTCGCCTTGGAAAGATAGTTCTTTTAGTAGTGGGTCGGTCATTTGATGAATCTGAGATTCATGTTATTAATGATAAAAAAGATCATGAGTTTTCTATTTTTCCAGATGAATATTCAATTGTTAGTTCGGTCACTTCTGATTCGATGTAATATCTTTGAATGATTTAGAGAAACATGAAAGTTAAAAAAGCTATACATCTTCTTTCTAAAATGGATCCAGATGCGGATGTTTGTCTTGATCTTTCTGCATTAGGTTCTGTGTCACAAGGAGTTACTGGTGATGCTAGACTCGTAAGTGAATTCTCTACAGGTTGGTATGTAGTAGACAGTCCAGGTATGGCATTTGGATGCCACGTAGATTATAATTCTGCATCAACAATTCAAGTAGATGGTAAACCATTACTAGACTTGACTTCACCTAATATCACGCCCGCAATTTTTATTAGATGGAGAAAGTAATTAACGGAATGTTATGGCAATCATAGTTTTCTTTTCTGTTCTTAATGTTTTGATTGGTCAAATTAAAACTACCGCAGTTTTCCCTATGATTACTTCTTTTGTGTGTATAGTAGGTTGGATTATTTATTCACTGCCTCCTCCACCTCCACCATTTGTACCATCATGAGCTCTGATATAAATAAAATAGCAAGCAGGTTATCTGTTATAATTGGTGATATCGCGCGTATGGAAGATAGCATGGCAGCCGATGTACTATGGAGAATGGCATGTGATTACATGAGAGTTGCTAGAGATTTTAATTCTGGCGATTCTTGTCAAGAGAAAAATAATCGTATTGTAGTGGCACAACAGATGATGCTTCGTAAAGATATTTTTCATCGGTACTACGACAGATTCGCGAAAGAAATTGCTTGCCTTAGCAAGACAAACAAATGACAATTTGTATTATTGTATTTTGTATAGTTATTGTATATATCATTTGTAGAATTACCTGGAACATTTTTAAATGGCTATTGATCGCCTTAGTGATCGGATCTCTGTATTATTGGTATTCTACTAACAAAGACAATAACAATCTTCACATAAATTCTTATAAACTTACAACTATTATCACTCCCATCCATAATTAGATTTGTAAATAGAAGTGTGGTTACGTTTTAACATTTGACCTAAGGATAATCTCATATGTCTCTTCCGTATACATCTGATCAGCGACGGGCAGCAAACACTGTTCAAGCACGTATTCATAACGCTCGTGTTGCTCAACGTGATGCCAAACATAATCTCCGATTAGCTCGGCTTGAGTTTATGTGCGCGAAGGCAATTGCGGATGCGCAAGCTTCAGCGCAAGCTGCTGAGGCAGAGGTAGTTAGTTTTAAAGCGCGGGTTGAAATTCTTAATCGTCGTGGACGACATGATGGTCCGTAAATTTCTTAAAATATAAGATTTAGGGCGGTGATATTTTAATTAATTCACCGCCCTATTTTTTATGCATTATACAAATGAGAGACGAGAAAATATGATTCCTAATGTCTTTATAAGCACGCTGATATTTTTCTTATATTTTTACGCCATTGTACATAGCCCAAGCGAATTTATCACAACTGTGTTGGTTATGATAATGCTTATGTATCATCATTTTTATTGTCTTTTAAATAAAATTATTGATTCTAGAAAGTATAAACAAAATGTCTAATTTTCCTTCTCCCCTCGAAGACGACTGGATTGGTCATCCTAATGTTTTATCTGATCATACAAATGAAGATACAAAGTATTTAATTACCCATCGCGATCGTATTGAAGTGCTTGGTGGCTGGAGTGATCCTGAAGCTTGTTATAGTTATGACGAAATTGCATTGATTCGTTTATCTAATCATGTTACCAGCGAAGTATGTTACTATGCTTTAAATACTGCCGGATGCTCTTGCCCTTCTCCTACTGAAACTTGGCAAATTGATTTTGGTCCAGCAACCCTTGATGAGCTTCGCGAATGGTGTTCTAAAGGAAATCAATCATCAATTCTTTCTCCTCTATTGACTGATGAAGCTTTGGGATTTGCTCCATCAAATAAATTTTAATAATAAGGACGGTTTATTATGGCGCGCGGAAAAAATAAAATTGTTCAAAAGAAGTCTCCTTCATTGCGAGATAACATCAAGACGTATCGCCGAGAGTTGCATGGTGATATTGCAGAAGCATTTGATACAGCTTTCTGCACACTGGCAGGCACTGGTCCCTTTAAGAAAGCCCTCAATAGCGGTACAGATCTACAAAAAGCTTTTGTGGCTGCTAAGCTAGCAGCACAAGAAGCTCGTAAGCTACATCCTATTGTTGATGTCCCTAATCTTCCCGAAGAGGATGAATAAAAAATGTACATCAGACTTCTAAAAATCTCTCCTGTGGAAGATTCCTTGGTTGTGGATCCTAATTCTATTGATGGAACCTCTTATATTCGGGTTAGTAATCCAGATGTTATCTCCTCACTATTAGAATGTGTTGAGGTGCCAGCTCTTCCTATTCGTGATCAAGAGTTACAGTTTGATGGATTTGATAGCGTGGATCCTGCTGTAATATTTCGAGTACATCAAGTACAGCAACATATTAAATTAGTTAAAGAAGTATCGCGTCAACGATTAGTTTCTCGACGAGAACCACCACCTCATATTGATGCGACTGTGTGGGTACGTTAATGTATTGCTCTTTTTTAGCTTTTGTCTACGGTCTATTTGTAGTAATTGTTTGGGTAGCCCTACAACAAAGGGCACCTATGAGACTTCGCGATTATTGCGCTGTCATCTTTATTGGATGGCTTGCTTCACCTTTTATTTTCCTTATCTGGTTGATGAATAAAATCATCAAATTAATTCACCATCATTGGTAATTTTTCATGTCTCTTAAGAATACTCTTAAATATAATAATGAACAACTTAGGTTGTATGCTGCTTGGTTTAACTCTCTGATGGCGTTAGAGAGTTTATCCACAGACTCCAGTATAGAAGAAAAATCAAAAGTTTTGATTAGTTTTAATAAAGCTCGACAAGCAGCAGTCGCTGCTGGCGTTCCTGGTATTTATTGAATTCATAGTCTTTGTCGTAAATTTTATCAAAACTTACATGGCTCTCACCCACATTACCAGTCGTATGTAATCTTATAACTTACAGTTACTTGCTAGCAAGTAACTCTCGACAAAAAGTTGGGGACTATATAATAGGGGAAGTATATTATTTAGTATGTAAAAATTAGAGGGTAGAGTAAAACCATAACATTATAGATCAGTGTATTTGATTTATTGAAAGTGGAATAATACATGACTAGCAAAATAAATTTGATTAGCTCAGTTGGGTTCCCTTATATGATAAAAGATATGCGTGGTCGATTGTCTAATAAAGCTGACTACATCAGATATATTTGGTTGATGTATAATTTACATCAACCGTATATTATAGTAATACGAGATTACAATCCCGTACCTTATGTGCGTGATCAAGATGACAAAGATTTAAAATCTGAAGAAAAAATTCTGCTCAGTTAAGAAAAGAAAATTCTCATTTCTCAAAATTACGAGTACGGATTAATTATAATAAACCCTATGTCTAAATGAGAAATTATGTGGTATTATATTCCTATCAGTCTCACCAAAGGTGATAGATTTCAGGATAAAAAAGATCCTAGTATCATAATCGAATTTGAACGCGTTGAAGGTGATGCCAATGATCCTATATTTGTTTTCAATACCTCAGATGGACAACTTCGTATAACAAGATCTGTTTTCAGTTCTGTATATGAAACTTGGATTGATCCATGGGCATCACAAAAAAAGTTTGCGTTAAAGCATGGTTTTACATGGTATGATGAGGAGATTCCCGCTATACCTAAAGTTAAGATGGAATTTTAACCGTGACCTTTAATGATAAAATTTTTACGGCTGCTCATCGCTTAGGTCAATTAAGTTTATTCGATAAACTTAATTCAATTAAATATTTCTGTACGCCCCGTCCAATAGTTAAGTTTATTATTACTATATCTGGAAATGGTACAAGTGGCAATCATGCTGAAACTATTAAAAATGGTAAGATTGTTTTTGATGTACAGGTAAAAAATACTTCTATTTTTGGTGGATGGTATTGGGTCTTAAAATATTACGATCCTTTTTATATAGATTCACTTATAATTAAACAAGGTAACAAGGAAGATTAAATATGCATGGGTGTCAACCATTTTTTTCAACTAGTTCTTTGAAAGAAGCAAAGCGTCTTCTTTCCGTTATCGTAAAAGATACTGGCGGTAAAACTTGTTTCCATGCACATGAGCTATCAGAGCCTCTTCTAGGTGCGCCTAGAAGAAACAGATTTGCTATTTATTTCGATGCCGATAAATATACTGTGTTATTTCCTGATACCGCACAACAAAATGTGGCTAGATTCAGGTCTCGTATGGCTTGTTATTTATCTGGATATTTGGCTGGTGAAGCCGCACAACGTCGATTAGAGAGTAAAATGATCAGACTAAACCAAAGAAGGAATGAGGAACGTCGCCATGGTCTTTGATAATAAGGTGGCAACAAAACACTCTATTGACATGACGTTAGAGGGTGTTCTTAGGCTGTGTGAGATGAATAAAATTTCACAGGAATTGTATTATGCAGCCAGAGATTGGCTAATTAATCCTAATAATTTTATTCCTACACGGACAGTTAATCATGCCCTATCATTGTTTGAAAGTAAGGTAAATGGTCGTACGTAGAATTTTTAGTCTTTTATATGCTGTCATTTTTTCCTATGTGATTCATGATGATATTTTAATCAATCATTTGAAAAAGACCGAAGCCAAATCGGTTGCTTTATTATGCGTGCTCGTACTATGGATGCTATTATGTATAGAGTCCCATCTAGCTAATATGGAGCAAGCTATCAATAAGGATAAGAAAAATTCCGATTAATTGGAGACGACGAGATGGCTGATCAGTTAATGGGCGGATCGTTTTGGTTGTTGATTTCGATGATGATTCTCTATCGTATCAATAGACGATCAAGTCGTGGTTGAAGTATTATGCTAACTCTGGGCATTGGCGAGCCCAAGGCGAAGTAAACGCCCCGTCAAGTAAAATTGGCTGAGTTAGTTCGAGTCTAACAGTTGGCACTTAAAAGGAAACATTTATGTCTGTTTCAAATCTAAGTAATGAAATGTCGAGCTTGATTACTTCCAGTCTTAAGGATCCACGGGATTGGTTGACGGCTGTGCGTCAAATTCTGGATCTAGCTAGTATAAATCCTAGCACTACACTTGCTATCAGTGACGGCACTCTAGATTCTATTTGCTGGTCAACGTTGGATAATGTATCGAAAAAATATTCAAATGGGCTTGATAAGATAGCAGTAGCTATTCGAGTTTGGAGAACCAAAAATGAGTCTTAATGAATATGAAATGCAGCGTCAGAAAGTCCTTGAAGCTCAAGCAGCTCGAAGCGCCAACACAGAAGAACATTCTCCAATATGTTCCCATCCAGAATGTCAAATCGAAAGAGAAGCTCGACGGACATTAGAATCAATGCCCGAGCATGATTATTATCAGAAATCTTGGGTAATGGAGATGCTACAAGAAAGACTTCGTAGAATTGAGGAAAAGGCTCTACGTGATTAGTGTTAATCATTGGAGACCTGCTTGGGCAGACGAAGTAAAGAGATATAGTTTCTGGACAATTTATACGATTCGTCGCCAGAAAATTGCTGTAGTAGATTGTACTTGGGATGAAGCGCTAAGATTAAGTAAGTTACTTAGTAGTACACTTATTAGTGCAGAAAATATATCTTTATCATAAATTATAACGGGGAGAACGACTAGAGACCGTCGTTACGACGAAAACAAGAAAATGGTGGTCCGCAGCCACTTTCAAGGTAAATTAACCTTGAATCCTTTAAATGTTGGAAAGAGTTCTTGTTATTAATCGTGCAGGTAGGTGAACCAATTCCTACCCCCGTCGCCAATTTCAAAGGTATCTAATCCCATCATACTGAGAAATCAGAGTGAATAGATACTGATGTGGTAGTAACCACAAAATAATTAATAACCATTAAAAATTAAATGAGGTGTGTCATGAGTAAAATTCTAGTTAAGTGTATCAAACGTGGTTCAGATGGTCAAGTGGATATGCAGCGGACGAAGGAAAGTTATGAAAGTGCTCTTCTGGAAGATTTTGCAAAGGCGATGACCTTAGCTGAGCAGAAGCTTCAGAAAGCTTATGAGGAAGGTCGTAGTAGTTTTGATGCAGATCTAGCTGCATATCTGAGTCAGAGGGCAGAGTGGGACGTACTTTCTAAGACATATATTGATCGAGCATTCGATCGATTCTCTAATTCAGCTAAGGGAGGCTGTATCACTAAGCCCACACTGATCAATCTTTGTATTACTTCAATGGCTCATGACAAGGTTATTGATATGTCGCAACTACCTAAAGCACGAGAGATGGTAGCGGCATTTATTACTGACAATACAGATTCGCTATACACAGTAGAGAAGGGTATTGATGGTGGTGTTCGCCGGATCCCAGTACCTACCGTAGAAAGCTGATCGCTCGTATCAATAATTAATATGACCGGAGGTGTTAACACCTCCGGTCATATCTATTGAAAATTTCAAGCAATTAGGAGCTGTTTATGAGTGTTAGTGCAAAAGATGTCTTAATTGCTCAAGCAGAGCGCCTGCTTATGGTAATTCCTAATACATATAAGAATTTCTCTCTTGGAAGAATTCAGGAGAAAATTTTTGAAATGTATGAGTCAGAAAAGCAGAATCCACCAACTGGTATTAGGGCACAAGAGTTAACCACTTTGATGTGGCATTGGTTAGAGGCATACAATGCGTTTGTCATGGATCCAAATTTTGAAGAAAGTGTTAGTAATTTTGGAATTATTTCTATTAGACTAATAGAAGGAATAAGTGTCATAACAACTTTTTGTTGTGACCACGAGCATTTTTTATCTCTACCTTCTGTTGTTTATTATGACAAACTTTACTTAGGAAAAGCTGGTTGGAATAGTTCGGCTAATCGTTGTTATTATCGCAGCGATGATGCGATTGTCATTAGTCTTAATAAGAAGAAAATCGAATCAGTCAAGCAAGAGATTTTTAACTGTCCTAAATGTTTAGTTAAATGGACAATAAATGGTTCAAAGGCTACCTCTGGCATTTACACAGTTGAAGTACAAGATGTATACAAAGGCATTGGGATGTCTAATAGTAGATGGATGAGATGTTCTAATTGTAACATTATAAGCTGGATTCCTTATACTAAAAAATAGGTTTGTCATCCAACAATGTTTCAATATCTTTTGCGGATAGATCTAAAGTTGATATTCTTAAACGTGGATCGGGATCCTCGGCATGGTAAAAATATTTCAAAAAATTCTTATAGAGCAAGCTGAAAAAATAGTAAATGCTGATAAGGGTGCTTTACAAGACTATACTCTTGATCAAATCAGAGAAATCATTCGAGGCATCTATACTCTAGAGAAACTTCGTAGATTAAAACCAAGATCGGAACTATGGAATTGGCTTTTAACCTTCGATTACATGATGCGATCTGACTGTCATGATTCAACTATGTATGGGGTATGTAATTTAGAATGGAGCAATAGTTCAGTTTGTTTGATAGTATCGTGTTATGATTACCATCATTGGGAGTCACTCCCATCAGTAGTTGAATTTAAATCATATTCGCTACAAAAAAGAGGCTGGGATGCAATCGATAATACTTGTCGATATATGAGTACCAGTTAAAGTTTAGTATAATAAAACTACAGGAAAAATATTATGGCTGGTAAAGGTGCACGACAAGGTAGGCGACTGAGGCGACAAGCTAAGCTCGGACCTCTTGTTGAACTAATTTCTCAAACAGAACATTCGGATATTCTTTCTTGTGGACATGAGGAGCCAAAAGGACCAGCTAGGCAGTATGGTCCAGGTAAAATTTGGCGGCATTGTTCTCAATGTCCAGCAGTTGTGATTGATGCAATAAATTCTCATGAATCCACAATTATTTGAGATATATGACGTAGTAGTTGATCAAAACACATTGAACGTTAGTTTAAGTTTTCTAGCTAAAACTGGACAGCAAATATCTTTAGAGATGTCCAAAGATGACATCAAACAAATTATTTCTCTTATTTTAAGGGAAAGTGATATTAGATTGGGTGCTAGTATTGAAGGCACACTCATCTTTGATAATTTTTAATCCAGGATAATAAAATGGAAATGACTGTTGCGATTCCTGTTATTTGGGGAAATGTGTTTTGTGTGGTGCTTCCGGCTCCTCCTAAAGGAGATCAAACAAAATGGAATGCTGATAATTTAGCTTGGATTAAGAAACTGATCAACCTTAGTCCTGTGAACGTTGAGCCAACTGAACCCCCAGATGATGTGGCATAATATGAATCCTTCATTTACTGTTATTGATACAGCCGAAACTATTATTATTGGATGTGATCAATGGGCAGCGCTTAATATTCGGTTGATTACATTAAGTAATAAACAAATGATTATATCTTTGACCGCTCCATCGGCTTGGTGAACGGTTAATTGATTGGGCTGATAAGTGTGATAACGAAAGAGCATGAATACTAATATGGCGAGGAAAATAAATGAACTACCGACGTTGGTCTACACGGTTGCTAAATTGGTTTGAGGCAGTCTGTTCATCCTGGGATATGGGAGTTCATCTTCAACCTCACGATCACGGTGGTGCCCAAGGATTTATTTTTCTTCTGTGGGGAGAGTTGCATGAATCTCGGTGGGAAGAAAAAGATGGTCGACTAATCTTAATTGAACGTACTATCATGAAGGGACCTGCTTTTGGATATATTAAAGCAACCGATGTTCATGATGTATGTGCAGTAAAAAAATCATACGCGGCACAATTATATTTTCCTGTACCAAGAAATGTGAAAGTGTTTCAAAATACTGATCATTAATGTTTAGGTACATGATACTCCCATCCCGATTAATATTTACTGTGTGGGAGAATGCTGCATGACTTTAGAAAAAAAGCAATGGCAAAATATTAAACCTTGCAATTAGGAGAATCATTATGTCAGATTGGAAGCCACAAGTTGTAAAAATCTGCAAAGTAGAAAAGCATTTTAATGCTGATACCTTGGATATTGTTTTCACTTCAATTGGTGACTATCCAATTGTTACCAAGCTGGGTGAGTACCACGTAGGTGATTTAGCAGTATATATTCCAATTGACACCATCGTTCCTGATGTTAATGAATTCTTTTTCCTTTGTCCCAAACATGAAGGAAGTGTCATTCCTAAATATGAATTAGGTTGTGTTCCAGAGCGCTATCGACGAATTAAAGCAAAGAAGATTCGTGGACAATATTCACAAGGCATGTTGATTGCGTGCCCTCTGTACATTAATGGTCATCTTGTGTCTGCATCTGAGATGATGCAGAGTGGCATGCCTGAGGAAACAATTCTATCTCTTGATGTAGTTAAGATTTTGGGTCTTACTAAGTGGGAAGAAGAGGAAGAAGAAGCTTCCGATCTTTATGCAAAGAAAGCTAAAGAACACACGCAAACAGAAAAAAGACCTGAAGGTTGGTCTATTCCTTACTATGATATTGATGGTTTGAGAAAGTGTTCAGATTGTTTGGCTCCTGATGAAGAGATTGTTTTAACTGAAAAAATTCATGGGGCGAATGGTAGTTTTTGCCATGATGGATCTAGGTTGTGGGTAAAATCTCGCAATTTGTATAAGAAAGGGGAAATTGAGGTTCCAGTATATGAAGAGTTAGTTAGTGATGTTATTGAAGAAACTGGAGAGCAAATTAAGCAGCATGTGCGTGTAGGAACCAAGATGATTCCCTCTACTGATCAGTGGTGGGAAGTTGCACGACGCTTGGGTTTAGAAGACAAGTTATCTCAATATCCAGGTCTGGTTTTCTTTGGCGAGGTAGCTGGACAGGTTAAAGGTTTCCGATACGATGCTAAAATTGTAGATGAAAAACTACAACCATGTCTATATCTTTTTGATGTATGGGATCTCAAATCCATGAGGTATTTGGATTATGATGATCGCATTTCATTGATTCAGTCGCTTGATTTAACGCCAGCCCCACAACTTTATAGAGGTCCTTGGCTTGGTAAAGAAAAAATGTATCCTTATGCTGAAGGAAAAACAACTACTAGCGGTAAGCATATTCGAGAAGGTTTTGTCTTGAATACAATTAAAGAAAGATTTGAGCCGCGATTAAATGGTAGGATGCAAGCTAAGTTGGTCGGAGAATCCTACAATCTTCTAAAGTAAAGGTAAATGTGATCATGACAAGAGATAAAAATCTTATCCGTTTTAACTTTTCTGATATTAAAGAAGCACTACAATTGCTCGGAGAAAAACGCGGGATGAGTGGTTCTTTTGAAGTTTTAGAGAGAATTACAGCTACTATATCTGAATTTGATAATAGTATTTTAAAAGCTGGCGTAGAATATATTCTTGTTCCAAAGTGATAGAAGTTTTTCACAAAATTCATTATTGTGTTCACCTGTGGTAATGAATAATTTAGTACGAATTGAGTTCGGCGAACGGTGAAGGTTTTCATAAAGAATAAGGCATGACAAAGAGACAGATGCTAACTAATAGATAGGCGCGAGTTGACTTGAAATTTGGCACTTTAGACGCAGTGTCAGGTTGGAAAAGAAAAATACTTTCCCCAGTGACCCTATAAGTGCTACTGTCATAGTAGTTATGTCCTAGCGTGTTGACGTCAATGGTGGCGTAATGTTATCTTGTCTCGATAACATTGACGGTTCGAATCCGTGGACACGTCCCATCACATAAAATAAGTGAATCACAAATATGAATCAAGACGAATTTATGAACGAAGTAGATCAGTTTTTTGTTGGTTAGCTTATTCTCAACTTTCTTGATGAAGGATTCGAAATAATGCGTAAGATGCCTTGTCTTTTAGTTCGTGAATTTAATGGACCGAATTCATTTACATTAACGGATCAAATTACTACTGGTTGTGAATGGGTATTAAAAGGAGAAGGTATCGCATCTCGTAAATGGGATGGTACGGCGTGCATAGTAATTAATGGAGAATTATTCAAAAGGTTTGATGCCAAAAGAAAACCGGACGGATCTTATAAATTGCCGCCTAATGGTGCCATCCCATGTTGTGATCCAGATCCTATTACTGGACATCACCCACATTGGATCAAGTGTTTACCTAATCATCCCCCTGATCAATATCATATACAAGCCTGGCAAAAACTAGGACAAGCTATTGCTCGTACCAAACAAGATGGAAGACGGTTTGTTAGTCCGCCGGACGGTACTTACGAATTGATTGGTCCTCAAATTGGAGCTAATGCAGAAGGTGTAGAGCAGTTAATGTTTAAACTTCACGGTGCTGATATCTTGGAGGTTCCAAGAACCTTGGAAGGTATTCGTAAATTTATCTCTGATAATATGATGGAAGGTGTAGTATTCTCCAATAAAAATGGTTTAATGTGCAAGATTAGGCGCAAGGACTTTGGTCTTCCCTGGGGAAAAAATAAATGAATGCCTTCAAGTATTTGTGTGCAGTAACAGTGATTACTTTCATTTGGTTACTAGGAAAGATTGTAGAGAATCCAAGATGGAAGATTTAAAGTACGCTCTTGGGTTTGCTTTGATAGCATTTGTGTATTGTGCTATTATCATTTTGACGTATCCTGGTCCATAGATTATTATTTGTAGGGATAATTAATGTTACCAATTAAAATCCAATATGGCACTCTACCCCGTCGAGGGCAATTTAATCGAGCTTTATTAGAAGCTATGCCACCAAATAGACCCATCCGTTTTCGTGGTGATAGTAGAATGGGTGATGCAGATGTTTCTGCTACAGATTTTTTTCTAGAACTTCGTAATGCCCATCGCGAAGGCACTGCGGATGCTATGGAATGGATTAGACAGCATTTGCTTTTTATTTCTATTCATTGGGTTTAGATCAAACGTACAATAACTATATAAGGAAGATATACCTGTGACACTCAAGAGAAATGTATCGAATGTTCGGGAGAGAGACGCTCTTACTGGAAGATTCAAAAAGAAGTTGGCTGCTCAAGCTCTCGCCGTTGCAAACTCAACCGCTATAGTTGAGACCCAACAATTAGCGGCATCAGTGACAAGTAAGCCGCAACCAAAAAATCTTAACTCACAACAACTGTTCAGATTTTTTCATAGAAGTAAAGTTCGTAATCCTATTTACGTTCGTGTTCTAGAACGTAGTTTATGTGATGTAAGAGATGCTTATGGATCTATTATTCAGCCGATCCATACTCTTTCACATACCGATTTGATGATTAATAATATGCAGAATTATGATTATCGAGTCTATGTCAATTTTTCACCTCTTCAAGGAAATTCTGATAGCAGATATTTTGACAACTCACATCAATTTATCCTTTTTGCAGAAGGTGATGAAGGGTATGACGAAATATACAAGGCATTCGAATCAGTGCGATTAGCAAATATTTATCGTAATCTGCATCACGATTTTACTATTGGCTGTGATCCAGAAGTTTTTGTTGAGAAGAAAGAGGGCGGTCTGATTCCCGCTTTTATGTTTCTTCCCAGCAAAGAGCGCCCTACTCTCACTGCTAATAATCGTGACGGCGGTCGCCTTGGTAATTTCAATGGTTTCGGTGGATGCACTATGTATTGGGATGGTTATCAAGCCGAGTTCACTACTAAGGCGCAGACATGCTTAGGTCATCATTGTGATTCTATTGCGGCAGGACTTACTGGAGTTTATCGTGCAGCCAATGAAAAATTCCCTGGTGCAAAACTAAGTATGCGATCAGTGTTTCATATTGATCCAGAGGCTTTGATGTCAGATGAGGATGAGCATGTTGCTTTTGGCTGCATGCCATCTTTCAATGTGTATGGGTTGAAAGTAAATATGCCTCCTGCACGTGAGGTGCCTTTTAGGTCTGCCGGCGGTCATATTCACTTCGGTACTAACCGACTGACGCATGCTCAAGCTGAACCAATGGTAAAAGCATTAGATGCTATTCTGGGAGTAGCGTGCGTGTCTTTGTTCGCAGAGTTTGATGATCCTAATCGTCGAAAGCTGTATGGTCTTCCTGGAGAGTATCGATTGCCTCCGCATGGATTAGAGTATCGACCTCTGAGTAACGCTTGGTTGTCGCATCCTATGATTACTAATTTGGTAATCGACCTAGCTCGTAAGTGTGTAGTCTTTGGTCGTAAGAATCTATTGTCTTCGTTTTGGAAGACAACAGAAGAGGAAACGATTGATACTATCATTCGATGCGATGTGGAAACATCGCATAAAATCTTAGAGCGTAACCGAGAAGTTCTCAAACAGCTTCTCAAAGCTTCCTATCAACGTGCTGGTGATAGTGATCTTGAGACATTATTTAATGTCTTCAAGAATGGTATCGGCTCAGCTATCAAAAATCCTCGTGATTTCGAGACTAATTGGAAGTTCAAAACTGGGTGGATTGCACATTATGGCGGCGCGGGTGAGCCCAATGTTGCGACGTTTATGAGTAATCGTCGTCACAATCCCAAGTATCTTATGTGATCATTTGTATATATTTTGTTTATGGGGAAGATTGGTTAACCAATCTTCCCCATAATATTTTGTAATATAGCAATGCTTAGCTTACCCATCCTCACTGTATAAGCATCATGTAAGTACATAATGTAAGCCTTTGGTTAAAAGGATTCAAAATGAAGATTAAAATTTCTGATTTGATTAGCACGGGACATTCTGCTGTTGTTCAACATAAGAGTGGATATATTGGTCCGACTTATTATTTGAAGCGAAATAGTAATGAACTTTCTCGCGATTTGTATGCTGATGGATATTTTTTACCGGATGAAAAGTTTATTATCGTCAATGCTTATAGGCAAGGCGAAGTAACGCATATGTCAGTGGCTAATTCATATGATTTTAAAGTACGTGGATATTATGTACCTTATGATCAGGAATTTGATCTGTTAGAGAATGATGATCTTAGTTTTGCTTGGGACGAGGTTAGAAAATCTAATGTGTCAAGATATCTTCATCATGGATTTACTATTGGTTCTGATCCAGAGATTTTTGTTGAGGATCGAAATGGAAATATGATTCCTGCTTTCCTATTCCTTGGTTCTAAGGAAGAACCCAATCATACTGCGATAGGTGATCATTATGGTTCCGATGGTGGTCATCCTATGTACTGGGATGGTTTTCAAGCAGAGTTTACCACTCGTGCCGGACATTGCTTGGAGTATCATACAGACTCAGTAGCTGCTGGTATTAAAGGCGTCTATGATGCAGCTAGGAAAAAATTTCCAGATGCACGTCTTAGCTGTCGTAATGTTTTTGATATCTCTAATGATATGCTACAAACTGCTAAAGAAGAGCATGTAGCTTTCGGATGTATGCCGAGCTTTAATGCTTATGGATTGCAGGTGAATATGCCTCCTGCTCGTGAGGTGTCTTTCAGATCTGCTGGCGGTCATATTCATTTTGGTCTAGGTAAAATTACCAATGACTCTGCTGTCAGTATTGTTAAAGCATTAGATATGATTGTCGGTGTATCCTGTGTTAGTCTTTTCGATAAATTTGATAATCGAAAAAGAAGAATGATGTATGGTCTTCCTGGAGAGTATCGATTGCCTCCGCATGGATTAGAGTATCGTACACTTTCCAATGCCTGGCTTATTCATCCTTTCATTATGAATCTGGTGATCGATATTGCTAGAAAAGCTGTGGTATTGAGCCAACGTGGTTGGCTAGATCTGTGGGTAAGTGACGAAGAAGAAACGATTGATACTATTATGAGATGCGATGTTGAGCAAGCTCGTAAGTCTTTGGAAACAAATAAAAAGACATTTATCAATCTGCTTAGTGCTTCTTATATATGGGCTTCTCAAATAGATTTAAATATATTATATAATATCTTTTTTAATGGTCTAAAGAGTGTCATTCATGATCCAAATGATTTTGTAGGAAATTGGAAAATCAATGGTGGGTGGTTTCGTTTAGCGAGGGCTGATAAGTGTAATGTTAGTCGAAGCATGGAAGACCTTCGTATTGGCAATAAGTTATAGAGTCACCCATCGTATACGATGATAGACTAATAAGGCAAGCAATAAGTTAACACACAAATTTCAAGGAACGAAAATGAAGATTACTGATATTCGAAATAGTGGACGATCAATGGCGGTGAAAGTAGCGAAGCGTGATGTCTCTGCCAGATATTATTTGCGGCGAGATGGTACGCCCACTCAGGATGTACAGATTGAACCATATTCTTTTCCATCGGATGTGTTTGGTATTATTGCAACATACGATCGTCATGATTATGTAATTGCAAGCATCATTGATTTCTGTAATTCCAGCCGAGCGCCGCGGAACTATTATATTCCACTGGATTTGGAGTTTACAGAGATTACTGCTGACGATCCTTTGTACCAAAAATGGGTCACGTATCAAACGCAGCATCTAGAGATCATGTTGCCTCATGATTTCAGTATTGGTTCTGATCCAGAGATTTTTGTTGAGGATAAGGATGGTACGCATATTCCAGCTTTCCTATTCCTTGGATCTAAGGAGGCGCCTGATCGTACTCCTTCTTGGGGAGGTTACGATAATAATGGTGGATGCACTATGTATTGGGATGGCTTCCAGGCAGAATTCACAACCAAAGCTGGTGGTTGTTTAGAGTATCATACAGACTCAGTAGCGGCTGGACTTCGTGGAGTATATGATGCTGCCCGTCAGAAGTTTCCTAATGCCAGACTTAGCTTGAAGAGTGTAGTAGATATTCCCCATAGCATGTTGGAAGAAGCTGAAGATCAGTATGTAGCTTTCGGATGTATGCCCAGCTTTAATGCTTATGGAATTAGAGTAAACATGCCTCCTGCACGTGAGGTGCCTTTTAGATCTGCAGGTGGTCATATTCATTTTGGGATTGGTAAGCTTACTCAAGAGCAAGCTACTCCCATCGTCAAGGCGCTGGATGCTATTCTGGGAGTAGCGTGCGTGTCTTTGTTTGCTAACTATGATAGTCGAAAACGTAGGCATCTGTATGGTCTTCCTGGAGAGTATCGATTGCCTCCGCATGGATTAGAGTATCGACCTCTGAGTAACGCTTGGTTGTGTCACCCTTTCATCATGAATCTGGTGATTGATGTGGCAAGAAAGGTACTTGTCCTTGGGCAAAAGGGTTTGCTGAATCTGTGGCAAGGAAATGAAGAAGAAACCATTGACATCATGATTCGTTCAGATGTAGAAGGTGCTCGTGAATCCTTAAAAAGAAACAAGGAAATCTTCATCAAAATTCTGGAATCTTGCTATGTTATTTATAATCGTTGGGCAACTCCTCAGGACCTAGAAATGTTCTATGGTATTTTCCTCAATGGATTAGAAACTGCTATCGCAGATCCTAGCAATTTTGTCAAGAATTGGTATCTGAATGGCACTTCACGTGATAACTATGATGATAATGGTAGGGCTTGGCGCAAGCAAGCCTCTGGTTTACACGCCAATGTAAAGCGTAGCATGGATACGCTTCGCGATGGTAAGAAGCTGTAAATCGGTACATGAGGTTATTGGAGGCGTGAATGCCTCCAATAACCTCATGGTTTTAAGATAATATGCTTTCACTCCTGTTTAAGGTAATAGTTATGACGATAAGACCCTGGATGCAGCAATCACAAGGTCAACAAAGATTAAGAATTGCTGAGCCTTCACCAACTCCTAAACAAGAAGTTGATACTGAAAAAAGGTTTGCTGGTGATTGGAATAAGGATGATGAGAACGCAGACACACAACCTGGTATTGGAACAACTATCATTAAACATTCACCTCAACAGGAGATGAGTAAAGTGTATACCCCCTATAGTTATAAACCTACGCCGTCAGAAACTTCAAACAAAATATTTGTTTATGGGACGTGCATGACAGGTTTTTCTTTGAATAAAGTAGTAGCTCGCGACGGTTATATTAGTCCGGCGACAACAACCGCTGTTTATCGTATGATTAATATGTATGATGAATATCCCACTATTTTAACGGGTGGTCATACTCGTATCATAGGACAACTATATTATACCACTAGGCGAACTTTGGAATTTTTGGATTCGGTTATGGATTGTCCGAGCTTACATCATCGTGATATTATCTCCTTAGAAGATGGAACGCGTGCACATGCCTACATTATCAATCGCTGGAAGACTCCTCTTCGAGAAGAAGAAATTTTATCAGGAGACTGGATTGAATGGAAGAAGAACTCTCGAACACGAGAGAAAGAAAGAAAAGAAAAATTCAAAGCATTGATGGCTCGTGGTAAAGCAGAAGCTAAAGCTCGCCAACAAGCTATGGCAGACGATGTTATGACTACTGCTAATGATACAAAACTTACCAGTGTAGTCAAACGCTGGGACCCTATTAGAGGCGAATTCACTTATTCATTGAATACCTCGGAATCTAAAGTGAGCCCGAATGTTAGTGATAAGAGCATCTCTTCTGTAAGAAATGTTCATATCTCTGATATTCCATTATCGGATTTAAAAATCAAATTGATTAATGACGGTATTAATCCTGAAGATTTAGAAGAGCATGCCATACGAATTGCATGCATGTCACGCTATGGCTTATGGTATCAGATTGAAGATTAGAAGTTAGAAGGAAAGCATAATGAATCATGAAAAAGTATCGACAAGGGCGTGGGCAACGCCCTCTTGAAGTACCAGATCTTCCTTCTAAAGAAGAGTATGATTTGGCATACCAGATCAATTGGGGAACTAAATCATACCCATCTAAAAGACTTGGAAATATTGATAGAGATAGATTATGGGTTGAAGTGATTAAGATTCATAATTCAAAATCTCTAGAAGATAGAAAATGGGTTAGTAGATTCCTTATTGGTTTAGGGTTTGCCCAATGAAAAAGGTTAGAGTGCGACGTGGGAGCGCAGCCTTAGAAGTCTATGAAATGCCTACCAGAGAAGTATGGATAGACGCATACACACGCTTATATGCTAGCACAGACTATAGATTTTTTTCTATGAAAAAAGAAAAGATTTTTTCTTGCGAAGAGTTATATCAAGCAACCTTATTGTCACTGCGATCCGTATCACCTAATAATAGAAGTTGGGGTATCAATATCCTTAGACATTTTTGTTTACCCATCGTCTAATGAAGTTTGGATAATATGAGAAAAGTAAAAGTTAAAAGAGGATTGCCTCCTTTAGAAGTTGCTGTTTTGCCCACCAAAGAACAGTTTAATTCTCAGTGGAAAGAACGTGTAGCTGCCTATTGGCAACCAATACATGTAGCAGATGTTCCTATAAATGACTTACGCGAAGCTTTACGTTCTGAAGGTGTTAATGTTGATTTATTAAGTGAATCATCTATCAAACTTGAATTTATCTCGCGATTTGGACCATATTGGACCTCACCGAATAGAACTATGTCTACAGAGTGGGGCTTACTTAATCGTGACCAACTGTGGAATAAAATGGTGGAAGTCCATAATGTTTCACATGACATAAGAGAAATCCATCATTATAATGCATGGTTACAACATTTACATTTAAGGTAATAAGGTAATAAGGTAATAATGTATAATGTATTATTGATTACTATAGGATTTGTGGGATATATTGTAGTCGCTGCATTTGTTTTTGGATGCGCTAGGAGCCTTATTAAAAACGATGAATTAGAAACATTAACATGTGCAGCATTTTGGCCAATCGTTGTACCACTTTATATTCTTTATAGTATATGTGAATCTCAGAGTAATTTTGGTTTTTATTTTACTGAACGACGTCTCATTAAGTTGAGTAACAAATTAAATCATCAGAAACAAATTACTCAAGAACTAGAGAATTTAGAGAAGGAAATAGATCGAGTATATAAAAATGTGATGTAGTAGCTAAACAAATAAAAAGTTTCAACTGAAGTTAGATTACTCAAATGCCGTGATAGTTGTTGAGGTTTTATCTTCCGTGCGACTTGCACAGCCGTGCCTGGGAAGCATGAAACTATCTTATGACATAACTGAAATGTTATGATGTTAATGATGGCAACATTCTAGAATGGAAGTTTATTCTTCTTTGTTTCTAGAAAACAGACCATTTTTATTATTGGCGATGTCTTCGTACCTCTGCCAACATAAGTCATCACACGGATAAAACATTTGAATTGATAGGTCTTCCCATCACTTTAGAATCGGTTCTTGCATCATATGATGCGTTTCTTACGAAACAATAATTCATAGATAAAAATAGAATAATTACTAAATTGATGTATGTGAAGAATAGGGATAGAGTTCCAAGTTAATCTGGTATACTCTATACGCTTTGTATTTTGGTTAGTTACTTAATCATATTTTTATTATGTACCTTTAGCTTAAAAGACAATACCGACGCATTATAATTCTTTGTATTTTCTCTGCAAAGAGACGTAGCATTTTAACCTCTCCCTCATAAGAGATAATGTTGAATGGTGACGTACATCGTTGATTATAGACTTCTGGTATTAGGACGAGCACCCTTCTAACACAAGGGAGGTTGAGGGTTCGAGCCCCTCAAGGTACACCAAATTGAAACGGAGAGACATTATGATTAGCGAACCAGGTAATGTTCATACTGTGTTTTTGAAGTTACAATATTTTTTTCCAGATGATATTTGTATGGGCTGGCTGCATGCAGCCATAGAAGAATTTGATGCTAATGAAGATCTTATTAAGGACTTAATACATAAGATCAACCGTAAAGATTGGCCAGGAAAAATAGAGGCTAAGAAGTTTCTTCGCCACTTAAATGATGTCTTCTAAATCAGAGATGCTGCAAACTCTGAATTTTTAATTACTGAATACAATACATTTAATGGCAAGTGCATTCGCTGTAAAAATAAGTAGCTCTAGTCTGAGCTATGTTAACAAACAACCAATAAGAAAGAGGAATTAGATGGCAACGAAATTTATGTATCTGCGAGCAACACGTGATTCTCAACCTGTGGGATGTATGGCTTTTGATTCGGATGAGCGTGGTGTTCGATATCAAATTGCAGTTTTGAATCCAGTAGATACTTTTGATCGCACGAGAGGTCGAAGTATCGCAGAAGCGCGTCTACAAAAAAATCCCATCAGAGTTGAGTTTCCAGAAGCTAGTGTTGTTGAGCTATCAAACTGGGATGTTCTCAGCACTTTGATGAGTCACCTAGCAGCCAGCAAGAGCGCCCCATCCCGAGCTGTACGAACTGCTCGCCATTGGCTAATTGCTCATACCAACTAAGATATGAAGAAGTATTTTTTAATTGGTGGCATACCATATAGGTCGTACACTGGTACTGGCACATTTGTTGGATTAAAAGTTGTTGGTCAGTATGATTCAATTGAAGAAGTAGAGACGGCGGTTAAGCTTCATTATGAAGAGTGTGGAGGTCTATTAATGGTATTAGACTCTACTACTGGTCAAGAATTAGTTGAAAATTCTCAGGTATAGAAGAAAGGTTATATTTCATATGTCACATCATGGTGGTAAAGGATATCCACATACCGCACAGATTCGGTCAGAGCGCCGCGATCGTGCTATTGCAGTTACCGCAGAAAGCGGGTATAGTAAATTAACGACTGAGGAAAAGTTGAAGCGAGTTCTTGCTTTTGTTTCCGTGCCTGGTAATGGTAAAGCAGAGAAGCAACTAGCGAAGCTTCAACTTCAATTGAAGAAAGACAAGGAACCAAAACCTGTTAAAAACAAAGAAGTAGAAGCGCCGCTAGTAGTGTCTAAAAAGACGGATGATAATCATAACTATCAGGTCGAGCAAGCGTATAATAAGCGCAGTCATAAGGTGCGTAAATAATGCTATTCATGATTATTGAAACATTTAAAGGTGGTAACCCAAAACCTGTATATGAGAGATTTAAGCAGCGAGGGCGCCTTGCGCCTGAAGGCTTAACGTATGTCTCAAGTTGGGTGTCAGATAAGGGTACTGTGTGTTATCAAATCATGGAATGCGCAGACATTAATTTGATTCATCAATGGATTGAAAAATGGAATGACCTGGTAGAATTCGAAGTCATCCCAGTAGTAACTTCTATTGAGGCGGCGAAACTTTTTTCTGCCTAGATATAATAATTTGGCGTCACAGCAAATATTCGGCAATGCCATTGGGCGAGATGCTGATTGATGGTAATTACTTGGATTATCATCATCTGTGGCTTTGGGCTTTCTGTAACCGTCGATACGGGTGAAGAAAGTATGGTAAACCCGCAAGGGACCGATCTGCATAAAAAAGTATAGTGGCGAGGCACGTTGTCGAGAATGTGTCATAAGAGGGTGCACTGTGCGCATCAGTTATATGACTGGATAATGATGATACCCATTAACATTGCTTTTTTAGAGATACCAAGATAGCTCCGTTCGCTGAGCGGTGAAAGCTTCGGAAATATTGATGTATGTGTTTAAGTTCGATTCTGTGTAAGCGTTGATTGAATTCTGTCCAAAGGAATTCATGTCGCTGAATGGGTGGTTGTGGAGGAGAATAGAGTCGGCGCATCTGATATGTCCGGGGAACTAAGTGCAGAGTTTGATTCTCTGCCGGAGCCCTATTTGCTAAAAGAAATATAACATTTATGCATTTTGAATATTTTGATCGTTACGCTTTATGTAAACTTTTCATTGAAAAAGAATCACCACATACATCCTATGAAAATATAGGATTTGTAATTAAAAGAGGTGAGAGTTTATTTGTAAGTCTAGCTCATGGTAGAAATAAAAATTCATTGGTAAGTTTAAGCGATCCTTCTTTTATTTCTGAAGGAAGGAAATTGGACCATGAAATTATCCATGGTTGGGCTGTCCTTGTAAGTTAATGTTAATATGGAACCTACTTTTTGGTGGAACTATGATTTATTTCGAGTATCACAATCTTCAAGAAAACTAATAGAGCAAGCAATTCTTGAAGGAACAATGAATTTAACTCACAATGTTAAACCAAAAATTGTGATGAATACATTCGAAGTTCTATATGATGTTGTGGTGCATAAGAACGGAAGTCATCCTGGTTGGGTGAGTATCTCTTTGTTTAGATGTATGGAATGTAAATTATTCCTTAATCAACTTAAATGTTGGAGATGTTCTCAAACTTCCCATCAATCTCACTCTTAATCATGGTATACATGTAAGACATGCAATAGTGATTCTAGCAAAATTCTGGCACGTATCGAATCAAATAATGACTCCTAAATTCGTGTGGTGGTCGCCCACGACGATATGTGCCAAGAGCTACATAAAGTTTCTAAGCCGTGTGGGTTCGAATCCCACTCTATACTAGTGTGGTATAGATGGCAGGAAAAATAAAAGGGAGACGCTAAGATCATGGTGATCTTTGGTACGAAACTGATGTAGCATATTAGGGAGAGGCACAATGAATCATTATCACTTTGCTTCTCCCAAAATTTTATATAATAATTTATGATTAAATTATTACTGTATTTGATTGGTAGAAGTCCTATACTATCTTCATTGTGGATAACAGTATATTTTTTTCTACTAAAATTGCGCAGGAAAAACCGGATTCGATCAAAACGTGAATCCTTTACCAAGAATAAACAAATGAGTAAATATCCTATTAGATATCTTCCTGTTCCAGTCCGCGAAGCATTTACCCATAAGTTGTTAGGTGATGGTTACGTTAATATTTTACCTTATCAAGTAAAAATTCGTGGAGAAAAAGTATATACCTATTATTCTCCGCCTAAAAATAATTGTACTACTTTTGTAGTAGAAGTAAATTTAGAAACAAAAGAATGTATAGTTCACACAGGTGAATATGGCGGGCAATACGCTGAGCGTCTTCCAGATCGAGATAAAAAACAGCGTCCACTTGATAAAGGAAAAGCTATTATTAAGGGATATGTAGTTTCTAGTGGAAGAGCGTCCAATTATCTTGCAGATGTGGAAGTATTATTTCATCCATCTCAAACTTTGAAACCTCTTCCAGAAGTAAAAATTGATGAAAGAGAGCGTCGGATTTTGTTTTGTTTTGGATCTCTGAAAGAAGGATTAGCCAGGCGTGAAGCTCTTCATCGTTTAAATGTATCTAAACCAGAACTTGAAGTTCTAGTCAATAGAGGTCTACTGAAGAAGATTGGTAATAGTCATGGTTTGACTATGATTGCTGAAGCAAATCGTCTTCCTCGCCCTGTCCACGGCGAAAAAGTAATTGTTGATCAATGGTAAATTATAATAAATAGTGTATTGAGAAAAGTGTCATAGACAATGAAATATCCTATTCTTAGACTGCCCAAGCCAATTGCAGCCGCTCTTGAGTCAGAAATGCTGCGACGTCGTTATCATATACCTCATACTATCTCGGTCACTCCCAGCACCTCATACACTTATTATATGAAAGGTAGATCCAATAAAATTGGATGTGTGATTGAAGTATCTTTGCTTCTAAAGAAAAAAATAGATCCTACTGTACAACAAGGTCGTTTGCAATTTGAGAAAAGAGGATATGTTTTGGATTATATGCCTCTGTGGGGAGGATGGAATGGAGATATATCCTCTCATATTGGAGCAGTTAATTCAGACAAAACTATACGTATTTTGAATCCTGGAAATGCGGTTATTAAGTGTTACGTTGATAACCAAACACTATTTGCGGGAGGTGAAGTAATATTGCATCCTACAGATATGCCGCCGGCAATCTCAGAAGTTAGATTGTCAGATCGTGAACGTCTTATTGTGTTTATTTTTGGCAAACTAAAAGCAGGACCTGAGAGATTTTTAACTTTAGAAAAATTTAAAGTTTCTCAAGAAGAAATCAATAATTTAGTCAAAAGAAAAGTTATCAAACCTACTAAAAATGGATATGTAATCACTGTTACAGGTTTGGCTGCTCGATCTGATAATCCTAAAATAGATAGATGGTAATATTATATGAAGCGTATTTTAATGATAGATGATACTTATCGCAACCTAGTAGATGCGTTGGTAGAATTAGAGGTTCTATTAACCATCGAAAAATCTTCAGATGATAAAGTAAAAAGACTACTTTCCATAATTAAGTTAGCACAAGATGTTAATGTTATAGAACAAGGATAAGATCATGTCTGATAATGCTAAGCAAGATCCTCGTACGACACATTTATTACCGCCCGCAAATCTTCATGTATCCGATCGTGATTGGTATTCATCACCTGCACCCACCCCATCATTGAGCGGTCCTCCTACAGTACAGTCTAGTAAATCTTCTACAAGCTATCTAGCTGCTTATGGAAATAATTATCGTAGCTATAATTCATTAGTTAACCAAAACTATTGGAGTAGATATATAGGTATTTTTACAAAGGATGGTAAGAGTAAATTCGGGAAGATTATTACTCAACTTTCATTAGAAGATTGGGCAAAAGAAAATGGATATACCATCGTCAAATTTACTAGACTTTTTGGTTCTATAAATCCTGAGAAAGAAAAGACAGAATTTAGTACCGGAACTTCTATGGACGATGTATGAAGTCAACAATTGATGATAGTGATATAGGGACATATTCAACTCCACAAGAGTGGCTCGAATTATATAAGGGCACTGCTCCAGAATGTGCTCAAATGGCAACTTGGTTAGCTATCGAAATGGCGGGACGACACATTCAATTAAAAATGGATCATGGTTTAGATTCCAGTGAATGGTCTTTATATTGCCAGGTCCTACCATCAATTCCAGGTCTTAAGACAGATCCGAACAGGAAAGAAATTCCTCGTCTTGTTAAAAGATATTTATCGGAGTATTAAGATGAGAGAGACTATTTTAGTTGGGTCTACTAGTCCACATAAAGTTTTTGGTACGGATCTTGCTACTAAAACTATACCATTTCTTGATGCGTATGTAACAGGTTCTTCTACTAACAGTGGTGTTAGTGATCAACCGTATGGTATAAAAGAAATTTTATTAGGAGCCCATAATCGCGCCAATGCAGTTTGGAGATTAGGGATAGTAGCTATTGGAATTGAAAGTGGATTGATAGAAATACCTAATCTTTCATTCTGGAAGAGATTATTAGCTAGAATTCCATGTTTAGGCGATAGATATCGCAAACAGATTATTTATTGCTGTATGACAGTAGTTGTAGCTATTGATCATAGTGGTAATGTACATTATGCGATTTCCAATGGAATGCAATTCCCCACAGATGCTGTGTTAACTGCGCGGCAACAAAATACTACTGTAGGTAAAGTTCTAGCTGCTAAGTATGGTGGAGATCATACTGATCCTCGAAGAATAATATCTTCAGGATTCGTTTGTCGTCAGGATTCAATCACTGAAGCAGTCAAATTAGTTCTTTTTAGAATTTTTAAATAGCATAACTATAATAGGATAAATTTCATGAAGGCGATTTTTGAGGGTAGCGCAACAGATATAAGAGCCGTTTTGGTGGACCAAAACGCTAGTTATAATGAGGGTCGCGCTCAACTTCGAATTGAAAATCTTGAGGCAGAGCTGGTTCTTTTAAAAGAACAAACAGCTTTTTACAAAAAAGAAATAGAGGATGCAGATCGTTTAGTAGCTTCGCACGAAAAAAAGATGACAGAAACACTTAATGTCTGTCATGCTACTAAAGCTGAATTAGTAGTCAAAAATTCTCGTATTGCTGCTTTAGAAGCTGAGGTACAAAAATTACAATATGAAGTACGCTCACTACGTGGAAAAACTCTAGAGTCATCAAAAATCCCAACATTAAGCCCAATGCAAGAAGCAGAAGTTGAAGCAGTGTTTCAAGACACGCTTCGTGAGCATAGCATCAAGCCATTGGTATTTGCATCTGCTGCACAAGAGGGTCGAGAGATAACGGCAGAATCATTAGTGACAACTATTTTTACTGTGTTAGGAAATGGTAATAGAGTAGGCGCTATTAAAGAAATTAGAGCAGCTACTGGTATAACCTTATTTAAAGCGCGTGATTTAATAGATAATGCTTTACGACGCTTTGGATGTAACACTGATGAAAGAGGAATGATATTATCCGCTCCATCAATTACTATCTCTGAAAAGAATACTTAATTTAAGTACCCGCTCTTGCTGTTCTTAATAAAGTTGGTGGCAGGTATTAGTTATTGTAAAGATGTTGGCATATGTAAACTATAGCGCCGGCATTAAGCAATATGTTCGTGCGGTAACATACAGAAATTCTCTAGCTTTGAGAAAAACAATATAGTTACATTTAGCAGCCAGTAAACTCATGACTTAGTTTATCAGTAATGCTAAGTGTTTAATCTAGGAGATGAAAGGGTATTTCTGTCTAGTCATATGTAAGAAGAAATGAGTCCAAAATAAAATACGTTGCATCAATTGAGATGATGATATTTAATATCATGCAGGTGCGATATTTGCCAACGTACCAAATGCCGAATTAGTACAATGAAAATGTCTATGCGCAAAGACTAAGTACGCCACTCATAAAGCGGTAATTTGGGTTTGATTCCCGAGTTCGGCTCTATCTGCAATTGCTACCCATCAATCAACACTAAATGATTAGATTTGTAGAAATCAATTGAAACACTTAACATAAGGAAAATATAAACGTGAGCACTGAGAATACAACCAAGACTCGACAAATGACACCCAAGTGGTTCTTATCCCTTGCCTCTAGGAATGGAAGTAAGAGTGCGGAAAACTTTCTTGCCACTCACAGAAATTGGCTGGAGAATAGTGTGTTAGCGAGTGAGGTAGCCCCTATCTTGGCTCAGATTGATTCAAGGAATTTATTTCCCACTCCTGGTCTTGACGCTATTTTACATGTTGTTCTTGGTTATATGATGACTGAGGATCTGATTAAAGCACAAGGACAATTAAAACGTTCATCAGAAGTAAAAACGGATAAGCCTTATGTAGCTAGGATTATGACTAGTGAAGGACAGCCAGTTACAGTTCTTGATGAAAAGAAGAACCCCAAACATCTTCATGCATCTTTTGAACATTTGCAAGAAGCTGATCGTTGGTGCCAACGGCGTCTTAATGAGGGTACTGAAGGTTGGTATGGAGAAATTACCTGGACAAAGGTTATCACTAAGAGTGGTACGCCGATGGTTACCAAGGTAAATCGAAATGATGCTATTCAAGCTTTATCTACTAAAACAAAAAGCCCCTTCATGCATTACAATAAGGTAGGCGGCGGCGGTCGTTTGAGTAATCGTATGTCGGTTGGTCAAACTCACGTACGATTTTCTCGTGGTTAAATGTTATCAAATTCAAATAGAAGCTTTGCATGATCTACCTCATTGGTATGCTTTCATGCAAAGCTTCTATGGATCTATTGTATATAACAAAATTAAATCACGATCTGGAGTAAAACATTATTCTAGTCCATATGAAGCATTTGCTTCTCCTAGTGGCTGGAGCGGTAATGATCCATGCCGTTGGATGTTAATGATTTCATATGATAGAGATATTTGGACTCAAGCAGAGTTAGATAGGTGGCGAGAGCATCTACAAAACTATATAGATAAACATCGTGTAGGTTTGGTAGGGTATTATATATATCCCGTTTATTTGCCTGAGAGTACCGTTAATTTTTTGTAAGTAATATAAGATAATGAATGAAATTAAAGATTTGATTGGTTTACACATCAATCGTGCAATGTATAATGGCACAAACATTTTCCTGGATACCGATCAAGGAATTGTTATGTTGGAACCTTATGGTCAATGTTGTGCATATTGTTTTATACAACATGTAAGTATCGCATATGCTCTAATAAATTCAGATATTATTAGTGTGAAAGATATAACATTTTTCCAACCAATCGACGCATTATTTTCAAATCAAACAATTGAAGTGTGGGGACATAGTATTGATACAACTAAAGGCTCCTGCACTATTGAGATGCGAGTTGAACATAATGGATATTATGGAGGCTCATTGAATGTTAGTTTTGTGGAAAAGATTCCGCAAGACTCAAAACCTCTTGAAGATTTTTAACCTTGTATATTCTAGGAGTATTATTTCCATGCCATTCCATTTTTGTATGGATGAATTATTTATGATTATGGCTATGCTTCCTTTTATGGGAGCAGCCTTTCGCAAAGTCCACTCTTGGTATCATACTAAATTCGAACACCATAGCCACCCACAATAAGAAAATAATCTGTTTTATCATTTAACTTAAAACATCTTCTTACCTTTAGTTTATAATATGAAATACATTACAACTGCAAGTATCAGTGGTTTTTCTTTTGATGTTGGATCTGATTGGCATTTGCCACCTGATAGATTAGAAGTTTTGAATTCTTTCCCTGATCATATTAAGTCACAACAAGGATCAGATATTTTATTCTGTGTGGGAGATGTAATCGAAACCTCTGATGGTCTTAATTCAAGCGCCCATATTAGTAAACTACTTGATGGTTTATCTGACTTATATAAGGTTATTATTTTTACTCCAGGCAATCATGATCTGCGTGGTAGAAATAATCCTTGGTCCGACTTTGCTAATTTGCCAAAAAACGTGTATACCACATCAACTAACAGCTATGGATATCGTGTCTTAGATCTTTATGATCTGCACAAAGATCTTCCAAATTTGCGCATTTTGGTTGCTGATCTTTTCTATGATATGAAATTTTTAAATCCATCCATTTTAGATATTTCTGATGGTGAATTGATTGCACAATATCGTGAGTCGAATGATGGCAAGCACTTTCTTAATGGAGATATTGCAAATTTCAGTCATATGGCGCATCATGTTCGTGTCCGTTTGGATTCGTCTATTGATATGTTAGTAACGCACTCATTACCTCATCCTTCTTTGGTTACATTTAGAGTAGCTCAAATAACTGAAGAAATTGAAGAAAAACAGAAGATTTTGGGCATTCCGTTTATTTGTGATCCTGATCATGATACACAAGAAGCTTCACGTTGGAACAGTACGCCAGAGCGTTATAGGCAATGGTGGAATATCAAATCTTTTTTCATGGGTAGTGATGTATTAAGCACTACTAATTTCAAGGATGGTTTGATTTGTGTTTATGGGCACAATCATCGAAGTAATCAATCACCAGCTATTATTAATAATAAGAAGGTGCATTTTGTTTCTCACCAGCCCTGTCCTTGGAAAACTAATTATCAATGATATGTAGTGATGACTGTCCCTGCAAAGCATCTGGAGATCCGAATGCGTGGCAACATAGTAATGAAGGACATTGTTTTGAATGTTGTAATGACTGTCCTAATAAAGCCGTAATGAATCCAGAGATATGTTCCAGGGGTAATATTTCTAATTGGCAACGTGATTGTAATTTTTATTATAAAGATGGATTATGGAAAAGGTATGGTTATGATGAGTAAAATTTTTGTTTACGGATCTCTTCGACAAGGCGGAGGTTTACATGAATGCTTGGCTACTTCCAAATATCTGAATACCGTTCGTACTAAACCAGAGTATAAACTTTATTCACTTGGAGCATTCCCCGGCTTAGTAGCTGGTGGAACTACAGCCGTGGTTGGAGAAGTTTACGATGTAACGCCAGAAGTGCTGGCTCGATTGGATCGAGTTGAAGGTCATCCTAATTTTTATTGTCGTACGACAATTATCTTACAAGATGATACGGAAGTACAAGCGTATTTACTTCCTAATAATATTCATTGGTCTAATAATCTGATTGATTCAGGTGACTGGATTGAGTTTTGTGGAGCACGAAGGTAATATGTGGTTTGCAATAATTTATGTTATTGGTATGGGTGGTGGGTTTATTCTTGCTGCTATCAAGAAAGGTAAGTGGTGGGCAGAAAAATCCGGTGAGGATAATTTGTTACCCTACAAAGATATATTTGGCGACGATTCTTATAGTAAGAGCGAATACATACCAGTAATGATGGTGTTGTTATGGTGGCTAGCGTTTATAGTATTGCTGGTAACTTGTTTAGTAAAAGCACTATTATTTTGCTCGGATAAACTAGTCATCGCTATAGAATACGCCAGTGAACGAATTGCAAATTTTAAAGTAAATAAAAAGAAAATTCATTCAGTTATTCGGGAAGGTTATCGAACTCCGGGAGCTAAGCCTTGTGTTGCTTGTGGCGCTCACACCAGCAACATGCAAGAATAATTAGATTAATAGATCATATTACTATTCATCAAGTTTCATACAACCCATCAGCAAAAGTTGATTGAACATTTAACGATTCTAAATAATAGAAAGATAAAAATTTATGTGTGGTATTTCAGGATTTACAGGTGTAAAAAATCTTAATACTCGTGTCAAGTTAATCAAAGGTTTTGGACCTAGTATTGATCGCAGGGGATATGCGGCTGCCGGATTCGTTACTTCTAATGAAGCGGGAGAGATAACTTTTCAAAGAAAAGTTCTTGGTTGGACAAGAGCTGATGAAGAATTTATTCTAGCGGCTGCTTCTGGTGATATGTGTATGATGCATTCACGAGGTCCTTGGACCTCAGTAGACACTGATGCTCATCCGTTTCCTGTTTCTAGAGATGGAAAAATTGTATTGTGGGGCGCTCATAATGGAGAGCTTGATCAAGCATGGGAAAGTGCTCGTCATCATAATAGAGATATTACCGTTGATAGTATGGAACTTTTTGAATTGATCGCTGATGCTCAATATAATCAGCTAAATACCATGTATGGTTGGGGAGTAGCTGAATGGGTAGAAGCTAGCTCGCCACGTCAAGTTAAATTAGCTTGTATTTCTGACTATGCGGATTTAGTAGCTGTGTCTTTGGTAGGTGGAGGTGCAGCGTGGGCTAGCACTATGGATATTCTTAAAATTGGTCTAACCAATGCTGGTTTATCAATTAAAGAACATTATCCAATTCTAGGAAATACTGGACGCGTCTTTGTTGCAAATGAAGAGGGTATCTTTCCAACCGAAGATACGCGAGTCTATACAAAAAATCAAATGGCATTTTGGAAATAAAGAAAATGACAACTATGGCTTCATTTCAAGAGAAGTTTGCTATTAAACTTGACACTAATAGCAGAGTTATGTGTAATTATAAAAAGGAAGGTATGCCGGCTTGCAATTGTTGCAATCCAATCATGCCATGTTCTTCTAGCTCTGGTATATGTGAAGATTGTTTTCAATGGTTAAAAAACCCCAGTGAATAAATAATATCACATAAAGGAATGTAATAGATGGATAGGCGTGAATATAATGTTGTTTGTAGATTCTCTAATGGTCGTCTTCATAATGAACTATGGACGTTTGAAGGACTAGAAGATAAAAGTACACAAGCAATAAGAGAATGTCTATCCATCTATGAAAAATATGATCCTCAAGATGTTCCTATTGTCTTAGGTGTAGAATGCCTTCCAAGCAGGGATTTAAATATTGATTTTCAACTTCTAAAAGATATGTCATATATCCGATCAATTTGTGATTTGGGTAGAAAAATTAGAGCTACTAATAATCTAGCAGTTAGACAGCCATTAAGTGTAGGTTATGTATATTTTTCAGATTATGCTACACGCTCTAGTTGTCAGTCTAGAAGATATATAAGAGAAATGGGTGATCTTATTGAAAAAGAATTGAACATTAATGAAATCATTTTTATTAATGATGTAGGTGATAATTCTTTATTTGATGTCATCTTAAAACCAAATTTCCGATCTTTGGGTCCTAAAGGATATGGTAAATTAGCACAACCCGTAAAAAAGTTAATGGAACAACTTCCAACGTTTATGAGTAATAGTTTATATGAAAGACTATTACTAGGACCTATTAATGACTTTGGTTTTCCTATTTCTCTAGAAGATGTAGAAGTAGGTCTCAAACCTAAGGAAGGCTTAAAATCATTGTCCAATGATTGTGGTGCTATCATTCTGGATACTAGAATCTCTCCTCTCATGAAAAGAAAAGGATTGGTTTATAATGTGAAATCTTGCATTCAACAATGTAGGCGTGCTTTAAATCTTGACCTACAAGATTATGTGAATATGACTTTATATTCTAGAGACGCAGATCTTGTATTTGGTGTAGAAGAATTCTCACATTTCCTTAAAAATGAATGTTTAATTGATGTTTTAAATTGTTATGATCAACCAAATGTTTTAAATTTAATGGATGATTCAAGTTCTTTTGTTTTTGATACATTCTGCATTCATATGAAAAGGATTTAATTAAATGATTTCTAAATCTAAAAAATCTACAATTATTACTTCTTCTAGTGGGGTGGAAGCTAAATCATATGTGCCACTTGATATGATGATGAAGCAATACTCACATCCATCAACTATAGTCTCAGTCTCTTCAGGATATGAAGTGAGTGGAGGTTTGCGAACAGCCGGTAGCAAAGCTACTGCTAAATTCGAACCCTATGGTGAATTAAGATCTATGATTGATGAAGTGATTACTAATTCGGTTACTCTTCGTAATCCATTTTTTATGAGGATTCGAGCACGTTTCATGTCTGAGGTAGAATTCATTAATAACCATGCTTCAGGTACATTGCGCAAAAATGCTAGAGTTGGTTTCGATTATAAAAAACAATTATTACATGAACGGATCGCATTTGATTTTGGGTATGCCTTTGAAGCAATTCATGAAAGTCATGTCAACTGGGGCTCTCCTTTAACTGAAGGTGATTGTCATGCCATTACCGAAGCGGGTTGGCATATTGATAGATACCAATATGTATCTTTTCCTGGAGACGAATTTGAAGCAAAATATCTTAAAATTCATACAGGTCATAGTCGTGATCGTGAGGGCGTGGGAATTATTATTAGAAAAACATCAGCCCCTTACGTTCCAAATAATTATGTAGTTTTCTCTCTAATTGCAGAAGTTGATACACAGACTCATGATTATATGAATGCTGTAAACCCTTGCTGAATAGATATTATTTAATGTTGAAAGTATAACAAAAATGTCTTACGATAAGAAAGAATTAGAATTTCAACCACCCCCATACGATAACACATATCAAAAACCAAGGTATTTTAAAATTGAAATTTTGGTAGAAGTTCCCTGCGAAGATAAAGATTCTGCTTCCATGAATCATCTCAATTGGTCATCTGGATGTGATGAGACCTATGCAATGCTTTGTCATGTTACTGATAATGATCATTTACTTGATTATCAAGAAGTAAGCGGGGAATTTTATCATAGACATAAATACGATATTATTGATGAAGAAGGTGGATTATAAATGACATGTGTAACTCTTGTCTGTAAAGAATGCGGGCACACCGCTCGCCGCCCCTTGATGTCCGAGTCGGGCTCTAGAGGCATCCACGAGACTTCTAGCGAGCCCGCCCTGTGCCCGTGGGGTCATGGCTTGCTAGCCAGACAAGATGGCTTACGGCAGGAGCGTTGGGCGTCGTGGGCGCGAGTTGGACATGAGTTTAAGAAGAAACTAATAAGAATTAATGGATTGTAATAAATTGTATGTTATGCAAATTTTGTCAAAAAGAAATACTACAAATAGCCCTTGATAAAAAGGCATGTGAACTCTGTTACCGCTGGATAATAGAACAAATAAAAAATCCCGAATCAGCTTTAGTAAGAGCTTATTTTCGTAATAATACAGATTTAGCTTGTATTTCTTATATAAAAAAATTCATTGGTTATGAATTAGAATTAGTTTTTAATTATTATAAAGAAAAAACATTTGTAATGAAATATATGCTTGATAATGATGATCAAATTATTAAAACCACTAATTTTTTGTCTTTCAATAAAATGATGCCACTTACTCCTGAGTTTTTATCATCTTTTAATGATAAGTTGCGTTTATGGAATGTTTTATCATAATGTAAACATATATTAAAATATACAATATTTGATAATAAGGTCATACGTGTAAAATTTAAAAATACAATGAGGGGATTTATTTTATTATGAACATTTTTATTATTGGACCCTCACGTAGCGCCAAGACTCCTATTGCAAATATAGTAGCTGAAAGATTTAATTTCACACGTATTTCTGCTTCTGATTGGGTACGTAGCATTTTTGTTTCCTCTAAACCCGTGGTAACAATTGAAGATAAACAGAGAGCTCTAGAAGAAATTACTAGGTTCTCTCAAGATCTTTTAAAAGAAGACCCTAATCGCTGCATCAATTTTATTAAAGATAAATATCCATGGCATCAATTAGAGTCGCAAAGTTTTTCTGATACATACGTATTAGAAGGGTTTAGAAATCCACGCGATTTTTTGACTCTTTTTAATCCGAGATATGATAAGGTAATATTTCTTACTTACCCATCAAGCCCACTCCAGCCTCTTACTTTTGAAACAGAAGGACTCATTATCATCGAACAAGCAATTGATTGGTTTATTAAATGTGAGATGATGTTATCTTCTTCCAAAATAAAGTTCATCATTGGTGACTTTTCTGAAGTAGAAGCAATTGCTAAATTGATAATCGAATGGATTAGTAGTCATGCTTAGCAAACCTATAGTGATTATTATTAATATGGACTATAAGAATTATTATAGCCATCGTATTTTTAACTCATCATCGGAAGCTTTCTCCTTTGCTGAGGGTATGGAAGAAGCTTGGAAAATTAGCCACGGACATTATAACTGTTGGAAACCACTTGTTCTTTGCTGCCGCTTTGATTATGAGGAATGGCACGACTTAGGCTATCCAGGTAAAGAAATAATTTTAAAATTCTTAGATTGAAAATAGGATTATTATAATGTTTGTGCATGCAAACCTACCTGTCATTACAGCATATCTTCGTGAAGACGTACTTTATAATATGGATGTAACAAAAGCAGATAGCTATGTTGCCTGTACTATTATTGCGGTAAGTAGTTATCCGGGTTCAGTTCCTACTTTTCAAGTTGTGGTAGAAGGCGAAAGCCTATTTTCTTATATACCCCCTCACCTTATAATAAGTAAGAAAAACAAAAATGATAATCCATTGTATAGTCTTTCAGATTTAGTTTATCATAATTGTCCAGCAGCAGAATTTTCTGTCAATATATTAGATTTCTTAATCGATAAGAAACTACAAGTTTTTCTACGTTCTCAAAAAACTTGGCTTGAAGGAAACTATCAGTTTACTATGGACTGGTACTTGGGAAATGATTTGCTTCATTGTGTTACATTAAACAATGGACAATTTGCTTTTATCCCACAACATAAACTTTCGTTAGGTAAACAAGAGTTTAAGGCATATCAGAAATTGCGTCAAGACTGGAAAGTATGAGTAGTCTGTGTAAATTTTTTCATCTTAAGAAAAGAAGCATGCCTTATAGTCCATATAGAATTATGTTTTCTAAAGTAGAAAAAAGATCTTACTGGGCAGTTATTAAGGAACATGTATCAATGTATATGATTAAAACAATTATGTATTTTTGTGGCACCATTCTCTCTATCATTGGATCATTAGCAGCTATCGTTTGTATGGGTGTACTATATGATTATGGTGACCACAAAAACGTTGGAATTAGAAGTGCTGGTGCAGTTGTATGTGTGCTATTAGCAATAGGTTTTGGTATTTGCGCATGCCTAGTAATAACTAAATGGCTAGATAGAATGGATTAAATATGCCCGTAATTAATTGGACTGAAATTACATCTTTTCATAACATTAACAAATATGCTAAAAGCGTTCCAGAGATACTTAACCATTATCCATCGGTAATGTATCGGGCTAAAATTAAGCTACATGGCAATAATGCGGCAATTCAAATTCATTCTGATGATCGCGTTTTGGCTCAAAGTAGAACTACAGAGCTTAGCCCAGGTAATGATTTAGCTGGATTTGCGAAATGGGTAGAAGAAAATGCAAGTGCCTGGCGTAATAATGCTTCAGGTCTTATTGTATTTGGTGAGTGGTGTGGGCATGGTATCCAAAGTGGAACAGCTCTCAATAACTTACATGAAAAGATTTTTGCTGTTTTTGCTGCACGATGGTTAGATGACGAGGATTCTCTAATCGTAGATCCAGAAGAATTACAAGAGCTTCTTAAAGGAAAAGACATTCCTGGAATGTATATACTTCCATGGCACAATGATCCAATTGAAATAGACTGGTGCGGCAATGAAAGCTCATTAGATGTTAAGGCTTCGTTAATTAATGAATGGGTGTTAGCTATTGAACAAAATGATCCCTGGGTAGAGAAGACCTTTAACATTAAAGGTACTGGAGAGGGATTGGTATTCTACCCTATATCTAAACAACACTTGGGTTATAAGAATTATTGTAATTTAGTTTTTAAAGCCAAAGGTGAGGCTCATCGCGTTGTTAAGACTAAGACATCTGTACAGGTAAATCCAGAAGCTGTGGAAAATAGCAATTTATTTGTAGATATGGTTCTTACCACAGCTCGATTAGAGCAAGGTGTACGTTCTGCTAGTGTAGATGGATCGCTAACATTTAGTAATAAATTTATTGGAAAATTTATAAATTGGATTCTAAATGATGTGCAAAAAGAAACAACAGCAGAACTAGAAGCCTCTGGATTGCAGTGGAAACAAGTACAAAAATTACTAGGAGATAAGTCACGTAATTGGTATCTAAGTAAAATGAAATGATTAAGTGTATTATATACTTGCTTACAATAATATTAGATCTGTAATACCCATCAATCTTATATGGTATGTTAGAAGTTGAAAATAGGAAAAACTAAATGAGCGAATCTATAATAGATAGATGCCAACGACATACAATTGCTGTACGCCATACTTTGCTTGGTAAGAACTGGTACAGTGCTTTGGAAGCCATGGAATTTGCGAAAGGATTTCATCAAGGCACCAGAAAAGACAGAATAACTCCAGAGTTCTCTCATCAAATAGAGATAGCGGGATTTCTTTTAACGTTATCATCAGCTTTACTATTTCCAGAAGAAACCATTACGGTTTCGTTCTTACATGATTGTCCGGAGGATTACGATATAGGATTCGAAGAACTGGAATCTAAGTTTGGTGCTAAAGTATCTAACGCTACCAAACTACTTACTAAAACTCATCGAGGGCATAAGCGTAATCCGGATACATATTTCATTGATATGATAAGCGATCCGATTGCTTCTGTTGTTAAGGGAGCCGACAGAATCAATAATCAAAGCACTATTGTTGGGGTGTTTTCTAGAGAGAAACAAAATTCTTATATAACAGAAACAGTCCAACAGATCATTCCTATGATCAAATCTGCTAGGAAGAGCTGTCCTAGGCAATTCAATGTATATCAAAATATTCTTTTTGTGCTGAGAAGCCAACTTGATATGATTCGTGCAATCCATGCCGCACAAGATTCAATGAAAGAAAATAAAAATGCCGACTAATGCAATTACAACATGTTTGAGGGAACTTCAAAAGTTACTTGGTGTTGAAAAGATCAAAATTACTTATGACTATGATGGTAGAAATTTTCCACAAAAACCAAATGAATGGTTGTACAATGAGGTTGTTTTGGAGCAAGGAAATCCAACTCCATTTACCCTTGTAAATGAAGAGGCTGGATTAATAATTGCTCGATGGAATTTACAAGAAATGCCTTCATGTTGTGGCATTGCTATCATGTCAGAGTTTTTTGTTAATCCAAGGAGCAGAAAAACTGGAGTTGGCAAAGAGATTAGTAAACTCATTCGTTTAATCGCGAAAAAAATGAATTATAGAATCTTATTAGGAACTGATGTAATTACTAATACGTATCATCAACAGTCTTTAAAAAGAGATAAGTTTAAGAGCTTACTAAAATTTCGCAATAGAAATACTGGTAATAGAATCAATATTTCTGCATCTGTACTTTGATAATAAGGAGACTTTATGTCTGATGATTTATTTGTTCTAGAAGTGAGAAAGTTTCAACCAACTTATAAAATGGTTTTGCTCACTATACATAGTGTTTTAGTGAGTGGTTTTTCATTCTTATGCTATCCAATTACTAAATTGGTAGAAGTAGTAGGCGAGACTTCTACGTTTGAATTTTACAATAAAAAGTAAAAATAAGATGTCAAGATATAGCCATGCATTAAGGGATCGAACAGCTACGGCTCTTACCGATTTTGCTACAGGATTGCTTAGAATGTCGGCGTTATTGCCAGGCATGTCGTGTAATATAGTATTATCTTATGATGATGCGCCCTCTTATACAGATCTAAGAGAAGTAGTTTTGTATGTAGAAAGAGATGACAATGGAATCTATTTCTTCAATGAAACTGAAATCGGTGACTTAGAACAAGCTACCATGATTTATTCTTTAGCTTGTGCTGAATTAATGAAGACCATTGCAACTGATGAATGGCGAGAAGATCATTTTGAAGAATTAAGTCTGGCGGCTTTGCCCAAATCAAGTGATGATAATACTGAGATAAGTTTGGAATCATTAGATGAGCTTACTAATCTTCTGAATGAAGAAGATAGCGATAATAGTGATGGTGATGAATTAGAAATTATTGAGTATTATAAACCAGAAATTTAAGTAGAGTGTGCTTGCTACTCGTGCCAAGGGTAGCAAGCACACTTTTTGTTTTTCAGTTTTAGATGGTATGTATAATGCATCATGCAATTAACATGCCAAACTATATCACCTCAAATATTACAGTGTCACTGTAAAACCTCCCATCATCTAATATGTTGTACTAAAGTAGTGCTGACAAGTTGAAAGCTAGAAGCTGAAACGAATCAGCAAAGTTAGCTAGTTAAAGTAACCCATCGGTTAACGTTAACCTAGCTAAGTTAGATAATGAAACAAGGAATAACACCTTGCAAATCCCAAAAGAGATGGAGTAATTCTTCTTCCATTAAAAGAGGGATAATAACAGAACCCATAGGGTTCAACATGGAGAGATAAACATGAGTGACGGTACTTTTTCTTACAATACGCTGAGTGCTTTTGTGGTTCGTGGTGAAGATGGTCGCCTTGATAGCGATGCGACCGTGGCGAAGTTCGTTGATCGTCTTGCTGAGTGGGAATCGGCAGTTGAGAAGGAGGATTCAGCTATCGCGGCGGCGGTACACGAGGTATTTGATACCAAGATTGTTAAAGGTGGATCGCTAAATATGGATGCCATCGTAACTTTTGCAATCCCTGCGCTGAATCCAAATTCGGACAACTTTGCGATTCTTCGTGATCGTATTAAGGATTGGGTTCGTACCAATGCCGATCAGCCTGCTAAGAAGTCCAAGGACGGAAAGACTGTTCTGGTTGAAGCTGAAGCGCCACGTACTCGCGCATTCTCTATCGCTAAGGGTAAGGGTGGCGGCGTGCGTCGTTGGGCTGATGTTGCAGTTAAGCCTGACAGCGAGTGATCATTAGCGGTTCGTTATGATGAGGGGAGGCTGTATTAATACAGCCTCCCCTCATCTGTTTTAAGATCATGCAAACATTGAAATGTAATTCATATATGTTTAATCTATCTAAAGACTCAATTGCTACTGGTACAGCCATGTTGGTTATGGCTCCTTGTATAGCTATTGTAGGGGCAGTAAAGAATCCAAACAGAGCTGAAGCTCTCTCAAATGCTCTATTAGTTTTTAGGGCAGGAATTTGTTTGTTGTTTAAAAGAACGATCAAGTAGGATCTTGGATACATAAAATGAAGAATGAATTTTATAATGTTGGTGACTTGGTGTATAAATCACCTGTCTATTCTGCTGCCTATCCAGCATGGAAAGTGGATAAGGGAGTAGTGCTATCTGTTAAAAAAAGATTGATTAGTGACCAATCTCTAGGAGCAATTGATCGAGCCTCATATAGAAGTAGATATGGTCACCAAGACAGGTATCCTATTTTTGAACTATTTATATCAACTAATCAAGGCAATTATTTAGTTAGTCAATTTGGATTTAATAAGGATGGCATTAACAATGAGTAGCAAGAATAATTCTGAGTTGGAAAAAGAGTTTCAAGAGTCACTGCGTACATTTGGTGTGACTATCCAACGTAAATTACAACTCGCTAATAAAGCGCTTGTAGATGCGGATGCCCATCCAGCAGGTGCTCGAGCATTAAATGAGGCATGTGCATTAGCTGATGAACATGGCATTCCTTTTCATAGTAAGGTGATTGCCATAGGTAATCATGTTGCTTCCTTGGAAAATAATTATGTTCCAGATTCTTATTTTGAAAAATTTAATAGTCTAGATCCTAATGAAGTGCAAGAGCTAACAAGCGTAGCTGCATTTGCCTTAAGCAAAGGAACTGTAGAAGATGTAGATGAAGATTGGGATGAATCTGAAGAATGGGATTCTTCTGATGAAGGTGATGGTTGGGCACCTTCAAATGTATGCTGGTAAGATGAAAGGAAATTTCAATGATTCTAATTGGTTCGCGTGCTCTTATGATAAGAGCACCTTATATCCTTAATAGATCGCCTAAAGATTTTGATTGGATATGCACAGAGAAAGAATTTGATCATTGGATAACTGAACAATCATTTAAAGCACAACCTACAGATGTTTCTGTTATATCTGAGAATAAAAGAATTGTGCGAGGTGCAGTAAATTGTGAGTTTGAAATTATACGACCAGGGACTAGTTCTGAGCTTTTGCAAAGCTTAGTCTTTGAAGATTCAGAAACAATAGAGACTCCATTTGGATTGGTCCCTAGTCTTGATTTGTTATTTACAATTAAATGCTCCCACAGGTATTTAAAGAACTCACCACATTTTTGGAAGAACTTGAGCGACTATCATTTAATGAAAAGAGTCGGTGCTCAAGTAAAAGATAATCTTTCAAGTTTTCTTAAACTTAGAGAGAAAGAAACATATACTTATACTCATCCAAAATTAAATACTTCTAGAAAGAATTTTTTTAGTGATGATCAAGTATCTTATGTATATGACCATGATTCTATTCACGAAGCAGTAAAACATTTAGATCGCCCAGCATATTCATTTTTCCAAAAAGATGGAGAAGAAGTAGCGTGCGATAAGAATAAATTTTTTGCTTGTTCTCGTGAAGTACAATTGTATTCTGTGGTAGAGGAGTCTGCTGTATTAGCAATTGAACGCAGTTTGGTTCCTTTTCCTGGTAAGTGGTCCCCAGAATATGCATGGAGGTTCGCTTTCTCCAAAGTATGCACAAGTATATCTTCTGGATGGTGGAGAGCTTTTGCTTATGATAATGCTTTGGATTGTCTGAGATTATATCCAGTTGATTATTGGAGTAAATTTCAGAAAGGATTATCTGATGGCTTAGTTAAGCCATTTAACCCATCCGCAAAAGCTTCATAGGCTGGAGTATAAAGATTTTTCAAGAGCCTTAGACTCTTGAAGCAGACTTGTTTTATTAAGGCGTTGACGGGCGGTAATGTATATTATTGCCACGAGCCAAGATGAAATAGGAAATGAATTTTTATAAAATTCATTCAATTATTAGTAGTTATTATTAAGTAGATATGGAATGTATTAATACAAAGTAGTTGGGAATATTAAATTAACCTATTATAGAGTGTTAATACATGGTCTTACTCAGTATAGTAAATTCACGTGCGACCATGACTGCCAGGGAAATGGGTGAATGAATTACATTGAGCAATACCAAACGTCAAGTTAGTTTAAGATAGTAAAACATGAATTAATGTGTATTAGTTAAGTTTATAGAGTAGAATATTGTATCGGTAGCATAACTTGGTTTAAATCCAGGAAAGTACAGGTTCAATTCCTGTTTCTACTTTAAATTAATTGATCAATTATTTTAGATGGATGTTCGTTTCATTCACTTGACGCCAAGAAAATTCAAAATTGATTCAAAATTAAACAGAAGGAATATTGTCTTATGTTCAGAATTGTTCCATACAAGCGTACCAGTGAGTCAGCTAAATTAGTAGCTCAGAAAATGACCGAGTTAAGTGGAAGGCGTGTTGTTTCTGGAGAAGCAAGTTTAGATCATAGAAATATTTTATGGGGCAATTCAAGTGTACCGCTCGAAAATCTACAACCAGCAGCAGCTATTGGAATCGCCAAAAATAAGTTAAGCACCTTAGATAAATTAAAAAGTTCGAATGTTTCTATACCAGAATACACAACTTCTAAATCTGTTGCTGAGGATTGGGTTCGCAATGGCATTGTTGTGGTAGCTCGCAAACTCTTAAATGGTTCAGAAGGTCGAGGCATTGTACTGTGTCGGCATCTTCCTTTAGAAGATGCACCTTTATATGTTAAACTAGTTGAGAAAGATAAAGAATTTAGAGTACACGTCTGTAACGGTGTTGCTATTGATTTGCAAGAGAAGAGACGAAAAAATGGCGCCCGAAACCCTGATGGCACCAGACCAGATGGAATTATTAGAAATATTGATAGCAACTGGGTATTTTGTCGAAACAATATTGTTGAGCCACCTGGACTTCGTGTATTAGGTATAACGGCTGTTCAAGCACTTGGATTATTGTTTGGTGCTGTTGATGTAGTGCATAATACTAGAAATGGTAGTTTGCATGTACTAGAAATTAACACTGCGCCTGGACTATGTGATTCTACTGCGACCAAATATGCTCAGGCGTTTTTAAACCTTTGATTGATGGATATGTTTTATGGATGAAGAAGAGAATGATTTAGTAAATGACGCAGAGCCAGTACAACCCATCGAACCACTAGATGTAGGAGCGGATGTTCCAGTAATAGCTCCAGTGCCAATACCACCACCACCACCTCTTCCTCAACCTCGTCCTGTTCCTTTTATTAATAATTATGAAAGGATTAGACCACAAGCGATTTGGATGGAAGATGAACCCCGTAATGACTACTGGGAATATGAAAACCAACAGGCTCGTGAGGAGGATTTTAGGGTAAGGTTGCAACGTTATAGACAGGTCGCCGCCGCCGGCGTCGCGCCGTGGCTTAATAGAGATTGGGAAATTTGGTCGCAACAGAACGTGGGCGCAGCTCACCCAGTACCTAATCCTCATATTCCGGTGCCCAGAAACCCAAATATAAATCAATTTATAAACCAAATTATTAATAATGAGGAAATAAGAGAGCGTCACATGAATTATGATCAGTTGGTAAGAAGATATCCATCATTGGTAGACAGGTATCTTCCTGATTTATCCAATAAGGCTAATGCTTTGAGTGCATTACGAAGTATTGAATCTGATAGAAATGCAACTCTAGAAGAGAAAACGGCACTTCGTGATTATGTAGGCAATCACGAAGTAGCATCTGTTTATAACTATCAGTGGTGTGTTGACTGCGAATCAATGGTAGGGCATCCTAATCATACACATTGTCCACATTGTATTTATCCATGTACTGTTGTTGAGCCGGGTCATGTTAATCCTCCATCCAATACTCAGTTAGCAGTATGTGGATTTTGTGGAGAATGTTGTCGTAGTAAAGGTCATAGATACTGTCCTACTTGCAATACTCACAGTGATAGATTATGTCGACATTGCAGTAAATGTACTGCTTGCTGTGCTTGTCAACTTTGTCCCGCACGAGGTTGTCAAGAGATGCAAGAATGTAATGATTGTTGTAATTGTCTCGATCATTGTACCTGTCCAGCACTACAATCTAATGGTACATATGGTAAATCTTTTCCAGCTTTCAAAAAGAAAGAGCGTCGACTGTTTGATTGCCAACGTCTAGCTGGTGTAGAGTGGGAGTACAATCGATTATCTACACAAAGATATTTCGACCATTGGGTAAAGAAGTGGTTAGCGGATCGGCACCAAGATGATTCATGCGGTTATGAAGCCGTTACAGCTCCCATCGCTGGCGACTACATGGTCAAATGTATAGAGGCTTTGGGAAAAGTTTTTGAAAAGAGTAAGGCGTCAATTGATAATCGATGTTCAATTCATGTACATGCAGATGCAAAAGACCTTCAGTGGTCAGATATGTTCAGACTGTTGAAAGTCTATTCGATTGTAGAACCTGTTCTTTATATGTTAGCAGGGCAAGAACGCCTCGATAATAGATATTGTGTGCCCTGTGGTAAAGATTATGCTGCTGCTCTTGAAAGGATTGATCGTAAAGATGCAGTCATGGCTGTAGCATTTACTCCCATTACACGTGATGGAAGAAAAAGTGAAGTCAATCTTATTCCTGATAATGGTCGCAATTCACAGCGTGCCAAACCAGGAAAACGTGCCGATAATCATGCGTATTGTCGACGCAAAGGATTGAACATTCTTCCTTGGTTGGCTGGTCGAGGACCTCGACCAAACACTCCAGTTAGCATCGTAACTCAAGCCAATGATACAATTGAAAAAATTGCGCAACGCAATAATGTTTCAATTGCGGCATTGATGCGTTGGAATAAGATTAAACCTGGTACGCGTTTTGCGGCTGGACAAAGACTTATCGTCAATAAGCGTATTGTGGCACCTGATACTACAGTGGAGTTTAGAATTCACCCTAACACACATGATGCTAATCGTGTTATTAATTGGGTGAAAGTTATACTGCGTTTGGTTGATTGGGCAGCTAAATCAACTGATAACGATTTAGAGAAACTTCCTAAGTCAGCCCTTAGGATTCTCTGTCAAGTCATTGCACCCGAATGTGCTCCTTGGATCATGTCGAGAGTGCAAGAGTGGCGTAAGGAAACATCAAAAATCAATGGACGTCACGAGCGTCGCATTAGCCTAAAGGGCGGAAAGTACAGTTACTAATATGTGTGGACTGAGTGGTTTTATTGGATTGCCGTTATCTAAAGATGAAAAGCTGATGCTTGTTTTAGGTCTCGGCGATGGCATCGACAATCGTGGTGGACATAGTTGTGGATATGTCAGCGTTGCTGAGGATGGTAATCTTCAGTATGCCAGAAAAAAAGGCACATGGATTCGTGCTCGTATTAGATTTACTGAGGGCGCTGCTTCTGAAGTATGTATGATGCATGCTCGTTGGGCAACTTGTGGTAATAAAGAGGATCCAATGAATGCGCATCCGTTTTCTATTCGACGTAATGGACGTGTAGTTATGTGGGGCGCACATAACGGTATGGTTCCTGATGCTTTTAAGAGTGCTAAGGCACATGGTCGCGATATCAATGTAGATTCTCAAGAAATTTTTGAGCTTCTTGCTGATAAGAATTACGAAGGCATTCGAGAGATGTCTGGCTATGGTGTGATTACTTGGATTGATACTGATCATCGTGATTATGTTAATCTCGCCAGGCTTTCATCTCATTCCGATATTTGCGTAGTCAGTGTCAAGGGTGGTGGTGTAGTCTGGGCATCTACTTGGAAAATTCTTAAGGAAGCTCTTAAGTTAGCTGATCTAGAAGTGGATCGTGAGTTTAAGATTGACGAAATCGGTCGAGTATATCGTATTCGAGCTGATGGTGTCTTCAAAACCAAACTAGATGGTATCAAAGTTGGAACCTATAATAAGTTGACCAAAACACAAACCACCGTTGGTTCTACGACAACTGTAGATACACCTTCAGTGCCATCTGACGAGATAGATGAAACACTTATTGTAGAAACAAAAGTGCCAGGAGAATCAGAATATAAATATGCTTCCTCTTATGGTACTGGAGCCTCTTCAACTGTTACGAATGGCTCTGGAGTTTATTCCCCTGCCTTTTCTGCATGGCAAGGCAAGCAAGGCAATGTAGATGATGAAGAAGCGTATCGTCAATGGTGTGGGTCTGAATAAATAATGCATCTTTATCAGAAGCCTGGGATATCCCAGGCTTCTGATAAAGATGAGAAACTATTATGATTATAGTAACTAAGAATTCTACCTACGAGTTTGATAGTGAAAATTCACGTTATCGTAAGATAAAACCGGAGTGTGGCGAGTGGAAGGTTTATTATGGTTTTGCTTCGGAATTAAAAAATGGTGTAAAAGCCAAAATAGTAAGAGATGATAACAGAACTACTATAACTTCTATTATTTGTGAAATTCAAGAAGACGATGAAGATGAAGTCTAGAAATTATAGAAAAGAATCGCCGGGCTTGAAGAAAGGGGAGTTTCTAGAAAAGAAACGTAGCTACCAAAGACGTACCAAGATATATACAAATATTAATTCAGCTTGTAAAGATGCTATGGAAAATGGCAAAGCTGAATTGATAATTGACAATAAAAAATTTTGTTTGACTGATCATCCTTACAAGAACTATTCTAATTTTTACGCTTTTGTTCGCATGACAGGTTTTGGAATAGTTTTAGCAGAAGTGTGTGAAAAAGATTCTGGGTGGATGAGAATCGTATATCCTCATTGTAAAAGAACAACTAATACTATTAGCGGTATTAATTCTTTTATCTGGGATAACATAGCTGCCTATGTTAGTGATTTTGATGTCCTGTCAGAAAGTTCGGATTCTATAATGAGAACCTTCGAAAAACAGATAAAAGAAGAGTTTGTATAATCTGGCAGATATGTTGTAGTAGGCTTCAATTAAATATAAGCATGTTTTAATTTATATGGTAGCTAATATTGAAAGAAAAACAACTTGCTTACATGCAGATGTTTTTAAAAATTTTCGTTGGGAAAGTCAAAAATTTTCTGATCGATTCAATACTGAGTATGAGTATTGTGATTGTAGGATTTGTAAAAATTCTATCTATACTGGACTATGCCGTATAGTAGATGTAGTTTCTGAAGATAATCTGAATTGGGATATCCCAAGTGCAAAGGAACAGAATATGAGTAAAGACAAATTATCGGTCTCTAGAAGTTTAAAAAGTCGTCATGCCAAAGAAGGTAATGGTATGAGTCTAAAAGAGTTTGCGCGTCGACTTGTTCGTGAGGATAATGAATCCGCCAAGGATTGGTTTGCTAACAAGGCGGGTTTGCTAAACGCAGAACGTTCTGATAAAAATAAAACACGTGTTTCTTCAGAGAAATCAGCCACCAAACTTGCCAAACGTAGTAAAAAGAAAGGCAGTAGCAATGTCTCTGTTGCCGCCGCAACACCTGCTATTACCAAATCTGCTAAGACAAAATAATCTTAAACAAAGGAATGAAACATAATGATGTATTTTCAAAGTGACAAAGTAGTATATAGAGGAACGAAGTTTCCCGAACTGCGAACAAAACTCGGCGAAGTGTGCACGCGTGTAAGCGGAAGTGAACATGGGGTGGTGGTAGATTTTGGCGATGATTCTTATGTTATGGACAGTCGTAACCTAGCTCCTTATCTACCGTCTAAAGAACCTAATGCCAAGGAACCTGAAATTCAAATTCGACGCAAACGAATTGATTTAGAGCAGGAATAATAGCTTTATAATTGGTGGGAGGGACTACTTCCCTCCCATCGCATAATCATATAATTATATATTAAGTATTTTCAAGAAATTAAAGGAATTTTTAAAATGATGACTGCACGTGAGCTAGTGGGTAATTGGCTTAAAAATCAACGTAATATTGGCGTTCGTTTAGAAGACAAAAGAAACCTCATTGAAGATGTTATTATCATTACTTCTATGAGTGATTACGGTAAGAATGAAATTTATTTTGTAGGAACATACGCCAACACCTCTGGCTGTTCTGGTTATCTTAAAGATATTGATTCGGTTTCTATCTTAGAAGGTGAAGAACTTACTAAACTGTTCTCTCTTTATGAGAAGAAACAAGTTGAGAATTTGCATTCTCAACTTTCGCATTCTGGATATGTTGGTGTATTGTCAGAATTCTTTGTAGAAGATGAAGATGGTGCATGTATTCCTTCATCTGCTTTTCTAGCTACACGTCCTTCGTCTAGCAGTAAATCATGGTATGATTCAAAAGTTGATTCACACCAAAACGGAGTTGCTGGAGAAATTCAAACAACCTATAATTCTTGTTTAGCCATTACTATTGATTCCTTGGCTTATGGATTGAAACATTTGTCAGATTCTGCTAAGAAACTATCTAGCAAAGCTAAAGTATCTGCTAAGTCTGTTATGCCAATTTCCGATGCGATTATGCAAGCGTCTACTGATAAAATGCCTACTTTGGGTAATGCAACTGTCAGTAACGCTTACGGATTGAAACTTAATGCGCCGGATCCACGTACTGTTCCATTTCGTTGTGCGCAGTCTGCTTTACAGTTTCAGTTGTATGGTTTTAATAATCTTACTGAAGAACGAGGTAAATCGATCGTGATGACACTGGATGCAACACTAGGAGTTGCGTGTGTGTCTTTGCTTGCGGGAATTAATCATCCAGATCGAGTTAAGCTGGGTGGTCTTCCAGGTGATTATAGGATAGTCACTTCTGCTTTAGAATATTTTTCTCTCGGAAATTCATGGATGATTCATCCTATGATTGCTAATTTGGTTTTTGATTTTGCTCGTAAATGCGCAATTCTTGGTCATAAGAATCTAGGCAAATATTGGTCGGCTTCGAAAGAAGATGTTATTTCTTGCATGATGGATTTGGATGTAGATAAAGCTCATGCCATCATGGATCGAAATAAGGATATTATGATGAAAATTTTCCAAGCCGCTTGGCCAATTTGTAATGGTTCTAATGCGGCTGGTGTGCCCAATTTATCTAATGAAATTAAACCAGATAAAGCTAGGGATGTAATGTATGATATTTTCTATAATGGTATCACTACAGTAATTGATAATCCCACAGACATGTCTGCTAACTGGACTTTAGATGGTACATGGATTGCTCACTCAGAAGGTGATAATAAAAATGTATGGCGTACTCTCAATGCACTATACGGTACACGCAAGTTTCCTAATCAAGTAGTACATGGTTGAAATTCAGTTTATAAACAACCAGATAAATATTAATAGAGATTGCGATAGATTTTATGAAGAATGAATTAAATATTACTGATTATGTAGTTCAAGATTTGATGGAAGGAGAGTATGATAAAAGCATCTTACATATTCCTTTATTCCCAGTAAACATGCGTTTATTCCATACCAGCCCTCAATTTCATAGTTTGATCATGCAGGTCATTGCATACATGAAATTTAAACTACAAAATAAGTTTGCAGGCTATTCTCAGCCTCGTGGGATTTCTGGGGCTAACTTAGGAATTCCATGGAATATTATTGGTTACCGTATTAATAGCAAAATTCATTTTATGATTAATCCGGTGGTAAAAAATAGATCCGTTGAAACGGAAATGAGAAGTTCAAATTGTGGATCTGTTAGATTAAAAGATAATATTTTCGTTGAACGACATATCTGGGTTGATGTAGAATATTACGATGTAGAAGGCGTGCTACACATGGACCGTTTCTACGGTGCAGATGGCGGATATACAATTCAACATGAGATTGAAAACAATCTTGGTATTTTAATTACAGATAAGAATAAGGAGAACTGATTTATGTTTAAATGTCAAATTACAGGTCGTATGTCTAGACCAGGTGAAAAAGTTAATAAGATTGTGACGGCAACTCGTAACAAAATTTATTATGGCTGGTTCCGTAACGAAGAGACTGGTAGGTTCGAACAACATGAGGTAGGTCGTGGTTCTGAAATTGTTTCAGAAGTCAATGCTACAGAGGAAGGCGTGCGTGTGTGGACACAAATGCAAAGTAATGTATGTCTATTTGACAAGCCTGTTAACTCTTAAGTTTCCAGTTTTATATAAAGCTGGTAGCGCACCATTATAATATGAATAGATAGTTTTAACAGCTTCTATCTCGGCACTGTTAATTAAGAATTAACAGATGATTAAAAAGCTGTTTAATGTTTGTACCAGTTAAATTAATGTTTGTACCAGTTAAAGTCACTAGAGTTAAATGTTATGGACACCATAGATAAAAAAGAATCTGATTTAAATAATCAAATTGATGATATCAATGAATCATTAACTGAATCTAAGTTAAGACTTTCTGAATTGAAAAGAAAACTTGAAGCTGAAGAAACCATAGCTATTGGTTTGAAATTATCTAGGGATCGTGTGAAAGAGTTATTACGGCAACATATAGCCTCACTACCAGATACGAGCGAACAAAAGTTACGTGATAATCAAGTGGATAAAGAATTTAGAGATAAATTTCCTTTGCTTTTGGAAAAATTATGATTGGATATTATTGTGCTACCTGTTCAAAAGAGCATAGATGCGAAGATGATTGTCCATATTCTTTTGAGATAGAAAACAGAAATACTATTTCTCCTTCAAATAGAGAGGCATCAAGTATTTCTATTTGGAAAGATTTAAGGGTGGGAGAATCAATATCTGTTTATCTGAATAACAGATTAATTACTTTGAAAAGAACAAGCTAGAAACATATATAATTACGTTAATCGTATATCAAAAAAGTTAGCAATGCAGGCGATAAAATAATCTTATTATGGATGTGAAACGGTTAGTTTTTTATAGATTATTTTGAGGCAACCCATCTGCTTACACACAATCTGATAATAAAGAAAATAATTTTATGAAGACATGGGAAGCTTTTGATTATGTATCAAGTCAAATTAAGACTGGCAAAATTAAATTTGATTTAAGAAATCATACATCTCGTAATATTAAAAAAGAATGTAGAATTTCTGGAATTGAATTCGATTCTTTTACGGAAGAAGAACTATCTATTATTAGTTTAGGTGGTAAAATAGAGCCCAAAAAACTTTCATTTAAGTATTTCAATTGTCAACACTGCGGAGAGGATATTGAATTTATTTTTGATGGAGAGATCATTACCACTGAAGCTACCTGTCAATTTCCAAAGGGAGTGAAAGAAGTTACGATTGAATTAAATATACCTTCAGGTGTAATGGTATTTGCAAATGATCTTAGGAAATGGTTTCCCGTTCAATTTGATTACAATGTTAATAGTGATGCAGGTATACTGAAAACAATTCTTGCTTATGAAAAAGTAGGAATGGCTCACGGTTTTGTTGGTAATACTTGTCCTGGTGTCTATCAAATTAATAATCAACGTTTATCTATTAGTGCTGGATGTTGTGATATTGGTGAGGAAACATGGGATGATGAACAGCAAGATTACGTACCTATGACAGAAAATAAGGCAGTAGAAATTACTCCTGCCGGAAATCGTGTAGGTAGTATCTGTACTGATTTGTGGTGGTATTCTGTAGTTGATTACGAAGATTTTAAAAGAAGATTTTTGGATATGGGAGGAAGTCTTAAAAATTTTAAAAGGTATATAAAAAACAAGTGTGATGTAGTAGGTGTACAACCTGGTTTGTATCATTTTCTTCATTTTTTTAATGTAGATGATGACTGGGAAACACACAAGACTCGGCGCGTCCCTAATCATTATGCATTAATTTCTTGGGCTGGGGTCTCAAGAGAAGAAGATTTATATGCCAAATACAAAAGTATTAATTATACGATTGGTCAATGCTGGCTTGCTACGGTAACTACTTGGCCATCTTTATTTGGATTTAAAGATGAAGATTTTCCGAGATCTCTTTCCATGAAAGAGAAAGCTAGTAAAATTCAAACCTTTCCAATTGAACAAATTGAAAAATCAGTAGCACACTTTTACTCTAGAACTTTTTGTAATTTCGGAAGAAATGATTGGCACCCTAGTGGCTGGGGCTGTCACGTTCCAATTCCTTTGGATACTCCGGATTTTTCTTTGCCGCCTATGACTTCCAAACACTATTGGCATGACATGGATAGAAAATACTGTGGATTATATCTAGCTGGAACAGGAGAAGAGTCTTATTTAGGTGGTCAAATATATACACTTAATGAGTCTTTCCTAAGGTCTGCTTATGATGTTGCTTATGCAATTCTTAAGTTTGGATGTAAAGAAGATAGTTATTATAGAACTTCTGAGCAACATCTTCGACATGAAGAAAAGCAAAAAGAAATCGCTTTGGAATCACTTAGCAATCTAAATAAGAAATTTCCTGGTACTATTCCAAATAACTGTAAGGATTTTCTAAACGAGAATAAATAATGTCCAAAGAAAAATTGCGTGAAAATCTTCGTCTTAAACTAAAATCTAGACCTTTTAATTCTGCTCTAATGCGACAACTATCTTTTGACTTTCATGACGGAAGTATTTTTGAGTCTCCTGAAGAAACTGAAATTGCAAGACAAGCTTTTGCAAAAAAATATTTTGATATGAAATGCGGTTATTTACATTTAGGCTGGGATATAGATGAATATTGGTCTTTAGTTGCTAATCGAATAATGATACCATATGTGTTGGCTATTTATAATGAATTAGTTAGTAAAGGTTTTAACGAACAAAATACTCTAATGTATGGTGATGCAGATGGTGATGTTTTTTGGTTACCCGCGAAAAATTCAAACACCAAAGTATTTGTGCATACCAACCAATGCAGAGACTATATTTATATATTAACAGAATTTCCATCACATAAAAAATCTGTAAAACCAAGATATGAGTTTCATATTAGAAGACTTTGGAGAAATTGGAATTCTTTGAGTGAATACGAAAAAAGTATGTTAGAAGATCTTTATTTAGGAGTGCCCAAAGATACTAATAGTTTGTCTGAGACTTTACAAATAAGTAAAGAAGAGTTTATTAAAACGATTCTTCAGAATGTAAATTCTATTGAAGAAATTGCCGATGATCATTATCAGTATTCTAAGCGTCATAGTTTAGAATATTATCGTGAGCGCGGCTTCGTTATGAGAGATTTATCTGAACCGTTCAACGGAATTTATGGAGATGCGAGAGATGGCGGATATGTATTTTCTATGGATTACTGGGGACGTACGGAACATACATGTAGTAAATTCTCGCTACTTGAATTAATATCATCATGTTACTTACCTAACATTGCTGAGCAGCTAAAGCTAAAATTAGATAACGAATGGTTAATAAATAACTCTTAGGATCAATCATGCCGAACGATATCAGAATCTTCACAGGACGTTCGAATATAGATTTGTTTGATAAGTTTTTCGAATTTAATAAGTTTGATGAATTACTAGGAATCCCTAGCTCTTTAACTAAAGGTAAAGGGATTGTTACTCAATTTTCTGATGGCGAAATATTTTTCACTTGTCAAGAGTCTGTTAGAGGAATGGATTGTTATATATTACAATCTACTTGTGCCCCGCATAATGATAATATCATGGAGCTCTGTATTATGTCAGACGCTTTAAAGAGAGCTTCAGCGGCAAGTGTAACTGCTGTAATTCCATATTTCGGATATGCTCGTCAGGATAGACAAGTAGCTCCTCGTACACCTATTACGGCTAAACTTGTTGCTGATATGATCACTACATCAGGGATAGATAGAGTTGCTATTTTAGATGTGCATTCGTCTCAAACACAAGGTTTTTTCAACACTCCACTGTTTGATAATTTACAAGCTACTTCTTTCTTGTGCCAAGATTTAATAAAACATTATTGTAATTGGTTCCCTCATGATGCGGTTATTGTTTCTCCTGATGTGGGTGGTGTAAAAAGAGCTCGTAATTTTTCTAAAAAACTTAATGGATGCGGATTAGCTATTATTGATAAAAGGAGAGATAAACCTAATGAGTCTGAAGTAATGAATATTATCGGAGATGTCAAGGGTAAATATTGTGTTCTTGTAGATGATATGATTGACACTGCGGGGACTCTATGTCAAGCGGCGCAAGCTTTACAAGAAGCTGGAGCTATTAGCGTAATTGGTTGCGCTACCCATCCTATTTTGTCTGGTTCTGCTATTACAAGGATTAATGATAGTCCACTTACAGAAGTGATAGTTTCAGACACAATACCTTTGTCTGAATCTGCCAAAAAATGCAAAAAAATCAGAACGGTATCCTGTGCAACGATGCTACGTATTGCGATTGATAGGATTCATCGTTGCGGTTCAGTATCTGAAATTTTTGCGGAATAATAATGTCTAAAATGGAAAAATCGATTTTTGAAATCGCACTACACGAAACCATTGTATTTTCTTCTGAAGAGATTGATACTGTTATCTCATTCACGGGTAGTGGATTAAAATGGTGGTTCTCCATTGGAAAAGATAATAAATTCTCATTATCCGATACACTAGATATCTTCAATGATGAAAATCGTGCACCCATCGCCTATGCTCGTAAATTAGCTAAAGATTGGTTTGAGTGGGAACTTAAAGAATTTGCAGCGGAATCACAGGAAGATTCGAACTTTGAATTTTCTACAAATAATGTCATACAAGAAAAGTCTACTTACCCAGCTCCTGACTCTTCAGAAAAAAATTTTCCAATTGTTGAACCCCCAGAGCTAGATGCTGACAAAAAAGATGCACATACAGAACATTGTTGCGAGCAACATCTTAATTGTAAATTTAAAAATGTTAACTGTACAGTTGTATTAGGTAAGAAGAAATCTAGTTATCCTTGTACATGCAATAAGACGCCTTATAAGATAAAGGAAATTTATTATGGGTAGCAGTAATGATGTTACTGTCTTGTTTCCGGATCGCGAAAGAAAGCAAAGAACTCAACGCGGTATGCCATCTCGCTCTTATATATTACCTCCATCTTATGAGGAAATGGTAAGGAGCGCATTCAATATTTTGTTAATGGATAGGCAAGAACAGGGAAGAACAATTGTAACATTTTTTCTTGTTTCAAAAGAAAATAAACCTTTTGGATATCTAAAAATTACAGAAGATAAAGAATATCCTATTGGTCGTTCATGTGAGTCGTATAGAGCGCTTCAATATCTATATGATGATGTATGTTCTAGTGTATGGTGGTACTCGTCTCTTGAAGAATTGATAATAAAATCTGCGACGAAACCTACGGCTCGTATTAAAAACGAAACATTTATAAAACAAATAAAAGATAATTTTCAAAAATACATTACTATATAAATCAACATTTCATTCGGAGAGTCAAAATGCCTAATGTTCGTGAAGTTTTTCCAGGCTTAGAAAAGTTACGTCGTGTTAAAAGAGGTCGTCAACCACAGACAATGTGGACGCACGCCCCTAGTCTAGAAACAGTGATTCCTAAATTAGCAACCAACATTGTTGATTCTCATGTAAAAACGAGTGAAACAAATGGTGTTGTAACGGAGATGCGTCGTTACGTATTACGTAGCGGCAACAGATTTGGATATCTTTGTATTAAGACTGCTAACATAGCCTTAGCAACATGTAAATCTTATAGTGATTTTCAAAGGGTGGTTGATTCATTAGAGCAATCTATCAAGTGGTCTAATAGCTTACCTCGATTAATCGAATACGTAACAGCACATTGCACATCACCTTCTTATATTAATCGTGTCAGTCAACTTCAAGTTTAATCATGACGAAAAAAATATGGGATATTTTCCCTTCCTATATTCAGAGAAAACGTGTTCAAAGAGGTGTTGAAGCAAAAGGAAAAATTCTTTCTTTACCCAGTGAAGAAGAATTATTTGCTTCTCTATCTGATGAAATGTTATTATTACATCAAACCGTTTCTTCTGCAAATATGGATATTCTAGTCGTGTACAAAAGAGCTAACGACAATCACTATGGTTTATTAATTACTAAATGGTGTAGGTGTAGACTGTGCCTACACCCGATAATGAAGTGCAATAGTGGCGAATTACTCCAGCAATTAGTGGATCGGTACTTAGCACGCATAATTTGGTTCGACTCTTTTATAAGTCTGTATAACTCATTACCTAAATATTCTTATATAAAAGAATTTAGTCAAGTACTTGAAAAGTACGCTAATAATAATAATCTATATATTGGTTCTGTCGTGGATCCTGCTCCTCCAACCATAAGAGAATAATTGGGATTAAATTTTTATGTGTGTTATATACTTACAAGTTTATACATTAATTTTGAAAGATGATTTGGTAAAACTATGAAAAATAAATTATTCAATTTTTCTCATGATATGAATATGTCAGAGAGTGATTTTAATGAAGCAATGGAAGGGCTCATTCATAAAGGTTTTGCAGAAAAAATACTGATTGATGACAAGCAATATTTTCAACTTACTCCTATGGGTGAGCTAATGAATAAACATTTGTCTCGTACATCTGTACCAGAGATTTTAAGTTAAGAGTAAAATATTTATGGTTTATATTCGTGATTTGTTAGCTTGGTTAATTACTATTGTATTTGTAGTAGCATGTATTAGAAATGTTTTTTACGATACACACATGTTGCAAGCCAAGGCACAACATGTAGCCTGTAATGAAAAAAATAATTGTAATTTACAATTAGTACAAATAATGAGAACTCCTATTAGTAGCGAATATTCTTTTTCAAATCTAAAGGAGACGCACACAGTTACCTGTAGACGTGATTTTATTTTTTATGGTGAGTATGAATGCGTAAAATGAGAATTAAGACAATTATACATAATAAAATATTATATAATTGCGATTAAGAAAAGTTTTGGCTGGTGAAAAATGAGAAATATTAGAAGCGGAGTATTTGAGACCAACTCATCTAGTACACATAGTATTGTAATTTCTGAGAATACAAATGGAATCTTAGATACTATTGTGCCTGATGACGAGGGTGTGATTATCTTATCTGGAGGAGAATATGGATGGTCATGGGAGAAGTTTAACGATCCATTAAGTAAAGCTAACTATTGTGCTTTAGACTTACAAAAGAATCCGGCAAATATTAGGATGCTAGCGGATGTTATTACGCAACATACTGGTGCAAAAAAAGTAGTCTTCTCCCTTGAAGGATATATAGATCATCAATCTGCTGGCGCTTCAGAAACTGCATTTGTTAATTCAGAAGTATTAAAGAATTTTATTTTTAACCCTAAATCATGGTTGTTTACGGGTAATGATAATGATTATGCCCCACCTAATTTTTATGACGTAGATGATATGATTTACACACATCAATTAAGTATTAGTGGTGTTGCAGAAACTGCTAAGTTTACATCATTACCCAACATAGACACTGAAGAGTTTCAAGAAACTATCTCTGTTTTGATAGAAAATCATCCTATTTGTAAGCATGAAAGTAATGATAGAGAACCTTATAGAATAGTGTCATGGGCACGTACAGATATTAATGGCAAACAATTTTGCTCTTGGGATTCATTAAAAGATGGTATGATTACTTTGTATAAGATTAAGACGGTTTACTCTAAGGATAAAGGAAAGTATATTGGTGATATGATTAAGTCATCAAAACAAATTCCATTTAAAATCGTAGAACTGTAAACATATAGATAGAAATGAATGATATAATGTACAAAGTATCACCTGCTCAAATTGGGTTGTATTATGGTAGGGGTGCACAGATTGTTCATCCAATCAAAAATGAAAAATATTTATGTCAAGCTGTAAAAACAGATAATGGAACGGTAATGATTGTAGATCGACCAGATCTACCGTACTCAATGTCCATCGAAGATCTTAGAGATATTTACGGAGGAGAAATTATTCAAATAGAAATTATGAAAGAAGTTGATCATAACGATGCGCACTATATGCATCATGGAAATTTTCCCAAAGTAAAAAATGCACGGGCTCTTAAAAAAGTATGTAAGAAATACGATGATTATTTTAATAATCTAGCTAAGAAGAAAAAATGAAAGTTTTGTATTCTTACCAAAACGGACATACACACGTGTGTATGTTTGAAGATGGTTCCAAAGAAAGAGTTTTTAATGGACTACCTAAATTGATTCATCCTGAATCAATTGATGTTAAGATTACAGATTTTTGTGATGCTGGTTGTACTTTTTGTCACGAACAATCTACTACACAAGGTCTTCATGGTGATTTAAATAAATTATTAGAAATTTTACAACCTCTTCCTCCTGGTGTTGAAATTGCAATAGGTGGTGGCAATCCATTGTCTCATCCTGAGCTTCTTGTCTTTTTAAGAGAACTACAAGAAAAAGAATTAATAGTTAATATTACGGTTAATCAAAAACACCTTCAGCAATATAAAGATTTAATACTTTATCTTATTTCTGAAAAGTTGGTTTATGGAATTGGAATTTCCTATTCTTCTAAATCTTATATACCAGATATTATTCCAATTATTAAAGCTAGTAGTAATGTTGTTTTCCATACTATTATGGGGATAAATTCTATTTCGGATATTGATGATTTGTTAACTTTATCTCAGCAGTATAATCAAACATGTAAGATCTTAATTTTAGGATATAAGGTTTTTGGGTTTGGAATAAATTATTATTTGAAAAATAATAAGATTGAAACTAACAAATATCAGTGGTATATCAAGCTAGCTCCTTATTTCAGGAAGCAGGGTTTAATATTATCATTTGATAACCTAGCAATTCAACAAATGAATCTACAAAGATTTTTTACTAAAACTGCTTGGTCTAAATTTTATATGGGTGATGACTTTGTTTTTACTATGTATATTGATGCTGTGAAACAACAGTTCGCTCCTTCCAGCACTTCTACTGATAGAATATCATTTGATGATTCTTCCTTATGCACGTTTTTTCAAAACAAGCCGTAATATGATTATTAGCTTGAAGAAAAAAGTTTATTTAGCTTGCCTATTAAAAATAATAATACTTACAGCATTTGTTGGTTGTATAGGTTATATGTATCATGCTAGTTGGCAGGCGTGTGTATTGACTAGCATAATTGTACAGTTAATACAATTACCCTATAATATTAATCAATTTTATGATTTCTTCTCAGAAAAATAACAACTTGTTAAATTATTTCTTATAGTGATCAGAATAAAAGTTAAAGAGTAATAATACTTTCCAATAGAAGATGACTCCAATTTTAAATATACTAATTTTAAGAAATAAATACCATGAACTACAACGTTACTTTCCCAGAAAATTTAGATACTGATTTGGTAAATTTGGCTCGTAAATTAAAGACAAGTCCGGCGGATGTAATTTGTATGGCTCTTGCTTTATTAAAGCATGCATCAGATGCCGATGAAATAAAACTAATATCTAAAGGAATAGAACAGAAAGTTTTGGTTAAGTAGTCATGGAAGACCTTGATCTCAGAGAAACTAATAAAGAAGTTAAATGGGAATATTCACAAGGCGTGCATGATCGTTCGAAGTTATGGGCAAATATTGCTAACCCATTCGCATGGTTTGTATTCAGTTTAATTAGTATGGTAATTGTTATGCCATTTATTATAATCATGGTATCATCAATTGTAAATAAAACTGATCATATGGATGCCTTAATGAGATGGTCAACAACCGTATTAGCACCAATAGTTGGTTTTGGCTCAGCTGTTATTGGTTATTATTTCGGGGCTAGCGGTCACTCTGAAAATAGAAATAAATAATCAGATTTTATGAAGATGTTAAAATCTTCTTTCTTCAATTGACACGAATTTCAAGTCCACTAGTTTTATGTTAGCTGTAGATTCTTAGAAGAAATAAGATTAGAATTAGGTTTATCAACCATTAGTGAGTTTAGCAAACCACCCGATAATAGCGATTATTTTCAGCTAACACTAAACACATTAAGGTAATGTTTAATATGCTTACATTTTTTTATTTTATAATGTTTTTAATTGTATTTTTCATTCTTACTCCTTTTCTAAGAGTACGGTTTAATTTTCTCGCAGCAGAAGATGACAGAGCTGTTTGTATTATGATTTGTCTTTTTCTATCTATTTTCTGGTTACCTGTCTTAGGACTTGTCATTGCATACATACTGATAGTTATTCCAGGTTCTTTCTTTTATAAATTATCAGAAAAAGCATGGCAACCCAAGCCTCCAGTTCCAACAAAAATCAATGAGGTTAAATCTAGTTATCGGCATATAGAACTTGAGGACGATGATGATACTTACGACCCATCACGTGAGGTATGAATGAATAAAAAGATTTTTAAAAAGGATAGACATTCTTCTCGTGAGACGGCTTTAGAAAAAATTAAGGAACGCTTCTCTAAACATGGTGCTGATAAATGTCTTATCACTTTTGCGGATAAAACATGCACTGTGCATATTTCTAAAATGTATCACGGTTTGGGTGAAATTGTTTCATTTGCTAATATGAAATGGTTATCTGAGTTATTAGGAACTGATAATATTAATCTTTGCAATGAATCATATACTCAAGGGTGTGAGTCTTGCGATTGGGGATCTCAACATACTGTAGATTTTGTATGTAAAGACATTTCTATTTAATTGATAGTTAAAACTATTTGGTGATTTATGTTTCTTGGTGAAAATGTTATAGCACAAGTATGGAGTTTCTCTAATGAAATGAGAGAAGTTCCATATCTTATTAAAATAATTAAGCATCATATCGCAGGGCATAAATGGGCATGTAATTGCCCTTCTTTTATGTATAGAAAAATTACTTGTAAACACATACGAGCTCTTCGTGAGTCCGCGAAAATTAGGTTTCTGTCTATAGATAAGAGATTTAACCTTTCTGATCTTGGAACAGATGTTTTATTAAGATAAAATCAGAATATGTTCGCGGGATCGAATATTAGATACTAAAATATACTACAACAATTAATGTTTTAATTATTATTTGATTTGCTACCCATCAAATATACATATTCAAATCTGTATAGATTGTTCGTTAAATACAAGTTATTTTTATTTATCTAGAAGTGAAATATTATAAATTTCACGATATAGATAAGGTCTCTAAAAAACTTGTTTTATTCAATGGTTGAATAAACAATAAATTAATTAGGTAAGATCACACAGGTTAAATTGTGCGATTTTTGGAGGATATTATGAAAAGTTTTATTTCTATATTGTCATTTTTTGTTTTATGTTCATGTGCTTCTGCCCAGAATGTTGATTCTGAGAATCAAGGCGGTGGAAATAATGTAAAAAACAACAATGGTTCGGGAGGTGCGGGAGGCACCTCATCATCTAGTTCCAGTAGTAATGGTGTTGGAGGAATGTCTGTTAGTTCTAACAGTTCAGGAACAGTGAGCAGTTCTAGTGGCGTAGATTTACAAAATGATCCATTTAACTGCGGAGAATTAGGGCATTGGTGTCAGCCTGTAGGTAGTAATACTAAATCTATGTGTCAAGATGGAAAATGTATATTTCAGTGCTTGAATGATTTTGTAGATTGTAATAATAAAGAATCTGACGGTTGTGAGATTAATGTCACTAATGATCCACAAAATTGTGGATCTTGTTATAGTGTATGCTCATTACCTAATGTAAATTTTGCTTGCCAAGATGGAAAATGTGAATTTGTTTCTTGTTACCCCAACTACGCAGATTGCTATAAAGATAACTCAGTTTCAATGCTTTTAGGTTGTGAGACTAATTTATTGGTAGGTTGGAAAGTCAGCGGAAAATATCTTGATTGTGGACAATGTGGTGTCAATTGTGACTACACTTCAATTTGTACTGATGGAGTATGTGTGAAAAAATGAGTTTTAGGGAAGAATTAACAATTAATCAACGTAAGATCAAAGATTTAGATACAAAAATATCAGATGCTAGCGAAGTAATTTACAATTTAGAAACTATTAATTTATCTCTAAAAGCTTCTATTCTTGAAGAAGAACAGTTGTTAGCTAATTCTAAATGGTATCTAAAGGCAGGTAAAACACTGCCGTACTTAGAATATCAGGGATCAGTCAAAGATGAATTAATGGTTAAAGTTTTTGATCTTATATGTAATGGATTTCATTGTTCTTTTTATTTTTCTGAAAAAGTGCATATGCAATTTGATGACAATAAAGTAACGCTTCAATTTGAAGATCCTAATGATATAATAAAGTTTGTTAATAAATTCAAAATTGTAATTAATGGTGATCTTATTAAGGATGCTTTGCGGCGCATAAAAAAAGATGCATTAGCTATTGAAATGATTTGTCATCAATTACAACTTAATGTGTAAAAAATAAAAATAATATGGACATTCGCATATCTTATTCACAATCACAGTTAGATAATGCTGTTGATTTCATTTCACGAAATCATCCTTCTTTCACAGACAAAGATGAAGAGATTCTTGATACCATTAAAGAGTACATGATCAAACTGGCTCAGGATCCAGAATGTACTCATTTGTCTACTATGGGATTTACATTAATTCCAGACAGAGAATTTGAGGGTATGGATTCGGATGAAAATGTATGCAGAGTAGAAATTTCTGTTGATCCGGCTCTTCATCTAATAAATCAATTAGATGAAGAGGATTTTCAGGATGAAGTTATCAACGTTCCAATAAAAAGTGTGTGGTCAGAATGAGACATCAATAGAATCCTTATGAATAAAGATGAAATTTTATCTAAAATAGATAAATTACTAAAATTAAGTCAGTCTTCTAATAGCAACGAAGCGGATAATGCGAAGTTATTTGCAGATAAATTAATTTCAAAATACGGTATAACAGAGGAAGAGCTAAAATTAATTGAAGAAAAAAAACCGTTATATGGGGAGAATGAAAAATTATTTCATTCCTCTGTGATAGTTGCCTGGAAAAATCAATTAGCTTTTGGTTTAGCTGTTCATTTTGGATGTTATATTGTGCAAGAACAAACGATTCCTGCAGATGGAGAATCTGAATATGATTATTTTGTCTATGGTGACTCTGAAGATGTACAATCTGTAAAGTTAGCTTTTCTTGCTTTTGAAAATAAAATAAACAATTTGATTTCATCAAATTGTTACAATAAAGGACCAGTTTATATCTCTTCTTATTGCGAAGGCGTGGTACAAAGCATTAGATCTAATTTAGAAATAGAAGGTCTAGAGATGCCTAAAATTAATAAAAATATTATAGGTTGCGCCGACAAAATGACCGAAACACCCACAGATAAAGTAGCACTGGCTGCTATAGATAAGGAAACAAAGGATAAACCAGTCCAAGCATCTGTAGATGTTAATAATGGTAGTATGATTAGAGATATTATGGCTTTCTTAAAAGGTTTGAAGGATGGAAAAGATGTATCTTTACAAGATACAGTAGAATCAAAAGGACATTCAATTTAAAATCAAACGCCATCTATGGTGTTGTTCATCATGGATGGTGGAGGCGCTGTTAATCAATGCAGTGCCCTAGGTTTTCCAGTTCCTTAAAAACTGGAGATTTAATTATTCTATGTAGGGAGTATAAAATGAATGATATTGTAAGTAAAATAATGAATTGTACACATAAAAATATATGTTTAAATATTACCAATTTTGTTGATTTGTTACAAGGATGTGTTAAAGAATCATTGGGTCCTAATGGTGAAAGATTAGTTATAAAAGATGCTAGATTCATGCCTATTACTGAAAAAGAAAGTATGGAAAACGGACATTATGCGAACCTAACTAATGGAACTAAAATTTGGGTTAGTAGACATATAACCCCTAATCATTTTAGGGTAACAGATGATAATGTCAACTTCCTTGTAGGTCATCAAACAGCTGATTATAATTTTGATACATGGAGTGATGAAAAATCATTTACATAAAGAAAGTTCCCATATTTTCTTTGAAACAGATTTTCTAGATTTATTAAGATGCCTAGCTAATTGATTTAATAATCCACGTGTTTTAGGTTTAAAATTTAGTTTTAAGTATTTTATTTGCTCCTGCGTCCATCTATTTTGGGCGGGAACATAAAAATTAGAAAAGAAAATTTCTTTCTTACGCTCAAGAGAAAATGCACCAGAAGAATAAAGTATATTGCGAATAGCTATTGCTGATTGGCATTCTGCTTCCCAATTGTATAAGGCACTTTTTCCCTTTTGGTTGCGCTTACGCAATCTTCCTAATTTTACTTTGTTATATATTTCACTTAAGAAAATTTTGGAAGCTGAACATATTCCAAATGTAATTGTATTACGTCTGCAATATACCCATCCATCTCCATCGAATAGACCTCTTATGTAATCTCCTAAATATGGAGGAGGAATTTCAAAATCTAATCTAATTATTTGTGTTTTATTCGGAATTACATTAAATAATTCTAATGATTTAACTAGTTGTTTAGAATTAATTCTTAATCTTTTGTATTCTTTATTTTTCTTTTTAGTATTTTCTATTATAGAATCTGGAGATATTTGTTGTTTTATAAATTCTAATATTTCAATATCTTTTGATTGTAATTCAATAGATAACGAATATTTATAAATATTTCCATCTGCTGATATGAAGCCAAGAATGTATGCCATTTCGTGACTCCAAGTTTTAAAATAATCTTCTTTAACATAATAAATTCTTTTTCCGACCATGACAAATCTCATTAAATTAAAATTATTAGAAAAAAATATTTCTAGTTGTAAAAAATGCGACTTACATAAAACTCGCAAACAAACTGTTTTCTCCCGTGGAAATCCAGAATCTTATATAACGATTATTGGAGAATCCGGAGGTGAAAAAGAAGATGAAATTGGTCTACCATTTGTTGGCTTATCTGGGCAACTATTAGATAAAGCGATAAAAGAAGTAGGATCTGATCTTTTATCAAATGCTTATATATGTAATATAATAAAATGTAGACCGCCTAATAATAGAACACCTACTGATGATGAAATAAATTGTTGTTATAACTGGTTAGAAGAACAAATACAAAATACAAATACTAAAATAATTATTACATTAGGAAATACTGCTACACAGACTATTACCAATACACCTTTTGGTATTTCTAAAGTAAGAGGTAAGATTTTAAGATATGGTAAGATATTAGTGATACCATCTTATCACCCATCGTATATCCTCCGTTGTGGAGGCATAGGATCTAGCAGTTATAAAGATTTGTTAAACGATATCAGTTTAGCAGTTGAAAAATTAAAAGAAATAGAGAAAAAATGAATAAGGAACATGTACAAAATAGCCTTGCCAGAATTGAAGAAATTTTTGAAAAAGCTTCTACTAAAATAGAATCACTAAAAGTAGGACAAAAAATTCCAGCTACAGCTTTAGCAGAAGAAATAGCTAAGGACTATGGGATGACTGGTCCTCAACTATATCCTACTTTATTATTTTTAATTAAAGGATATCCTGGTGTTGAGATCAAACGGGGCGCCCATGGAGGTATTGTCAAATTAGCTAATGTGATTGCACAGCCGTTATCTCGTCCTATTCAAGTTGAAGTGAAAGAAGATAAAGTAGAAGATGAGTTAGATGAAGCTGAATCATTTATAGTAAATGATGAAGATAAAACACTACCAATTATCAATACTTGAATATAAAAAACATATCTGACATTAATTTGGGTAAAGTCATTAGATAATTAAAAGACAATAACATCACTTTGCCCAACGAAGAAATAGATTAAGATTCTGTCATTTAAATTAACTAAATAATACTATTAAAAATAGAGAATAAATATGGATTTAGAAACTTTAGAAGAAATGCTTTCAGATTTCCTTCCTGGTGGGTTTCATATTGAAACCTCCAAAAAAGGTGAATTAATTATTTATACTGGACTTCATCAAGATGATGATGGTGAACTGGTTGATATTAAAGGAGAATTAGAAGAAGATCCTGATTTTCCTGAAGGTGAAGAAGAATTTGAGCGTCTTGATGACGAGGAAGAACTTGATGACGAGTAAAGAAAAGATTCTGAAAGAAAAGATAATTTCAGAAATAAAATATTTGATGTTTAAAGAGCAAGATGCTGACAAAAATTCTTGTTCACTTGAACATAGTATGATTCAGGCACGGCACGACGCATATAGAAAAATCTTGAAAATCCTCAATTCTAATGACGGAATATTTGTCGTTTAATGGTAGAGTAAGTTTTTGCTAAAAGTAGTAATATCCTAACATTTAGGGTGTACTACGCGGGCGTGTGGGTTGATTACAAATTGGCATAGTATACGGACTTAAAATCCGCACCTTTGAGGGTTCGAATCCCTCCATGCCTACCTGATAATGGTAAAGACAAGAAAGTAATGTTTCAATGTAAGCATAGTAAGACTGGTCCTTGTTATGAGTGTGTGAGCGAAAAAAATCATTATGCGGATCTCAATGCTGAGAAAAAGCAGAGAGAAGATGAACAAGAATATTATCGAAGTTGTTGCGATAGTTCACAAATTATGCATTATGAAATTAATAGAGCTGGTCGCCTTGCTTGCGGTTATTCTTGGGACGAGGTACGTAAACATAATGAGAAATTTACCAGCGATTCTTTTATATTTGAAGATCGAGTTCGCAGTAAAATAGCTTGTGAACAATGTGCAAAATATTTTCTTAAATTGAAAAAAAGGATATGATAGCTCAATAAACTATCAATTTAATAAAAATGTCTAAAATAGAATGGACAATAGATCGAAAAAATGATTCCTGTTGCCGGATTAATAATTCTCTAGGTATAGATATTGATCTTTTTGCAAATGATGATGTGGTTATTGATAGAGATGCCTTTCAAGAACTTTTTGATTTCTTAGATGTGCAACGCGCAATTTCTGATATTTCTTCTGCAGAAAAATCAGGAAATTTTTCTTTTTTTGGAAACCCTAATGCTGGAATTACTAAAGTTGTTTTAACTCCTGATTTTCACAAAGGCTCTGGTATTCCTATTGGAACAGTGGTGGAGAATAATGGTTTTGTTATTCCAGCAGCCATTGGAAATGATATTTGTTGTGGAATGAGATTATTAGTAACAGATATGCCAGTAACTAAATTAGAAAATCATTGGGGAACTATTCAAAAACGTTTGAGAGAAATCTTCTTTCAAGGACAACGAAACATTCCTATGTCTCCACGACAAAGAGAATCTGTTCTTCGTTATGGGTTACCAGGATTATTAGAAACCATTAAAGACAATGAAAATACAGGTATTTATCAACATTTTAATGTTAAAAATCAAATAGCTGATCTAGCCAGAGCTCATAATAATGGTGGATTTAATACCGACAGATTGTTTGGTTTTGATAAGTTGATACGCAGTTCTGGAGCCATTGACGGTAGAGATCCACAAATTGGTTCAGTAGGCGGTGGTAATCATTTTGTAGAGTTTCAAAAAATCGAAGAAATTTTGTGTAAACAAACTGCCAGAGAAATGAATATTAACAGTGGTAACCTAGCTATTATGATTCATTCTGGATCTGTTAGTTTAGGACACGCAGTTGGCTGGCATTTTATTGATCGTGCAAGAGAACTCTTTCCGTCTCAAATAAAAAGTCCAAAAAATAATTTCTTTGTTCTACCTACAGTTGGACCATATGCTAAAGAAGGCAAATTTTATCTAAATAGTATGAGAAATGCAGCGAATTTTGCTTTTGCTAATAGGTTATTTTTAGGTCTTATGGCGATCAAAGCCGTACAAGAAGCAATTGGTTGTTATGTAGATTCCAGACTTATTTATGACGCTCCTCATAATTTAGTTTTTGAAAAGAATGATGGTCAATTTATACACCGTAAAGGCGCTACACCCGCAGAAGGTCCAGACAAAGTAGACCAATGGATTGGAAAACCAGTTATTATTCCTGGGTCAATGGGCAGTGCTAGTTATTTGCTAACTGGATTAGGCAATCCAGAAGCCTTAGAAAGCGCATGTCACGGTGCAGGACGATTAATGCCTCGCGGAGTAGCCTCTCATGTAGATGATAAGATTTTTGATGATCAGACATGTGATTTGCGTATTGTGACTGCTGTAGATCCAAAATCGCCTCAAATGCAAATGAGAAAAGATATTATGATTAAATATAAAGAGAGAGTTAAAGAAGAAGCACCTTATGCTTATAAACCAATTACACCAATTATTCGATCTATTGAAGATGCACACATTGCTAGAGTAGTAGCTAAGCTAATGCCATTGTGCACGGTAAAAGGATAGAATGGAGCTAACATTTAGTTGGTTGCGATGGATTTTGACTCAGCTACCACATAACATTAAAAACTACCTTATAACTACAGTAGTAGTTAAAATGCTTGCTTGTGTAGATAATTCTAAATGGACTTCTTCATACATAAGAGTCACAACACCTTTTGGAATTTTTAAGTTCCCTACTATTACCGATGTTCCAATGCAAGTAATAAATAGTTATAATGGCGCGGTACATACAATTTCTTTCGAAGATGTGCAGGTAGTGTGGAAAGTTTTACTTTATAAAAAATCGTAATGAAAATTAATATGTTAAAGAAGTTGTATTTTTTTGTATTTATATGTTTAATAATATTAGGTTGTCATTCCTGTCTAATTGGAGAAGGTTGTTCTAGCAAACCTGCCACTGTAGACGAGTGGGTTAGATCTTTAGAACCAACCAAAATTGCTTTTAGATATATGTGTACAGCCAACATAACACCTAGTTTAGATCCAAAAAAAGCTATAGACAATCTCTTACAAACAATAGATTTATTGGTACAAGATATTTTTACTACATTAGATGGTGTAGTAATAAGATACGATGATGATACTTTTCGTAATCGAGTTGCCCAAGACATGGCAGAGAATGATTTTAAAGCAGGAATAAGAAGAAAATACGCGTTTGATAACGAGGTAACAATCATTATCACTGATGTAAAATGTGAAAAAATATATGAATTAAAACCTCCGGTACATGCTGGTCAATGTAAAGCAGATAACGATTTCTCTGGTGACTCTTCTGAAGTCCCATCAGTCCTTTTGCCACCACCGCCACCTGATAAACCCTCTTTTGATAAAGAAGATAATTAAATGATTAAAACAGTCCTTTTTAAAAAAGATTTTAGATGCTTCTCCAAAGGAGATAAATTTGAATTTCGTTCTGGTATTAATCTATTAGTAGGAGATCAAGGGTGTGGTAAAAGTACATTAATAGAATTAATTAGATCTAAATTAGAACCTAATCTAGGAGCTAATGATACTGATAGTTCATATAGAGCTAAATCCATCATTAGTAATCATAAAATTGATGAATTAGTTGAAATTATCACGGATCATAATACAAAGTGTTTTGCATATGATTTTGAAAGAGAGTCAGCTCGTGATATGTCAGCTATTCATTTTGATATGGTTGCTGAACAATTAGCGGCAATGAAATCTTCTCATGGGCAAGGTAATCATATATCTTTAAATAGATCTCTAGGAAAAATATCTAAATCCAAAGATATTGGAGTAGTATTGTTAGATGAGCCAGATGCAGCTATGAGTCCAAGAAGTTGTTATAATTTATTACTCGTCATTAAAGCTATTGCCGAGGAATGGAAAAAACAAATTATTTTGTCGGCACATAATCCAATTATTATCAATGGTCACCATCCGCTTTTGAAAAAAGATCTTCAATCTATTTTTACGGAAGTTTTATCTTTGGAAGATAAAAAATGGATGCGCTCTGCAGAATTTATGTTGTATCAATTGTTAGACAAAAGTCATACAGAAAAATCTCGACACTCGGACGCTTCTAATGAAAAAGAAAAAAAGAAAAAATAAAATTCGCAATACTATTGTTTTAATTATGATCAAACATTGTAAAAACGGATTAATGAAAAATAAAAAAGATAAAAGAAAAAATGGCAAAAATAGTCAAGAAGAGTGGCTATTAGAGGATGATTATGTTTGATGATTACTCTGCGGTGCGAACTGCTGAATTAATGAATTTATACAAAATAACTCCAGATCAACTCTGGTTATTATGTTTAACAGCCTGGCTAGCTGGACCATGGATAGTTAGGTTTGGCGTAGCTCAGCGATTCGATTTACATGGCAAGCCTTTATGTGTAGCTTATTCTCAAGCTGAATTAGAAAAAGAAGATATTAGATTAAAAAAATTAGGATATCTTTTAACAGATGAGAATAGAATAATACCAAATGATTGGTGGGTTAAATGAGCAATTCAAATTTTTGTTCTTGTTTTGTATTGAATAATTCAGTCGATTGGAAAAAGTCTTCTGCAGATGATTGGGAATTAGATATTGTAGAAATCTCAGGAGAAGAAAAAATACTTGGTCATAAACAATTGGATGATTGTATTTGTAAAATCATCCAAACGTGTGACGGTAAAATTATTGCTATTAGTAAAAAATAAGCAAGGTTTACTATAATATGCCTATCGATAGATTAAAAGATTTGCTGGTTGTGCCTCGTATTTACGTATATGCCACTGGTGCTGGTGCAGGTATTCAAAAAAAAATTTGGGAAGTGCCTGGTTGCTCTTCATTTTTAGTTGGTTGTTCTTTCCCATATGCAACCACTCAAACAAGCAAATGTCTTGGTTTTACTCCTGAAAAATCTGTATCTACAGATACGGCGATAGAACTAGCAATAGCGGCTTATTTACAAGCATATGAACCTGGGTCTAAATCAATTGGTATTGGTTTGACGGCATCTGTTGCATCTGTAAAGACACACCGAGGCGCGCACAGAATTATAGTGTCTAGTTTTTCTGAGACAGAATGTCTGACAGCTACTATAGAAATTCCAAAAGGTTGTGGTCTGGCTCAGAGATTTACAGATGGTGAATTGTCTGACAGTATCGGAATCACTGCTATTTTAAGAGCAGCACATATATTAGATAATGATCAGATTTGGTCTCCTATATATGAAGGAACTAATTCAGAAAACGTTGCGTCAGAGCGTATAATAAATTATATATTTAAATATTTACCTGTTGATACAACAGAGCGAGCAAAAGAATTAATTTTAAAAAATTCATTCTTTCAAGCAAACGGTTCTCGCGTACCAGTAAACGCAATTGATACTAATAAAATTGTTTTTTATCCAGGTAGTTTCAATCCATTTCATTTTGGGCATGATTTAGGTGCCGAAGCAATTAAGAAAACAATTGCTAAAAAATTTGGCGAATGCCGTGATATTGTATATACAACAGTTGTTAATCCACTACATAAACCGCCTCTTACGGTTGCTGAAATGTTAAATAGAGTATCTATTATGAAAGGCAAGAATTTTTGCCTTACTATTGATGATCCATTATTTATTGATAAAGCAAGGTGTCACCCAGGGGCTTGGTTTGGAATGGGAGCTGATACATTATTAAATATGCTTGATCCTAAGTGGGGCTATCTGCCTCGCGATTTAATTTTAGAATTTCAAAAATTAAATATTAAAATTTTCGTCTTAGGTCGTTTAATAAAAGGACACTTCATAACCCTGTCATATCTTAAAGATATTTATCCAGACTTAAATATGATTTCTACTTCATGGGATGATATTTTTATTGAGATTCCTGGTAGGTGGGATATTTCCAGCACTGAAATACGCAATAGATTTGAAAATGAAGGAAAATAATTAATATTTATGAGAATTAGCATAGTAAATTATTTAAAAGAGTTTTTGAAAGATAAGCCAGAAACTAAATTAATGAATATTGTAAAAGGTCTTCACGCGTTAGGTGTACCACAGATTCCATCATCTTACATGACTATTTTTCTTGCGCTAAGGGAGAATGAAGCTTTTTTTGAAAAAACAAAACCTGGTTACTATAGGTTAAGAGATATTAAAGAAACAGAGGATATTTTACAATCCAAAATAACCACAGAAGAAATTAAAGAATTAATTCAAAATATTTTGCATGAAAATGCAAATCAAACGGCTGCCCAAATCTGGAGAGCGATTCAAAAACATGGAGTATATGTTTCATATAAATCTATTGCTTCGATTTTGCAGAATATAGATTTCAATAAAAAAATAGGAGTGGTATCAGAAAAAACATTTAAAAATAAATATACGAATAATATTTAAGAATGATAATAATGGATAAAATAGTCATTGCTATTGGAGATATACATGGTTGTATTGAAGAGTTTCAAGAGTTATTGAAAACTATTCAATATAATAAAGAAAAAATGCGTGTTGTTTTATTAGGCGATCTATTAGATAGAGGTCCTGATTCTGTTGGCTGTATCAGACTAGCGCGTCAGTTAAAACTTGAATCTATTAGGGGTAACCATGAAGATACACATTTAAGGTGGCGTCGACATGAACAAAAGCGCAAAGATTTAGGTAAGCCTAATCCAATGAGTAAATTATCTTATAATAAGCAAATTGTTCAGGAAACTTTATCTGAAGAAGATATTGAATGGATAAATAATCTTCCACTAAGACTAGAACTTTATAAGAATTTATGGGCAGTACATGGTGGCTGCAGTCCTAGATTTAAATTATCAGAACAACCATCTAACCAAATTATTAGATTAAGATATGTAGACGATAAAGGGATACCACAATCGCTAGGAGAAAATTTTTCTCAACCACCTAATACTAAATATTGGGCAGAAGTCTGGCAAGGTCCCGAATCTATTGTTTATGGTCACTGTGTTCATGATCTAAAAAATCCTAGAATAGATGATCATGGCAGATATAAATGTATAGGCATTGACACAGGATGCGTTTTCGGTGGAATGTTAACTGCCGCTATATTCAATGTATCAAATAACAATAACTTTGACATTGAATTTGTACAGATTGCCGCTAAGACTAAATATTATAATTTGTCTAATAAAAAAGAATAAATTTATACCGATTGCATTTACCAAACTAAGGATCGTTAGAATAAATGTGTATTTCAATTTCACCATCTACAATGTCTGATACACTAATTTATGTAGGAGAATCGCATAGATTAGGACGAGACATTCATGTTTTGGCATATCAAAATATTGCTATAAATGAATCCTCGACACCTAATGCTATGATCATTCCTTTTCCAACTAGTCAAACTATGACTGAAGAAAATATTATAAATACTACTACCTTTAAAAATTTTTTAAAAGATATTAGTAATGCGACAAAATCTACTAGGAGATTGACGCTAGGTGGACCTGTCTGCGCCACATTACCAACCTGTCAAGCAAAAGTATTTGATATAGGTTCTTATACAGTGGTATTAGCGTCACATGTCAAATATGTGCCAGAAGCTTTATTAAAAGTACCAAAACATAAAAGACCAGATATTCCAATTAGATTTCTGTTCCAATATGGTAAATTATATGGGCATAAACCAATAGCTGTTTGCTGTTGGGATGGTCAAATTGAAGCAGAACCTCTTCTATGGTGGTATGAGCCAATCAACAATAAATCTTTGTTTATTCCCACTATGGACGCTCACGATGGTAACCCTCCTAATATAGATGCAATTGTGAAAATGGATCATATTATTTCAGCAGGCTCATCTAATGTACCAAATGGTATTTCAGTTAAATATACAGATAGTATTCCAGAAAAGATAGCGGAAATTTTGCCAACTAAAGTTCATGGGACTAAGATGGATTATCAAATCAAAAATGGAGATAGTTTTATTGATTTAGATTTGGTAAGAAATAAGAGGTATGGTGCTCATATAACACGTGGCATTAATTTAGAAAACTCTTATAAAGTTGATAGCATGTATGGTTGGTCATAATGAATAAGATAATTTTTTTAGATATTGATGGAGTGTTAAATAGTGATATCTATTTTAATAGCCCTGCTTTTAAAGAAGAATCCAAAGGTATGTCCTGGGAAGAAATCATGTTAATTGCTCATCATACCCATCTTGATCCAGTAGCAATACACATATTTAATCAATTAGTAAATAGATCTAAAGCTGAGGTAGTATTATCATCTACATGGAGATTGAAATACTCTATAGAAGCATTAAATAATATGCTTAAAGATCGTGGAGCTACTTTTCAAATTAATGCCGTCACACCTAAACATCCTGAATATATAGGTTGGAGTTCTTTTCCAATTCCTCGCGGAATAGAAATTCAAGCATATTTAAATTCACTTGATCAAAAACCGGAATCATTTGTTATTTTGGATGATGTAGATAACATGGTTCATTTAATTAATTATCTAATTTTAGTAGATGACTATTATGGACTGACAACTGAAAACGTAGAAATGGCTTTAAATATTTTAGGATAAAATTATGACTGTCCCACCGGAAATTATTGTAGACTGGATAAGAAAGAAAAAATACATTCAAGATCGATTAAATAGAATTCGCAAACGCATTAAAAAACTTGAAAAACAAATAAATCATTTTGAATTTAGATTACAAATTATTAAAAAACATTGTATTAAAAATGAAAAAAATATTAAGAAAGCTTCTTCTTGTAAAAGAGATAATATCTAAGCAAGGTATTATTCATTTCAGAAGATATCGATTATTACAAACTCCTTTATTTTCAATATATATTCATCAAATTTGCCAGTCAGATACAGATGACATGCATGATCATCCCTGGCATTTCTTATCAATTATCTTAAAAGGCGGATATAGAGAAATATCAAGAAGTTTCCCATATTTTAAAGATCTTAAGGTAGTAGATTACTATCCAGGTGACGTAATCGTACATCATTTGAATGATGTACATAAGATATCTCTTTTAAATAAATCTGTCTGGACATTAGTATTTGTTTTTGGTAGAAAAAAATATTGGGGGTACCGATTAAAAGATGGTATATCGATCGGTCACGAAGAATATCGTAGTCTTAAAAATAAAGGTAAATTAAAATGATTGAATTATTTATTGCTGATGACAATGTAACTAGTGGAACTATTGCTATTAGTTGGTGTGTTAGTCATGAAACACTAGATTTTTTAGCCAATGAAAAGGTAGCGAACCCACAACTTGTTATATGCGTATCGCCAGAGGGCGAAGAATATAGTCCTGAAAAAGAATATCGTAAGGTAGTGCCTCTCAAGGATATGATGACTTATATTGAATTTCATGTTCCAGGCAAAAATAAAATTTCAGCATTTTTATCTCATAAAAATCATAAAGAAGCTAAGGACAAATATTTATCCAAGAATAATGGATCTTATGATTCTGACATTTTAAATAGTAATGGCAGTGATTATTCTATTTGGTTGCGTAGATACTGTGTAGAAAATGAAAGCCAATATATGCTAGCTGCACCAATTATAGTTAACGTACCGTTAGAATGTTTTGCGCCAGAACCTCCAAAATGGGAAAAGTTATGGGTTAATTATTTCTTTCGTGATAAACCTATTGATCAATGCCATTATCGCAAGCGTCGACTATTTGCGTATTTGATACAACCATTCATTTTTGTAGCATTTTCTTTAATTAAATTACTTCCATTATTAGTAGCAACATTGGTGGGTTCTCGTAATTGGTCTTTAAAATATTTATTGCATCCTTTAACATATGATGTTGAATCTAGCACTGAAGTAGTATTTGGTGGTTCTATTTTCATTCGTAAATTACCAGAAGATGATCTTCCGTTACATGAGCAGGGTAATTATGTATGGTACTTGTGTAAAAAACTATGTCTGCTGCCGTTAATGCCTATGATTTTTATACCATTAGCATTGCTTATCTATTTTCATATTTTTGGTTTATTTGTCTTAGCTGTATGCATGATTTCAACAGTAATGCTATGTGTAGTGATTATATCTAATGGTATGGCTAAAAATGTTATTTCATGGTGCTATGACAAGTTAACAGATGTGCTAGATAACAATAAAAGTGATCAATTTTGGTATTTGGATAGAGATGAAATAGATATGATAGTTTGTAATAATCGTAGGAAAATTTCCAAATTAGCAGATCTACCATCTAAAAAACGTACTATAAGTTTAAGATTTCATGATCTAAAATCTAGGGTTTGCAGACCTTTTTCTGCTTAGGGAAAGTTAATCTTAAAATGAAACCATATCAACATGCAAAAAATTCTGCTCGTAAACATGGCGGTGTTCCTGAGGATTATCAAAAAATTCATGATTTTATTGATAGTTCTAAAGCCGCCATGCCTGATATGAGGCACCGCGCACAGTTACATTCAGCATTTGGAATTTTTCTAGTAGAACAAGTATTTGGAACTACACTTACTAACTCTGATGGAAAAAAAGTCTGTATTAGGGATCTTGCTGAAGATCATGTAATTGAAGATCTTGGATTCATTCCAACTATGGAACAGTGGTTTGGTAATATGAAGATGCAAAATTGGATGTTTGGTGGACGCCGCAATGTCAATAAAATAAAAGTTATTAAAATAGATTAGGAGCATCAGGATTAAAATATGAGTAATAATGGATTCGATAAAATTACTGAAATGAAAAAACGTTTGCAAGAGACTATAAAGAATGATGGAATAAAAATTCTAAAAGAAGAAGTAGACCGTATTTTAGAAATTTTACCAGAGGTGGAATGTATCTTATGGGGACAAAATAATAATGTATATAATGATGAATCTTATGAGTTTAGAATGTTTGGGATAGATTTTTTACCTTCTACGACATGTTCATGGTATACTAATTTTATTAAAAGTCTAGAAAACGATCATGGATCCATAAAAAATGCTGTACATTTTCATGGGGAAACTTTAGAACATCTACATTCTCTTTCAAAAAATATTTCGCAACATCGTGATAGAATGTTATTTATTTACGACACACTTTCCTCTTTTGGTAAAAGTATTCCAGAAGAAGTTCTTCAAGTTCTCGGAAATGTAACGGTCCGAATAGATAGAAAAAACTTCTCAACCCAAGAATATGATTGTGGATATTAGCCCATGTGTATTTGAAGTAAATGATTTTTATGTAACATTTAAAAACTCTGATAGTGAAGATGAGGATGACTTATATTCTTTAGCTAGGTCTAAAGATCCGGTGAAGAAAAAAATTGGCCAGGCTGTTGAAGCTTTAAGTAAAGAATTGCCGGATGATGTATTAGAAGCTGTTTTTGGTGATCATTGTGATGTAGTTGCTACACCAGATAAATTTTCTGTAACAGAATGTGAGCACGATTAAGAAATCTTGATATATAAAAGCTTGGGATAGGTTATTAGTAAATGTAAATATTTCCCCTCCTTTTCTATTTACATTTATAGATGCCAGTAATTTATCCCATCTGGGCAGGTGGCGAAACTGGTAGACGCAGCGTGCTTAAAACTCGCCGGATTAATCTCCGTAAGGGTTCGAATCCCTTCTTGCCCACTTATTCTTAATTTATTATTTTAAAGTAATCGAGTTTATAATGAAAAAAGTTATTGATTTTACTGATTGTAATATCAAGGATTGTAGACATCCCGAACACAACCCTCCTAATATGATTGTTTTATCCCCAGGCGTTTATGAGCATAAATGCCCTCATTGTGGGCAACTACAACGAGTTATTATTCCATTAAAGCCAAGATTGTAAATATACTATGTATGAAACTAATTTAGCTGCCGTGCGACAATCCAAGCACCAAGAATTAAATAGTGGTGCTTATCCACTTGCTTCAGAAAGTGGAATGAAGATTAATCTGATCCTTGATCAGATCAATACCACTGCCCCAGCAATTTCTTTAGATCCTAGTGAATTAGGTGATATTATTACTGCACATGGTAGAATTACAGCTATTCGTAAGTCAGGTGGTATTACTTTTATAAAGATTTTTGATTCTACCGGCTCATTACAATTAATTGCCAGTCGATCAGTTTTACTTAATTATGAACAACTTAAGCTCTTAGATTTGGGAGATATAGTTGAAATTCAAGGTAAGATGTGTCGTTCAAAGACTAGTGAACCATCTCTTTTAATTATTCAATGGTCAGTACTCACTAAGTCACATCGCCCGCCACCCGAAAAATATTTGGGTATTTCAAATGTTGAAACTAAGTATCGAAAGAGATATTTAGATCTCATGAGTTCTGATGAGAGCCGTGCTGTATTTACTATTAGGAGTTACATTATACGTTCTCTACGTGAGTTCATGGAACGTAATAACTTCATGGAAATGGAAACTTCTACTCTAAACACTATAAATAGTGGAGCTAATGCTTTACCATTTATTACACGACATAATTATCTAGAAATAGATCTATTTTTACGTATTGCGCCAGAACTCTATCTCAAGAGATTGTTAGTCGGTGGATACGATAAGGTTTTTGAAATAGGTAGAAATTATAGAAATGAAGGCGTATCTACACGTCATAATCCAGAGTTTACTATGATGGAATTCTATGAAACCTACGGTAGGTTTCCAGATTTGATTTCCTACACCAAGGAAATGCTACTTTATGTTGATAATTATTTAGAAAATTTAAAGGGCAATTTTGCTTATTCATACTTCCAAGAATGGAAAAATAAGAGATCCTTTACTTTATCTGCATTCAAAGTAATTACCATGTCAGAAGCTGTTAACAATGCATGCGCTAAGTTTGGCGTGACTATTGACAACCTTGGTGTGCATATTAATGACATTGATAGTCTTCAGTCAAAGAAAATTGATATTAATAGTCTATTAAATGATTTAGAATCTTGCCCTTCACAAGGCAGATTGACATCAATATTATTCGAGTATTTTGCTGAACCATTCTTAACAGAAGATTATCGAGAAACTATTAATGGCGTCTCATATTCTGTTCCAGTATTTATTACAGAATATCCAACAGAAATTTGTCCACTTGCTAGAAAGAATGATCAAAACCCTAATGTTTGTGATAGATTTGAGTTGTTTGTAGATGGCAGGGAGTTATGCAATGCATTCCAAGAATTGAATGATCCTAATGAACAGGCTAGTAGATTTCAAGAACAACTTGAATTAAATCAAAAAGATCCTATGGGTTATGATGAAGATTACATTGAAGCATTACAATATGGTATGCCACCATCAATTGGTTTTGGTATGGGAATAGATCGTTTAGTTATGTTATTAACTAATTCTACATCTATTAAGGATGTTATTTTGTTTCCTACATTAAAAAAGGTTAATAATGTCTAAACTTGATAAAGACATATTTCAGTTTGTAAGTGAATCTTTTATTCATATTAATGTCTATGATAAGTTAGTAGAAGATGGAAGATTTGTAGGTGCCATCAAAACAGATTTAATTGATGGCAAAGTTGTTCTTACTTTATCTTCTATAGAAGAAATTGATCTCGAACGATTAATGGTATTGTGCGAGAAAATGAATAAGATTAAATTATTCTATGAATCAGAGAAGCCACGATTGGTTAAAGTTTTATCATCTATAAATCAGCAAATGTAATTAGTTATACATTAATACATATTAGGTAAATATGACGACAGTAAAATGCAGTGAATTTGTTAAAAGACAAACAGCAAATTCTGGGTATTCTCATTTTGAAGGTTCATGGGAGGAATTAGAAAAAATAACAGAACAATATTTAAATGATAGTTCCAATATTTACATCAGACCTGGGTATAGAGATGGTGTAATTATAATAGATTTACCAGGGGAAAAATTTAGATCAGCCATTGTAAAATTGGATGAAAAATCTAAAATCTATGCTAATTATAACCCACGTAGATTAGGGGAAGATCCTTACATAAAAATTTCTGTAAAATCTAATAAACAAATTGCTGCCTACGCTTCCGTGGTTCTATATAGATCTGATGTTTTATTAGAAGATAATGATCGATCTTCTAGTGCAGATTGGGAAATTATAGCTATCAAAGCTAGAATGACTGAAGAAGAGCCGATGAATCCTTATACAATGGCAAGAAATTTTTTGCACCTAACTGGAGGAACAAAAGGCGATTTTACTGCCGAACAATTTGCAAAGTCTATTATATATTGGAATAATCATTGTATAACTATGAGCAAACAAAAATGGTGGAAACGTATCTTAAAATTTTTTAAGGTGATTAATGGGTGAAGGAATTAAAATTTCAGAAGAACATCGACCATCCATTTTGTCTATTTCCAAAAAATTAGATAGTAAAATTAGCAAACAACTACAAAGTTTTTTTATTATTGATTTACAAAACGATTGCAATTGTAGTATTGAAAATTACGATGCAGAGATAGATTGTACAATAGCCTATTTATCTACTAGCGGTGTTAAATACTACAATAGTTCTCATTGTCTTGCTTTACCCATGCTGAGCGAAATTTGTGATCAAGATATTTTGAATTTATTGCAAGAAGCAGGTACAACGTCTTCTGGTGTGTCTAATATAGATTGTTTGCCAACCAACATGCTTTTTAATATAGAAAATGATAGCGATCAGGTGTGGTCAATATATAAAAAATATACAAAACAATATGTTCCTTCTATTAATAGAGCATTTATTAATGGGGTATTTGGTGCTGATTTTGTTCCAAAAAATCAGATTTGGTTTATGCCACAGCCAGAATTTTTTGGCTGTATTTCAGTGAACATAGATAAATTTGGAGTTTTTTGTTTACCTCAACAAATCTTCAAGATTGGAATTTAAATGTTTAAAATGAAATTATTTTTATTGTTATTATTATCCTTATGTGCTTGTTCACGTTTTTATGCTAGCCAACAAGCAACGACATGGGCTAAATCAAATGGAATCAATACGTTTTCTATTTTTTGTGATACGAAAGAAAACATAAATTATCATAGTTGTACATTAACATATCCCTTGCCCGGTAATGTGATTGTGTCACAGGCATTAATTTGTAATTCTGAATCTTGTGTTGAGGTAAAATAACATAATATGATTATTGATTGTCACGCACATATTGGAAAGAACGAGCATATTAATTTTTCTGTTCATCAGTTACTTAAATCAATGGATAAAGCAAAAATAGATAAAACTTTAGTATTTGCTGGAAAGATAAATGACTGCTCTAACGAATGGATGTTAGAACAAATTGCTCCATATAAAGATAGACTATATGGAGTCGCAGCGGCTGATATGGCTGGTGGACCAATCACTTGGAGACAAGGAGTTCCATCAATGACTGAGCTTCAAGATGAAGCAAGTAAAATTACTGATTGGTATGCAGAAGGCAAAATTATTGCCTGTAAATTTTATACTGGTTATCATCACTATTACCCATTTGATAGATTAATAGAAGATTATTTATCTTCTTTAGAAGAGGTTGGTTGCCCAGCTATTTTTCATTGTGGTGATTGTTTGTGTTCAATTAAAAATGCTAAACTTAAATACGCGCACCCATTACATATAGATGATATAGCGGTAGATTATCCAAATATGAATTTTGTTATTGCTCATGTTGGATTCCCTTGGGTAGATGATACTGCTGAAGTTTGTTATAAAAATAAAAATGTTTATACTGATATTTCTGGATTTGTATATAATGAATTTGATGTTGAATCTAAAGTAAAATTTTCTAATATGATATCTAAATTTCTGGATATTGCTAGTAATAATAAATTGCTATTTGGAACGGATTGTCCAATTTCCAATCAACAATCATATAGAGAAACAGTGGAAGATTTATTAGGATCTATTATTTTCGAAAATATGCAAAAAAATATAAGAACAGTATTTAATTTGAAATAATATGTTTATTATAATTGAGTATTTTATTACTACGTTCACTATGACAATTAGCACATACTAATTCACATTTATCTATTTCAGAAAATATAATACTCAATTTTCATAAATTTAAATATAACAAAATTCTTGTAAAGTGATGTTAGAAAATATTATATGACTCTGATACCCATCTCCAATCAGGATGACTACGTTTCAGTGGTATCAAAAATTCTTCCGGAAGAAATCTTTTTCGAAAATCTAAAAAAAGTTTTTAAGTTATAATTTAATAGAAGAATTAATATGAATAGAGTTAGATTTGCTCCCAGCCCTACTGGATCTCTTCATGTAGGAGGAGTTCGTACAGCCTTATATAATTGGTTATGGTCTAAGAAAATTGGTGGTCAATTTATATTACGTATTGAAGATACTGATTTTATTAGAAATGATCCATCAAGTTATGATAATATTTTACGAACTTTAGATTGGTTAGGTTTACATTGGGATGAGGGTCCAGATATTAATGGTAAATTTGGTCCTTATACTCAATCAGATAGGCGAGATTTTTATAAGGCATTTGCAAATTCTTTAATTGCTGATGGCAAAGCATACCGTTGCAATTGTAGTATGCAACAATTGATGCAATGGAAATCGCAATCTCCTAATTGGAAATATCCTGGCATTTGTAGGGACAAGAATATTGACTCTAGTAACTCACATGTTGTAAGACTAAAAGTAGATACTGATGCTATAATTTCATATAATGATTTAGTTTTTGGAAAAATAACAACTCCTACATCCTCATTATATGATTTTGTTTTGCTTAGGGAAAATGGTATTCCACTTTATAATTTTGCAGCTGTTGTGGATGATCATTTAATGCATATTGATTTAGTAGCTAGAGGTCGTGATCATATGATTAATACTCCCAATCAAATTTTATTATATAATGCTTTTGGCTGGGACCTCCCATCGTTTGCGCATCTTCCTATGCTATTAAACATGCAAGGAGACAAACTTTCTAAAAGAGATGGATCAGTCTCAGTAAATGAGTTTAGAAAACTTGGATTTTCTGCCAACGGGTTATTAAATTATTTATTAAGATTTGGTTGGTCTCACGGTGACCAAGAACTTTTCTCTATGGGGGAAATGATTGAATTGTTTTCTTGGGAATCATGTAAAAAATCGGATGGTCGATTTGACATGGCAAAAGCACTTGCTATTAATGGTAAAAACTTGATGAGGTCCAATTTAGTATCTAATGAAACATATATTAAAGATTTAGCGTCATTTGGAATTTGTGCAGATGATAAAATTATTGAAATGGTACGAGCCAAGGCTAAGTCCTACCTAGAAGCAAAAGAATTATTATCCTTTTTGGTAGATGGTGCATTAACTAATTATCCTATGGATATTCCAGAAGATGGAAAAATTCATATCAGCAATTTGTTAAAAATTTACTCGCAACTATCTTTAATAGATAAAGATGCATTAGTATTAGCGACTAAATCTTATTGCCAAGAAAATAATTTAAATTTTCCAAATATTTCTCAATTGTTAAGACATTATTTTACTGGTAAAACGATTGGTCCAGATATTTATAAAATTATAGAATATTTATGTCATTACAAAAATATCCATTGATAAATAAAAATTTTAAGGTAAAATGAATGAGTAAAGATCGAATAACAACATCGCCTAATCTATTAGAATCCTCACCTTTACATCATGAAGCTAGAACACTAGGAGATATTCATTTCCGAGCTTGGTCACATAATGTACAAGATAAGTATAAAGGGATGGCGGTAGAAGATATTAAAGATGCGTTACAAAAAACATCTTTGCCATATGCTGTATGTTTTGAGCATTGGATTGGTGATTTTAATATGGGTACTGGCATACGTAACGCAAATGCTTTTAATGCTAGGGAAGTTTTTTATATTGGTGATAAAAAATGGGATCGCCGATCAGCAGTAGGGGTGCATAATTATATTGATGTTAAATGGGTTCCCACAATAGAAGAATTTCTATCTTTAAAAGATAGATATGTTTTCATCGGAGTTGATAATATCCCTGGCTCTGTACCGTTAGTGAACTTTAAATGGCCAAAAAATACTTTAATGATTTTTGGTGAAGAAGGTGTGGGTCTTACTCCAGAAATACAATCACATTGTGAAGCTATTGTAGCTATTGAAATGTTTGGCAGTGTTCGATCTCTTAATTGTGGAACAGCATCGGGTATTGTAATGTATGATTTTGTATCTAAATTAGGAAATATTTATGAAAAGTAAAAATAGTTTACCTTTTATGAATAAAAAAGAGATAAAATTTAATGCGCATGATTTAGTAGATTATATAGATGAAGTTGTGGATCCAGATCATAAGTTATCTATATCTGAAATAGATATGTTGGTATCATTTTCTATGAAAATTCATAATCTTATCCCAGATAAAAGAATGATTTTTGTTGGTCAAGGATTATATAATGAGTTATGTGTAACTATAACAAAATTGTTTAAAAATTGGATTTTTTCTTAGAGGTTTTTATGAGTTGCGATAATGATTGTTGGTTAATGTGACAAACAGGAGTCACAAGTAGTTAAATGGTTGAAACTAACCGAGAAATTATTTAAATGATTAAAAAATTACTTTCTAGAGAAGAAATGGAAAAGTTAAATACAAGAAGGCTTTTGTCCTATAGAGATAAACTATTATCTTATCATGATTATCCAGACCATGATGATCCTACTTCAATAGGCAAATCTAGCCCAGAGTGGCAAGAAGCATATCTAAACATTAGAGAAATTCTTTCTACTAGAGAACATGTAGATAGGTAAGTTTATGAGACAAGCAGCAGTAATGTTAATTATTAAAGAAGGACTAATTTTAGGCGTGAGCCGTCGCCTTGATCCAAATAAATTTGGACTCCCTGGTGGTAAATTAGAGGACAATGAATTTCCAATTGATGCAGCAATTAGGGAAACTTTTGAAGAGACTGGGGTAAAAGTAAGTTCTGCTTCTTTTCTTTATGAAAGAATAGAGCCGCCGGGATCACCAGATGGTTATGCTTTTCAAACATATTGTTATTACGCTGATAGTTGGTCTGGTGAAGCTTCAAAACTTGAAGAGAGTGAAGTTAAATGGGTGACAGAAAATGAATTAGCTTCTGGTGCTTTTCCAGAGCATAATATTAACACAATTGCAGTATTCAAAACATTATATCCTAATGTTTATATTAAGTAAAAAGAAGGAGTTAATAATGAATCGTCTCTTATATACAATTTTATTTGGTTTGACGTTATATGGATGTGATGCCAGCAAACATATGGAAGATTTGGGTTTTAAAAAAGGTAATGGCGTAGTGGAAAAAGGAGTAGTAAAATATGATTCTTTAGTTGAAAAAGACGAAATTTGTAATCAGAAGTGGTCAGATTATGAAGCGCAACTGCAAAGACGTGCTGATTTAATTCCTATGTTAGTTGAGACTGCTAAAGGTTTTGCGACCCATGAACAAGATACTCTTCGTCAAGTGATTGAAGCACGTGCTTCTGCTACGCAAATTAAATTGACCGGCGAAGATTTTACTGATCCAGTCAAGATGGAAGAATTTCAAAAAGCTCAAAGTCAAATGAAAGGATCCTTATCTCGTTTAATGATGGTAGAAGAAAAATATCCAGATTTAAAAAGTGATAAACATTTCCATGATTTAATGATTCAAATGGAAGGCACCGAAAATAGGATTCTGCGCTCCCGACAAGAGTATAATAAAGCTGTAATGGAATTTAATTTAGAATTGCGTCGTATTAGCGGTAAAGCAATTAACCCAATCACAGGGTTTGAATTCAAACCACGTGTATTCTTTACTGCTGATGAAAGTTCTAAAACTGCTCCTAAAATTGATTTTTCTAAAAAATAATATAGATAAATCTGTGATATACAAGAATGCATTTTAAATTTAAAAATTTACTTATATTAATTGTTTTATTAATAACATTAATTAATAAATTCTCATACGCTTTTACTCCTCCCCCAGCACCTAAGCCTCCTAGAAATTACATAGTAGATATGGCTAATAAGTTATCTCCGGTTAATTTGAATAACCTAAATGCTAGAATTAATCAAGTAAACAGAATTTCTAAAAATGAAATTGCAGTTTTGATTATTCCATCTTTAGAAAGTGAGAATATCAGTGATGTTGCACATACAACTTTTAATGATTGGAAAATTGGAAAAAAAGGTCTTGACAATGGTGTATTAATAGTTATTGCTGTCCTTGATCGTTGTTCTAGAATCGAAACGGGTAAAGGTGTTGAAGGTGATTTAACTGATCTTAAAACTAATGATATATTAAAAAATAACCTAAACCCTTTCCTTAAGAAAGGAGATTTTTATGGAGGGTTGATAGAAACAATAAATCTCTTATCTAATACTATAGATAGTCGTAAGGATCAACAAACATCTCCTTTACCTAGTTCTTTTTCTCCTAAAAATAATCAGCCAGCTAACTGCTCTTCGTCAACAATTGGATCTGATACAGATCATGGTGGTACAATTATGTTATTTTTAATTTTTATAAGTAGTATGATAGTTTTTATATGTTGGCGCAAGTTTCGCACATCACGTAAACCACTGTATGATGCAGATTATAGTAGTACGCAGTCGACATATACTAATACAGAAAACACTTATTATTCATCTTCTTCAACAGTACGTCCTGTAACATATACTCCATACACTAGGGAAAAAAATGAAGATTCATTGGTAAATACCATAAGTGTGGTTGCTGCTGTTACTCCATTTGTGCCGTACCTCACAGAAGACAATGATCCTCCAACTAGTAAAAGGATAGAAAATTATCATAATGATAATTCTGATAATAACTTTACTTCAGATGATCATGAATTTTGTTCAGATGATCATGAATTTGGAGGCGGTGAATCTGGCGGCGGCGGATCTGACGATAGTTGGGACGAATGATCAAATATAAAATTTGTAAAACTTACGACTCCCATCACACATTATATGTATGATGTACATTGTGCTCAAATTTTTGGATTAATATGATTATAGCTCATGCGAGTAAAAACTCCCACTGTTCTTATTGTGGTTCATATTTTTCAGAACAGGAAAAGTGGCCAAGACGATGCATCATATGCGACAATATAACATATTGTAATCCTACACCAGTTAGCGTTTCCTTAATAAGGGTCTTAGTAGATTGTAATAAATTAGGCATTCTAGTTGTTAGAAGAGCTGCTGATCCTAAATTTGGAGAGTGGGCATTACCAGGTGGGTATTTAGTAGTACAAGAAAGCTGGGAAGAAGGTGCAGTTCGCGAGCTTCATGAGGAAGTTGGAATTAAATTAGATCCATCAAAAATTGAAACATATCATGTTTCAAATGCCACCGAAAACAGTAACTTACTAATTTTCCACACATACCAAGACATTATAATGTGGAATGAAATATTAGAACATTTCATTCCAAACAATGAAGTGTTAGATATAGATGTTTGTTTTCTACCTACGGAATTATGTTTTTCTACACATACAAAATGTCTAGAAAAATATCTTAAAGAGATTTCTAAATAAAATATTTTTTCATTCATTGGCAAGATAATATCTAATGGAGCGATGGCGGAATTGATATACGCAAGCGGTAAAAAACAGTGTATGATTTTTTTACCGCTTAATTAGTATAATACACTATACTAATTTATAGGTTTGACTCCTATTCGCTCCACCATAAATAAACATAAGGGCATAATGAAAAAAATCACACTATTAGCAGTTATACTAGTAATAGGATGTCAGCAAGAACCAATACCTATAACCAAAGAAATTATACCTAGGAATACACATGTCGCACCGTTTACATTGGAACAATGTGATGAAATACTTCAAAAAGCTGAAAATGAAACTTTTTTTCAAGGTATGCAAGCCCGCGCAACTTTAGCTACGGCTTGTTACAATAGTTTAACAGTAAAAAGATAATTATTTAGATGTATAGCGTATCTCAATATCATAATGATAAATATGGTAATGTAATAGAAATTTCTATCGATAAGAATGGAATCTATGAAACACCTTTTAAAGCCATTGCGCAAGTAAAACTTATTAGAAGATTATGGTCAGAAAATCATAATGATAAAATTAGAATATTAATCAATAAACAAGTTTTAACCATTAAAGAGATGGAAAAATGGTGCCTGGAGGAATACAAGCTTTTACCAAAGTGTAAAAATTGCGCTATTTGTTTAAAAGAAAGAATCTATACTCATCCTTTGTCTAAGACGAGCATTTTTTGCTCACAAAAATGCGCAGATGTAGATTATAATTACGAAATAGAAAAAATGAAAGATGAAGAAGAAATAGATTATTTATAGCAATAATATGAATATATAGACATTGATATAGGTCTCTCAACGGACAGTCGATAATCTATTTAGGATAAAATATCCGCGGCATATTTCATCTGTAAAAAGATTGATAAAATACCTACAATAAGGAGAATATTATGGTAGCAAAAAAATTAGTTGAAAAAAAGCCAGTAAAGAAATCTCCAAAATCTGGAGCTACTGATACTGTAGTCAAGACTGTTAAAAAAGCCGTCAAAAAGGTGGCAGAAGCAGTAAAAAAAGTGTCTCCAGTAGTTGAAGCGGTTGACACCATGTTAGACTCTGGTAGTTCTACCGATTCTGACAAAAATGACTCTGATAAAAAAGTTTCTTCGAAAAAAGAAACAGAATAACGCAGATACAAAATAGTGTCTTTATTTTAAAAGAGAGGGTTATGTCCTCTCTTTTTTTTATTTAGTGGATTCCTTGATTATGCAAGTTTTAAAATTAATTGATAGTCATCCGCTCAAATCAAGATTAAGTTATGAAGTGGGTTTTGGTGGCGCAGATGGACAAGTATTTCAACACTTAACTGATAAAGAAAAAGTAATTAAAATATCTGTAGTTTATGAACATGCGATTCCAGTTGAAAAGCAAATTTCAAACACATTTCAGGTATTAGAATACTTAAAGTTATATAAACCAGACGCGTACGCGCATGTGTATGAATTTGATATAATCAAAAATTATTATCGTGATACTATTTCAGGTGTGCAAAAATATATTGTATACTATTACATAATGGATAAATGCAATCCTTTAACAGAAGATGAAAAAAAAGTATTTCACACAATTGTATCACATGAAGATAAATTAAAAAATAAAAGTCCCGTACCAGCATTACATGTTCTAGATGATTTAAGTATGGGTTTGGATTTTGATTTGTCAAAAATTATAAAATTCTGTCAAACAATTAATTGTTTGCCGATCCAGCATTTAGATATTCATCCGAGAAATATTATGAAAAATAAATTAGGAGATTTTTGTCTTATTGATTTTGATCGTTGTGAACTAAGAAAGGAAATATAAATAGTGTCAAAAATAGATAAATTACCAAAAGTAGATTTAGTGTTACTAAAACAATTAGTTACAGAACTAGAAAATAGTCTAGAGATTTGTGAGAAAATTAAAAATGACGACAATTTCGATCATACAAAATTCATAATTGAAATGTCAAAATCCACCGGACTTATAGCTGGTATTATACAAGAAAGTTCAATGTTAATAGGTGACACCCAAACTATTGTAAAAGCAAGTCAGCAACCAAGTTCTAAGAACACCGACTTTATTGATAAGATATTATCGGGTGGATTAAAAGGTTCTGGCGGTTCAACAAATTAAATAAGGATTATAAAATAATGAAAACATCTACACGTAATGACGTAAAACAATTAGCTATTTCAATTGAATCATTAGCTCGTGAAATTCAAAATAAAATTGATTCAGGATCTGATGTGCTTGCTACAGCTAATGAGCTGGTAAGAAATAATTTAACATTAGTTTTTGCTTTAGGAGAAGTATCGGCTGTTGAATATATGGAGTCTTCTAAGAAGAAAACGCCTTTAGTAAAAAAAGGATTAACTCGCAATTATAGCAATTATTATCGCGTAAGAGATAGTCTAACAGGTCGCTTTACTGCCAAATAATGAGGGATTATTCAGAAGATGAATGATATTATTGATAGTATAATAAAACAAATTTATAGTATTTTTGCTGTTACAGAAGAATCATTACAGAGTTGGAATGGTGAAGGAAATTTGCAATTTCCGGCATTACTTGCAAAATTAGCGGCTCAAATGAATTGGGATGAAAAACAATTACGCGAAGCCGATCCTATTATTAGGTTTTATATTCGTCGCAATCCTAACTACCATGTAACTCGTGGAGCACATGGTGGGATTATGAGAGCTTCTGATAAATATAAAAAAGAAGTTCTCAAAGCTGCAAAGGATTCAGCAAAAAAACAAATGTTGGCAGCTCTAGAAGCTAAGGCTGCAAGTATGCTAGCAAATAGCAAAAACGATTCAAATAAAAGTGAAGATGAAGATTTAGATAATCTTTTTACAGATAAGTAATTTTTATAGGTGAGTAGTTTTTTTAAATTTACTCACCTATAAATAACTACTTCCCCTATTATATAGTCCCCAACTTTTTGTCGAGAGTTACTTTTTAATTAGTAAATTACCAAGCAGGTCATCACGCGAAGTGCTATGTAACAGAAATTTAATAGATTCCTGTAATTTTATAGAAAGTCTTTGTTGTAAGGTTAGTCTCTAGGATCCCTTATTGGTTAATGATTGATATAAATTATAATTGTAAGTTTGTCATTTTAAAGGTGAATAATGAAAAAATTTTTAGTATTGTTAGGTTTATCATTTCTTAATCAAAGCTGTATAAAAAATGATGCAAATATTGCTACACCACCTGCTACTACAAAATCTGTGACAGAAATTGCAGATTCAAAAATCGTAAATGATAGAAACATAGTTTTTGGTGATATGGAGATTTTAATTCCATTAGCTTGGAGTAGTAAAAAAAATGATGATGGTTTAGTTTTCCTTAATAAACCTAGAGAGGCTTTGATATTCTTAGGTAAGGAAAGTTGCGATTTAAGTTACGACCAGTGCGTACTGTCATCAGTAAAAGGATTAGAAGAATCAAATGCGGAGCTTCTTGCAGTAGATCATGTTTTTTTTAATAATAACAAATTCATGTCATTGACGACTCGAAAAAACGGTATTAAAGTATGGTCTTGGGTAACTCATTACCATGGCACTCTTTACCTTTTTTCATGTGGAGGTCAAAAACCTGATGCAGATCTTCAACAAGATTGTAAGGCAATTTCTAGTACTATAAAACTGCTACAATAATTATATGGACAAAATATTATTGATAGATGGTATGAATTTTATTTGGAGAGCGAATGTTTATTTTCCCTTCAAAGACAAGAAACACTTTTTATGCACACGTTGTGATGAGAGTTTAAATCATTCACACGCAGAACATTGTCAATGTGGTGGAAGTTGGATAAATGAAAAATGTGAGCATGAACCAAATAAAGAATTTATTCTTATTTATAATTTTTTTCGAAATCTTCGTTCCATAATAGAAACGTTTTCTCCTGACAAATGTTTTTTTGTTTTAGAAGGTCATCCACAATTTAGATATGATTTATTCGCCGAATACAAAGCAAATAGGATTATTAAACAAGCGCATAAAAAAGAAGATTTGGATAAGTTTTATCATTCCAAAAAAGAAATAATAAAATTATTACAATTATTACCATTCACAATTTGTCGTGCTGCTAACTATGAATGTGATGATGTAATAAATACTCTGTGCGAAAATATGAAAGAAGAATTATTAATTGTATTAAGTAATGATTCTGATTATATTCAGCTTCTTCAGAGGGGTTATAAAAATTGTAGGATTTACAATCCTATTAAAAAAGAATTTATGATAGCCCCGCCTTATCCTTATGTAGCATGGAAATGTTTAAATGGTGACAAATCAGATAATATTCCACCCTTATTAAAACCAAAAAAAGCATTAGAGACCATAACTAATCCAGAAAAATTTAAAACATTTTTATCTACTGAAGAGAATAGAGCTAATTTTAATATTAGTCGACAGTTAATAGAATTTAGATCTGTTCCAGAAGAAGAGATTATTATAAGTGAAGGAGAAAAAAAATTCTCCTTCTTAAAAGAAGAATTTGTTCGTATGAAGTTTGACTCATTAACTAATGAAAAATCATGGATGAAATTTGTTAAAACTTTTAATTGTCTTAAATTTTGAATGACACATACATAATACTGATTTGTAGTTTATAAGATGGCGAAAAATTAAGAAATAAGATTAGAAGAAGGTCTAAGTTCGTTCTTCTTAGTCTAGAAAACGGCTCAATGAAATTTTTTACTTTACTTTATTTTATGATAAATTTAAGAAAGAGTTTACTTCAGGAAGTGATTATTTTACTTTTACAGAATTAAGTAAAGAAGTAGCGCGCTCCTCAAAATTGTATAGAAAATTTTGTTCTTTTAAAAAAAACAAAGCATTTATTTAAAAATGAAATACCATATTAATGATGTTGTAAAAGTTAATGTTGAATCTATCAAAGATAAACAAAAAAGAATATCTATTAAACCACAAAAAAATTCTGTTTTAGAAGAAATGAATTTTACCATCATTGACGTAAATGAACGTTTACAATCATATAGAATATTAATTCATCAAGATATGGTGGGTTGGATTATTAGCAAATTTCATACTAAACATTATAATGTTAGTCCTGAATTAATCGGTAGAAAATTTTATGATATTCCTGAATCATTAATTTTAGGTCTTGTATCTCCTAAGAAAATAAATGAAAAATGAAAAAATTTATCATCCAATCTAAACAAAAAATCTCTATTCTAGAGGTTGAATGTGAAAAATTATCAATAATCGATGATATGTCTATTATGCAACTTAAGCCTGGAGAATGGAAGGCAAAAATTAATAAACCAATTTCCTTATTTGAGAAAGATAATTGTGGAAAGTTAGTACCTCCAGTGTGGTGTTGGCATTCTTTTTATGAAACTATAGATGAATGTACTGACCAGATAAAAGATATGGTTAGAACAGAATTATTTAGAGATAGGAAAAAATATTTTTTGAAAAATCTAAATATCACATCTATTGAAATAGATGAAGAAGAAATCAATAAAGAGATAGCAGATGTTATCTCTAAAGTAGAAGTTGTATATCTTAAGTGTTAAATTAGATTTTAGTTGAAAGTTATATGAAGATTTTTATTGTTGGACTACCCTCAACTGGACGAACTACAATTTCAAAAGCATTGAGTCAGGATTGTAATTTTATTTATATTGATCCTGTATCCTGGCTAAAATCTACTTTTAGGGGTCAATATCCTACAGAACATGAACAACAATATCAAGATTCATATAATGATTATCTAATAAATAGATTAAAATTAGATCCAGATTTGTACTACAGAAATATTAATGATTTAATAAAATCTAATCCTGATAACAGTATTTTCGTTATTGATGGTCTTGCTAATCCAAAAGATTTTATTCAATTGTTTGATTATAATAATGATCACATAATTTTTCTAAATAGAATAGATAATGAAGCTGAATATAAAAGTAATCAAAATATTGCTATTTCTGTAATAAAAGATTATTGTTTTTGGCTAGCATCTTTAAAATTATTAGATAAAAACAGATGGTTAGAATTTAACTTTTCGATACCTGGTGATTCTAATAATGATGTTATAAAAAAATTAGGTATTCACAACACAGTTATTTTGGCAAAATCTATTAGAAAAGTTATTCTCTGTGTAAAAGATAACTTTTTAAATTCTTAACATAAAAGTTGTAGATATAGAAGATAATATCTACAACTTTTATGTGAGTACATTATGACTGTAATAAAATCACCATACCCTTATTTTGGAAGTAAGAAAAGAGTTATTAAGGATGTATGGGATAGATTTGGTGAGATTGAGAATTTTATTGAACCGTTTGCTGGATCACTAGCTGTTATGCTTGGAAATCCTAATATTCCTAAGATTGAAACGTTAAATGATTTTGATGCTTTCATTCCAAATTTTTGGCGCGCAGTTCAAGCAGAGCCGGATAAAGTAGCTAAACACGCTGATTATCCAGTTTTGGAAGCTGATTTACATGCTAGGCACAGGTGGTTAATCTCTCCTGCTGCAGATGATTTTAAAAAGAAAATGAGTTTGGATCCGCACTATTATGATGCTAAAATAGCAGGATGGTGGGTATGGGGCATGAATGCATCTTTGGGTATCACGTTTTGTAAGCAGCGTGGGTTAAATTGTAAACCATTTTTATCTATGGTAGGACAAGGAATAACTACACCTACTGTAAATGTTTTAGAATGGTTCAACATCCTACAAAACAGATTAAAAAAAGTTAGAGTATGTTGTGGAGATTGGTCAAGAGTAGTTACACCTTCAGTAACTTATAAGAATAAAAGCCTAACTAAGAAGGGTATGGTAGGTGTCTTCTTGGATCCTCCATATCTAGTAGAGAATAGAGAAGATAAACTTTATAGAGTAGAAACTAATGTATTTTATGATGTGTGTAAATGGGCGCTGGAAAATTCTTCAAACCCACGTATGAGAATTGCAGTATGTGGCTATGAAGGTGATTTTGTTTTTCCCAACGATTGGGATGCATTCAACTGGAACACCGGAGGAGGTTTTTCATCTTTTGCTAAAGATGAAAAAAGAGGCAAGGAAAACTCTAAAAAAGAAATTATATATTTTTCTCCCTCTTGTCTTAAAGTTTAAGATTGTAATTTAGTAATCTCAGCATCAACTGTTTGATCCCATATTCTTTCAAAAATAGAATCTGCCATTCTATCTGAATCCATGTCATTGATAGGTGTTGTGGATTCTATTTCTGCTTCTTGAGATATTTTTTTTAAGATGTTAATTCTTTGATTTTTATTCATATGTTATGGCTCCTGTTTCGGGATTTACTTTTCTTTTTAATATTTCTCCAGTTACTGGATCAATTTTCTCTTCTTCATTAGAGATACTTCCTGCTCTTTCTAAGATATTCTGTAAATACATACAGGCATTATTAATAATGTTGATTTGTGTGGCATATGGATTATTATATGCAGGACCGCTTGGACCGGCAAAATTAGTGCCTTGAGGACCTATACTTTTTATCTCTAGTTTAGAAAAGTAATTTACTAATCCTTCACCCATATTTATAACTTGATTAATTGCTTCAACTTCTTTGTCGTTAAGAGATTCTTTTTCTTCAATCCCCATTTTATCTAGTGTAGATAAAGTGTCTTTGAATTTGTGAAATGATTTGCTAAGTCTAACACTAAGAACAAATTGACTAAATTCTGGAAGCAATTCTACTTCTTGTTGTACTGCTTTCCTTAAAGCACTTACAGCATTTAACATTGATTTCCTATCTTTTGCTTTTGTTGCATCTGCAATGCTATCCAAATATGGTTTGAATTTTGATTTTTTCTCTTCTTTAACTTTTCTATTTTTTGAGCCTACCAATCTATCCTTAGCAGTTTTCCTTTCAGCTAACATTGCTTTAGATAAATTTTCTACATAGCCCGAAAGTTTAATACTCGTCCATTCGCGTACTCCAGGTAAGTGCTTGTTTTGATACCTACCGAGACCAGATTCTTCACGAGCTTTTTGTAGTTCTTCAGTTATTTCAACCTTTTGCATTTTTTTAGCAATCTCAGTCGCTTGTTGCTTATTCCATTCCGCAATTGGTATTTTTTTATTTTCTGCCGCTTTAATCTTATCAAGTAAGTTTTTTAGAGTTGCTTGACCCATCGGAGTTTTACTCATATGAGGTAAGAAATCTAGTAATTGTTTTCTTAACTTAGTTTCTTCGCCTTTGTTTTTGTCTGCGCTACGCATGGTCTTGCGTAAAAGTAATTCATGTTCAAGCCTTAATTTTTCTAGTGGATCTCTAACATTTTCATATTCTTTCATTAACTGATCGGTTTGACGTGTTAGAGTGTTTTGACGAATAGCAGCTTTTGCAGCTATTCTTTCTTGTTTTGCTTTTTTAAGCTGCCCTCTAATGTTAGCTAGTTCTTGTTGTGTAGCAGGATCTGGTGCCACTTGATTTTCTGCATTGAGTTTGGCTTCTTTAGCAGTCAATAATTTTAATTGATCTAAAAGGGTTATTAATTTTCTTTTCCTTTCAGCAGTTTTAGGGTCTCTATCAGTAGGTAATTCTTCTAAATATCTTTGTCTTTCGTTTTCGTAACTTTGAATCCAATCTTTTGGCTCTTTGACATTACGAACAAAATATCCTCTTCCTTTGCTTTGCGCCTCTTCCATTCCTACCCCACCTGACAAATCAAATTTTGCCACGGCTTCTGGATCAATATCTGATAAATCACTAGTGCTTTTATTGCGACCAGCTAATTCATCTTTTAATGACTGTTCATTAAATTGATTCTTAACAGCTCTTATTTCTTTTTCGGCTGATGGATTATCACCTTTATTAAATCCTCCTCCCGCTTCTTTAGCGCGTCTACTTAAATCATTATGCATATCATTAAGTACGCTTTCTAAATCATTTAGTGGACTCTCTTCATCATCTGGATCCACGTCTTCTAGTTGGGTATTAATAAAATTACCAATAGCTTTTTTTACAGTATTAAAACCTCCATTGATATCCAAAGCTTTACGATACATATCAGCGATTAATAAAGCTTCAGAAACTATGTCTGGATCTGATACAACGCGTGCTAATTCTAATAATTTATTATATAATTCAGTTTCCCCAGGATTTCTTTCGGTAGAAGGACCTTCCTCATCATCAGGCATTGTATATGTTTGTGGTGATTTATCTTGTGCCAAAGCAATGATTTTATAATCATTTACAGCGTTGTAATAAAAATGGTCAATTTTTTGTATTATAGTTGATAGTTTTAACATATTTTTTATTTATTAAGTTTGGGTTATAATTATATATAACATTATTAGGCATTTAACGATAGTAATATTGTTCGCAATTCTTTAACTATTAGATATACTACAGCAATTAGTGTTTGCCCACGAGTAGACCTTCCATCAATGACCATATTGGTGTCATTTGGTGTAATTAGTAATGATTCGCCTTCTTCAATTAATTTTTTAATACTATCCACTTGTTTTGAGGGATCAGTTAATTGAGGAAGTAATTTGCTTACATTAGCCTTGAATTGACTAAATGGTTCTGTAGATTTTAGTGCATTGGAGATATAATTTAATTCTTCTTGAGTTGGGCTACTTCTATTTTGTTTTTTTAATTTATCCATAACTGTCTGTTTAGCAGTGCTTCTAACAGTAGCTATTCTTTGTCTTAAATGAATTAACAATCCTTCAATTTTTTGCCTTAAAGGAATGAAAGGTCCTTCAATATTTGAATTATTTTTCATTTCTCTAAGTTTATCTCTATTTCTTATATTATATTGTTTTTTCTTTTCTTTCCATGCAATATAATCCGGATCGTTAGGATTGTTTAATCCCTTTTCCTTCATATTTTGAGCGATTTCTCTGCTATATTCTCGAGTCCAGTCTCTATTATATTCTCGTCTTTGTTGAAGTTTTTCTTCTGGAGTTTCTGCTAGCGCCAAAAAATGGTCTATCTTTTCATATAAAGAGCTATATATATTTTTCATATCTGATATAATTCAATATTATGAGTATGAAGAATAAATTAAAAACTGCTTTTAGCTGGTTTGGTGGAAAATCTAAAGTGGCAAAAGTTGTTTGGTTAGGTTTAGGTGAAGTTTCTAATTATGTAGAACCCTTTGCTGGTTCTTTAGCAGTATTATTATCGAACCCTAATATTCCTAAAATTGAAACAGTTAATGATTTAGATTGTGGATTATCTAATTTTTGGAGAGCTATTTCTTATGATGCAGAGGCAGTAGCAAAATATGCGGATTATCCAGTAAATGAATCTGATTTACATGCTCGTCATAAATGGTTAACTTCTGTTATAACAGACGACTTTAGAAATAAGATGGATTCAGATCCAGACTTTTTTGATGCCAAAGTTGCTGGATATTGGGTTTGGGGACAGTGTGCTAGTGTAGGTAATAATTGGTTGCAAAATAAAGGTCTAAAAGCTTTGCCTATGTTATCTTCGGCAGGAGGAGGCATTCACGGTTTAACTTATGATATAAAAGAAGATTTCAAAAAATTACAAAATAGACTAAGAAGAGTTAGAGTAGCATGTGGTGATTGGTCCAGAATAATTACTCCAGGAATTACTTATGCCAGCAAAGGCTTAGGTAATAATGATATTACTGGGGTATTTCTGGATCCACCATACGATGTCAATGTAAGAGATAAAGTGTACAAAGAAGATAATGATGTTTTTACACAAGTTTGTAAGTGGGCAATAGAGAATGGAGATAATCATCGTATGAGAATCGCTTTGTGTGGATATGAAGGAAATCATAACATCCCAGATACCTGGCAAACATATGCTTGGAAGACCGGTGGCGGTCTATCTAGTCTTGGAAATGATAGAGGTAAAGACAATGCACTTAAAGAACGCATCTATTTTTCTCCTCATTGCTTAAAAATAATATGATATTTATTTTTACTAGTGATTTTTGTTTAACAACTTTATAAAAAAATTAATTACAATCAATAATTGTATTAGTCGAAGTAGTATTATTTACTTCACTTTTACTTAATATTAAAGATATTAAAATGAATTTAAGACAAATATTATGTTACTTAGATACTTGGGGCAAACATATAGAATCATCAAGATGGTTTGATCAAACTGATTCTAGATATAGATGTATTTTCTTAAAGAAAGGTGGGGATCATTATTGCACCAACTGTGGTTATTATTTGTATACTGAATATAATTTTCCAGAATCATTAAAAAAGATGCGTGAGATGTATAAAATGTGGTGGGAAATTAAATAATGATAATTAAAAGTGTACCATCAAGTGTTTATCCAGAAGGAGTTACTAAAAAATATTTAATATTTGAAAAAGAAAAAGATGAACATGTTTGTTCAGTAGAGTTTGTTGATAAATTAGTTTGGATAAAATTTATAGGTTATGGAATAGAGTTTGCACGTATAAAAAATAATAAATTAGTTTGGACAACTAAGCATGATTTTATCAAAGAAAAGTATAAAAAAATGATAGATAAGTTAATTAGTTTGCACATTTTTTCTTAATAAAATGGCAAAATTATGGTTTTTAAAGTTTAAAAAAGATAATCGATGTTAAAAAAATAACTAGGACTAAGTTATATCATTATCATTAATTATCTGTTTATCGTTGAAATTTTTGTTCAAATATAAGGAATGTATTATGTCTTCAAAAAAGTTATTTTCTAATAAGTCTGTGGATGTTAAGTTAGTTAAACCAACTGATACAGTAAATAATGCTGGTGGTCAAGCCTATTCTTTAGATGATAAGGCAGCCTTGGCTCAATTAGCCATGACGGGATGTTTCAATGGTACTTATTATGTTTCTGATGAAGATCAATTAAAAAAAGTATTAGATTTAGCAAATAAATTGCCAGCAAAATATGTTGCACAACTAGCTGTTTATTCTCGTCAATATGGTTTAATGAAAGATATGCCAGCAGTTTTGGCAGCGGTAGTGGCAGGTAAGGATTCAGATCTTTTATCAAAAATTTTTGATAAGGTAGTAGATTCCCCCAAAATGTTAAGAAATTTTGTACAAATTCTTCGTTCAGGAGTAGTAGGTCGCAAATCTTTAGGCACTAGACCTAAGAAATTGGTTCAAAAATACCTTGAATCTTTAACTGACGAACAATTATTTATGGCTGATGTTGGAAACGACCCATCTTTACAAGATGTAATTAAATTGGTTCATCCTAAACCAACTACCAAACAACGTTCTGCTATGTTTGCATATCTCTTAAATAAAGAATATTCCCAGGATGATTTATCTTTATTAGTAAGACAATTTGAGGACTTTAAAAAGGACATGTCCAAGGACATTCCTAATGTACCTTTTCAAAAATTAACTGCTTTACCACTTACTTCTGATCATTGGAAAAAAATTGCTTCAAATGCCACTTGGAATCAAATCAGACAAAATCTTAATACATTCGCTCGTCATAATGTCTTAAGTGATCAGGCATTATTGAATCTTATATGTTCTAGAATAGAGGATAAGGAATTAGTTAAAAGAGCTAGAGTATTTCCTTATCAGCTTTTTACCACGTTTCAAAATTTGGAATCAAGTATACCAACTAAGATCTCAGTTGCTTTACAAAAAGCTGCTGAACATGCATTGGAAAATATTCCAGAATTTAAAGGTAAAGTCTATGTTATGGTAGATACTTCTGGTTCTATGAGTTCGCCAGTGACTGGTAAACGTGGTACAGCTACTACAAAAATGTCTTGCATTGATGTTGCTGCTTTAGTGGCGGCAGCTATAATGAGAAAAAATTCTGATGTAGAAGTATTACCTTTTGATACTAAAGTTCATACACATAAACTGAATCCACTTGATTCGATTATGACTAATGCAAAGATTTTATCTGCTTTTGGTGGAGGAGGTACGAATTGTTCTCTTCCATTACAAGAATTGAATCGTAGAAAAGCCATGGGAGATTTAGTTATTTATGTAAGTGATAATGAATCTTGGGTTGATTCTAGCAGAGGAAAGGGGACTGCAACTATGAATGCTTGGGAAGTTTTTAAAGCTCGTAATAGAAATGCAAAATTAGTTTGTATTGATTTGACACCCAATACTTCTACACAAGTTTATTCTAAAAAAGACGTTCTTAACATCGGAGGTTTCTCAGATTCTGTATTTGAAGTGATAAATAAGTTCATGGAGTACGGAAATGACGCAAATCTATGGATTAGAACAATTGAGCAGATTAAACTTTAATCTGCCATCAAGATTTAAGCATAACTATGCTAAGAAAGATCTTTTATTATGAAAATAGAAATTGACACAGAAACTTTTGATTTTTCTTATCAAAATGAAGAATTTATTAAAGCCAGTACTCATTATTGGAAGTTACTTAAAGGTGAGGATGATGGTTTGAATGGTGAAGAATTATTAAAAGCTTCAGAAAAAGAGCAGGCGTTAAACGAATTTCGTATGAGAGCTTTTAAGTTTTATTGTTTAAATATTAAAAGTAAATTATGTTTGCAAAAGTAAAAGAATTTTTTATAAATAATAATATAGATATTAATAATAAAGTTAAAGAATTTACTAATGAATATAGGTTTGCTGTTTTTGGACCCAGAGATTCTGTAGTATATTATCGTATTTGGGGCACAGAAGATACGCCTATTGTGGATGCCTGGTTTGGTAAACATAATAGTGAGAGTGGTGGATTGAGCTTACAATCAAGTGCTAATAATGAAAATCAATTATATTATATGTTTAAATTGCATAAACGTTTTATGCAATCGGGTCGTAAAAAAATTTTACGTAATTGGAAATAAAAATGGGTCATTATTGTTCTATTAAATTTACTAGTAATTTGTCTGAGCTAGGTGCAGAAATTATTGAATATTTACAGAATCATTCTTTACTAGAAGCTAGTCAAACATTTACCTATTATCCTTTTATAGAAGCCTGTTATAATAGATATCAATGGGCGGTAATTCCCATTACAATTTTCGATAAGAACAACAAAATATGGAAAGTTGATTGGGAACATAAAATTAAATTTTATGAGAGACCTTTAAAGTTTCTTATTCCTTATTTAACTACAAAAGAAACAAATTTTATATATTCTTCTGAACATAGTGATTGGGTGGAGTTTTCTATTACTTTATGCCCAAAAACTCCTATAATACAATGGGATCGTAAATTTGGAGATCCAACTGGAATAGAAATTTATTAAAAGGATTTTTAAAAATGGCAAATCATGGATTTTTGATATTTAAAAGTAATATAAAATTAAATGAAATATCTAAAATTTTACAAGAAATAAATGAAAATAGATTTAAAAATAAGTTAATTATTACTTTTCATGAAGGTGACCAATCATGGTTTATTGAATATCAGTCACCCACAAGACTTGGATGTCCAGGATTTAGAATTTGGAAGAGATCACCTCGTAAATTAGAATTTCGTCATCCTTATGGAAAGTGGATGCCATATGTGATGACAGTTTTTATTGAGACACTTTCATTTAAAATGAATTCTATCATTTCTGATGAGGGAACAAATAATAAATGGATAGGAGACCCAAATAATTATTGTTCTTTTAAGCAATGGTCTGGAGACTTTTATCCAAAAAATTGTGATTATATATCTATTGTAGATAAAATTTTTTCTATAAATTCATTTATAGAATCTGATTTAGAAGATGCACCAGAAGAATTGAGAGACTGTTAAAATGATAAAAAGAGATGGTGTTAAGTTAATGAATGCAAGAACTAATAACGTTTCTATTGCCAAAGAAACGCTGGCTATTTTGAAACAAAAATATTATAATTCTCCCAATGGTAACAAAATAAATATTTCTGAAGCATTGGATGCCGCTGTTAAAGGATCTGTTCTTTATCAAAATGAAATAAGTTTTGTTGAAAATGAGTCGGTAAAATTACCATTAATAGAAGTTACTCCTGAAACAACTGCTCAAGCAGCACAACGATTATTATGTATACATAAAGATGTAGTAGTTTTAAATTTTGCTTCTGCTAGAAATCCAGGCGGTGGATTTTTATCTGGTGCTATAGCACAAGAAGAAGATTTATGTCGCTGTTCTGGATTATATTCTTGTCTTAAATCTAAGCCAATTTTTTATAATGAAAATATATTATGTGATAATACATATTATACAGATAATATTATTTACTCACCAAATGTTCCATTTTTTAGAAGCGAACATTTTTTATTTTTAGAAAATCCATTTTGTGTTTCTGTTATAACTGCTCCAGCACCTAATATTAGAGGTATGAATAATATCGATGAAAAACAATTATTTGATGTATTGAGTAATAGAATATCTAAAATATTAAAAATTGCTGCATATCATAATCATAAAAATATTATTTTGGGCGCATTTGGATGTGGAGCATTTGGTAATGATCCATTAATGGTTGCACATATTTTTTTAAATTCTTTGAAAATGTTTAATTATTTTGGAAATGTATGTTTTGCTATTTATTCTAATAAAGGAGATTTAACTAATTTAAATGCATTTAAAAAAATATTTGATAAATGAAGAATTTTTTGATAAATTAGATACTGAAGATAAAGCTTATACATTAGGTTTTATTTATGCGGATGGTTGTGTTAGAAATTCCTAAACATTTTATTAGAGGATATTTTGATGGTGACGGATCATTAAGATTACCTGATAAAAAGAGTGCATCGATAGATATCATTGGTACATATGATTTTTGTTTAGGGATACAGACTGTGGTTAATGAACAGATCAAAGATATTTATTCTAATATAAGAAAAGATAAAAGTTCCGAAATGTTTCGTTTTGAGGTTAGTGGAAATAAAAATTCTAAAAAATTTCTTGATTGGTTATATTTGGGTTCTTCTATTTATCTTTATAGAAAATATGATAAATATTTAAAATTATGTAACAAAATAGATGTGAAAGAAAAATCATGAATTGTTTAATTACAAGTAGTCTTGGTAACACTCAACAAATTTTAGAAAAAGTAGGATATTTTGTTATGCCTACTGATAAAGATGAAGTATTTGAAATGATTTTTGAATCGGTGGATGAATTATTTCATTTAGCAGATATCATAGATTATGATTTGCTAATTCATAAGAGAACTTCGAAAGAAGGAAGTTTTGTAGTTGAGATTTTTGATAAGAAAAAGTTTGTACCAAAAGCCTAAAATATGCAGGGAATTTTTGAACATATTTGTATTCATTAATATAAAAAATTCATAAAAATAGAATAAAATTCGATAACATAATCGCACAGATATTCATACTAATATATATGTATATCTTTATGTGGTACGTATATATTATTCGTTGCTTAAAAGATAATTCTTTATATACTGGTATTACAAATAATCTTAACAAACGAATTGCCATACATAATGATGGTAAAGGGGCAAAATATACTAGAGGGCGTCGTCCAGTAATATTAATGAAATATTTTCAAGTTGATAACAAAAGTCATGCTCTTAGAATAGAAATGAAAATAAAGTCTCTTCCAAAAAATAAAAAACTTATGTTCTCTTTATCGCAATATGATTATAAAAAGGAAAATTAATTTTATGAATAAATTACTATTAATGTTTTTTCTTACCGTCATCAGTTGTGGACCAAGTTCAAGATGCCAATCACGATGTAAAGAAACTCAAAATGAATTTGGCTGCCAGTGTCAATGTGACCCTTTTTGGGAATGTGGAAATTTTAGTTCGGAAGAAGAAGAATAAGAAAAGCTTATGAAAAAAGATTTTACTTCAATTAATGTAGTTTTAGATGCTAGTGGCTCAATGGGACGTTTGGTTGATGATACAATTGGTGGTTTTAATAATTTTCTAAAAGACCAACAAGCTCTGGCGGGTGAGGCAACTCTATCTTTATGTTTGTTTAATGACGATTATAAATTAATATACGATTATGTACCAATTACTCTAGCACAACCGTTAGATAAAAAAGTTTATAGAGCTTCTGGCGGTACAGCTTTATTAGATGCTTTAGGAATTACTATTGATAATGTTGGCAAAAAACTTTCAGAAATGAAAGAAAAAGACAGACCTTCAAAAGTTATTTTTCTGGTTATCACGGATGGTCAGGAAAATTCTAGTCATTTATTAGGAGAATCAGAAGCTAGCTTGCCTAAATTTGTGCAAGGACAACATAATATTTATAAATGGATTGAAAAAGATAATGAAATTTTTTATAAAAGAAAGCTACGTTATCCTTTGTCACGCATCAAAGATATGATTACTCATCAGCAACAAAAATATAATTGGGAATTTTTGTATTACGGTGCTAATGTTAATTCAATAGCTGAAGCAAAAACTTTAGGAATTGTTGCGGCTCGCAGCCAAAGTTATAGTGCTACTTCTGTAGGGACTAAGGATTTATATAATAGTATTTCTAATACAGTATTAGACTATAGAACAGGTAAAAAATGAAAAATAACAGAAGATAGTGTATTTAGATTAGAAGTTGTTGGGAATTTTCATGATATATTTGATAAAAATTTTCCAACAAGATTTTAGGGCGTCCGCTCCCATCGACCACGGCATACGGTGCGGTACTCACCAAGCACGGTTATGAAAAAATAAAAAAAATAAAAAGCAGTCGACAATTACTAAATTGGTGTTATAGTATGGGTACGTAGATGATGAAATGAAAAATCTATGCATAGTTTAGTATACTAAATACCATTTTTAAGTTAAATGTCTCTGTAGTCTAACGGATAGGGCAACTGCCTTCTAAGCAGTGCGGTGCAAGTTCGAATCTTGCCAGAGGCACCAATCTTCAATTATCCTGAAGAGATTAATAGAAGGATTAATTAGCAAACCATATTAACTTATGTTTAGGCTAGTAATTGCGGACAGTACATGGAGGAGTAGCTCAGTGAAAGAGCACGATGCTATAAACATAACGAGGTCCTTGGTTCAAGTCCAAGCTCTTCCACCAATGATCTACAACAAAGGCATCCAGGGACACTGAACCCGCTTCGCAGGTGGGCAGTGCCACCCTCTCTGACAGAGGGGAACGTCACCAGTAACTAGACGTGACACGTTGGAGAGAAAATGTGAATGTTAGACCCAAATCACTACACATAATAAAATATGCATAAATTGATATATAAATATTGGGCTTGTAATTAAATGGGATAATAATTCGTTTGCACCGAATTTTTGAGAGTTCGATTCTCTCCGGGTCCACCAGAATTTAAGGTAAATTTCATTATGAATGTGAAAGATTTGAAGAAAAAGTTAGATGGATTACCCGATAATCTTGAAGTAAAAATTGCTTATGGTTGCCAGCTTTTTGAAACGGCAGGTAGTAAAGGTCATACTTTAGACGAGATTCAAGATGTAGTGATAGTGCACCATAACGATTGTATTGATGAAGTTTGGTTATATAATGAATATGCGTCTGAGGTTTAAGTTTTTAAAAATATGAATAAAACAGAACAGTCAGAATTATTAAAAATAAAAGAGTTTTTGGAATCTCTGTTAGAATCATTATCTAGAAAAGAATTGTTGTACTTTAAAGATAGATTTGAAAAATTAATGATTGAGAATAGTTATTCTGGTTTGTTAGATTCATTTAACAAAGATACAAAAAAGTAATGGTGATCGTAGTGTACTGGTTTTGTGCATGACTGACTGTGACTCAGTAGGTGCGGGTTCAAATCCCGTCGATCACCCCAATTAGCAATAGTACAGGTAAATTTGCCTCGTTCGTCTAATGGTAGGACAAAGCCCTTTCAAGGCTTGAACAGGAGATCGATACTCCTACGAGGTACCAAGTATATTGTGGAGTAGAGCATCGGTAGCTTGCTTGGCTCATAACCAAGAGGTAGGAAGTTCAATTCTTCCCTCCGCAACCAATAGAAAGACAAACCGTAAAATGAGAAAAACTGGTGTTATAGTATATTCAAATTCTTCAAAAGAAACCGTGGATTACTATTGTGAGGCTCTGAAAAAACATTTTGCAATGCCTCTGTATTTCGAAATTGAAATGATTAATAATCAATATTCAATTTTGTTTGATCCTTGGGACGGATATCTTGTAAATACTAGTGGATATGTTGATGAAATTAAAAAGTATGTGACTAAAATACAAAAAGAATAATATGATGACTGTGGACAAAGTTATTATGAGGAACCATTATATGGTTGTGGTGGTTATTAAAAATGTGTGATATTTGTAATGATGATTCTTTAAATGAAAGCTTCGTTGAAGAACAGAATTTTAAATTCTGGCAACGTTTGAAAAATAAATTAAGCGAAGAAGATTTAGAAAAGATGTATCCTAATAAGAATAATGTTGTCATTAAACGTAATGATGATTATCAATAATTGGAATATCGTCCAACGGCAGGACAACGGGCTTTGAACCCGTGAATCTAGGTTCGAATCCTAGTATTCCAGCCAACTATGAGTAGGCTTAAAAGGATAAATATGTCAATAAAAAATGCTGATGAATTGATTGATTTATTTAAAAATAAATTAAATAAACCATCATTGAAGAAAGACGTACAAATTCTTAAAGAAAGCATAAAGATTATATATGAAGATAAAAATTCAAACAATGAAATTAAAGAGAAAGCATTGTTAAGTCTACAATATTTACAAGAAAAAACAGAGAACTAATTGTTCTTAAGCAAGAATAGTTTAATGGTAGAACGCTGGAGTCCATCCAGAAGCGGTACAAAAAGAATCCACGTGCACTGGGTAAAAAAATTCTTAGGTTCAAATCCTCCTTCTTGCTCTATGACGAATGCTAAAATGGGATTACATTTAATTTACAAAAACATATCTCATTTAATTTTTGTCGTCATAATATTTGGGTACGTACCTCAAATATGGATGAGGATCGGAGCGGGGGCGAATTGGTAAAATATTAGCTAGTCCCGAGCACTCTAAAGTTGTTGGTTCAAATTCAATCGTATCCACTTAGATTTTATGTTCCCTGAAAAAGTATACCCGTTAGTTTGGGCGGAGAACACTATAGCTGAATGCAGATAGGTTTACATCGGAAAAAAATAGACTTATCAAATTTTGTCAGCTTAATATAGAGTAATAGTTTAATGTAAAGAATAGCCTCATTAACAGAGGAAGATTTTGGTTTAAATCCAAATTACTCTACCACCTATAATGCCGACGTTGAGCAGGTGGTGGGCTCAGTGCGCTGTAAACGCATATCCTTAAGGACTTGGAGGTTCGATTCCTCTCGGCGGCACCAAGATAAAATTATTTTTATTTGGGGTATAATTAGGTATAACTATAACAAGTTGTAAGAACAATATTTAACTCACTACCGCAATTAAATATTGTACAGACTAAATCTAGCGGTGTTATTAGAGGTTTTATGATAAAGATCAAGAAACTTGAAAAAATAGAAACCAATCAAATGGGTGATAATTATCTTGACCATTTAGTAACTGTTGATATAGATAGTATTACACATAGAGTTTGGGTAAGTTGTAGTGGTTCTCTAATGCGTACCGAGAAGAAATCTTTAAAAGATGTAAGTAAGTTTATCAATGATAAATTAGAAAAGTCATTATATAATGATATCAGTTTTGAACATTGGTTAGGAAATCAAGGAGATTATGCTGCTCCGTATGTTGTGTTAAAAGCAGGCAATGTTGATAAGGTAGTAGATGATGAGTGTTTTTATCATGAATACCCACGTTTGATATTCACTACTCCACCACCTCCTCCAGCAGAACCAAAACAGAAACCAACGAATACTATTAATGACGAAATTAAAAAATCAATTATTAATGTAACTTAATGAAAAAAGTATGGTAGATTTTATCTACCATACTTAATAAAACGGGAATAAAGTGTAGCCTGGTTGCACACGTCGTTTGGGGCGATGTAGGGTGGTTCAAATCCAATATTCCCGACTAGATAAAATATGGTGCGGTGACGCCTGTAAATAATTTCTAAAGAAAATTATTTATCCGTTGCAACTACGGTATTTTATCTAAAAATTATTATGCACATCTAAAAAGTCTCCAGCAGAACCCCAGGAGGCACGAATCTAAGGAGTAGTGGCAGTCGAATTAACGATAGATACGTTTGAACTTAGAATGTGTTGTGCTTAATGATATTTCGGGAATGAGGTGTAACTTGGTTGCATGGGAGCTCTGGAAGCTTTTGGAGGCGTTCGAATCGCACATTCCCGACCAGTAGAGAGATCGTATTAGCAGATAAAACTTTAGTACGAGTTAAAGGAATTAGTAATATATCTTAAATGATAAATGTTTGGCGGTGCAAGACCCGCCTCTCTACTCCAAAACCTAAATTAAAAATCAACACAAACTCATAACAAGGAGCTTATAATGTCAATTGTACTATGGATTCTATTTGGACTTGTAGTTGGTGTTATCGCTAAATTATTGACTCCTGGTCGTGAACCTAGTGGATTTGTTTTAACTACTCTATTAGGTATTGGTGGTTCGTTATTGGGAGGATTTCTAGGAAAATTGATTGGTATATATCCAACGTACCAATCAACGGGTGGATTTTTTATGGCTATTTTAGGAGCTGTCGTTATACTAGCGATATATAACTCTTTTCTATTTCGTAGAACTTTTTAATAAAAAAAGTATTTAAAAATCTTCAGAATATGTGGTCTAAGGGCAGGGCAGGTGGAAGTGTTCATCACGTTCAGGTTCGATTCCTGACATATTCTGTTTTATCGGGAAATGTTGTAATCTGGTAGCATCCGTGCTCAGGAAGCATGTAGTATGAGTTCAAATCTCGTTTTCCCGACCATATTGTAATTAAGTGTAATGGTGCATCATCTCGATAATGATACGTACGTTCAATTCGTACACTTCCAGTCGGATATAGTAGAGAGAAAAAGGTTCGATTCCTTTAATTACAATATACTATGGATCTGTTCTCTAGCGGCAATGAGAAGAGCCTTTTAAGCTCTCGGCGAAAGCCTACGTGGGTTCGAGTCCCTCCAGATCCACCACATCAAAACGATGTAGTAAGAAAATGAATATAGATTACGATTTTCTAGATATTATGATGTTACAATATTTGAATAGAGAGATAACAAATGAAGTCAAGGTATATAAATAATTCTGCAATGAATAGTGCTGAATTTGGAAAATTCATGCAAAGTGAAGAAACTAAAGCCGCCATAGAAGAAGGATATAATATTATTAATATTAAAGGTTATACAAAAGGCAGTGGATCGGAAGTTTGTTATTGTGTTTCTATGAAAAAACCTTTTTTTAAATTTATTTGTGACGAGATAAATTCTACTATAAGACTATGGTTTATGTTAGATAAATAATTTTATTCCTACCTAGCTCAATGGTAGAGCGTTCGGCTGTTAACCGAATGGTTCCAGGTTCGAGTCCTGGGGTAGGAGCCAATAAATAGCATGGAGGATACCAGCAGCGAGAGCAGCTTACCTTAAGTGGCAACTGGATAAAATCTTCCCAAAGTAGTTTGCTCAAACTACATAGATCCATGATATAACATGGTTATACTATTTATTCTATGGTACGTTAGCTGGCTTGGTGCAGCGCCCGCCTGTTAAGCGGATGACGGAGGGTTCAATTCCCTCACGTATCGCCATCATGATTTGTGAATAAAATATATTCATATAATGATATATAATTAGAAATAGCTTCATCGTTCAATGGTTAGGACACTGGCTTGTCACGTCAGTAATGAGGGTTCGATTCCCTTTGGAGCTGCCAATAAACATAATTAGGTATGTAGTAATTTTATAATGTTTATTCCCAGAACTTATCACTAGTCAAGGCAAAGTATAGTAATAATAATTCATTACAATATGAATATTTCTCAATTATGCAAATTAGCAGACAAGTTTGAAGAAAAAATTAAATTAGCTACTGCTAGTAATAGTTGCTCACGTTGTAATGATATTCATTGTTGTATGAATTTTGGTAATTCTCATAGTCTAGATCAAGATAATAATGAGGCAAAATGTGAGGGTTACAAAAAATCTCCTGTAGGATCTCCGAGACAAAGATCTTTTTGTGCAAGACATTGTGCTATGAAAAAACAAAGAACTTCTATAGAAGTTGCAAATGATCCAGAATCTTGTATTAATAAAGGTTTAAGGCGTTGGAAATGCCGTTGTGGTTGATATAAAACAACTACATAAATAGTGATATATAGGTGTGTAGCAATTCGGCAATTGCACTTGCTTGTCAAGCAAGACCAAGCGGGATCGACACCCGTCATGCCTGCCATATAGTCCATTAGCTCAGGGGTTAGAGCGCCTGTCTTATAAACAGGAAGTCGTTGGTTCAATTCCAACATGGACTACCATATTATACTAAAAACGCAAGATTGCGATACTATAAAATTGGAGTGTCAATCATGAAAAAAGTCATCAATAACTTGATGTGTTCGCTATGCTATCTGCTACCATTACACAATACAAAATATTGTGTTTGTCCATGTCATTGGGATTAAATATTAGTACATAATAATATTTCATACATATGAAAAAAATGCAAGATTGTGATTTTGTCGTAGGTTTTAATAATAAAGGAATCTATGTTTTAAAAGATAGAAATTCATTTTCAGATGAAATTGCTATAACATTTCAAGAATTTTTTCATAGATTATCTGATTATTCTTTATATTTAGAGCCAATAAAGATATTCGAGCCTCTAATACAATTTATGTATAAAAAAATTATCTCGTTGAAATGTTTTTTATAAAATAAAATGCGATTGTGGTGAAAGAGGAAAACACACCATCAAAAATGTTAAAAGAAGATGGCATATTAAAAATGGCATCATAGTATTTTTTAATATAAGCTTTATAAGGTGATGCCTAGGAAAGATATATTTATAAAATATGTAACGGGTTTGCGGAAGCACCGGACAGGGTTTTGACAAGTTCTGTAGGGAAGCGCGTTTGCCTAATAGTTATAGTGTGATGTTATATACGGGTTCAAATCCCGTCAATCGCACCATTTTGCAAATTTAGGATATATGATGCATTATAATATAATAAATGCTCATAATGAAATTGTGCATATTAAGAGATATAAAGTAAGAAGAAGTATGATAGAGAAATTGGTATAAGTAGAATACAATAATTTAAGTTATCGTCCTTTAGCTCATTTGGTTAGAGCGCCGTTCTGATAAGGCGGAGGTGCTGGGATCGTAGCCCAGGAGGACGACCAATTAGAAAATAACGGCACTGTCGTATTTGTGGTCAAGACTCGGGTCTGAAAAGCCCAGAAAAGCGGATCGTTACCGCTCGGTGCCGCCATTAGGGTTTGTAACTCAATTGGAAGCAGTAGCTGGCTCTTAACCAGTGTTGTGAGAGTTCGAGTCTCTCCAGACCCACCACAAAATAAATATATGTGAAAGATTACATTTTATTTGTAATTTACAAATTCTTATAATCTATAAATATGAGTACATAACAATGTGCTCAATGTAAATTAGATAATGAATTATTAGAATTCAATTCCAAAGGTAATAGAAAGTTTGCTAGCAAATGTAAAATTTGTTTGGTATAAAATGGTCTTTCTAGTTTTTGTTGTTTCATATTTTTTATTTTAAATTAGTAAAAGATATAAAAAATTATGTCAATAGATCAATCGTTTAATTATTTGACTTGGAAATATTCAGATAAACCTGATACATCATTAATTTGTTATTTAAAAATTGATTTATCTTTGAGAAAAGATAATTTATATGTAGGTTCGGGACTGGGTGGAGATCCTTCCCAATTTTTCTTCTTATTAACCAAAAAGATAAAAACAAAGTGGTCAAACGATTCTAATATTCATGTATATTTAGATGAAAAAAATTCAGATGAATTAATTTTTGAATTACCAAAGTCTTCCGATGAAAGTATTAATACAGATCTTCTTTCCCCTAGAAAAGCTTTGAATAGTTTTTGGGATAATTATACAACAAAAATAGAAGTTACTTTTAAGCAACTTATTGATTCGTCTTTTCTTAAGAACCAAAATTCTGATTCTATAGATTTGTATTTTTTGATAAAAGCAGTGGAAATAGCAAAGGATATAGTTTTCTGTTTAAATCACGCTGAAAAATTTATGAGTGACATATCTAATTTTTTTGTCGTAGAATATAAAGATATAGAGAAACAGTACTTAATAGAAGTTGGCTTGCCACTTAATTATTTTGAAAAATTTGATGCATTAGAGCTACAAGAAAATAAAATAGGATATTCTTATGAACCAAATTATGTGCGAAGTGCATTGCAGAAACATCCGATTTGGGGTACTAAATTAAAAAATATAGGTAAAAGAGAATCTAGCATTTTAGATCAATTACTAAGTGAACAAGTTATGCAAAAATTTGATCTTATTGGTTCTTTTCCTCCTTATGTTGTTGGGTATGTAATACGCTATGTTATTTCTTTAGAAAGAATTGTTAAATTTGATTTAGATAAAAAAATTACTTTGTTTTCTGAAATGACAAAAATGTTTCAAACTCTTGAATTAAATGATGATGAAAAGACATAAATTAAAAGATAATTTAGGGAAGAATAAAATTTTCTATATTCATATCTCTAATATTCGTACTCCACTACAAACTATTGAAAATTCATACTTAATAGAAGGTCCAAAATCAAAAGAAGATTTTGAAGATTTTAGGTATGAAAATTGGGAGGAACAGATTACTAATTTAGATGAAAAAGATGCATTATTAGCTTTGACTAAACATGAAGCCGAAAAGCTACAAGCTAGATTAGCCAGGATGCTCTCAGAATGAGAGTAGGATTAGAGATAGATATCTCAGGTAGACGTAAGTGTCGCTACCATAACTGTGATAAAAATCCTGAATATATTGCACAGAATGGAAGAATAAAAAAAGGAACTACCTGTGCCTGGATTTCTGTAGAAGATGCTAGCGGTTCTTCTTGTGGATATTATTGTAGAGGTTGCATAGATAAAGTTTATGCAGACTTAAAGAAAATACTAAATCCTAATTTATGGGTTTTTCATTAAATTCTTCTAAAAATAACATATGATTTGTATGTATTATATGTAATATTACATAGGAACAATCATATAGGTGGTCTATGGCTTCTTTAGAAGATATACAAAGTGTAAAAGGTTTGTTAGGGAATATAGAAAATATTCTAAAACATTTATCAGGATTAGAATATGCCTCAGTGGATAACTTAAATTTGTATTTAACTAAAATAAAATCTTTAGTAATTGATTATAATAATTTAAATAAATATACCTATCAAGGAAAATTTTCACCTGCTTTAAGGTTAAAATTAAAAAAATTAATAGCATGGAAAAATAATGTAGATTCATTACTTGAAAAAGAAGTCAGAATGAAGAAGAACAAAGATTTCATGCTTGATCGAGAAAATGTTGATAAATATGTTGATTACATAGAAAAATCTGAATATTTTATGGAAAGTTTTCCATCGATATTAAAAGATATAAAGAAGAATATTGATTCTTTATATAAAGGTTCATCTTATTTAAAGAATAATTTAGATAAGTTTAAAATGCAAGAATCTGATATTGCAACTTCTGATTTATTGAAAGCTGAAGATGAAGAAGTAACTGCTATTGAACCAATAAAAACATTAAGTGCTGCAAAATCCTCTATTAACGAATTTGCGAGAGTTATAAAAAAAGTTAAAGGCATACTAAGTGAAATAAATTTAGCCATAAATGAATGTAATAATTATTCTGTTGAAGACGTTTTATCAGCATTAAATAAGAAAAATTTGTTAGTAAAAAATCTGTTTCTTATTTTAAACAAGACAAATAGAATTCTTTCAACTACAAATATTAGCGGTGATTTATCTTTACGTCAAAAATATAATCAACTTTTAGCTGAGTCTATTAAATATTTACCGCCCGGCTTAATAAATAAATTTACATTAGACACTTCTACAAAATCTAAGTCTAGAATTGAAAATATTACAGATAGTTCTATTGGAGTATTAAAAGATCAAATAGAAAAAGATAAAATAAAAACTGATAAAATTTCTCCTTGGGGAAAAGTTGATGTACCAAGTGGAAAAACTCCTTTTCCAGCTAATACTAATTATACAAATATACAAAAAACTCCTTTTCCAGCTAATACAAATATACAAGTAAAAGCGCCAACTAGTCCTATACCTACTGGCAAATATCAAGAGTATATAAAATCTACTAAAATAGACCCAGAAGAAAAAAGTAGATATGAACAGTTATGGCAACAATAATAAAATAGTTTAATTGTAATAATTGAAGTAATAGATATGTTTTTTTGTTATTTAAATTTATAGGAGCATCTTCTATAGTTAAATAACAAAAAAAACATATTATTTAATAATTTGGAGTAAAAACAAAGTGAGTGATGAAAAAATTTTGGATGATTTAGGTTTTATAGAAGGTGCAGGACCAGACAAGTGGGAAGAGGTCCTTCAAGAAAAATTAGGTTTAAAAATTGTTGATCTTCAAAAGTCAATATGCGATTGGGTTACAGATAACATAGAAACTTTATCTCAAGATTTTATTAACATTTGTCCTTCAGGTGATTATGGAAAGTTAATAGAAGATTATAATTCTATATCTAAATTTCTCAAAGAAGAGACTACAAAACCAGAAGCGTGGAAAATAATGGGAGTAAGACAAAATAGCAATCCAAATATGATCCAATTTATATTTGATTGTGATGTGGTAGATGAAGGTGATACTTTTAAGGGTTTTGTTTTTGTAAGTAAAACTGGTAAAATTCGCCATGCTTTTGCTCAAAATCAATCATAAAAGATTTTATGAAGAATATTTTATATTTAGTTATTATTTGTGCTGTGGTATTAGGCTGTCATTCTACTAAAGAAAGTCAGAAAAGACCATTACTACATACACTTACATATTACAAAGATCCACGTACAAATTTGTGTTTTGCAGGAGCTCTTGTTTGGCATCCTGCGGGACTATTAACTAATGTACCGTGCACACCACAAGTAGAAGAATTAGTTAAATATTATGATGAATAAACATAAAACTAAAAAAAAGAAATTGGAATTCAACTCGGAAAAAGAATACATTAGTTATTACAATACTTTAAGTGTAACTTATAAATCAATTTATTTAAATAAATGGAATATATTGTTTTCCGAAATTTTAAAAAATGATCCAGAAAATTCTTTATCTAAAAATATGTATGAATTTTGCCAAAAAGAGCAAGAAGTGTTGAGTAACGAAAAGCAAAAACAGATTCAAAAAATGGATGAGCAAATAAATATTATTCACCATTTACATCTAGATAAAAAGAAGAGAAAGTAATAAATTAATTAATCATATAATAAGATCTGATAAAGGATGACGACCCATCAGAGATAGCATACTATGAATCGATCTGATAATATCATTGACTACACTATTAATTAAATTTTCACTATATTACGAAAATAAGTATTTAGGAAATGAATCTAGATAAATTAGATATAGCTTTGTGTTTAGCTTTTCAATGTGGAGAAGGACCTTTTAATGTTGTAATATGTAAAATAAATGGTGATGTAGAAGAATCTTTTTTACTGAGAGAAGAAATTAAAGCATTGTCAATGTCTGAAGATATACAAACTATTAGCCTATGTAAGCGTATCTATCGGAGAAGATGGCGCCCTCGTTCTAATTCAGGTAGGAGAAAAACAGATAAAGAAACAGATTGGACGAAATGGCCAACAAAGTAATGTAAAAAATTCCAATTTGGATGTGTTATATAATATTGATGCGACATCCAATATTTATTGATCCTCATAATAGAGGGTATAAACTACATTGTCCCGCTGTAATGGATAATGTATGGAATAATTTTAAAAAAATTTTTAATGTAAGTTCAATACAACTGTATAGATTATTATAAATCATTGTGGGTTAATAACATACTGATATATGTTTCATTATGAAACACCCAGTAATTATTGATCCTCATAATAATATACAGGATACATATAAAAAAGTTATTACGGCACCAGGTCTCCAAAAGCTAGCGTCACTTATGACGCAACCATTACGTCTTAAGTTTGATTATCGGAGCATTGGAAGTAAAACTTTTTTAGCAGATCAATTGCCTACACCATCACCGCAAATTTATGTTGATAAATATCTACATAATGAAATAAGTATAGATCAACATAATAAAATACAACAACGTAGACATGGTTTTCAAATTAAAAAAGTTATGTTTCCAGTCTTTTCATTGAGTAATAATCCTACGATTAGCTTAAAGCAAATTAAACATCGTCGTTTCACTCTGATTGATAGATAAGCAATTGATGTTGCAGATAACATATTTTTCTTTCTGTAAAAGAATGGCGATTGTGAAATGGTTTTAGTTGATGAAAATTAAAAGATATCATTTGAAAAAATCTAAATCAGATAATTTGATTAGATTAGCAAAATTCCTTAAACTACATATAGATGGAATGTCACATCGACAAATAGCCAAATTAATTTATTGGCGTATAACTAGAACAGAATATAATCGTCATTAAACTGATTGTATTTCATTCCTTTTTAGAAAAATGAATTATATATTATTGCCTGCCCCAAATAGATTAACAATTTTTGTAAAGGTATCAAACGATATTGATAATGGGTGTTATCCATCACGTGTACACTTAGAATCAATAAGTAGAATAGTTAACAATAATAATTGGGACGTAAAGAATATTATAGATAATTATCCGAATTGTCATGTTACTACTTACCAACCCTACGAAGAAGGCAAAATGTATTATTACATAATTTATGGGGCTGAGGAACAACATATTTCTAATTGGAAGGCTGTTTTGGAAGAAGCTAGCAATTGTATTGATTTTGATTTCAAAATTTTTCATGCGGCATGTTATACAGTTCAAAGAATATCGGAAAACTTGAGAGTGTTTATTTAAACTTAATAATATCGATGTACTCAATAATCATTTTTAAAATAAACTTGTCTCCTAATGGAGAATTAATTTATGTCCAAAAAGCGTCTTAGTCGTACAATTATTGAAGGTGGAAGAGACAATTATAACAAATGGGAACGAAGAAATTCTCATAACCCAGTCCGTGCCTCTGAAAGGGATTTTTGTAAGCGCATCATTACAGATGAAGAAAGAGCAGATGATGATATTTTTATCTTACAAAAATATACGGTTATAAAAGAATTTAATGACAAATTAGGACCTATGTATCGATGGTTACATAGTCAAATTGGAAGATCATGGAATGATGTACGTTCGGAGATATCAAAGAAATTTGATTCACGCACAACTGCTAGTCGACATATTTTAAATGATCATCTTCTTTCTTCTGTGGAAGAAGTTCCAGATTTAACCTATAATAGATTTTATCGCAATACTGGAGAATATACTACATCCAGATATAAGAATGATTTTTATGTGGATATTAATGGTCTATTACAAGCTAAAACGTATTTACCATATAAAAATGATAAGATTCCCCAGTTTAATAGAAAAACAATCGTAGATTGGTTAAGTGGGAGAACAGTTGGAAAAGTAGGTGAGAAACTATTTTGGTTTGTTCCTACTACTAAAAATAAAAAAAGAGGGGGTGCAAATAAAGAATGGAAAATTGAATGGAACAGCAATGGTTACCGTGGATATTATAATCATAATACTTTAAGTTTTCTTTATTTATATCAAAAGCCTATTTATAGTAAAAATAAAGAAAACTTAACAGAAATTATAGGATATGACTCAGCATGGCAGGTTGCTTCTCCAAATCTACGTCAAGATCGTAAACTTAATAATAAAGAGATGATTTTTTGGCAATCTCTACCAGAATGGTATAGAAATAAGATTCTGGAAACATCGCCTATTTACAATGATAAATTAAGTCATAGAAATTATTAAAATAATTATTGGTTCTAAAGTTAGGATATCTACTCATGGTAATAATTGTGGTACAGTAATAGATATAATTGGAGATGAAATGGTTGCCCAAATGGAGGGTAAACCTGGACCCGTTTATGTCTTGCAATCAATGTATTTTTAATTAATGAATAATATTTTCTTTTTCGCTGAATCCTATACTAAATGGCTAGATACTAATAATTAATCATAATTTCATGAGCGTAAGAAAATTTGAGACCATTAAGTTCAAAAAAAAATTGATTGGATGGAGATAGAAAATGAATAAATTTTCTTCTCTGTTAGAAAAAATTTCAGTTTATGAATTAATAACTAACGCAAGAAAAATTCATGGTCCATACAAAAGACGAGATGGTCGTCAAATAGTAATTGTTGTGAATGATGATGGAACTAGAAGAACAGTTAGTTATCCAAAATTTTTGGTTGAGGAACACCTTGGAAGAATATTAGACCCAGATTTGGAAACAATTGATCATATTGATAGCAATTTTGATAATAACAATTTAGATAATCTTAGGATAGTAGAGCGATCTCAGCATTCTGGGGACGATACTCGTAGGGTTAAATTAGTAAAATTTGACTGTGCATGGTGTGGTAAAGAGTTTGAGCGTAGTCCGCGTTTAGTTAGAGATAAAGCTAAAAAGAATAAAGCTGGTCCCTTTTGTTCTAGAGGATGTGCTGGTAAATATAGTCGTATGTTACAACTAAAATTAATAGATAAAATGGATAGCCAAAAAGCAGTAGACAGTGAGTATTATAAAAGAAAATATGTTACTGCTTCTTCTATACTTGTCTTAGGAGATTTATTTATTGATTATTTATGTGACATTTGGGAATAAATTTTAGGATAAAATATTATGGAAAATAAGATAGTCACTACTGTTGCTGCGATTGGAGAAGCGGAAGCTAATTATGATGTCGCAACTTTTACCTTGTCTATTTTGGTAGAAGATGTGTTGTTGTCTTCGGTGAAAGATAGGTTACAAAATCAGATTACTACTTTAGATCAGATTGTTAAAGAAATGTTGGAGTTGCATCAAATTAAAATTAAAGATTCAATAAATACTGATACAAGTATCATTAGTAAATTACGTTGGGATAATATCAGAGTAGAAAATGTACCTGATGGTTTTCAAGGCGTGTATTGTATAAAATTTCAAACCGAATCAATGGATAAAGTTAGTTCATTATATAATGAATTATCATTGTTGCATAATGTAACTGTTCAAAAGCCTGCTTTTAGCATAAAAAACTCAGATCGTTTAGCTAGAAAAGCACTTAAAAACGCTTGGAAAAAAGTAAATGAAAGATTTACTGATGAATGTGAAATTTTGGGTTTGAATGTAGATGACTATGAAATAATGAATTGGGATGTGTTATATCCAGATTCACAAAAAAATAGCTTATTGCTCGGACATAAGAAGCCTTATGTTGAAGTAGGTCTTATAGGTCAAGAAATTCAGAATCCAGCATTGATAGTTAATGTCAATGCTGAAGTAGCAAAAGTGGCAAAAATGTCAGTAAATTTAAATGTTTCCTTTAAGAAAAAGGAATAATATAGTCATTTGAAAGATTTTATAAAACATATATAGTTGGTTAAGATAATCGCTGCCAATTTTAATTGGGAGAGGAAGTTCCGAACACCAATAAAGCAGAGTGCCAGTTAACGGCTGGGTGCAGTGATGCAACTGAAAGTGTAACAGAAAATAAACCGCCTGTAAAGGTAAGGGTGAAATGGTGAAAAATGGCGAACTAAGAGTGCGCCATGTGTAAGAGACCACCGCATATTTGGTAACAAATATGGCAATACAAACCACACTCGGTGCAAGACAAATAGAAAACGTTTGAGAATCGCTTATTCGATGTTTTCGGGTTGTTGCTTGATCCAAATAGTGATATTTGGACTAGATTAATGATTATCCTAGACAGAATTCGGGCTACTTATTAACTATATTTCTTTTATAAAAGTTATCTAAAACATCAATACCATGAAAATACCTCTTATTTATCCCAAAATTCCTAATGGTAATAATTGCACTCTTAAAGAATGTACCGCTTTTGAGAAATTAGATGGCACCAATATTCATTTTGTATGGGAAAAATTGGCGTACCAAATATTAGGAAACGGGTGGGTTTCTTTTGGTACAAGGCGTGATAGTTTTTCTTTGGAAACAAAAGAAATAGATAATTTTGTATTTAAACATCCAAATTTGAAATTGGTTATACCAGATTTTGAGGATAGATTAAGTGAAGATTTAAATAAAAAATTTGGTTCTTCTAATTATGAGAGAGTCCGTTTGTTTACAGAGTTCTTAGGAGCCAATTCTTTTGCGGGCACACATGATAAAAATGAAAAACAATATCATACAATAATAGATTTGCAAATAGATCAGCAATTAGGCGATAATTCTTTTCTTGATCCAAAATCATTTATTAATGGGTATAAAATGTTTGGTATACCAAAAGTAGTATACCAGGGTAAATATACTGGGCAATTTGTACAAGATGTGAGGACTGGAAAATATTTAGTTAATGAGGGTGTAGTTTGTAAAGGTATTGTAGATAATAAAATCTATAGAGTAAAAATTAAAACTGATGCTTATTTAAGAAAATTGAAAAACGTATTTCATAATTCTTGGCAAGATTATTGGGAATAAATTAGATTGGAAAGAAAATGAAGGTTCTATCTCTAAAAGATTTCACTAGAGGATGGATTGTGGGAAAATTCGAACCTAATCTTTATACTAAAGATTACGAGCTTGGCTTTAAGTATTATCAAAAAGGAGAATGTGAAAAATTTCACACCCATCTTCTTAGTGATGAGGTAACCATCGTTCTTTTAGGAGAAATACAAATGAATTATCAGGTTTATAGGGAAGGAGATATAATAATTCAAGAAAAGGGTGAATTTACAGATTTCATATGTCTCTCAGACAAAGCTATTACCGCAGTATATAGACCAGACGGTTCTTTTCCAAATGATAAAATTATTATAAAAAGTGATTATGAGTGAACAATTAAGAGATGTTTTGATCTTTATTTTCGAAGAAGGTTTAGATGAAGATGCGTTTTATAGATCAAACCAATATAGTGATATGTCCCTTGATAAGTTAATAAAAGAAAGATTATCTTTTAGCAGCGAGTGTTTAGAGGCAACATTACTGGATTTGTTGATTGTGAATGTACAAAATAAGATTGGAAAGTAAAAGTGAAATTTAATATTAAAATTTGTATTCATTGCAATGAAGAATTTGATTTTACTTCTCCTGCTAAAAAGTCGGCAGGCGGTCTAATAAATGAGTGCCCAGAGTGCTCCTGTGAGAATGTTATAAAATACGCTGGTGTCCAAGCCGCCGACGGTAAGCAAGCGCAGGCTACAATTTTAAAATTTGATACTGCCGCCGACCGTAGCCGATACTTAGATTTCTGGAAAAATAATTCTGGTTTACATAAAGGTAAATCTTGTCAATTAGGTAACCATCTTTCTACAACTCCTGGAATAAAATTCCAAACAATTATGGCATTTAAACCGACAAATCATAAAGGTAAAAATAATACGTAATTATTTTTAATTACATAAGATTGACGAATTAAGCGCGGTGATTATAATTTGTATTATCAAAAAATGGCAATTAAGCCATAAAACTGGAGATTAAAAATGAATAAAAATAAAAACATTTTAAATATGTTAGAAACGGTCGAGCGTATATTTGAAGCAACAAATTCTGCTGTGGAAGGAATGAATGAAGGTGATCGCATTCAACTAAAAGAGTTAGCTCAGACTGTAGGTCTTGCGGTAGCAATGGAGCCAAAAAATGTGTTAAGTTTTGTCAATCATTTTGTTCATAATAGTGATATAGCATATGTGACTAGAGGAAAAAATGGCGGTGTAATTAGAGGTAGTAAAAATTCTAAGGTCATTAAAAGTATCAAAAATACAAAATCAACTCGTGATCCATCAGTGGAGTTAGTGGATCCTGCTGACGATTTAGAGGAATGATTTTGTCGAGTCAAAAGTTTTTTTTGACTCGTTTTATAGGGTTGTTGACCCTAAATAAAACGGAAAGTAATTATGGGTATTAATCTTGAGATTGAAAGAAGATTTTTAGTTAATTTTCCATCCTCTTGGGCTGAATTAGCAGAGATGTTTGATGGTTTAATAGATGTAAAAAGAATTAGTCAGACCTATCTAGAACCAGAGGAAGGCAAGCCATCAAGTAGAGTTCGAAAGACTGTAGAAGGTTTGACTGGAGAAACAAATACAGTTTTTCATTTCAATCAAAAGAAGTTTATTAAACCAGGTGTTAATGAAGAGAAAGAACATGAAATTTCTAGAAATCAGTACGAAAAGTATCTACAGAAATTTCATCCTGATAAAGTTACGTTAGAAAAAACACGATTCGTTTTTAAATATAATGATCAGGTTTTTGAACTAGATGTTTTTAAAGGACCCTTAAAAGGTCTGGCTATCTTAGAGATAGAATTAGATAGTATGGATGAGAAAATAGAACTTCCACCTTTTTTAAAAATAATAGAAGAGGTTACAACAGATAGAAAATTCAATAATTTCACTTTATCTAATAAAAATCTTGTCAAGAAATTGAAATAAGGTATTATATGGGAATAGATTACTACTCAAAATCTGGTTTAGGAATTATAGTTACTCTAGATAATCTTACAATTTTTAAGAAAGAAAAAACTTTTCCTCATGATAATTTTCCAGAAGATTGGGAAGTACATCCAAAAACAGGTAAAAGATTATGGCGGACAGTAATTTTTTATAATCCTATTGTTTTCCCGGAACGGAAAAATGTTGAATATGAAGGATTATATAATGCATCTGTTGGAGGTTATGACATTATCCCACTTGATCATGGGATGCGCGAAGGTAATGAATTTCTAATCTGCTTGGACTCTGCCGTTACTGATTCTCATAGAAACGGTGAGAGTATCGCTTATTGTAAAATTGATCCAAATTCTTTTTTAAATAGATTTGAAAAATTTAAATCTTGTATGGATCAAAAGGGTCTTTGGAATGATAGTTTTGGTTTGTATTCTTATTTAAAAATAAGTGTATAAGTAGATTATGCATCCAGAAGTTAAAGAATTTTGGGAACATCATTATAAAAAAGATATTATTGAAAATATAAGTCCAAGATATTATTATATCTCACCCTTAGGCAATAAAAATGGTATAATAATATTAGCTATGTCATTTAAAGTAGCGGAAGTAATTAATAATGATAATACGGATTTGTCAAAATTTGATACAAATAAATTAGTATATTTATGGGAAGGGCTTCATACTGAGAATGAAATGCTGAAGCGTATTAAATTAATAAATTTTTTATGAACGTCGAGATAAAACAGTATTGGATTAAAAAATTGCAAAAAGATCAGATTTTGATTCCTATAGAAAATGGATGCTGGAGAGTGCAAGTTAAAAATCAAGATAATACTTGGTTTGCGATTGCCATATTACCTCCTAATAATGTATGGGAGTATCTTTTAGATAAAGAAGAATGGAAGTTTTATTCTGAATCGGAAGCTTTAAGAAGAATAAGATTAAAATCATTTTGGTAGAGTAATAAAATATGCATCCAGAAATCATTAAATTTTGGAGACAAAATTTTCCTATAGGCAGTATTAAAGGTATTGGTATAGAAATTTATTTTATAATTTCTGATATTGATTATTATAACCAAGGTGGTCTGCCTCTACCGTTGACTAACGATATTATATACATGAGTTCAAAAACAAATGAACCTTATCAATTGAATAATAAATGGTATTCTGAGGAAATAATGTTGAAAATGATTTATTTGAAACCCTTTTTGTGATTTATAAAATATAATACGATAATTATTTTGATATGAGTATACATTCTGATATTAAGAAATTTTGGGAAGATGCTGGGTACTACATTTCTTCTATAAGAATTTGGGATAAAAATAGAGATGATATAAAAGGTTGGCATAGATATGCCCCACCAGATTTTATAAAAAACAAGATTATTGCGCGCCATTTTGACATTGACGGTAAACTTGAAATACAATATTTTTTAGATCCATCTGATGGTAATAAATATACCGAGGAAGAAATGTTAAGGTTAATTAAATTAAAAGGATTTTTATAATATAATTATGCATCCAGAAATTAGAAAGTTTTGGGAAAAAAAATTTCCCATAGGTAGTGTTAAACTTGGTAATACACAGATTTATTTTGTGTCTTCTGGTAATACCAAAATTTTTATGGGTGATTTGCTATCAACACATGACGACATCATATATATGGAGTCAAAGACAAAAACTTTACCCTTTAAGCCATATAAGGTTAATGATAAGTGGTATTCTGAACAAGAAATGTTAAAATTAATTAAGTTAAAGTCCTTTTGGTGAATATCGAGATATATAGATAGTCTTAATGTGTCGTCGTACTCAAATGGATTAAGAGGCGAATCTGCAAAATTCGTATTTGTCCGTTCGAATCGGACCGACGACTCCAATGGAAGATGAATTAGCTAGGGGCTAAGCATGCCTGGAAAGCATGTCGTACTCGCAAGGGTATTTGGGTCGGAACCAACTTCTTCCTCCAAATATGAGCAGTAATTGTCAGCGTTAAGAATATTACTGATATATTCAATAAGTAATAGTTAACTTTTTGGAGGCATTTATGAAACTAATATTATTAGCAATAGTGAGTACGTTTCTATTATCTTGTGTGCCAAATGGCAGCGCCTCAGGAGTAGGTGGGCATAGTTCTTCATCTGGCGACGTTTCTTCCTGTGTTTCATCAAGCTTTGTTTCATCAGGTGAAAATACATCTTGTATAAAATGTAATACAAGATTATTTACAACTATCGGTTATCCATTATGTGCAGAACCTCAGGATGGTGGCTTATCTAGTCAGCAAAAATGGGATGCTCTGCAAAAATGTTCCTGTAGTGAAGGTGGAGTGTGTGCCAATATTTGTGCAAATAATTACTGTGTTAATTTAAATGGTTCAGCAGCTACTTCAGATTGTAATAATTGTATTCGTGCTAGTGAAGGATGTAGTAAATATTTTGATGAGTGTGCGCATGATACCAAAGATAACTACTGAACGTTTAAAGGATATTTATTTAAATGTATGCTCGTGATTATCGATAATCACGAGCAGTTTATATGGAAGGTCCACCCGATTGGGGACGGGATTTGCCTTGAAAACAAACGAGTGTAACAACCTTGGAGTTCGACTCTCTCACCTTCCGCCAATTTTCCAACTAACAATATTTAAATATTTTTGTTGATTTATGAAAACTGTTAAAGAATTAGTTATTGAACATACAGATATGATTAAAAATATGGTTAAAGCTTCTGAAATTAAGTTTTTAGAACCTCACGAGTCGTTTAGTCCAACCACAATTGTTCAACCTGTGTATGTTTCAGATCAATTGATAGAGATTGGTGTGGATGTTGCAGACTGTGTTGATGTGGAAAAAGAATTTCAGAAAATAGATAAAGAACGTGCCAAGAAACAAAAAGAGTTGATTGTTCTGAAAAATAAAATAAATAATGATGATTTTGTGAAAAGAGCTCCATCAGAAATAGTAGAAAAAGTGAGAAATTCAATTAGGAATATTGAAGATTTTCTAGACTCTTTAACTTGTTCAGAAGAGAAATTAAAATTAAGTTTGTAATATTTTCAATTTAATGAAAGTAAAATTATGTCATTTAAGTTTGCTACGTTAGTCGGCTGTGCCATTGGTGATGCTTTAGGTAATCCATTCGAAACAAAATTATCATCATATCAACCTTTACAAGATTGGGATGGAACCTTCAAAGAAGGTGGAACATTTTGGTGGGGTCAACCAGGACAATATACTGATGATACATTGATGAGTTTAGGATTAGCTAATAGTTTAGTTCGCTGTAAGGGTTTTGATCCAGTAGATGCTGCCCAAGAATATTTAGCTTGGTATAATTCAAAAAATACGCGAGGTATTGGCGGCACAACTGCTCGAGCTATGCATAACTTAAAACAAGGTATTCCTTGGACACATAGTGGGATTACTGGCGACACAATTGGTGGTAATGGTACAGCTATGAGGGTATCTCCATTAGGAATCGTTTACAAAAACGATATCTATAAGCTACTGCAATATGCCATACAAGACGCTCAAATTACTCATAATGCAATAGAGCCAAAGCTAGGATCAATGGCAGTTGCAATTGGCACAGCTATGTTAGCGTCTGGTAAATTTTCTTCGATAGATGTGTTAGAAAAATTAATAGAGATGTTGGTAGATTCTATAGTCAAATCTAAATTACTTTTAGTACAAGAACATTTGAAAAAAGGTAGCGAACATAAAGATGCATTATTAGAAATTGGATCTTCTGGTTATGTTCCAGAAACTGTTGGAGCTGCTTATTACTGTTTACTAGCAAATAATAATTTCAAAGACACAGTGATTATGGCAGTTAAAGCAGGTGGTGATACAGATACCACTGCTGCAATTGCTGGAGCTATGGCTGGCACCTTATATGGTATAGATGTCATTCCAGATGAATATAAAAATGGAGTTGAAAATTTTGAAATGCTTTCTTCATTAGATGAAGAACTTACTAATATCTTGATATAAACACATATCAGATACGGAAAGTTGTCCGAGTGGTCTATGGAGATTGTTTGCTAAACAATTGGAGCGTAACAGCTCCCACAGGTTCGAATCCTGTACTTTCCACCATATAGGTGTCTGGTGTAACGGCAACATAACTGTTTCCAACTCAGTAGATACGGGTTCAATTCCTGTGACATCTGCCAATTTTTATTGTGTATTACATTATTTTATATCAAAGGAAGAAATTGTTAATGAAAAAGTTACTGGCTACTGCATTTATGTGTTTTATGGTTGTAGGTTGTTCTGGCGGCATGAATGATGGTTGTGCTGGTTGGTCTGCCAAGGAAGTAACTGGATCTGGACAAGTTAAAAGGGTATGGAAAGAAACCCCAATTATTTGCCCTGATTACCATATGATAGATATTTCTTTAGGTATTATGCGCAATGGGATTGGATCAATGAGTGGTCATGACATGTTTTTGTACCTTCCAGATAAAGATGTAGCAGGACTAAAAAAAGCCGCAGAAGATAGTAGTATCATAGATTTTACATATGATCGACGTCGTTTTAGTTGGTGTGCTAATAGTGATCGTATGACTTCTTTTAAAATTCAGAAATAATTTAATTAAGGATTATAAAATAGCATGAGTACATATAATCAGGATTTAAGTTTATTTATTAATACACTTGAGCAATACGACTGGTTTTGTGATGTCGAATTAGATGATTTAGGTAGATTTGTTGTGTATGTAGATAGAATGGATCTTAATTTTATAAGGTCAACACCTGACAAAATTGGTGGTCATCATGTTTTGTTCCATTATATTTCTAGTCAACCTATGTTGAAAGAAAAACAGCCCAACCATATTGTAAATGTAGAAAATTATCCGACAGAGGAATTGGAAACTAATTTAGATTCCTTGATTTTTGAACTAGATAGATTAGAAAAAATTTGTGGATCAAATATTTTACAGGATATTTTTTACGAGGTTCACGATGGCAAAAACGCAGTTACTAACCTATCAAATAAATTTCCAGAGGTAAGACAAGTATTAGATTCATTATATAATGAGTATGGATTCGACCTGATCTATGAGGAATTAGATGGATGATTGTATCACTTCAATATTTGAATTAGTATATGATTTATTAAAATCATATAATGTGGTTGATTTAAATAAAAAAGTTTTTGTAGCGCAAGCTAATAAAATATTTAATGGTCAACAAAAAATTAAATATGTAGATTTAGGTTACTTATACTTTTATATTAATCGCCCTCTTTATTTATATGTGGGACAAAGTAATAAAAGGTGTATGAGAAAATTGCCAATTGCTGAGACTAATAATCAAATAGATGAGGTAATAATGAAACGTTTTAGAAGATTAAAAGCATTTTGGTGAATTATGGGATTATGAATGTCCTACTAAAATATAAACATAATTTAGCGGGTGAGACATGCCAAAATAATGAGGTTTGTAACTCATGACCATACCCAGTATAATACTTTCAGAAATTTATGATTTGTTATGTAGCTATAATGAATGTCCAAAGATATCCAAAGAAACATTTGTGGGTTGGTATGCCAAAGGTCATATTTACACTATCAGTATTCAATTAAGAACTTTAGTATTTACATGTGTAAAACCATTTTCTTGTTCTGTAATTCAGGATGATTTGGAGTTATCAAATAATAATACCGAATTAATGCCTCAAAGTCAGTTAGATGAATTAAACGAAAAACTTTCTTTGTTTTCTTCAAGATTCTATAGAGTAAAAGTTTTTTGGTAAATTATATGAATAATAAAAAACAAATTCGTAAAATTTTTCGTGATGCTTGTCTTAGAAGAGATGATTATAAATGTGTCATTTGTGGTATGAAATCATCACAAGAATTGGCAGAAAAAGAGTTAGATGTACATCATATTACTAATAGAAAAGATATTGTAAATGGTGGTTATGTTAAAGAAAATGGTATTTCTTTATGCGGCGCCTGTCACATGAAAGCAGAGAGTTTTCATTCTACTGGAATTGCTCTTCCTGGATATTCTATAAATGAACTATATGAAGCTATCAAATCTTCTTTAGGAGCAGCTCAATTAGCTAGTTCGAGATTATGAAAAATCTTTCGCTTGATGAATTAAAAGAATTATCTATTTTAGATGTTTTAGATTTTTTAAATAAAAAATGTGAATCATATCTAGTAGAGCAACAAGTAATAGTACCGTTTAATGTGGCTATGTCATTCTCTTTTAACATCTGTCTTCCATCCGATCTTCCTCTTAGAGAAGATCAAAATGTGAAAGTTTATATTTTCGAATTTGTACGACATTATAATAGATCGTATTCTCTAAAAAACATTGATCCAAAGACTGATAAGAGATTTGTTAATGAGATATGGTCAAAATTATTTATATCTGAAAATTCTGTTAATGATTTAGGATATGTTGCCGAAAATGTATCTATCGATAATTTGTTAGAAATGATAAAATTTACAGCCCGTCTATCTAGAATTAAAATATTTGAATAGCATTGTTATGATTAATTTAGCATAAGGTATATAGTGTTTTTAAAATTGGAGGTCTACATTATTGTTATTTGTACCTTATAATTATTAATTTTTTCATAAGGAGTTCTTATGACTACTCAAGAGTTAAGTTTAGCTAATATCGCTATTACAGATGAAGAATATAATATTCCTTTAGACATTTCAGATATTATTTATATCTGTCGCGAATATAATAAATTAGGTTGCCAAGTTCAGAATCAAATTGAAAATATATTAGATATTGGAGTGGCTCAATCTATTGAAAATATGTGCGTAAAAAGAGAATCACTACCTCATATTAAAAGTTTCCTTCGCAGCATTGTTAAAAATCCATATTTTGGTGATGCAGTATTACAAGCTGAGGAATGTTTATATTTAATAGATGAATATGAAACTAAGCATAAAATAATTAATATACAGGTTAATTAAACAACTTATGTAAACAATCTATTGAGGAGAGTATTATACTCTCCTCGTATTTTTTTATATTATGAATAATACAGATATTATGGAAATTTTAACTAAATTAAAGAAAGTCCCACATAAATCATATTATATTTATTGTGTGGGTGGATTTATAGTTAAGATATATACGCAACGTATACAAGAGCATCCATCAACAGAATGTGTGGATGAATGCCTTACCAAATACAATATAGTGGATGTGGATCTATATGAATTAACAAGACGGGATGATCCTCGTTTTATAGAGCATACTATGGTGTATTTAGATAAAGATTTTAGATTTAAGAACTATACTCCCATTAAGTATGGTAAGTGGGCGGGATATTCTACTGGATTAGAAATGCCATTAATTTATTTATGTGAATTAATAAAATATCTTCACAGATTATCTAGTTTATCAATCTTTGGTTAATAAGTGCTTAACAGATAAATATATTTTATCAAATATGATGAATTCATATTTATTGGCACAAATTTCATCATTCTCAGCATTGAAACTGTCAGATTTACAGTTATATAATAGCACTAAAAGCTAGAGTAAAAATGCTTTTGTGTTACAGTCAATCATAAAATCTTTAAAAAATTAAAGATTATAACGTTTTTATAAGTTAAATTAATATGAAACCTACAAACTTGTCTATAGAAAAATTTAGAAATATTGGTATTATGGCACATATTGATGCTGGTAAAACAACAGTATCAGAGCGCATATTATTTTATAGTGGACGTATTCATTCTATGGGTGAAGTTCATAACGGTGATACTGTTATGGATGATGATCCTCTTGAAATGAAGCACGGCATCACCATTAATTCGGCTGCCACCACTGTGTTTTGGGGCAAAGGTGGAGATATCTATCGTATTAATTTGATTGATACACCTGGTCACATTGATTTTACAGTTGAAGTTGAAAGATCATTAAGAGTGCTTGATGGTGCTGTATGTGTTCTTGACGGATCCCAAGGTGTTGAACCGCAAACAGAACAAGTATGGAGACAAGCTGATAAATATAATGTTACTCGTATAATTTTTGTTAATAAGATGGATAAAGTTGGTGCCAGTTTTCAAATGTCTTTGGATTCTTTAAAAGAAAAATTGGGCATTAAACCTGTAGCCATTCAATTGCCGGCAGGTGAAGAAGATAAATTCAAAGGTATTTATGATCTGGTTAACATGAAATTAATTTCTTTTGATGAGAAATCTTTAGGAAGACAATATGATATTTCGGAAATTCCTCTTTCTGCTTTGGAAGAAGTCAAGGCTGCCAGGAATCAAATGATTGAGTCGTTAGCCGATGTTAGTGATTCTATTATGGAAAAATTTTTGGAGGGTAACCTGAGCGCTATTTCGATTGATGAGATTAAAATTGCTCTTCGTAAAGGTACTATCAACAGAGATTTATATCCAGTCATGTGTGGATCCGCTCTTCGTAACAAGGGAGTTCAAATGTTATTGGATGCAATAATAGATTATTTACCTTCTCCCATTGATCTGCCAGCTATAGCTGCGTTATCTAGTACAACAGGTGAAATGTTAAATTTCAAACCAGAAGCTAATGAAAAATTAGCTGCCCTATCTTTTAAGGTCGTTAATGATAAAAATGGTGATCTTACATTCATTAGAATTTATTCTGGAACTTTAAGTGCTGGAAGTGTGGTATTTAACTCTACTCGACAACATACAGAACGTATTTCAAAATTGGTTTTGGTTCATGCTTCAAATAAGAATGAAGAAATAAAATCAGCCGGACCAGGAACTATTGTTGCGGCAGTTGGATTAAAAAATACTTTTACTGGAGACACGTTGTGTGAAAAGAAAAATCCAATTACCTTGGAGAAGATGGAATTTCCAGAACCAGTAGTAGAATTATCTGTGGAACCAAAAACTAATGCTGACCAAGATAAATTATCAGCCGGCTTACAGAAAATGCTTTTATCAGATCCCTCATTGAAAGCGGGTACCAATATTGAAACCGGGCAAACTGTCCTAAAAGGTATGGGCGAGCTTCATTTGGAGATTGTAGTTGAACGTTTGAAAAGCGTGCATGGTGTTGATGTTAATACTGGTAAACCACAAGTTTCCTATAAAGAAACTATCACTAAGTCAAGCCAAGCAGATTATAAGTATGTTCGACAATCAGGTGGTAGAGGTCAATATGGTCATGTAGTAATTACTATTACTCCTGCTCCTAGAGGATCTGGATTGATTTTTGTTAATGATATTGTAGGAGGAACTATTCCAAAAGAATATGTTCCTGCTGTTGAGAAAGGTATTAAAGGAGCCATGGAAAAAGGTGTATTAGCTGATTATCCAGTCGTAGATGTAGAAGTACATCTTGTAGATGGAAGCTATCATAATGTAGACTCAAGTACCAATGCATTCGAAATTGCTGGCTCATTGGCTTTTCAACAAGCTGCAAAGGGTGCTGGAATGGTTATTTTAGAACCAATTATGGCATTAGAAATTGTAACTCCAGAACAATTTATGGGAGATGTAATTGGTACTGTTTCATCTAGAGGTGGACATATTAAAGATTCTACTATTAGAGGTAATGCTAGAGTGCTTTCAGCTCAAATGCCATTGAGAAATTTATTTGGTTATACTACCGAGCTTCGTGGTAGAACTCAAGGCAGAGCCACACCCTCAGCAATTTTTTCTCACTATGAAGTATGTAATCTAAAATTATCTGAACTGAAATGATATCCTATTATTCGATAGATGATAACTACTATCAGATTATTTTTACAAAGAATAGATTAACTATCTGGAAACATAGTGATGTTACCAATAACCATGGTTTTTGGATTTATACTGCTAGTGCTAAGATTAAACATGGTAACCTAGACCATAATTGGTCTAGGTCTGTCCCAATAGAACTTAAAAAGTTTTGTGAAAAAATTTTAACAAATAAGGTATTTTGGTAATGTGCACAAGTTGTTTATCTTATACGGTATTAATTTCAAAAGAGACAAAAATTAATTCAGATTCAAGAGTAATTGATTCTCTAAGAGGTAATGTTAAAGGTGTTATTTTTAATAGAATATATTATAACATTATGCATCCAAAACAATCCTCTTATTGGTGCAATACTTCAGATATAGAATTGATGTCAGTCTGTTTGATAAGAAACATCATAGATAACCAAATACAGTGGAATAAATTTGATTATGATCATGAATATCATATGATTTTAAATGGAAAATTTCTACTGGAAAAATTTAATAAGTTAGTGTTATTTGTATAATTATGTTATTTATTACTCAACCACGTGTAGGAATTTCTCATAATGAGATTCTAGCTTTACAAATCTCAGCCAGAGAATATGGGTGGGATGTAATTCCGGCAGATAGTAGTTGGAGACTTGATGAAGAATTAATAGCCAAAAAACAATTAGGCGTTCCATATGGTTCACAGATGTTTTGTGAAATTATTGCTCAACAAATGAATTGGAAACTTCATCAAAATGCTTTTGATTGGTTAGCACGATTACCAAAACATTACTTGAAACGTCAAGTAGATTTTATGTCATTAAAAGAAGCAAAAAATCTACATGTTAAAAAATTTATTAAACCTGCTGATGATAAATGTTTTGACGCCAAAGTGTATGAAGTGGGTACATTTAAACCTTCTGATTTAATATCAGAAGATTATCCAGTCTTAGTTTCTGAAATAGTAAAATGGGATTTAGAATATAGATGTTTTGTTAAAAATGGCATTGTTTATACTTGGTCTAATTATTTATTTTTTGGTGAAGTAAATGAAAGGAAATATAAGTATATGATTCCTGGAGATGATATCAGACCAGATCAATTCGTATTAAATTTATTAAATGAGATTGGTGAAACTCCTAATTGTGTAATTGATATTGGAATTATTCACAATAAAGGTTGGGCGGTAATTGAAACAAATCCTATTTGGGCATCTGGTATTTATGGATGTGATCCGTATAAAATTATTGAAGCTATGGATGGATCTACTTCATTTTTGGAGAGTAAATGACTTACTGGTTTGAAGAAAAATATGGTATAAGTATTTGTGATCGAGATACGGCAGAAATAATTTTAAAATGGGGACCAGAACTACAATATAAGATGTCCACCTATGTGGACATTCAAGGGGGTCTAATCATATGGAATCAAGGTAATAGTAAGGGTTTTCCAGCAGAAGCTATTATCTTTTTTAATAAAATAGTGAAAAATAAGGTATTTTTGTAAATGGAATTTACATTAAATCTTGATAAAAATGAAGTTTATGATATTTATATACATTTAGATCATCTTATAATTCATAAGATAAATAAAGACCATACTCTGGGCATTGAGATTTATTTTCAAGTGCCGATTAATAATATAATTCAATGGGAAAATATTTATTCATCACGCCCTTTAGTTGATCTAGCTATTAATCCTTATGAAAAAGGAAATTTGCCTCATTATAAAGTAGTGAATTTTTGTAATAAGATAATGAACAATAAAATTTTTTGGTAAATAATCTATGGCGCAAATACAATTTGATCAGTTAAGTTACTTTTTGGAAAGTAAAATTTTTATTATTGGAATAGATGAATGTGGATATGGAAGTATTTCTGGTCCACTTTGCGTGGGTGCAGTTAAAGCTCCTAAAAATTGGTCTATTCCTGGTCTTAAAGATTCCAAACAATTAACTCCCAAGAATCGCGAAATAATGCGTGTACAATTATTAAAATTGATTGAAAAAAACGTTATTCAATTTCATTTGGCTGAACGCACTAATAAACAAATTGATCAATTTGGTTTAGGAGTAATGTTGAAGGATTGTTATGTCGAAAATTTTAAAAAATTATATACGGATGACTCATTATTAGTTTGTGATGGAAATTTAAAATTTAATAATCTTGGAGTGGACGATTTAGATAAAGTTTGTATTATTAAAGCCGACACTTTGGTCCCATCCGTTATGGCTGCTTCCATCTTAGCGAAAACCTATAGAGATGAAAAAATGAGAGAATTGCATAAGCAATATCCAATGTATAATTGGATTGAAAATATGGGGTACTACGGCGCACAAGAAATTCACATTGGTGCCATCCGAAAATATGGATTTTCTCCATTACATCGTTTATCATATAAATTAAAAAAGTTATAAATACTATCAATAATGAAGGTGTTTTGGTAATAGTTATGAATATTTTATTTCCAGCCAATTTTAATAGTAAAAATCAGATTGATGATTCTTGGCAAAAAGAAGCTGAGGCTGCTAAATCTGTTGGATTTGATGTCTCTATTTTGATTGATGGCTATTTTGGATCGCCTATAAAGATCTATAACAAAAAGTCTCCTTCTCTATATCGTGGATGGATAGTAACTCCGCAAGTCTATCAAGAGGTAGATTCGTTAGGTGCCGAACTTATTAACTCATATAATAGTTATATGTGGTCATATGAATTTCCTAAATGGTACTTATGTCTTGAGGAATATACTCCACATTCATTAATTATTAAAGCTGATGAAATAGTTAAATGTGGACTTGAAGGAATAACTCCATTAGTGATTGACAATTTTAATTCTCAATCTATTATGATCAAAGATTTTTTGAAGAGTCGCAAACATGAATGGTACGATGCTTGTTTTATTAGAGATGCCTCCGACAGAACTGAACTTATTAGAGTGATGTCTAATTTTTTCAAACTTCAAGGCAGAGAATTTTATGGTGGTCTAGTGTTTAGAGAATTCCTTAATCTAAAGAAAATTGGATTTCATCCTAAGAGTAAGATGCCTTTGCCTCTAGAGTTTAGAACGTTTTTTGTGAATGGTAAACCTGTTTTCACTACCCCTTATTGGAGTAATGATGTTAGTTATCCAGATAATGTCAACTATCCACCAAATAGTTGGTTAGAAGAAGTTGGAAAGAATGTTAATAGTCCTTTTGTAGCACTTGATATTGCGCAAGATGAAAATGATAAGTGGTGGGTTATTGAAGTAAATGATGGTGGGATTTCTGGATTGCCATCGCATGTCAATTTAGAATCTTTCTATAAAATATTGTATGATCAGTTTCAATAATTATAATGAATTGGAGAATAAATTAATGCGAAAAGTCTTTAAAAAATAAATGAGTAATTATGGGATATCATATTCGTGAAATAAAAAAAGGTAAATTCGGAGATTTTTCTAAAGTCCAAGAAGAATGGGAAGAATTATTGGATGCCTGTGAGCAGAATGCAAAAATATTGGAATTAATTGAACTATCGGATTTATATGGAGCCATAGAAGGTTATCTTAATATTAAATATGGAATGACCATGGATGATATTAAGAAAATGTCAGATATGACGTCATCTGCGTTTAAAGAAGGAAAAAGAAAATGAAACCAATTAATTGGACTTGGATTGGACAAGCCGTTCAATATTATGTTGATAATGAATTTAATTATATAGAAGCTCCTTGGATTGTACAACAATCAGCTACAGAAGTTACTTTACCACTTTTTAGGCGTGCTTTTAAAGTTAGTCATCCAGTACCAAACCTAAACCTAGGTTTTTTGGTTGGTTCAGCAGAACAAAGTTTTATTCAAATGATGATGGACGGAGATTTGTCTAAAGGTAAGTATTGCGCAGCCGGACCTTGTTTTAGAGACGAGCAAATTGCAAATGAATGGCAATTGCATTATTTTTTCAAAGTAGAATTAATAGAAGTGTCTCCGAATTCCAAAAATGTGTTTGAGGTAATGGATTGTGCACGCCATTTTATGGAGCAGATTGGTAATTGTAATATTAGAGTAGAAAAAACAGAAGAAGGTTTTGATTTAATTTGCAAAGATATTGAATTAGGGTCTTATGGTTTTCGTACTTATGATAATTTTTCCTGGACTTATGGGACTGGTTTAGCTTTGCCAAGATTTAGTCAAATGCTAGAAGTAGTAGAATAGATATGGGCATCATATGATATATTAATGATGCGGGAGTTTAGCTCAATGGTAGAGTATGTGTTTCATAAGCATGTGACAACGGATCGTAACCGTTAACTCCCACCAAAAATTTAAAGTAAGTATTTTCTTAATGTTGTATTATTGGGCGGTTAGTTTAATGGTAAAACAGATGGTCTACACCCATCAAACACGGGTTCAATTCCCCTACTGCCTACTATAATTATATTTTAGAGAAATAGTAATATGTGATATATAATAAATTACGCGGGCATGATGTAGATGGATGCGTGCTAGCCTTCCAAGCTAGATAGGACCGGATCGTTACCGGCTGCCCGCTCCAAATAAGCAGGTATAATTCAGTGGTAGAGTATACGCTTAAAAATTAAGCGATCATAGTTCAATGGTAGAACTGAAGCTTGCCAAGCTTCGGGTGCGAGTTCAATTCTCGCTGATCGCTCCAAAAGGGATTACATCTTTTTTATTTATTAAAGAAATTATAGTATATGACTATATAAATGGATTATATAAATAATTCCATTCGTAAATTTCCACCGTTATCTTCTGAATTAAATTATTATAAAATGGATTGATAAATTAGCAAAAATTGTAGTTTTCCAATAATTTATCAACAAAAATAAGAAAGTAATTATATGAGTAAGTCAGATTTATTAAAAGAGTTGCGATCTCTGACACAAGCTGGAATGAAGAACTGTTTAGATGCCTTGAAAGAAGCAAATGGTGATTTGCAAAAAGCCATTGATTTAATCAAAGTGAAAGGTCAAAACATTGTTTCTGAAAGAGAAAATAAAACTCCTACCGAAGGATTAGTATTACTTAGAGCTTTAGATTACGCAGAACCAGGTAAGAGTGCTAAAGCTTTTTTAATGTTGGAGTTAAATTGTGAAACAGATTTTACAGCTAAAAGTGAAGATTTTAAAGATTTTGGGAGTGCTGTATGGTCAAGCATAGCTGATTGTTATAAGTTAAATATTAGTGTTAATGATTTAACTAATGCTCAAGCTATTAGGTTACAAAATGAAATTTCCTTTAAAACTAAAGAGAAATGCATTTTTAGAAGATGGTGGATTGAAGAAGCTATAAATAATACATGTAAATTATTTGGTTATGTACATCATCCTAATGATAAAATTGGTGTTGTACTCACATTAAAAGCTCCTTCTTTAGAGTCTGCTCAAACTGAAGCATTTAACAAAATTGGTAACGATTTAGCTATGCAGGTAGCAGCTATGAATCCGTTAGCTGTCTCACCAGAAGAGATTCCTTCAGAAGTTTTGGATAGACAGAAATATATTTTTGAAACCCAATTAAAAGAGTCAAATAAACCTCCATCTCAATGGGCTAGAATTATTGAAGGAAAACTTAATAAGTGGTATACTGAAGTTTGTCTAGCGAAACAAGAATCAGTGGTTGTACCAAAGAGAAGTATTGAACAATTGATTAAAACGGAATATGCTAATTTGTTAGGTGGTGAATTAGAAATTATTAATTTTATTCGTTGTCAAGTGGGTGAAGGTTTAGAAAAAGAAAAAGTGGATGCTTTTTCTTTAGAAGTGTCTAAGTTAACTGAAGATAAAAATTCTGGTTTTGCGGCACCGTGCCCATCGGATTGCTCTACTGCAAGTACAGGAGAGTGTAAACACGGTTTTATTAAATATGGATCAAATAATTAGAGGAAAGAGAATGGATACACAAACACTAATTGATAAAATCACTAAAGCTATTACTTTTGCTTTTAAATCAGATGGAACTAAGCCTGGATTAACAATTTCATGGATTGAAGGGAAAGAATCAGCTTTCTATACTTCTATTGTTAGGTGGGTGAGTGGGGAAAAAGCAGTATTTTGCAGTACTAGAAATGCTGATTTAAATACAGCTTTAGTTGTATTAGCTAAAAATTTTCTAGAAACAGTAGAAATACCAAGCAATCCAATGGATGAATTGACAAATTTTTTACGTCCAACAACTAATACAAAAGATTAAGTTAAGCCTGGTAGTAATGTAATTTTATTTTATGGATAATAAAATCATATATAGACATATGATCTATATATGATTCTTTGGGAGATCGTTCAATGGTAGGACCACGGATTCTGAATCCGTTTATCTGAGTTCGAATCTCAGTCTCCCAACCATTCAGGAGTCGACTAATGGTAGGTCACTTAGGCTCCGATCCTATGAGATATCCGTCCGAATCGGATCTCCTGAACACGATAAATATTATTTTGAGAAAATAACTGACTAATACTGTATATGTTACATGAAAATGTTACGTTTAGCAACAAATTTTGAAAGAAAAATTACAAAAACGGCGGCACAAACTTTTCAACAAATTGAAAGTTTATATCGTTTAATTAAAAATTTGATAAATCAAAAAGGTACATTATTAGCTAATACTACTCAAAAAGATAGTTTAAGTTCTACATTAAGGAATTTAGGTAGCATAGCTCAAATCTATTATTTAAACGCGAGAAACTATGGCATTTCTGGATCACAGCATGCAAATTATTTAAACCAAATAAAAAATAATTTGGATCAAGTATCTCAAATGGCGCCTAGTACTAATTCACAAGTACAGAACGTCAAGAGCAATATAGATAACATTATTCCTATAGCATTAAAAGCGCAAATACCTACACCATCAAGCACTGCTGTTTCGGTGCCAGTGACTTCAGTAAAACCAAATAAACAATATCTTGCTCAGCAATCTGGAAATTTGGCTGATATAATGGCTCCTAAATATGATAATACAACAGATGTGACACCAACTAATAATGAAGATTTTAAAAAAGCTTTAGAGAGAATGAAACAACTTTCTGAGGAATTTGGCAAACCACTACCTGCGCCTTCACAAGAAACTCAAGATGCTTGGGCAAAATTTAAAAAAATACGTCCAGATGCATTTCCTACGGAACCACCAACTGAAGAACAATTATCTAAAGCTATCCCTAGACCAAAGCCCTTACCATGGGATTTAGATAATCAATAATATTATGAGAATTAAATGAATGTTGGTTAGATATGATTTTGATAAAAGTCTAGACCTATCTAGGTTCAGAAAACAGTTTTTACATTATATTCCTAAAATGATGTTACTTAATATAGAAGAAGTTAAATATCATTTTTCTTTACGTATGTTTCAGTTATCTGTTGAAATTAGATGGATAGAAAACCCCATTAATCATATAGTTAAATTTTATATTTCTGAGGTTCTTAGAGATGGTGATAAAGAAATAATAGCTGGTAAAAATATTTCTCCTCTAGGTGATACTAGATTTCAAGAAATAAAATTATTTAAAGATTTCTTTGATAGTAATTATGCGACTCAAGGATTATTTATATCATATGATGTATTGTATACAGTAGATATAGTTTGTCAAATTGTTAAGTTCCTTCATAAAATTAATAATTTAAAGATTTTTTTATAAATGTTGTTTATATTTGACTTATCTAAGGATTTTGACCTTTCTCAATTAGAAAAGAATATTAAGTATTACACATCCATGATGCGTATTTTGAATGTGGATATCTTAAAATATTCAATAAAATTGAAAAATTATCATATACGATTACATATATTAAGAAAAGATGATTTATACTCCGTATCTTTGTATGATCATGGGCAAGGGTCAGTTGCCCATATAGTAGATATATATAATTCTATATTCCTTAATAGATATTTTGATAAACATAATGTAACGGATAATTTTTGTATGTTTTTAAAAACTGTCTGTAAATTCGATAAGTTGAAAGCATTTTTTTAAATGTGTAAGATAGATTTTTTCTATAATGGCAAAAATTTAACTCTGTAAATTAATCATATCAATGGTATTAATAATGATAATAGATTAAGTAATTTAAGAATTTATGTCCTAATTGCCGGTACATATGCGGAAAAAGAAATGAAATCACAAGGTAAAATATTATATTCTCCACATACTCATTTAAACTCATCCCAGTTTTGGGCAATTTTGTCTTGCGATGATGAAATTTCTAAGTATTATCGTTCTCTTTTTTATAAAGAGTTTCCTTACAAAGGTAAGTTAACTAGACCAGTATGGGGATCTCATATAAGTTTTATCAGAAATGAAAAAATTTTAAACTATCAATTATGGAAACTAGATGAAAATAAGATAGTTGATTTTGATTATGAAGGAGGAGTACAAGATAATAAGGAATATTATTGGTTAAAAGTTACTTGTCCATATTTGCTTGATTTAAGAGAAAAATATGGTTTATCTAGACAGCCAAAATTTGGATTGCATTTAACCATAGGGAGAACGACACGGAATGATTGAAAATACTGAGTTCACTTTGAGTTTAGTTAGGCACGGCGAATCAGAAATTAATGCTACACCAGATATTATTGGGCAAATGTCCAATACACAATTGACGAATAAAGGTAGAGAGCAGGCGCGTAAGCTACGCGCTAAATTTCTTAAAAGGAATGAAGAGTTCGATTTTATTTATTCTTCTCCTTATGATAGAGCATATCATACAGCTCAATTATCTATTCCAGACGATAAACAAAAAATTATTCTAGTGCCAGAAATTAGAGAATATGATGCTGGTGCTTGGACAGGCTCTAGCAGATCTGCTACGATAACTGATTTAATAAAAACAAAAATGAGTTATCTTAATCAATCATTTTTACCTCCTAAAGGAGAATCATTTGCAATGGTGGAGCGCCGAGCTGCCGCCTGGCTAGAGAATGAAATTTTATATAATCCTGAGATGATAGCTAAATCAGCTGAAAAAAAGTTGAATGGTAAGAAACTTAATATTGTATGTTTTTCGCACGGTATAACAATTAAATCTATATTACATTATATAGTTGGTTTTGATAAAAATTTCACATGGAAAATTCACATAGATAATACATCTATAACTAAATTATTTTTTGGTGAAGATGGATGGAGACTACTAGGACTAAATGATTGTAGTCATCTTGAGGTATGATCATGGGGGCACAAGAACGCAAAAGACAAAAAAAAATTAGAGAATATGTTATTGCTAGGGATGGTTTAGTTTGCTGTTATTGTGAAAAGTTACTGTCAATAAACCATGTTACTATGGAACATATAGTACCAGATAGTAAACGTGGTACGTTTAATTCAACTAATTTGACTGTATCTTGTTATGATTGCAATAATAATAGGGGTAATAAACCATTTTTTGAGTATATTAAGAATTTTTATTTTAATGAGAATAAATTATTGAAATATAAAAGACTGTATTTTAATAATTTAAAAATCAAAATTCTTAATATAGCAAAAGAAGAATGTTTAAATGAACCACAAGCTATTCCTAAAGAACTTATAAAAAAAGCCTGTCAAGTTTTAAGAATAAAAGATATAAGTTTCTCAGATTATGAAAAATCATATCAATTCGAAATAAAATTTAATGCCCAATGTGATAGAAAGAAAATTAAATTCTGTTTTGAACAATTAATTAAAATTATTGAGGCAGATGCTAAATGATTTTACTGGTTCAATTTATTGAAATATGAATAATGAAAAAGAAGATTTAGTTGATTGTAAGCAATGTGTTCATTGGAAGACCGAAGATCGAAGAGCAAGCACGTGTCATTTCTGTAATAATACTTGTAGAGTGTTGAATCCACAAAACATTCTCTGTAATTTATGTGGCAAATGCATGTGTATGATTGGTACAGTTAATGAACAGATTCCCCATGGTTTATATGAAGCGAAAATAACTGGTGGGTATTTTTCTACTCATTTATTAGATATGAATACTTATATTTTTTCTTTATGTGAAGAATGTTTAAGGAATATATTTAATCAATGTAAAATTAAACCAGAAGTTTTCGATACTAATTTTAATGGTAATTATATCGAACAAATACCATATGAGAAAGATCAAGAAGTTTTTGAATATCATGTGTGGATGGATAGTGGTGGTTTTCATGCGGCTTATATGAATGGGTTATGCAATACGAAAAAAGATTGTGCTGATAAAGCAATTTATACTTACCTCATTGACGGTGAATTTTCTGAAAGGTGTTCATGTGAAAACCACAAAGATTGGTCAAATTATTCTAATATTGAATTGGTTCCTTTCATCTCCCACAAATTAAGAGTTTTCCTATGAAAACATATCCCTCTATAACTAAAGATATTAGAAAAGATATTTATATTTATGCTTTTGATAAACTAGACGGCTCTAATATAAGAGCTGAATGGAATCAAAAAAGAGGTTTTTATAAGTTCGGTACGCGCACCGAATTAATTGATACTACTAGCGTATTTGGTAGAGCGATTGATTTGATCAAAGAGAAATATTCTGATGATTTAGGAAAAGTGTTTAATTCAAATAAATGGAATGATGCTCTATGTTTTTTTGAGTATTGGGGACCTAGTTCTTTTGCAGGATTTCATAATTTTTCAGAAAAGATGGATGTAACTCTAATTGATATAAATCCATATAAACAAGGTATACTGACTCCAGATAAATATTTAGATAATTTTGGTCATTTAGATATAGCTAAAGTGCTTTATCAAGGCAATGTCACTACCGAATTGTTTGATGCAATAAAACAATCCACTCTCGCTGGCATGACTTTTGAAGGATGTGTTTGTAAAGGTGAAAATGATAAACGTACAAAATCTCCTATTATGTTTAAAATTAAAAGTCACGCTTGGTTAAATAAATTAAAAGAGCATTGTAAAGGAAATGAATCTTTGTTTAATAGGCTTTCTTAAGATTTTAGAAATTAATGATAAAGTTTGATAAAAATTTATGAAAGATATGATATATTTGATACAGAATATTCTGCAAGGAGTTATTATGCACATCAAATATAGTATGGATATTATTAGTGGTCATCCTGATTTTAGGAATAAAATTTTAAAGAAATATAGTGTAGATGGAATCGAAACCATAGGAGCCTGGGGCAATGAGCCTTTTGAAATTAGGTTTAAGAACCATACATCTAACAAGGTGCAAGTAAAAATTTCAGTAGATGGAACTGATGTATTAACAGGAAAGCCAGCCACTACTGATGTAGATAAGAATATGTGGGTTGTTAGTGGCTATGGATCTTTGTCTTTAAAGGCTTGGCCAGAAACTAATAATGGTGGTGCTGAATTTGTTTTTACTAGCGCCGACAAAAGTGTTTCATTACATACCCATGGAGATTTAAGTTGTCGTGGTATTATTGCAGCAGCCGTCTATGAAGAAGATCACGTGGAGCCTTACAGATTAGATTATTATAAGGGAATTTCATTTGATAATAGACCTGGTGGATCTGATTTGTGTTCTGGTGGAGTGACATATCATAACGGTGGTCGTATTGGTAGAAGGTCTAAATCATCTGTTGATTATCTATCATTGCATGATGCGGATTCATCAATATCATCATCGGTATCTTGTAATAATTCTAAAAGCTTAGAAAGTTTAGTAGCAGTTGGAGCTGGCGCACATGTAGATCAAAAAATAACCTACACATCTGGATTAATTAAGCCAAAGTTTGCCGAAAGTGTTAGAGTTCGTTATCTTTGGTGGGATGACTTAGTATCTGAATTAAAAAATCAAAAATCATATGATCCTCACCCATCAGGATTCCCAGTTGACAAAGAACATAAAATAATGAGTATTGGTAGCACCCCTAGAGTTACTCGCATAAAAAAACAAAATAATACCAGTACACAATCTGCTTTTTCAAGATTTTAAAATTACACACCCATCGTATAATTGGTGCATGTTTGAATATAAAAATGGATGATATGGTTATCATCCATTTTTCTTTTGAGGTAATTAGGAGAATGGTTTACTATGAAAACTTCTAGATTTAGTTATTTGTTCGATACTGATAGTTATAAGTTATCACATTATCTTCAATATCCTCCAGGCACTACTTCAATGTTTAGTTACATTGAGAGTCGTGGTGGAGAATATGACAAGACTGTATTTTTTGGTTTACAATATTATCTATCAGAATATCTTGCACATCGCGTAACTGTAGAAGAAGTAGAAAAAGCTAAACAATTCTATGCGGTACATGGTGAGCCATTTAATTATGATGGTTGGATGTACATAGCCAAAGAACTTAATGGTAAACTTCCAATTAGAATTCGCGCAGTCCCAGAAGGAACCGTAGTTCCCGGACACAATGCACTAGTAACGATCGAATCAACTGATCCAAAAGTTCCTTGGGTTGTATCATGGGTGGAAACCATGTTGCTGAGAGTATGGTATCCAATTACTGTAGCAACTAGAAGTTATGTGATCAAACAGATTATTTTAGATGCACTTAATAAATCTGCCGATGATCCCAATGCAGAAATTAGTTTTAAATTGCATGATTTTGGATCACGTGGAGTTTCCAGTCAGGAATCTGCTATGATTGGTGGAGCTGCTCATTTAGTTAATTTTATGGGCAGTGATACGGTTTCTGGTGTCCTATGTGCAAATGAATATTACCGCGCTCCAATGGCGGGTTTTAGTATCCCAGCAGCTGAGCATAGCTCAATTACATCATGGGGCAAAGAGAATGAGGTAGAGGCATACCGTAATATGCTGAAACAATTCGCAAAACCAGGGGCATTGGTTGCCTGTGTATCTGATTCTTATGATTTATGGAATGCTTGTGAACATTTATGGGGTGAGGAATTAAAACAAGAAGTAGTAGATTCTGGAGCAACTATAGTAATTAGACCAGATTCCGGTCATCCTGCTACTGTAGTTCTTAAAGTAGCAGAAATTCTTGCTGATAAATTCGGGTATACAGTAAATTCTAAAGGATTTAAAGTCCTGAATAATGTGAGAATTATTCAGGGTGATGGTATTACTGAGCACTCTATCAAGGAGATTTTGGATAATCTTTTGAATGCCGGTTTTAGTGCCACAAATATCGCTTTTGGTATGGGAGGTCAATTACTCCAAGGTTTAAATCGTGATACTTTAAAATTTGCTATGAAGTGTTCACATATTACAATTGGCGAAAAATCAGTGAATGTATTTAAAGATCCTGTTACTGATCATGGCAAACGTAGTATGGCTGGACGATTGGATTTGGTAAGATGGTCGAATGGGAAATTTCAAACTTTAAATATTGGAAATAAAGATGCCCATGAATTTTCTGCTCTAAGAACAGTATATCTGAATGGTGAATTATTAATTAATGATAATTTTGAATCGATCAGAAATCGAGTAAAATTATCATAGTTAGTATTTGGTTGATGTTATGGATAAATGGGGGTATGGTATTTCTACTTAGACATAACATATATTAAATTGGTTATTTTAAATTTTAGGTGAAATAATATATGAATAAATATGTACGTGCAACGGCAATCGCTCTTTCTATGTGTATGTCTGGTGTGTTTTTAGAAGGTTGTCTTGTTGGGGAAGGATGTGCAATGATGGTGGATGATTCCTATTTGTTTCCTGATCAAGAATGGATAAAAGGGAATTTAAATAAAGAAGCATTTGAATTTAAATGTGAAGCAGATATGTTTCCACCAATTACTATTGATTTAATAGTTAATTTTACTGTTAGTGATATTTACTCTATGTTTGCCGGTAATTTAGCACAAGCCAGAGCTAATGCTTTAGCGAAAGCTGTCAATGCTATTAGACAACGTATTAAATTTCAAAACCCTGCCGCAGATATTCTGAATATTACTTGTAAAGAAACTTTCATGGAAAGACCGCCAAGCAAAGTGGGTACAGGGTCCTGTAAAGTAAGTGAAAATGATACTGGAGGTGATATAAGTGTTCCTCCTGTTTTAAATCCATCACCTCCTCCTACATCTGGGTTTCTACCTATGCCTGCACCTGAAAATTTTGGTGATATTGATTAATAATTAGTTTATGGAGTGGATGAATATTATTCATCCACTCCATAAAAGTTTTGGAGTTCTTCTATGAAAAAATTATACATTATAATAATTACATTTATTTGTGTTTGGTTATTTAATTTGTCTACATGTTATGCCGATAATGAAGATGCAATATTTAATTATCCCAAATTAAGATTAGGTGCTGGGGTTGGGGCAGGCGTACTAATAGCTGGTAACAAATGTGTGGTTGGAGTAGCATCTAAATGTATTACTGGAGGCTTATCTCTTACTCCAAGTGTTTTAGTGGGTATGAAATTTAATGATATGTGGGGAGTATCATATCAAAATTTGCCTAATATAAATAGTTTTAAAACAATTAATAATATAGGTATTTTAGACGAGAATTCTCTTATGTTAAGTTTCGCACCATCATCAAACATGGTGTTTGATCTTGGTCCTAGTTTAGATATTACTTCTTTGGTTCTATGTGATGATTATAGGTTTTGTGATAGACAAAGTGGGGTAGTTGGTGGCGGACATCTAAGAGGGGCATTGCTAGGACGTTTTATGAGTGTAGGGTGCGGCGCTGTATTCAATATTCATTTATCCTGGATACCATCTCCGTATTATACAGGTTTTATTTTTACATCTAATATGGGACCTGTATGTGAGTGGTAGTAGTATGTTAAGCTTAAGTTATGATAATTAAAGGGGGTATTAAGGTATAGTGTTATTATGAAACCATTTGTAACTTGTGTAAAAGATTATAATGAATTTCGAATAATTTCTAGAGCCTTTTTACACGCTGGATTTGATGTTAAACACACCGAAATAGGTTGTGGGCAATCTGAATTAACAGGTAATACTAGTTATGATATGTATCATGCTGTTTTTTATTTGCGCTCACATGAAAATACCGAGCATGTAAAAAATTTAATATTAGATTGGAAGAGTAAAATTAAACGTTATTAATAAGGTAAATTATTAAAAATATTATATGTATAATTTAATTTTGCAAGATTTCCATTTACTTGACAGAGAGGTGATTAATGTCTATCCTTTTGGCTCACGTGTTTATGGAACTGTTTCTAATGATTCTGATTATGATTTTGTTGTAATTGCTGATAAGCAGATTAGAGAATATTCTCTATCAGCACCTAATCATAAGCTAAATATTCATTTATATTCTCCAGAAATGTTCGAAGAACAATTAGTGAATCATAAAATTGTGTCTTTAGAATGTTTGTTTGCTCCTAAACATTTGTTACTAAAAAACACAAAAAATTTTCCTTTTAAGTTAAATAAAGAAATATTACGTAAAAGTATAAGCGAGAAAGCATCTCACTCCTGGGTAAAAGCTAAAAAGAAAATAGAGGTAGAAAAAGATAGGAATTTTTATATCGCTAAGAAATCATTATTTCATGCATTAAGAATCATTGATTTTGGAATACAAATAGCCGCCAATTCTAAAATTATTGATTATACATCTTCCAATTATATTTGGGACGCAATTAAAAATAATTCTCACGAAGATTGGGCAACTTATAAAAATAAGTACCAAGAGATTTTTAATTCAAAGATGACGGAGTTTAGAAAATTGGCTCCAAAATAGAATATGTTAGGGCGGTTGGTGATTTATGTTTATATATTTATTAATATATATAATACAGTATTGTATGCACGTAGTACCTTCATATCAACAGTCTAAAATTTCTACTAAGTTATCACCTATACAAGTAGCTGAAACATTAAAAGAAACTCATTATTTAGTTTTTAAAAAGTATCCAAGTTCAACTCGTTTGGCTATGGCTTGGGCACAAATTGCATTAGAAAATGGTAGAGGAGATAATATTTATAATCATAATTTAGGCAATATAGGATCTGGTCAAAAACAATTGCATTATAAGGTGGCAAGATCTAGATTTAGATCCTTCTATTCTTCTCAAGAAGGTGGTGTTGCCTATTGGAATTTATTAAAGGAAAGATGTCCCATAGCATTACTTAGTTTTAATTGGGGAGATATAAACAGTACTTCTGAATACTTGAGAAGATGTGGATACTATAGAGCTGAAATTAAACATTATCAAAATGGTATGAGAAGTTTATATTATGTTGCTTTGAGAGAAGTAATTCCCGTGATGGAGAATAAAAAATAAATATTGACAAATCATTTTATTGCAGAAGATTTTAATAAATTAATTGTTTTAGAAAGTAAATATCTAATGGTGATTTTGTTAAGGAACTAATTAATGACCAAAAAATTAAATAAATATCCACCTAAAAAGACAGATATTTCTCATATAGTAAAGAGTAATCCTAAGAGAAATTGGTCAACATATCAAAAAAATATCTTTAAAGATATCGCCAGAGGAACAGATCATACTGTTGTTATTGCTCGCGCTGGGAGTGGAAAAACCAGCACTATTATTGAAGGATTCAAATACCTTCCAAAAGGCAAGAAAACATTAATGGTAGCTTTTAATAAAAGTATTGCGGAAGAATTAAAACAAAGAGCCCCATCATACGTAGATGTTCTCACTCTTCATTCTTTAGGGTTTCGAGCTATTAAGCAAAGTTTTGGTGAAGTTACTTTAGAAAATGATAAATGCAGAGTCTTAGTATCAAGCCTCATTGGTAATAGTCCAGATTTATGGGAGCTAAATCAAAATATTTGCAAATGCGTCTCTTTATGTAAGGGATTTCTTTTTGATACACCAACTCATATTGAAGAGTTAATAGAAAAATTTGGTATTGAGACTTTTGAATTAACAAAAGAGAAATTCATCCAATATGTTGTTAAAACATTAGCCTTATGCAAGGCTCAAAAACAAGTAATTGATTTTGATGATATGATATGGTTTCCTTTTGTATATCGTCTTAATGTTGGTAAATTTGACGTGGTATTTGTGGACGAAGCTCAGGACTTAAATGCAGCGCAAATGGCAATGGTATTATCAGCAGTCAAAATAGATGGAAGGATTATTGCTGTAGGAGACCCAGCGCAGGCAATTTATTTATTCAGAGGAGCTGATAGTGAGGCTATTTCTAGTTTCATTACTAAATTGAAAGCCAAAACATTACCATTATCTGTCACATATCGTTGTCCTAAAAAAATAGTAGAATTGGCTAAGGAAATAGTGCCGGATATTGAATGTCCGGACTCCTCCATTGATGGAGTAATTGAAAATATTCAATCTGGCGATTTATTAAAAATGGTTAAACCTGGAGATTTTGTTCTTTCTAGAACTAATGCTCCTTTAATAAAACATTGCTTAGCATTATTGAAAACTGGGGTCCCCGCCAATATTCAAGGGCGAGATATTGGGGCTAACCTTATTTATTTTATTAAAAAATCCAAAGCAAAAACAATAAATTCATTTATTGAATATGTTAATCAATGGAAAGATCAGGAGGTCAAAAGACTTCTATCTGAAAAAAAAGATACAATAGCATGTGTGGATAAAGCTGAATGTTTACTTAATTTATGTGAAGGAATTTTAACTCTCAAAGATTTGAAAGAAACAATTGAAAAATTATTCAATGATGTTGATGATAGCAAAAAGGTTATTTTTTCCACTACTCATAAAGCCAAAGGTCTTGAAAGAGACAGGGTTTTTATGTTAGCTAATACATATAGATATGGTCCTGGAGTAACAGGAGAAGAAGCAAATCTTTTTTATGTGGCAGTTACAAGGGCAAAAAAAGAACTTTATATGGTAAGGAATCCTAGCAAATATCAGAAATTTGATGATAAAAAATCTAGAAAAGAAAAGTCTGAGATAAACTCCTTTACATTAGATAATATTGATCCGGCACAATCACATTGTGCATACGATGATTATACGTATCAAGAAGTCTAATCTATAAGGTAAAATTATAGCATAATGCTATATGATACGTTATAAAATGCTTGGAAGAGATACTAATTCTTCTCCAGTTCAATATAGGACTTGGATTGTTAATAATCAACCAGATTTTACTGGTGACATGTATAATGGATTAAAATCTGGAAATAATCCTTTAGTAGATATATGTGCTTATATTATTTATGATGATACGGTGATTGCTGATTTTAATTTACCTAATGCCTTACACTGGAATACAACTAAAAAAGTTTTACCAAATGTTGTTGCAGACGCTCAACTAGCAATTATTGATGGTTATGTATATTTGTTTGGAGGAAAAATATCTAATAAAATATATCGAGCACCTATTAATAATCCAACAGACTGGATTGATACTGGAGCTTATCTACCTGTACCATTATATGGCTCTCAACTAGCGATCATTAATGATACTATTTACCTATTTGGGGGAAATGATGGTACAGCTACTGATCATATTTTTTCTGCTTCTCTCTATGATCCTTTAACATGGATTGATCATGGATCGTTATTACCCAATAAAATACATAATGCACAGTTATGTATTATTAATAATGACTTATTCCTTTTAGGTGGCAGAAAAGATATCTTGGCACTTGACAATATTTATGTTGCTTCTAGTAATAACCCGCTAAACTGGTCTGATGCTGGGCAAAAATTACCTAATCCTTTATATGGATCTCAGGTGGCTATAATAGAAGACAGTGTATATTTATTTGGTGGATTATCTTCACCAAATAATCCGTTGAAATATATATATTCTGCCCCATTAAATGATCCAACTAATTGGAATGTAATAAATGTACTTCCATATCCTATTTGCAATGGACAGTTTTTTACAGTAGGTAATAAAGGGTATTTAATTACTCCTGGTGCCATATCTTTCACTGATTATTTAGGAGATACTTCTGTGCCAAAATCTGCCGGCACAAGAATATTAAGATGTAACCTTTCCTCTCCAACTCAGTGGGTTGACACATTTAGAACAGTTCCTGGTGAAATTTCAGAATCTCAGGTAGCTATTATTTATGATAGAATATTTTTATTTGGTGGTAGTGGCAGCAGTGTTATTTTTGCTAATG